>Ga0105238_10000003_pt1 | contig 422077 bp, 358 predicted proteins | sample KBSC34metaG_FD_81526 | JGI IMG/M metagenome (GOLD analysis project Ga0105238, IMG submission 81526) | Corn rhizosphere microbial communities from Kellogg Biological Station, Michigan, USA - KBS C3-4 metaG | ecosystem: Host-associated > Plants > Roots > Rhizosphere > Soil | place: Michigan...
GCCGGAGGAGGAAGGACTGCGCCGACCGCTTCCAATTGCTCGCCAATGGACATGAGCTACAATATGTAGTAGCTCCCCGTCCAAAAAGCTACACTTTGGACCAAGACCCACTGAACGGTTACACCCGGGCTACAACGACACGAAGTCCGCCTTCGCGGACTGCAGCCTCGGCATCAGTGCCTGCGACGGCTCTGTCGCAGCCGTGGCCGGTCGGCAGCGGGGAAAGTTCGGGGGTGGGGGGCGGGTTGGCAACGGGGGCGGTGCTGGTCGCCGCGGGGGTGCGGACGTACACTGACGGGATGAGCGACGATCGATTCAGGCGGAGGTGGCGGACGGGCCCGTCTGCCGCGGAGCTGTTCGCGGACGACGGCGGGGCGGGGGACGGCGTTCCCGCCGTTTTCCTGCACTCGCTCGCGGGGAGCGCGCGGCAGTGGGAGGCGCAGCTCGCGCACCTGCGCCCGGGGCGGCGTGCCGTCGCGCTGGAGTGGCGCGGGCACGGGCGCTCGCCCGCCGCGCCGGACGGCGGGTGGCGCGTGGAAGACATGGCGGAGGACGTCGCCGCGGCGGTGGACCGGCTGGGGCTCGAGCGCTCCGTGCTGGTGGGGCACAGCGCCGGCGGCGCGGTGGCGATCGCCTTCGCGGGCGCGCACGCCGACCGCGTCGCGGGGCTCTTCCTGCTCGACGCCGCCGGCGACTCGCGCAACTTCCCGCGCGAGATGCTGGACCCGTTCCTGGCGGCGCTGGACTCGGACGCGTACGCCTCCACCATCGAGGGATACTGGGGCACCCTCGCGGGGACGAACCCCGGCGTGCGCGAGCGGCTGATGGCGGACCTGCGCGACACGCCGCAAGCCACCGTCGCCGGGGTCTTCCGCTCCACCACGGAATTCGATCCCGGCTCGTCCCTGCGCCGCTACCACGGCCCCCGCCTCTCCGTCGCCACGCCGCGGAACACGGGGCCGCACAGCCTTCTCGCCCTCGAACCATCGATGCCGCACGTCACCGTGACCGGCACCGGCCACTGGATCCAGCTCGACCGCCCGGACGAGCTCAACCGCCTGCTCGACGACTTCCTCCACACCGTCGAGACGACGGGTTGAGCCTCACGCGGAGCCGTGGAGGCGCAGGGAAGGCCGCGAGCTCTCCGCGCCTCCGCGGCTCTGCGTGAGACCAGATCACCGTTTGATCGCACGCAGGCCCAGGAAGAGCGGGATCTCGCGGTTCGCGGCGCCCTCGGCTTTCGCCTGGGGGCCGGGCTCGGGCTTCCGGTAGGTCGGGAGCTCGTGCACGCCGTCGACCAGCAGGCCGCAGGCGGCGAGACCGTTCACGTACGCGCTCAGCGGGCGATGGTAGCTGCGGGTGAAGCCGCGGCCGCCGCCGTAGCCCTTCATCGGCACCGCCAGGCGGGTGAGGTAGCGATCGATGCGGCGGTAGCGCAGGCGCCGTCCCTTGTCCCATCCCCAGCCGCTCTGGCGGGGAATGCGGAAGCACGGGTGCGTCATCAGCAGCACCACGCGCCCGCCCTGCCGCACCGCCCGCGCCGCGGAGGCGAGCGCGTCTTCCAGCGGGTCGATGTCCTGGATGCTCAGCAGGAAGACGGCGGCGTCAAAGGAGGCGGCGCCGAGCTCCGCCGTCTCGCGCAGCCGGGTGGCGTCGCCCTCCAGGAAGCGGCCGTGGCGCCCGTGGTGGCGTCGGGCGAAGGCGAGCAGCTTGCGGCTCGCGTCCACGCCGGTGTAGCGCGCCCCCGCGGCGGCGACGTGCGGCGCGAGGACGCCGGGGCCGCAGCCGACATCGAGCACCTGCTCGCCGCGCGCGGGGTGGAGGAGGTCGAGGAGGGCGGGGATGGCCAGGCGGCGGTGGTGCTCGCTCCCCTCGGCGCCCACCCAGCCGGCGTACCAGTCGGCCACCGGGTTCCAGCTGTCGCTCCCTGCAGGCTGAGCCTGATTCTTTCTCTGCGCCATCGGTCGTTGCTCGCGGTCATGGGTTGATCTCGAATTCCAGGGGAAACGGGAAAGCCGCGGCACGTGCCTGCACGCGCGCCGCGGCCTGCGGACGAAAACGAAAAGGCCGTGGGCGCGCACGAGGTGCGCGCCCACGGCCTGTTGCAACCGACTCCGAAGAGGTGGCTACGACATCCGGTTCACGGCACGGCCTCGCCGCAGGCGATCGCGCGAACGAGGTCGCGCGGGCGCCGCATCAGGATGGCCGTGCGGTTGTTTACCATGTCGTCGTCTCTGCCGGAGTAGGGGTGCGGCTCAAGGGTATCCGAAGCGCGGGACGATGTCAATCGCCCCGCCGGGACGTCACGGGAAGACCTTGAACGGCGTGGTGAGGCCGTAGACGTGCACCGCCCCCGCGCCGCCCGCGAAGCAGCTCGCGAGCGGGTCGATGCTCGGAACCTGGAGGATGGTGAGGCTGCTCGCGTCGAGGGTGGCGAAGGTGGCGTTCGTCGAGGTCTTGCGGTTCGGGTCGCCGCCGCTGGCGGGCGTCTGCACGCGGGCCAGCTGCGTGTGCCCGGCGTAGGCGCTGGTGACCGACCCGTCGAGGAAGTAGTTCGCGTAGACGCACGTCACGCCCCCCTGGGTTCCCGCCTGGGGCCCGGTGGTGGTGTCGAGCCCGTACTGGCCGTCGCAGTTGAAGACGAAGCCGTTGCGGTCGGCGGCCACGCTGGCCGGCATGATCTGCATGCCGCAGGAGGGGATGATCTGCACGTGCAGCCGGTCGGTCGATTTGGGGAACGGCTCGTTGTCGATGTTGCGCCGCAGCCGCGCGTCGCTGTGGTCCAGGCAGATCTCCACCGCGAAGTCGACGTAGCTGGGCGTGTTGCCGGTGCCGTAGTTCTGGCGGAAGATCGCGAACTTGTCGTACCGCTCGTGCTTGAGGTCTCCGTTGGTGAGGTCGATCTGCGGATAGGCCGTCATCTGCTCGGTGACCACGTCCTTCTTCCCCGTGACCTCGTAGAGCAGGAAGTCCTCGTTGGAGTCGTAGTACTTCTCCGTGGTCATGTCGCTGGCGTCGAGCGTCTTCGCCGGCGTGTCGAGCGGCACGCCGCTCACGATCAGCGCCCGGTTCCGCACCTCGACCACCGGGTAGGAATGGCAGTTCTTGATGAAGTTCACCAGCATGTCGAAGATCACGTCGTTCAGCGGCCCGAACGCCGCGAGCCACTGCTTGCTCAGCGCCTCGACCACCGCGTTGCGCGTGGTCACCGAGTTCAGCTCCCACACGCGGCCGGGCCTGGCGATGCGCGCGCTGATCGCGGTGCCGAAGACGAAGCTCCAGTCCGGGTAGTCGGCCGGCGGGAAGGCCGCCAGCAGCTTCTCCATGATCCGGGCGACGGGGTCCGCGGCGTCGTCGGCGTAGATGTACGGCCCCTGCGTGCCGTGGAAGTAGAACTCGGGCGCGACGAACAGGTTCAGCACGCTCCCCGGCGTGTCGTTCGGCAGCGCGGCCTTCGCGACGTCGACCGCGTTCTTCAGCACCGCGATGCGCGCCGCGACGTCCTGCTCGAAGTCGTCGATGGCGAGGTAGGTTCCGGCGACGGCGCCTGGCCCGTTCGGGTTGCCGATCGGCACCATGCTGGCCGGCGTGGTGGGGATGGTGTAGCCGATGAAGCGGACTTTGGAATACTTCGTGGACATGCGGTGTGCCTTTCGTTCCAAGGGAGGGGTGATGTGTCGGGCGGGGACTGCAGATGTTTCGTGGCGGATAAGCTGTCGGTCGATCAGGAAAGCACAAGAGCAACAACGTTTACTTTGATCGAAGGATCCCAGGGCACCGCCCACTGCATCTCACGCGGAGACGCGGAGAGGCGCGGAGAGACGCGGAGAGGCGCGGAGAGGCGCGGAGAGGCGCGACCAGGCTCAGCCGCGATCCATCAGCCGCTCCAGGCGGAACGGCGTCAGGTCGAAGCGCGATGCGGCGCCGGTGAGCAGGTCGGCGTGGAGCTCGCCGATGGCGGAGGCGAACTTGAAGCCGTGGCCGGAGCAGGGGCTGGAGACCAGCACCTGCGCGTGCTCCGGGTGGAAGCCGATCGCGAAGTCGGTGTCGGGCGTGTTGGTGAAAAGGCACACCGCGTGGCCGCGCACCGGCGCCGCCGCGACCCCCGGGAGCATCTTCCGCAGCGCCGCGCGGAGCGGCTCCACCTCGGACTCGTCCACCGCGCGGCGTATCGGGTCCGGGTGCGCGGCGGTCTCGCCCTGGTGCATCAACGCCGCCTTCACGCCGCGCTCCAGCCGGGGGAAGCCGTAGCCGATGTAGCCGGAGGTGTGCTCCCAGGCGTAGATCGGGCAGCGCTCGGGCTCGTACCGATCATCGTCGGGCGGGGGATCGAACCAGAACACCACCTGCCGCTCGACCTCCAGGGCGAGGTCCAGCCCCGGGAGGAGCTCGCGCGTCCAGGCGCCGGCGGTGAGCAGGAGCCGGTCCGCCGTGTACGTGCCGTGCGCCGTGCGGACGCGCACGCCGCCGCCGTCGGGCTCCCAGGCGAGGGCGGGCTCCGCATAGCGCAGCTCGGCGCCGCGGCGGGCGGCGAGCGCACGGTGCGCGTCCACGCACGCCTCGGGGCGAAGGAATCCGGCGCGCGGGTCGAGCACCGCGACGAGATCGTCCTCGATCGTGTACGCGGGGAAGCGCGCGCGGACCTCGGCGGGCGCGAGCAGCTCCGCGGGGAGCCCGTGCTCGGTGGCGCTCCGCAGCGTTCCCGCGATCAGCATCCCCTCACGCGGGCCGATCATCAGGCCGCCGTTCAGCGTCATCAACCGCTCGCCGGACTCCATCTCCAGCGCCTCCCACAGCTCGTAGGCGCGCTGCACCAGGGGGACGTACAGCGGGTGCTCGAAGTAGAGCTCGCGGATGATGCGGCTGTCGCCGTGCCACGACGCCAGCGCGTGACGCGGCGCGAACGCCTCCAGCCCCAGCACGCGCAGCCCCCGCGCGGCCAGGTGGTACGCCGAGGCGCTCCCCATCGCCCCCAGCCCGGCGACGATCACGTCGTAGTCACGGCTTCGCATGTCGATTCGGCTATGTACTTACGTCAGCGAGGTTTGCGCGAAAACAGGTCAGAGAGTTTCGAGTGCGTCACGGAACGCGTCGAGCGTCGGAGCGATGGTCTCGGCGTGCGACGGGCGGTCGAGGAGGCGCTGGAGCTCGGGGGGGACCGGGACCTCGCGGCCGACCAGCGGCTCCACCACGCCCTCGAACTTCGCGGGGTGCGCGGTGGACACCACGATCCAGCCGGCGCCGCCGAGCCGCTCGCGCGCGGCCACCGCGGTCGCGGTGTGCGGGTCCCACACCGTTCCCCAGCGCGCCGGACCTTCGCGGATCACGCGGCGGATCCCGTCGTCGTCCACGCGCTCGGCCCTGAGCGCCGCTTGGGCTTCCGCCTCGCCGCCGAAGAGGTGGACGATGCGCTCCAGGTTGCTCGGGTTCCCCACGTCCATGGCGGTCGCGAGGGTGGCGATGGTCGGGCGCGCCTGCCAGGGACTCCCCGCGGCGAACGCCGAGATCCCGGGGTTCGCGTTGGTCGCCATCACCACCTCGCGCACCGGGATGCCGGCGCGCCGGGCCCAGAGCGCGGCCGCGGCGTTGCCCAGGTTGCCGGAGGGGATGATGAACCCCGGCGCCACGCCATGCCGCCGGAGGTACTCGCGCGCCGACCAGGCGTAGTACGCCATCTGCGGGAGCAGGCGGCCCACGTTGATGCTGTTGGCGGACGAGAGCCGCCGCGCCGCGCGCAGCGCCGGGTCCGCCATCGCCGCCTTCACCAGCCGCTGGCAGTCGTCGAAGGCGCCGCGCACGGCGAAGGCGCGGACGTTCCCTCCCCATGCCGTGAGCTGCTTCTCCTGCCGCGGCGAGACCATCCCGGCGGGGAAGAGGACCGCCACCTCCACCCCCGGGCGGCCGTGGAACGCCGCCGCCACCGCGCCCCCCGTGTCGCCCGAGGTGGCGACGAGAATGGTGAGCGGCCGCCCGTCGCCGGGGATGCGCGACAGGAGCGCCGCCAGGAAGCGCGCGCCGACGTCCTTGAACGCCGCCGTGGGCCCGTGGAAGAGCTCCAGCACCGCCGTATCCTCCCCCAGCTCGCGCAGCGGCACGGGGAAGGAGAGGGCTTCGCGGCAGATCTCCCCCAGCGCGTCCGCCAGCGCGTCCCCGGCGAAGAAGGGCGCCAGCAGCCGCTCCGCGACCTCCGCGAGAGGCCCGCCGCCCCCCAGGACGTCCGCCGGCGCCGCGGGGAAGGCCTCGGGGACGTAGAGCCCGCCATCGGGCGCCAGGCCGCGCTCCACCGCGGCGGAGAGCGGGACGGGGGGCGATTCGCCGCGGGTGCTGACGTATCTCATACCGCTTCGGATGATTGATCGTGCATTCAGGCAACGAAATGTCTCACACAGAGGGACCAGAGGAACCAGAGAAACTTCGGCCTGTTTCCTCTGGTTCCTCTGCTCCCTCTGTGTGAAACGTCTTTCCGGAGTGCACCACCATTGGAGAGAAATGGGTTCACGCGACTTCCTCCAGCCGGGCGCCGGGGCCATCCACCGGAGAGCTCCACCCCCTGGAGTCCACGCCAGCGGCGGCGAACGCCTCGACCATCGCGGCGCGCACGCGCTCGGCGGCCGTGTCGCCGTCGCACCAGGCGAAGACGCTGGGGCCGCCGCCGGAGATGGAGCATCCCAGCGCGCCGGCCTCCATCGCCGCCGCCTGGACGGCCGCGAAGCCGGGGATCAGGCGGGCGCGGTGCGGCTCGACCACCACGTCGCGCAGCGAGCGGCCGATCAGCGCCAGGTCGCCGGTGAAGCACCCGGCCACCACTCCGGCGAGGTTGGCGCACTGGTGGATCATGTCGTGGAGCGGGACCGACGGCGGGAGCACGGCACGGGCGTCGCGGGTGTCCAGGCGCAGGCGCGGGAGCACCAGCACGCAGCACAGCGCGGGCGGGGCGGGGAGGGAGACGACGTCGGGGGGATCGACCGAGCGCACCAGCACCAGCCCGCCGAAGAGCGAGGGCGCCACGTTGTCGCCGTGGGCGGCGCCGCTCGCGACCGTCTCGCCCGCGAGCGCGCAGGGGAAGAGCGCGGCGGTGGGGAGCGGCCGCGGCAGCAGCGCGTTGGCCGCGACCACGGCGGCCACCGCCGAGGCCGCGGACCCGCCCATCCCCGAGCCGAGCGGGATCCCCTTGTCGATCGAGAGCTCCACCCCCAGCCCGGGTGCGTGCTCGGCCAGCAGCCGCTGCACGGCGGCGCCGGCGGTGTTCGCCGCCGGATCGGCCGGGAGGGGGCCGGCGCACCCGGTGACGGGGCCCATCACCACCCCGGGGCGCTCCCGGCGCGTGGCCGTCACCCGGTCGCCCGCGGGGCCCACGGGGTGGCCCAGCAGGTCGAACCCCACGGCCAGGTTCGAGGTGCTCGCGGGCGCGAAGGCGGTGGCCCGGCTCGGCGGCGTCACGGGGCTCCCAGGTACGAGGCGAGGCGGAGGAGGTCGGCGAAGACGCCGGCGGCGGTGACCTCGGGGCCGGCGCCGGGGCCCTGCACGATCAGCGGGTTGGGCGTGTAGCGGCGGGTCTGGAACTGCACCACGTTGTCGGTCCGGTTCAGGCGGGCGAAGGGGTGCGACGCGGGGTAGCCGCGCAGCCGCACGCTGGCGTGGCCGCCGCGCTCCACCACCCCCACGAAGCGCAGCCGCTCGCCGCGCGCGTGCGCCTCGCGCAGCCGGCCGGTGAAGGCCTCGTCGTGCTCGCGCAGGCGGCAGAGGAAGTCGTCGACGCTCCCCCCGCCGAGCCCGTCGGGGACCAGCCCCTCCAGCTCCACGTCGGCCATCTCCAGCGGCACCCCCATCTCCCGGGCCAGGATCACCACCTTGCGCGCCACGTCGGCGCCGGAGAGGTCGTCGCGCGGGTCGGGCTCGGTGAACCCCTCGCGCCGCGCCTCGGCCACCAGGTCGGAGAAGGGGCGCTCGCCGTCGAAGGCGTTGAAGAGGTAGGAGAGGGTGCCCGAGAGCACCCCCTCGATGCGCCGCACCTCGTCGCCCGTGTCCACCAGGTCGCGCAGCGTCTGGATGATGGGGAGCCCGGCGCCCACCGTGGTCTCGTACAGGTAGTGCGCGCCCGCGCCGCGGGCCAGCGCGCGCAGCTCGCGGTAGTAGCCGAGCTCCAGCGTGTTGGCGCGCTTGTTGGGGGTGACCACGTGAATGCCCCGGCGCAGCCAGTCGGCGTAGCGGCGCGCGATCCCCTCGTCGGCGGTGCAGTCGACGATCACCGCGTGCGGCAGGTGGTCGGTCTGCACGTGGGCGGCGAAGGCGTCGAGGTCCAGCGCGCCGCCGCGCCCCAGCTCGCCGCGCCATTCCCCCAGGGGGAGGCGGCGGTCGTCGAGCGCCATGCGCGTGCGGTTGGCCACCGCGCGCACGCGCAGGTCCACGCCGCGCTCGCGGCGGATGGCGGCGGCGCGCTCGGCGAGCTGGTCGAGGAGCTCGGCGCCCACCGTGCCGCTCCCCACCACCCCGATCGAGAGCGTCTGGCCGGAGAGGTACAGCCCGGCGTGCGCCGCGCGCAAGGCGCGCACGGCCTCGGTCCCGTCCACCACCACGGAGATGTTGCGCTCCGATGAGCCCTGCGCGATCGCGCGGATGTTGATCCCCGCCGTTCCCAGCGCGCGGAAGAAGCGCGCGGCCACCCCGGGGTGCCCCGCCATCCCGTCGCCCACCACCGCCAGCAGGCAGCACCCGGGGTCGACCTCGGCCGGCTGCACCTGCCCCTGGTGGCGCTCGGCGAAGAACGCCGTGTCCAGCGCGCTCCTCGCGGCCGCGGCCGAGGCGGCGGGGACGGCCAGGCAGATGGAGTTCTGCGAGCTCCCCTGCGACACCATCAGCGCCTCCACCCCCGCCTCGCGCAGGGCGCCGAAGAGCCGGTGCGCGGTGCCGGGGACGTCGCGCATCCCCGTGCCCTCGAGGTTCAGCAGCGCCACGCCCTCCACCGTGGAGAGCCCCTTCACCGCGCGCACCGGGGCCCCGTCGGCGTCGATGCGGGTGCCGGGTGCGTCGGGGCGGAAGGCGTTGCGGATGTACAGCGGGATGCCGCGCTCCACCGCCGGGCCCATGGTGGCGGGGTGCACCACCCGGGCGCCGAAGTGCGCCAGCTCCACCGCCTCGCGGTAGGAGAGCCGCTCGAGCACCATGGCCTCGGGCACCAGCCGCGGGTTGGCGCTCATCACCCCGTCCACGTCGGTCCAGATGTGGATCTCGTCGGCGCCCAGCAGCGCGCCGAAGATGGAGGCGGAGAAGTCGCTCCCGTTCCGCCCCAGGGTGGCGGGGACCCCCGCGCCGGTGGAGGCGACGAAGCCGGTGACCACCAGGGTGGCGGGGACCCCGCCGCGCGCCGCGGTCCAGGCGGCGAGCCGCGCGCGCGAGGCGGCCCAGTCCACCCGCGCCGTCCCCTCGCCCGGCTCGGCGACCAGCACCTCGCGGGCATCGAGCCAGGCCCCGCCCGCGCCGCGCGTGGCCAGGTACGCGGCCAGGAGCCGCGCCGACCACACCTCGCCCAGGCCGGCGACCAGGTCGGCCGCGCCGCGGGGGGCGTGGCGCACGATCCAGGCGGCGCGCAGCACGTCGCCCGCGTCGGCGAGCTCGGCCTCCACGGCGGCCAGCACCTGGGCGGCGGCGGCGGGGGGAAGGAGCTCGGCGGCGGTGCGGTGATGGCGCTCGCGCAGCGCCTCCACCTCGCCCTCGTACGCGGGGTCGCGGGCGCCGGCACGCTCCACCGCGCGCACCAGCGCGTCGGTGACGCCCGCCATGGCCGACACCACCACCGCGCGCCGCGGCTCCGGGCGCGCGAGCACGATTTCGGCCACCGCGCGGAAGCGCTCCGCGCTGGCCAGGCTCGTGCCGCCGAACTTGTGGACCACCAGCCGTTCCGGGGACATGCGCGCTCCCGTGCAAGGGCACCCCGCACCGGCGGGGACAAAAAAGAGAGCGGACCGTGAGGCTCACGGGCCGCTCGCGCTCTGGTGGTGACCGCGCCTGCCTACCGGCGCATGCACTCCCGGCCGCGGCCCGTGTGACGGGTCGTGGTGGTCGGAGTGGGAGTCCGGGTGCAACAGGGACGCGTGGTCGTCATGGGATCAATCGTATCTTGACGGGCACCAAGCCGTCAAGGACTCGCATCCTTAAACGCCACTATCTAAAAAAGGAAGGCCCGGCGCAACGGCCGCGCGCGTCTGTCGCCTGCGTGTCCGCGTGGCTAGGTTGGGAGCTCCGCAGTGCCGCTTCACTCCCGCAGGTCCCATCCCCCGCCCTCGATGAGGAGTGTTCCATGCGATTGCCTGGAGTGGCGTTCGTGCTGGCCCTGGCCGTGCTCGCCGCGTGCCGGCCGGAGCCGGCCCCCGCACGCGATCCCGCCGGCGCGCCGGCGTATGCGGTGCTCACCGAGCTGGGGATGGGCAACCTGGCGATGCGGCGGGGGAGCAACGTGCGGGTGATGAAGATGGCGCAGGTGAGCCGGCCGGACCTGATCGCCTACGACACGTCATCGGGCGTGCTGACGCTCCGGCGCGGCGTCTACCGGATCGGCGGGTATTCGATCACCACCTTCGGCTACAAGCTCACGCCCGCGCAGGAAGACTCGGTGCGCTCGGAGCCGGGGTACGCCTACCTGTGCAACGTCGATTCGCGCGGGGTGCAGACGCTGGGGTCGATGCAGGACCCCATGTTCTCGCTCCCCAGCCACGTCGACGACGTGATCGCCGTGCCGGAGGCATCGAGGTTCTACCTGGGCCACCAGAACGGCGACACCATCAGCGGGGTCTACCTGCAGACCTACTGGCCCGGCTACGGCACCAACCACGTCTTCGCGCGGCTGGTGGTGCAGCGCCTGGGCGACGTGAAGCCGGGCACCCCGCCGCCCGCGCCGCCGCCGGGCGAGCACCCCTGCTGGCCAGTCGGTGCGCCCTAGCACTGTAATACCAGATCTGCCGATCGAAAGTGCATTCCTCTATAGAACTTAAAGACGGTTTCACACAGAGGGACCAGAGGAACCAGAGAAATGAAGTCAGTTCTGGTTCCTCTGGTCCCTCTGTGTGAAACCGTTCTGTTCGGCTGAAACGCACAATCAATCAGCCGAAGCGGCATTAACTTGGTTTCAGGGGTTGGCGCCCGTGCCGGAGCGCAGCCACGCCTCGCGCAGGCGGAGCTGCTCGGGGGTGGGGTTGGGATTCACCACCAGCCGCACCGGGAGCCCCTTCTCGTCCTCCACCAGGTCGATGCCGAGCAGGGCGTAGTACTCCTTCACCGGCGGGTGCTCGGTGCCCCGCACGTAGCGCGCGAAGAAGTCGAGCACCTGGGGCGAGGTGCGCGCGGCGACGATGGCGAAGAGCGAGTCTTCGGGGAACGGCCGCCGCATCCCGTAGTCACGCGCCAGGCCGCGCACCAGCGCGCGCAGCCCGGCGCGGCCGCCGGAGAGCTGCAGCAGGCGGATGTCGAGCAGCCCCGCCACCAGCGCGCCGCGCTCGTAGACGTTGGCGAACTGCCGGGCGCCCGCCGGGGTGAACGAGGTCTCGGCGATGCGCGTGAGCGAGTAGGTGGTGTCGAAGCGCTCGCGGTCGTTTCGCGCCTTGCGCGCGACCTCGCCCAGGTAGGCGTCGAGCGTCAGCAGCCCACCCTCCTGCTGCATCTTGTCCGACGCCCACTCGGTTACCCCCTCGTAGAGCCAGAGGTGCGCCGAGGGGGTGGGCGTCTGGAAGTTGAAGTGCTCGATGATCTCCGAGTGCACGTTCAGCGGCGTGACCACGTGGAAGAACTCGTGCGCCGCGATGCTGGTGACCCCCGCGCCCACCTGCGGCGACCAGGGCCGGTCGGTGAGCACGTACTCGGAGCTGGTGCCGTGCTCCCACGCGCCGCCGATCCCGTCCGGCCGCGGCGGGCCGAAGTGGTAGAGGAAGACGTAGCGCTCCACCGGCAGCCGCCCGATGAAGCGCCCCGCCGCCTGCAGCATCCCCTCCATCGCCCCGGCGACCTGCGGCGCCGCGATCCGCCCCGAGGGCGAGTAGACGGCGATGCGCACGGGAACGCCGGTGACGGTGAGCGTCGCCGTCGACAGCGACGTCCCCAGCAGGAAGGGGGAATCGACCAGCTGGTCGTAGCTCTCCGCCTCGTATGCATCGCCCCGCTTCGCGAGCGCCGTCTCGACCGACCAGCCGGGCGGAGGGCGCAGCTCCACCGTCACCCGCGCCCCCTGCATGCCCGGCGGGAAGCCCAGCATGGCGTGCGCGTTGAGGAGCGCGTGGTCGCGCTCGATCTCCGTCCCGGTCATGGGATAGACGGGGAACTCGCTCACGACCGCGTTCCAGGTGTCCTGTACGTGCCAGCGGACCTCGCGCACGCGCCGCGGGGCGGCGATCCGCCAGCTGTTCACCGAGAGCCGGCGGGTGGGGATCATGCGGCCGCGCGCGTCGGTGGCGCGCAGGTCGAGCACGAAGCGCCCGATGTTCATCGTCTGGTACGTCCCCGGCGCCGTGGCGGCGAACTGGAAGACGGTGTCGCGCGCCGGGAGCGAGTCCACCCGCAGCGTGACCGCGGCGGTGTGGGTGGCGGGAGAGGTCAGGTCGACGGTGTAGTGGAGCTGGGCCGCCGCGGGCGCGCTCCAGGCCAGGGCGAGCGCGAGCGTGAGGCGCGACAGGGTTCGCATGGGCAGGGCAGGGTGGGGGAGCCGGCCGGCGCCCCGGCGGGAGCGCCGGAGAGGCCGTCGCGAGGAAGCTACGTTTCCAGCACCGATACGGTCCAATACATTGTCGGTCTTCGATCGATATGCGGGAAGTCTGGATGATGCGTGAAACCGGTGAACGCCGGGTTGGAAACCCGGCGCTGGAACGGCACGAAGTCCGCCTTCGCGGACTTCAGACCGACGCTCGCGTGCTGCGGAGCGCAGCATCGTCGCGATCCGAGTCCGTGCCACCTCCATGAGGGCCACGGTGCGGGCATGACCCTGAGGCGGAGTGACGGTCGAGAAACCTCGGCCTCGACGGTGTCATCCTGAGGCCCGGCCTCACCTTACCTGTGTTTACGGTAGACTCGGCAGGGCCGAAGGATCTACCCGCGGTATGCGCGTGGCCTGCCGCGGAAGCCGCACGATCGCCGCGGTCGGGTCATACGTCGGCCGGCGCGAGGGTTGCCGTTCGCGACGCTGCCGCGCCCAGGCCTCGCGATGTCCCAGGCTGGATCCCTCGGCTCTGCGGAGATCGGTGCTGCCTCGGGCTCATCGGTGGCCGAGCCTCGGGATGACACCGGAGCGTTTCCACCGACTCGACATTTCTCCAGTCTCTGAACGAAAGATCCTGGGCAGCGCACGGTCTTCACCCGGATTCCCAACAGGGTCCTCATGGAGATGGAGCTGCGCCACCTGCGCTACTTCGTGGCGGTCGCCGAGGAGCTGCACTTCGGGCGGGCGGCCAGGCGGCTGCACATCGCGCAGCCGCCGCTCAGCCAGCAGATCCGCCAGCTCGAGCGGCTGGTGGGCACCGAGCTGCTGCGGCGCACCAGCCGGCGGGTGGAGCTGACGCAGGCCGGGGCGGCCTTCCTGGAGGGCGCGCGGCGGACGCTCTCCGCGGCGGCGGGGACGCTGGAGGGGGCGCGGCGGGTGGGGCGGGGGGAGCTGGCCTCGGTGCGGGTGGGGTTCACCGACTCGGCGGCGCTCAGCATCTTCCCGGCGGCCGTGCGCACGCACCGCCGCGCCTTTCCCGAGGTGCACCTGGAGCTGGTGGAGGGGCTCACGCGCGCGCAGGTGCAGGCGGTGGAGGAGGGGATGCTGGACCTGGCGCTGGTGCGCGGCCCGGTGGCGCCCTCGCCCGCCGTGGTGGCGGAGACCGTCTTCCGCGAGCCGCTGGTGGCGGCGATGCACGCGTCGCACCGGCTGGCGGAGCGCGAGAGCGTCGCGCTGGCCGCCCTGCGCGACGAGCCGATGGTGCTCTTCCCCCGCCACCTGGCGCCGGAGTTCTACGACTGGATCACGCGGCTGTGCATGGAGAAGGGCTTCGTGCCGCGCGTGGAGCACGCCGCGAGCGAGTACCAGACCATCCTCAGCCTGGTGGCCGCCGACGTGGGCGTGAGCCTGGTCCCCGCCTCCGTGCGCGCCATCGGCCCCCCCGACGTGCGCTTCCGCCCGCTCCTGGACTGCGCCGAGACCGCCGAGATCGCGGTCGTCTACCGCCGCGACCGCGCCTTCAGCGCGATGGCTGCGTTCCTGGAGACGGTGCGGGAATCAGGCGGGAATACCACGGACGGATAGATCGCAGGTATGGGAATGGAGCTATTCTTTGTCGCCGCTTCGGAGTCTACGTCGAGTAAGCGCTTGCGGGATAGCAGCACCTCGGTCCACCGCAGCTGCCTCCGTCGCACCGAGAATGTGAGGGCGAGGACAACTTAGATCAGTGCCTGCACCACCGGGCTTGGGGTAGGTCGCGACCTGCGCCTTCCACCGGGCCAGCATTCGACCCTGTCCGGCTCAGGCGGCCTGGTGCATCGGCTCGATCTTCTCGACCTCAGCGGCAACAGGGGAGTGCAGCTCGTGCCAGAGGTCGTGGTCCTGCTGCATGCCCAGCCAGAAAGCCGCGCTCGCGCCAAATAGCCGCTCCAGCCGAAGCGCCGTGTTGGGCGTGATTCCCCGCCGGCCGTTCACGATCTCGGATAGGCGCACCCGCTCTACCCGCAGCCGCTTTGCCGCTTCGGTGAGAGTGAGCCCATGCGGCTTGATGAACTCCTCCAGCAGGATCTCGCCCGGATGCAGCGGGGGGCGATGCTTGGGCAGACGATTCAAGCTGTTCCTCACTTTCAGGGGTGCTGGCTACCGGTACGATACAGGTAGCCTTGGCCGCACTGATCGGCTGAGTGGTGCTCGCGCGCTAGTGATAGTCGACGATCTCCACGTCCGCTGGACCTTCCGGAGTCCACACAAAGCAAACGCGGTACTGGTCGTTGATCCTTACACTGTGCTGCCCGGCCCGATCGCCCTTCAACGCTTCGAGGCGATTCCCGGGCGGCGCGCGAAGGTCGACGAGCGACGTGGCACGATGCAGGATTGTAAGCTTGCGCAACGCGACCTGCTTCAATTCAGTGGGACAGGACCGACGGGCTGCCTTGGAATCGAGCCCGTCCCACAGGTCTTCCGTCCCCTGGTCCTTGAAGCTCACGATCACGGTGAACCCGCTCGTTGAAAGTCTCAGCTATTGTAGTGTGTAGCGTTACGCACGTCAATCGGGAGCTCGAGAGTCAGTGTGCAGTCGACCACGCACCTGTTGATTACACCAGACCCCTGACGTCAGTCGTGAGCGACGCGAGCGCACGTTGTTGCTCACGCAGCTCGTCTACGCCCCGCGCTGGACCAGGACAAAGCAGCCCCTCGATGGTCGCCGCGAACTCTGCCGGCACAATCGTCAGCTTTTCCAGCGCCTCAGCCAGCTTCTTCTCGCCGGGGAAGTACTCGCGGTTCAGCGCGAAGACAACCTGGATCAGCGCCTGGGCCGCCTGCTGCACGATGGCGCTGGTGTAGATCACGTCGGTGCGCTCAACGGCGCCCAGGTAGTGCCGGTTCTCCGGCCAGAACGCCGCCTCGGCCATGAAGTGGCGGAGGATGGCGTCGCGCAGCGGCTCGGGATACGTCGCGACCTGCGCCTTCCACCGGGCGAGCATCCCCCGCGGGTCGTCGACGATGCGCATGGCGTGCACGTCGCCGAGCGCCACGTAGTTGAAGTAGCCCATCGCCGTCCACACCGCGTGCTCGCGGCGGATGCGGCCCTGCAGGCAGTCGGCGATCGTCGCCTCCACCCGGCGCGCACTCCGCAGCCAGCACTCCACGCGGATCCCATCGACCGAGAAGTCGGTGCCGCCCTCCACGAACGGCGCGTCGGCGCCCCACGAGACGGCCTGCGCCGCATCGCCCAGCCGCCCCGCGACGAGCTCCACGCGCCGCGCGGCGGGGACGAAGGCATCCGCGAAGAGGTAGATGTCGACGTCGGAGTCCGCGTCGGCGGTGCCCTTCGCGTGCGAGCCGCCGAGCGCGATGCCGTACGTCTCGCCGGCACAGAAGGCGCGCACCAGCGGACGGAGGTCGTGGATGATGGCTTCGGGGTCGCGGAGGGTCATGCTGCGTCGCGGGTCAGCGCCGGCCGATGTCTTCGTCGAGCACGGGCTTGAGGTCGATGATCGGGGTTCCGTCGATTGCTTCGAGGCTCCGCACGCGCAGCCGTGAGCCGTCGACCGCGACGATCTCCACCCGGTGCAGGCCGATGGGATTGGGGCGGTGCGGCGAGCGTGTGCTGAAGACGCCCTCCAGCGGCCGCGACGGGTCGCCGCGCGGGTGGACGGCGAGCACGTCCCGCCGCGCGCGATCGAGCCAGGTGATGGCGATCACCTCGTCGCCGGGGCGCAGGCCGGCGAGCCCCGGCCGCATCTCCGCATCGAACACGAGCCACGCCTCGGGCGCACCCTCGTCCGCCTGCCGCGGCGCGGACTCGAGCTCCGTCAGCGGGGATTCGACCCGCCCGATCACCTTCACCTCGATGCGCGCCACGCGAAGCTCCTGGCTGGTGTGGGTGCCGCACGGCGGGATGTCTCGACGCCCTCGCAAGATCGCCGCGCGGGGCATGGACAGCTACCCGGCCGCGGCTGCTCCTCGATTCCGGAGCAGGCGAGTGTATACCTCATACGGTTTCACCAGAACAGGTTGCGCGGCGAGGATGGGTGCGTATGTTTCTCGGCGCGGAGGCCGTTGGTGACCTTGAGCACATACGACGCGGGCGGTACGGCCTCCGTGGCCCGCGCCGCACCCTGGAGAGATCGTGAAGAAGCTGTCGCTGAAGGTCGAGGAGTTGGAGATCAACACCTTCGAGACCGCCGAGGCCCCGAAGGGCACCGGCACCGTGGAGGCGTTCGCCGCCACGAAGGGGAACCAGTACACCTGTGACCCGCTCGTGGGCACCTGCTTCGGCTACACCTGCGCCGGCGCTGGCTGCTGAGCCGCCGGACGGACCGATAACGCCGCGGGCGCCGGAGATTCTCCGGCGCCCGCTCGTCTTTGGCCCCCACCAGCCGGGATCGCGGCAGATGGAAACCGCCCGGACGACATGCTCGGGGCGAATGAATTCGCTGCAACAACTGCCCAAAGTCCGCCTGCGCGGACTCCCGGCCTCGATTTCATTTCCAGACCGCCATCTGTAGCTCGATCCGCGTCAACGACGGGAACTGTCCTGATGCGGTGCAGCCGCGGTCTCGAGTCCGCGAAGGCGGACTTCGGGCCGTTGTTGCCGCGGATTTATCCGCCCGCCGTCACGGCGGCGGCACCGGGGGCGGCATTCCGCGCAGCTCCAGCGGCGGGACGGCGGTGATCTCGTAGGTGGCGCTGGCGACCTCGATCTCCGCGGCCTTGAAGTCGCGCAGGATGTCGCGGCTCATGGCGTCCTTCAGCTCGCGGATGCCGTGGTCGCGGGCGATGAAGCGCACCGTGAGCTCCAGCCAGTTGTCGGTGATGCGCCAGTAGACGCGCGGCTCCAGCTCCGCCCGGTCCACCACGTAGCGGTGCTGCAGCTCATCCAGCGCCTCCTTCCCGATCTCCCGCACCTTCACCGTGTGCCGCCTGGCCGCGTCGAGCAGGCTGCGCTCGGCGCGCTCGAAGTCGGCCTCGTAGCGCTTGCAGGGGGTGGCCCGCGCGGCTAGCCTGTGCTTCGAATCATCATCCGATCCACTCGGGAAGGAGCGCCGATGCACTGCCGTCCATGCGCCGCCGCAGCCGCCGCGCTCTTCGCCGCCTTCCCGTGCGCCGCGCAGGCGGTGCACCGGCTGATGCCGTCGCCCACCACCGTGGCGTGGGGGTACTACGACGCGGCCGCCACGCCCGTGCTGCGCATCCGCTCGGGCGACCGGCTGGTGGTGGGCACGCTGATCACCTCCAGCCCCGAACGGCTGCAGGCCGCCGGCGTGCCGCCCGCGCAGGTGGAGCCGGCGCTGCGCGAGATCTATCGCACCGTCACCAACAAGGGCCCGGGCGGCCACATCCTCACCGGCCCCGTGTACGTGGAGGGCGCCGACAGCGGCGACGTGCTGGAGGTGCGCATCCAGCGCATCGAGCTGGCCATCCCCTACGCCTACAACGCGTTCGGCCCGCGGGGCGGCTTTCTCCGCGAAGACTTTCCCTACACCCGGATGCGCATCATCCCGCTCGACCGGAGCCGGATGGTGGCCCGCTTCGCGCCGGGGATCGACGTGCCGCTGCGCCCGTTCTTCGGCAGCATCGGCGTGGCGCCGCCGCGCTCGCGCGGGCGCGTGAACAGCGCGCCGCCCGACATCCACGCCGGCAACCTGGACAACAAGGAGCTGGTGGCGGGCACCACGCTGTACATCCCCGTCCACACCGCGGGCGCGCTGCTGGAGATCGGCGACGGGCACGCGGGGCAGGGGAACGGCGAGGTCGACATCACCGCGCTGGAAACGTCGCTGGTGGGCACCTTCCAGGTGACGGTGCGCAAGGACATGCACCTCGCCTGGCCGCGCGCCGAGACGCCCACGCACTGGATCGCCATGGGGATGGACACCTCGCTGGTGCAGGCGACGAAGATCGCCGTGCGCCAGGCGATCGACTTCCTGATGACCACGCAGGGGCTCTCGCACGACGACGCGTACATGCTCACCAGCGTGGCCTGCGACGTGGACGTCACCGAGCTGGTGGACGGCAACGTGGGCGTGCACGTGATGATCCCCAAGTCCATCCTCCGCCGCCGTGTCGGCGCCGCGCAGCCGGGTGATGGCCCTCGCCGGCGCGTCTCGATCCGCCGCCCGCCCGCGATCCGACGGCCCGCCGGCTGATCACAGCCCGGCCGCCTGATCAGCGCGCAACGAGCACGGCCCCGGCGACCTGATCGCCGGGGCCGCGCTGTGTCAGCAGTCCCGCGCCGTCAGCAGACGGGCGTGTCCTGCCGCGTGCCGCACACGTCGTACGAGGTGTCCATGCAGATGCCCTCGGTGCGCACGCACCCGTCGGCCGTGAGGTCGCATTGCTCGTCGACCGTGTAGTTGCACGAATAGATGGTTTCCATCCCGGTGCCGCAGACCGCGTACGCCGTCTGGCAGAAGCAGCTATCGACGTACGTACAGTCACTGTGCGCGCGCACCGTGCCCCGGCGTGCGTCCACGCCGGCCGTGTCGAACGAATCCACGCGCAGGTCCTCCACGCGCATGCGCAGCTTGTGCATCGTACACCTCCGTTGGGGGAGATTGCAGATCGTGCGCAGACGGAGTATCGGATCTGCGCCACAACCGTGCAGTGTAACGCGGCGCCCGAGTTCGATCCATCAGATTGTGACGGATTGCAGTACAGGACTCATGAAGGTTGATACTGCGACGATCGCGCGCAGGCGTAGCTCAAGCGAAACTCGCGATAACAAGAACAAAGATGCTGTCAGCTAGTCAGCCGCCGCTGTGCGGGCCCAACTGCTCGACTTGCGCACCCGCACATAGCGGAAGGTGATGCGGGGCGTCTCGCGGGTGGCCACCAGCCGCAGCTCGTCGCCGACGAACCAGCCCTCGTCGCGCACGGCCGGGTCGAGCGCGTCGCTCCACAGGGAGATCGAATCGGCACGCGTGCCATGCAGGGTGAAGGTGCCGTCGAGGGAGTCGGGTCTCGCGTTGCCTGGCCTGGGCATGTCGTTGCACCAGGTGAGGCCCGTGGTGCGCGCCTGGTACGTTCCGTTCTCCCACAGCGTGAGCGTGTCGCTCTCCACGATGAACGTGCACGTCCGTCCGGGCTTGTCCGGATCGGGGAGTCGGAGCGTATCTGGAAGCGGGTTGCCGTTCCTCTCGACCAGGGCGAAGACACCGCTCGCGGCAGCTGGGCAGGCTTCGTCGCAGGGCGGTATCGTCTCCCGCTCCACGGAAGACGTATCCACCGCCGTGCTGCGCGTGACCCCGGGCCGATCGGCGGCGGACGGAGGCTCGCGGGGATCCGGCTCACCCCGGCAGGCCAGGCAGCCGAGCGCCGCCAGGAGGAGAGGGATGCGGGAAAGCATCTGCATCTACCGGCTCGGGAGGGTGAGCGGGATCGGCTACATGCAAATGCGGCCCCGGTGTCCGTCGATCACCGGGGCCGCTTTACGCCGCAACGCTGGTGTGGGGTCAATCCGCCGCGGCCGTCTCCACCGCCTCGGGGGCGCCGGGGAAGCCGTCGCCGGCGTAGCGGTAGTGGGGGCCCAGCGGCTCGCCGTCGCGGAGCATGGTGCCCTTGTAGCGCATGTGGTCTTCGTGCACGCCGAAGTTGATGCGCTGCAGCTCGTCGATCCGCCGCAGGTCCTCCGCCGTGAGGTCCGGCAGGTCGCTGGCGGCGGCGAACTCCTCCAGCTGCTCCACGTTGTAGATGTTGGGCAGCGTGGTCATCACCGCGGGGCTGGCGAGCAGCCACTTGAGCGCGGCCTGGCCGATGGTCATCCCGCGCCCTTCGTGCAGCCAGTCGAGCGCCTCGAGCTTCTTCAGCCCGTTGATGAGCCAGCTGCGCGGACGGTGGCGGCGGTGGTCGTTCTTGGCGAACTCGGTGTCCTCGGTGTAGCGGCCCTCCAGCATCCCCGAGCTGTGCGTCACGCGCACCTGCAGGCCGACGCCGTGCTCCTCGGCCGCGCGCGTCAGGATCTCGCCGGGGAAGGGCTCCAGCACGTTGTTGATCAGCTGCAGGTTCTTCGCGCCGCGGTTACGGATCAACTCCAGCCCCTCGAACAGGTAGCCGTTGGAGGGCCCCAGCGCGGCGCCCCAGGCGCGCACCTTCCCCTCCTCCTGCAGCCGCGCCAGCGTCTCCCAGATGGCGTCGTCGGGGACGTGCTCCTCGTGGGCGTTGTGGAAGCTCAGCACGTCGATCACGTCGGTCTGCAGGCGCTCGAGCGACTTCTCGACGGCGGAGCGGATGAAGGCCGGGTCGGCGTTGTGCGGGATCTCCTGCTGCCCGCGGCGCGCGTCGGGGTGCGCGTAGAAGTCGTATCCCACCTTGGTGGTGATGACGATCCGGTCGCGCCGCCCGGCGAAGGCGCGCGCGAGCAGCTCGTCCGCGCGGCCGTTGCCGTAGGTGTCGGCGCTGTCGAAGGTGGTGACGCCCAGGTCGAAGGCGCGGTGCAGCATCGCGATCGCCTCGTCGTCGCTGAAGTCGCCCCACCACCCGGCGGCGAGCGTCCACAGCCCGAAGCCCACCTCGCTGACGGTGATGTCGGTGCCCGGATAGGTGCGGTATCTCATCGTGCCCTCCTGCTCAGGCGCGGTTGGTACGTGCTGTCGCGTTCGGCGCGGCTGCCGGAGATCGGTCGGGTGTGTCGCGCATGGAAGAAAGGTCGGGCGACGGGGCGGCGGAGGCAAGTGTGATGATGCGGCCGCGGCCCGACCTCGGCGCTGTGCGGGCTTCTACGGCCGTTCGTCGGCAAGCAACCCGTACGGCGGTCGATGGGATCAGATGCGCACGCGTCCGGGGTCGAGCGCTTCCGATCGGCGGCCGCCTGGACACCGCCACGTCGCACGCGCTACGCTTCGGAATCCGACCCACGCCCCGTCTCCCGGCATCCTCTCGTTCGGCTGACTCCCCAGGCCCCCGCCGTGCCCATGCTTCGACGTCTCACCGCCGCCCTGCTCGCCGCGGCCACGCTCTCCTCCGCGCCCGCGCTCGCGCAGTCTCCGGCCGATTCGCTCGCCCGGCAGGTCGACGCGATGTTCGCGCGCTTCGATCGCCAGCCCTCGCCCGGGCTGGCGATCGCGGTGGTGCGCGACGGGCGCGTGGTCCTCCGGCGCGGCTACGGGCTGGCCGACGTGGAGCGGCGCGTGCCGATCACGCCGGAGACGGCGTTCGACCTGGCCTCGCTGGCCAAGCAGTTCACCGGCGCCTCGGTGGCCGTGCTGGCGCTGGAGGGACGGATCCGCACGAGCGACGACATCCGGCGCTACCTCCCCGAGCTCGCCGACTTCGGCCACACGGTCACCATCGACCACCTGCTGCACCACACCAGCGGCATCCGCGACTGGACGGTGACCCTTCCCGTGGCCGGTGCCACCTACGACGATCCCATTTCGCTCGACCAGATCCTGGCGATGGCGTACCGGCAGCGGTCGCTCAACTTCGTCCCCGGCGCCGAGCACACCTACTCCAACACGGGCTACAACCTGCTCGCCGAGATGGTGCAGCGGGTCACGCGGCAGCCGCTCCGCCGCTTTGCCGAGACCCGGTTCTTCGGCCCGCTGGGGATGACGCGCACACACGTCCACGACCACGACGCGGAGGCGATCGCGAACCGCGCCTACGGCTACGCGCGCCTCCCCGACGGCCGCTGGCGGCGGACGCCCGACCCTCTCACCGCCGTCGGCTCCAGTTCCGTGTACAGCACGATCGACGACCTGGCGCGATGGATGATCAACTTCGACGAGCGGCGAGTGGGCGGGCGCGCCCTGCTCGACCTGATGCTCACGCACGGCCGGCTGAACGACGGGAGCGACGTGCCGTACGGCTTCGGCCTGGTGAACGGCGTCTACCGCGGCCAGCCGATGTTCACCCACAGCGGGGGATGGGCGAGCTTCGACACCTACCTGGCGTATCTCCCGCGGCAGCGCTTCGGCGTGGTGGTGCTGGCCAACAGCGAGACGGCGGGCGCGCAGAACGCCGTCATCCGGATCACCGACCTTTACCTGCGCAACGAGCTCGACCCCCTCCCGCCGCCGGAGCCCGCCGCGCCGTGCGCGCCCCCGCGCACGCAGCCGGCGGCGCTGGATGCGTACGCGGGGCTGTACCGGCTCGGGCCGGGATGGCTGCTGCGCGTGCGCCGCGAGGGGGCCGGGCTCGTTGCGCAGGCCAGCCACGAAGCCGCGTTTCCGATGGTGCCGCGGTGCGGGTCGACCTTCCGCGTCCCGGCGTACGACAACGCCGACGTCGCGTTCGAGGCCGACGCGGCGGGGAGGGTGACGCGGCTGGAGTATCGGGGGATCGATGCGCCGAAGCTCCCGGAGTCGGCGCCGCCCGGGCCGGCGGGGCTGGCCGAGTACGCCGGCGAGTACGTGAGCGGCGAGCTGGGGACCGCCTATCGCGTGGCGGTGGTGAACGGCGGGCTGGAGATGCGGCACGTGCGGCACGGAACCATCCCGCTCACCTGGCTCTGGCGCGACGAGTTCGGCTCCACCACCTGGTTCCTCAAGTCGATCACCTTCGAGCGCGGTACCTCCGGCCGCGTCACCGGCTTCCGGGTGAACGGCTCCGAGCGCGCCCGCGACATGCGGTTCGTGAAGCGGCGGTAGCCGCCGGGGCGGGCCCGTTTCAGCAGTGCGAGCTCATCGCGAAGCCTTCCCGCGCGTCGACCAGGGGGGCGTGGTAGTCGCCGGTGAAGCAGGCGGTGCACAGGTCTCGCCGTCCTCGTTCACGCAGTCGGCGCTGTCCGGGATCTCCTGCTGGCTGCGGCGCGCGCCGGGGTGGTGTCGCCCACCTGGGTGGTGATGACGACGCGGTCGCGTCGTAGCGGAACGGTGCCAGAGGACTGATCCGACCTTACGGCGGACATCTCCCGTGGCTGGCGGGACAATCCGCATGAGTTTCATCGGCGTCCGAGCGACGGTCCGAACGGGGCGGGGAAGCCGAGAGGGCGCGCAGGACATCGCATGACATTTTGATCTTCGTAAAAATCTTGCGGACCCCGAGATCCCGCCTTACTGTTGCAGTCACGACTTGCCGGAAACATGCGCGGAGCCGCGCCAGAGCTTGAACCGAGGAGGGCTTCCCAGCTCATCGTGGCGGGCCGACGAGGGAATGGTGCGGTTCACCGCCTACGACGTTCCACTCCCCAGCCACGTCAACGCCATTCCCGCGGCCGTCGCCGCCGGGTGCGTCTCGCGCCACTCTCCACAGACCTTCTGGGACTATCGCCACCGGCTGATGGTAAGCCAGGGGGCGTGGGAGTCCAACCCGGCCCCGGAGGGGTTCTTCCTCCAGCTCGCGGCCGACGCCAGCGCCGATACCAGCGCGGTGCGGGGCTGCGTCGCGCGGGAGGGGGAGGAGCGCGGGCGCGCCCTGGCCGATGCGTGGCGGCTCAGCAGCTCGGCCAACATCACCTATTCACCCGCCTGGGAGGTGAACGGGGTGCCGGTGCGCTGGAACGACGTTCCGCGCGCGATCGAAGAGGCCCTGACGCACGTGCGGAAGACCGCCCGCGCGGGCAATCGTTAACCTTTGCCTTCCCCCGAAGATGATGCAGATCCCGCGGCGGGGCTTCGCCATTGGAGTGCTGCTGGTGCTGGGAGCCTCGGCCGCGCTCTTCGCCCACGGTGCTGATCGGCCGGCGGTGCGGGAGCGCGGCGACGCGGCACTCGAGCTCGCCGCGGTGCTGGGGCGGACGGAGGGGACGGAGCTGTTCAAGGTAAAGGCCGCCGCGTTCCTCGACTCGTCGCTGGTCGTGCTGACCGGCGCCGATCCGTTCGTCCACGTGTTCACCGGCGGCCGCCACCGGGCGTGGGGCGCGAAGGGCAATGGGCCGGGTGAGTTCGCCGGGCCCGAGGATCTTTCCATACAGGACGGCCGGATCCTGGTGCGCGACGGCACGCTGGAGAAGATCGTGACCTTCGACGCGGGGGGGCGCTACCTCGCCACCCGGGCGCTGCGGCCTTACGTCGTGAACCGCTTCTTCGTGCAGGGCGGCGATACGCTGCTGGGGCTGAGCGCACACCAGCAGTCCACGCGTGCGATCGCCCGGGTACACGGCGCGCGGGTCGACACGCTGATGCGCTACTCGCTCCCCGAGCCGCTCCGACTCTCGGCCCCGGGAAGCCCCTCGCTCAGCACGACGCCTCCCTACGCCCCGGTCCCGCATTGGGCCGTGCTGCGCGACGGGCGTATCGCGTACTGGGACGGCCGTTCGACCGAGATCGCGCTGCTGCGTGCGGGCACGGGGCGCGTGGGGGCCCTCGCGCTCCCCGGCGGACGCTTTCCCGTGGGCGCCGCCGAACGGGACGAGTGGCTGAACCAAGAGATTCCGCAGAGTTTCATGGGCCGGCGGCTGTTCGAGCCGTTGCGCGCGCGCGCCCGCGAGACGGTCGAGTTCCCCCGCTCGCTCCCGCCGGTGCTGGACCTGATGCCGGACCCTGTGGAGGGCGTGTGGGTGCGCCAGACGACGGCGGCGAGTGGCGAGCGCTGGAGCTGGACAGGGCGTGGAGGGGTGGCGGGCAGCTTCCGTCTCCCGACCGGCGCCCGGCTCCTCGCCGTCGGCCGGCAGCAGCTCGCGGTTCTGGTGAAGGACGCGGATGAGGTGGAGACGGTGCAGCTCTACCGCAAGCCCGCCCGTTGAAACGAACGTCTCGTACCGGATCGAAAGATTACCTGTGCATTCCGCCCCCAACGAAGTCATCCTGAGGCCGGTCAACGACCGATCTGCCGGATGAGAACAGCCCGGCGGGCTGAAGGATCTATCGCCGAACGATGCAGATGCGCCCAGGAAACGCCCAGTCGACCGTGAAGTCGGTAGCCTACCAGATCAGGGGTTATACCATTTCTGTCGATTGACTGTGCATTCGATCAAACGAATGGACTCACACGGAGTCAACGGAGTCAGCGGAGTCGTTCTCCCGTTAACTCCGTTGACTCCGTGGCCGTGTGAGGCATTCAGTTTAGAGGATGTGATCCTGATCGAAGCTCTGCAACGGTGGGTCAAGGCCTTATCTGTGCTGGTCTCTACGAACGCACAGTCATTTGTCAGAGGCGGTATTAGAATTAGAGTAGCTGGTCGTTTCGTCAACGCGTCTGAATCGACCCGGCGATGGATCCTTCGGCCTGCCAAGCCTTTGCCGGATCCAAGGCTGGCACGTGTCCGGGCCTCAGCCTCAAGATGACGTCCGGGGGATGCCTGGATGATGCACAGCCACGCTCAACGTGCGAATTGGTAGCATCTCGATTTCCGTCGGTCGATTGGAATTCCGAAAGGAAACGAAGGTCTCATTATCACCCGGAGGACCGGAGAAACGCATTGCGGTTCTCCGGTCCTCTGTCCTCTGGGTGAGCCCCAATCACTCAGTTCGACTGAATGCACAGCCGATCAGGCGAAACGGTATCAAGCATGTCCTGTCACGGGGAGGCGCGGAGAGGCCCGGTGGTTCCGCCCGCGTCGCATCGTCACCCGTGACGCACGTTTTCAGCAGTGCGAGCTCATCGCGAAGCCCTCCTGCGCGTCGACCAGGGGGGCGCGGTAGTCGCCGGTGAAGCAGGCGGTGCACCAGGTCTCGCCGTCCTCGTTCACGCTGCCCACCATCCCGTCGGCGCTCAGGTAGCCGAGCGAGTCCACCCCCAGGTAGTCGCGGATCTCGTCCACCGTCCTGCCGGAGGCGATCAGCTCCTCGCGCGTGGGCATGTCGATGCCGTAGAAGCAGGGCCAGCGCACCGGCGGCGACGCCAGGCGGAAGTGCACCTCGCGGGCGCCCGACTCGCGCAGCATGGCCACCAGCGCGCGCGAGGTGGTGCCGCGCACCAGCGAGTCGTCCACCACCACCACGCGCTGCCCCTGCAGCACCTCGCGCACGGGGCTGAACTTCAGCCGCACCTTGAAGTCGCGCCCGGCCTGGGTGGGGGTGATGAAGGTGCGCCCGACGTAGTGGTTGCGGATCAGCCCCAGCTCGAAGGGGGTCCGCGAGGCCTCGGCGTAGCCCACGGCGGCCGAGTTGGCGCTGTCGGGAACGGAGATGACGATGTCGGCGCCGCCCTCCACCGGCTGCTCCTGCGCCAGCCGCCGCCCGAAGGCGCGCCGCGCGCGGTCCACCGTGCGCCCCCACAGGTGCGTGTCGGGGCGGGCGAAGTACACCAGCTCGAAGATGCACGGCTGCGGCTCGGCCACGTACGGCCGCAGGCACGCCAGCGACTCGATCTCCCCGCCGCGGATGCGGATCAGCTCCCCCGGCTCCACGTCGCGCACGTAGGTGGCCTTCACGATGTCGAGCGCGCAGGTCTCCGACGCCAGCAGCAGCCCGCCGTCGGGGAGCGATCCGATCACCAGCGGGCGGTAGCCGTAGGGGTCGCGCGCGGCGTAGAGCGCGTCGTCGACGGTGGCGAGGATGCAGTAGGCGCCCTCGAGGTGGGTGAGCGCGTCGGCGATCTGCGCGTCGGGGGTGGTCTCGCGCGAGCGGGCGATCAGGTGGACGATCACCTCGCTGTCGATGGTGCTCTGGAAGAACGCGCCCTCGCCGAGGAGCCGGTCGCGGATGGCGTGGAAGTTGGTCAGGTTGCCGTTGTGGACCAGCGCGAGGTGGCCGAAGCGGTACTGTTCGCGGATCGGCTGCGCGTTGACGAGCCCCGCGCCCCCCGCCGTGGAGTAGCGGATGTGCCCCACCGCCAGGTCGCCGGTGAGCCTGGAGAGCCGCTCCTCGTTGAAGATGTCGGAGACCAGCCCCGCCTCGCGCTCGCGGTGGCACAGCCCCTTCGACGAGTCGAAGGCGGCGATCCCGGCGGCCTCCTGCCCGCGGTGCTGCAGCGAGTAGAGGCCCAGGTAGGCGATGCGGGCGGCCTGCGGGTTCCCCGAGACCGCGACGATTCCACACACGTAGCTGCGATCCTGCTGCTGTGGGTTTGCGGACGCCTGCTGCTGCTACACCGGATAGCGGACGGGGAGCCGGGAACGCCGTCCCCGCGGGCCCTCTCCCTGCCGCTTCGCGGCGGTCCCTCCCCCCAAACAACCTGGGGGAGGGACGGGCTCGCTTCGCTCGTGACTCTCCCGGTGCGAGTCCAGGCCGGGGTGCGCCGCCGCGGTTCACACCCAAATCCGTCGCGTGCCCCTCCATCCCGGCTGCACCGCCGCCGGCAGTCCGCGAAGGCGGACTTCGTGCCGTTGTAGCCGCGACTTCAGTCGCATCGGCGCGAAACGACTTCGGGTGGTCGCTGCGGCCGAGATCCCCACCCTGGCGCGCCCTACCCCCGGTGCACCTCGGACTCCAGCGAGGTCTCCACGTCCGCGGCAGTGCCGTCCATCCGGCGGGGGATGGCGTTCTCGTAGACCTCCGCCAGCTCCGCGGCCGGGGCGTCGAGCGTTCCGTGGCGCGTCTGGATGCGGAAGGCGCCGCCGCGCGCGCCCACGGTGCCGATGCGCTTCGCCGGGACGCCGTGGATCTCCAGGGTGCGCAGCAGCTCCGCCTCCTGCTCCGCCTCGCACGAGAGCACCACGCGCCCCTGCGCCTCGCCGAAGAGGAGGGCGGCGGCGGGGAGGTCGTCGCCCAGCCGCACGCTCACACCGAAGGGCTCCATGCCCGTCGCGAAGGCGCTCTCGGCCAGCGCCACCGCCAGCCCGCCCTCTGCCGTGTCGTGCGCGGAGCGCACCAGCCCGGCGCGGATCGCCGCCAGCACACCCCGCTGCAGCCGCGACTCGGCCGCCAGCTCCACCGCCGGCGCGTCGCCCGTCACCAGGCCGTGCACCACCTTCAGGTACTCGCTCCCGCCCAGCTCGTCCGTGTTGCGCCCGGCCAGGACGATGGCGTCGCCCTCGGCCTTGAACGCCGCGGTGGTGACGTGCGCCACGTCGTCCACGATCCCCACCATTCCGATGGTGGGGGTGGGGTAGATGGCCCCGCGCGGGTTCTCGTTGTAGAGCGAGACGTTGCCCCCCGTCACCGGCGTCTCGAAGGCCGTGCACGCCTCGCCGATGCCGCGCAGCGCCTCGGCCATCTGCCAGTAGACCTCGGGCTTCAGCGGGTTGCCGAAGTTCAGGTTGTCGGTCACCGCCCGCGGCAGCGCCCCCGAGCACACCAGGTTGCGCGCCGCCTCGGCCACGGCGATCTGCCCGCCGCGATGGGGGTTCAGGTAGACGTAGCGCCCGTTGCAGTCCACCGTCATGGCGATGGCGCGGTCCGTCCCGCGCAGCCGCAGCACCGCGGCGTCGCTCCCGGGGCCGACCACGGTGTTGGTGCGCACGGTGCTGTCGTACTGCTCGTAGACCCAGCGCTTGCTGGCGATGGTGGGCGCGTCGAGCAGCCGCCGGAGCGTCCAGGCGGGGTCGTGCTCCTCCCAGAGCGGCTGCAGGGTCGACGGGTCCCAGGCGCGCAGCGCCGCGATCCCGGGGTCCTCGACACCCTCGCGGGTGTAGGTGGGGCACCCCTCCACCAGTGGCTCGCCGGGGATGTCGACGATCACCGCGCCGTTCTCGCGGACGATGTAGCGCCCCGTGTCCGTCACCCGGCCGATGGTCTCCGCGTCGAGCTCCCAGCGGCCCAGGATGGCGCGGACGTCCTCTTCGTGGCCGACCTTCGCCACCACCAGCATCCGCTCCTGCGTCTCGGAGAGGAGGATCTCGTAGGGGGTCATCCCCTTCTCGCGCAGCGGGACGCGGGTGATCTCCAGGTCCACCCCGCCCTCGCCGCGCGCCGCCATCTCGGTGGACGAGGAGACCAGCCCCGCCGCGCCCATGTCCTGGATGCCGACGATGTGGCCGCTGCGGATCAGCTCCAGACTCGCCTCCAGCAGCAGCTTCTCGGTGAAGGGGTCGCCCACCTGCACCTGCGGCCGCCGCGCCTCGCTCTCTTCCGAGAGCTCGGCGGAGGCGAAGGTGGCGCCGTGGATGCCGTCGCGCCCCGTCTTCGCCCCCACCGCCATGATCGCGTTGCCGACGCCCGACGCGACGCCGCGGATCAGCTCGTCGGCCTTCAGCAGGCCGACGCACATGGCGTTGACCAGCGGGTTCCCCTCGTAGGCGCCGTCGAAGTAGACCTCGCCGGCCACGGTGGGGATCCCCACGCAGTTGCCGTAGTCGCCGATCCCCTTGACGCAGCCGGCGAAGAGGTAGCGCACGCGGTCGCCCTCGTCGCCGTCGATCTCGCCGAAGCGCAGCGAGTTGAGCATGGCGATGGGGCGCGCGCCCATGGTGAACACGTCGCGCAGGATGCCGCCCACGCCGGTGGCGGCGCCCTGGTACGGCTCCACGGCGGAGGGGTGGTTGTGCGACTCGATCTTGAAGGCCACCGCGAGCCCGTCGCCCACGTCGATCACGCCGGCGTTCTCGCCGGGGCCCTGCAGCACCCAGGGGGCCTTCGTGGGGAGCTTGCGGAGGAGCGGGCGGCTGTTCTTGTAGCCGCAGTGCTCGCTCCACATGGCGCTGAACACCCCCAGCTCGGTGAAGGTGGGGGTGCGCCCCAGGATCCCCAGGACGAGGCGGTACTCTTCGGGCGAAAGCCCGTGCTCCGCGACCAGCTCGGGGGTGATCGCGGGGTCGCCGGGGCGTGCGGTGGCGGACACTGGATGTGGGCTTCGGTTGATGATTACGGGACGACGGGTCCGGGGCAATCGTTCCGGGCAACGGGGTGTGGTGCGCTGCCTCGGCCTCGCCCCCCGGGTTGGAAACCCAGGGCTACAACGGCCCGAAGTCCGCCTTCGCGGACTGCTCCCTCGATTGCTTCTCCGCCCCCGGCTGTGGCTCGATCCGCGGCAACGACGGGAACCGTCGCGATGCGATGCGACCCGCGGTCGCGAGTCCGCGAAGGCGGACTTCGGGCCGTTGTTGCCGCGAATTCATTCGCCCGTGCTACCCGCGGCCGTGGGGGGCCCGGGTCTGCTCCGGAGCCGAGGCATAGTCCGCGAAGGCGGACTTCGTGCCGTTCCAGCCCTGGGTTTTCAACCCGGGGGACATGGCGGACACCCGGGAACCCGTCAACGCCCCCGCGGCCGCGGTAACACCCGGGAACCACCCCCTACGGCCGCCCGCCGGGCCGCGACGTCGCCAGCCTACGGCCGCGGTACCACGCGCGGGGTCACGCTCTTCTCGCGGTTGGTGCGGCGCGCCTGCATCGTGTCAGGCTGGTTCTGCACCGTGTTGCGGCGCACCTCGCCCTCGCGGGCGGCGCGCTCGTCGTCTACCGCGGTGGCGGGGGCGCCCTGCACGCTGTCGCGCGCGGTGCCCACCGGGTTGCGCACGCCGCGCGGGCCGTCGGCCGCGGAGCCCGGCGTGCCGGGGGCGCGGATGATCGAGCTCCCCTGCGGCGCCTCGGCGGGTATGTCGCGCACCTGGCCCACGGGCTCGCGGTCGATGACGCGCCCGCCGCTCTCCACGTGGATGCGGCCCACCCGCGCCTCGCCGGCGTTCTCCTCCGCCTCCGCCGCGGCGCGGCTGCGGCCGCGTACGCGGATGGGCGTGGGGGCGCGCTGGGGCGGCGCCTCGCCCGCCTGCGCGCGGATGGCGTCGGCGTCGATGTCGCCGCCGGCGCGCTCCAGCGCCGTGGCCGGCGCGGCGCCGCTCGCCAGGCGGCGGCGCCCCGTACGCAGCACGGCCGTCACCACCTGGCCCTGCTGGAAGAACACCACGTCGTCGCTGCCGCAGCGCACCGGGCAGCCGTTGGCGTAGAACCAGTAGCTCCACTCGCCCGCCTCGCGGGTGCGCGCCGGGGCGCCGAAGATGTCGCGCACCTGCGCCGGCGTCATCCCCGGCGCGATCATCAGCTTCTGCGCCGCCGCATCGCCCGCCGAAACGGTCGCGAGCGCCGCCGCCAGTGCCATCAGCCCGAGCTTCATCGTCCCACCTCCGTGTGGCCGTGAGCGGGCGCTAGACCCGCGCGAGGTGCGCCGCCAGCGAGCGGAAGAGCCCGATCCCGTCGGTCGACCCGAGCAGCGGCTCCACCGCGCGCTCGGGGTGCGGCATCATCCCCAGCACGTTCCCTTCAGCATTGATGATGCCCGCGATGGCCCGCGCCGAGCCGTTGGGGTTGGCCGCCGGCGCCACCAGCCCGTCTTCCGTGCAGTAGCGGAACACCACCTGGCCGTTCGCCTCCAGCCCGTCGAGGAGCGCCGGGTCGGCGAAGTAGCACCCCTCGCCGTGCGCGATCGGCACTTCGAGCACCTGCCCGGCCTCGTACTCGCTGGTGAAGGCCGTGTCCGCCCGCTCCACCAGCAGGTGGACGGGGCGGCTGCGGAACTTGAGCGAGCGGTTGCGCACCAGCGCGCCGGGGAGGAGCCCGGCCTCGCAGAGGATCTGGAAGCCGTTGCAGATCCCCGCCACTGGCCCCCCGGCGGCCGCGAACGCCTTCACCTCGCGCATGAGGGGCGAGAGCGCGGCGATGGCGCCGGCGCGCAGGTAGTCGCCGTAGCTGAAGCCGCCGGGGAGGAAGACCGCGTCGACCCCCTGCAGGTCGTGGTCGCGGTGCCAGAGGTACACCGCCTCGGCCCCCAGCGCGTCTTTCACCGCGCGGTAGCAGTCGTAGTCGCAGTTGGACCCCGGGAAGGTCACCACGCCCATCTTCATGCGGCGGCCAGCGCCTCCACGCGCACGTCGTAGTCCTCGGTCACCGGGTTGGCCAGGAGCTGGCGGCACATGGCGTCCACCCGCCCCTCCGCCTCGCCCTCATCGGCGGCGGCGAGGGTGAAGACGATCAGCCGCCCCACGTGCACCTCGCCCACCTCGCCGAAGCCGAGGGAGCGCAGCGCGCCCTGCACGGCGCTCCCCTGCGGGTCCAGGATCCCGCGGCGCGGCGTCACCCGCACCTCCACGCGAAAGTCGGTCACGGCAGCTCCTCGTCGGCCACGGGGCGGCGGTCCTCGTCGCTGGGAACGCCGCGGCGCAGCGCCTCGAACTCCATCGCCCGCACCGTGTCGGGCGCGGGCTCCTCGTCGAGCAGGGGGTCTTCGTCCGGCAGCTTCTCCTCGAACCCCGCCAGCACCGTGCGTAGCAGCCCGTAGGTGATGTAGAGGATGGCGAAGGGGAAGAAGAAGTACGCGGGATAGGTGAAGGCGGCGATGATCGACAGCACCGCCATCGTCATCGCGAAGCGCCCGCTCCAGGTGCGCAGCCCGAAGCGCGGCACCACCGGGTAGAGCACGTTGCTCACCATCAGCACCGCCACGAACATCATCAGCCACCCGGCGGCCCGCTTCTCGTCCACGTCGGAGAACCAGGCGTGCCAGAAGGGGGTCCGGGTGAAGGCGTAGAAGGTGGCGACGCTGGCGCCGGCGGTGGGCGAGGGGAGCCCGTGGAAGTTCACCTTGGCCGTCCCCGCCTGCTCGATGTTGAAGCGGGCCAGGCGGAAGACGGCGGCCACGATGTAGAGGAAGGAGAGGATCCAGCTCCACTCGCCGCCGGCGCGCAGGAAGCTGAAGTACATGATGAGCGCCGGGGCCACCCCGAAGCTCACGCAGTCCACCAGCGAGTCCAGCTCCTCGCCGAAGGCGCTCCCGGTGGCGGTGAAGCGCGCGATGCGCCCGTCGAGCATGTCGAACACCGCCGCCAGCACGATCAGCCACCCGGCGGTGGCGTACTCGCCGCGCGCGGCGTGGACGATGGCCCACACCCCCAGGAAGAGGCCGCCCAGGGTGAAGGCGCTGGGGAGGATGATGATCCCGCGCCTGAGCCGCCGGCGCCGCGCGCCGGCCACGGTGTCGGGGGTGTCGGTCACGCGCTGCCTCCGCCGAGGGGGAACTCGTCCAGCGTCATCCCCGTGAGCCGCCGGAGCGCGTCCTGGTAGCGCCGCGAGGTGGCGTCGACCACCTCGGGCGGGAGGTGCGGGGCGGGGTAGGCCCGGTCCCACTCGCCGCGGGCCACCCGCGACTCCAGCCAGTCGCGCAGCGGCTGCTTGTCGAGCGAGGGCTGGCCGCGCCCCGGGGCGTAGCTCTCCGCCGGCCAGAAGCGCGACGAGTCGGGGGTGAGCACCTCGTCCATCACCCGGACGGTGCCGTCCTCGTCGCGGCCGAACTCGAACTTGGTGTCGGCGATGATGATCCCCGCCCGCGCCGCCAGCTCGCGGCCGCGCCCGTAGAGCATCAGCGACTTCGAGCGCAGCTCCGCCGCGGCCTCAACCCCCAGCATCTCCTCCATCCTCCCGAAGGGGATGTTCTCGTCGTGCCCGGTCTCGGCCTTGGTGGCGGGGGAGAACATCGGCGGGTCGAGCGGGGCGCTCTCCACCAGCCCCCCGGGGAGCGGCTCGCCGGCCAGGGTGCCGCCCTCGCGGTACTCCTTCCACGCCGAGCCGGAGAGGTAGCCGCGCACCACGCACTCCACCGGGAAGGGCCGCAGCTTCCGCACCAGCATGGAGCGCCGCGCCCACTCGGCGCGCGAGGGGGCGAGCGCGGGGTAGCGCGCGGCGATGGCGTCGGGGTCCACGGAGAGGAAGTGGTTGGGCACCAGGTCGGCGGTGCGCGCGAACCACCAGGCGGAGATGAGGGTGAGGACCTCGCCCTTGCGCGGCACCGGCTCGGGCATCACCACGTCGAAGGCGCTGACGCGGTCGGTGGCGACCATCAGCAGCGCGTCGCCCAGGTCGTACACGTCCCTCACCTTGCCGCGTACCAGGAGCGGGAAGCCGAGGTCGGTGGTGACGAGCGTCGGGGTCAGAGCGGTGGCTCCGTCGCTGGGTCGGTGTCGGGGTTCGGAAGGCGGGAAGGTAGCGCGCGCGGGCGGGCGCGGCAACCGACGCCCCCCGTCATCCTCGCCGCCGAGGGACTTACGGATTGGTTTGACGCAGAGGCGCAGAGGAACGGAGAGGGAGTGCATTGTGCGGGCGGCGGTTGGGTGTATCCTCCATCGTCAAAAGGGATCATGGAACGCGTGGGGAGGCGTCATGTTCGGTGCGATCGCGGGAGACGTGATCGGGTCGGTGTACGAGTACGAGGAGGAGAAGAGCGTCGAGTTTCCGCTCTTCGTCCGGGAGAGCACCTTCACCGACGACAGCGTGCTCACCGTGGCCACGGCCTCGGCGATCCTCGACGCCACGCCCTACGACGCGGCCTACCTGGCGTTCGGGAGACGGTATCCCTTCGCCGGCTACGGCGGCTCGTTCATCGAGTGGCTGCAGCTTGCGGATCCCCGCCCCTACAACAGCTGGGGGAACGGCTCGGCGATGCGGGTGTCGCCGGTCGGCTGGGCGCTCGACACGCGCGAGGAGGTGCTGCGCGAGGCCGGGCGGAGCGCCGCGGTCACGCACGACCACCCCGAGGGGATCAAGGGCGCGCAGGCGACGGCGCTCGCCGTGTTCCTCGCCCGCTCCGGTGCCTCGAAAGAGGAGATCCGCGACGAGCTCACGCGGCTGTTCTCCTACAACCTGCGGCGAAGCATCGAGGAGATCCGACCAACCTATCAATTCGACGTCTCGTGCCAGGGCTCCGTGCCCGAGGCGATCGTCGCCTTCCTCGACTCGACCGATTTCGAGAGCGCGGTCCGGCTCGCCGTGTCGCTGGGCGGCGATGCGGACACGCAGGCGGCGATCGCGGGAGCCATCGCCCACGCCTTCTACCGCCACGTTCCCGCCCCGATCGTGGAAGGCGTCCGCGCCCGTCTCCCCGCCGAATTCCTCGACGTGATCGATCGATTCCAGGGACGATTCCCCTCGGCCGTACCGGCTTGAGCGGCGCCCGGTCGGGGGTGGGAACGGTTGTCTCCGCCGCGTCGCGTTCCTATCATTCTTCATCCTCGCCGGTGCTCCTTCCGCCCCCTCCGCTCCCCGCGCGCCTGCATGACGAGACGCGTCGTCCTCCTGGGGTCGCTCCTCCTGCTGTCGCTCTGGCCGGGGCGCGCCTTCGCGCAGCTCACCGCGGCGAGGCAGGCGACCATGCCCGCCGTGGTGGGGCTCACCGAGGACCAGGCGCGCGCGCGGCTGCAGCAGTTCCAGCTCTCCATCGACGTCACCCCCGTCGCGTCCGCGCAGCCGCAGGGCACGGTGGTGGCGCAGCGGCCGGGGCCCGGCACGGCCATCAAGCAGGGCGCGCGCGCCGTCCTCTCCGTCTCGCGCGGCCCCGACCGGCAGCAGGAGCAGCCCGACCGCACGACGGACGGCGGCGCGCCCAGCCGCGAGGCGAGGGTCCCCGACCTCACGGGGATGACGCCGACGCTCGCGCGCATCGCCCTCATCGCCGCGCGGCTCATCCCCGGGAGCATCGACTCGGCCGACGCGCCGGGGGTGCGCGGCGGGCGCGTGGTGGGGCAGCGCCCCGAGGCGGGCGCCGTGGTCCCGGCGGGGACGCGGGTGCAGCTCACCCTGGCGCGCCGCGCGCCCGTCGTCGAGCCGCCTCCGCCGCCCGATCCGCCGCCGCCGCCTCCGCCTCCGCCTCCGCCGGCGCCGACGCGGGTCGCCGTCCCCGACCTCGCGGGGCGCACGGTGGCGGAGGCGCGCAGGGCCACCGGCGGCGCGCGCCTGCTGCTCGGCGAGGTCGACAGCATCGCCGCCTCGGGTGCTCCGGGGACGGTGGTGCGGCAGCGGCCGGCGGCGGGGGACAGCGTGCAGCCGGGGACGTTCGTCTCCATCACCGTCGCGCGGCAGGCGCTGGTGACGGTGCCGCGGCTTGCGGGCCGCACGCCGTCCGCCGCGCGAGGCGAGCTGGTCCGCGCCGGCCTCCGTCCGGGGACGCTGACGGAGCGCGGGGCGGCCGGCGAGCCGAGCGTGCTGGAGCAGTCGGTCGCGGCCGGCTCGCGCGTCGCCCCCGGCACCGTGGTGAACCTGGTCGTCTCCCACCCGCCCCACGTCGCCCCGGCGCCCCCGCCCGCGCCGCCACCGGTTACGCGCTCGGACTCGCCGGCCGTCGCCGTCGCGCCGCCGCCCCCCGCGCCGCCCGCACGGATCGATTCGGTCCTGCCGCCAGCGGTGGTTCCCGCTCCGCCGCCGACGGTTGTCACGCCTGTCGCGCCGCCCGCCGTCCGCGCGGACACGCCGCGGCCGACGCCGTCCGCCGCGGGTCTGCCGGTGCGCTGGGAGTGGCTGGCGGGGCTTGCCGCGCTGCTGCTGCTGATCGCCGCCGCGCTGTTCCTGCGCGCGCGCGTCCGCCGCGCGACGCCGCGGACGGCGCCGCCCGTGGCCGCGGCGCCCGTCCCCGTGGTCACGGTGCGCGCGGCGAGCGGCGAGACGCGCACGGCGGCCGGTCCGGAGGCCCCCGTCGGGAAGGGACGTGTGAAGGTCGGGATCGTGATGGGCGACCCGCGGACGCCGGAGCCGGAGGCTGGGAGCGCGGCGCTGACTCCCGCGCGGGTCGTCGTAAGGATGGAGGATGGTGATGGAGATGCGCTCGGTGCGCATTCGCAGCGGGTGATGGCGGGCGGACCGGTGCGGGTGAGCGTGGCGGCCGGCGAGCCGACGCTCACGCGGGACGAGGGAGCCGTGATCCTCAAGAGGAGATGACGATGGACGAGAGCCGCATGACCGTCGGCGAGGCCGTCGACTTCGAGGCCAGCTTCGGCGAGAAGCTGCGCGAGGCCCTGCGCGAGAAGCTGTCGGCGGTGCGCGCCGCGATGGGCGGCCCCGTCTTCGAGGCCGCGGTCGACAAGGTGGTGGAGAACGCCGCGAAGGTGCTCGACGCGCCCATCGCCGACCTGCTCTCCGCCGCGTGGGCGCGCTACCCGGAGGTCCAGGAGCTCCTCGACGCCCGCAGGCACGGGGGAGACCACGAGACCATGGCCGAGCTCTGCGAGCACCGCTTCGAGTGGCGCTACGAGCCGCGCGTGGAGGTGGTGTTCAACGAGGTTCCCATCGCCATTCCGCTGGGCGTGGGAGTGGGCCTCGCCGTGGCCGGCGGCGTGCTGGTGGTGCAGGGGGGCCGCTTCAAGGAGCTGCGCGCGGGGAGGGTCGGGGTGCAGGTGGCGATGGCCGTGGCCGACAAGGAGGTCGCCACCCGCAAGGCCAAGGTCGAGCTCCCCGCCGTGCTCCGCCTGGGCGACGCGGCCCAGGCGCGCGAGGCCGTCCCGGTCGGCAGGATCGCCGCTGCGGAGCCGCCGGCCGTCGTCGAGGCGGCGCGGTCATAACGCGGGTGCGACGAGCGTTCTCGGGAAGGGTGTCGTCCTTCGAACCTTCCCCGGGAGGTACTGCATGAAGCTGATTCGTCTGGCGTGCGTGGCGGGGGTGCTGGTGAGCGGCGGCTGCGCCGAGAGCCTGACGGCACCGCCGGCGGCGTCCTCGCACAGCGCGATCGCGCCCAATCCGCGCGTGGTGGGGCAGGCGCTGTTCGTGCTCGACGGCCGCATCCTGAACGATCAGGCAGAGGTGCAGAACCTCGACCCCGCCAGGATCCAGGACATCCAGGTGCTGAAGGGCGCCGCCGCCATCGAGCGCTTCGGCGAGCGCGGCGCCAGCGGCGTGGTGCTGATCACGCTGAAGAAGGAGAGCTGAGGTGCGCCCGGGCCGCGTCGCCGTCCTGGCGCTCGCCGTGATGGTGGCGGCGTGCAGGCCGGATGCGGTGACGGCGCCCTCGCCCGTGCAGGAGCCCCTGATCGCTTCTGCGCCGCCGATATCGCCGGAGATGCGGATTCGCGACGTTCTGGGCGGCCGCGCCCCGGGAATACGGGTGACGTCGGGGACGGAGACGGCGAGGCATTCGACCCGGATCATGATTCGCGAGGGCTCGCCGATACCGTCGGCGCACCCGCCGCTCTTCGTGGTGGATGGCATCCCCCTGGCGCAGGGAGGCCTGGAAGCCGCCGGGGTGAATCCGACGGATATCATGCAGATCGACGTGCTGAAGGGTCCCGCCGCGGTCCGGATCTACGGCCCCAGCGCCAGGAACGGCGCGGTGGTGATTCGCACCCGCCGCAGGTAAACGCGTCTCACGCGGAGATGCAGAGGCGCAGAGAGAACGCTGCGGCTTCTCTCTGCGCCTCCGCGTCTCTGCGTGAGACGTTCTCTAACGCCACTCGGTCGTGTCGGGGATGTCGGGGCCGCACGAGCAGGTCTCGATCGGCACGCAGGTGCACGGATCGTACGTGGCCACGCACCCGCTGTCGCCTGGCGAGACGCCGATCGGCTGCACGCCGGCGTGGCCGCGGACGGTGCCGGCGGCGGGCGTGGCGGGCGCCGTCTCGAACGACTGGACCTCCAGCGCCTCGGGGTTCAGGTGGAGCTTGCGCATGCGTGCCTCCCGGGTGGGGTGATGGGTCAAAGGCCGTAGATCGGCTCGATCTTGGCCCGCAGGTAGGCCAGCAGCGGCTCGTGGCTCGGCCGCTGGCCGGTGATGCGCTCGCAGAGCTCGGGGGCGGTGAAGCGGCGGCCGTGCACGTGCACGTTCTCCTCCAGCCAGGCGAGCAGCCCCCCGAACTCGCCGCGCCGCACGTCGTCGTCCAGCCCCGGGAGCGCGGCCCGCAGCGTGGACCAGAGCTGGGCCGCGTAGAGGTTCCCCAGCGTGTAGGTGGGGAAGTAGCCGAACGCCCCCATCGACCAGTGGATGTCCTGCATGCAGCCGCGCGCGTCGTCCGGCACCTGGAGCCCCAGGTCGGCGCGGATGCGCTCGTTCCACGCCGCCGGCAGGTCGGCCACGGAGAGGTCGCCGGAGAGGAGCGCGCGCTCCAGGTCGAAGCGCAGCATGATGTGCAGGTTGTAGGTCGCCTCGTCGCTCTCGATGCGGATCAGGTTCGGCTGCACCACGTTCATCCCCCGGTACGCCGTCTCCACGTCCAGCGCGTCGAGCACGGGGCTGCCGAAGGCGGCACGCAGCTCCGGGAGCACCCACTCCCAGAAGGGGCGCGAGCGGCCCACCAGGTTCTCCCACATCCGCGACTGGCTCTCGTGGATCCCGGTGCTCGCCGCCTCGGCCAGCGGCTCGCCGAAGCGCTCGCCCTTGGGGAGGTTCTGCTCGTACAGCGCGTGCCCGGTCTCGTGCAGGGTGCTGGCGAGCGCGCTGGCGAACTGGTCTTCGGCGTAGCGCGAGGTGAGGCGCGTGTCGCCGGGGCCCAGGCCCTCGCAGAAGGGGTGCGTGCTCTCGTCCAGCCGGCCGGCATCCAGGTCGAACCCCATCCTCCCCACCAGCGCGCGGTTGAACGCCATCTGCCGGGCGACGGGGATCGGCGCCTGCTGCCAGGCGGTGTCGGGGCGCACCCCGCTCTCGGCCACGGCGCGGATCAGCGGCGTGAGCCCGGCGCGCAGCGCGTCGAAGGTGCGCGTGATCTCGGCCGTGGTCATCCCCGGCTCGAAGGCGTCGAGGAGCGCGTCGTAGCGCTCGCCGCCCGCGGGCCACCCCAGCGCCTCCGCCGTGCGCCGGTTGAGCGAGACGACCTTCTCCAGCCAGGGCGCGAACGCCGCGAAGTCGTTCTTCTCCCGCGCCTCGCGCCAGACATGCATCGCGCGCGACGAGGTCTCGGCCGTCTCGCGCACCAGGTCGGGCGGGAGGCGCATCACCCGGTCGTAGTCGCGGCGCATCTCGCGCAGGTTGGCGGTGGCGAGCGGGTCGTCGGCGAGCGCGGGGTCCACCTCGCACTCGGCCAGCAGCTCGCCGATGCGCGGGCTGGTGCGCCGCTCGTGCACCAGCGAGGAGAGCATCGCCATCTGCTCCGCGCGCAGGGGCGCGGCCCGCGGCGGCATCTGCGTCTCCTGGTCCCACCCCACCAGCGAGGTGGCGGACTGCAGCACGGCCGCCTCGCGCACCAGGCGCAGGAGCTCGGCGTAGGCGGGCGGGGCGGGGATGGGCGCGGCGTCGGTCATCGGTTCTGCGTCGAGGGTTCGGCGGCGCGGGATTCCGGCTCCAGGCCGAAAAACGCGCACAGGTGCGAATCTAACGCCGCCAGCGATGCATCATCCAGAACATTCCGGGTCTGGCGGTGAACGACGGAGGCCGGACAATCGCGATTGTCCGGCCCCTCCTGCAGCCCTGCCTTTGCCCGCTATTCCGCCGGGCGAATCAACTGATCCAGCTCCTTCGCGGTCGCCCGCCTCGATCGCCGACTCGCTTCGTCAAACGCCTGCAGGTCGGCATCCTCCGCGTCCGCAGCCCTGGTGTGCTCTCTCACGGATCGCGCCTTTCCGAAGCCCTCCCGCGCGTTGCTTCTTCGCGGGTGCAGCCATCGTAAGCTCCAGGTATGGGAGACTACCAGAACTTTACACTCGGTTCATCTTGCACGCAAGGTCGTGTGAGGCACGGATGGGGCGCCGGGGTCTCTTTCCCCCGTGCCTCTGCGGCTCTGCGTGAGGCAACAAGACCCACAAGAAGCGAGTTCGCAACCAGCGCCGATCCGGAGGAATTTCGGCCTGGCACGTTTGCGGACGACTGTTACGGATTCGGTTGCAGAAAATCCTTGCTCCCGCGGGTCCCACGCATCAATACTTGGCGATGGACGCCTTCCGGCGGATCCGCTCACTCGTCTCACCCCTGCTCCCGGAGCCCTTGCCATGGCCGAATCCGCCGCGACTCCCCAACCGCTGTACGCCGGGCCGATCCACGAGGTCATCTCCTCCAACGACCGGTCGCGCATGGAGGAGATGGAAGCGAAGGCGGCGCAGCACCTGGAAGAGGTGAAGGCCGCGCTCGCGGAGCTGCGCGCGGCGCTCGGCCGCAACAGCTGACGGAGGTTCGCCTCCCTCCGGCCACCGCGGGGCGCCTCCCCGCCACGCCGGGACCGCGCGGAGACCGACGGCCGCCGGGAACGGGAGGGCGATCGCAAGACCCACCTTCATCCAGACGGAGAAACCCTCATGTCCGACCAGGACCAATCTCGCCACCACCCGTGCGTCACCCTCTACGCCGTCTGCATTCACGAGGCGGCGGCGAGCGGCGACCGCAGCCGCATGCAGGCCGTGGTGGCCCAGGCGGAGCAGCACGTGAGCGACGTCGAGGGCGCGCTCTCCAAGCTGCGGGCGGCGCTCGGCCGCAACAGCTGACGCACGCGCGCTTCACTCCACCTGCCGGGCCGCCGCCGCGGCGGCGGCCCGCGGGTCCATCCCCCTTCCACGCCCGGCCCAGGAGGACGTTCCCATGCACCCGGTTCCCCCGTACGGCGTCGCCATCCAGGAAGCCATCGCCTCGGGCGACGCGGCCCGCATGCAGCAGGTGGCGCAGCAGGCCGAGGAGTGGCTGAAGCACGCCGACGAAGTGCGCGCCGGGCTGGCGAAGCTCCGCGAGCACATCCAGCGCCGGAACAGCTAGAAGTGCTAAGTGCTAAGTGCTAAGTGCTAAGTGCTAAGTGCGGGGGCGCGACGGGGTGATGAGAGTCGTGGCCGGAATTCTCGGGACCGGGCGTGGAGATACGGCGTGCGGATGCGCGGGCAGTTCAGCACTTAGCACTCAGCACTCAGCACTTAGCACTTTTTTCGCCCCACCTGGACCTCGACGAGGAAACATGGAACCACGCCGGCCCGCCCGCATGCGCACCGACTCCGACTTCGTGCGCCAGGTTCCCGTGCACGTGGTGTGGGAGCTGACGCTCGCCTGCAACCTGCGCTGCCAGCACTGCGGCTCGCGCGCCGGCAAGCGCCGCCCGGGCGAGCTGACCACGCAGGAGGCGCTGGAGGTGGTGGAGTCGCTGGCGCGGCTGGGCACGCGCGAGGTCACGCTGATCGGCGGCGAGGCCTTCCTGCGGAAGGACTGGACCGAGATCGTGCGCGCCGTGACCGGCCACGGGATGTACTGCGCGATCCAGACCGGCGGCTGGGCGTTCACCCCCCGGCGGCTGGAGGAGGGGATGGCCGCCGGGCTGCGCGGCGTGGGCGTGTCGATCGACGGCCTGCGCGAGCTGCACGACCGGGTGCGCGGCGTGCGCGGCGCGTACGACAACGCCCTCGACGTGCTGCGCCGCGCGCGCGACGCGGGGCTCAACCGCAGCGTGAACACGCAGATCGGCGCCGAGACCATCCCCCAGCTGCGCGAGCTGATGCACACGGTGATCGACGCCGGCGCGCAGCAGTGGCAGATCCAGCTCACGGTGGCCATGGGCAACGCCGTGGACCACCCCGAGCTGCTCCTGCAGCCGTACCGCCTGCAGGAGCTGATGCCGCTGCTGGCCGAGCTCTGCGACGAGGGCGCCCGGCGCGGCTTCACCATGATCGTGGGGAACAACGTCGGCTACTTCGGCCCGTACGAGCACCGCCTGCGCGCCGTGCTCGACGAGGGGGTGCACTGGGGCGGGTGCAGCGCCGGCCAGACGGTGATCGGGCTGGAGGCCGACGGCACGGTGAAGGGGTGCCCGTCGCTCCCCACCCGTGGCTACGCGGGCGGCAACGTGCGCGAGCTGTCGGTGGAGGAGATCTGGAACCACGCCCCCGAGATGCACTTCGGGCGGCTGCGCGGGAAGGACGACCTCTGGGGCTTCTGCCGTGGCTGCTACTACGCCGACGTCTGCCGCGCGGGGTGCACCTGGACCTCGCACTCGCTGCTGGGGCGCCCCGGGAACAACCCGTACTGCTACCACCGGGTGGAGACGCTGGCGAAGGCCGGCCTGCGCGAGCGCATCCGTAAGATGGAGGAGGCGCCCGACGCGTCGTTCGCCATCGGCCGCTTCGAGGTGGTCACCGAGGAGATCCCCGCGGACGGGAGCGACGCACCGGGGCGCTTCGTGCGGGGGACGGATCCCGTGCTGGTGCCGCTGCTGCGCAAGCCGATCGCGGGGATGGACCGCGGCGCGCCGCCCGACCTGGGCCGGGTGCCGCCTCACCTGGAGCTGTGCTACGACTGCAAGCGCCACATCTACGCGCACGAGACCGCGTGCCCCCACTGCGGCGCCGACGTCGCAGCCGGCCACGCCCGCCATCGCGCCGACCGCGAGCGCGCCGAGGCGGTGATGGCCAGCCTCTCCGCCCTCATCTCCGGGGTGGGGATGGAGACCGCGGCGGCGGACTGAACGGCAACGGCGTCTTACACGGAGACGCAGAGGCACGGAGAAAAGCCGCGGCTCTTCTCCGTGCCTCTGCGTCTCCCGCGTGAGGCGCTTTTCTACACCGTCAGCTCGGGCGCGGCGTCCTGCGCGGCCTCGGGGTAGCGGGCGAGGGCGGGGGCGACCCACTCCTCCAGGAACTCGTCGACCTGCTGGGGGGCGCGGCCTACGTAGAGCTCGGGGCGCAGGTCCTCCTCCAGCTCGGCGCGGGTGACGCCGAAGGCCGGGTCTGCGGCGATGCGGTCCATCAGGTCGTTGGGGCGGCCGTGCTGCTTCACCTCGCGCCCCGCCTCGAGCGAGTGGACGCGTACGCGCTCGTGCAGGTCCTGGCGGTCGCCGCCGCGGCGGGTGGCGCGCATCATCAGGTTCTCGGTGGCCATGAAGGGGAGCTCCTCCATCAGCCGCCGCCGGATCATCTCCGGGTAGACCACCATCCCCCCCGCCACGTTGTGCATCAGCAGCAGCACCGAGTCCACCGACAGGTACGCCTCGGGGACGGCGATGCGCTTGTTGGCGCTGTCGTCCAGCGTGCGCTCGAACCACTGCTGCGCGGCGGTGAAGGCCGGGTCGAGCGAGAGCACGATGGCGTGCCGCGCGAGGGCGTTGATCCGCTCGCAGCGCATGGGGTTGCGCTTGTACGGCATCGCCGAGCTGCCGATCTGCTGCTCCTCGAAGGGCTCCTCCACCTCCTTCAGGTGCGAGAGGAGGCGCACGTCGTTGGCGAACTTGCTGGCGCTCTGCGCCACCCCGGCGAGCGTCGCCAGACAGGCGTAGTCGGTCTTGCGCGTGTACGTCTGCCCGGTGACGCCGTACACCTGCTCGAACCCCATCTTCTTCGCCACCAGGCGGTTGAGCCGCTCCACCTTCTCCCCGTCGCCCTCGAACAGGTCCATGAAGCTGGCCTGCGTCCCCGTGGTCCCGCGCACCCCGCGGAAGCGCAGGGTGGCGAGGCGGAACTCCACCTCCTCCAGGTCCAGCAGCAGGTCCTGCATCCAGAGCGTGGCGCGCTTGCCGACGGTGGTGGGCTGCGCGGGCTGGAAGTGCGTGAAGCCGAGGGTGGGGAGGTCGCGGTGCTCGCGGGCGAAGCGCGCCAGCGCGGCCACCACCGCGGCGATGCGGCGCGCCACCAGCTTCAGCGCCTCGCGGTGCTGGATGAGGTCGGTGTTGTCGCCCACGTAGGCGCTGGTGGCGCCCAGGTGGATGATGGCGCGCGCGGCGGGCGCCTGCTCGCCCAGGTGGTGGACGTGCGCCATCACGTCGTGGCGGAGCTGGCGCTCCAGCTCGGCCGCCCGCTTCAGGTCGAAGTCGTCAAGGTGCGCCCTGAGCGCCTCGACGGCCTCGTCGGGGATGGGGAGCCCCAGCTCGCGCTCGGCCTCGGCCAGCGCCAGCCAGAGCCTGCGCCACGTCCCGAACTTGAACTGCGCCGAGAACACGTACGACATCTCGGACGATGCGTAGCGCTCGGTCAGCGGGTTGGAATATCGGTCGGATGCCATGTCGGGCGTTGCGGGTGCGTGGAGCGAATCGTGTATAGACCGCAACTATACAATCCGGGCGTGGAAACGGCGAACCGCGCGGCGTCCGCCCATCCCCCGGGTTGGAAACCCAGGGCTACAACGGCACGAAGTCCGCGAAGGCGGACTTCGTGTTGTTCAAGCCCGGGTTTCCAACCCGGTGACAAACGCCGGCGGCTATGCCAGGTTGAGCTGCCAGGAGACGCCGAAACGGTCGTTGACCCAGGCGAACTGGCGGCTGAAGCCGTAGTTGCCCAGCGGCATGAGCTCGGCCCCGCCTTCGGCCAGGTTCGTCGCGAGCCGCCGGATCTCCTCCTCGGACTCGCAGTCGACGAAGAGCGAGACCGAGGGGGTGAAGGTGAAGCCGTGCTTCACGTAGCTGTCGCTGCACATCACCGCCTGCCCGGCGACGGTGAAGGTCGCCACCATCACCGAGCCCTCGGGCCCGGGCTGCCCCGGGCCGTAGCGCGCGATGCTGGTGATCTCGCTGCCGGGAATGAGGGAGACGTAGAAGTTCATCGCCTCCTCCGCCTTCCCCTCGAACATCAGGAACGGCCGCACCGTCGTCGCCACTGTCTCGTCTCCTCTCGGTCGGTGGAGCGCCGCCTACCCGCGGACGATCCCGAGCGGCTCCCCGTTCGCGCAGTCGACGCGCAGCAGCTCGCCAGTGCCGACGCCGTAGCGGTTCGCGGGCACCGAGTAGTCGCCGCTGCCCTGGTAAGAGCGGACCATCGTGAGCCGTGTGCCGGTACGCGGGTCGACGATCGGGCTGGTGCACGCGGCCGCGCCGGGGGTGCCGGAGATCGCGGACGAGTCCGCGTGCACGAAGCGGTCGGGCGCGTCCTGCGCCGGGCGCGACACGGCCGTGGGGTAGCTCGTCACCGTGTTGCATGCCGCGGCGGCCATGAGAGCCGCGAGTGCGAGTGCGTGCAAAGACCTGCGGGTGCTCGACATGTCGCACAAAACCGGTGAAAGGAATGCCGTTGCCGGCACGCGTGCCACGAACTTTCTTCGTGCGCCGGTGCCGCGCGGGGGAGTCCGCGAAGGCGGACTTCGGGCCGTTGTTGCCGCGAATTCATTCGCCCCGGCAACGATGCTTCAGTCCATCAGCTGCAGGCGCCGCCGCTTGGGGGGCTTCGTCCCCGCGTCGGCCGGGTAGCCGACGGCGGTGAGGAAGAGGCCCTCGGGCGGGGCGGGGGGGCTCGTCTCCAGGCCGGGGGCGTTCTCCAGCAGGTCGGCCACGTCCTCCGCCGGGCGCTCGCCCAGGCCGACGTCCACCATCGTCCCCACCAGGTAGCGCACCATGTGGTGCAGGAAGCGGTTGCCGGTGACGTGGAACTCCAGCCCCAGCCCCTCCCAGGGCGCCCAGCGCGCCTCGGTGAGGGTGCAGCGGTCGCCGCGCTCCTCCTGGCCGCTCTTGGCGAAGGCCTTGAAGGAATGGTCGCCCACGATCAGCGCCGCCGCGGCCTCCATGGCGGAGAGGTCGACCGGGCGCAGCAGCGGCCAGCACCAGGGCGCGTGGAAGGGCGAGTCGGCGTGCTGCGCCAGCCCGATGCGGTAGACGTAGGAGCGGCTCGCCGCGTCGAAGCGGGGATGGAAGTACGGCGGGGCGAGCACGGCGTCGGCCACCCAGACGTCGTCGGGGAGGAGCGCGTTGACGGCGCGGCGCAGCGCGTGCGCCGTCCAGCGCACGGGGACGTCGGCGGCCGCGACCTGGCCGGTGGCGTGCACGCCGCGGTCGGTGCGGCCGCTCCCCACCACCGCCGTCTCGCGGTTGGTGAGGCGCGACAGGATACGCTCCAGCTCCCCCTGCACGGTGCGCTGCTCGGGCTGCACCTGCCAGCCGTGGAAGGCGCGCCCGTCGTAGTGCAGGGTCAGCCGGATGCGATGGAGGGCGGGGTCGCTCACGCGCCACAACCTGCCCGCGCGGAGCCCCGGTGTCAAGCCAATCTGCCGCTTCCCCCAAGGGTTTCCGGCGGTTCCCGGCTGATTGACAGCGCGCCCCGCAACCCCTACCGTTCATCCTCCCCGTCCATCACAGATGAGGGTTCTCGGGATGGCCTGAGAGGTGCCGTCGCAGGCTGTCCCCTGTTCCCTGTCCCCTGTCCCCTCGCGGTTGATGAACCTGCAGGTCCGCCTCCACGACGCCGTAGACCAGGAGACCGTGCTGCGCCGGCTCCTCCCCGTGCTCGCCGGCGCCCGCGGCGAGCGCCGCGCCGCCTATGCCGCCTACGACGACGCGGCGCACGTGCTCGTGCACCGCTGGTCGGCCACCGAGGGGGGCGGGGTGGAGGAGCAGCGCCTGGAGATCGAGCCCGAGCGGCTGCACGCCCTCCTCGCCGACGACGCCGGCGGCGACCGCCCGCTGCGCCCGGTGGACAGCGCCCCCGCCTGGGTGCTGCGCGACCTCCTCCCCGGCATCGAGCCGGACAAGTGGTGGATCCGCGCCCGCGCGGTGGCGCACGACGGGCGGTGGCTGGGCGTCCTCGTCCTGGCCGAGCCGCGCCGGCGGATGATCCCGCGCAAGCCCGACGAGACCATGGACGCGGGGGGCGACGTGCTGGAGCTCTGCCTGTCGCGCGCGCTGATGCTGCGCGAGCGCCAGCAGGCCGACGAGGCGCGGGCGCTCGCCGTGCGCTCGCTGGCCGTGCCCCCCAGCGACCGGGTGCGCGCCGCCGAGGCCGCCGCCGGCGAGGCGCGGCGCGACATGGAGTCGCTGCGCGCCCGGATGGAGGCGCTGGAGAGCGCAGCGGCGAGCGCCACCGAGCTGCTGATGGAGGCCCACGTGGACCTGGACCGTCGCGCGCAGCGCCACCAGCGCCAGACGCGCGTGCTCTACCTGCTGCGCAAGCTGCTGGAGCGGAGCGCGCAGGGGATGCCGCCGCAGGAGCTGGCCGAGGAGGTGGTGAAGACGGTGTCGGAGGCGTTCGGCGGGAACCGCTGCTCGCTCCTGCTGATCGACGAGCACGCCGGGGCGCCGGAGCTGCGGCTGTGCGCCGCGGTGGGGCTCCCGCCGATGATCGACGGCGAGGCGGTGCGGGTGCCGATGGGGCGGGGGATCTCCGGCGCGGTGGCCAGCTCGCGCACCGCGCTGGTGGTACGCGACCCCGAGGAGGGGGTCACGCATCCGCTGATGCGCGACGCCTGGTACACCGGCCCGGCCTTCGTCTCCCTCCCGCTCCTCTGCCGCGGGCAGCTGCTGGGGGTGCTCAACCTGAGCAACTTCCGCGCGGGAACGGTGGACGACTACGAGGTGGAGCAGCTGCGGCTGGTGGCGCTCTGCGTGGGGCTGCTGGTGGACCACGCCGCGCTGGGGCAGCGGCTCTTCGCCGGCGCCGCCGCGTGAGCGAGTCGTCCGCGCCCGCCGAGCCGGACCTCGGCGCGCTGATCCGCCATGCGGCGGTGCGCCCGCTGACCGCGGCCGAGGCCGAGGCGGCGTTCGTCGAGGTGATGGAGGGGCGCGCCACGCCGGTGCAGATCGCCGCGCTCCTGGTGGCGATTCGCGTCCGCGGCGCCGTGGCCGGCGAGGTGGCGGGGGGCGTGCGCGCGCTGCGCCGCGCGATGATCCCCGTTCCCACCGAGTCCGCCGGGCTGGTGGACACCTGCGGCACGGGCGGCGGGGCCGTCACCACCTTCAACATCTCCACCGCCGCGGCGCTGCTGGCCGCGGGGGCGGGGGTGCGCGTGGCCAAGCACGGCAACCGCTCCTTCACCAGCCGCTGCGGGAGCGCCGACGTGCTGGAGGCGCTGGGGGTGCGGCTGGAGCTCACGCCGGAGCAGGAGGCGCGGGTGCTGGAGCGCACGGGGATCGTGTTCATGTTCGCGCCGCTGCACCACCCGGCCATGAAGCACGTGGGCCCCATCCGCCGCGAGCTGGGGATGCCGACCATCATGAACGTGCTGGGCCCGGTCACCAACCCCGCCGGCGCCCGCCGCCAGGTGGTGGGCGTCTCCGACCCGGCGCTGCTGGAGCTGATCGCCGGCGCGCTGGCCGAGCTGGGCCACGACCGCGCGCTGGTGGTGCACGGCGAGCCGGGGATGGACGAGCTGAGCCCGCTGGGGACCACGCAGCTGCTGGAGGTGGCGGACGGCCGGTGGACCCGCCGCACCTTCGACCCCGCCGCCGAGCTGGGATGGGAGCCGGTCCCCGCGGACGGGCTGGAGGGCGGCGACCGCGAGGAGAACGCCGCGAAGGTGGAGGCGGTGCTGCGCGGCCGGCTGGGCGGCGCCGCCCGGGCCGCCGTGGTGCTCAACGCCGGCGCCGCCGTCTACTGCGCCGACCTGGCCCCCACGCTGGTCGACGGCATCCGCGCCGCCGAGGCCGCGCTCGACGCGGGCAGGGGATGGGCGAAGCTCGAAGAGCTGCGGGACGCCTCCGCCTGATCCGCCGTTCCGTCCGATCTCGTTCCAACTTCTTCGGAGGATGGGCAAGTGCTTGTGAAAATGGCGTTTGGACGCCGACGCCTCATCCGCGTTCTACCCGGCCTCGCGCTCGTCTTCCTCTCCTGCCTGGCCTGTGCGCGCGCGAATACGCAGTCCACGAGGGCGCGCGACCCGGTCGACGGGCTCTGGGTTCACCGGGAGATGCCGGTGCGGTACGGCGAGACGATGACGCTGACCGTCCACGGCTACGAGGTGCGTGGGACGGGAACGTACATGATGGAGGGCGGGCGGGCGGGGACGACCACGATCACCGGCAGCAAGCGGCGCGGCGTGCTGACGCTGCACATCGTGCGCGACACCGGCGTCCGCGAGCGGTGGACCGGGCGCCTGGCCCGCGGACGTCTGAGGGGCGAGCTGGTCTTCGAGGATACTCCCCGCGATCACCAGATGTTCGACTTCCAGCGTCCAGGTTCGGTCCCGCGCCGACCGTAAAAGAAAAAACAACTGCTGTTTCACGCAGAGACGCAGAGGCGCGGAGAGAACCGATTCGGTGTCTCTCCGCGCCTCTGCGTCTCTGCGTGAAACAGCAGTTTACAGCCCGAAGACCGCGCGCAGGTCCCAGGGTCCCGGGATGGGAGAGGCGATCGCCTTCTCCAGCACCACCATGCGCCGGTCGGCCTTGGCGATGCGACCCACCACGAACGGCACCGGCTCGTCCTTCACCACCATCGCTCGTCTCCTCGGAATGGTGCGCCGCTCGAGCACGCCGAGACGGCGGCGGGAGTGGCGCGCGGCAGGCTGCATTGATGGAGTGCCAAGTGCTGAGTGCTAAGTGCTGAGTGCTGAGTGCTGAGTGCTGGGGGTGCTGTTGTGCCTTTCAGCACTTGGCACTTAGCACTTAGCACTCAGCACTGCGGTTAATACTTTCGGATCACCCCGACCACGATCCCCTGGATTTGCACGCGGTCGGCCGGGTAGTACATCGGCTGCATGGTCGGGTTCGCCGGCTGCAGGCGGATGCGGCCGCCGGACTCGCGGTAGAACTTCTTCACCGTGGCCGACTCGCCGTCCACCAGCGCCACCACCATCTCGCCGTTCTCGGCCGTCTGGCGCGAGTTGACGATGATGTAGTCGCCGTCGCGGATCTGCTCGTCGATCATCGACTCGCCCTTGACCCGCAGCACGTAGTTGTTCCCCCGGCGGATCATGTCGTGCGGCACGGCCACGGTGTCGTCCTGTCCGGTGTAGACCTCCAGCGGCAGGCCGGCAGCGACCGTGCCATACAGCGGGAGCTCCACCGCGAGCGAGTTGGGGTCGGTGCGCACCACCTCCAGCGAGCGGCTCTTGTTGTAGTTCTTCCGGAGGAAGCCCTTTTGCTCCAGATTGGTCAGGTGCTCGTGGACGGTCGCCAGCGACGAGTAGTCGAATGCCTGCGCGATCTCCTCGTAGCTCGGCGAGTAGCCGTTGCTTTCCACGAAGCCCTCGACGTAGTCCAGGATCTGCCGCTGCTTCTTGGTGAGCGCCATTGCGCGTCTCCGCTCGCTTCTGGGGGTTTGCTCCGAACAGGCACCGAAGCGAATGTAACCGAAGGCAAACCGAAGCGCAAGGAAAACGTGGTGGGTGCTGCGAAGGACAACATTCTCGACCGGATCGTCGCTGTCAAACACGCCGAGGTCCGCGCCCTCCGGGGCCGGGCCTCGGAGCTTCGTGGGCAGGCGGCGGACGCCCCCGCGCCCCGCGGCTTCGCGGCCGCGCTCCGCCGTCCCGCCGAGGTCCGCCTCCTGGCCGAGGTCAAGCGCCGCTCCCCCTCCGCCGGCGAGATCCGCCCCGGCGCAGATCCGGAAGAGGTGGCGCGCGCGTACCAGCAGGGTGGCGCCGCGGCGCTCTCGGTGCTCACCGACCGCGACTTCTTCGGCGGCGAGCTGGCGTTCCTGGCGCGCGTCCGCGCCGCCGTCGATCTCCCCGTGCTGCGCAAGGACTTCGTGGTCGACGCGCTGCAGCTGCACGAGGCGCGCGCCGCCGGGGCCGACGCCGTGCTGCTGATCGTCCGCATCCTCCCCGGTCCCCTGCTCGCGGAGCTGCACGCCGCGGCGCGGGAGCTGGGGATGGACGTGCTGGTGGAGGTGCACGACGCGGAGGAGATGGCGCGGGCGAGGGCGATCGGGGCCACGCTGGTCGGCGTCAACAATCGCGACCTGGCGACCTTCACCACCGACCTGGGGCTCTCCGAGCGCCTGGCCGACGGCGTCCCCGGCTCCGTCACCCTGGTGGCAGAGAGCGGGATCCGCACCGCGGCCGACGTGGACCGGCTGGGCGCCGCCGGGTTCGACGCGATCCTGGTCGGCGAGTCGCTGATGCGTCAGCCCGACCTCGCCGCGGCCGCCGCCGCGCTGGTGGGGCGGCCGAAGTCGCCGCGCGGCCGATGAGCCAGGGCTGGCCCCCCGCCGTGAAGGTCTGCGGCCTCACCCGCCACGAAGATGCGGCGGCCGCGGCCGAGGCGGGCGCGCGCTACCTGGGCGTGATCCTCGCCCCCGGCGGACGCAGGACGGTGGCGCCGGGCGATGGAGCAGTTATCTTTGCGAACCTTCCTGTGCAACGCGTCGGCGTGTTCGTGAACGCCCCGGCGGACGAGCTCCGCCGCGCCGCGGAGACGGCGCGCCTGGACGTGCTGCAGCTGCATGGCGACGAGCCGCCGGAGCTGGCGGCGGCGCTGCGCGGCGAGGGGTTCACCGTCTGGAAGGCGCTGCGGCCGCGCACGGGTGACGAGCTGGCGGCCGGCCTCGTCCTCTATGCGGGGTCGGTGGATGCGATCCTGCTGGACGGGTGGAGCGCGGAGGCGCGCGGCGGGACGGGGACGGCGTTCCCCTGGCGCGAGGTGGCGGAGCGGCTGGCGGAGCTGCCGCCGGAGACGATGCTGGTGGCCGCCGGCGGGCTGCGGCCGGAGAACGTGGCCGAGGCGGCCTCCATCCTCCGCCCGCAGGTGGTGGACGTGAGCTCCGGGGTGGAGCGCGCGCCGGGGGTGAAGGACCACGATGCGGTGCGCGCCTTCGTCGCCGCGGTCCGCGGGCTGGCGGGGGGCTGACGCCAGGGCGGGCGGTTGAAACCGCAGCAACGACCACACGAAGTCCGCCTTCGCGGACTGCCGGCCCCGGAGCGGCCGGGTGGGTTGCGCGCGATTCCGGCTTCCCCTCGGCCTGGGCAGGCGCTTGAAGGCCTGAGAGCACGCGGCTGGCCCGGTCACACCCCAGCCAGTGCCGCGCGATCGTGGTTCGGCGGCACGTCGGGTGGAGTCCGCGAAGGCGGACTTCGTGTGGTTGTTGCAGCCTTCATTCGCCCTGCCACGGGCGATACTTATGAATGGACGATCGATATGGCGACGCTGCAGGAAGACGCGGTCCGCACCGGACGATTCGGGGAGTACGGGGGACGGTTCGTCCCCGAGACGCTGATCGCGGCGCTCGACGAGCTGGTGGAGGTGTACGCCGAGGCACAGGCCGATCCCGCCTTCTGGGAGGAGCTGGACGCGCTCTGGCGCGACTTCGTGGGGCGCCCCACGCCGCTCTACCGCGCCCGCCGCCTGGGCGAGGCCTGCGGCGGCGTGGAGGTGTGGCTCAAGCGCGAGGACCTGAACCACACCGGCGCGCACAAGATCAACAACTCGCTGGGGCAGGTGCTCCTCGCCCGCCGCATGGGGAAGGAGCGCATCATCGCCGAGACCGGGGCGGGGCAGCACGGCGTCGCCACCGCCACGGCGTGCGCCCTCTTCGGGCTCCGCTGCATCGTCTACATGGGCGAGGAAGACGTGCGGCGGCAGGCGCTGAACGTCTACCGGATGAACCTGCTGGGCGCCGAGGTGCGCCCGGTGGGGAGCGGCACGCGCACGCTCAAGGACGCCACCAACGAGGCGATCCGCGACTGGGTCACCAACGTCTCCGACACCCACTACATCATCGGCTCGGTGGTCGGCCCCGACCCCTATCCCCGCATGGTGCGCGACTTCCAGTCGGTGATCGGCCGCGAGTCGCGCGCGCAGCTGCTGGAGGCGGAGGGGCGGCTCCCGGCGGCGGTGGTGGCGTGCGTGGGCGGCGGCTCCAACGCCATCGGCATGTTCCACCCCTTCGTGGACGACGCCGGCGTGGAGCTGGTCGGCATCGAGGCGGCGGGGGAGGGGGTCGATTCCGGGCGCCACGCGGCCACCCTCACCCTGGGGCGCCCCGGCGTGCTGCACGGCTGCCTGAGCTACCTGCTGCAGGACGGCCACGGCCAGGTGGCCCCCGCCCACTCCGTCTCCGCCGGGCTCGACTACCCCGGCGTGGGGCCGGAGCACGCCTTCCTCAAGGACAGCGGGCGCGCCACCTACGCCTCGGTGACCGACGCCGAGGCGCTCGACGCCTTCGCCCGGCTGGCGCGGCTGGAGGGGATCATCCCCGCGCTCGAGTCGGCGCACGCCATCGCCTGGCTGCTGCGCGAGGGCGCGCGCTGGCGGGGGCGCGGCCCGGTGGTGGTCTGCCTCTCCGGCCGCGGCGACAAGGACGTCTCGCAGGTGGCGGAGCTCACCCGGTGAGGTCGGCCGTGCCGGTCCCGGCCCCAAAGGCGCGCGACTGGGGGCAAATGCGTTGTGGGAACGGCCCCCGGGCGTTAACCTTGGCGCCAGATTCCCCGAGCCCCGCCGCCCGCCGGTCCCCATGACCGAAGCCACTCTCCCCTCCACTCCCCAGCCCCCCGCCGCCGCCCCTGCCGCCGACGACGCGGAGCTGCGCGCGGCGGTGCACGGCGCGCTGCGCGGCCTGGCCAAGGCGTGGCGGGCGCACCTGCTGTACGAGGGGCAGAGCCCGGCGCTCGACCGCATCGTCGACCAGCTGCGCGAGACGCTGCGCGACACCTTCACGCGCATGCCCTTCTTCACCGTGGCGGTGGAGGAGCGCGAGCTGCTCTGGAACGGCCTCCCCGTGTACCAGGGCGACGATGCGGGGACCGACCGCGCCGGCCACGCGCGGGACGGGGGATTCCGCGAGAACCTGGCCTTCGCGATGTACCGCGACGGGCTGCGCGAGGTGGGGTTCCACAAGGGGTTCGAGCGCGAGGAGCTGGACGCCTTCGTGGAGGTGCTGGCGCGCATCGCCCGGGTGCGCGACGACCAGGACGACCTGCTCACCCTCCTCTGGGACCGCGACTGGTACCACCTCCGCTACCGCTACGTGGAGGGGCTCCCCGAGGGGACGGTGCTCCCCGCGCCCTCGGGCGAGCTCCCGGAGCAGACCCGCTTCCAGCTCACCGAGGAGCAGGAGGAGCTGCGCGACGCCACGCGGGTGAGCCCCGACGACTTCCGCGGCGCGCTCTACTTTCTGGACGCCGACGAGCTGCGGCGGCTGGAGGCGGAGCTGCAGCGGGAGATGCGCCGCGACGTCTGGACCGACGTGCTGAACGCGCTCTTCGACCGCATCCAGGACAGCGGGCCGCTGCGGCAGGAGCAGATCGTGGGGATCCTGGGCGACCTCCTCCCCACGCTGCTGGGCTCGGCCCGCCTCGACACCGCGGCGCACCTCCTCTCGGAGCTGGTGGGGATCGCCACCGGCGGGCAGCGGCTGGCGGTGCCGGTGATGCGGCAGCTGCGCGCCCTCTTCGACCAGCTCGCCGACGCCGCCACGGTGGCGGAGCTGGTGCGCACGGTGGAGGAGTCCGGCGGCGCGGCGGACGAGAAGTCGCTCGGCGCCCTCCTCTCCTACTTCCCGCCCGAGGCGCTGGGGCCGCTGCTGCGCGTGGCCGAGACCAGCGCCTCCCCGCCGGTGCGGCGCACGGTGCAGGCGGCGGCCGAGCGGCTGGCGGGGAGCGCGCGCGAGCATCTCGCCCGGCTCCTGCTGGACCACGACGCCGCCGTCGCCGCGGGCGCGGCGCGGCTGGTGGGGCGGGTGCGCATCCAGACCGCGGCGGCCGACGTGGCGCGGCTGCTGCGCCGCCCCGAGGCGGCCACCCGGCTGGCGGCGGTCGAGGCGCTGCAGGAGCTGCGCTCCCCCAGCGCGAGCGAGGCGCTGGAGGGCGCGCTCGAAGACGCCGACCGCGAGGTGCGCGTCGCCGCGGCGCGCGCGCTGGCCGCCGTCCGCTACGCGCCGGCCAGGGCGAAGCTCGAGGCCGCGCTCGACGGCAAGCGGCTGCGCGACGCCGACCTCACCGAGCGCATCGCCTTCTTCGAGGCGTACGGCGGGCTGGCGGGGGCCGACGGGGTGCCGGTGCTGGAGCGCATCCTGAACGGCCGCAGCTGGATCGGCCGGCGCGAGAGCGCCGACATCCGCGCCTGCGCCGCGCTCGGCCTGGGCCGCATCCGCCACCCGGCGGCCGAGAAGGCGCTGAACGGCGCCGCCGCCGACCCCGACCCGGTGGTGCGCAGCGCCGTGGGGCGCGCCCTCAAGTCCATCCGCCAGTGAGCGAGACCCTGATCCCCGGCGGCGAGGCCGCGCGCGCCTCCGCCCAGCCCTCGCCGGCGCTCTCCGACGAGGACCGCGACCTGCAGCGGCGCGGGCGCGACCTCCTCTTCGCCCTGGCCGGCGCGCTGCGGGCGCTGCAGCTCTACCCCCTCGAGAACCAGGCGGTGGTGCACGCCCTGGGCGAGCTGGAGACGGCGGCCGCGGCGCTGCTGGGGGGCGAGAGCGAGATCGTGGTGCGCTACGTGGCCGACTTCTTCTTCGTCAACGACGTGCGGCTCCGGGTGGACCTGGCCAGCTACGCCACCTACGGGCAGGTGGCGCGCGCCCTGTCCCGCCACCGCATCGGCCAGCTGGAGGTGTTCCGCGGCGCCGAGCGCGGCGAGTGGACGGCGCTGCTGGCGCTGATCAACGGCGAGCCGGCCGACGAGGACCCCTTCGGCGCCTTCTTCGAGCGGCTGGGGCGCACCGCGGTGCTGCACCTGGCCGTGGGCCCCGACCGCGAGGGGGAGCCCGACCCCACCGGCGACCGGGCGCGGCAGATCGCCAAGCGCACCTACGCGCAGACCGTCGCCGTGGCGCGCGAGGCGATGACGGGCCTGAGGATGGGGCGCGGGGTGAGCCTGCGCCCGGTGAAGCGCGCGGTGCAGGCGATCGTGGACCAGGTGCTCACCAACGAGGCCTCCATCGTGGGGCTCACCACGCTCCGCGACTACGACGTCTACACCTTCACCCACTCGGTGAACGTGTGCATCTTCTCCGTGGCGCTGGGGAAGAAGCTGGGCTTCGGCAAGGGCGAGCTGTACGAGCTGGGGCTGGGGGCGCTGCTGCACGACGTGGGGAAGGTGCGGATGCCGGTGGAGCTGATCAACAAGCCCTCGGCGCTGACGCCGGGGGAGATGGCGGTGCTGCAGGACCACCCGGTGGAGGGGCTCCTCTCGCTCTTCGAGATGCGCGGCCTCTCCGAGCTCCCGCTGCGGGCCATGCTGGTGGCCTACGAGCACCACATGAAGGTCGACCAGACGGGGTACCCGCGCTCCATCCGCCGCCGCGAGCCCACCCTCTTCGGGCGGATCGTGGCGGTGGCCGACGCCTTCGACGCGGCCACCACCAAGCGCAGCTACCAGGCGCAGCCCTGGCCGGCCGACCGGGTGCTGCGGGAGATGCGCGACAACCCGGCGCGCGGCTTCGACCCGCTGGTGGTGAAGGCGTTCATCTCCATGACCGGGATCTACCCGGTGGGGAGCGTGGTCATCCTCGACACCTACGAGCTGGCGGTGGTGGTGCAGGCCAACCCCGACCCCGAGGCGCTGCACCAGCCGATCGTGAAGGTGATCTTCGACTCGCTGGGCGTTCCCATCGTTCCCCCGCGCCAGGTCGACCTCTCCGAGACCGGGGCCGACGGGCACCCGGTGCGCAGCATCATCAAGACCACCGACCCGGAGCGGTACGGGATCAATGTCGGCGACTACTTCGTCTGAGGGTGGGGCGGCGCGCGCCTTCGCCGCGGCGCGCGCCCAGGGTCGCGCCGCGCTGGTCCCGTACGTCACCGCCGGCCACCCGTCGCCGGACGAGACCGCGGCGGTGCTGGAGATGCTGGCCGAGGAGGGGGCCGACCTGATCGAGCTGGGGGTCCCCTTCAGCGACCCGCTGGCCGACGGGCCCACCATCCAGCGCTCCTCCTTCCTGGCCATCGAGCAGGGGGTCGACCTCGCCTGGACGCTGGAGGCGCTGGCCGCCTTCCGGCGCGCGCACGACACGCCCGTGGTGCTCTTCACCTACCTCAACCCCGTGCTCCACTACGGGCTGCGGCGCTTCCTGGACGACGCGGCCGCCGCGGGGGCCGACGGGGTGCTGCTCACCGACCTCCCGGTGGGGGCGGCGCCGGAGCTGGAGCGGCAGTTCGAGGAATCGGGGCTCGACCTGATCCGCCTGGTGGCGCCGACCACCACCCCGGCGCGGGCGCGCGAGATCGCCCGGGCGGCGCGCGGCTTCCTCTACTACGTGTCGCGCACCGGGGTCACCGGCGCCACGGCCGAGCTCTCCGCCGGGCTGAAGCGCGAGGTGGAGGCGCTGCGCGCGGCCACGGAGGTGCCGGTGGCGGTGGGCTTCGGCATCTCCACCGCCGAGCAGGCGGCGTTCGTGGGGGGGATCGCCGACGGGGTGGTGGTGGGGAGCGCGCTGGTGGAGCGGCTGGACCGCGAGGGGGTGGAGGGCGGGCGGGCGCTGATGCGGGAGCTGAGGGGCGCCCTGGGAGGCAGCACGGGTGGCTGAGGCGGCCGCCGCGGGCCCGCGCGCCCCCTCCCGCGGCCTGGGCGTGCTCCTGCGGGGGTACGCGCAGGGGCTGGTGTGGCTGGGGGCGCTGGTGCTGGCGGCCTCGTGGCTGCGCTGGCCCCCGGACGCGCGCGGGTACCTGGCGGCCGGGCTGGGGCTCGTGGCGGTGGCGGCGCTGCGCTACGGGGCGGTGAGCCTCAGCAAGTTCGCCTACATCACCATGACGGTGGTGCCGGTGGCGGCGCTCACCCTGGTGCGCGAGCCCACCGCGGCGCTCCTGGCCGCGGCCGGCGGCACCCTGCTGGGCGACGCGCTGCGCGGCAAGCAGGGCTTCGCCAGCGCGGTGAACGCGGGGCGCGAGGTGGTGGCCGCCGCCGCGGCCGCGGGCGTCTACGCCGCGGTGCGCGCCTGGACCGGCGACGCCTCGCCCGACCCGCTCTCGCTGAACGGCACCCCCGCGCTCGCCTTCTACTTCCTCGCGTACTTCACCTTCTCCCGCGGGCTCTTCTACTTCTCGCTGATCGCGCGCGGCAAGCTGACCAGCGCCGAGTGGATGGTCATCCTCCGCTACGAGTTCGTATCGGCGGGGCTGGGGGCCATCGCGGCGCTGATCGCCACGGCGGCGCTGCGCTTCGCGGGGGAGGGGTTCGTCTGGCTGCTGATCCTGCTGCCGCTGGCGGTGGTGGGGGCGCTGGCGCGCGCGCTGATCGTGGAGGCCATCGCCAGCGAGGAGCTGCGCAAGGTGGTGGCGATGGAGGCGGTGATCGCCGCCGGGATGCCGCTGGACGAGTCGCTGGCGCGCATCGAGGAGCTGGCCGCGCGGCTGGTGGAGTGGACGCGGCTGCACATCTACACCGGCTCGGCCGGGCGCCTGGTCTCCATCTACCCTCCCCGCGGCGCGGACGACGCGCTGGCGGTGGAGGGCCTGCGCGACGCGGCGCTGGCGGGCGACGAGCCCGTGGTGGTGGCCGACGCGCGCCGCGACGGGCGGGCCGAGGCGGCGGCGGGCCGCTTCCGCTCGCTGGTGCTGCAGCCGCTGCGCTACGGGAAGATGACGCTGGGGGTGCTGGAGATCGCGCACCACCGCCCGGGCGCCTACGGGCCCAACGAGGTGCGGCTGATCGAGCGCTTCGGGCGGCAGGTGGCGCTGGCGCTGCAGCTCGACTCGCTGGTGCGCCCGATGACGCAGAGCGCCGCGGAGATGGAGGGGCAGCTGCGCGCGCTGGGCGGGCGGCTCTCGGAGCTGCGCGCGAGCGGGCAGGGGGTCGCCGGGCACGCGGGCGAGATCCGCGCGCGCATCGCCGACCAGGGGGGCCGCACCGCGCGCGGGCTGGAGGCGACCGAGGCGCTGGCCGGCGCCACCGCGGCGATGGTGGCGGACGCGCGCGACGCGGCGGCCACCAGCCGCGGGGCGGGGACGCTGGCGGCGGAGAACCGCGCGGCGATGCGCGAGGCGCTGGAGCGGCTGGTGGAGCTGCGCGACTTCGTGGACGGCGAGGCGCGCGAGCTGTCTTCGCTGGCGCGCGCCTCGGGGCGGATCTCGGAGCTGGTGTCGACCATCCACGAGATCGCGGAGCAGACCAACCTGCTGGCGCTGAACGCGGCCATCGAGGCGTCGCGCGCGGGGGAGCACGGGCGCGGCTTCGCCGTGGTCGCCGAGGAGGTGCGCAAGCTGGCGGACAGCAGCGGGCGCGCGGCCGCGCAGGCGGCGGAGATGGTGGACTCGGTGCGCGCGCAGATGGACGCGGCGCTGGGGCGGATGGAGCAGGGGGCGGCGCGGGTGGCCAACGTGGGCGACCTGTCGCAGACGGCGCTGGAGTCGGTCGACCGCATCGTGACCGCGGCCGCCGGCTCGGCCGAGCTGACCTCGCGGATGGCGGAGCTGGCGCAGGAGCAGCAGCAGCGGGTGGCGGGGCTGCGCGACGAGCTGGCGGCGGTCTCGCGGCTGGCGGGGGAGAACGGCGAGGGTGCCACCCGCGTGGCCGAGGCCGCCACCGAGCAGGCCGACACGCTCGCCGAGATCGAGCGCGCCGGCGCCGCGCTGGGCGAGGTGTCGGCCCGCCTCAACCGCTACATCTCCCGCTTCAGCGCAATGACCTGATACCGCTTTCCCTGAATGCCTGTGCATTCGTCGGCTGCCGAAACTGAAATGGCTCTCACAGAGGTCACAGGGGACACGGAGGAACTGCACGATTTTCCTCTGTGTCCCCTGTGACCTCTGTGAGAGATTCGGTTTTGACCCTGCTCGTCGAATGCACAGTCGATCGGCCAAATTGGTATTGATTGCGGCAACGACGTCTCTGCGTCTCTGCGTGAGGTCAGGCGACGGCGTGCGTGGCGAGGAGCTCGCGGACGCGCTCCAGGGTCGCGCCGGGGTGGAGCTGGCGCAGCAGGGCGACGATTCCGGTCACGTTGGGGGCCGCGACGCTGGTGCCGGTGGTCAGCACCACCCGCCCGCCCAGGGTGGCGACGGGCTGGCGCACGCCCCAGGCCTCGACCTCCAGCGCCTCGTCCGGGCGGTAGCGGTATTCGTAGGGCGAGCGGAAGTCGCCCATCGCGACGCCGATCACGTGGTCGAAGACCGCGGGGTAGGAGATCTCGCCGAAGTTGTCCCCCGCCGCGACCACGATCGCGCCGGCGCGGCGCGCGCGCTCGCAGGCGGCGTACAGGGGGCGCAACGCGTCCGCGCGGGCGGTGCCCAGGCTCAGGCTCACCACGTCCACGCGGTGCTCCACGGCGCGGTCCAGCGCGGCCACGATCGCGCCGGGCGACGTCTCCAGCCTCTCGCCGAACACGCGGACGGGAACCACGCGCGCCTCCGGGGCGAGGGCGAGCACCTGGTGCGTCACGCCGGTGCCGTGTCCGATCCGGTCGCGGTCGTCGTCCGTGACGCCGAGCCTCCCCGCCGCCCGGTCGATCCCGAGGCCGGGGAGAACGCGGGCGTCGCCGATCCCCCGGTCCCACCCGCTGTCGATCACCGCGACGCGAACGCCGCGCCCGGTCGCGCCGGCCACCCAGCCGGGCGGCGCGTACGACGGGCAGGCGGCGGGCGGCTCGGCGTGTGGAAGCACGCCGGCCGCGGACGCGAACACCGCCCCGCCGGACGAGCCGGCGGGGCGGCGAACCTTCAGCAGTCGCACGTGAGCGGCCGCACGATGGTCGGGTAGCAGGCGTCGACCGTGGTGTTGCCGTACACGGTCTCGGCCTCGGGCTTCTCGTCCTGCGCGGGCTCGAAGGAGGTCACCTCGAGCTCGTCGAGCTCCAGCTTCAGCTTCTGCATTTTCCTGCTCCTGTGGTGTCGATGAGAGATGCCCCGCGGTGGATCCGCGGGACGCGCGCGGGTCAGGGGCCCTCCGCCCGCACGACGGGAGACGGCCGCGGCGGGCCCGACAGGGGCGCACGGCCGTCGAAGACAAGTTCGAGATCACGAGTACGCAGGACCGCTTCGGGACAAACCCCGCCAGGCTGGTCTGCGCTACGGCTGAATACAGTCTGCATGGGGAGGCACGTGCTGCTGGAACGGGGTCGCGGCGATGCGGATCATGTCCGGACGGCCCTCGTGCCCGGCGGCCTCTTCCAGTTCACAAGCGGGGCCACACGCGCCCTGGCCAATCAGGAGGGACGCCAGGCGGGGAGGTAAAATCGCGGGATGTAACCGCTTCCACGGAAACGTCCTGCGCATTCGACGTCAGATGTAGGACGTTCCTATCCCGCCGTAATAGGGGCGGCCGCGCCCCAGCTGTGGCACCGGTTCCAGGAGACATTTGTGTCGACCGTGAAACGTCTCTTTCGGGGCGTTGCGGTCCATGAAGCCGGTGCGACGGCGATCCTCAACCGGACGATGGGACAGGGGAGGGGATCGAGGGCTGGCGCGCTTCTTTCGTATCCGGCCGGTATGCAACGTCCTGCGCGAAATCCCACCCCCGAGCCGCGGCTGCAGCGCCTGAAGGCCGTGCGGCTCGCATTGCTGCGCCTGCACAAGGCGCTGATCGACGCCGAGCGCGGCGAGTGGGAGCGCAGCCGCGGCCCCGCCACCAGCGGCGAGCTGCTCAAGGCGCTCATGGAAGACCCGTTCTTCGCCTGGCTGCGGCCGTTCTCGGGGCTGATCGTGGCGATCGACGAGGCGCTGGCGGGCCACGCGGCGGTGAGCGAGGCCGACGCGCGCGCCTTCGCCGAGCGGGCGCGCGAGCTCGTCGCCGTGGACGAGGGCGACGAGCCCACCGTCAACCGCTACGACCTGGTGTGCCGCCGCGACCCCAACGTGCTGGTGCTGCACGTGGAGCTCTCCAGCCGCATCGCCGACGCGCTATCGGAAGGCCCGGCAGCATAGGGTTCTCTCCCGGGCGAATCCATCTCACGCCGCCGAATGCGCCCAGCCGCCATCGGCCAGGGCTGCTTCTGGCGATCCGTCCAGCACGGTAAGGAGAATGGGCACGACACATGCGGCGACGCATTGTGCGCGGTCACGCGCATCCCGCCGGCCACCTCAGCCCGGAGCTCGATCGATGAAAAAGCTCACCCTGGATCCCGAATCGCTCGCCGTCCAGTCTTTCCCCACGCAGCCTGAGACCACCGGCACCCGACTGGGCACCGTACGCGCGAATGACGACTCAGGGGCGGTCAGCAACTGCGTCTGTCCGTTCTCCTGCCCGTGGACCGAGTGCACCGATTGCTCATGCTTCGAGATCTGCACCTCCAACGGCGGCGCCTGAGGCTCACCGCTCATAGCGGAGACGATCACGGCGAGGCTCCGATCCGGACGATAAGCACCGGGGATCACACTGAAACGCGGAGTCGCAGAGAGAGCCGCCGTGCCTCTCTGCGACTCTGCGTCTCTGCGTGAGACGATCCGTTCAGACAGCCGCGGGTGCGGGGACGGGAAGGGTGACGGTGAAGGTGGAGCCTTCGCCCGGCGCGCTCCGTACGGTGAGCTCGCCGCCCATGGCGCGCGCCAGGTCGCGGCTGATGGCCAGCCCCAGCCCCGCGCCCTCGGTGGGGGTGGAGAGGCTCCGGCCCACCTGCACGAAGGGGTCGAACACCTGCCCCAGCTGCTCGGCGGCGATCCCGATCCCCGTGTCGCGCACGTGGATGGCGGCGTGGCGGCCCTCGTCCGCCGGCTCGCACCACACCGACACCCTTCCCCCGGGCGGAGTGAACTTCAGCGCGTTGGAGAGGAGGTTCAGCACCACCTGGCGCACCTTGTCCTCGTCGGCGTGCGCCACCAGCTCGCACCCTTCGCCCGGCGTGAGCTCGAGGGCGCGGGCGCGGGCCTGCGGCTCCATCAGCTCCACCGTCTGCCGCACCAGCTCGTCCACCCGGAAGTCGGCGGGCTCGAAGGTCACGTGTCCCGCCTCCAGCCGCGCGAAGTTCAGCACCGCGTTGATCAGCGCCAGCAGGTGCGCCTGGCTGCGCCGGATGCGCTCCAGGTCGTCGCGCTGCTGCGCGGTGAGCGGGCCGCGCAGCTCCATCGCCAGCAGCTCGGTGTAGCCGCCGATGGCGTTCAGCGGGGTGCGCAGCTCGTGGCTCATCGTCGCCAGGAAGTCGCTCTTGGCGCGGTTCGCGGCCTCCGCCTCGCGCCGGGCGCGCTCGGCCTCGCGGTAGAGCCGCGCGTTGTCCACCGCCACCGCGGCGCGCTGCCCCAGGTCCTCGGCCAGGCGCAGGTCCGCCTCGTCGTAGTGCCGCCCGCTCTCGGCCATCACCAGGGTGAGCGCCCCCAGCGTGCGCCCCCGCGCGATCAGCGGGACGATGATCACCGCCGAGAGCTGCAGCGAGCGCACCCGCTCCAGCTCCTCGGGGCTCCTCGCCGATGCCGCCACCATCTCGTCGGTGACCGCCGGGTAGAACTCGGTGACGCCCTCGCGCAGCACGCGCGGGAGCCCGGTGGGGGCGTTCCAGTCGGGGCGCTGCTCGCCCTGCATCCGCCGCGCCCACTCCACCTTCGCCGGGTCCTGGTGCACCACCGCCAGCCGCTCCACGCGCGGCGGCCACTCGTCGGCGGTGGGGTCGGCCAGCATGTCCACGGCGCACCAGTCGCCCAGCACCGGCACCGCGGCCCGGGCCAGGGTGGCCAGCGTGGCCTCGTACTCCAGCGACGAGGAGAGCACGCGGCTGGCCTCGGCCAGGAACCCCGAGGCGTCCTGGCTGCGGCGGCGGTCGGTGACGTCCTGGACGAACACCACCAGCCCGTCGTCGGCGGGGTAGGCGCGCACGTACACCCACCGCCGCAGCACGCGGCTGTAGTCCTCGCGCGTCACCACCCGCCGCTCCGCCCGCGCCTCGCGCAGCATCTGGCCGAAGAAGGAGTGCTCCGCCTCGGGGAACACCTCCCACATCTTGCGCCCCAGCAGCGCCTCGGCGGGACGCCCCAGCAGCTCGGCCGCGTGGGCGTTCACGAAGGTGAAGCGGAACCGCGCGTCCAGGGCGATGAAGCCGTCGCGCACCGACTCCAGGATCGTGCGGCTGCGGGCCAGCGCGCGGCGCTCCGCCTCGAAGGAGCGGGCGCGCTCCAGCGCCTGCGCGCAGAGGCGCCCGATGGTCTCCAGGAAGGTGGCGGTCTCGTCGTCGAAGGTGCGCGGCCCCACGAAGCTGAAGCTCACCCCCGCCACCGGGCGCTCGCCCACGAACACGGGGAGGCCGGCGTAGGCCTCGTAGCCCAGCGGCTCGATGTTGGCCGCGAACTGCCCCGGGTAGCGCGCCTCCCACGCCTCGCGCGAGCCCAGCAGCACCGGCCGGGCGGAGAGGATGGCGTCGGAGAGGGGGCGCCCGGGGGTGACGGGGAAGCGGCGGTAGAGGTTGACCGCCGCCGGGGCGTACCCCCGGGACTGCAGCATCTCCACCTCCATCCCGCCCCCGTCCGTTTCGCGGACGATCCCCAGCGAGCCGCCGTCGGCGCGCAGCGCGGCCAGCGTCTCGCGGAAGATCACCGCCGCCACCTCTTCCGGGGTGGCCGCCTCGCTCAGCGCGGTGGCGAGCGCGAGGAGGCTGCGGCCGCGCTCCTGCGCGCGGTAGCGGCTCCCCACGTCGCTGAAGGTGACCGCGACGCCGCTCCCCAGCCGCACCGCGGTGATGCGGAACCAGGTGTCGTACGACTCGTGGCGGTAGTAGAGCTCGGTCTCGAAGGGCTCGCCCGCCTCGGCGGTGCGCACGTAGGCGTCGAAGATCCCCTCCGGCACCGCGCCCGGGTTGCGCGCCAGCAGCCGGGCGCCGCGCAGCTCCTCCAGGGTGGCGCCGTAGGTGTGCAGCGCGGCGGGGTTGGCGTACTCCCAGACGAAGTCCACCACCCGTCCGCCCTCGCCGCGCACGGGGTGCAGGACGGCGAAGCCGTCGGGCGACTGCTCCTGCGCGCCGCGGAAGCGCTCCTCGCTGGCGCGCAGCGCCTCCTCGGCCGCCAGCGCCGGGGTGAGGTCCACGTGCGTGAGCACCACGTGGGTCACGGCGCCGTCCGCGCCGCGCACGGGGAAGAGGTGCGCCTGGCTCCAGCGGGCGTGCCCCACGCCGTCGGTGGAGACGGCGGAGATGTCGTAGCGCACCGGCGGGAGGGTGACCGACTCGCCCGCGAAGGCGCGGCGGATAAGCGGGAGGGCGCCCTGCCGCTCCAACTCGGGATCGGTGAGGATGGAGTAGCCGGGAGGCGCCGTGTCGAGCCCCACCCCCCAGAGCGCCGTGAACGCGGGGTTCACGGCGAGGAGGTGCCCCTGCGGGTCGTAGATGACGGTGCTGAGCGGAGACTGCTCGAAGAGCGCGCGCGAAAGCTCGGTCTCGGCCCAGAGGTCGTGGCGTTCGGCGGTCATCGGCTGGGCTGCCTCTCGCTTCGCCGCGGAACGGCGGGCGAGAGTGGGGACGGGGACACCCTGCGCGAGGATGCCGCGGCCGGCGCGACGGCCTGCGTGAGCGCCGGAATCGCAACGGCGTCCGCAAGATTCGTCCCGCTGGCCGGGGTTGTCCGCGCGTGTCAGCCGAATTGCTGTAAAAGGTTTGTTCTACGCGCAGCCTGGCGTAAAAGACGTTATCGCGAGAACGATCGAGGCCACCGCTGCGTTCATCCTTGCGGAGACTGGTCGAGAAACCTCGGTCCCGCACTGGTGTCACCAGGACGATACCCGTGTGGCGAACGGCTTCTCGACAGACGCCGGGCATCAGCCCCCTGCGTTCCCCAGCAGCATGCCGATGGCGAAGACGAGCCCGCCGCCGAACACCACCTGGAGGAGGGTCTTCCCGAGCGGGCTCTGCATGTAGTGCCGCCGGATGTAGGCGATGGAGACGAGCTCCACGGCCACCACCACGTAGGCGATGGTGAGCGCCAGCTGCAGGTCGGAGACGAGGAAGGGAAAGGTGTGGAGCATCCCCCCGAGCATGGTGCCGAGGCCGGTGATGAGCCCGCGCGTCCACGGGTTGCCGCGGCCGCTGATCACCCCGTCGTCGGAGAGCGCCTCGGCGAGCCCCATGCTGATCGCCGCCCCCAGCGAGGCCGAGAGTCCCACGTAGAAGGCGGCCATGGGGCGGTGGGTGAGCTCGGCCGCCGCGAAGAGCGGCGCCAGCGTGCTCACCGAGCCGTCCATCAGCCCCAGGAGCGCCGGCTGCACCCGCTGCAGCACCACCCGGTGCGTCTCCTGGTGCTCCGCGCTCGTCATCCCCTCGGCCATCGGTCCTCCGGCAGGGTGGGTGTGCGGCGGACGGCTGGGGACCGGCCTCCGGCTCATTGCCCTCGCGGGTAGTGTGCCATAATTTGGCACACCCCCGTGGAGGATCTCGGTGATGAAGGTACGCGCGACCGCGCCGCATTCAAGCCTGTCCGCCCTCTTCTCGTCGCTGGCGATGGCGCGGCTGGTGGTATTCTTCCTGGTGCACCCGGGCGGCCGCTTCCACCTGCGCGAGCTGCAGCGCCGCACGCGGCTGTCGAGCGCGTCGCTGCAGAAGGAGCTCGGGCGGATGTGCGCCGTGGGCGCGCTGCAGCGTGAGCGCGAGGGCGAACGCACGGTCTACGCCGCTGACGAGGACAACGGCTGCTGGCACGCGTGGATGCTGCTGATGCGCGCCGGCGCCGATCCCGTGGACGTGGTGCGCGAGGCGCTGGTGGACGTGCCCGGGCTCGACCTCGCTTTCGTCTTCGGCTCCGTTGCGCGGGGCGAGCCGCTGCCGGACAGCGACCTGGACCTCTTCCTGGTCGGGCCGCCGGAAGAGCGGCGGCGCGCGATGGGGCTGCTGGTGGACGCGGACGTCTTCCTCCCGCGCCGTCTGGACGTGATCGGCCGCGACCGCGAAGAACTCACCGCCGAAGCCGAGAGCGGCTTCCTGCGCCGGGTGATGGATCAGCCGAAGCGGTGGGTGGTCGGCGGTCCCGGGCCCGATCGGCAGCGGAGCGCCGCATGAATCCGCGCCTGCGCGTCCTCCTGGACAGCCGCTCGTTGCTGGAGCATTCCGCGACGGACGCCGAAGTTGCGGCGATGTGGGAGAAGGCCCTGCAGACGATGGAGAATTCCCGTCGGGGACTGGATCCCTCGATAGAGTTCACCGTCGCCTATACGGCGGCCCTGCAGACCGCGATCGCGCTGCTCTACGCCTGCGGATATCGCCCCGCGGGACGCGATCACCACCACAACGCATTCGCCGGAGCGATCGGTGTGGGCGAGGGCGAACTGGCCAGGGCTGCGCGCGAACTGGACCAGCTTCGGCTGGGGCGCCACGAGGCGAGCTACGGAGCGGCACTCGGTGTTCCGGACGAGCAGATGCAGGCCGTCCGTGAATCGACCGCCGTGCTCATGCGGGAGGCGTGGAGTCGGATCCTCGTAGAGCGGCCTGCGCTCACGACGGTTCTCGCGGCACCCCCGCCTGGCTAGCGGAGACGCGCAGGTGAGCACCGGACTTGCGATCCGCTCCGGCGAACTCCACGAACTCCAACTCGCACCCCGGAGGTTGCCCATGCGCAAGCTGCTCTTCGCCCTGTCTGTGTGCGTGCTGTGCGCGGCGCCGCTGCAGGCCCAGTCGGCCCAGTCCCTGACGCCGGCGCCGCAGGCGAGCGAAGCCGTCGCGACCGAGCAGCGGGAGGCGCCGAAGCCCAGCCTCTATCCCACCACCGACGAGGTCCGCCAGCAGGTGGCCAGGACGGAGCGGCAGCGGGTGCAGGGGGAGAAGGCGGCGATTCCCAACGACTTCCTCTACCTCGTCGCCGCGATCATCGTCGGCGTGGTGATCGCCGCCCTGGTCCTCAACTGACGGGCACCAACGGCGTTTCTCCGCGCCTCCGCGTGAGATGCGGTTGCCGTTGCCGGAGGACGAACGAAAGGCCCGCCGACCGCGAGGGTCGGCGGGCCTGGGGCCCTGCGGGAAGACGCGCTTACGAGCCGGCCAGGCGCCCGACGAAGGCGCTCAGGCGCGACTTGGCGCGGGCGGCCTTGTTCGGATGGATGATCCGCTTGCGGGCCGCGCGGTCGAGCAGCGACGAGGCCTCACGGAGCGCCGCGGCGCCCACGGCCGTGTCCGACGCGGTGCGGACCTTCTTGAGCGCGCTGCGCAGGCGGGAGCGGAACGCGCGGTTGCGGTCGGCGCGGATCTCGTTGGTCCGCATGCGCTTCTCGGCGGACTTGTTGTTCGGCAAGGCGGTTCTCCGGAAAACAGCGGCGCCCCTGTCGGCGCCGGCGCGTGGTCTCTACCCAGTGATTTCCCCGGAAAAGGGAAGCCGAATCATACCCGAACGGGCCCCGTCTGTCAACCCCGCGCGGCCTCGCGCAGGCAACATGCTTGCTCCCTTCCGTGACTCCGGGTATGGTTCGCCGGAGACGGTTCCATCGACCCGCACCTGGAGGCAAGCGATGACCACTTCCGCGGACCCCTGCTGCGATTGCGAGTGCTGCAAGGACGGCTGCTGCGACGGCGCTTGCTGCTCCTGCGGCGACTGAGCTCCAGCGCCGCAGGCGGGGCTTTCGGGGGCGGCCACCTGTCGAGGTGGCCGCCCCTTCTTCCTGGCTGAATGGGAAGCGCCGAAAGGAGCGACGTTGGCGCCGCCGCGCGTGCGGCGACTCCGCAACTGCGGCAGGAGTGGCACCTTACCTGCGACACGGAGTCGGAACACGGGGCGGTACCTCAGCGGAGACGATCGACGACGATGATGATCCTTGGTGAGTGGCTGGAAGCAAAGATGGGCGAGGCGGAGGAGGCGTTCGCCGCCGGGCGCCCGGCCGCGCTGGCGATGGTGCTGGGCGAGCTCAAGGGCGCGCTGGTGGCGCGCGACGGCAACACCCCCGAGATCTTCACCGCCATCGACCGCCTGGGCGAGGCGGAGAAGGCCAGCATGCGCGGGCAGCTCGCCGACGCGCGCACGGGGTTCGACGGGGCCGCGGAGTGCATCCGCGCGCTGATCCGCCAGGGCGCGGCCGAGAGCGAGACGGCCACGCGGTGAACCGTCGCGCCGGCAGGCGAAGACGCAGGGGGGCCGCAGCGCCTCTCTGCGTCTTCGCGTCTCTGTGTGAGACAATCCGTCGAGAGTGTCAGGGATCGGCGTTTTGACAGGGATTCGCGCGGCGTCTAACTTGGCCGGATGGATCCAGAGATCATCGAGAGGATCGTCCTCAGCTTCCCCGTCCTTCTGCTCGCCTTCTGCGTCCACGAGTTCATGCACGCGTGGGTCGCGCTGAAGCAGGGTGACGACACCGCGTACATGCTGGGCCGCGTGACGCTGGACCCGCGCGCGCACATCGACCCCATCGGCAGCATCCTCTTCCCCCTGGTGGGCGCCCTCACCGGCGCGCCCCTCATCGGCTGGGCCAAGCCCACCCCCACCAACCCGCGCAAGTACCGCAACTACAAGCGCGGCGACATCCTGGTGTCGCTGGCCGGCGTGGCGGGGAACCTGGGGTTGGCGGTGCTATTCACCCTGCTGCACGTGGTCGCCATGCTGATCGCGCGCGGCACCGGGCCCACGCCCTTCCTGGTGACGGCCGACAATCTCTTCGTCACGGGGGTGCTGGTGAACATCATGCTGATCTTCTTCAACCTCCTCCCCGTTCCCCCGCTGGACGGGTCGCACGTGCTCTACCACCTCCTGCCGGTGAACCTGGCGCACGCCTACCGCCAGCTCTTCCCGTACGGGATGTTCATCCTCTACATCCTGCTGTTGATGAAGGCGCTGCAGCCGATGGGGAAGCTGGCGGAGGACGTCGCCTACCTCTTCCTGAGCGTCGGCCGGCTGGTGGCCTGAGGTGGAGACGCTGGAGCTGGCGCCGGCGGCGCGCGACCCCTTCGAGGTGGACCTGGAGCGCTTCCACGGGCCGCTGGACCTGCTGCTGCACCTGATCCGCAACCAGGACATCGACATCTTCGACATCCCCATCGCCCGCATCACCGCGCAGTTCCTGGCGGCGATCCGCGACATGGGGCGGATGGAGCTGGAGCGCGCCGGCGAGTTCCTGGAGATGGCGGCCACGCTGGTGCGCATCAAGGCGCAGATGCTCTTCCCCCGCCGCGCGGGGGAGGAGGAGGGCGACGACCCGCGCGCCGACCTGGTGCGCCGGCTGCTGGAGTACGAGCACTTCCGCGAGGCCGCGCGCCTGCTGGAGCGCGCCGAGCGCGAGCGCGCCCGTCTCTTCGCCCGCGGCCACGTGGAGGTGCGCCCGCAGCCGCGGCTGGCCGACCTCCCGCTGGAGACCACCTGGCAGGAGGTGTGGGAGGCGGCGCTGCGCATGCAGGAGCGGCTGGAGGAGCAGCGCGCGGTGCACACCGTGCACGGCCGCCCGGTGAAGATCGAGGACCAGATGAACGAGGTGGTCGACGCCCTCGCCGAGCAGCGCCGGGTGGAGTTCGCCGCCTTCGTGGCGCGCTGGGGAACGCGCATCCACTCCGTCGCCACCCTGCTGGCCTGCCTGGAGCTGGGGAAGCGCAGCGTGGTGCGGCTGCGCCAGGCCCAGCCTTTCTCCGCGCTCTGGATCTACCGCGCCCGCGAGCGCCCCGCCGCCGAGGCCGACGCGTGAGGGGAACGGCAGTGCTAAGTGCTAAGTGCCAGGTGCTAAGTGCCCGGTGGCACGTTCTGGTGCCATCTTCGCCCGGCAGGACCGCGTGAGGGCGAGCCGGATGGTGGAGGCGCTGCTCTTCGCCAGCGAGGCGCCGCTCTCGGCCGCCGAGCTGGCGCGCGCCGACGAGTCGCTCGACGAGGAGCGGGTGGAGAGCGCCGTGGCCGAGCTGCGCGGCGAGTACGACCAGGACGAGCGTGCCTTCCAGATCTTCGAGGTGGGGGGCGGATACCAGCTCCTCACCCGTCCCGAGTTCGCGCCGGTGCTGGAGCGCTTCGACAGCGTGCCGGCCACGCAGCGCCTCTCGGGGCCGGCGCTGGAGACGCTGGCCATCCTCGCCTACCGCCAGCCGGTGGGGCGCGCCGAGGTGGAGGAGATCCGCGGGGTGGGCGCCGGCGGCGTGCTGAAGACGCTGCAGGAGCGCGGCCTGATCGAGGTGGTGGGGCGCGGCGAGGGGCTGGGGCGGCCGCTGCTGTACGGCACCACCGCCTTCTTCCTGCAGCACTTCGGCTTCCGCTCGCTCGACGACCTGCCGCGCCCCGAAGACCTTCCCGTGGTGCTCGCCCCCCGCGAGCCCGCACCCGACCTCCAGCTTCCGCTCGCCGATGCCCAGGCCTGAGTCCAAGCACACGCACGGCGAAGAGGTGCGCCTGCAGGCATTCCTCGCCCACTCGGGGATCTCCTCCCGCCGCGCGGCCGAGGAGCTGATCGCCGCGGGGCAGGTGTTCGTGAACGGGAAGAGCGTCACCACGCCGGGGACGAAGATCCGCCCCGGGGTGGACGAGGTGGAGGTGCAGGGGCGCCCGGTGGAGGTGCAGCCGGTCACCTGGATCGCGCTGCACAAGCCGAAGGGGTACGTCACCACCCGCATCGACCCGTATGGCCGCAAGACGGTGTACGAGCTCCTCCCCGAGAAGTACCACGGCCTCTTCCACGTGGGCCGGCTGGACCGCGACAGCGAGGGGCTGCTCCTGCTCACCAACGAGGGCGAGCTGGCCAACCGCATGCTGCACCCCTCCTTCGGCGTGACCAAGGAGTACTGGGCCGACGTGGAGGGGAAGCCGACGGCGGAGGAGATGCACCGCCTGACGGAGGGGGTGGACGCGGACGGCGACCTGATGCAGGCCGAGAGCGTGCGCCGCCTGCACCAGACGGGGGAGAACCAGCACCGCCTGTCGGTGGTGATGCGCGAGGGGAAGAAGCGCGAGGTGAGGCGGATGCTGGAGGCGCTCGGCCACCCGGTGGCGCGCCTGATCCGCCGCCGCTTCGGGCCCGTGGCGATCGGCGAGCTGAAGCCGGGGAAGTGGCGGGTGCTGGCCGAAGCCGAGCTCGCCACGCTGCGGGAGCCCGCCGCCCGCCGCCCGAAGCGCCCCGCGCGCCTCCACAGCGGCGACGAGGAGGCCTCCGAGTCCGCCGCCCGCTCCACCGCCCGCCCGGCCCGCGAGGACGGCGGCGAGCGCCGGCCGCAGCGCAAGCCGAAGCCCGAGGAGCGCGCGCGCTCGGCCGCCGGGGCGGGGAAGTCGTCCGCCCCCGCGCGGTCAACGGCGCGTCCCTCCGAGCTGCGCGCGAAGGCGCGCGAGGACGCCGTCCGCGGCCGCTCCGGCGAGGGGAAGCCCCGCCGCGGCGCGCAGGAGCGCGACGAACGCCCCTACCACGAGCGCGACGCCCGCGGCGCCCCGGCGAAGCGCGGCCCCGTGAAGCGCGTCCGCGACGACGAGACGCGTCCCTCCGCCCCCACGCGCGGGATGCGGGAGCGCGACGGCGAGCGCGGCCCGTCTCCGCGCGAGGCCTCCCGCGGCTTTCCGCGCACCAGCCGCGCGAAGGCAGGCGCCCCCGCCCGTCCCAAGGACGAAGCGCGCTCCAGGCCCGCGGACGGCGATCGGGAGATGGAGACGCCGTATCCGCAGACGCGACGCGGCTCCGCCCGTCCCTCGCCGCGCGGAGGCGCGCCCGACGAGCGCCGTGGCGCCCCCGACCGACCGCGCCCCGGCCGCGGACACGACGCCGAGGAGCGGCCGGCGCGCACCGGCGGCAAACCCGCGCGCGGCAAGGATGCCCGTCCCCCGCGCAGCCGTGGCGGCGACGAGGGTCCGCCCGCGCGCCGTCCCGCGGGTCCCGTCCGCCGCGCCCCCGTCCGCGGCGAGGACGAGGCCCCGCGGCCGCGCCGCCGCGACGACGAATCCCCCGTCCGCCGCTCCGCTCCTGCGCGCGGCGGGGACGATGCGCCCCGTCCCCGTCCGCGCTCGCGGGACGACGACTCGCCCGCTCGCCGCTCTTCCGCGCCGCCGCGGGGACGAGACGATGCCGGCCCATCGCGCGGCCGGGGCCGCGACGAGGACGCGGGTCCGCGCCGCCCGTCGCCGCGCGGAGGCGACGATGCGCCTCGTCCCCGCCCGCGCTCGCGAGACGACGACTCGCCCGCTCGCCGCTCTTCCGCGCCGCCGCGGGGACGAGACGACGCCGGCCCATCGCGTGGCCGGGGCCGCGACGAGGACGCGGGTCCGCGCCGCCCCACGCCGCGCGGAGGCGACGATGCGCCGCGGCCGCGCGCGGGGAAGGGCCCGGGCGGACCGCCGAAGCGCGGCGGCGCCGGTCCGAGCCGCGGCGGCCCGGGCGCGGGCCCCAGGGGTCCGCGCGGTCCGAAGCGCGGCGGCCCCCCGTCGCGAAAGGGCGGCGGTCCGCGCGGACGCCGCTGACGCACGAAACTGCTGTCGATGTCCGCGCAGGCGGACTGTATGCCGTTGTAGCGGCGAGTTCGCTCGCCTCGTCCGCCTCGTGGTCGTCCCGGTCCCGCTTGGCCATGATCCCATCTTCCCGGCAGATCGTTCCTTGGACATCCGCGATTCTCGCATCCTGATCCTGGGCGGCTCGGGGCTGGTGGGGATGGCCATCGCCCGCGACCTGCTCCCCCTGCGGCCCCGCCTGCTGGTGGTGTCGGCGCTCACCGAGCGCGAGGCGAGCGACGCGCTCGACGAGCTGCGCCCGCTGGCCCCCGCGGGGGTGGAGCTGGCGGCGGAGTGGGGGAACCTCTTCGTGCCGAAGTCGCTGGCGCACGCACGCCGCGACGACCTGCTCGACGTGGAGGAGAACCGCGCCGCGCTGGTGGACGACCTGTTCGGCGCCTGGGGCGACCACACGGTGGAGGGCTCCGCGCTCGGCGACCTGGTGCTGCGCCACGCGCCCGAGGTGGTGATCGACTGCGTGAACACCGCCACCGGCTTCGCGTATCAGAACGTGTTCGAGAGCGCGGCCAACCTGCGCGAGCAGGCCGCGCGCGGCAGCGTGAGCCTGGAGCTGGTGGAGAAGCACCTCACCTCGCTCACCCTTCCCAACCTCATCCAGCACGTGTGGATCGCGCTGAACGCCATGCAGCGCGTGAAGACCCGCGTCTACCTGAAGATCGGCACGGCGGGGACCGGGGGGATGGGGCTCAACATCCCCTTCACCCACTCCGAGAGCGCGCCGTCGCGCAAGCTGCTGACGAAGAGCGCGGTGGCCGGGGCGCACACCCTCCTCCTCTACCTGATGGCGCGCACCCCCGACGCCCCCGCGGTGAAGGAGATCAAGCCCACCGCCGCCATCTCCTGGAAGCGCATCGTGAACGGCCCGGTGGAGTGGCGCGGCGGCACCGTCACCCGCGTGGACGCGCTGGCCGCGGTGCCGCTCGCCGAGGCCTTCCCGCCGCGCGGCGACGCCGAGTACCACGCGCACCGCGAGCAGCGGAAGGACTTCGGGCAGGGCCGGCTCTGGCGCGACACCGGCGAGCCGATGGAGGGGGTGTACGTGGACTCGGGGGAGAACGGGCTGTTCAGCGCCTACGAGTTCGAGGCGCTCACGGCGCTGGGGCTGATGGAGTACATCACCCCCGAGGAGATCGCCCGCGACGCGGTGCGCGAGATCGTGGGGCACCCCACCGGGCGCGACGTGGTGGCCGCGCTCGACGCCTCCACCTCGGGGCCCACCTACCGCGCCGGGGTGCTGCGCCAGAGCGCGCTGGAGCACATGGACCGGCTGGAGGCCGCGGGGCCGCGCAGCGTGGGCTTCGAAATGCTGGGCCCGCCGCGGCTCACCAAGCTCCTCTTCGAGGGCGAGATCCTGCGCCGCCTCTGCGGCGACGACCTGGGGCGGGTGCCGGGGGCGGACGCGGCGGAGCTCGCGGCGGGCGCCGAGGCGCTGCTGCGGGGCGACGCCGACCTGCGCACGCGGCTCCTCTCCGCCAACCTGGCCGTGCTCCTCCCCGACGGCGAGCGGCTGCTGCGCGGGCGCAAGGTGGCGGTGGAGCCCGCGCCGGGGCAGGCGCTGGACGACGTGGCCTGGAGCGGGTGGGTGGACCTGCGCCCCGCCAACTGGGAGGCCTGGCGCGAGCGCGCGGCGGCGGTGCTGGCGCGCATCGCGGGCGAGCCCGGCCCCGAGGGCGGGTCGCGGTGGGACGTGGAGCCCTGGCACCGCGAGCGGACCATCCGCCCCGGCGCCCTGGCCGCCTGGGTCCTCCGCTACGAGGACGAAGGCGAGCGCATCAAACGGTGAACCGGCCATGAGCGGACCGAAAGCGGTCCCGGCGATCGTCGTCGGCCTCGCCAAGGGGCACAGCCTGAGCGAGTTCTATCCGGTCGTGCACCCCACGCTCGTCGCGGCGCTGCACAAGCTGGAAGACGAGCTGCTGGCCTACGGCGAGGACCTGCACCTGGACGTGGCCCCCGGCGGGCTGGCGGCCTACGGCGAGACCGTGGCCCGCCGCTCGCCGCACGTGCAGCGCCTGGCCGCCAAGCTGGCCGAGCACGGCGTGCGCGAGCTGGTGCTGCGCTGGCAGGTGACCTCCGAGTCGCTGGGGCGCCTCCTCTCGGCGGTGGCGCTCCCGCCGCGCATCGTGGCGGTGGCGGGGGGGCTCCCGGCCGCGCTCTCGGCCGCGGGGGTGAGCAAGGTGGAGGTGAACGGGCGGCTGATCGAGCCCGCGCCCCTGCAGGTGAGCTCCGACCCGGTGGTGCCGCGCGCGCCGGGGGCGCCGCTGGGGAAGAGTGCGGGCGGGCTGGAAGACGTGGCGCTCTGGAGCACCCACGACATGTACCAGCAGGTGCAGCTCTCCGCCCGGCGGGTGGAGACCGAGGACCTGGACCAGCTGCGCGCCATGCTGCGCGAGGGGCCGGACTCGGAGCGGGTGGAGGCGCTGCAGCGGCTGGAGTACGTGGCGCAGTGGTGCCTGGAGCGGGGGATGGTGGACCGCGCCATCAACGTGGTCACCGACCTGCGCGCCGACGCCGACGGGATGGCCAGGCGCAACCCGGCCACGCGCGGCAGCATCATGATGGCGATGCACCGCATCGCCAACCGCAACCTGATCGAGGAGATGGTGGAGCGGCTGGGGCGCGCCCGCACCGACGAGGCGCGGGTCGCGCTGCGCGGGGCGCTCCTGGCGCTGGGGGCCGAGGTGGTGACGCCGCTGGTGCGCTCGCTGGTGGCGGCCAGCGACCTCTCCGCGCGGCGCGCCTACCGCGACGCGCTGGTGGAGCTGGACCGCGTGGGCGTGCCCCTGCTCGAGGACATGATCGGCGACGAGCGCTGGTTCGTGGTGCGCAACATGGTGGGGATCCTGGGCGAGATCCGCAGCGCCGACGCGGTGGAGCACTTCGCGCGCACCATCCGCCACGCCGACGTGCGGGTGCGCCGCGAGACCATCATCGCGCTGAGCAAGTTCGGCGGCGAGGAGGCGGTGCAGCAGCTCCTGGTGGGGCTGGGCGACGCCGAGCCGTCGCTGCGCTCGGCGGCCGCGCTGGGGCTGGGGCTCACCAAGGCGGGGACGGCCGTGGTCCCGCTGATCAAGCGGCTGGGCGAGGAGACCGACGTCGAGACGGTGGTGGAGATCATCCGCGCGCTGGGCCGCATCGGCGATGCGCGGGCGATCAAGGTGCTGGCGGAGCGCGCCGCGGGGGGGAGCCTCTTCTCGCGCACCCCGCTCCCGGTGCGGCTGGAGGCCATCCGCGCGCTCGGCGAGATCGGCGGCGAGGCGGCCCGCGCCGTGCTCCACACCCTGATGCGCGACCGCAACGCCGAGGTGCGCGAGGCCGCCATCAAGGCAAGCGAGGGGCCGGGGGAGCCGCCGGCCCCCTGAACGGCCGTCTCACGCAGAGACGCGGAGACGCGGAGACGCAGAGAGCCACGGCGGCTCTCTCTGCGTCTCCGCGTCTCCGCGTCTCTGCGTGAGGTCTATTGCATGCAGGCGGCGTAGGTGGCGGGCTCGAGGTTGCGGATGGCGCACCAGTATCCCTTCCAGTTCTGGCTGGTGGGGTCCTGGCCGGGGCGTCCGCCGGCGTAGTTGAGCTCCCACGCCGCACGCACCGTGCTGTCGGAGGCGATCAGCGCCGCGGCTCCGTCGATCGCCGCGCCGGTGATCGCCGACTGGCGGTACAGCGTGCCGAAGTCGAAGAGCGTGATCCACCCGCTGGCGCCGGGCTGGGGCGGGGCCCCGGCGCCGGTGAAGGCGTAGGCCGTGTAGTCGAGCACGTTCCCCGAAGGGTCCAGCCGCAGGGACGCGAACCCCGGGTTGTTGCCGAACACCGGGCTCACCGCCGGCACGCCCACGTCCGGGACGCCGCTGCCGCCGGTGTCGTAGACCCGGAACTCGTCCATGTGCGTGTGCCCGGTGAGGTGCAGCCTGATCACGTCGGCATAGGCGCGGACGAGCGAGTCGAAGGGCGCCACGTAGCCGGCGGTGAACATCATCGTCGGGTGCGACGGGTCCGACAGCGAGGAGTAGATGTCCACCCCCGGCGGGATGTGCGAGGCCAGCCACACCTGGCCGTGCGCCGCGCGCGCCCTCTGCAGCACCCCCTCCAGCCACTGGAGCTCGCGCGGGCCGCGGTCGGGGCCGCAGGCCGCGTCGTAGCTGCGCGACCAGTAGACGTCGTTCAGCATCACCAGCGTCACGTTGGCCGCGGGCGGGCGCGCCGTGTAGTAGCCGCCGGAGTCGAACGCGGCCACGAAGCCGGGGGCGCGGCCGCCCCGCTGCGCCAGCGGCGCCCAGCTGCGCGCGGCCGAGCGCTGGAACTGCGTGTCCATCCCGTAGTCGTTGCACCCGGAGTCGTTGTTGCCCAGGGCGGGGTAGATCGGCACGTCGGAGGAGAAGAGCGAGCCCATCCACCGCGCCATGAACGCCATGGTCGAATCCGCGAAGGTGGCGGCCCCGGTGCTGTCGGGGGTGCCGGCGAAGACGGAGTCGTACTTCTGCTCGAACTTGTGGCCCAGGAAGTCGCCCGTGACCACCACGAACGCGGGGCGGGGAACCGCCTGCACCATGGCCGCGCCGGCCGAGACGAGCAGCGGGTAGTTGCTGTCGCTGCCGTAGGGGCTGGGCGGCGCGGCGGGCGCGGCGCCCAGCACGCGCGCCCACTGCGTGGTGGGGATCCCGCGCAGCGTCTTCACCACCGCCGCGCCGGCGGTGAACGGGTCGAAGTGGAGGTCCGACACCACCAGGACGGTGCTTCCCTGGGTTGCCCGGCCACGGGCCTGCGCGCCGGAGTCCGCGGGCGCGCAGAGCAGGACCGCGGCGGCGAGCGCGAGCGTGAGGCCGCGGCCCGTCGGGGCGGGGCGTGGGCGGCAGGTGGGCATGGCTGGATGTCCTCGGGATGGAGTGCCGGGCCGGCACGTGCAGGGGGAGGCGCGGGACGGGGAAGCGGCCATCAATGGCGGATCGAATTTGGCGGTGGCAGTATAGGGAGGGCCGAAACGCACTGGCAAGCTATTTCGGCCCGGCACGGGATTTCCCCGTGTCGGGCCGGCTGGCTTCGGAAGATTGGATCACTCGAGAAACGCGACGGATGACCGCCACTTCGCCCTTCGCGCCCGCGGACCTGCCGCGGGCGGACTTCCTGGACCGCATCGCCGCCGAGGTGCACCGGCGGGTGGTGGGGCAGGACTACATGATCGAGCGCCTGCTGATCGGGATGCTCACCGGCGGCCACGTGCTCTTCGAGGGGCTCCCGGGGCTCGCCAAGACGCTGGCGGTGCGCACCCTGGCGGAGACCATCGACGCCACCTTCCAGCGCATCCAGTTCACCCCGGACCTGCTCCCGGCCGACGTGGTGGGGACCACCATCTACAACGCCCGCACCGCCGAGTTCGTCCCGCACAAAGGCCCCATCTTCGCCAACATCGTTCTGGCCGACGAGGTGAACCGCGCCCCCGCCAAGGTGCAGGCCGCGCTGCTGGAGGCCATGCAGGAGCGCCAGGTGACCATCGGCGGCGAGACCTATCCGCTCCCGCAGCCCTTCCTGGTGCTGGCGACGCAGAACCCCATCGAGCAGGTGGGCACCTACCCGCTCCCCGAGGCGCAGGTCGACCGCTTCATGCTGAAGGTGCGGGTGGGCTACCCCACGCGGATGGAGGAGAAGGAGATCCTGCGGCGGATGAGCGCGCCGGGGACGATCTCCGTGGCGAAGGTGGCGCACCCGGACGAGATCCTGCTGGCGCGCGACCAGATCGCCGGGCTCTACCTGGACGACAAGATCGCGGACTACATCCTGGACCTGGTGATGACCACGCGCGACCCGCAGGCGCACGGCGCGGCCGACCTGGCGCCGCTGATCGAGTTCGGCGCCTCGCCGCGGGCCACCATCGCGCTGGCGGCGTGCGCGCGCGCCCACGCCTTCCTGCGCGGGCGCGGCTACGTGACGCCCGAAGACGTGAAGGCGATCGGCCCCGACGTGCTGCGCCACCGCATCATCACCACCTACGAGGCCGAGGCCGAGGAGATCACCCCCGACCACATCGTGCGCCGCATCTTCGAGACGGTGCGGGTGCCGTGACGATCCGCTGCCTCCGCTGGCCCTCACCCTGCCGCTTCGCGGCGGTCCCGGCGGCCCTCACCCTGCCGCTTCGCGGCGGTCCCTCTCCCGAAACAGCCCGGGAGAGGGACGTGCTCGCTTCGCTCGTACCTGCGGGGCGGGGCTCAGCGCGTAACCGCCGATCTCGCAGTGTGGAGGAAGCGCGCGCAGGGTGGCGCCATGCGGTAACGAGCCGCGAGCGAAGCGAGCCCCCGTCCCTCCCCCGCGGTTTGGGGGAGGGACCGGCGCGCAGCGCCAGGGAGAGGGGCTCCCGCGGCGCCGCCCGATGACCATCCCCCTCTTCCGCAGCCTCTTCCGCCGTCGGCCCCGCATGCGCGCGCCGGCGCTCCCCGCGCACGCCAGCACGGCGCCGGCGCTGCCGGAGGTGCTCAAGCTGGTGCGGCGGATCGAGCTGCGCACGCGCGGGCTGGTGTCGTCGCGCTTCAGCGGGGAGTACCACTCGGTGTTCAAGGGGCAGGGGATCGAGTTCGTGGAGGTGCGCGAGTACAACCCCGGCGACGACGTGCGCACCATCGACTGGAACGTCTCGGCCCGCACCGGCGAGGTGTTCGTCAAGAAGTACGTGGAGGAGCGCGAGCTCAGCGTGCTGCTGATGGTCGACCTCTCCGGCTCGCAGCGCTTCGGGACGCGCGGGCGCTTCAAGAGCGAGATCGTGGCCGAGGTGGCGGCCTCCCTGGCGATGAGCGCGGTGCGCAACAACGACCGCGTGGGGCTCCTCGTCTTCACCGACGGCATCGAGCTCTTCGTGCCCCCGCGCAAGGGGCGGCGGCACGCGCTGCGCATCGTGCGCGACCTGCTCAGCTTCGAGCCGAAGGGGACGGGGACGGAGCTGACCGGCGCGGTGGAGTACGCCATCCGCATCCTGCGCTCGCGCTCCATCGTCTTCCTGGTCAGCGACTTCCAGCAGCCGCTCACGCACGGCCTGGAGCGCGCCCTCACCGCCCTGGCGCACCGGCACGACGTGGTCCCTGTCGCCCTCACCGACGCGGCGGAGCTGGAGTTCCCCGACGCGGGGCTGATCCAGGTGACGGACCCCGAGACCGGCGCGCTGGTGGTCTTCAACTCGGCGGACGACGACAACCGGCGCGCCTTCCGCGAGGCGGTGGAGGTGGAGCGCGACAGCATCCGCCGCGCCTTCCGCCGCCTGGGGCTCGACGCGATCGAGCTGAGCACCGACGCGCCCACGGCGAACGCCATCCTCTCCTTCTTCCGCCGCCGCGAGCGCCGGCTCCGCCGATGATTCGCGCTGCCGTCGTTCTGCTGTCGATTCTCGCCCTCTCTGCCGCGGATGTCGTGGGTGTCGGGCGAATGAATTCGCTGCAACAACCACACGAAGTCCGCCTTCGCGGACTACCGGCTGTGGTGCTGCCGGGAGTCGGGGGCACGGCACTGGAGGTGTCGTGGCCGGAGATACAAACGACTCCCCCGCATGACGTCATCCTGAGGCCGGCCACGACCGATTCGCGTCCACGCAATCCTCCGCAGGCCGAAGGATCTATACTCGCGGTCACAACTCTGTCCGTGGTTCACGACGGGGGTGCGGCGGCAGTCCGCGAAAGCGGACTTCGGGCCGTTGTTGCCGCGAATTCATTCGCCCCACCTCAGCAGGACACCTCGGCGCCCACCCGTCCTCCGCGGCGTCCGCGCGCGCCTCGGCCCGTTCCGGTGCGGCCGACGCGCGACTCGCTCCGCCGCACGCCGACTCCGCCGCCGGCGGACACCGCGCCGGCCGGGTTCGCCTTCCGGGCGAGCGTGCAGCCGAAGACGGTCACGGTCGGCGACCGCTTCGTCTCCGGCGCGGCGGTGGCGGTGCCGGCGGGGACGCGCGTGACGGTCGAGGTGCCGAAGGACTCCGCCGACCGCTGGCGCGTCGTCGGCGCGGCGACCGCGACGGCGCGGGACAGCGCACGAACCCGCTGGCTCGTCGTCGCGCCGATGGTGGCATGGGTGCCGGGGATCCCGGACAGCCTGCGCGCGAGGCTGCGGATCACGCCGCCGGGCGGGCGCGCGCTGACCATCCCCGTCACCCTGCGCCTGCCGACGGTGCGCGCGGTGCTGCCGGACGACACGACGAAGTGGCGCGTGCGGCCGCCGCACGACGTCTGGGGCCCGTCGCGCGACTGGCGGGTGCTGGGGGCGATGGCGCTGCTCGCGCTCCTCCTCCTGGCGCTCCTCGCCTGGCTCGCGGCGTGGCTGATCCGGCGCAGGCGGAAGGCGCTGGTTCCCGCGACGGCCCGGGAGCGGGCGCTGGCGCTGCTGGAGAAGGCGCGCACCTCCGGCTTCGTCGAGGCGGGGAACTGGAAGGCGTTCTATACGCTCGTCAGCGACGCGCTGCGCGGTCTCGCGGCGGAGCTGGAGCCGCGCTGGAGCACGGACCTCACCACCTCCGAGCTGCTGGAGGCGATGCGGGAGGACGACGTCGCGGACGCCGACGTGGACGCGCTCGGCCACCTGCTGCGCGTCGCGGATCTCGCGAAGTTCGCCCGCCACGGCCGCGCGCCCGACGACGCCCGCCGCGACCTGGACGAGGCGCGCCGGTGGGTGCAGGCCTTCGCGCCTCCCGCGCGGCCCCCCGCCGACGTCGAAGCGGCCCCCGAGGCCGTGGGAGCGGCGCCGTGAGCGTGGTCTTCGCGCACCCGTGGGCGCTGGCGCTGCTGGCGCTGGTCCCCGTCTGGTGGTGGCGCGTGCGCACCGCGCGCGACACCGCCGTGGTCTTCTCCCGTGCCTCCACGCTGGCGGCGATGGGCACGCGCGGCGCGGCCTTCCTGGGCGTGCTCCCCGAGATCCTGCGCGCGGCGGCGCTGGTGTCGCTGGTGATCGCGGTCGCGCGGCCGCGGACGGGGGCGCGGGTGGTGGAGGAGACGTCGGAGGGGATCGACATCATGGTCGCGCTCGACGTGTCGTCGTCGATGCTGGCGGAGGACTTCGCCCCCAACCGGCTGGGCGCGGCGAAGTCGACCGTGGCCGGGTTCGTGGAGGGGCGGCCGCACGACCGCATCGGGCTGGTCACCTTTGCCGGCGAGGCGCTCACGCAGGTTCCGGCGACCGCCGACCACGCCCTGCTCGGCGCCGCGCTCGACAACGTGAAGGTGGGGGTGCTGGAAGACGGCACCGCCATCGGCCTGGGGCTCGCCACCGCCGCCAACCGGCTGAAGCAGGCGGCCGGCCAGTCGCGCGTGCTGATCCTGATGAGCGACGGCGAGAACAACCGCGGCTCGGTCGATCCGCGCGCGGCGGCGAAGGCGGCGGCGGCCTTCGGCATCCGCGTGTTCACCATCGGGGTGGGGTCGCGCACCCGGGCACGCATCCCCGTCGCCATCACCCCCAACGGCACGCTGCGCTACGCCTGGATGCCGGTGAGCATCGACGAGGGGCTGCTCGCCGAGATCGCCCGCGAGACGGGCGGCCGCTACTACCGCGCGACCGACACGCGCGCGCTGCAGCGCATCTACGCCGAGATCGACCGGCTGGTGAAGACGAAGGTGCAGGTGCGCCGCTACCTGCGCTTCACCGAGCGCTATCTCCCCTTCCTGCTGGCGGCGGCCGTGCTGCTGGTGGCGGAGTGGTGCTTCCGCGCGACCCGCTGGGGAAGGGTGCCGTAGGATGGACAACCTGGCGCACCCCGAGCTGCTGCACCTGGTGCCGCTCCTCCCCTGCATCGTGGGGCTGGCGATGCTCCTCTACGCCCGCCGCCGGCGCCTGGCCGCCGAGGCGCTGGGCGAGGCCGGGCTGGTGCGCCGCCTCACCGCCGCCGACCTGACCGCCGCGCCCAACCGCCGCATCCTGATGGTCACCGTGGCCGCGCTGCTGCTGGGAATCGCGCTCACCGGCCCGCTCTGGGGCGTGGAGCCGGCCACCGGCGAGGCCGCCGCGGCCGACGTGGTGCTGGTGCTGGACGCGTCGAACTCCATGCGCGTCGAAGACCTCTCCCCCAACCGGCTGGCGTGGGAGAAGCGGATCGCGCGCGAGCTGCTGGAGCGGCTGCAGGGCTCGCGCGTGGGGCTGGCGGTCTTCGCCGGGCGCGGCTACGCGGTGTCGCCGCTCACCACCGACTTCGGCGCGTTGCGGCTCTACCTCGACGGCCTCTCTCCCGACGTGGTGACGCAGGGCGGCAGCTCCCTCTCCGACGCCATCGAGCAGTCGCTCGGCCTTCTCTCCGAGGTGCGCGGCGAGGCGCCGCAGGGCGCGCTGGTGCTGCTCACCGACGGCGACGCGCTGGAGGAGCGCGACGAGGTGCTGCGCGCCACCGAGATGGCGCGGCGGCTCGGCGTCCCGGTGACCTCCATCGGCCTGGGGACGGCGCAGGGCGGCCCCATCCCCGACGTGGACCCGGTGAGCGGCCGGCGGCTCGGCTTCAAGCACGAGCCCACCGGCGAGGTCGCCGTCTCGCGGCTGGGCGATGCGCTCCTGGCCGAGGTGGCGAAGCGGACCGGCGGCGTCTACCTCCCCGCGACAAACCCGGATGCCGCCGCGCAGGCCGCTGCCGCCGTGCGCCGCGTCCCGGTGCGGGCTCGCCGCAGCGGCGCGGGGGCCACGCCGGCCAACCGCTTCGAGTGGTTCGCCGCCGCCGCCCTCCTCCTCCTGGCGCTCGACGCCCTCCTCCCCGAGCACCGCCGCCGGCGGATCAAGGAGGCGGGATGATGATGATACCGGACTCCCTCGAGCTTTCGTTCTCGAAAGACGTCATCCTGAGGCCGGCCACGCCGCAACCCTCGGCAACGACGGACTTTGCAGGCCGAAGGATCTATGGCCTGTCGAATCAGGAGATCGTCGGGTCCACTCCGGATGCCGCATGCGCGCCGGTTTCCCATGCGGCCGTTCACTCCGATGCGATAGATCCTTCGGCCTGCGCCCTTCATCGAATGTCGACATATCGGAGTGGTCGGCCTCAGGATGACGTCGTTGGGGGAGGGGTATCCAACGGACTTCCGAAACGGGACAATCGACGGCCCATGCAGCCAGGCGTCGGGTGGACCACTCTGCATCCGGTCCCGGCATGAGGCGCCTCCTGCTGCTCGCCGCGCTCCCGTTCCTGGGCGGGGGGATGGTGGAGGGGAACCGCCTCTACCGCTCCGGCCAGTTCCGCCGCGCCGCCGAGGCCTACCAGCGCCGCGCCGCCGCCGGCGACACCTCCGCCGCCGCGCGCTACAACCTGGGCACCGCGCTGCTGCGCCTGCAGAAGTGGGACGAGGCGCGCCCGCTGCTGGAGTCCGCTGCCGGCGTCCGCCGCGAGCCGGAGCTCCGCCAGCGCGCGCACTACAACGCGGGGAACGCCGACCTGGAGCCGGTCTTCAGGAAGAAGGTGACGGAGCCCGACAAGCGCCGCGAGCGGCTGACGCGGGCCATCGCGCACTACAAGGAGGCGCTCCTCGCCCGCCCCGGCGACGCGGACGCCAAGTGGAACCTGGAGCTCGCCCAGCGCCTCCTCGACCATGAGCCTCCGCAGCGCGGCGGCGGCGGCGGGTCGGACCAGCAGAACCAGGGCGGGGGAGGGGGCGGCCAGCAGCCCCCGCAGCCCGCGCCGCAGCCGGCCCCGTCTCCCCAGCCGGCGCCCGCGCCGGAGCTCAGCCAGCGCGAGGCCGAGCGCATCCTCACCGGCGCCGCCCGCGCCGAGGCCGACGCCCAGCGCGAGGTCCTCAGCCGCGTCCGCGGCCAGCGCAAGACGGTGCGCGACTGGTGACGACAGTGGCTCTATGGTGGTGTGACCAGACGCCGCACGCGCCCTACCCAATCGGGAGCAAACATACCCTGTTCCCGATACACGGATTCCACCGAATCCAGGAGGCGCGCGACGCCCCGATCTGGTTCGGGAACGGTGCCGACGAACCGCCGCAGGAACCGCATCGCTTCGTCCGGCGTCCAGGTGTTCATCCCCGCCTCGCGGTAGTACCACGCCCGCACCTTCTCGCGCGTCTTCCCGTACGGTTTCGTGCCGTCCACAAACTGCTGCAACCCGGTCGGTGACATTCTCACCTGGGCGGCGACGAAACGCAGCGTGCCGCGCTCTATAGCCAGGCGCAGTGCATCCCTGATGCGATCAAGTTCGCTGCTTTCCTCCATCATCAATCCCCATTGTCCGCGTGCGCCGCGCCGCAGTGAGAGCGCCCGCCCAGGTGTGTGACTCTGGCTTCTGGTAGGGTTTCGTCCACGGGCAGGGGTGTGGAGGGCCAAAGGTTCCAGGGGGCGAAAGGGCTCGCCAGCCGCCCCACGTCCGGTGTCAGACGTACCGAGCTCGCGCGCGGCGGGTCTGCTCCGGCGGGCACACTCAACAAGTACCGTAACGGGCCATCGTACGTCCCGACGATCCCGAGAGTTGGCGGATGAGGTATGGGCGTTTGGTTGCGCCTTCTGACGGAAACCGTGTTAAATCTGTACATTCTCCGCGCGGCCCTTTTCCCCTGCCTCTTGGAGAATCCCCCATGAAAAGACTGGCCCTGCTATGTGCGCTCGCCGCTGTCGCGGCGTGCTCCAACCTGCCAACGGAAACCGCCTCCCGCGCCCCCCTCGGCCGCCGCGCGGATGGAGGGATGACATTGGGAGGCGGCCTGAACACGCCCACGATGTGCAAGGATGACAACGGGGAGCCGATCCCCTGTCCGTGACCCGTTCCTAGACCTTCGTCCTGGCGCCCCGGTTGTAGCGCCTCCATTGCCTGAGCCGGGCCGCCAGGCGTCGTGCGAGCGCCGCAATCGGGGTGTCGGACGGAGGCTCGAATGCGGGTGGTGGAGGCTCGCGCCGCTTGATCTGACGTTGCAGCTGCGTAGCCAGCCGTTCGATCTCTCTGTCAGCCCGCCTCTGTGCGATCGCGAGGGCGCGCCCCGCATGTCCTGCCGCCGCCTCCCAATGTCCCAGGAAGCGCGCGGCCTCGGCAAGGTTCACGAACACCGCCCCGGCGCACTCCTCGTTGATCCTGGCGACGTGGAGCGCGGCTTCGGCCGCCAGGTCGTAGCTGCTGCCGTGCCCCGCACCGGCCGCCGCCCGCGCACGGAGAAAGCTGCCCGTTCGAGCGGTGCGGGAGGAACCGAGGACATGGAAGGCAGGGGGCCGCGAGTGCTGGTCACAAATGCCCGCTACTAGTCACAAATGGACGCGTCATCTCCTTGCGCGGGTCCGACGAAGGGGGACGCCCGGTTGAGCCGGGCGGCCTGTCCTGCATACTATTCATCCGCGCCGGTCAGATCCTTCGGCCCGGCCGTCACCTGCGCAAAGCCGCCCGCCCCTCCCGGGCGCGGCACGAATCACCCGGCGTGTCGTACGCAACTCTGGTGTTCCGGCCCTCCGGGTGAGACTTTCCTCCCATCCCCTTTCGCATTTCCGGGCCCCAACGGAGCCCGGCCGGAACCTCGCACCGGACCTCGCGTGACCGACGGGCCCCTCGTCAACCTCGAAGCCGCGGACTACCTCGGCATCTTCTTCCGGCGGAGCCCCGTGCCGATGTGGGTGCTCGACCGGGAGAGCCGCCGCTACGCGATGGTCAACGACGCGGCGCTACGCACCTACGGCTACACGCGCGAGGAGTTCCTGCGGCTGCGCCCCGAGGACCTGCGCCTGCCGCAGGACCGCGCGGCGCTGGAGGCGAGCCTGGCCGCCACGGGGGAGGGGCCCGTGGCGCAGGGCCCGGCGCTGCACGTCTGCCGCGACGGGACGGTGCTCGACGTGGAGGTGACCACGCAGGACCTGGTGCTCGACGGGCGCAGCGTGCGGGTGGTGATGGCGCTCGACGTGACCGCCCCGGCCCGCGCCGCCTACCGCCTCTCCCGCCTGCACGCCGTCACCTCCGTCCTGGCGCGCGCCCTCACCCCCGACGAGGTGGCGCGCGCGGTGATCGACGAGGGGATCGCGGCGCTCGGCGGGCGCTCCGGCTCGCTCGCGCTCCTGCGCGAGGACCAGGGCGTGCTCGAGATCGTCCGCGCCCGCGGGTACCCCGACGAGATGGTGGAGCGCTTCCGCCGGATGCCGATGGACGCGGACCTTCCGCTGGTCGAGGCGGCGCGGGAGCGGCGCCCCATCTTCCTGCACACCCAGGAGGAGCGCGACCGGCGCTTTCCGGAGATCGCCGCGGTGCCGCGGCCGGAGGGGTTCGGGCCGCTGGCCGCGGTGCCGCTCCTCTTCGAGGGGCGGGTGCTGGGCGCCATCGGCCTCAACTTCCCCCAGGGCTTCGAGCTGGGCGACGACGAGCGCGCCTTCGTGCTCAACCTGGCCCAGCAGGCGGCGCAGGCGCTGGAGCGGGCGCGGCTCTTCGAGGCCGAGCGCCGGGCCCGCGCCGCCGCCGAGCAGCTGCAGGACCTCACCGCCGCGCTCTCCGGCGCCCTGACGCTGGAGCAGGTGGGCGCCGTGAGCATGACCCGGGGCGTGGCCTCGCTCGGCGCCGACGCGGGGGTGCTGGCGCTGCTGACCCCCGGCGGCGACGAGCTGGAGATCCTCGCCTCGCTCGGCTATCCCCCCGAGGCGTGCATGGGTCCGGGACGGCGCTGGGCCGCGGAGGCGAACATCCCCATCGCCGAGGCCACGCGCACGGGGGCGGCGGTGCTGGTGGGCTCGCCCGGGGCGTGGGCGGAGCGCTACACGGGGGGCGTGTACGTGCGCAGCGGGAGCGCGAGCGCCGCCTGGGCCGCCCTCCCGCTCGCGGTCGGCGGCGCGCCGGCGGGGGCGCTGCTCTGGACCTGGCTGCGGCCGCGCGAGTTCCCCGCGGGCGAGGCGGCGGTGATGGAGACGGTGGCGCGCCTCTGCTCGCAGGCGCTGGAGCGCGCGCGGCTGCTGGAGGCGGAGCGGCGCGCCCGCTCCGAGGCGGAAGCCGCCAACCGCGCCAAGACCGACTTCCTCTCCGCCATGAGCCACGAGCTGCGCACCCCGCTGAACGCCATCGTGGGGTACGTCGACCTGCTGGAGATGGGGCTGCGCGGCCCGGTGACCGAGGCGCAGCTGCAGGACCTGGGGCGCATCAAGCGCGCGCAGGCGCACCTGCTGGGGATCATCGACGACATCCTGAACTTCGCGCGGATCGAGACGGGGCGGATCGAGTACGAGCGCGAGCCCATCACGCTGCAGCCCCTGCTGGAGGAGCTGGAGACGCTGGTGGCGCCGCAGCTCGCCGCGCGGGGGCTGCGCTACGTCTGCGACTGCGAGACCGGCCTGGTGGCGCTCGGCGACCGCGACCGGGTGCGGCAGATCCTGGTGAACCTCCTCTCCAACGCGGTGAAGTTCACCGACGCCGGCGGCCTGGTGGAGGTGAGCGCGGGGGAAGACGGCGAGCGGGTGGTGGTGCGGGTGCGCGACACGGGGCGGGGAATCCCCCGGGAGCGGCTGGACGAGGTGTTCGACCCCTTCGTGCAGATCGACCGGCACCGCACCGAGTCGGCGCGGCAGGGGGTGGGGCTGGGGCTGGCGATCAGCCGCGAGCTGGCGCACGGGATGGGCGCCGAGCTGACCGCCTGGAGCGCGCCGGGGGAGGGGAGCTGCTTCACCCTGGCCCTGCCGCCCGCCGCGGGCTGAGACAACGGCCGTTTCACGCGGAGACGCAGAGGCACGGAGAGGGTGTCCCAGCCGCCGCGCGGCCCCCTCATCGGGTTTCGGATAAACATCTGCATAAATCGTTGCTGGTATGGCACTTGCACACTTGCTGCAGACTGTTTTCGACCCGGGGCGGCTGCCATGGCGATGCGAGAGTTCAGGGATTCGAGGGGGACGGAGTGGACCGCGTGGGACGTGCCTCCCGCGCGCTCGCTCACGGGCACCCGGTCGGGGGCCGACCGCCGCACCACGCCCACGCCGAACTACCGCCCCGAGCGCCGGGTGATCCGCGAGCGCCGGCGGAGGCACGTGGGTCCGGGGCTGGAGCGCGGGTGGGTGTGCTTCCAGTCGACCGCCGAGAAGCGCCGGCTCGCCCCGCCGCCGCCGGAGTGGGAGAACGCCCCGGCCGACGCGCTCGAGGAGCTGCTGGGCACGGCGGAGCCCATCGCCCCCCGCGGCGGTTTGGACTGAGATGCCCGAGCGGGTCTTCCGGACCGCGTCGGGGGTGGAGTGGCACGTGTGGAGCGTGATCCCCGGCAACGCATCGGGGGAAGAGCGCCGCCACGGCTACGACCGCCGCAGCCCCGATCCCGTGATCGCCTGGAAGGGCATCGACCGCCGCGCCGCCGCAGACCGCCGCCGCGCTCTCATGGTCGCGCCCGGGATGCAGGCCGGCTGGCTGGTCTTCGACAGCGGCGCCGAGCGCCGCCGCCTGGCCCCCATCCCCCCCGCCTGGGAAGCGCGCCCCGAGAGCGACCTCGAGCGCCTCTGCGAGCGCGCCGTCCCCGTGGCCAAACCCAGCTGATCCCGCGAATAGAGCGGGTTTCTCGACGGTCCAGCGTGCACCGCGTATCCGCGGCAGCGCCCTCTCCGGCTCGCTGGGGCTCGCCACCTCTCCCGTCCCGGGAGAGGGAATGGACTCCGGCTCCTGCGCCGACCCAACCGGCGTCGCGACCGCTGGCGTCACGCTACCTCCGCAGGCCACACGGCTGCAGAGGCTACCCTCCTCGCCAGATCTTCCCCGTCATCCGCCAGCCCGAAAGATGCGCCCCGGGACGCCGCGCCCCGCCGCTGATCGCGATGTGGCGGCTCTCGCATCCCGCCGCATCTTCCCTCCGATCTGAAGGAGCCGTCGGCAATATGCCGACGGCCCCGCTCACTTCGCATCGCCGGGGGAATGGTCCGCCTGCGTCAATCGCGCCGTTCGTTTGGAATCAGGGCGTGATCTCCATCGTAGAACGTGGATCCCGGCCTTGCGGGGTGATGCGTCCCGGAGAATGAGTGATTTGCATTTTGAGACGTTTATTGTTAATTGTAGGCAAGGTGGTTTCCCATCTCCCACAGTCAAGGAGGCGCCGTGAAGTCCTCGATCATTCGCGTTCTGCTCACGCTGACCGCCACGGGTGCGATCGTGGCCGGGTACGGCGGGATGTCCGCGGCGAGCGCGACACCTCCGTCAAAGCCCGGACGCGCACCGGTGCCGAGCAGGTCCTCCACACCGCTCTCGGTAACCGTGACGTGTGGCCCCAACTACGAGAACCCGCAAGACTGTGTCGCCGAGGCGTCCGGCGGCAGCGGAACCGGCTACACCTTCACCTGGGAATCGGGGACGGTAACGTCGGAGCACGGCGGGACGAGCGAGGCGATCGTCGAATGCCCTGACAACTACTCGTACACCTACGAAACGGTCAGCGTGACGGACAGCAACAACGCGTACGCCGAGGACTATGCGCAACTCTGGTGCAGCCACTGGTGATCGGCGCGGGTGTGCTCGCCGGTTTCCCTTCCGTGTCCGCCTTGTCGAAGCGGTAGCCGCGGCTGGCCCGGCAGTGGCGAGCCGCGGTATTGGAACGGTTTTCTCCACGGTCCAGAGTCCATCGTGCATCCGCGGCCGCGGCGCCCTCCCCCTGCGCCTGAGAGCGCAACCCCCTCCCGTACCGGGGCGTACCGGGCGGGGGGAGTGGACGCGGTGCCGGTGGGGCCTGCGCGGAATCGTGCGGAGGCGGCGGTAGCGCTGCCGGTTGGGGATGGAGAAGGAGCCGCGGACTTTACCTCTCCCGGGACGGGAGAGGTGGCGAGCCCCAGCGAGCCGGAGAGGGCGCCGCGGCCGCGGACTGCGAGGCACTCTGGACCGTGAAGAAAACCGCTCTAGAACGCGTAGCAAAGAGGCCGCCGGAACCTGTCCGGCGGCCTCTCATATCATATCAGAATCAGTCCAGCCGTGCCTCAGCCGCGGAAGAGACTCACGCCATGCGCAGCCACTGGCCGAGCTCCCTCAGCGTGGGCTTCTTCCCCGTGCTGAGAATGCCGACGCGGTAGATCTTCCCCGCCACCCAGGCCACCGCCAGCACGGTCGCCGCGAGCAGGACCAGCGAGCCCACGACCTGTGCGGCGGGCACCGGCACCGACGACACCCGCATCGCCATCGTTACCGGGGCGGTGAAGGGGATCAGCCCCAGCACCGTGGCCACCGGCCCCAGCGGGTCGCTGACGATGCGGCCCACCATTACCATGGGGATGATCAGCGGCATCATCACCACCATCTGGAACTGCTGGGCCTCCTGCTCGCTGTTCACGGCCGCGCCCAGCGCCGCGTACATCGCCGCGTAGAGGAAGAAGCCGAGCACGAAGAAGGCGAGCACGGCCAGCACCGTGCCGAGCGGCACGTGCACCACGTCCAGCGCGCCCGGCGGCAGCCCGAAGCGTGCGGTGAGCGAGCCGGAGCGCGACCCGGTGAAGCCGATCATCCCCACCCAGATCGCCACCTGCAGCAGCGCCACCGCGCCCACGCCCAGGATCTTGCCGAGCATCAGGTGGCTCGCCTTCATCGAGCTCACGATCACCTCGGCGATCTTGTTCGTCTTCTCCTCCAGCACGCTGCGCAGCACGTTCATCCCGTACAGCAGGATCATCAGGTAGACCAGGAAGCCGGCAATGTAGCCCAGGAAGAAGGTGGAGAAGGCGCTTCCGCCCTCCTCGCCCTTCTCGGTGATGCGCCCGGTGCCCACCTCCACCCGCTTCACCAGCGCCGCCACCCGCGCGCCGTCGAGCCCGGCCGCCTGCAGCCGCGCCGCCTGCACCGCCTGCGTGGCCGCCCGCTGCACCGCCGAGAGCACGGCGAAGTTGGCCACGTTGCGCGCCCGGTACTCCGCCTTGCTGGTCTGCACCACGTCGGGGGGGAGGTAGAGGTAGCCGTCGATCTCCTTGCGCTGCACGCGGCCGATCAACCCCGCCTTCACCTGCGCCAGCGGCTGCGCCACCCGCTCGGCGGTGAAGGTCACGCGGTCGTCGTCGTCGGTGCCGGCGGGCTGCGGCGCGGTGAGGAGCTGCACCACGGCCTGCCCCACGCCGGCCGGCGCCTGGTCCACCACCACCAGGTGGCGCGTGCCGCCGCCGGACCCCATGCGGGCGGGGAGGATGGTGATCGCCGCGATGAACACGGGGAAGAGGATGGTGCCGAGCAGGAATGCCTTCGAGCGGACGCGCTCCAGGAACTCGCGCCGGAAGACCGCCATCACCTCATCCATGGGCCACCTCGGGGCGTCGGTTGGGAGTCACGTTGCCGCCCACGCGGTCGATGAAGATCTCGTGGAGGCTGTTCTGCTCGCGCCCGAAGCGCACCACCGTGGCGTCGAGCCCGGCGAGCGCCCGCAGCAGCTCGCGGGGGTCGGCGGCGGGCTCCATCTCCAGCCGCCACCCCTCGCCGTGCGGAGTGAAGGCGCCGAAGCGGGTCTCGCGCGCCACGAAGCTCCGCGCCGCCTCGGTGGCGGGGTCGAACTCGAGCTGCCAGCGGTTCCCCACGTTCTCGCGCTTCACGTCGCGCACGCGGCCGTCCAGGATCTTCCGTCCCTGGGCGATGATGCACACCGACTCGCAGAGCTGCTCGGCCTGCTCCATGTTGTGGGTGCTGAAGATCACCGTCTTCCCGCGGTCGCGGGCGGCGAGCATGGTGTCGCGCAGCACCTCCTGGTTCACCGGGTCGAGGCCGGACTGCGGCTCGTCGAGGATCAGCAGGTCGGGGTCGTGGATCACGGTGGCGATGAACTGCACCTTCTGCTGCATCCCCTTGCTGAGCGTCTCCACCTTCGCGTCGCGCCAGTCGCCCAGCTCTATCCGCTCCAGCCACCCGCCGGCGTCGGCGCGCGCCTTCCTGCGGTCCACGCCCTTCAGCTCGGCGAAGAAGACGATCACGTCGGTGACCTTCATCTTCCGGTAGACGCCGCGCTCCTCGGGGAGGAACCCCACGCGGCGGAGGATCTTCGGGTCGGCGGCGGGGTCGGCGCCGAGGAGGGAGATGCGCCCGGCGTCGCGGGCGATGATGTTCATCACCATGCGCAGCGTGGTCGACTTTCCCGCGCCGTTGGGCCCCAGGATCCCGTAGATGGTGCCGGGGGGGACCGCCAGGCTCAGGTCGTCGACCGCCGTGTGGCCGGAGAAGCGCTTGGCCACTCCGTCCAGCGTGAGTGCCTCGTTCATTCGTTGTCGAGGGTGTGAGAGGATCGCGGGCGCAGGTCCATCCGCGCCGGGGAAGGATACGGGCGACCGCCCGGGTTCGATTCAACGCCTCCCCTGAACGGCGGCTTCCGGGGCGCGAGCGGCAGCGTGCGGGGAGCGAACGGAAAAGCGAAGGATCTCACGCAGAGACCCAGAGGCGCTGAGAAGAGACGCGGCTCCGTCATTTCATCCTGCGCCGTCGGGGTCGAACACGTCTTCGATGCGCCCCGCGAAGAGCTGGGCGATGCGGAAGGCGAGGGGGAGGGAGGGGTCGTACTTCTCCGTCTCGATCGCGTTCACCGTCTGCCGCGAGACGCCGAGGCGGGCGGCGAGCTCCGCCTGCGACCATCCCCGTTCGGCGCGCAGCACGCGCAGCCGGTTCCTCACCGGTACCGCCGCCGCGCCCAGATGTAGCCGGCCACGTAGAGGAACACCATCCCCTCCCACGCGCTCTCCCAGCCGACGTTCCGGAGCACCCCGGCCTTCTCCAGCCCCTCCATCCCGATCATCGCCAGGATCGCGGTGACGAAGGCGAACGACACCGCCTGGAAGACGATGCGGTGCTCCAGCTCGTCGAGCCCGCGGATCCAGCGGATGAAGGTCCACACCAGGAAGGTGGAGGGCGGCACCGCCAGCAGCCCCACCGCCACCCGCAGCGCCCCGACCGGCTCCCAGCGCTTCAGGATCAGCGACGAGAGGATCGCCCCGACCGCCGAGAGCGTCGCGGCGAAGTAGGGGTGCACGTACCAGGGAACCCGCACCCTGCAGAGCGTTACGTCGGACATGGGGATTCTTCGAGAGCGAGGGATTCACGACGACGGGAGAATAGTAAAGCACGCTTTACGCGATGTCAAGCACATTTTACTCCACCATCCACTCCCGCACCCCCGCACCCCCGCACTCTCGCACTCTCGCACTCTCGCACTTTCGCACTTCGCCGCGTAGCTTCACGCCCGTCGTCCCACCGCCCGCCCTCCGCCGGAGACGCCGCCGTGAACACCCGGTTTCCGAACCTCACCGTCATCGAGCACCCGCTGATCCAGCACAAGCTGGCGGTCCTGCGCGACAGGGAGACGAGCAAGAAGAAGTTCAAGGAGCTGGTCGACGAGATCTCGATGCTGATGGCCTACGAGGTCACCAAGGACCTGCCGCTGGAGCCGGTGGAGATCGAGACGCCGCTGGAGAAGGCCGTCGTGCAGCGGCTGGCGGGGAAGAAGCTCACCGTGGTCCCCATCCTCCGCGCGGGGCTGGGGATGGTGGACGGGGTGGTGCGGCTGATGCCGGGCGTGCGGGTGGGCCACATCGGCCTCTACCGCGACCACGACACGCTGGAGCCGGTGGACTACTACTTCAAGATCCCGGCGGGCGCCGCCTCGCGCGACTTCATCCTGCTCGACCCGATGCTGGCCACGGGGGGCTCGGCCTCGGCGGCGGTGGGGTCGCTCAAGCGGCAGGGGGCCAAGCGCGTGCGCATGCTCTGCATGGTGGCCGCCCCCGAGGGGGTGCAGCGGATGCTCGACGACCACCCCGACGTGCACGTCTACGCCGCCGCGCTCGACCGGGAGCTGAACTCCGTGGGCTACATCCTCCCCGGCCTGGGCGACGCCGGCGACCGCCTGTTCGGCACGAAGTAGAAGTAATTAAACAGACGGGTTTCACGCAGAGGAACCAGAGGTACCAGAGGACTTGCCTCTGGTACCTCTGGTTCCTCTGTGTGAGACCTTCTTTCAGCTCAGTGCGAGACCGCCACCGGCGAGGTGCGCTGCGTGGTGGTGCCGTCGCCCACCTGGCCCCAGTTGTTGCGGCCCCAGCACCAGGTCTGCCCGTTGCCGTCGAGCCCGCAGCTGTGCGCCGTTCCGTTGCTCACCTGGTTGAAGGTGACCCCGGCCGGCTGCGACACGGCCACGGCCGTCAGGCTGGAGGTGAGGTTGGACGTACCGAGCTGGCCGTTGGCGTTGCTGCCCCAGCAGTACTCCTGGCCGGCGCTGGTCAGCCCGCAGGTGTGGGTGCTCCCCGTGGTCAGCGACACGAAGGTGAGCCCGCCCGACTGCTGCACCGCCACCGGCGTCTTGCGGGTGGTGGTGGAGTTGTCGCCCAGCTGGCCGTAGAAGTTATACCCCCAGCAGTACGCCTGGCCGCTCGAGTCCAGCGCGCAGGTATGCTGGTACTCCGTGTAGATCGAGGTGTAGGTCACCCCGCCCTGCGAGACGGCCGCGGGGATCAGGCTCTGCAGCGCCGTGCCGATGCCGAGCTGGCCGTCGCCGTTGTAGCCCCAGCAGTACGCCTGCCCGCCGCTGGTCAGCCCGCAGGTGTGGCGGGCGCCGGAGACGACCTGGGTGAAGGTCACCCCCGCCGGCTGGTGGACGGCCGTCGGCGAAGTCTTGCCGACCTTGGTGCTGTCGCCGAGCTGGCCGTACGAGTTGTTGCCCCAGCAGTACGCCTGCCCCGACGCGTCGAGCCCGCAGGTGTGCGCGTCGCCCACGCTGATGGTGGCGAAGGTGATGCCGCCCTGCACCAGCACCGGCGCCAGCCCCAGGTTGGTGGTGCCGTCGCCCAGGCGGCCGTCGCCGTTGTTCCCCCAGCACCACGCCGCGCCGGCCGAGGTGAGGGCGCAGGTGTGCAGCCCGCCCGCGGAAACGGTGGTGAACGCGCTCCACCCCGACTGGTAGGTGGCCACCGGCACCAGGGTGGAGGCCGCGGTGCTGTCGCCGAGCTGGCCCACGTTGTTGCGCCCCCAGCACCAGGGCTGCCCGCCGGAGGTGAGGCCGCAGGAGTGCGTGTTGCCCGCGTCGATCATCACGAACGGGTTGGTCGGCGTCAGCGTGTGCCGCGGCCCGCGCGGCGACGCCGAGGGATCTGACGGCAGCCGGTCCGAGCAGGCGGAGAGCGCCGCCGCCGCCAGCAGGGGGAGCAGCGCGCGACAGTGGATGGAGCGGAGATTCATGGGGGCCTCGGGGGAGGGGGTTGGGAATCCAGCCGGGATGGGGCGCTGGATGCTGAATGTTGCCTTGCCGGCGGTTCCAGGTCAACGGAAAACATGTCCCTATTCGATATTTCCGTCATAACGGTATTTCCCGCGGATTCACTGCATCTTCGCGGAGTAGCAGCGCTCCGGGCGACGAGGTCATCCACGCCAAAACGTTTGAATCGAGGCTGATCCGGAGCGCCCGTGGATCCGGTGTAAACCATCCGGGGCGGACGGCTGTCCAAGGAGCGTCCATCGTACCGACCGGAAGCCCTCCCACCGGCCCCCTCCCCATGCGCACCCCGACGCCCGCCGCGCCCCGCACCCGTTTCGGGGCCGCCGCGCTCTTCCTTGCCCTGGCCGCGTTTCCCGCGGCCGCGCAGACGACGCCCGCCGCCCCGGCCGCCGCGGCCACGGCCCACGGCGCCGCCCCCACCCTCCGCGCCGTGGCGCGCACCGCGCCGGTCCGGGTGGACGGCGTGCTCGACGAGGCGGTGTGGACGGAGGCGCCCGCCGCCACGGACTTCCGCCAGCGCGACCCGAACGAGGGGCGGCCGGCCACACAGCGCACCGAGGTGCGCTTCGCCTACGACGCCGACGCGCTCTACATCGGCGCGCGGATGTACGACTCGCTGGGCGCCGCCGGCGTGCGCACCAGCCTCACCCGGCGCGACCAGACCCGCAACGGCGACTGGCTGGAGGTCGACTTCGACACGTACCACGACCACTCCGGCATCACCATCTTCCAGATCAACCCCTCCGGCGTGAAGTACGACGCGGGGCAGGCCTCGCCCAACGCCGACGTCTCCTGGGACCCGGTCTGGCAGTCGGCGGCGCGCGTCGACTCGCTGGGGTGGACGGCCGAGCTGCGCATCCCCTGGTCGCAGCTCAAGTTCAGCCGCGACTCGCTGCAGACCTGGGGGCTGCAGGTCACGCGCTTCGAGGAGCGGCTGAACGAGCTCAGCGTCTGGTCGTTCTGGCCGAAGAGCGAGAGCGGCGGGCCGGTGCGCTTCGGCCACCTGGCGGGGCTGGGGATCGGCCGCAGCCCGGGCGGGTGGGAGGTGATGCCGTACGCGGTGGGGCGCGCCTCGTACGTCCGCCCCACGCAGCCGGGGAGCCCCTTCCAGGACCCCAGCGCCTTCGACGTGCGCATGGGCGCCGACGTGAAGGCGCTGCTCGGCTCCAACCTCACCCTCTCGGCCACCATCAACCCCGACTTCGGCCAGGTGGAGGTGGACCCGGCGGTGGTGAACCTCTCCGCCTACGAGGTCTCCTTCTCCGAGAAGCGTCCCTTCTTCGTGGAGGGGAGCGGGCTGCTGGGCTTCGGCTCCCTGAACTGCTTCACCTGCAGCAACGTGAGCAGCACCTCGCTCTTCTACTCGCGCCGCATCGGGCGGGCGCCGCAGGGGTCGCTCCCGTTCAGCACGCGCTACGCCAGCCGCCCCGAGAACAGCCCCATCCTGGGCGCCGCCAAGCTCACCGGCCGCTTCCGCAACGGCCTGGAGGTGGGGGTGCTCGAGGCGGTGACCGGGGCGGGGAAGGCCGACGTGATCGGGATGGACGGCACCGAGCTCCAGCGCGAGGTGGAGCCGCTCACCAACTACTTCGTGGGGCGCGTGCGCCGCACCTTCCCCGGCGGCAACCTGACGGTGGGGGCGATCGGCACCTCGGTGGTCCGCAGCTTCGGCTACGACTCGCTGCGCTACCAGATGTCGTCGCGCGCCGAGGCGTTCGGGGTGGACTGGAACGCCTGGTTCAGGAACCACCGCTACCGGCTGATGGGGAACTTCGCGCTGAGCAGCGTGGAGGGCGACTCGCTGGCCATCGTGCGGCTGCAGCGCTCCTCCGCCCGCTACTTCCAGCGGCCGGACCGCGAGCAGGGCTCCAACGGGATCTTCTCCAACGCCTACGACCCCTCGCTCACGGCGCTGCGCGGCTACGGCGGGTACCTGCGGGCGGCGAAGGAGGCGGGAACGCTGCGCTGGGAGACGCAGCTGAACGTCCGCAGCCCCGGCTTCGAGGTGAACGACCTGGCCTTCCTCACCCGCGCGGACTACGTCTGGGCGCTGGCCAACGTGAACGGCTACTGGACGAAGCCCACGCGGTGGTACCGGAGCCTGTGGGCCACCTTCGGGGTGCAGCGCCAGCAGACCTTCGGCGGCGACGTGAACGACGGGCAGGTGCACCTCTCCACCTCGACCACGCTCCCCAACTACTGGAACCTGAACACCTACATGCAGCTCCGCCCGGAGGTGTACGACGAGCGCCTCACCCGGGGCGGCGCCACCGTGCGCCGCGCGGCGCAGCAGTACGTCTCCTTCGGCATCAGCACCGACGGGCGCAAGCCGCTGGTGCTGGGCACCGGCCCCTCGTACGGCCGGCGGGCGGACGGGGGATGGGACCACAGCGAGTTCCTGGACCTGCGCTACCGCCCGAGCTCCAGCGTGTCGCTGCAGTTCACCCCCTCGTACAACCACAGCGTGGTGGCGGCGCAGTACGTGACCGCCTTCGACGACCCCTCCGCCACCGCCTTCTACGGCCGGCGCGCCGTCTTCGCCCGGCTGGACCAGACCACGCTGGCGATGGACACGCGGGTGAACGTGACCTTCACCCCCACCCTGTCGCTGGAGCTGTTCGCGCAGCCCTTCGTGAGCAGCGGCGACTACGGCGACTTCAAGGAGTTCACCCGCCCGCGGGCGCTGGAGAAGACACGCTTCGGCCCGGACCGGCTGACGGCGGTGCGGGGGAGCAGCGGCCGCGACAGCGTGTACCTGCTCGACGCCGACGGCGATCCGTCGACCGAGGCGGCCACCGTCCGCAACCCGGACTTCAACTTCCGCTCGCTGCGCGGGAGCGCGGTGCTGCGCTGGGAGTACCGCCCGGGGTCCACCCTCTTCTTCGTCTGGCAGCAGCAGCGGAGCGGCCAGGAGCCCTTCGGCGACTTCGCCCTGAGCCGCGACGCGGGCGCGGTGTTCCGCGAGCACCCGGACAACGTCTTCGTGATCAAGGCCAGCTACTGGATCGGGCGGTAGAACAACGGAAATCTCACCCAGAGGACCGGAGGACCAGGGAACCGCGCGTGTTTCCTCTGGTCCTCTGGTTCTCCGGGTGAGACCAATCCGTTTGCCTGAAATGCACGATCAATCATCGGAAAGGGTGTGACACCCGTCTCTTACGGCACGTAGGGGAGGACGAACGGGGTGGTGCGCCAGGGCGTATAGTTGACCGGCCCCGACACACCGTCTCCGTTCGGGCCCGTGGGGCCCCCCGTGTCGCCCCACCAGTTGTCCTCCGCGTTCACCGTCGCGTAAGGCGAGCTGATCCCGACCCCCCCGTTGTTGACCAGGTTGCAGTTGTGCACGTCCACCGTCCCCGCTCCGACGATTCCACTCCCCGCGCTCTCGCGGATCTCGCAGGACAGCACCCGGTTGGTGTTGTTGGCGATGGACAGGCCGTCCCCCGCCGACGCGCGAATCAGGGTGCTTTCCATCATCGCGTTCGCCCCGCTGAGCTCTACCGCGGCCTCCGCGATGAGGGTGGTGTCGACCCGGGAACGGCTGATCCGCGAGTTGGACGACCACAACCACGCGGCGACGCCGTTCTGCCGGAACACGGCACTGTCGATGACGACCGTGTGGTCGTTCCACGACCACACTGCCCAACTGTTGGTGACGTTCTCGATGCGCACGTTCGTGAGGTAGCTGGGGAGGCTCGGCGACCCTTCGAGGAGGATCCCGTTCCATCCCCCGGCGCCGGCGTCGCCCGTGAACACCACGGGCGCCGCCGCCGTCCCGCGCGCGACCACGCGCCCTCCGTTCCTCGCGGTGATCCAGACGAAGTAGTCGAAGACCAGCGCCGCCCCCGGCTTGGGGTTCAGAATGCCGAAATACTGCACTACGATGTTCCCGGTGATGCGCCATGGGAGCGCCGCTTTGGGATAGGCGAAGGACTGCAGGATGCCGCCGGTGACCACCAGGGTGTCGCGGGCGTTTCCCAGCAGGCTGTCCTGATCGGAGAGGGCCGGGTAGATGCGGGGGAAGGCGCTCACCACGAGCTCCGCCGGGTAGCTCGCGCCGCCCACCACACGGATGGGACGCGTGGCCACGATGCCGGCACCCGTCGTCGTGACCACCAGTCCCACACCCCTGCTCCCCTCGATGCGTCCGCCCAGCAGCGAGACTCCGTTCGTGCCGACCACCATCAGCCCCACACCGGCCGCACCCCGGATCTGCGTGTCCTCGAAGCGGGCGAGCGTGCCGAGGACGACGGCGGGATACTCGGCGATGGTGGTGCTGTCCACCAGTGAGCGGCTGATGCTGGAGCCGCGTCCCGCCAGGTACAACCCCGCTCCGGGGTGCCGGAACACGGAGCTGTCGATGGTCACCGCGGCCGAATCCGCGCTGGACACGGCCCACCCGTCAACCCCCTCCATCACTACGTTCTTCAGTCTGCTGGCGGCGGCGGGGTGCCCCCCGAAAAACATCCCTGTCCACCCGTCGGGATCGCCGGCGGTCAGCACGATCCGCGCGGTGTCGAGCCCGTCGGCGATCAGGCTGCCCCCGTTCACCATCCCCAGGTAGACGTACTCCCCGAAGCAGACGACCACCCCCGGCTCGAGCGTCAGGCGCCCTGCACCGGATACGAAAAGGGGCGCTTCGACACGGTGCGGGTTGTTTGCCCGGGTCCACGTGACCGGCGTCTTGATTGAATCTTCGAGGTGCGTCTGCCCACCGAGGCCGGGATCGCAGGCGGGGTTGAGCGTGAACGCGGGCCCGTGCGGCGCCGCGACGCGTCCGCGGCCGGGCTGCAGGGGATTGTCGGGGACGCACCCCGCCAGCACCGCGCACGCCGCCATCACGAACGCGCGCTTCACCCCGGCCGACCCACGTCTCGCGATGGATCGGCCCGTCTGATTCCATGTGCTCATCGCCCGTCTCCTTCACCCATGGTGGGAGCCCGGACGCGGCAGCCGCGGCGCCCGGCAAAGACTCCTCGAAGCCGCGGGATCAATCGGCCGTATCGTCTGTTGGGGGAATAGGCCCGATAGGTATGATGAATGCCACCTCCGAATCCGTGCGGCTCACGAACAGTGCGCAGCCTCGTTGGGAGAAGTCAATGTTTATGGCGGTAATTGGGATTGGCGATCAACGATGGGAAGCGTTCCTCTCCCAATCCCTCAGACGTCTCCGCGTGGAACGGCCGCCAGCTCAGCCTGTCGCGCGGCAACGCCCGGGGGTGACGCGGCCGCGACAGCGTGTACGTGCTCGACGCCGACGGCGATCCGTCGACCGAGGGCGGCCACCTTCCGCAACCCGGACTTCAACTTCCGCTCGCTGCGCGGGAGCGCGGTGCTGCGCTGGGAGTACCTGTCCGGGGTTCACCCTCGTCTTCGTCTGGCAGAGGAGCGGCCAGGAGCCCTGCGGCGACTTCGGGCTGCGGCGCGGGCGTGGGCGCGGTGTTCCGCGAGCACCCGGACAACGTCTTCGTGATCAGGGCCAGCTACTGGATCGGCCGGTAGAGCGGCGCCTGGGCCACGCGAAAAATCGGGAGGGACCTGGAGAGCCGCGCTCGGCTCTCCAGGTCCCTCTGGTTATCCAGCGTGGGCGACGGGAGATGCGTGGATCGAACTCATCGCCCACGGAAACCCGTGTGCACCCGCCGGCTGAGGAACTCTGGAGGAAATACTATCCTTGATGGATAACGGATTCCTCTACGCGTTACGGCGATGTGGGCAAGGCCGATGCGACCATGCATCCGGCCGTGCCAGGCGAGAAGAGAGGACGAACGAAGCTCGGCACAAAGGGCCAATCGCAAGGCGGACCGCCCGTGCTTTGGAGCGTCGGTACGCGGCGCCCACTCTCGGGCACTTTCAGCAGATCCAAATATGCATGGAAGTGTGTAGCGGAGTCTCCGAGGGCCGGCGACGGTATGCCAACATGATCCTTTTCTTTTTGGGTTAATTGGCGAACGAATAACGTGATCACGCCCCCGCGGGGAGGGACAATGAAGAGAGTATCGGGTTTGTCCATGCCCTGTGGCGGGTTCAAGCGCCTCCGCACGAGCACGAGATTCGGCTGCTGAAATTGATGGATTTGCCAATCCAGCACATTTGTCAACGACAAGACTGTGTCTTTCACCGTACCGTTCACATCCCGCTTTCTTACACGAAACCTGAACCGGTTGCACGTGTCTCCCGGTACTCCGTCGTTCAAAGTCACCCGCGAGCGAATTCGCGAATCCGGCGTGTTGCCGAGAAGGCTGCGTTCGACAAAAAACCCCAGCGCAGTCGAAAGGTTCATCACACCAGGAGGGAGCTGTGGCGCGGGCGGATTGCCTATACGCCGAGTCCCAATCTCCATCCACCACCCGTTCATGTTCACGTAACACACTCTCTCCTGTGGATCGTATTGAAATGCAGCAGGAGCGGTTGTAGATCCTGAGTAAGGCTTACAGGCAGCAGCCGATGAGGTCAGAAACCCAATCTCCGGGACGTGGGGCATAGGCACGTGAGCTCCAGGAGAAGGCATGAGAACATGCATGGGGAGATCACCAGCTTGTTTGTCCGGAGTTAGCAACAACAGGCCCGTCAGTCTGATCAGCACCGTGATCTGCAGCATTGTTGCGTCTCCTGCGTGTAGGATTTCGACATCAGCCCCGGCATTCGCCGGGTACATCCATACAGTTCTCCGTCGACTTCATGCGGGTCACCCTCCGGCGTACCTGAAGCCCGCCCAGGCCGCGGGCGTCCGCAGGGCCGGGTCGCCGGAGTGCAGGAGCGTCAGCTGGGCCGCGCGCAGCGCCCGGGCTCCATCGTGCGAGCGCTGGAATTCGGGGTGGAACGCCGACATCAGGCGGGCGGTGGACTGGTCGTCCACGTCCCAGGTGCTCCCGACGACGCCGCCGGCGCCGGCCGCGAGCAGCGCCCCGGAGAGCCCGGTGTAGCCGGCCGCGCGGCTGCGCCCCCCGCGCACGGTCCGGCAGGCGGAGAGCACCACCAGCCGCACCGCGCGCAGGTCGAGTCGGCCGAGCTCGGCGGCGGTGACCCTCCCCGACGAATCACCCGCTGCGGGCGCGAGCACGAGGTACGAACGCTCCGGCCGGGCGTCGTCGAACACGGCGTGCCCCGCGAAGTGCGCGACCGCCGCGCGGGGGAGCGCCGCCGCCAGCGCCCGGCGCGTCGCGGCGCGGCCCTCCAGCACGGTGCGCTCCGGATAGGCCCCCCCGAGCCGCCGCACCTCCTCCCCGGCGTGCTCGAGCGGTTCGAGGAGCGGGTTCGCGTGGCGGCTGAACGCGGGGTTGGCGACGAAGAGCGCGCTTCCGCCGGAGCTGGCCCTGGGCGCCTTCGCGGCTTCGGCCAGGCTCACGGCGAATCTCAGCGGATGGTCTTCCACCAGGTACCGCCCCCGCCGCGAATCGTGCAGGGCGGCGAAGGGAACCGCGGACAGGCTGCCGTCGGCCACGAACACCAGCGGCGTCTCCGGCCCGCCGAGCTCCGGCTCGACCGGCCGCACCAGCCATTCGTACAGCAGCGACAGCGCGGGGCGTACCGCGGCCTCTCCGCCCCCGGCTTCGAGCCTCGCTTCCACCGTTTCGAGCGTGCGGACGAAACGCAGCGTGTCGATCAGGGTCCGCGACAGCTGCACCCGCCGATCCGTGACCGTCCACACCAGCAGCGTGTCGCCGACCAGGGCGTACTCCAGCGCCACCTCGCCAGGCCGGGCGTGAACGGCGCCGCCCGGCGGCGAGGGCGAGGCCCGTCCAGCCGGGGCCAGCGATGCACGGGCCCGGTCCATGTAGCGCAGCGCCTCGGCCACGCGGCCCTGCGCGAGCTTCAGCATCACCAGCCGGTCCACCACCCCTCGCGCGGCGTCGAAGACGGCTGCCCGGTGCGGCTCCATGCCGAGCGAGTCGCGGCGGTGCTCCAGCAGCCGCATCACCCTTTCCAGCCGCGCCGCCGCGTCGGCGGGATCGGAGGCCGCCAGCCTCGCCTCGGCCGCGCCCACCAGCTGCGGCAGCAGGCGAAACGGCAGCCTGGCAAAGAACGCCGCCGCCGAGTCCAGCGCCCTCGTCCGCCGCTCGGGATCGTCTCGCAGCGTCGCCGCCGCCTCCGACTCCTGCAGGTCGGCCCTGAACCAGCCCTGCATCCGCGGGGCGGTGATGGCCGCGACGAGCGGCCGGGCGGCTTCCACCTCCAGCCGTGCCCTCCGGGTGTCGCCGAGGGCGGCGAGGTAGCGTGCGCGGCGAAGCCGGGCCTCGGGTGCGGCGTTCCCGCCGCGCCGGGTGCCGACCCGCACGTCTTCGTTCGCCAGGAGAACGGCCGACCGGGGGAGCCCGTCGAGGGCCACCTGGTCGGCCGTGGCGGCAAGGAGGTTGTGCAGCCGCAGCGAGCCTCGATACGGCCGCAGCAGCTGGATCGCCCGGTGTACCGTCGCGTAGCCGGCGTCCGGCTCCCCCAGCACGAAGCGCGCATCGGCCTGGTTGGTGAGCGCGGCGCCTTCGTTCTCCCTCTCCCCCAGCCGGGCGAACAGCCGCGCCGACCGCCGCGCGTCATCGAGCCCGGTCTCCCATCGCTCGGCGCGTTCCCGCACGTTCGCGAGCGGCCACAGCGCGCGGGCAGCCATCGCCGGATAGCGCACCGTGTCGAGGGACTCCACCGTCGTGGCGAGCACCTGGACGGCAGAGTCCGGCGCGTGGAGGTACGCATAGTCCGTGGCGCCGTAGACGCGCGCCCATCCCTGGAGGGCCGGCGACCGGCTCGCGAGCGCCCGGGCGAAGGGCGGCCCCGCGTCTTCGTAGGCCGCGGCCAGGAAGAGTCGCATTCCCGCCCCGTACTCGCGGTGCGCGGACGCCAGCTCGCGGGTCGCGGCGCTGTCGCCCGCGGCGCCGCGAATCGCCCGTACCGCGTCGGCGAGGCTCCGGTCTCCCCCCGGGCGGCGTTCCAGCGCGCTTCCCAGCGCCTCTGCCGCGCGCAGCGCGGCGTTCGCGCGTCCCGCGGCTCCCGCCTCCACGGCCTCGCCCCATTCGGCCAGGAGCTGTTCCATCCCCAGCTCCCGCGCACCCTGCGGCTCGCCCGCGGCGTAGGCTTCGTACGTCGCGGCCGGTGCATCCGTGGATGGAGGACGGAGAGGTGCGGGGGTGCCGCGAATCAGGCGGAGCCGCCGCCGCGCCTCGGCCGCCCAGCCGGAGGTGGAATCGGCGGCCAGGTACGCCTGCCAGGCCGCCACGCCCTCGTCCACCAGCCCGAACCGGTCGATCGCGAGCGCGCGGTTGTAGAGTGCCGCCGGGTTCCGCGGGTCTCGTGCGACTGCCTGCTCGGCCACCTCGTACGCCTCCAGCAGGTCGCGCGGAGCCTGGGTGCGCTCGGCGCGTACGATGAGCGCCGCGGCGAGGTCGGACAGCACCGGGGCGGAGTCGCCCGTGAGCTCCGCCGCCCTGCGCAGCTTCGAGATGGACCGGTCGAGGGCGATTCCTCGCGGGTCGTTCGCGACCATGTCCACCAGCGCGAGGAGCTGCGCCGATCTCGCGTCGGTGGTGGCGTCGAGGGCGGGAAGGCGGGTGCGCCGGCGCGCGGCGCGCCGCGAAGCCGGGCAGTCGGCCACCGGGATGGTCCCGGCGGCAGGCACGCGCTCGGTGCACGGCCGGAACCCGCTCGCGAGCGAGAGCCGCGGCGCCACGCCCGGCCGGGAAGCCAGCGCCGCCCTGAACGCGCGGAGGCCGTCGTCGTCGCGGGCGCAGGCGGAGAGCACCCACAGGAGCGCCAGCCCGCACCACGCCAGGAGGGGGCGCGTCGAGCAGACGCGCGTCGTTCGGTGGGCCGCTTTCGGGAACGGGCGCAGTGTCATCTCACCCAGAGGGCGGGCGATCCCATGTTTGCCGGCGGGCGTGAGGGTGGTGAAACTGATGTCTTCGCGAGCCGGAGAACAGGGTTTTGTTTTGGCTCTGCGTCGATTTAGTTGCAACCTGCCCGCCCGGAGCTCGCCGACGAGTGGCTGCAGGTTCGGAATGCGCTGAGTATCGAAAATTTTTTGCAGGACACCCTCTTCCGTCGCTCACCCCGCCTTCTGCGCCTGAAGGCTTCGTCAACTGCGTCATCAGGGGGAATCGAGCCCTCCCTGTCCTTCATGCGTTTCTCCAGCCTTCGTGGGTACAGCGAATGATCGTCATCCAGTCATCGATGCGCAGGATGTGCACGGCCACCGGGCTCGCCTCATCATCCCCCTGATCGATCCGTTGAGACAGCTGAGGCTTCCGCGATTGCGGAAGGAGCGAGGGGACTCTCCCAGAAAATTTCGATACTCAGCGCGAGCGCCACCTGCAGCCACTCGTCGACGGCATCGGTGCGAGCGAGCGGGAGACCTGCTGCAGCTGAATCTGCGATGAACCTTTGTTTTCGGCGCGTGGAAGGGGACGCAGCAGCATCCGACAGGAGGAGATTTCGGACGGCATTTGGCCACCTTGCGAGTACCTTGTAATGATTCGCGCTTGGCCGGCATTGGAGGAGTGGACCCCCCTGCCGGACCCTGGCCCTGCAACGCATGCTCACCTTGACGGACGAGACCCGCCGCGCGGACGAAGAAGCGCTGCTCGTGGCGGTGCGCGGGGGCTCGCTCGACGCGCTCGGCGTGCTCTACACCCGCCACGCCGAGGCCGTCTACCGCCTCGCGTACCGCATCACGGGCTCCGCGGCCGACGCCGAGGACGTGCTGCAGGACGTGTTCGTGGGGCTGCCGGGGGCGCTGCAGGGGTACGCGGAGCGCGGGCAGTTCGCCGCCTGGCTGAAGCGCGTGGCGGCCCGCACCGCGCTGATGCGGCTGCGCGGCCAGGCACGGCGCCGCGAGGCGGTGATCGACACCGCCGTGGAGGTCCTCCCCGCGGCGGACGCGGCCGACCCGGTGGACCGGGTGGCGGTGCAGCACGCGCTGGCGCGCGTGCCCGCGCCGCTCCGGCTCGTCTTCCACCTCAAGGAGGTGGAGGGCTACTCGCACGCAGAGATCGCCGAACTGCTCGGCATTACCAGCGGTGCATCCGCGGTGCGGCTCTCCCGCGCCTGGAAGCTGCTCCGCCAGGAGGCCTGGACCCGATGAAGCTCCTCCACCCCAGCTTCGACCGCCTGCACGCCCTCGCCGATGCCGGGCCGCGCCTGGCCGGCGGCGACCGCGCCGCGGCGCACCTGCGCGAGTGCCCGCGCTGCCGCGAGACCGTCGCGGCGATCCGCGGCACCCGCGAGGCGGCGCGCGCGGCCACCTCGCTCCCGCTCCCGCCCGCCGCGTGGGCCGCCATCGTGGAGCGCGTCCAGGCGGGGGAGCGCGTCATCCTCCCGGCGGCGGGGACCCTTCGCCCGGGCCGTCCGCACTCCCGGTCGCGCCACCTGCTGCGCGCCGCGGTGCTGGTGCTGGCGGTGGCGGGGGTCGCCTCGGCGAGCGCCCTGCCGCTGCGCCGCTGGATCGCCGGCCTGGTGGGCGAGCGCCACCCCGCGTCCGTGGCGCCGCGCGGCGGGAGCGGCCGCGCGGCGACGCCCCAGGCCCCCCCAGCCGCGCCCGCCGCGCCCGTCTCCGCGGGGATCGGCGCCCTCCCCAGCGACGGGGTGGTGCGCATCGAGGTGGTGGGAAGCGCGCCGGCCCTGCGCATCCGCGTGCGCCTCGCCGACGCCGAGCGGGCGACGGTGCGCGGGTGGGGCGAGGCGGCCGCGGCCGGCTTCCGCAGCGGGCACGGGCGCATCACCGTCACCGGCGCCTCCGCGGGGGAGCTGGAGATCCTCCTCCCGCGCGGCGTGGAGCACGCCAGCGTCACCGTGGGCGGCCGGCGCTTCCTCACCAAGGAGGGCGCCCAGCTCCGCGTCCTGGTCCCGGCGGACAGCGCCGGCGCCGAGATCCTCTTCCCGGGCGCGCCCGCCGGCGGCGCCGCCCCCCGCGCCGGAGGGCCGCGATGACGCTCGGCACCCTCTTCCTCCTGGCGCTCCTCCCCGGCGGCACCATCCAGGGCGTGGTGCGCGCCCAGGGCTCGGGTACCCCCGTGGCCGCGGCCGTGGTGCGCATCGCGGAGCTGCGCCGCTCCGTGCAGACGGACGAGCAGGGGTTCTTCGTCTTCCCCGACGTTCCCGCCGGCGCCTGGCACGTGCGCGCCTCGGCGATCGACTACCAGCCCGAGGAGGTGGTGGCGGAGGTCCCCGGCGGCGGCGTGCTGCGGCTGGAGTTCGAGCTCACGCGGCGCCCGGTCGCGCTCCGCCCGGTAGAGGCGCGCGCGACCGAGCCGGGCCACGGCGCCGAGGCGGCGGAGGCGGGGCCGCCCCCGGCGACGCTGCCGGGACGCGACCTGCGCGCCGTTCCCGCGCTGGCCGAGCCGGACGTCTTCCGCGCGCTGCAGACGCTGCCGAGCGTGGCGGCGGCCAGCGACTTCTCCAGCGCCCTCTACGTGCGGGGCGGCTCGCCCGACCAGAACCTGATCATGCTCGACGGGGTGCCGCTCGAGAACCCCTACCACCTGGGCGGGCTCTTCGGCGCGGTGGACCCCGACGCGGTCGAGTCGGTGGAGCTCCTCCCCGGCGGCTTTCCCGCCGGGGTGGGCGACCGGCTCTCCAGCGTCCTCGACATCCGCACGCGCGAGGGCGGGCGCGACCACGTCCGCACCACGGGGGCGGTCTCCCTCATCTCTTCGCGCGCCGGGATCGACGGGCCGCTGCCGGGGCGCGGGAGCTACGCGCTCTCGCTGCGCCACACCTACCTCGACCTCTTCACCGGCGCCACCAGGGCGGTGGGGCTGACCCGCTCGGCGTTCCCCTACGGCTTCACCGACGCGCACCTGAAGCTGGTCGAGCCGCTCCCCGGGATGGGCCGCCTCACCGTCTCCGGCTACGTGGACCAGGAGCACCTGGTGACGCCGCGCTCGAGCACCGACAGCGAGCGAGCGGACTTCGGCTGGGGCTCGCGGGCGGTGGGGGTGCACTGGTGGCAGCCGTGGAGCGCCACGGTGGCCGGAGACGTGCGCGTGGCGTACAGCCGCTTCGCGGGCCGGTTCGACGTCTCCGAACGGCCCTGGGACGACGTGCGCCAGCGCCCCGCCGACGAGCGGGTCCCTACCCTGACGGTCGGGACCCGGACCGAGTCGGTGCTGCTGGGGGCGGGGCTGACCTGGTACCGGCGCGACCACGAGCTGCACGCCGGGGCGCAGCTCGACGCCTACCGCTTCAGCCACGCGATCGATCCCCGCGGCGACCCGGACATCGACGACTTCCTCCCCCACTTCACCCTGCACGAGTCGCCCGCCACCCTCGCGGCGTACGCCGAGGACGAGTGGAGGGCGGGGGAGCGGCTGCGGCTGCGGGCGGGGATGCGCGTGCTCTCCGCGGGGGAGCGGGGGACGGCCTGGCTGCCGCGGCTGGGGGCGAGCTGGGCGGCGTCGCCGGGGCTTTCGCTCTCGCTGGCGGCCGGGCGCTCCGCGCAGGTGGTGCACAGCCTGCGCGATGGCGAGTCGTTGGTGAGCAACCTGCTCGCCTACGACCTGCTCGCGCCCGTGCCGGCGGAGATCGGCCTGAGCACCGCCGACGAGGTGATCGCGGGGGCGGAGTGGGCCGGGCGCTACACCCGGGTGCGGGTGGAGACGTACGAGAAGCGGATGCACGGCCTGCCGCTCCTCCCGCCCCCCGAGAACCCGCTCGTGGGCGGCCTCTCGGCCCCGGAGAACTTCCGCGCCGGGAGCGGCCGCGCGCGGGGGCTGGAGGTGCTCGCGCACTGGTCGCGCGGCGGCGCGGGGCTCTCGCTCTCCTACGCGTGGACGGACGTCCAGCGGTCGCTCGACACGCTGCGCTACGCCCCGCGCTTCGCGCGGCCCCACACGCTGGACCTCAGCGGATCGCTGCCCTGGGGGAGGGGAGGACAGGCGAGCGCGCGGCTGACGCTGGCGAGCGGCCAGCCGTACAGCCCCGTGGTCGGGTTCCTCCCGGACTACCACTACGACCCCGGGCAGGGAACGTTCGTGGAGGATCCGTCGGTGATCCCCATCTACGGCCCCTACAACTCGGCGCGGCTCCCCGCGTACTTCCGCCTGGACGTCGGCGCGCGCCGCGAGCTGCACCCGCGCTGGTTCGGCCACCGCGGCGCGGTGACCCCCTACCTGCAGATCCTGAACGTGCTGAACACGCACAACGTGCTCCTCACCGACGTGGCGGAGTACTTTCCGCCGCGGAAGAGCTACGCGCCCCAGCTCCCCTTCCTTCCCACCGTGGGGGTCGAATGGAGCTTCTGAGGCGGACCCTGGCCGCGGCCGGGCTGGCGGCGCTCTGCGCCTGCTCGCTGACCCGCCCGGACTCGCCGGTGGGCGTGGACCCGGACCAGCTCCTGGTGTACTCGGTGCTCCGCGCGGGCGTCGACACCGTGCAGGTGCTGGTCACCCGCCTCGGGACGAGCGCGGGCCGGCCGGGGAGCGCGGGGGTCTCCGGCGCGCGGGTCGAGCTCTCCGGGGGCGGCGTCCACGTCCAGCTCGCGGAGGCGCCGGGCGGCTTCCGCCCCTGCACGGAGCTCCTGGTCGGGCCCGGGCAGGCGGTCATCGAGCCCGGGTGCTACGCGGCCGTGCTCCCGGGCGGGGTGCGGGCCGGCGAGCGCTACGACCTGGCCATCGAGCTCCCGGGCGGCACGGTGCACGGCGGCACCACGGTGCCCCCGCCGCCGGCGCTGCCGCGGCCGGTGGAGGGCACGCACGTCCCGTTCACGTGGAACGGCTTCCTGGGCGAAGCCGGGCCGGTGCGGGTGGCCTGGGAGACCCCGGAGTCAGGGGTGCTCATGCTCGGCGCGCGGGCCGGGCGGCTCTGGCGCGGGGGCGCGGCCACGCCGCCGGGCCAGTGCCAGGTCCACCTCGTGACGACGGACTACACCGGTCTCGACGGCGTTCCGGTCGGGGCTCCCGGCGACAGCGCGACCACGAGAGTGCTCCTCGATGGGTGCGTTGCCGGCGCGCTGGGAACGTCTTCCCCCCCGCCCGACTCGCTCGAGGCGTTCATCGACGCCATCGCGGCCGATTCCGCCTTCGCGCGGTACGTCCGCGTCTCGTCGGAAGGCGTGGCGCAGTCGCGCGCCTCGTTCGGGATCACCGGCGCCTACGGCGTGTTCGGGAGCGCCACCCGGACCGCGCGGCGGGTCGTTCTCGTCCCCGCGAGCCCGTGAGCCGGTGGACGGAGCGGAGAAGTGCGGGAGTGCGGGAGTGCGGGAGTGCGGGAGTGCGGGAGTGCGGGAGTGCGGGAGTGCGGGAGTGCGGGAGTGCGGGAGTGCGGGGCGGCGGCGCCGTCTTTGCCGCGTGCCGACTGCGTTGAATTCGCGGTCGGGCGCGGCTATATTCGGCCGCGGTTGGCGTTCGCCGGGCCTGTAGCTCAGTCGGTTAGAGCACGCGACTCATAATCGCTAGGTCGTGGGTTCGAGTCCCACCAGGCCCATTTTTTCTCCGGATCCCGCGGGCGGGATCCGGATTTTTTCGGCCAGCGTGTTTATCACCCCTGCTGAAGGCGCTGTGTAACTCCTGATAAACATCCCTGGCATCCTCCAGGGCCACGCACGCCAGGTGATACGCGCAGGATCCGGCATGGTTGCTTGTTTTTCCATTCGTTCCGGCCGCGGCCGGGGTCTGCGAAACGCGGTGGCAGCCCTGCTCCTCGTCCGCCGCGGCGGCCGTCATGCGGCGTCCGGCTTGCCGAGGAGCGCGAGGACCTGCGCGATGTCCCGCCGTGCCTCGTCTGTCACTCCCGGAGCCAGTGGCGGTGCAGGAGCGGACGGCGAACGATGGGTGGGTTGCCTCGCCGGTTCGTACGGGAGCCGCTGGAGCGCTCAGCAGTCCCGGGATCGATCCGCGCTCGATCCTTGACGCCGGGCGCGAAACCGGCACATGATGAGATCGCCGGCTCGCGCCCACCTCCATCGCCGCCGCCGATGCCGATCCGCCAGCCCGCCCAGCAGCCCGGCATCTCCCTCCCGCAGGGCGGCGGAGCCATCCGCGGCCTGGGCGAGTCCTTCCAGCCGACCGCCTTCTCCGGCACCGCCACCTTCTCCGTTCCCCTCTACACCACCCCCGGTCGCGGCTTCGACCCCACCCTGACGCTGGCCTACAACTCCGCCGCGGGGAACGGGCCGTACGGCCTGGGCTTCACCGTGGAGGTGCCGTTCATCGGGCGGCAGACGCGCCTGCGCGTTCCCCGCTACGACGACACCGACACCTTCGTCTTCTCCGCCGCGGGAGACCTGGTTCCCGCGCTCCGGCTGGAGGACGGCGCCTGGGTGCCCGACACGGCAACCGTGACGGAGGACGGGGTCACGTGGACCGTGCGCGGCTACGCGCCCCGCGTAGAGGGCGGTTCCGGCCGCGTGGAGCGCTGGACCCGCGCCGACACCGGCAGCGCCCACTGGCGGGTGCTGAGCGCGGAGAACGCCGTCACCTTCTTCGGGCGCGGCGAGGCGGCTCGCATCGCCGACCCCGATGACCCCCTGCGCGTCTTCCAGTGGCTGGCGGAGGAGACCGTGGACGCCCGGGGGAACCGCGTCGTCTACACCTGGAAGCCGGAGGACGGCGCCGGCGTCCCCGACACGCTGGCCGAGGCGGGGCACGACTGGCGCGGGCAGCGCTACCTGCACTCCATCGCCTACGGCAACTACCGCCCCGCCGCGGGTGACGCGGAGGCGTTCGCCTTCGAGGCCGTCTTCGATTACGGCGAGTACGAGCTGACGGGACTGGACCGCCCCGGCGCGGACCCGTACCGCGCCGTCAGGCCCTGGCCGGTGCGCACGGACCCCTTCTCCAGCTACCGCGCCGGCTTCGAGCTGCGCACGCTGCGCCTGTGCCGCGGCGTGCTGATGTTCCACCGCTTCGCGGAGCTGGGACCGCAGCCGTGCCTGGTGCGCGCCACCCGCTTCGCTCACGAGCAGACGCCCACCTTCTCCTTCCTCGACGCCGTCTGGCAGGCGGGATACCGGCGCGGGGGCGACGGCGCCTGCGCGGAGGAGGCGCTGCCGCCGCTCACCTTCACCTATTCGCGCTTCGATCCCCCCGAAGCACCCCGCTTCCAGCCCCTCCTCGTCCCGCGGGCGGCGGACCTGCCGGGCTACCTCGCCCCAGGCGCCTTCCTCCCCGTGGACCTCGACGGCGAGGGGCTCCCCGGCTTCCTCTACAGCGACGGACCCACCACCCTCTACTACGCGCCGCTGGGCGGCGGGGCGTACGCGGCCCCCGAGCCGCCCGCCGCCTTCCCCGGCGTGGGCGCGCTCCCGCAGGACGGGGTGACGATCCGCGACCTGGACGCCAACGGCCGCCTGGAGCTGGTGGTGGAAACGGAGGCGCTGCTGCAGGGCTACTTCGCCCACCGGCCGGGCGGGGAATGGGAGCCGTTCCGCCCCTTCTCCTCCTACCCCGCCCTCGCCGGCGGCGCGCCGGTGCAGCAGGCGGACCTGGAGGGGAGCGGCCGCGCGGACTTGCTCACCTTCCGCGGGCGCGAGCTGGTCTACTATCCCTCCACCGGCACCGAGGGGTACGGGCCGCCGTGCACGCGCACGCTGGCGCCGGGGTTCCCCGCGGCGGCCGCCGGGGAGCTGGAGGTGGTGCTCTTCGCCGACCCGTTCGGTGACGGGCTGCAGCACCGGGTGCGCGTGCGCGACGGGCAGGTGCAGGTGTGGCCCAGCCTGGGGTACGGTCGATTCGGGGCGCCGGTGCAGATGGCCAACGCGCCGCGCTTCGGCGGGGGCGTGGACGCGAGCCGCATCTACTTCGCCGACATCGACGGCTCCGGCACGGTGGACCTGGTGTTCGCCTACCACGACCGCGTGGAGGTCTATCGCAACCTCAGCGGCAACGCCTTCGCCCCGCCGCTCACCGTGCGCCTCCCCGCCGACTTCGACGACCTGGCCCAGCTTACCTTCGCCGACGTGCGGGGGGCGGGCGCCACGGCGCTGGTCTTCACCCGCGCCGAGCCCGCCGTGCGCCACTGGTTCTTCGAGTTCGGGGAGACGGAGGGCGCGCCCCGGGCCTACCTCCTCACCGCCGCCGACGACCACCTGGGCGCCACCGTGCGGGTGGGCTACGCCAGCTCGACCCGCTTCTACCTGGAGGACCGGCGCGCCGGGCGGCCCTGGCCCACGCGGCTCCCCTTCCCGGTGCAGGTGGTGGAGCGGGTGACGACTGTCGACGCCGTCACCGGCGCGCGCCACGCACAGCGCTTCCGCTACCACGACGGCTGCTGGGACCCGGTGGAGCGCGAGTTCAACGGCTTCGGCTACGTGGAGAGCTGGGACGCCGAGTCGTTCGACGAGGCGGCGGCGCCGAGCGCGGAGGCGTACGTGCCGCCGGCGTACACGCGCGCCTGGTACCACACCGGGGCGTACGAGGACGCCGGACCCATCGCCGCCGCCTACGCCGCCGAGTTCTGGCACGGCGATCCGCTGGCGTACCCGATGCCGGGGGCGTACTTCGGCGAGGCGATCCGCGCCGCCGAGGCATCCACGCAGCGCCAGGCCCACCGCGCGCTGCGGGGAATGGAGCTGCGCCGCGAGGTCTACGGCGAGGACGGCACGCCCCGGGCCGCCGACCCGTACACGGTGACGGAGACCTGCTGGCAGGTGCAGCCGGTGCAGCCGGCGGAGGACGGCCGGGCGGCCGTCTTCTACGTCCGCCCGCGCGAGAGCATCGCGTACGACTACGAGCGTGAGCCGGCGGACCCGCGCGTGCGGCACGACTTCGTGCTCGAGGACACCCTCTTCGCCCCCGGCGGCGCCGAGGAGTACCGGGTGCGGAGCTGCACGGTGGACTACCCGCGGCGCCCGTCCGCCAGCCCGGACGCCTGCGTCTACCCGGAGCAGGCCGAGCTCCGCGCCACGGCGGAGGAGGAGCGGCGCACCCGCATCCTCCGGCCCTACCGGATGGTGGGGATCACCTTCGAGCGGCGCGGCTTCGAGCTCTCGGGGGTGAGCCTGGACGGCGCCCGCTACCTCACCTTCGACGCGGCCGCGGCGCAGGTGCGGGCCGCGCTGGAGAACCCCATCCCCTACGGCGTGCCGTTCACCCCCGGCGCCGCGCAGGCGCGCACCTTCTCCTGGCAGCAGAGCTACTTCTGGGACGAGGCGCAGTCCGCCGCCCTCCCGCTGGGCCGGGTGTCGGCGCGCGCGCTCCCACACCACGCGCCCGCCGCCGTCTTCACCGACGCGTGGCTGGAGGAGGTGTACGGCGAACGGGTGGACGCGGCGCTGCTGGAGCAGGAGGGCGGCTACGCCCGCACCGAAGACGGCTACTGGTGGAATCGCGGATTGGTGCAGCACTCCTTCACCGGGCCGGAGCGCTTCTACCTCCCCCGCGAGACGGCGAACGACTTCGCCTTCGCCGACCCCGCGGCCGCCGACGGGCTGCGGGTGCGCACGACCCAGGCGTACGACGCGCCCTACTACGCGGCCGAGGTGGAGGTGCGCGAGGTACTGGATGGGGAGACGGCGCTCGTCACCCGCGCCGAGCTGGACTACCACGTGGTGCAGCCATGGCAGCTCACTGACTCCAACGGCGTCGTCAGCCAGGTGCTCTACGACCCGCTGGGGCGGGTGACGGCCACCTCCGTCTTCAAGTCCGCCGAGGGCGATCGCCCCCGCGAGGGCGACGGCGACCTGCGCGACTACGTGGTGCGCCCGGAGGCCACCTTCGCCGCGGTGCTGGCGGACAAGCCGTACTACCTGCAGCAGGCCACCACCTTCCTCTTCTACGACGCGTGGGCGTTCGAGCGCGACGGGCAGCCGGCCTCGACCGTGGCGCTGGAGCGGCAGGTGCACGTCAGCGACCTGCCGCCGGGCGAGGAGGGTCCGATCCAGGCGCAGGTGTCGTTCTCCGACGGGCTGGAGCGCGTGGTCGAGGCAAAGGCCGAGGCCGGGGACGAGGCGGGCCGCTGGATCGCCTCCGGGCGTACCGTCTACAACAACAAGGGCGAGCCGGCCGAGCAGTATCTCCCCTACGACTCCGCCACGTCCTCCTACGAGGCGGAGGCCGAGGGGCCGGATCTCCCGCCCACCGTCACCCGCTACGACCCGCTGCTGCGCCCGGTGCGCGTGGACACGCCGCAGGGGTTCTTCACCCGCACCGTCTACGCGGCGTGGCAGCGTGCGGCGTACGACGAGAACGACACCGTGCGCGACTCGGCGTACTGGCTGGCGCACGCCGACGATCCCGACCTCGGCGCCGAGGAGCGCGACGCGCTGGAGAAGGCGGCCGCCTGCTACGACACCCCCGCCGTCACCGTGCTGGGGAGCGACGGCGCGCCCGTCCGCGAGGTGCTGGACAACCTGGGCTCGGTGCCGCCGGACGCCTTCACCGCGGTGGTGGCGGGGACGGACGTCACCTCGGAGCAGCTGTGGGCCGAGCTGGTGGCGCGCGGCTACCTGCGGACGAGCGACGTGCCGCCCGTGGGCACCTGGCTCACGGGGAAGTTCCAGCCCTACGTCGCGGGGTTCGAGCTGGAGCTGTCGCCTGTCTTCCAGCCCTTCGCCCCGACCGTCACCGAGCAGCTGCGGCAGGGGGTGCTCACCACCTGGGTGCTCCCCGACGTGCAGGGGCGCACGGTGGAGACGGCGGACCCGCGGCTCTTCTACGCCGTGGTCACGGAAGGCGCGGCGTACCGCAACTTCCGCTACGCCTACGCGATGGACGCCGACACGCCTGCGTGCACGGAGAGCGCCGACGCGGGAGTGAGCCGGGTGCTGGTGAACGTCTTCGTCAACCCGGTGGCGGGATGGGACGGGCGGGAGCAGCGGATGGGATGGAGCTACGACCGGCTGCAGCGCCTCCTCGCCACCACCGTGCAGGAGGAAGGTGGCGAGCCCTGGACAGCCGAGGCGCTCACCTACGGCGAGGGCCAGCCCGACGCGGCCGCGAACGGCCTGCGGGGACGGCTCTGGCGCGTTGAGGACCAGGCGGGCGTCCAGGTCACCGAAGCGTACACGCTGGCCGGGCTCCCCGCGCGTGCCACCCGACAGCTGCGGGCGGCGTACCGCGGCCGGGCGGACTGGTCGGGCGCGGTGGCGCTGGAGCCGGAGGTGTACCGCACCGCCCTCCGCTACGACGTGCAGGGGCGCGTCACCGCCGCCACCGCGCCCGACGGGAGCACGCAGGAGAACGTCTACCACCTCTCGGGGCGATTGGCCGCGGTGCAGGTGCGCTACGCCGACGACACGGTGCAGCCCGTCGTCACCGGCGCCTCGTACGCGGCGGACGGGCAGCGGCGGACGGTGGCGTACGGCAACGGCGCCGCGCAGGAATCCACCTACCAGCCCGCCACCCGCCGCCTGCTCCGGCTGCGGGCAACGGCACCGGACGGCGGCGCGCTGCAGGACGCGGCCTATACCTGCGATCCGGTGGGCAACCTCACCTCCAGCCGCGACACCACCGCGCGCGACGTCTTCTGCACGAGCCAGGCGGAGGCGGTGGGAGACTTCACCTACGACCTGCTCTACCGGTTGATCCGGGCCACCGGCCGCCAGCACCCCGGCATCGAGGCCGACACACACCTCACCGGCTTCAAGCAGAGCCTCTTCGCCCCCCTCTGCGCCGCGGACCCGGCCGACGCGGTGGCGCTGGAGGAGTACGCCGAGGCGTACGCCTACGATGGCTCGGGGAACCTGCTCTCCACCGCGCACACGGCTGCCTCCGGCTCGTTCACGCGCGAGAGCCCGGTGGAGTCGGACTCCAACCGCCTCTCCGGCGTGCCGTACGACGGGAGCGGCAACCCGCTGGAGATCGCGCTGCTGAACCCCGTGGGGCTGGCGTGGGACTACGAGGGCCGCCTGGCCTCCACCACCCCCGTCGAGCACCCGGACGGCGCGCGCGACCAGGACTTCTACACCTACGACGCCGCGGGCGACCGGGTGCGCGCGGTGGTGGAGCGCACCGGCGCGGACGGCGCGGCGGCCGGGTCGGAGGAGCGCGTCTCGCTGGGGAGCTACGGGGTGGAGCGCGTGCTGGAGTCGGACGGGACGGCGGAGGAACTGCGGACGCTGCGGGTGATGGACGGCGCCGGGTGCGTGGCGGTGGTGGAGACGGGGGATGGGGTCCGGCGCGTGCGCTGGCAGCTGGGCGACCGGCTGGGCTCGGTGAGCGTGGAGCTGGACGACGGCGGCGCGCCGGCCACCTGGGAGGCCTTCTTCCCCTACGGCGGCACGCCCGCCATCGCGGGGACCGACCCCGCCGCGGTGGAGCCGAAGCGCCGCCGCTACTCGGCGAAGGAGTGCGACGACAGCACGGGGCTGTACGACTACGGCGCGCGCTGGTACGCCACCTGGCTGGGGCGCTGGCTCACCCCCGACCCCTCCGGCCCCGCCGACGGGCTCAACCTGTACGCCTTCGTGCGCGGCAACCCCCTGGCCGGCGTCGATCCCGACGGTCGGAAGACGTACAGCCTGAACGACCTCTCCGACGACGAGATCTTCGACGCGCTCAAAGACCTGAAGGCCAGCATCCTGGCGACGGCGAGCAAGACCATGACCATCGGGCCGCCGAAGTCCTACCCGACTGCCAAGCTGCTGTACGGCCCCGTGACCATCACCAAGTTCATGGAATGGAACGACACCATCGCCACCCTGAAGAATGGCGGCTGGAGGAACCTCGCCGTGGGCGGCACCGGCAGCAAGAGCGTAGTCTTCGCGCAGTGGAAGGGGAGCAACTTCGAGATCAAGGGCGGTGGGACGTCCAGCTACGCTACGTACAGCGATGAGAACCGTACGTTCTTCAAGACCGTGCGCAGGAAAATCCTGGGCAAGGAACCCATCGCGCTGGTGAAGAAGTCGGACACTGACTACTTCGCCGCCATCGCGGCGCTCGGCGAAGGGCAGCGCGACACGCTGGGCAGCATCGCGTCCGTGATCGCGATACACAACACCTACAAGGCCGCGAGCGACCAGGCCGCCAAGAACCGTTTCAAGAGCTACTGGGTCGGAGGCAAGAACGCCGCTCCCAAGCTCAGCTTCGCAGCAAAGAAAGGCCAGAAGATCCTCACCGACATTCGGGACAGCAAGGGGGAGAAGCTGACCTTCAAGACCAACCTCGCCGGCATCACGAGGACCTACCTCGGCCTCGTCAACGTCAAGCACCGGGATGCGACCTCGCAGCTCGCCAACCAGACGTACCAGTCGAAAGCCGAAGTCGTCCAGGCAGTGAAGGACGTGCTGCACCGGAAGTTCAACGTCACTCGGCCGCAGCAGCAACCGCAGCAGCAGGTCCAGCAGCAGGTGCAGCCAGGCCAGCCGGTTCAGCAGGTCCAGCAGGTGCAGCCAGTCATCCAGCAGGTAAAGCCCAAGTCTGGACCGGTGAAGAGCACCTACGACCTGAGGCGCCGTACGTACACGAAGAAGCCCAGCTGAGGCTCACCCCCAGTCCAGCTCCCCGCCGTAGTAGACGATCAGCTGCACGTCCAGCAGCTTGGCCGGGTCCAGGAACCCGTCCGTGGTGAGCGACTCCGGCGCTTCCGCCAGGTCGAAGGCGAGCGTCCAGCTTCCCGCGTAGGCCGCCGACGCCAGCGGCTCCGTCGCCGAGTGGTTCCCAGGGCCGACCGGCACCGCCTGCGCCGCGCTCCCCGGCTGCGCCAGCGACAGGTACGTGCCCGCCGCGTCGGCATCGCCCGCCACCCGGAGCTGCACGAAGACGTGGCTGGGCGTCACCTCCTCCACCTGCGGCGGCGCCAGCGCGGCGATGGCGAAGGAGAGCGACTGCGCCGCCGGGTCGGTGTGGTCGCGCAGGAAGGCGTACCACGCGTCCGGGTACTGCTGCGCCAGGTCGAAATACCGCGCCGCGGCGTACTCCTTCACCTGGGGGATGGCGGTCACCCCCTGCCGGAACGCCGCGCCGCCGTCGCGCGCCGTGTAGCTCACGCGGATCACCACGTCCGTGAGCGCCTCGTAGTCGAAGCGGTTGGCCGCCTTCGGCATGGAGAGCCGCCAGGTGGAGACCGCGCCCGTCCCCTCGAAGGGGAGGTAGCGCGGGTCCTGGAAGGAGAGCACGAACATCCCGTCGTCGTTCACCCCCGAAGAGAGCGCGATGGCCTGGCGGTTCCACCAGTTGGAGCGGAGCTGCCCGGCGGGCGGCGGCGCCTGCGGGCCCGCCGCCGCGCCCTCGGCGCCCAGCAGGTAGCGCACCGCGTCGAGGTACGGCCCCAGCACCACCTGGTTGGAGGTCTGGGTGAGGGTGGCCTTCACGTTCTGGTACGGACCCACCACCGCGGGGATGGAAACCGAGACCGTCCTGATCTTGCGCGCGTAGTGCCCGGGAAAGTCCTGGTCGAAGAGCCGCTCGCCGAGCTCGAACGCGCATTCGCCGGTCTCGCGCAGCTCCAGCAGCGCCCGCGGGTTGGACTGCAGCAGCGAAACGGTGCGCTCGATCTCCAGCGGCCGCCCCGAGCCCGCCAGGTAGGCGGCGTCCATCTGGTTCAGCGCCAGCAGCAGCCCCTCGCCCGCCAGCAGCCCGCGCTGGGGGGCGCTCCAGTAGCCGAAGTTGACGAAGCTCTGCTGTGAGTCGAGCTCGTACTGGAAGGCCTGCTGGGCGCCGAGCGCCGCGCCGTAGGCGAGGGAGAAGGTCTGGAAGTGCAGCGAGGAGAGGCGCGACGACAGCCACTGGTACAGCTCGCGGCTGGTGAACTTGCGCCGCAGGAACGCCTCCGTCTCCTCGTTCTGCGCCAGGGTGCGGCGGTGCACCTCCAGGTTGCGCTCGGCGATGCGCACCTGCAGCCGCGCCGCCTCCAGCGAGTCGCCCGCCGCCGCCAGGTCGCGCTCGGCCAGCGTCTGCTGCAGCTCCCACTCCTGCGCCCGCCGCTGGTACCCGGCCCGGGTGGCGGTGCGCTGCGCCACGTACGCGGCCACCGTGGAGCCGATCTCGAACGCCCCCGCGGCCGCGCTGAGTGCCGCGCCCACCTGCTGCCCGCCGTAGGTGATGGCGAAGGGCGAGCCCACCTGCGGCGCGGCGTAGCCCACCGCGGCCAGGGTGCGGGTGGCCCCGGCCAGGATGTTCATCACCAGCCCCGCCTCCATCGCCGCCAGGTTGGCCAGCTCGGCGGGCGAAAGCCCCACCGCCAGCAGCGCGCTGTAGTAGTCCACTCGCGCCTGCGCGCCCGCCTGCCCCTCCGCCACCACCCGCACCTGCCAGCGCGCCGCCTCCACCTGGTCTTCGTAGACGCGGGTGGTGAGGGCGAGCAGCGCCTTCTGCTGCGTGACCGAGAGGAGGGAGAGCTCCTCCGCGTCGGCCGACTGCAGCGCTCCCAGCAGCGAGGCGCCGAGCTGCGCGGTGGCGGCGGCCAGCGCCCGGGCCTGCTCCACCACCACCGAGTAACGGTAGAAGGGGATGGCGCTGCCGGCGGCCTGCTGCACCGGCGGCGCTCCGCCCGCGGCCGCGCCGGCCATCAGTGCGCGCGGGTCCAGCGGCGGCTCGAACTGCGCCAGCTGCCGCTCGACCCCGCGGATGTTCATGCAGTGGCGAATCTTGAAGAGCCGGTCGGCGATGGTCTCCCAGAGCGCGGTCAGCTCCTGGTTCTCGGGCACGCAGAAATACGGATCCGCGTCCATGAAGGGAACGTCGGTGGGGGCCAGCCCCGCCGCGTTCGCGGCCGCCGCGGGGGCGTTCTCCACCTCGATGAGGAACTGCGGGATGCCGACGATCTGGTAGGTGGAGCCGGCCGCGGGCGCCGGGCTGCTCCAGGGGGCGGACACGGTGGCCGTGCGCGTGGCGCCCGTATACGCCACCACGGTGCGCGCCTGCCCGCTCCCCGCGCCGCCGGTGATCTGGACGGTGAGGCCGTTGTAGTACGAGTCCGTCTCCGCCGCGTCCGCCGCCAGCACGAGGGTGTTCGCCGAGCCGCCCTGCGCCGTGCCGCTGGTGTCGTAGGCGTCGCGGATCTCCGCGTAGGTCCTGGGCACCTCGATGCGGAAGGTGCCCAGGTTGACCGCCGGCTTCCCCAGCAGGTCGCCCGCCAGCACGTAGAGGAGGGTGGCCTGGGTGACGGTCTCGCGCGTGTCCTGGGTGAAGAGCGCGTCGCCCCAGTCGATCAGGCTCTGCACGTAGCGCAGCACCATGGCCCGCGGGTAGGCGCCGGGGCGCAGCCGGGCGATGGCGTCGGGATCGAAGGGGTCTTCGTTGTAGGCGGCGATCTGGGCCACGCTGGTGAGCGAGTCCTCCAGCGCCTCGGGCGTCTGCGCGCGGAAGGGGAGGAAGCGCCAGTAGAGGTCCGGGTCCGTGCTCCCGCCCTCGGCCATGGGGTCGAAGATGTACTCGTACCAGCGCCTGGCCTCGGCGAAGCGGCGGTCGGCGCTCAGCCGCCCGGCCACCAGGAACGCCGTGTAGAAGAACACCTCCCAGAAGTAGGGCCCGTAGGCGCCGTCGAAGTCCAGCTGGTCGGTGGTGGCGTTCAGCACGTAGCTGGGCTGCCCGGTGTCGGGATAGAGCCGGGCGAGCGGCAGCTCCGGCGACTGCTGCGCCTCCGGAGTCAGCAGCAGGTCGATTCCGCCGGCGCGCAGCAGGCGAGACAGCTCCTGCACCGTGTGGGTGCCCAGGCGCGTGAACGCGAACACCAGCGTCGCGCGGTCGACGATGTCCTCGGGTACGCCGACGATGGAGAAGTAGACAATCCCCGCGGGGTAGGGGGGGTATTCGATGAAACCCTGCAGGCTGGCGCTCAGCGATCGTTCGCCGGCCTGCTGCCAGGCGGCCAGGAAGGTGTCGTTGCCATTGTCGAACACGAACCACCCCGGCTGGTTCTTCACCTCCGTCTTGGCCGTGTTCACCGCCGAGAGGTTGGCCAGCATGAGCCCCACCGCGTCGTCGGGCGCCCGCACCGGGCCCGCCCACCACTGCACCTGCGGCGCAGTCGCCTGCGCCTGCACCACCGGTGAAGGGTTCTCCTCGACGCTGTCGGAATGCTCGACCCCGAGCTGGTTGGAGTACTCCATCAGCATCAGGGTCCGCGCGTCCATCGACCCCGAGTACCCGGGGATGTGGAGGAGCGTGTGCGGGAAGAAGTCGAAGATCACCGCCTGCAACGTCTGCACGTCCAGGTTGAACCCCACCGCCAGCACCGGCTTCAGCGGCACGTCGCCGGGCGTGTCGAGCAGTGCGGGCGCGCTTGCCACCGTCTCGCGTGTCGTCTGCGCGGCCCGCAGCTCCGCGTTCAGCGCGCGGCGCGCCGCCACGGGGTCGTCTGTGGGTAGGGGCGGGAGCGGATACTCGGCGCCGGGTGTAAAGCGCAGCCAGGGGCCGAAGAACACCAGGAGCTGCTCGGCGTTGTCGAGCGGCGCCTCGGAGTTCCGGATTGGCTCGATACCCATGTACGCGCCCGGCGGAACCAGCGTCACCAGCACCTTGCGCCAGTCGAGCCGGCGCGGGTCGAACGTCCCGGTCTCCTGGAGTTCCACGGCGTACGGGTCGGGCACCACCGACACCACGATGTCGCCGGCCAGCGTCTGCGGGGCCGCCCACTCGCCGCGGAAGTTGCGCAGCGAGTAGCGGATGGCCGCGCGGGTGACCTCGTAGTCCTGCGACTCCTGGTCCTGTACGTACGATCCCGTGGTGGTCTGCTGCTCCACCCAGAACACCATCAGCCGCCCGAATGCGTAGACCGGAGTCACGAACTCCGAGGCGATGGTGATCCCCAACTCCTCCCACGCCGACCAGGCGCCCACGCTGCGCCCCTGCTTCGTGTCGCCGGGCGCCGTCTCGATGGCGTAGTGCTGCAGGGTGCGGTGATAGTAGACGTAGGGCTCCTGGGCGGTGCGCGCGAACTGGAAGAGCGTGTCGCCGCCGTCCGCCTCGACGTGGCGGTACAGGCCGACGATGCGCAGCTCCGCCGCCCTCGCGAAGCCGTCGAGGTAGTCGCGATAGGCGGCCTCCACCGTGTCCTCGGCCAGCTCCGCCTGCAGCAGCGCCTCCTGCAGCTGCCGGTAGATGGGCGTGGCCGACTGGCGCAGCGAGGGGTCGACGTAGTTCTCGGGGTAGAGGAAGATCCGCCGGTTGGCCCCCCAGGTGCCGTATGACGACAGCCACTCCCACCACACCTCCGGCACCGGGATCCCGTCCACCCCCGGCTCCAGGCTCAGGCGGGCGCGCTGCAGGTAGAGCTGCACCGAGGCCACCCCCTGCGCGATGCGCGAGACGCGGTCGCAGTTGCTGGTCTGCACGTCGATCAGCAGGTATTCGTAAACCGCTTCCGCGGTGGGGAGCATCCCCGCCGCCAGCGCGTCGGCCGGGAGGAGGGCGGGGGCCAGCGACCACAGCGTGAAGGGAAGCAGGACGTTGCGCTTCTGGGTGACCAGCGCGTCCTGGATGGACTCGTTCACCTGGTCGCGTTCGGCGCCGGAGTAGCGCGCGTTCACCAGGTCCAGCACCGTGCCGGCGGCGTTGCGGTACGCCGTCCACGCCGCGGGGTCGGTGGCGCCGCCGGACGCCAGCGGCAGGCCGGAGAGCGCCTCCACCGCCAGCAGGGTGTCCACGTTGGCGCCGGTGGCGGCGCTGCGGTCGAAGGCCTGCTTCAGGCGGGCGACCCCCGGCACGGTGGCCCAGGCGTCGCTCCCTTCCTCCCAGAGCGTGTCCACCAGCGTGGCGATCTGCGGCTCCGGCCACCCGGTGAGCGACGCCAGCCCCGCCAGCTTCGCCGTCACCTCGGCTTCGGTGGCATCGGGCATCAGCAGGTACTGGAGGAGACGATCGTCGCGGTCGCGGAAGGCGACGGTGAGCGCCTTGAAAGTCCAGAGCGACTGCACGGCCGCCACGTCCAGGTCGCCCGCGGGGACGCCGAAGGCCGCCGGGTCGGTGACGACCCCCGCCGCCTCCTCCGCCGTGTAGCCCAGCTTCTCCAGCACGAAGAGGAGCCGCGCCAGGAGGCGGAACATCTCCTCCACGTGGCGCAGCCGCTGCGCCTCGGCGGGCGTGAGCGGGTCGGAGGGGAAGGGGGTGAGCAGCGCGGCCAGCACCTCGTCCACGCCCGCCAGCGGCGCCGCGAAGGGGACGAGCACGGCCGCCATCTCGCTCTCCACCCCGAAGAACTGCGCCACGCCGCCGGTGGCGTTGGCGTCCTGCAGCCGCCACGCCTCGTCCAGCACGTCCAGCGAGTGCGCCACGTCGCTCTGCACCTGCAGCAGGTCGTCGCGCACCTCGTCGCGCTTGTGCTGCGCCGTCTGCTCGTCTTCCTCGTCCGGAAAGAGGTAGGAGAGGTCGGTCGCGGCGGTGAAGTCCTCCGCCAGCGCCCCCGCCGCGCCCTCGGGCGCGCCCGCGACGGGGAGGAGCACCCCGTTCGCCAGGAGCAGACCCACCGTCTGCTGCGCCTCCGCGGCGGTGATGGCGGCCGGGTCGGGAACACCGGTGGGGGGAACCTCGCCCACCACGAAGGTGTCCGCCGTCACCGGGAGGAGCGCCGCGAGCTGCTCCCAGCTCACCCCCGCGCCGCCGGTGCCGACCGTGGTGCGCAGGATCCCGGCGGGCGTCAGCGAGCCCGCCGCCACCAGCCCGTCGAAGACGTGGGCGGACTTCTGCACGTCCACGTTCGCGAAGACGAAGCTCTCCGCCGCCAGCCGCGACGACGCGGCCGCGGTGGCGAGCGAGTCCACGAAGGGACGCACCTCCGCCGCGTCGAAGTCGCTGTCCACCTTCGGGTTCGCGACCCCGGTGACGGCGTACTCCAGGTCGTACGGCGTCCACCCCGAGAGGGCGAGCCAGGCCGCCACCTCGGCCTGCGCCGCCACGTTCGCCGGGGTGAGGCGCCGCGCGCCGGCGGGGCGGTCCACGCACGCCTCGTCGGGAGCGTACATCGCTCGCAGCAGGGTCAGGTACGCCGGCACCGCCAGCCCCAGCGCCTGCGGGAGGCGCGTCAGCCGGAAGAGCGACGAGAGGTTGTCCAGCGTGGTGGGGATCACGGCGTCCGCCGCCTCGCCGCGCAGGCAGTTGAGGTAGGCGGCGGCGGCCGTCAGGTCGTTGCCGGTGACGCCCAGCGCCGCGGTGAGGCGGCTGCGCACCTCCAGGTCCGGCCCCGCCGTCCCCGCCGGGCTCCAGTCGATCGGGCGCGCGGGGTCGAAGGGGACGGCGGCGGCGGAGGGGGCGTAGGGGTCGCGCCCGGCGAGGAGCACCGGCGAGTTGAAGGCGCGGTCGAAGAGGTCCTGCGGGTGCTCCGCGCTCACCCGGCCGATCGGCTTCACCACGTACCAGAGGCCGGCCAACCCGTCGGGCTCCAGCCGCAGCCGCCCGCGCAGCCGCTGCATCAGCGCCAGCGCGTCGAACGCCTGGGCGACGGCGTCCGCGTCGTCGTCCGGATCGACCACCGACTTCATCGCCCAGTCCAGGCTGGCGTAGCTCCACCCCAGGTGCGACTGCAGGCGGACGAAGCGCACCACCCGGTCGAGCCGGGCCAGGGTGAGGTTCGCGATGCGCTCCACCGGCGCGGCCGGGTCGGTGTCGTCCAGCACCAGCTGCAGCGGCGGGAGCGGGTCCTCGCTGTCGGGGGCGGTCTCGCCGGTGTCGTTGATGAAGAAGGTGGGCGCGACGGCGGAGAATTCCCCGGCGTCCGTCTCCTGGTGGAGAAGGGAGACCAGCTGCGGCCGCGCCAGCCCCGTGCGCTGCAGGAAGACTTCCAGCTGGGCGATCGCGGCCAGGTGGTCGGCGCCGTCGTTCCACCCGTAGAAGGGCCAGAGGGCCTCGGGGGTGAGATGGGGGGTGACCAGCGCCTCCTTCTGCTCGATGGAGACCTGCAGCGACTCGCGGGCGACGGCCTCCGGGGTGGCGCCGTAGTCCGCCCACACCTCGGCCAGGGTGGTGCGCAGCTGCGGCAGCATGGCGCGGAGCTGCGCCAGCGGCTGGGCGAAGGGCTGGTTGAAGGGGTAACGGGCGATGGGGAACACGTCGCGCCACAGGTCGTCCACCTGCAGCGCCTTCTCCAGGTGCGCCTCGAGGATCTCGTTGACGATGACGAGGACGGGCTGCGTCGCGGTGGAGTTCTCGCAGTCCAGCGGGAGCGAGTCGAAGAGGTCCGGACGGCGCTCCTCCAGGCTCCACCCGGCGGGGATGGTGCCCGCGTTCGGCTCGCCGACGTAGAAGTCGGCGATGCGCATCAGGTCCAGGAAGTACGCGGCCGGGCCGAGCACCGAGGCGCATTCCGGGCAGGTGTAGTAGTAAGTGCCGCCGAAGAAGTCCTGGTAGCTGGGGACGTCGGTGTAGTAGCTGACCGTCTCGGCGGAGCCGTTGTAGAAGCGCGTCGCCTCGAAGTGCGCCGAGCCGGCCAGGTCGCGCACGGCCGCGCCCACCAGCCGTGCCCGCGCCCGCGCGTCGCGCGCGCCGCGGTGGACGGCGCGCGCCACGTCGTCGCCGCCCAGGGCCTGCGCATGCTCGCGCACGAAACGGTGCTCGGGAATCGCCGCCACCTGGTGGGCCGAGTGGAACCCCCGCCCGTACAGCACGTCGGCCGCGGCCGGGTCCGGATACGCCCGCAGCAGGCGATGATAGGCGCGCAGCACGGGGAGGTCTTCGGCCGCGACACCCTCCGGCGGCGCGGCGGCGCGGAAGAAGTCGTGGGCCAGAAACTCGGCGTCGCTCCAGCCGGAGAAGAGGTCGGCGAAGCGTCCGCCTGCGATGTCCGCAAGCCGGGGGTGCTCGGGAGGAGACGTGCCGCGGTCGGGGTCCATGGCGGGGGGCGGCTCGCTGAGGGGAAACGGATAGGTGGGTGGTCGATGCGAATCTAAAGACGGGTGGAGAAATTGCATACGGTGGCGGAAATTGCCTCATCCCACTGCGGCCTCAAACCGCGGGAACAGAAGGCATGCGTCCGCAGATGCGCCTCGGGGCGGGCGAGTCCGGGGGTGTTGAGGATCGTCCCCCGATGCCGAGGGGACGGAAGGGACCTCGGTAGAACTGGAACGAACGCTTGTCTGCCGGATAGGGTTGAGAGACTTCCCCGATGATCTTTATCACCTGCTAAACTTTGGAAAGCGATTTGGCGAATACGTTCGCGGATCTGGAGATGGTCGTTTGGCGAAGGCCGTTGTGATTCGCGGGTTCAGCGTCATTTTGTTCGCGTCCGGTGGGACTCATAATCGCCAGGTCGTGGGTTCGAGTCCCACCAGGCCCACTCTCGACCGGATCTCGTCGCGGACGGGGTCCGGTTTTTCGTCTCCGTGTTATCACCCCCGCCGGGAACGCTGTGTAATACCATTTCTGTCGATTGACTGTGCATTCGACCAACCGAATGGTCTCACACGGAGTCAACGGAGTCAGCGGAGTCGTTCTCCGTTGACTCCGTTGACTCCGTGTGCGGTATTCGGTTTAGAGGACGTGATCCTGATCGAAGCTCTGCAACGTGGTACAAGATCGATCCGTGCTGGTCGCCCTCGGCAGAACCAGCGCCGATTTCATCATCTCCTCCCGTGGGTGCGCCACGCCATCACGCGCAGACCGAGGAGCGCCGGCGGCTGAGCGGCTACGTGGAGACGATCCTGCAGAAGGCGGGCGACTCGCACGAGTCGCTGCTGCGCCAGGTGAGTGACCGGCTGAACGTTTTCGCGCCGCGCGCCGCCCTGTTGCCCCGGGGAGAGGAAGCACGCGCGCCGCGGGCGTGAGCGCCTTCCGATACCGCGCCATCACCGTGGCCATCATTGAAGCCATGCCGAGAATCAAGCCACCCTCCCGGATGATCAGCCTGGGATCCCGCTACGAGCATTCTCCAGCAGGGTCTCGACGGCGCCTGCCTCACCGGCCAGGATGACGGCGAGAGGGCTGTCGTTCTCGAGCTCGGCCAGTGGACGGTGGAGCCACATGCGGACCTGCTCCCTGTTCCCGAAGGCTGCATCCGTCATTTCGAGGACGCGCACCACGGTGCGGAGCCGCTCCTGCACGCGCGGAGCGTCGGGCGTCTTGTGGAGGCCTGCATAGTTCACCTCGATCGCATCCGCCAGCCTGCGCAGCGGAATACCGAGGTAGTCAGCTACGCGCTGGGCATCGATCCTCCCCGAGCGCTGATTCCGGAGTTCGGCCAACGGAACCTTGAGCACACCGGGTCTCCTCTGTGCACCTCTTCGCGTCTTGAGGGTGGGTGCGGCCACTCCACCTTTTCGGTAGAATGCCTCCAGCATCTCCAGCCGGCGCCGGAAGATCTTTGGCGAAACCGTTCCTTCGATCACATCGGTAGCTCCGGAATCCAGCGCCTTGTCCGCGGCGTCTCCCCCTGCAGGCACCGATACGAGAATGGGCACAGCCGGCGCACGCTCGGAGATCAGTCGTAGTGCCTCCAGCCAGAAGCGCGGCGGCTCTTGCGGCTGCTTGCGTGGGAGGCGCGCCTTGTGGCGACGCTCCGCCCTGGCGGCGTCGGGAGATACGTGGTAGATGACGATGTCTACGTCGAAGGTGCTGGTCGGCTCCACTTCCCGCTTCACTTCGACGGCGTAATGAAGGCCCTCCAGGTAGTCGCGAAACCGTTCCGCGATGCTTTCGTCGCCGGCTACGATCTCGGCGCGCTTGGTTGCAGTTGGCATAGCCTTCACCTTTCCGGTGGATCAACCTGAAATCTCCCCCTAATCTACCAGGCGTGGAGTCTCATGTAAGCACCATGCTGTAGGATGTTCACGCCGCTGCCCGCCTTCGAACGCGGGCAGCGCTGTACGCCTTCCCCTCTTCGCGAACCCTGACGATGAACGAAGCGAAGCTGCGCGCGTGGTGGTGGCAGCGGCAGGGGCTGGACGGCTCGCTGCGCGGCGCGAGCCCCGCCGCGGTGCTGGAGCGCTCCGGGTGGGCGCGGTCGGTGGGGGGCGTGGGGCCGTACCTCACCCTCTTCGCCCGCGCCGGCACCTCGCGCGAGGCGGCCGACGCCGCGGTGGCGGCGCTGGAGATCCATGAGCTGCCGAGCGCCCGCGGCTGCACCTACGTGGTCCCGGCGAGCGACTTCGCGCTGGCGCTCACCGTGGGACAGGCGTTCGGCGGCGCGGAGATGAAGACCGCCGCGAAGCTCGGCGTCTCCGAGGAGGAGATCGAGGCGCTCTGCCGGGCCGTTCTCGGCGCGCTCGCCGCCGGCCCGCTCGCGCCGGACGGGATGCGCGACGCCACCGGCGGCGCCTGGCGCAGCCTGGGGGAGGAGGGGAAGAAGAAGGGCCTCACCACCACCCTTCCCGTGGCGCTCGGCCTGCTGCAGGCGCGCGGCGACATCCGCCGCGTGCCGGTGAACGGGCGGCTGGACCAGCAGCGCTACGCCTACGCCCGCTGGGAGCCGAATCCCCTCGCGGACGGACAGTGGAGCCAGGCGGAGGCCTACACCGAGCTCGCCCGCCGCTTCTTCGCCTGGGTCGGCCCGGCGACGCTGCGCGAGTTCCAGTGGTTCTCGGCGCTCGGGGTGAAGGCGGCCAGGGAAGCTACCGCGCCGCTCGGCCTCGTCCCCGTCGACGGCGGCGAGCGCCTGCTGCTGCCGGACGACGTGGAGGCGTTCCGGGCATTCGAGGCACCCGAGGAGCCGCGCTACAGCCTGGTGAGCAGCCTCGACGCCCTTTCCGCCACCCGCCGCAACGTGGAGACGCTGGTCGACGACGAAGATCGCGGGCGGATGGTGCCCTCCGAGTCCGGCGTGCGCCCGCTGGGCGGGCTCACCGACCTGCCCGCGCACGCCATCCTGGACCGCGGCCGCCTGATCGGCGTCTGGGAGTACGATGCGGACGCGGGCTCCATTGCCTGGGCCACCTTCGGCGGGAAGGCGGATGCGGCGCTGGAGGGCGCGGTGGCCGAGATGGAGGCGTACGTCCGCGACCAGCTGGGCGACGCGCGCTCCTTCAGCCTCGACAGCTCCGCCAGCCGCCGCCCGCGCATCGAGGCGATCGGTCGCATGCGGTAAAATCAGTTCGCATAGAAGGAATAGCGGATGATTGTGCCATTCTGCGGGTCTCCGGGCCTCACCTGGATGATTTGAGACTGTCTTGTCTGGGTGATCCTTGCGATGGCAGGAGAGGATGCAGCAAGCGTCCGTCGATTACCTAGGTGGGTTATTGTTTCGCCAGATGGGCAAGTGCGAATTTCTCATATTCCTCCGCCATTCGATGGCGATCGAAGCGGGAAGCAGCGTGCTCACGGCATGCCGATCGCTCGATTTTATGCAGATTTTTGATTGCGGTCCAAATGCCAGCTTCATTATCCACTACGAACCCAGTGTAGCCGTGCTGGATAATTTCGATTGCTGCGCCCCGGTTAAGGGCCACTACTGGTGTTCCGCAGGCCATGGCTTCGACAACTGCGAGGCCGAATGGCTCGTTGCACCGCGATGGGTGCAACAATGCGATTGCTCTCGATAGGAAGGGCCCTTTCTGGCTTGCCGTGATCTCTCCCACGAACTCTACTCCTCCGCGTTGAGCAAGTGGGAGGATTACATCGTGGAACCAAGGTACGTGAACGTGGTCTAGCTTAGCAGCAATTCTCAGGGGTATTCCAATCCGCTGAGCGGTCCTAATTGCGATGTCGAGTCCTTTTTCCGGAGACACGCGTCCAAGGAAGGCTAAATAGTCTCCCTGTTGTCCACTATATGGCATTGCGGCGACATCGATACCGTTGTAGATAGTTGCGACAAAAAGCAGATTAAGAGCATCGCGTTTCTGGGCATTGCTGATGGAAATGTACGCTGCATGCTTTTTCGTTAGAAAAATGCTGCGATATGGTTCTGTGTCGAGTGGAAAATGCACGGTTGTAAGTGATGAGTACGAGGTTAAAGTGTCGAGCACGCGCCAGGAATGGTTGAGGACAATGTCCGGTCGCTCATCGGCAAGGACTGTGGCTACTCGTTGCACTGCTTGATGCTTGATTGCTGTCACGTACTCGGCTTCGCGGTCGTTATGCGGCCTTTCAATCGGCTCATCTGTTATCGGGATTAGCCGGGAGGCCGCAACTGATCCACTGCTCGCCAGCAAAGTCACATTATGCCCGCGCGCGGTCAGATCGTGGTCGAGAAGGTGAACCACCTGCTCAATCCCACCGTACGCCACCGGAGGAACGGTTTCATCGATTGGTGCGACAAGAAGGATCTTCATTAATTCGTCAATGCCCGAGGGTGAGGGAAACCCGGTTGCTGAGATTCTGACTTCGCACAGTTGTGTACACCTCCACAATGCGGTCACCGACCCGCCTCCAGTCGTAAGTTTCGACTGCACGGGCGCGGGCCGCCACTCCCATTTGAGTACGCGTGGTCTCATCGGCTAGAAGCGCTTTCGCCGCCACCACGAATTTTGCCGAATCTCGCGCTGGGACCACAGTTCCGGTGGTGCCAGCGACGACCGTCTCGAGCAAGCCTCCCACGGCGGCGGCGATTACCGCCCGACCACAAGCCATTGCTTCGATTGCGACGATGCCGAACGGTTCATACCAAGGAAAGCATGCCACGAGATCAGCGGATCTGAGCACGGGAGGGATTTGGGCGTTAGGCAAGGCCCCACGCAATTCAACTCGGTCCGCGACGCCTTCCGACTCTGCAAGGGTACGAACGCGATCTGCATCGGTGTCACAACCGCCGCTTCCACCTACTATGATCAGTTCAGTCATCGGGAGGTATCGTAGCGCCCGGATCACCTCGTCAACCCCCTTTCGTCTTACCAGACGTCCAACCACAACGATACGCTTCGGTAGAGACTTTTCTTCCCGAAGACCGTCAGGACTGAAGAGATCGGTATCGACGCCGCATGGCACCACGGAGGCATAACGAGGTGGGCCACAAATCGAAGTAAGTTCGTGCAATTCGGCAATGCTCGTTGCTACGACCGCATCGGCACTGCGACTGAGATATGCTTCAATCTGAGTCCGCTCAGGTGGACTCGTGTCGGTTTCGCGTAGGTGGCGCCTCTTCACAGAGCCTAACGCATGAAATGTCTGTACAAAGGGAATTCGAAGGGTGGTCACTGCCTCAATTGAAGCTAGTCCCGACATCCAGTAATGCGCGTGGACGACATCTGGCTTACAAGTTATCCAGCGGGAACGCAGTTCGGCGGCAAACGCTCTCATATGTGGAAGTAGTTCGTCCTTGGAGAGGTTGGTGCAGGAACCCGCATTAATGTATTCAACAGTCACGCCAGGTGCGAAGTCAACTCGGGACGGGAGGCCCCGCTTATGTCGCCGTGTATAAACGGTAACTTCAAAACCACGGCGTCCAAGTTCGGTGGCAAGTCCCGCGATATAGACATTTTGACCTCCCCCATCTGGCCCTCCTAGTATGGCGCACGGGCATGCATGCTCGGAGACGAGCGCCACACGTCTAATAGCGTACGGTGATGTCGCGGCCACTTAATCCTCAGTACGTTTATCGTACGCGCGGAGATTGCGATATGCTGTATAGATAATCAGGGGAACGAAGAGTAGAGACGCAAAAAACCCCCATCCAACGTGCCAGTCATTTTGCAACAGTAGGAACAACGGCAACGCCAATACTGCGATAACGCTAATAATCGTTTCTAGGTGGAACGTGAACACCCGAGGAAAACGCGTACGACCTTGTTGTTCATCACGAAGCCACCGCTCCCAACCAAAGCCTGACTGCGTCTCGACGTGTTGTCGTGTGTAGGAAGCAATTGTTTCGATGACGAACCGTTTCTCACTAATATAAGAATAGCCGATCAGCCACACAGGAGAGAGCAGTGCTGCAATATCCGGCTGGTCAAGGGTATCCACAGCAAATGTCAGCAGCGCTAGTGAACCGCTCAGGAGCGCTCCTGTGATAATCATACACACTTGATCGGAGTACAAGATTTCAGCGCGTAATGCCTCGTACTCAGCACGCCGATTCTCTGGTGCATCAGGCGCCGAATCTTTCGGGAGGGTAACGCGAGAGTTTCCCACTTCGGATAGCGTTGTTGTACCGTGGAGGGGCTCGGCGTTAACGCGAGTGTCTTCCTCAACGGACCCTACACTGGTTTCATCAATGTGCATAGGATGATCACCTTGACTTAGAGGGTGGTATGGTTGGTGTGATTAAGGTGGGTAGCGACATCAAATGAGAAGGAATAGCTCAGCAGTCAGACTAAATAGGTTCTCACTTGGTAATTACGCAAGGTCGACGAGATGGAGGCGTACGTCCGCGACCAGCTGGGCGACGCGCGCTCCTTCAGCCTCGACAGCTCCGCCAGCCGCCGCCCGCGCATCGAGGCGATCCGCCGCATGCGGTAGGCGATGGGGCCACGGTCAGGCGATCCGCGGCACAAGACGATCAAGTAAGTCCATGAGGGGGTGCAGGTCGCCGGACTGGCGGCTGCACCCCTCTTGATTTCGGATGGCATCCCGATGCGCCACCCAGGGCGAGCCTCCGTGGCCTTCGACCTGCTGCACGCGTGGGACTACGCGAAGCTGGCGGAGGTGTTCAACGGCGGCTGGGGCGCCACGGTGTCGACCATGGACGAGCTCGACGACGCGCTCAAGCAGGCGAAGAAGAACAGAGGCCTCTCGCTGATCGACGTGCCACAGAACAGCATCACCGTGCAGATGCTGCAGCAGGCCGGCGCCGACCCCGCCTCGGGCACGATCGCGCTGAAGGCCGCCGTCGCGAAGGCGCCGGCGCCGCAGGGATCGGCCAGTGCGGGGGAAGCCCGCCGCCGCTGCGTCCAGTCCGCCACCCGGCTGCAGGCGGTAGAAGACGGACTCCATACCCGGCCAGTCTCATCCCCCGCCACACAGCCGCACCCCAACGCGACACTTATTTCGTCTGTCTGTGCGTGACACCATCCGTCTACCGTGTTAACTGTGTAATCGATGGCCGAAATCGGCTCTCCAGGGTTCGTGAGGCGACGCCGGGCGCAGAGCGTTGCTGAGGTCAGGAGCGTCGGACCCGCGCACGATAGCGCACCAAAAGACCGGCTTTACGTCGTTCACTGCATTGATTGATACCCCGAACAGCGCGCGTAAATGCCGAAGGACGCGAAATCAAAGAACAAGGCCAACAAGCGGCGTCAGGCACCCCACCACCAGATACCGTCGCCGCCGCCGCGGCCACGTGATGAATGGTCAGTCCTCGCCAGCCCGTTTGGGGATGATCTCTCTGGATTACTTTGGCTCCGCGCGCGTAGCACCCGGCTGTGGGCGACCACGCCCGAACGTTTGCGAACTGGCCTGTTCTCTCGGCACTCCGACGAATTCACTCGTTGGGAAGAAGATACCGCAGCACAATGCTCCCCGATCGCGCAGGCGCTGCGTACCCTCGGAGCGATAGTCCGGTATCCCGAATTGATCCAGGGGCCGCATGTGTCGGCCGCGTGCGGCGAGGTGAGTGCCTGGGCCGACGAGGCCGGGAACTTGGATGCTGCACTCGAGTTTGCCGAAGCCGCCGCCCTGGCTGATCCCGAGGCTCCGAAGCCAGCGGCCGACGCCGGGCACCTATCGACCCGTGCCGCCGCGTATGACCGCGCGTGGGTGTGGCTCACTCGCGCCGTCACCATCGCGCGACGGGCGAAAGACTGGGAGTGGTATGTTCGCGGCCACATCCGGTTCGGAATTATGTTGTACGAACTCGGCCAACACGCGAAGGCGCGCCCGCACTACTGGCGCGCTACTCAGGCCGCACTGCACAGCGGGCGCCGTACACTTGCGGGAAAGGCACAGCACGACTTGTTGCTGATCGAAGCCGAGGCCGCGGCCGGGAGCTATCTCTCCGGCGAGAAGTGCGCACGGCTGGTGCTTGAGTATTATCCCCGTGTATACGAGAGAATTCCTCATTTTGTGCACGATTACGCTTACCTGCTCGTTCGACACGGGTTTTTCACTCCCGCCCTTCCACTCGCAGAAGCTGCGCTCCCACTGATTACAAAGCCGTATGAACGAATCGCCGTACTTGCGACGGTGGCTCGGGCTGCGGCTGGAGTTGGTGATCGTGCACGGTACGACCACGCCTCGGGGGAACTTCTTGAAATCGCAGCGGCAACGGACATTAACGCTGCCGCTGCACTGGTCGCGATTGCAGAGGGCGCTACGGTGTGGGGAGAGTGGGAATCTGCTCAGAGACTTGCGACGCGAGCGCGCGCCATCGCCGAGCGCCGTCGAGAGGGTGATCCGCTTCGCCGGTCTGTCGCAGTTCTTGCACAGATCGAACGGCGGGAGGCGCCCGCCCGCGCGAATACGCCTCCCGCCCATGCGCGAATCAAGGAAGTAGCCGCAGCGTGCCTGCGGCGCCTCAACATCCAGCACGCTCCCAAGCGCGGGAAGCAGGCGAGACGCATCGTAGCGGCTGGCATGGCCATTTCTTCGGCATCATCCCCGTAAGACGCGCCCTCTCAACCACCCGAGCCCAGCCCTCCGCCACGCGTTGCGGTGTCGGCGGTTACCGTTGTTGTATGGGTTTCGGACGTGTAACCACCCGAGCCGAGCCCGCCACCGTCCGTAAATCCCCCGGATCCAAGCCCTCCCCCATCATCATGCCGGGGTGCACCAATATCCGCCCCCGGCTCCGTCACTTTCCCGCCATCCGCGCAGGCGTTAAGCGCGGCGCAAAGGAACACCAACGCAACGGCTCCCCAGTGCTTGTTCATACGACCTCCCGCTCAATGCAGTGAAAGAAAAAAGTGAGGAACAGCAGCGATTTTAAGCATCTCCACACGCTTTACGCCAGTTACGCGGACTAAATAAACCGAACGCTCACATCGCCCTCTTTCGGACAAGTTGCCGGGCTAATGGACGTTGCGTGGGGCTGGTACCGTAGCACCCATGCACACCCGGCCGAGCAGCAACCAAGAACGGCGCGAATGCGCACTCCGCTTCTTCACCCGCCTCGCGGCGCGCGGGGCGGGTTACGAACTGCGCGGCGTGCGCGGGTGGGCGCATGCCGATGATGTGCAGCGATGGCTACGCGGCTACCGGTGGAGTGAACTCCTTGGCTCACTAGCACTAGCCAAGGGGCCCCAGCTCGATCGCGTGCGGGTCAGCCCACCCGACGCGAAGGGCACGAGCTACGTCTACCGCATCGCGGAGATAGGCATTGAAGCCGCGCGGCCGCTTTTTCCGGCTGACCTGCCGCACATTCCCGCACCGGGGCCGCCAGATCCCGAGTCGCGCGTCTACTTGCGTGACGGGGCGCGTTGGGCTCTGGACGTGCTCCGCGACGCCTTCCATGCAGGAGGAAAGCAACACCGGATGAACGGTGAGCCGGGTTGGCTCACGGCAACGGAGATACGCAAGCCGCTAGAGGCGTGGAATCGCCTGCACGGGCACGTCGGAGGCTGCAGGATCGTAAACGACACAGACACCTTGGCGCTGATTTCATCGGGACTGATTGAGAAGGTGCACGTACAGCTTGCGTGGGGCCGAGACAAGCCCGTGGCGATGTACCGGGTTACGCCGGTTGGCCTTTCGGCAGAGCTCTTGGAGTGGCACGAGCCGGGCGCAGGCGCCGACAATCCCGGCGAACCGTGAGCGAATCCGAAGACCCCGAACGGGTGCGCATCCGCAGGATGCTGCTGCAACGCGGTGTGTTGCCGATCCACCTAACCGAGCAGCTGATAAACTTCTGGATCATTCAGGACGAGAAAGACCGTGAGGAAACACGGACGCTCGGATTGCGGCCACCGTGCCGTAATCTCATGGGGTCTGGAAGCTAGCGGCGGGGCTTCTTCCGGCGTCCAGCCACTGGATTCCTTTCACCGATGCCCTGGTGACCGTCGGCCTGTCGACCAGCCGCACCCCGTCGCGCCGCGTACCACGAACCGGGGGTACGTGTCGGTGCAACCCCGGGCCTGGATGGCGATCCGTGCGATGTTCATCGCTGTGGGGGCAGGCGTGCAGCACTCGCGCGGGCGGTCCTTTTACGGACTCCGCAGGCAGGCGATGGACCTGGCGCCTGAGTTGCGAAGATGCGCGGGTGCTCAACCACCTCACCGGCCACGCGGCAGCGCGCGCGCAATAGCAAGACCCGCACAACGAGCGGGTGCGGGCGCGCGCTGCGGAGGCCTGCCGCAGCATGCGGAGCTACCGAAGCTGCATCAGGGCAGGGAAACCAGAGGACGCCGCGCGCTCCTCCGGCTCCTTCGCGTGAGACTGGTTCTTGCCAGTGCGGTGGGCGATCCCCGCGATCCCCCCACCAGGGCAGTGGCTTGACCATGCAGGACGCGCCGCGCAGCGGCCCCTCTCCCGTACCCGCGACCCCCGCCGCCGCCGTCCCCGGCGACGTGGACGAGGCCGTGCGCTCCGCCGCCCGGCTGGAGGCGCTGCGTGCCACGGGGCTCCTCGACACCCCCAGCGAGCCCGCGTTCGACCGGCTCACGCGGCTGGCGGTGCGGCTGCTGCGCGTTCCCGCGAGCTTCCTCTCGCTGGTGGACGAGGAGCGCGACTTCTACAAGGCCGCCACCGGCTTCGGCCAGCCGCTCGCCTCCGCGCGCGAGCTCCAGGGCCGCACCTTCTGCCACTACAGCATCGCCGGCGCCACCCCCGAGCGCCCGCTGGTGATCCCCGACACCCGCGCCGACCCCGTCTACCGGCAGGTGCCCACCGTCCACTCGCTGGGCGTCGCCGCGTACCTGGGGGTGCCGATCGTGGTGGAGGGCGAGCCGATCGGCTCCTTCTGCGCCATCGACATGGTGCCGCGCAGCTGGACCGCCGACGAGGTGGAGACGCTCACCGAGCTCGCCGCCTCGGCCCAGCGCGAGATCGTGCTGCGCCTGGCGCTCGACGCCGCGCGCCGCGGGAGCGAGGCGCTGGAGCGGGCGTACCGCGAGCGCGAGGAGCTGCTCGGCGCCACCAGCGACGGCGTCTACACCATCGACCCCGCGGGGCGCATCCTCTTCGCCAACCGCGCCGCCGCCGAGCTGCTCGGCTACACGGTGGAGGAGATGCTGGGCCGCGACGCGCACAAGCTCTTCCACCACTCGCACCCCGACGGCACCCCCTTCCCGCGCGAGGCCTGCCCCATCGCCCGCGCCGGCGAGGAGGGGAGGGCGGTGCACCTCTACGGCGAGGTGCTCTGGCGCCGCGACGGGATGCCGCTCCCCGTGGCCTACGCCTCGTCGCCGGTGCACCGCGACGGGCGGCTGGTGGGGGCGGTGGTGCGCTTCACCGACGTCACCGAGCAGAAGCGGGCGGAGGAGGGGATGCAGCTGCTGGCCGAGTCCGGCCGCGTGCTCTCCTCGTCGCTGGAGGTGGAGGAGACGCTGAAGGCCGTCGCCCGCATGGCCGTGCCGCAGCTGGCGGAGATGGTGACGGTGGACCTGCTCGACGGCGGCGAGGTGCGCCGCGTGGCCGCCTCGCACGCCGACGAGCGGGCCGCGGCGCTGGTGGAGCGGGTGAAGGGCTATCCCCCGCGCCTCGGCGACGGCGGCCCGCAGGACGAGGCGCTGCGCACCGGGAAGTCGGTGCTGGTGCGCGAGATCGACGACGGCTGGATCGAGCGGCTGGAGCGCGCCCCGGAGTACGGCGAGGTGCTGCGCGCCCTGGCGCCCCGCTCGCTGGTGGTGGCCCCGCTGCGCTCGCGCGAGGCGGTGCTCGGCACGGTCTCGTTTGTGCGCGGCGCGGGGCGCCCGCGCTTCGACGAGGCCGACCGCGACCTGGCCGAGGAGCTGGGCCGCCGCGCCGCGCTCGCCGTGGAGAACGCGCGCCTCTACGACGACGCCCGAAGCGCCACCCGCGCCCGCGACGAGATGATGGGCGTGGTCTCGCACGACCTGCGCAACCCCATCCACACCGTGCACATGAGCGCCTCCTTCCTCCTCGACGTGCTCCCGGAAGACGGGGAGCGGAAGATGGAGCGCACCCAGGCCGCCATCATCCGCCGCGCCGCCGAGCGGGCCAACCGGCTGATCCAGGACCTGCTCGACATCTCGCACATCGAGAGCGGGCGCCTCTCGCTCGACCTCCTCCCGCACCACGCGGCCTCCATCGCCCGCGAGGCGGTGGAGCAGGCGGAGATGACCGCGGCGGAGCGGGGAATCACGCTGGCGTGCGGGGAGATGGACGACGGGGCGAGGGTGGTGGCGGACCGCGACCGCATCGTCCAGGCGCTCGGCAACCTGATCGGCAACGCGCTCAAGTTCACCCCCTCCGGCGGCCGCGTGACCGTGGCCGCGCGGAGGGCGGACGACGGGGTCCACCTCTCCGTGGCCGACACCGGCCCCGGCATCCCCGCCGCCCAGGTGCCGCGCCTCTTCGACCGCTTCTGGCAGGGGAACACCGCCGACCGGCGCGGCGTGGGGCTGGGGCTCTCGATCGTGCGGGGGATCGCCGACGCGCACGGCGGCGAGGTGCGGGTGGAGACCGCCGAGGGCGCGGGCACCACCTTCACCCTCGTCCTCCCTTCCGCCCCCTGACAATGCCGAAAAGGCCACTTCCCCTGCCGGGAGGCCCGGCCCCGTCTCTCCGCGTCTCCTGCGTGATACCATCAACCGAATGGGCTCACACGGAGTCAACGGAGTTAACGGAGAACGACTCCGCTGACTCCGTTGACTCCGTGTGAGACATTCGGTTTGGAGGATGTAATCCTGATCGAAGCTCTGCAACGTGGTACGCCAATTCCGAAAGGGCCGCTCCCGCCGCGCGACCCGGCCCCGTCTCTCCGCGCCTCTGCGTCTCTGCGTGAGACCCGCCGTTGTGGTTCCCGGCGGCCACGCGAGGGCCGAAATGGCCTTCCCGTGGCCCGAGGGCGCTTCGACGAGACGCCGGCGCCGCACGAGCCCCGCCCGCCCGCGGGAGGGGCTCCGCGGGCGCCCGGCGCGCGGCGAAAACGGAAGTTTCGGCGAGGCGCGCGGACGCGTCCACGCGCTGACACGAAAGACCTTGCCGCAGCGTCCATGGTGCGCTACGTTTTCGAGGATCGACAATTCTTTCCCCAACCCGATCCCCGGCCGGTGCCTGACTTTTACGCATCCCGGGTCTCCGTTCCGCCCCTCGACCCAGAGCGATCCACGCACCTTCGCGCCGCCCGTGGCTGCGCCGCCGCACCCCCGTGGTGCCGGGCTTTCCGCCGCGCCCGACAGGCCACTCCCTAACCCCCTCGACGATCCCAGACCGCCCCGATGCCGAACGCACTGAACCTGACCGGAATTGCGCTCACCACCGACCAGGGCCGCTGGAAGCGCCTGGCCGCCAAGCTCTCCCGGGAGGTGCTGGCCCCCAGCGCCGAGCGCACCGACCGCGAGGGGGTGTTCCCCATGGAGAACCTGCGCCGGCTGGGGCAGGAAGGGCTCCTCGCGCTCCCCCTCCCCAAGGAGATGGGGGGGAAGGGCGAGACCATCCTGACCACCGCCCTGGTCACCGAGGAGCTGGCGGCGGGGTGCGCCTCGACCGCCATGAGCTTCCACATGCACATGAGCACCATCCCCCTGATCGCCGCGCTGGTGGAGGGGGAGCAGGTGGAGAAGCTGCTGGGGCCCATCGTGCGCGGCGAGGCGTTCGGCTCCTTCGCCATGAGCGAGCCGGGGTCGGGGAACCGCCTCTGGCACACCGACAGCTACGCGCAGCGCGAGGGCGAAGACTACGTGATCGACTGCTTCAAGTCGTTCGCCACCAGCGCGGGGCAGGCCGACTACTACGTGGTGCCCACCCGCCCCTCGGCCGACGCCGGGCCCAACGACCTCTCCCTGTTCATGCTCGACGGCAAGGACCCCTGCATCAAGCCGGTGGGCACCTGGGACGGGATGGGGCTGCGCGGCAACTCCAGCACCCCGGTGAAGTTCGACCGCTGCATCGCCCCCGAGTGGCGGCGCCTGGGCGGGGCCAACGTGGGCTTCTCCATGCTCTTCGCCTACTCGCTCCCCATCTACCAGGTGGGGCTCGCCGCGTGCTACGTCGGCATCGCCCAGGCGGCGTACGACACCGCGGTGGAGCACGTGAAGAAGCGCATCCACACCGACACCAACCAGGCGCTCGCGCGGCTGGAGACGGTGCAGCGCTACGTGGCCGAGATGCGGCTGGCGATCGACCTGGTGCGGGGGATGGTGCACCGGGTGGCGCAGATGTCCGACAACGCCCTGGTGCTCTTCGACGAGCTGCACTCCGCCGGGCTCCTCGACGAGATCATCCGCGAGAACCCCGACGACCCCTTCTTCGTGGAGGTGGCGCAGGTGAAGGCCGCCGCCGCCCAGATGGCGGTGGAGGTGGCCCACAAGGCGCTGCAGGTGTGCGGCGGCACCGCCTACAAGCGCGGCCACCGCGCCGAGCGCGCCTACCGCGACGCGCGCGCCGGCTCGGTGATGGCGCCGTCGGACGACACGCTCAAGCTCATCGTGGGCCGCCAGGTGCTCGGCATCGAGCAGCCCTGGGAGTAGGCCACGCGAACGACCGGGGGGCCCGCCGGGCCCCCCGCTTCCGAACCCGGCACTTTCGTTCCCCGAACCGCAGCTGGAGCCATGATCGAAGCCGCCACCGCCACCCTGGAAGAGTGCCTCACCGACTTCCGCGAGCGCTTCAACGACAACGCCCGGGTCAAGAAGCTCATCGTGGGGTGGAACCGCGACATCCTGGTGGAGCCCCTCGACGCGCCCACCGCCTACACCATGGTCATCGAGAACCTGGAGATGACCTCCGTTTCCGCGGGGATCGACCAGGGGCACGACGGGCAGGTGCACATGCAGGCCGACGAAGAGATCCTCAAGCGCATCTTCACCGGCGAGTACAACCCGGCCGAGGCGCTCATCGACGGCAACATGGCGGTGTTCTCGGAGGAGCGCGACAAGGTGAAGCTGGAAGCGATCGCCATGGTGATCTGGGGGCTGTAGGCCGCCCGCGCCGACCCCAATCCACCGGACGGGACGCGAGATGAAGCGCTGGTTCGAGCTGCTGTTCTACGTGACCTTCGGCGCCGGCATGGCGTTCGGGATGAGCTCGTTCACCATGCTCTCGGGGCTGAACGAGATCGTCACCGGCCCCTGGGTGGTGGTGGCCATCGTGCTGGCGGGGCTCCTCTGCTCGGTGATCGCCAGCTCGGTGGCCGAGCTGGCCAGCATGTACCCCTCGGCGCCGGGGGTGCGCACCTACCTCAAGGCCGCCTTCGACAACCGCCTCTCGCTGATGCTGGTCTACCTCTACCTGATCTTCATGGTCCTGGTGGCGGCGGTCGAGGCCTACATGTTCGGGCTGGTGATGCGCTCCGTCTTCCCCGGCGTCCCCCCGCTGGCGGCGGGGCTGGGGCTGATCGCGTTCACCGTGGCGGTGAACCTGCGCGGGCTGGAGCTGCCCAAGACCATGCAGATCTGCACCACCGTGCTCCTGATCGTGCTGGTGATGGGGCTGGGGGTGATGGGGATGCTGCGCGGCGGCCAGCCCCCCGCGGCCCACGAGGGGTGGGAGCAGGCGGCGAAGATCCCCGCGGCCGTCGGGATGGCGGTGTACCTGTTCATCGGCTTCGAGTGGGTCACCATGCTGGGGATGCGCCCGGATTCCTACAAGCGCACCATCCCGCTCTCCATGCCGCTCGCCATCGCCACCAACGTGGTGGCGTACTCGCTCTGCGCCTTCGGCTTCTGGCGGCTGCTGTCGCACGCGCAGATCGTGGCCGGCACCACCCCGCAGGTCCCCTACTTCACCGCGCTGCTGGGCTCCGGGGGGCCGTACCTGGCGCTGGGGATCTCCTTCCTGGCGATCTTCTCCACCTTCAACGCCGGGATCATGGGCGGCTCGCGCCTCATCTACGTCCTCACCCGCGAGGGGATCCTCCCGGCGTGGTGCGCGAAGATGAACGAGCGCGGCGCGCCCGTGGGGGGAATCTTCACCCTGGGCACCCTCACCTCCCTGATCACGGTGGTGGTGGTCACCTGGCACCTCGAGATCCTGGCCGCGGTCATCGGCTCGGCCTTCGTCTGCTTCGTGTACTCGGCCTTCATGCTCGCGGTGATCAAGCTGCGGCGCACCCGTCCCCAGGCGCGCCGCTCCTTCCGCACCGCGGTGCCCCAGTGGCTGCAGTGGACCATCGCCGCGGCCTTCCCCCTGCTCGGGCTGTCGTCGCTGGTCTCGCAGCCCGGACCGAAGTCGATCCCGATCCTGGGCGCCCTCGCCTTCACGGCGGTGGCCGCCCTGCTCACCCGCTGGTCCCACGCCCGTACGGAGAAGAGCAAACGTGCCACCCCGTACCGTCCCGTCCTCGAGCCCGAAGCATAGGGACGCCGTTCCCCCGCACGGCGCCGGCGGCCCCGCCGCGGCGCCGGACGCGGCCGACACCATGGCCGCCTGGGGGCGCTTCTGCCGGCCCGCCGTCCTGCGCGTGATGCAGGCGGTGGGGCTCGACGCCCTCTACGAGCGCGCCGAGGGCGACCTGCTCTGGCGCCGCACCGCCACGGGCGTGGTGGAAGTGCTCGACCTGGTGGGCGGCTTCGGCGCCAACCTCTTCGGGCACTACCACCCCGACCTGGTGGCCGAGGAGCGCCGCCTGAGCGAGCGCAAGGTGCCGCTGCTGGCCCAGGGCTCCTGCCGCGGCGGCGCCGCGCGGCTGGCCATGGAGCTGGCCGCCCGCATCGGCGACTACGTGACCATCTTCACCAACTCGGGGACCGAGACGGTGGAGGCCGCCATGAAGCACGCCCGCCTGGAGACGGGGCGGAGCAGCTTCTGGGCGGTGCGCGGCGCCTTCCACGGCAAGACGGTGGGCTCGGTGCAGGCCACCTGGAGCTACCGCCAGGCGTACGCCGGGTGGGGCCCGCAGGTGCGCTTCATCGACCCCCACGACCCCGCCGACTGGGCCGCCGCCGAGGCCGAGCTCGCCGCCGCCGACCTGGCGGGGCTGCTGCTGGAGCCGGTGCAGGGCGAGGGCGGGGTGCGCCCCCTCCCGGCCGACTTCGTGGCCTGGGCGGTGGAGGCCTGCCGCCGCCGCGGCGCGCCGGTGATCGCCGACGAGATCCAGAGCGGGCTGGGGCGCACCGGCACCCTGCTGGCCGGACAGGCGCTGGGGATCGAGCCCGACTACGTCTGCCTCTCCAAGGCGCTGGGCGGCGGGCTGGTGAAGATCGGCGCGCTGATGATCTCGCGCGAGCGGCTGGTCGACGACTTCACCCTCTCGCACACCTCCACCTTCGCCGAGGACGACCGCGGCTGCCTGCTGGCCGCCAAGGCGCTGCAGATCATCGACCGCGACGACCTGGCGGGGCGGTGCGCCGCCTCGGGAGCGGCGCTGCAGGAGCGGCTGCGGGCGGTGGCCGAGCGCTTCCCCGACCAGATCGAGGAGGTGCGCGGCGCCGGGCTGATGGTGGGGGTGCAGCTGCGCGACCAGACCGACTCGCCGTCCAACACCTTCCGCATGCTCTCGCGGCAGGAGTACCTGGGGTACGCGGCCGCGGCCTACCTGCTGAACGTGCAGCGGGTGCGGGTGCTCCCCACGCTCAGCAACCCGCTCACGCTCCGCATCCAGCCCTCGGCGTACGTGAGCGAGGCGCACATGGACCGCGCCGCCGCGGCCATCGAGGCGCTCTGCACCGCCATGCGCGCGCTCGACCTGGTGCACCTCACCGGCTTCTCGGTGGGGCGCCCGGCCGAGCCGGTGCAGGTGTGGCGCCCGGCGATGCCGCTGCGCCGCGAGACCCCGCGCATCGCCAGGCGCGTCGCCTTCCTGGGGCACCTGATCGTCCCCGAGCACGCGGTGCTCTGGGACGGCGCGCTGGAGCGCTTCACCGCCGACGAGATCGACGCCCACGTGCGCCGCTCGGCGCGGGTGCTGGGGCCCGTGATCTTCGACCAGGAGCACATCACCTCGGCCACCGGCGAGCAGGTGCACTTCTCCTTCATCGGCCTCTACCTCACCTCGGCGCAGGTCTCCGAGTCGCTGGCGCGGCGCGACGGCGACTGGATCATGGAGAAGATCGAGGAGGCGGTGGAGCTGGCGCGCGACAACGGGTGCCAGGTGATCGGGCTGGGCGGCTACACCTCGATCGTGGCGCGCAACTGCAAGCGGGTGAAGACCCCGGGGATCGCGCTCACCTCCGGCAACTCGCTCACGGTGGGGATGGGGCTCGAGGCGCTCCGCCGCGCCGCCGGGGAGCAGGGGATCGACCTGGCCTCCTCCGCGCTCGGGGTGGTGGGCGCCGGCGGCAACATCGCCTCCACCTACGCGGCGATCATGGCGCCGAAGGTGCGCGAGGTGGTGCTGGTGGTGCGCGATCCCTCCTCGCCGCGCGCGCTCGCGCAGGTCGAGGCGCTGCGCCAGGCGGCGCCGCTCACCCGGGTGAGCGCCACCGCCGACGTGGGGGCGCTGCGCGGCTGCCCGCTGGTGCTCTCGGCCTCGAACTCCGCCGAGGCGCTCATCTTCCCCGAGCACCTGTACCCGGGCCCCACGGTGATCTGCGACATCTCGCTCCCCCCCGACGTGGACGCCTCGGTGGCCCGCGAGCGCCCCGACGTGCGCGTGATCCGCGGCGGGGTGGTGCGGCTCCCCCACAACCCCCGCTTCGGCCTGGCCGGCGCCCCGCTGGAGCCGGGGCTGGTGTACGCCTGCCTGGCCGAGACGGTGCTGATGGGGCTCGAGGGCGCCACGCAGCACGGCTCCTACGGCCCGGTCACGGCGGCCGGGGTCGAGGCGGCGCTGGCGGCGGCGAAGAAGCACGGCTTCGAGCTGGGGGCCTTCCAGAATGCGCGGGCGTACTGACATGGGTCGCTTAACTGACATGGGACGCTTGATGGGACACGCGAACGGAAACGGCAACGGCGCCCGCCCCTCCGCCCACCCCTCGGTGGTGCTGGTGACCGGCGCCTCGTCGGGGATCGGGAAGGCGTGCGCCGACCTGCTGCACGCGGAAGGGTGCCGGGTGTACGGCGCCAGCCGCACCGCCCCCGAGGTGCAGGCGCCCTACGCCACCCTGCGCATGGACGTGGGCGACGAGGCGTCGGTGCGCGAGGGGGTGGAGGCGGTGCTCGAGGCCGAGGGGCGCATCGACGCGGCGGTGAACTGCGCCGGCTTCGGGATCGCCGGGGCGGTGGAGGAGACCTCGATCGACGAGGCCAAGGGGCAGTTCGACACCAACTTCTTCGGGGTGCTGCGCGTCTGCCGCGCGGTGCTCCCGTCCATGCGCGCGCGGCGCAGCGGGACCATCGTGAACGTGAGCTCCATCGCGGGGCTGGTCTCGCTCCCCTTCCAGGCCTTCTACAGCGCCAGCAAGTTCGCGCTGGAGGGGATGACCGAGGCGCTCAGGATGGAGGTGCACCCCTTCGGCATCCACGTGGTGCTGGTGGAGCCAGGCGACACGCGCACCCGCTTCACCGCCAACCGGCGGCGGGTGGCGGCGGCCGAGTGCGAGGCGTCGCCCTACCGCAGCGCCTTCGCCGAGGCGCTGCGGGTGGCGGAGCAGGAGGAGCAGCAGGGGGTGGACCCCATGCCGGTGGCCCGGGTGGTGGCGCGCGCGGTGAAGGCCAGCGCCCCCGACCTGCGCTACACGGTGGGGCCCACCATGCAGCGGCTGGCGCCGCTGATCCGCGGCGTGCTCCCCTACTCCGTGTACGAGACGCTGATGCGCAAGCACTACGGCCTGTAGCGCCCACCGCCGCGAGGGAGCCGAATGCGCGTTCTGGACAGGTGCGACCTCTACACCGCCGCGAGAGAGTGCCAGGCGGCGGGGCTCTACCCCTACTTCCAGCCCATCGAGCGCTCCGACGACGCCGAGGTGGTGATCCAGGGCGAGCGCAAGGTGATGGCGGGCTCCAACAACTACCTGGGGCTCACCCACCACCCGCTGGTGCTGGAGCGCGCGCGCGAGGCGCTGCTGCGCTACGGCTCGGGGTGCACCGGGAGCCCGCTGCTGAACGGCACCCTGGACCTGCACCTGGAGCTCGAGGCCAGGCTCGCGCGGCTCCTGGGCACCGAGGCCGCGCTGGTGTTCAGCACCGGCTTCCAGGCCAACCTGGGGGTGGTCTCCACCCTGCTGCGGCGGGGCGACCACCTCTACATGGACCGGCTGAACCACGCCTCGCTGGTGGACGGCGGCTCCCTCTCGGGCGCCGCGGTGCACCGCTACCCGCACGGCGACCTGGCCACCCTGGAGCGCCAGCTCGCCGCCGCCCCGCCCGACGCCCCCCGGCTCATCGCCACCGACGGCGTCTTCTCCATGGAGGGCGACATCGTCGACCTCCCGGAGCTGGCCGCGGTGGCCGAGCGCCACGGCGCCGACCTGCTGGTGGACGACGCCCACGCGCTGGGGGTGCTGGGCGCGCGGGGCGGGGGAACGGCGCAGCACTTCGGGATGGAGGGGCGGGTGTCGCTCACCGTGGCCACCTTCTCCAAGTCGCTCGCCTCCATCGGCGGGATGGTGGCGGGGCCCGAGTCGGTGCTGCACTTCCTCCGCCACCACTCGCGGCCGTTCATCTTCAGCGCCAGCATGCCGCCCCCCTCGGTGGCCACCGTGCTGGCGGCGCTGGAGGTGATGGAGCGCGAGCCGGAGCGGCGCGAGGCGCTCTGGCGCAACACCCGCGAGACGCGCGCGGGGCTCGTGGCCATGGGCTTCGACGTGGGGCGCAGCGAGACGCCGGTGATCCCGGTGGTGATCGGGGAGATGCTGGAGACCTTCGCCTTCTGGAAGGCGCTCTTCGAGGCCGGGGTCTTCACCAACCCCGTCACCCCGCCCGCCGTGCCCCCGGGCGAGTGCCGGCTGCGGGTGTCGCTGATGGCCACGCACACCCCGGAGCACGTGGAGCGGATCCTCGACGGCTTCGACCGGGCGCGCAGGCGGCTGGCGCGCGCCGCGAGCCACGGCTCCGCCGGCGTGCTGGCGGCGGCCGCCCCGTGACGTCCGCGCCGCTGCGGGTGCTGGGGATCGCCGGGAGCGTGCGCCGCGGCTCGTTCAACCGCGCGCTGCTGGAGGCGGCCCGGGAGCTGGCGCCGCCGGAGATGACCGTCTCCATCCACGACCTGGAGCCGCTCCCGCTCTTCCGCCCGGAGACCGAGCCGCCGGCCGAGGTGCGCGCGCTGCTCTCCGCCATCGACGCCGCCGACGCGCTGCTGGTGGCCACCCCCGAGTACAACTACGGCGTTCCCGCGGTGCTCTGCAGCGCGCTGGAGTGGGCCTCGCAGCCGCCCGCCGCCTCGGTGCTGCGCGGCAAGCCGGCGGCGGTGATGGGCGCCTCCACCGGCCGCGGCGGCACCGTGCGGGCGCAGCTGCAGCTCCGCCAGCTCTTTCTCTACACCGGGGTGCGCGCCCTGCTGCAGCCCGAGCTGATGGTGGACCGCGCCTGCGAGCGCTTCTCGGCCGACGGGCGGCTGGTGGACGCGCCGCTGCGCGAGCGGCTGGGGCGGCTGCTGCTGGAGCTGGCGGAGTGGACGCGCCTGCTCGGGGGCGTGGGGCGGGAGCCGCGCGCCGCGGTCCCGGCTCCCGCGGCCCGCTTCGCGCCGGCCAACGGGAACGGGGCGACGCCGCCGCTCCGCGAGGTGGCCGGGGTGGTGCAGCTCCAGGGCTGAGCCGCCGGCGGTCGACGGGCCCCGGGGCGGGGAAGGAGTCCGCCCCCGGCCATCCAATCCATGCGCACGCCCGGCTTTCGGCCCGGGCTTCATCTTCCTCCCCGGCCTCCCGCCTCCGCGCGTCCGCTCACCGGACGCACCGGGGCCGCCGAGCCGACCTTCGCCCGCCCCGCCCTCCTCCCGGAGGTTTCCATGAGCCGCCGCACCGTCAAGCTCGTCCTCCTCGCCCTGATCACGCTCGACATCATCTTCCCGGTGGTGATCTTCGGCTTCCCGGGCCTCTGGACGCGGCTCTTCCACGCCATGCCCACCGACGACCCGCTCGGGCTGCTGCACCGGCTGGGCGCGGGGTGGGCGGCCTTCGCCTTCTGGATGATCGTCGCGTACTTCAACTGGGAGCGCGATCCCGGCTGGCTGGCGATGGTCGCCGGGATCCGCTGGACGGAGAGCTGGGCGGACTGGTTCTACGTCTTCTACGCGCACCATGCCACCCTCTTCGGCTGGGTGTCGCTGCTGGGCGCGTCGCCGGTGAACCTGCTCGCGGGGTGGTTCTTCTTCAGCGCGTACCGCCACTACCGCTGCTCGGGGCTGCCGGCCCCGCCGACTCCGCCAGGCCCCACACGCTGAGCGGACAGTGCGATCCCGTTTCGGATGATTGAGTGTGCATTCAGGCAACGGAACGTCTCACGCAGAGGGACCAGAGGGACCAGAGAACTACGGTCCGTTTCCTCTGGTTCCTCTGGTCCCTCTGTGTGAAACGTCTTTCCGGAATGCACCGCCGTTGGAGAGAAATGGTATGACGCACCATCCTGACCCACCTGCATCATGCCAGGGACGATGAACCGCGCCGCCGCCGCCGATCCACCCGCCGTCCGTGTCCTTCCCGCGGAGGAGGCCGCGCTCGCGGCGCTGGTCGCGGACCCGCCGGCCACGGTGCTGGTGGTGAGCGACCTGCACATCGCCGCCGGTCGCGACCCTGCCACCGGGCGCTTCGACCGCACCGAGAACTTCTTCGCCGACGAGGCGTTCTTCCGCTTCCAGGAGCACCACCGCGCCGAGGCCGCCGGCGGCGCGCTGCTGGTGCTGAACGGCGACACCTTCGACTTCCTGCGGATCGTCGCCACGCCGCGCACCGCGCCCGAGCTGGAGGCGTGGCGCGAGGCGCTGGCGCGGCTGGGCGTGCGGATGAGCGCCGAGGAGCTGGGGAAGTCCATCGACCGGAAGGAGCGCCGCTACGGGCTGGGCACCGAGGACTTCAAGTGCGTCTGGAAGCTGGGGGAGATCGCCTGCGGGCACCCGCGCTTCTTCGACGCGCTGCGGGGCTGGCTGCGCGCGGGCGGGCGGATCCTGGTGGTGAAGGGGAACCACGACGTGGAGCTCCACTGGCCGCTGGTGCGGCTCGCGCTGCGGCGGATGCTCCGGGTCGCGGACGGGGCCGGGCAGGGGCCGGTGGTGTTCTGCGACGACGGCGTGCGGCTGGCGAACCTCTACCTGGAGCACGGCCACCAGTACGAGAGCACCACCCGGGTGGAGGGCTCGCCCACGCTGGTGGTGAAGCAGGACGGCCGCGACGTGGAGACCATCCGCCTCCCCTCCGGCTCCTTCGTGAACCGCTACCTGATCAACAGCGCGGAAGACATCTACCCCTTCCTGGACAACGCGCGCCCGCAGAGCAAGTCGGTGCGGCTGATCCTGCGGCGGCACCCGCTGAAGGCGCTGAAGCTGGTGCTCCCGGCCTTCCACCTCATCCGCCGCAGCTGGCGCATCTCCGGGGGGAGCTTCGGGCGGAGCGTGCTCACCCTCCTCAACGTCCTGGGCCCGCTGGTCGGCATCGTGGCGGTGGCGCTGGTGCTCTACCTCCTCGGCGTCCTCGACCGCACCGGCGCGCTCGGCGAGGGCGTGGCGCGGGTCATCCACCGGGTGCTGCAGGGGCTGGGGAGGTACCGCTACCTGCTGTCGCTCCTGGGCCTCGCCCTCCCCTACCTCCTCTCCGCGATCGCCGACTGGCGCGAGGAGCACCGGCGGGGGAGGGTGCTGGAGGACCCGTTCAGCGACGAGGCGTACCACGCGTTCCTCGCGCGCTACCCGGCGGCCGCGCCGACCCTCGTCTACATCGTCTACGGGCACACCCACAACCAGGACGCGCAGCACGTCCGCCGCGACCCCGGCTCGCCCGGGGTGCTGTACCTGAACACGGGGACCTGGACGCCGCTCTTCGACGACGACCGGCCGGACCTGATCGGCCGGGCCTTCCGCCCCTTCCTGCGCTTCGACCGGGAGCCGGGGGGCGTCTACACGCATGCCTACCTGCAGTGGAACGACGAGCGCGGCGGGCCGGACCCCATCGAGATCCTGGGCCCGGTGCGGCGCAGCGGCTGGGACGAGCCGTCGCTGATCGGCGAGCCCCTGCCGCCGGAGCCCGCCGAGCCCGGGAACGCACGGCCGGCCGTCGGCCCCTGACCCACCCATCAGGCCCTCGAACGAGAGGAGACGCATCATGCCGAATGCATGCGACACGGACTTCCTGATCATCGGCAGCGGCTTCGGCGGGTCGGTCACCGCCTGCAGGCTGGCGGAGCACGGGTGCAGGGTGACCGTGCTGGAGCGCGGGCGCGAGTGGGAGTCGGAGAACTTCATGCCGCCCAACCCGCCGCCGGAGCTCTCCCCCTACCCGGACCAGGACGTCCGCGACTGGCTCTACGACTCGCGCCGGCCGCACCAGTGGAACGGGTGGATCGAGGCGCACCTCTGGGGGGCGATGTCGGTGGTGCGGGCGGCGGGGGTGGGGGGCGGCTCGCTGGTGTACGCCAACGTCTCCGCCATCCCGCACCCGGTCACCTTCGCCCAGGGGTGGCCGAGCGCCATCACCTACAACGGGCTGCTGCCGTACTACGACCTGGCGGGGCGGATGCTGAACGTGCAGAAGATCCCCGACAACCAGCTCACCAGCCGCTTCCACCTGATGGAGCGGGCGGTGGCGCACCTCCCCGGGCAGCCGCCGCTGCAGAAGCTCGACCTCGCGCTGACCTTCCACCCGGACTTCGACACCTCGCGCTACCCGATGAAGGACCTGGACTACTTCGTCCGGTTCCGCAACGCGTTCGGGAAGGAGCAGGGGACGTGCATCCACGCGGGCCGGTGCGACGTGGGGTGCCCCACCAAGGCCAAGAACACGCTCGACCTGAACTACCTGGCGGTGGCGCGGGCCCATGGCGCCGAGGTGCGGCCGCTGCACCAGGTGAGCCACCTGGAGCGCGTGCAGGGCGTCGGCTGGCGGGTGCACTTCCAGCGCATCGACCGCAGGCGGAAGGCGCTCGCCGCCGGCTCCCTCACCGCCGGCACGGTGATCCTGGCCGCGGGGTCGATCGGGAGCACCGAGATCCTGCTGCGCTCGCGCGACCTCTTCCGCACCGTCTCCGGCCTCAGCCCGCGCCTGGGCCAGCGCTGGAGCTCGAACGGGAACTATCTCACCCCGGCCAGGCACCCCGGCGTGCGGGTGGACCCCACCCTGGGCCCCACCATCACCGCGGGGATCAGCTACCAGAACCAGCCGCTGGGCGAGCCGCGCTTCACCATCGAGGAGGGCGGGTTCCCGCCGCTGCTGCGGCTCTTCCTGGAGGGCGGGATCCGCGGGAAGCTGGTGCGCCGGGTGCTGCTGCGGCAGCCGCTGAAGGCGATGACGAAGCTGGCGGTGAAGCACCCGGGCGACGAAGACCCGGTGCTGGAGGTGATGCCCTGGTTTGCCAACGGCGTGGACGCGGGGAACGGGCGGCTGCACCTGGGCCGCCGCTGGTACGCGCCCTGGAAGAAGGACCGGCTGAAGCTGGAGTGGGACGTCTGCCGCTCCGTGCCGGTGATCCAGGGGATCCTGGCGAAGCACCACGCGCTGGCCGCGGCCGCGGGCGGGCGCGAGTGGTCCTCGCGGACCTGGCCCTTCTTCCCCTCGCTGGTCACCCCGCACCCCCTCGGCGGCTGCGGGATGGGCGACACCGCCGCCGAGGGCGTCACCGACCACTTCGGCAGGGTGTTCGGCCAGGAGGGGCTGTACGTGGCCGACGGCTCCCTCTTCCCCGGGGCACTGGGGATCAACCCCTCGCGCACCATCGCCGCGCTGGCGGAGCGCATCGCCGAGCAGCTGACCGGGCGCCTGGGCACCGCGCCGCCGCAGCCGCCCTTCCCGGCGCACCCGCAGCCGGGTCCCCTGCCTCCGCCGCCCCGGCCGTGACGCGTGGGCCGCGGCGCGGAGACGCGCAAGTCGGGGTGGCCGCGCGGCCGCCCCGACTTGCGCGGGCGGGGCCGTTGACGCGCCTGGATGCCTGCGCTATCTATCAGCGGACGGCCAAAAGATTGTCGCGTTCCAGAATCCCCGCACCCTCCCCCGCAGCACTTCCCGGCTGGGACGACCGTCCCGGCGTGCATCACCCTCGTCACCCCCGCGTCCCGATGAACTCGCCCCTCCTGCAGTGGGTCCGCAAGCTCTTCCTGCTCGGCAACGGCCTGACCTTCCTGGGCTTCGCCATCGCCACCACCGTCAACATCACCTGGACCGCCACTCTCTACGGCTACACGCTGAACGGCGTGGGCGGGGCCAACGAGTTCCGGGCGGTCTACATGGGGTTCTGGCTGGGGCTCACCTACGGCTTCTTCCGCGCGCTGAAGCACTACAACCTGGCCATCCTGGGCGACGTGATGTTCACCCTGGTGTTCATGCAGTCGCTCGGGCGCCTCTACTCCTTCGCGGTGGACGGAATCCCGCCCATGCAGTTCGTGCTCTTCTTCGTGCTGGAGTTCGTGACCGCCGGGATCGGGCTGCTGATCCGCCCGCACGCGCAGACCGACGCGGCCACGGCCCGCACGGCCGCGCTGGCGTAGGGCACCCCGCACGGCACCCCCGCATCATGAGAGAGCGATGGAAAACGATCCGATCTTCCAGCCGCTGAAGTTCCGGAACCTGGAGGTGAAGAACCGGATCTTCCGCTCCAACCTCACCGGGCGCTTCGACAACTACAACGGGTCGGGGACGCCGGCGCGGCTGAACTGGGAGGAGCGCTTCGCGCGCGGGGGCGTGGGGGCCATCCTCACCGCGCACACGCCGGTCTCGGCACGCGGGCGGGTGCTCCCCAACTACGCCATCGTGGACAGCGACGACCGCATCCCCTTCTTCCGGGAGATGGCGAACGTCGTCCATCGCTACGACTGCAAGATCGTGATGCAGCTCAGCCACGCCGGCCGGCAGCAGGACATCGCCGGGGTGGAGCACGAGGGCGAGCCCTCGCTCACCGCCTCGCCGGGGGTGGACTACTTCAACGGGTTCTCGGGGCGCGAGATGACGCACGCCGAGATCCGCACGGTGGTCGGCCAGTTCGCCGCCGGCGCGCGGCGGGCGCGGCTGGCCGGCTTCGACGGGGTGGAGCTGCACGGGAACGCCGGGTACCTGATCACCCAGTTCCTGAGCCCCGCCAGCAACCGGCGGCGCGACGAGTACGGCGGGTCGCTGCGCAACCGGGCGCGCTTCCTCCTGGACATCGTGGAGGCCATCCGGCGCGAGGTGGGCCGCGACTTCCACCTGCAGGTGAAGCTCTCGGCCGAGGACCTGAACAACATGGTGGCCTTCTGGGAGGGCCCCGGCACCCGGCTCGCGGACTCGATCCAGGTGTGCAGGTGGCTGGAGGAGGCCGGCGTGGACGCGCTCCACGTGAACAACGGCAACTCCTTCCCCCACCCGGTGCAGCCCCCCGGCCCGCTCCCGGTGGCGGTGGCGGCGCACACCTACGGGGTGATGGTGAACAGCGGGAAGCACACCTTCCGCAACTACATCTTCTTCCGCTACCGGCTGCTGCGGCCGCTCTTCACCTGGCTCTGGAACCGCGCCCGCCCGCGTGACGTGGAGGGGATCAACGTCCCCGACACGAAGGCGATCCGCGCCGCGGTGGGCATCCCGGTGATCTGCACCGGCGGCTTCCAGCGCGCGTCGCTGATCCGCCAGGTGCTCACCGACGGCACCTGCGACGCGGTGAGCATCGCCCGGCCGCTGGTGGCCAACCCCGACCTCCCGCAGCTGATCGCCGCGGGGCGGGAGCTCCCCGACAAGCCGTGCACCTTCTGCAACCAGTGCATGGTGCGGGTGCTGCGCGACCCGCTGGGGTGCTACGAGCTCTCGCGCTTCGACGGTGACCGCGACGCCATGATCCGCGAGGTCATGTCGGTGTTCGAGGACAGGGTGTTCGTGAAGCTGGCCCCGGGCACCCCCATCGCCGCCGCGCCGGACGGCGTCGAGGCTGCCCCGTCGGCGGCGGGGGATTAGCGCGGATTTCTCGCGGTTCCGGAGTTCTTCGCGGTCGGCGGCTGCCCTCTCCCTGCGCCTGAGCGCGCAAACCCTCTCCCGTACCGGGCGAGGGGCTGGGTGTCGGAGCACCCTGGGCGCGGTCGTGCGGCGGCAGACCCAACGCCTCCGGTTCCGGCTCGGCGCAGGCGGCGGCGTCACTCCCTCTCCCGGGACGGGAGAGGTGGCGAGCCCCAGCGAGCCGGAGAGGGCGGCCGCGGACACGCGAAAGACTCCGGCTCTCGCAGAGACGTGTCTCCGAAAGCAGGCCCACGCTTTTCGCTCCACGTTCGACCACGGAAGAACCCCATGCGCGACATCTACGACGTCGTGGTGATCGGCTCCGGCTTCGGCGGCGCGATCCCGGCGTGCCGGCTGGCGGTGGCGGGGCAGTCGGTGTGCGTGCTGGAACGCGGGCGGCGCTGGGCCCCGGCCGACTTCCCCCGCACCACCCCCGAGGTGGCGCGCGCCTTCTGGACGCCGCGGGCCCTGGGGCTGCTGGACATCCGCTCCTTCCGCCACGTGGACGTGATCCAGGCGAGCGGGGTGGGCGGCGGATCGCTGGTGTACCTGAACGTGAACTGGCGCCCGCGCCCGCAGGTGTTCGAAGACCCGCGCTGGCCGAAGGGGGTGAAGCGGGAGACGCTGGAGCGCTACTACGACCTCTCGCGCGAGGTGCTGGAGGCCCGCACGCTCACGCCCCCCGAGGGGTGGGAGATGCCGCCGCGCACCGAGGCCTTCCTGGACGCGGTGAAGCAGACCGGGCGCGAGCCCGTGCTGGTGAACATCGCCGTCTACACGGGCCCGCCGCGGGAGAACCCGTTCGGCGGCGCGCCGCAGTCGGGCTGCATCTACTGCGGCAACTGCATGCTCGGCTGCCGGGTGCACGCCAAGAACACGCTGGACCTGAACTACCTGGCGGTGGCCGAGCGCTTCGGCGCCGAGGTGCACCCGCTGCATCGGGTGGAGCGCATCGAGCCGCTGGAGGAGGGGAAGAGCGGCTACCGGGTGAGCTTCCGCCGGCTGGGGCCCGAGGGCGGCACGGGGACGGTGGTGGGGCGCCGGATGGTGGTGGCCGCGGGGACGCTCGGCACCAACGACCTGCTGCTGCGCGCCCGCGACCAGCACCGCACCCTCCCGCGGCTGAGCCGCGCCCTGGGCACCGGCTTCTCCATCAACGGCGACTACCTGCTGAACGGAACGGTGCGGGCCAGGCGCGACGTGGACCCCATCCGCGGCCCCTCCATCACCGGCGGGGTGGAGGTGGGGAAGGACGGCGAGGGCGTCTTCATCAGCGACATCGGCTATCCCGACCCCTGGCTCTGGTTCCTGCAGGGCTCGCTCTTCCCCTGGGCGCGGCTCCGCAGCACTCTGGCGGGGGGATGGAAGTACCTGGCGCGCACCTTCGGCTGGTCGAAGTCCCCCGAGTGGACGGTGGGGATGGACCAGTTCTTCGAGGGGAGCTTCACCCCCCGGTGGCTGGGGTACCTGGGGATGGGCACCGACGCCGCCGACGGCGTGGTGGAGCTGAAGCGGAGCGGGCTGAACGTGCGCTGGAGCTTCCGCGCCAGCATGCGCATGTACCGCCAGATGTGGAAGGTGATGAAGGAGTTGAGCGCTGCGCTGGGCGGCCGCTTCGCCCCCTCCATCACCTGGCGCTGGCCGCTGCGCAAGCTGTTGACGGCGCACCCCCTGGGCGGCTGCGCGCTCTCCGACGACCCGGAGCGCGGGGTGGCGAACGAGTGGGGCGAGGTGTGGGGCTACCCCAACCTCTTCGTCTCCTGCGGCTCGGTGGTGCCCACCGCGCTGGGGGTGGCCCCCTCGGGGACCATCGCCGCCCTGGCGGAGCGGATCGCCGAGCACATGGCCGGGGTGCCGAGCGACAACGCGGCGCTGCGCCTCCCCATCCCCATCCAGGGGATCACGCCGCGCACGCCGCCCGCGCCCCCCGTCGACGCGCCGCCGCTCGCGCCCGTCTGAGCCGGTGGGCGGCGTACCCATTCGATCGACAGGCCTTCACCGGCCGCACTTCCGGCCGGCGCCCCGGGCGCCGGCCTCCTTCCCCCTCCTTGCGCGAGGTTGTTTCCATGTCGGGCCCCTTCGATTTCGACGTCGTCATCATCGGGAGCGGCTTCGGCGGCTCCATCAACGCCTGCCGGCTCTCCGCGGCCGGGCAGAAGGTGCTGGTGCTGGAGCGCGGCCGCTGGTGGAAGCCGCCCGCGGAGCCGAACAACCCGGTGGACATGAGCCAGTTCCCCGCCGACGCCACGCCTTACCCGCGCAGCCCGGAGGACCCGTGGGTCTGGTCGCCGTCGGACCCGGCCAAGCACCACGGGTGGATCGAGTTCCACTTCTGGCCGCACATGGCCGTGGCCACCGCGGCCGGCGTGGGCGGCGGCTCGCTGGTGTACGCCAACGTCTCCGCCATCCCCCCCGCGATCACCTTCGAGCAGGGGTGGCCCGCGGGGGTCGACCGCGACACCCTGCTGCCGTACTACGAGCGGGCGGGGAAGGTGCTCGACGTGCAGAAGCTCCCCGACAACCAGCTCACCCAGCGCTACCTGCTGGTGCAGCAGGCCGCCGGCGAGATCGGCGACGCGGAGCGCTTCGACAAGCTGGAGCTGGCGGTCACCTTCTCGGAGGCGTGGAACTACCAGCTGAAGGACCCCTTCGACAACTCGCACACGAAGCCCTTCACCAACCAGTTCGGGCACGCGCAGGGCACCTGCGTGCACTGCGGCAACTGTGACCTGGGGTGCCAGGTGCTGGCGAAGAACACGCTGGACCTGAACTACCTCTGGCAGGCGCAGCAGCAGGGCACCGAGGTGCGGGCGCTCTCGATGGTGAGCCACGTCTCCCCCGAGGGCGAGGGGTACCGGGTGCACTACTCCACCATCGACAACGCCACCGACACCATCACCGACGGCTTCAGCGTCACGGGGCGGCGGGTGATCCTGGCCGCGGGGTCGCTGGGGAGCACGGAGCTCCTGCTGCGCTCGCGCGAGCAGTTCGGTACCCTGCCGAACGTGAGCGATGCGCTGGGCGGGCAGTGGAGCGCCAACGGCGACTACCTGACGCCGGCGTGGTACGCCAAGCGCCAGCCGCCCCCGTCGCCCACCTGGGGCCCGACCATCACCTGCCACATCGACTACCTGGTCGACCAGCCCGAGGGTGCGCCGCGCTTCACCATCGAGGACGGGGGGATTCCGCCCGCGGGGCGCGACTGGCTGGTGCAGGCGATCGAGGTGGAGGAGAAGAAGGTGAAGTTCCCCTTCAACCTGGCGCTGCAGCACCTGGCGAACATGGTCACCGACGACAACGAGTTGCAGAAGCTGATGCCGTGGTTCGCCAACGGCGTCGACGCGGGGAACGGGGTGCTCGAGCTGAAGGACGGGGAGCTCTTCCTGAACTGGGACGTGACGGCCTCCAAGCCCACCTACGACGCGGAGATCCACAAGCAGGTCCAGCTCGCGCACGCCACCGGCGGGGCGGCGCAGGTGCCGCTCTCGTGGTCGCTCTTCCACTGGCTGATCACCCCGCACCCGGTGGGCGGCGCCCGCATGGGCGACACGGCCGAAAACGGGGTGGTGGACCAGTGGGGCGAGGTGTTCGGGTACCCCGGGCTGTACGTGTCGGACGGGTCCATCATCCCCACGCCCATCGGGATCAACCCGTCGCGCACCATCTCGGCGCTGTCGGAGCGGATCGCGGAGCGCCTGATCGAGGAGATCAACGGGCCGGCGAAGGTGCAGATCCCGGCGATCTTCGGCGAGACCGCCGACGTCGTAACGTCTTGACCGCAACCGCATTTGACGCAGAGGCGCAGAGGAACGGAGAGAACGGTTCTCTCTGTTCCTCTGCGCCTCTGTGTGATGAATAACGTAAATATGGGATTGACAGATAGTTAGGATTGCGGTAGATTGGTTGCACGACATAGCAGGGAGTCACACGTTTGAGCCGATAGTCTTGAAGCCGGGGGCTGATCCCGCAGCGGCCGTGGAGTCCTTCGACGGACACCGCGAAACCTTCGGGGATGCCACCCACCGATACTCACGTATCAGGCTTCAAACCTGCTCTCTGGTATGTCCTGGACGCGGGGTGGAGCAGCCTGGTAGCTCGTCGGGCTCATAACCCGAAGGTCGCGGGTTCGAATCCCGCCCCCGCTATGCGAAAGCGCCTCCGCACCTTTATCGGTGCGGAGGCGCTTTCTTCGTCCCCGGGAGCGACAGCCACTATTGTACGCGATGATACCGCCGGGCTAGCTTGTCGCCTTCATCTGGGCAGCATCACGAGCCGTCAGGTCGAACGGGGATGACGAACTATACGGATGCGGAGCTCGAGGCGATGCTCGGCGACCTCGAGTCGGACCTCGTGGAGCGGAAGGAGTCGTTCGCGGGCGACGCTCCCACGAAGGTCCGCGAAGTGGTCAGGCCGTTCGACGTGCATCCGCTCCCCTCCGCCACGCTCGGCGACCTGGACCGGGTTCGCTTCGCGAACGAATACCTCCCCGCCGCCTTCGCGCTCGACGTGCTGGAGGCGAACGACCGCACGCTGGAGCAGCGGCTGGCCGTCACCAAGATGGTCGCATCCGCCGATGCGCCGGTGCCCACGGTGCTTGGGGTGCTCGTGCTCGGGAAGGCGCAGCCGCGCGACTTCCTCCCCGGGGCCTACGTGCAGTTCCTCCGCATCGCGGGGCGGGATCTCGCCGACCCTATCGTGGACGAGTTGACCGTCGACGGCCCGGTGTCGGAGCTGCTGCGCGGGATCGATCAGAAGCTGCAGGCGCACAACCGCACCGCGGTCGACATCACCGGGGGGCCCACGGAGGAACGCCGGTCGGACTATCCGCTCCCCGCACTGCAGCAGCTCGTGCGCAACGCGGTGATGCACCGTAGCTACGAGGCCACGCACGCCCCCGTGCGCGTGTACTGGTACGACGACCGGATCGAGATCACGAGTCCCGGAGGCCCGTTCGGCACGGTGAGCGCCGAGAACTTCGGTCACCCGGGCGTGGCCGACTACCGCAACCCCAACCTCGCGGAAGCACTGCGGGTCCTGGGATTCGTGCAGCGCTTCGGCGCCGGCCTGGCGATTGCGCGGCGGGCGCTGGCCGAGAACGGGAATCCACCCCTGGAGGTCGACGTGCAGCCCTCGCACGTGACCGCGGTGGTGAGGCTGGCTTCGTGAGCCGTACCGCCCCTCTTCGCCACCTGCCCCCATTCGTTTGACCTCCTCCTACCATCCGCCCGTCGCGCGGCTGCTGACGCTGGGGCGGGAGCCGGCGACCCGCCGCATCTGGCCGGACTATCGCCACCTCGGGCTCTCCGCCCGGCACGTGCCGGAGCTCGTCCGCGTGGCCACCGACGCCGCCCTGCTGGATGCCGGGGGACGGTCGGCCGCGGGGTGGGCGCCGCTGCACGCCTGGCGCGCGCTCGGGCAGCTGGAGGCCGAGGCGGCCGTCGCGCCGCTGCTCGCCCTGCTGGAGCGGGAGGTGGACGATGGGGTGGTGCTCGACGAGATCCCGGTCGTGCTGGGGATGATCGGCCCGGCATCGCTCCCCGCCGCGACGCTCTGGCTCTTCGACGAGGGGCGCGACGAACAGCTGCGCGTGGCCGCGGGGCGGATCCTGGCCGAGGTGGCGCACGAGTACCCGGACCGGCGCGACGAGGCCGCCGCCGTGCTCGTCCAGCAGCTCCAGGACTGGCCGCACCAGACGCCCCTGCTGAACGCCCTCCTGATCGCCGACCTGGTGGAGCTGCAGGAGGTCGCGGCGGCGCCGGTGATGGAGGCGGCCTACGCGGCGGGCGCAGTGGACGCGGCGGTGTTCGGAGACTGGGAAGACGTGCAGATAGACCTCGGGCTGCTGGAAGAGCGCGTCACCTTCGATCCGCGGCCCGTCCGCGGCGCTCCCGCGAAGGCCCGCCGCAAGGCCGAGAAGGCGGCGCGGAAGCGAAACCGCAGGCGGAAATAGGCGGTTTCGCTCTCTTTTCCCCCCTCGTTTCCTCTCTCCGGCTCCCCGTGAATCCCATCCTCTAAAAATCTTTCTATCTAATCATCCTGCAACGATTTAGCGTGGCCCGTTGCTTGCAAATGTTTGGGGGCTCGTCCCAAGAGACGTCGGAAGCCCTCGAACGGAGCGTGAGCATGTTCTCACTGTACGACCCGAAAACCGGACGCCGACGCCGTCAGTGGAACCCGACCACCGTGACCGTGTCCATCGTGGCCCATGCGGCCGTGATCGCCGCGATCGCGGGGTTCGCGCAGCAGGCCGACGCCAGGACGGTGCACGAGGAGGTGATCGCGGAGTGGAAGCTGGACGACAAGCCCAAGCCGCCGCCGCCGCCCCCGCCTCCGCCGCCCCCGGAGCCGCTGCCGCCCACGCCCAAGGAGCCGCCGAAGGTGGAGCTTGCGCCCCGTCCCGAGCCGCCGCGCGCGCGCCCGCGTCCGCAGCCGCCCGTGAAGGGGAACTTCGTCACGCCGCGGCCGCCCACGACGCCGCCCATCGGCATCCCGGCCCCGGACCCGAACGCGCGCCCGCTGACCCAGCAGGACGTGAGCGGGGTGGGGAAGGAAGGCGACGTAGTGGGGAACGTGGACGCCTCGGACCACCGCGCGCCCACCGGGAACACCGAGCCCGCGCCCCCGGCCCCGCCGGCGCCCCCCGCGCCCCCGGCCGAGCCCGCCGACGACGGGCCGATGTCGATCGACGAGGTGTCGGTGCGCCCGTCGCTGCGCAACGAGAGCGAGGTTCAGCACGCGCTTGAGCGCGCCTACCCGCCGATGCTCCGCGACGCGGGCGTCACGGGCGAGACCGTGCTGCAGTTCGTGATCGACGAGAACGGCCGCGTGGAGCCGGGCTCGATCGAGGTGGTCTCGTCGAGCGACGACGGCTTCGCCGCGGCGGCGCGCCGGGTGGCGGCCTCCATGCGGTTCAGCCCCGCCAGGGCAGGCGGCCACAACGTCCGCGTGACCACCACCATCCCGGTGCACTGGACCCTCTCGCACTGACGCGGGCGGAAGGTTATCGTAACCGGGAGGAGCCCCGGCGGCCACGCGGCCGCCGGGGCTCCGCTTGCGTCCACACGGCGGTACGCGGGGTGCATGGGCGCCCGCGGCCGCCGGCCGGAGCTCCATCCCCCGGCATTCACCCGTAGAGGACCGTAGAGGACAGGTCGTTGACGCAGTCTCGGACCACGCACCGCCCGCTGGTGCTCGTGGCGATGGTGCTGGGGTCGTTCATGGGGGCCATCGAGGCCACCATCGTCGCCACCGCGCTCCCCAGCATCGCCGCCGAGATCGGCGGCTTCTCGCTCTACAGCTGGGTGTTCTCCTCCTTCCTGCTGATGCAGGCCGTCTCCATCCCCATCTTCGGCAAGGTGTCGGACCTGCTGGGGCGGAAGCCGGCCTTCATCGCCGGCGTGGCCATCTTCCTCCTGGGCTCCGTGCTCTGCGGCTTCGCGCCGTCGATGGGGTGGCTGGTGGCCTTCCGCTTCGTGCAGGGGGTCGGCGCGGGCGCGGTGAACCCGATCGTGATCACGCTGGCCGGCGACCTGTATCCGCTGGAGGAGCGGGGGCGGGTGCAGGGGTACCTCTCCAGCGTCTGGGGCTTCTCGTCCATCGTGGGGCCGCTGGCGGGCGGGCTGATGGTGCACCAGTTCGGCTGGCCGTGGATCTTCTGGATGAACGTGCCCTTCGGGGTGATCGCCATCGTGCTGATCGCGCTCTACCTGCACGAAGACGTGGGCGCGGAGGAGCGGAGCATCGACTATCCCGGCGCGGTGTGGCTGCTGGCCGCGCTGGGGCCGCTGATGCTGACGCTCACCCAGGGGAGCAGCTGGGGCGTCGCCGCGTCGGCGGGGCTGCTGGCGCTCTCCGCGGTGTTCTTCGTGCTCTTCGTGCGCCAGGAGAGGCGCGCGGCCGACCCGCTGATGCACCTGGAGCTCTGGGCGCGCCCGCTGATCCGCAACGCGAACCTGGCCACGCTCACCACGGGGGTGATGATGATCGGCATCATCTCCTTCCTCCCCACCTACGTGCAGGGCGTGCTGCGGGGCTCGGCGGTGCTGGCGGGGTTCACCCTCTCGGCGATGACGCTGGGGTGGCCGATCGCCTCGTTCGCGGCCGGGAACCTGATCGCCTCGCGCGGGGCGCGCGGGATGGTGCGGGTGGGGGCGGTCTGCGCCTTCGCGGGCGCGCTGATCGTCGCCCTGCTGGCGGCGCGCGGGCCGCTGCCGGCGGGCGTGGGGTCGTTCGTGATCGGGGTGGGGCTCGGCTTCCTGGGCACCTCGTTCGTGGTGGCGATCCAGACCAGCGTGGAGTGGGGGCAGCGCGGCGTGGCGACCGCCACCAACCTGCTGATGCGCATCCTGGGCAACGCGCTCGGCGCGGCGCTCTTCGGCGGGGTGCTCAACTGGCGGATGGGCCGCTACCTGCGCCGGAGCGGCCTGGAGGGGCGGGTGTCGATCGACAGCATCCAGGCGCTGATGGGCGACGCCCACGCCTCCCGCCTGGGCGCCCCCGTGCTCGCGGCGCTGCGGACGGGGCTCTCGACCAGCCTGCACCTGGTGTTCTGGGGGATCGTGGCGATGGGGATCGTGACGCTGCTGATCGCGTTCCGCGTCCCCGAGATGGAGCGGCCGACGGATGCAGAATCGTCCGGCCACATTGCTCATTAGCGCGGATTAGCGCGGTTTTTTCTCCACGGTCCGGAGTCCATCGCGTGTCCGCGACCGCGGCGCCCTCTCCCTGCGCCTGAGAGGGCAAACCCTCTCCCGTACCGGGCGAGGGGCTGGGCACCAACCACCCTGCGCACGGTTGTGCGACGACAGATGCAGCGCCGCCGGATCGGGCAGGAGGGAGGCTGGCCACCCGTTGCCACCGAATCGTGCGCTCGATGTGCATGACCCAACACCGCAGACGTCATCCTGAGGCCGACCACGTTCCATCATTCGATCTGGCAAGGACTTGGCAGGCCGAAGGATCGATCGCCGGCCGACTCGACACGCTTCAGGAACGCACGGCTGATCCCGTAATTCATACCACGTTGCCGAGATTCGTTCTGGTTTCCGGCTTCAACTGAAGAACTCACACGGAGTCAACGGAGTTAACGGAGAACGACTCCGCTGACTCCGTTGACTCCGTGTGAGCCATTCGGTTTAGCCGACCTGAACCTGATCGAACCTCTGCAACGTGGTATCAGTACTGCTGCGCGTCCGCCGACGAGCACCGGAAGAGGTCGGTAGAATCCGGCGAAAGTGCCACCGGTGGCCGTTGCGGCGCGGGAGGTTGTGGAGCACGGCGGCGTACGACAGCTTTGCACACTTCGTCTACTTCCCGATTCCTCCTGCTCCAACCCAGCCCGTGTCTACCGCTGATCTTCGTTCGCTGCTCACCACCGGCGCACTCCTCAAGCTCGCGGGCGAGGCCGCCTTCGCTCGCGGCGCCGGTTATCACCGCGGCGGCCGCGTCATCTCGCTGGCGGAGGCGGACGGTGTCCTGACGGCGGAGGTGGCGGGGACGGAGGACTATCACGTACGGATCTGGAGCGACGCCGGCCGCGTCGGCTTCGATTGCGACTGCCCGGTGGGGATCGAGCTTCGCTTCTGCAAGCACTGTGTGGCCGCCGCCCTGGAATGGACGGATGCCGACACCGCCGCCCCGCCGGACCACGCTCACCCCACGCCGAAGCCGCGGCGCGGCTCCGACCGCAAGGAGGCGGTGCATGCCTTCCTCGCGGGGCAGAGCAAGGAAGCGTTGATGGAGATGCTGCTGGAGCACGCCGCCGAGAGTCGCCGGCTGCGGACGCGGCTCGAGCTCCGCGCGGCTGCGGGCGCTACAGGCCCGACGAGCCCGGCGCGGTTCAGGCGCGCGGTCGACGCCGCCTTCCGGACGCGCGAATTCGTGGACTACGAGCGCGCTCCGTCGTACGCCAGGCGTATCCTGGACGTTATCGGCGAGCTGCGCCCCCTCCTCGACACCGCGCCCGCGGCCCTGGTGGAGCTCGTGGAGCATGCGGCGGTGTGCGCAGTGCGCGCCGTCGAGGACGTGGACGACTCCGACGGGTACTTCAGCGAGATCTTCGAGGCGATCGGCGACCTCCACCTGGAGGCCTGCAAGCGCGCGCGCCCGGATCCAATCCCGCTCGCCCGGCGGCTCTTCGAGCGTGCGCTCCGCGACGAATACGGGGTGCTCGCCGGCGTCGAGGCATACGCGGAGGTGCTGGGTCCGTCGGGCCTCGCCGAGTACCGCGCGCTCGCCGAGGCGGAGTGGGAGAAGGTCCCGCCGCTGGGACCCGGCGACCGGGAGGGCCGCAGCGGGCGCTTCAAGATCACCGAGATCATGGAAGCGCTGGCGTGCCTCGAGGGTGGGGTGGAGACATGGGTCGAGGTGAAACGGCGCGACCTGTCCAGCTCGTACCAGTTCCTGAAAATCGCGGAGCGCTACCGCGACGCGGGCGACCCCGCACAGGCCGTTGACTGGGCGGAGAAGGGACTGGCTGCCTTCCCGGCCACTCCCGACGGGCGCCTGCGGACCTTTCTCGCCGGCGTGCACCAGGACCAGGGCCGCCACGACGAGGCCCTGGAGCTGGTCTGGGCCGAGCTCTCCGATCGCCCGGATCTGGACGAGTACCGGCAGTTGAAGGAGCACGCCGACCGCGCCGGCGTGTGGCCGCAATGGCGGGAGCGCGCGCTCGCCCTGGTGCGAGAGCGCGCGGACGCGGAGAACGCACGCCGGGCGGCGAGGGCCGGCGTCGCGTGGTATGACAGCAGTGGATACTCGACGCTTGTCCGCATCCTGCTCTGGGAGCGCAGGGTCGAAGAGGCGTGGAGCATGGCGAGGGAGGGCGGCTGCTCGGAATCGCTCTGGTTCGAGCTGGCGCGCAAGCGCGAGGCGGAGCACCCCGGGGATGCCATCCCCATCTACAGGCGGCGGATCGAGGCCGCTGTGTCCGGCGGCTCGAACCGGGGTTATGAGGATGCGGTGCGCCTCCTCTCCCGTCTCTCCGAGCTTTATACGCGCGCCGGGCGAACGCCGAGCGACTTCGCGGAGTACCTCGCCGCACTCCGCAACATGTTTCGGCGCAAGCGAAATTTCATCAAGCTGCTGGGTGCTTCGCCTCTCGCGTGACTCGTATTGAAGGTTCACGCAGAAACGCAGAGGCCGCAGAGAGAACTCCATGTCTCTCTGCGGCCTCCGCGTCTCTGCGTGAGACGATCCGTTCAGCCGTTCGCCCAGGGATCGCTGCTCAGCCAGCGCTTGTCGCGCGGGGAGAAGAGGAACACCATCCCCCCATTGCCGATCCTGGGGAGGAGCCGCTGCGCGCGCGCCGGCTCGATCGCCGGGCAGCCCTCGCTGCGGCCGGCCTTGCCGCTCGTCACGTACGGCGCGCCGTGCACCACCACCCCGCGCTTGCGGGCCGCGTTGTTGAACATGCCCGAGAGTCCGGTGAGCCGCAGCCCGACGGAGCGGTAGAGGCGGCCGCCGGTGTGCCCGCTGAACGCGTAGGTCTCCTGGGCCAGGAAGAGCCCCAGCGACGAGCTGTTGCTGCCGTTGCTGTTGGAGAAGCGCGTCGGCACCGCGTCGTTCCCGCCGGAGCCGCGGCCGTGCGCCACGGTGAACGGACCGTCCACCACCTTCAGCGTGACCATGTCGAACACGTAGCCGCGCGGCGTGTTGCTGTCCAGCCCGTAGTCCACGAAGTAGAGGTAGGGCTTCCGCACCTTCTCCGGGTGCGCCGACTTGTAGTTGAAGTACGCCTCGAAGGCGTAGCGCAGCGCGTCCGGATGGCTCAGCCGGGCCACGCGCCCCCGCAGCACCCGCACCGCCGCGTCCACCCGCGTCTCTTCCTTCACCGGCTGCGCCTCGGCCACCGGCGCGGCCGGGGCCTGCAGCGCGTGCGCGGTGTCGGTGGCGGCGGGCGCCGTCGCAACGGCCTTCATCATCGCCGCGTCGGCGAAGGTGCCGTGGGCCCTGGCCTCCGCGGTGTGCGGAGGGCGGACCTGGTGCGGCAGCGCGATGCCGAGGCCGACGCCGAGCGTGGCGGCGGTGATGATCTGGAGCTTGGGGCGCATGCTTCTCCAGTTCCCGGGGCGCAAAAAGCCACGCCCGGAAGCGGGTTACGTTAAGGACTGCAACAGCGTTACAGGGTTGATGCCAGATAATCTAACGCATCTGCTCCATCCAAGCAACCCGCCCGGCAAGGTAACTCCTTGCCGGGCGGTCACTTGAATCTGCTACGTATTGATACGTCTGTTTCTTCCTGGAGATGAAGACTGCGCCCCTCCCGGTGTCATCCTGAGGCCCGATCCCGCTCGCGCTTGCAAAGCGGAGTCGATGGCCGGGCCGAAGGATCTAACCGCGGACGAGCGATGGCTGCCGCGGAAGCCGCGCGAGAATCGCGGCCGAGATGGTCGTGACCTGTGGCTCTTCGCCGCTGCCGCGCCGAGCCCACGCGGCGTCCCAGGCTGGATCCTTCGGCCCTGCGGATTTCCACGCGGCGGCGGTTGCGTCGTGCCGGGCCTCAGGATGACACCGCGTGCGAACCGAGAACTTTGACTGTTTCAGGCCGGCACCGCGGGCGGCGGGGCCATCTCCACCTCCACGCGGAAGTCGTCCGCGGGGACGTAGTCGATGCCGCTGGCGCGGGCGGCCGCGAGCACGTCCTGCTCCACGCTCTTCGCCAGCTCCAGGCGTTCCGGGGTGTCGTGGAGCGTCACGCGCCCCACCTCGGAGCCCAGCGACTGCTGCGCGGCGCTCTTGGCCTTGCGGATCTCGCCCAGCAGCTCGGCGGCGACCTCCAGCACCCGCTCGTCGCCGCCGCCGCCCAGCGCGCGCACCTCGTCGCCGCTGGGCCAGCGGGCGGCGTGGATGGAGCCCTCGCGCCACCACGACCAGACCTCCTCCGTCACGAAGGGGAGGAAGGGCGCGAACAGGCGCAGCAGCACGTCGAGGCTGGCGGTGAGCGCCCCCGCGGCCGAGGCGGCGCCCTCGGCGCCGGCCTCGCCGTAGCGGCGGCCCTTCACCAGCTCCAGGTAGTTGTCGCAGTACCACCAGAAGAAGACCTCGGCCCGCTCCAGCGCCCGCGTGTAGTCGTAGCGCTGCAGCTCCGCCGTGGCCTCGTCGGCGATGCGGGCCACGCGCGCCAGCACCGCGCGGTCGAGCGGGGCGGTGACCGGGCCCGGCTCCGTCTCGCCCGAGAGCACGAAGCGCGAGGCGTTCAGCAGCTTGGTGGCCAGCTTGCGGCCGATCTTCATCTGCCCGGGGTCGAAGGCCGTGTCGGCGCCGGGGCGGCCGCTGGCGGCCCAGTAGCGCACCGCGTCGGAGCCGTGCTCCTCGAGCAGCCCGATCGGCGTCACCACGTTCCCCTTCGACTTCGACATCTTCTTCCGGTCGGGGTCCAGCACCCAGCCGGAGATGAGCGTGTCGCTCCACGGCAGCGAGCCGTGCTCCTGGTGCGAGCGGAGCACGGTGGAGAAGAGCCAGGTGCGGATGATGTCGTGCGCCTGCGGCCGCAGGTCCATGGGGAAGACGCGCGCGAAGAGCTCCGGGTCTTCCTCCCACCCCGCCGCGATCTGCGGGGAGAGCGACGAGGTGGCCCAGGTGTCCATCACGTCGGGGTCGCCCACGAAGCCGCCCGGCTGGCCGCGCTGCTCGGCGGTGTAGCCGTCGGGGACGTCGGAGGCGGGGTCCACCGGGAGCCGCGCCTCGGGCGCCAGGATCGGCTGGTCGTGCCGCACGTTCCCGTCCGCGTCCACCGGGTACCAGACGGGGAAGGCCACGCCGAAGAAGCGCTGGCGGCTGATGCACCAGTCCTGGTTGACGCCGTTCACCCAGTTCTCGTAGCGCGAGCGCATGTAGGCGGGGTGCCAGCGCAGCTCCGCGCCGCGCCGCAGCAGCGCCTCCTTCTGGTCCGTCGTGCGCACGAACCACTGGCGGCTGGTGAGGATCTCCACCGGCCGGTCGCCCTTCTCGTAGAACTTCACCGCGTGCTTGATGGGGCGCGGCTCGCCCACCAGCTCGCCCGATTCGCGCAGCAGCTCCACGATCGCCGCGCGCGCGCCCTTCGCGGCCTTCCCGGCGAGCTGGTCGTACGCCGCCTGCGCCTTCGCCGGGTCGGCGCTCTCGAACAGCCCCTCGCCCCAGGCCACCGGCCGGAAGGTGCCGTCCGGGCGCAGCAGGCCGCGCACGGGGAGCCCCAGCTCGCGCCACCAGGTCACGTCGGTGGTGTCGCCGAAGGTGCAGACCATCGCGATCCCCGTCCCCTTCTCCGGCTCGGCGGCGGGGTGGGGGAGGATGGGCACGCGCACCCCGAAGAGCGGCGTGGCCGCCGTCGTCCCGAAGAGCGGCTGGTAGCGCGCGTCGTCGGGGTGCGCGACCATGGCCACGCAGGCCGGGAGGAGCTCGGGGCGCGTGGTCTCGATCTCCACCGGGCCCTGTTCGCCGTGGAAGCGGACGCGGTGGTAGGCGGCGTCGACCTCGCGGTCCTCCAGCTCCGCCTGCGCCACCGCGGTGCGGAAGTCCACGTCCCAGAGGGTGGGCGCCTCCACCTGGTAGGCCTCGCCCCGGGCCAGCATGCGCAGGAAGGCGCGCTGCGAGGCGCGGCGGGCGCGCTCGCCGATGGTGGCATAGGTCATCGACCAGTCCACCGAGAGCCCCAGCGTGCGCCAGAGCCGCTCGAAGGCCTGCTCGTCTTCGTGCGTCAGCACGCCGCAGAGCTCGATGAAGTTGCGGCGCGACACCGAGACCGGCTGCCTGGGCGGCGACTCGGGCGGGGTGAAGCCGGGATCGTACGGGAGCGACGGGTCGCAGCGCACGCCGTAGTAGTTCTGCACCCGGCGCTCGGTGGGGAGGCCGTTGTCGTCCCATCCCATGGGGAAGAAGGGCATCTTCCCCCGCATGCGCTGGAAGCGCGCGATCACGTCGATGTGCGTGTACGAGAAGACGTGGCCGACGTGCAGCGCCCCGCTCACGGTGGGCGGCGGCGTGTCGATGGCGTAGATGCCCTCCCGCTCGCGGCCGCGGTCGAAGCGGTAGGTCCCGTCGGCATCCCAGCGGGCGCTCCACTTCTCTTCCAGTCCACGCAGCTCGGGCTTGGCAGGTACGGGCATCGGCAAACGGTCCGGTACGGGAAAATTCAGGTGTTTCGGGGCGAAAACGGCCGGAAATCTAACCGGCGCGGCGGAGCGCCCGCAACCGCCGCACATCCCCCTGGTGACGTGTGGGCAACGGTTTGCGACGCGCTTCTGCTACCGCCCGCGGTTGCTGTGGAAGTGATCTAAGTGGCGGTTGGAACCCTACTTGCCGTGCGGGGTCGAACATCCACGTTTCCATCGCGCGGCCCGCCCCGGAGGGGTGCGCCGGCGACGAGCTTCGCGTTTCATCGCTGGAGAGACGATCGTGCAGAAGACCACCCGCCTCGCGCTCCTGGCCGCCGCGGCCCTGGCGCTCCCCGCCGCCGCGCACGCGCAGACCACGCCCGCGCCGCCGCCGGCCCCCGCGCCCGCCGCCGCCCCCGCGGACGAAGTGGCGCAGCTGCGCCAGAAGATCGGGGCGCTGCAGCAGCAGGCGCTGCAGGACCCGGCGCTCAAGCCGGCGCAGGACTCCTTCAACACCGTGGTCTCGGCGGCGATGGGCCGGCTGGACCCCGCGGCGCCCGCGAAGCTCGCCCGCGCGCAGGCGATCAACGCCGAGGTGGAGGCCGCGCGCGCGGCCAACGACAACGTGAAGCTCAACGCCCTGGCGCAGGAGGCCACGGCGCTGCAGAGCTACTTCGCCGCGCTCCGCCCGCGCACGAACGCCGACCCGCAGGTGGTGGCGGCGCGGCAGGTGTTCCTGAGCCGCGTGCTGGAGAAGATGAAGCAGATCGACCCCAACGCGCAGCAGTACGTGGACCGCTTCACCGCGCTCACGCAGCCGGCCGCGCCCGCGCCGCGCTGACGCGGGGCCGACGGATCAGGCTTCTACCGGATCCGGCTGAAGAGTGCGTCGGCGGATCGCCGGTCGGCATCATCGCAACGCGGAGCCGCGGAGAGTAAGGCACTCTCCGCGGCTCCGCGTTCGTACGTGTGACGAGGGTCCCTACGTCTCCTGGCCGCGGCTCATGGCCTGGTTCTCCTCCTTGAGCTCGTCGGGGCGCGGCTGGTCCTCGGCGTGGGCGACGTCGCCGATCTCGGGGAGCGCGGCGGGGTCGATCCACCCCTGCTCCGCGGCGTGGCGGGCGGCGGCCAGGGTGTCGTCGGCCAGGATCAGCGTGCTCCCCGCCTTCTCCACCTCCGCCGCCAGCGCGCGGATCGCCTCCACCCGCTCCGGGCGGCGGCTCACGTTGCGGATGTAGACGGCCAGGATGCGCTCCGGGTGCTCGCGCACGGCGCGGTGGTAGATCTCCGGGTCTTCCTGCCCGCTGTCGCCCACCAGGATGAAGGGGAGGGCGGGGTAGAGCCCCAGGATGGTGGCGATGTGCCGCGACTTGTGGCCCGCGTGCCCACCCTCGCCGGGGTCGACGGAGTTGACGCCCCAGTCGCGCAGCAGCAGCGGCCCGGCGGGGATCCGCTGCAGCTCCAGGAACTCCCCCAGCACGTCGAAGCGGTTCCACGGGCTGCTGGAGACGTAGAAGAAGGGATTGCCGGCGAAGGGCCCGCTGCCGCGCTCCAGCGCCCGGTAGAACGCCGCCACGCCGGGAAAGGGCATGCGCGTGTGCGCGTTGCCGAAGAACACGTGCTTCATCATCCGCACCCGCGACGCCACGTCGGTGCGCACCACGGTGTCGTCGAGGTCGCTGATCACCCCGAAGCGCGCGGTGGCGGGCGGCACCAGCACGCGCGCCTGCGTCCGATACGCGCCGTCCGGGTTCGCCGGCTCCACCAGCTCCATCTCCACCTGCCGCCAGGGCTCGCCGTCCGAGAGCGGTGGGCGCGGGTCGAGCCAGCACTCCACGTACCCCTCGCGGTCGGCGGTGAGCAGCTGCTCGCCGCCGGGGTAGCGCACGCGCACCTGCGCGCCCGGCACCTCGTCGCTCTCGAAGCGCTGCAGCGAGGCCGACAGGTTCAGCCAGAGGCTGTCGCCCTCGCGTGCCGGCGGGAGCGGCAGCCCCCGCAGCACGCGCCCCTTCACCCAGAGCCGGTCGGGGCGCCCGAAGCCGCGATAGGCCTCGATGCGCACCGTCCGGCTCGCCCCCAGGCCGAGCTTCTCGCGCTGCTCGTCGAGCCTGCTGTCCACCCGGCTGGCGAACTTCGCCAGGTGCCGCGTCCAATCCGCCACCGTTCATCCCCCTTCGAAGTGAATCGCCCTTCCCCATGGAACGTCCGTGCCGGAACGCGAAGAGACGCAGAGAAGTCGCGTCGTGCTCTCTGCGCCCCTGCGTCTTTGCGTGATACCGTTTCCACGGATCAACTGTGCATTCAGGCAACAGCTGGTCTCACCCTTTCTGTGCTGGTGTTTCGAATGCACAGTTAATCAGCCGAAACGGTATGAGACCTTGATCCAGTGCTACGGCTTCTCGCCGGCGAGTCCCTGGTAGCGGAACCACACCCTCCGCCGGAGCCTCCAGGGTGCCCGCCCCTCGGTGCGGAGGTCCACCTCGGCTTCCACGCGGTCGGGGAGCACGCGCCGGAAGCGGATGCGTCCCACCGGCGTCGCCGAACTCCCGCCGGCCTCGTACGACTCCGACCAGCGGGCCCTGACGCCCGGGCTCGGCACCAGCACCTCCTCGCCGGGGCGCACCCGCTCCGAGGGGATGATGAGGTTGAGGTTCCACTCGTGGCCGACCAGCGGGAAGTACACCACCGAGCGGATGATGGTGAAGGTGTGCACCGGCTGGCCGCTCCCGGGCTCGCCGGGGCGGAAGACCGTCTTCCGGTAGATGCACCCCGAGACCAGGGGGAGAGTGAGGAGGACGGCGGCGAGCCTTGTCGGTCGCATCGGCACCTCTTGCGGGTGAGCTGTTCCGGACTATGTGTACGGCTGCGCTGCAACACGTCAATGGAGCAGTTTTCCTGATTTCATGCGGATGTTGCGGCGGTCGGCACCACAAAATAGGTTCTCCGCCGGACGGCGGATGCGGGGGCCCCGGAGCCCCACTCCACGCCGTCGGCGGACCGGCACGCGCCCTCCGGGCGTTCCCACCGGGTCCGGTCCATCTCCGGCGGCTCTCCACCGCCCTCCTGAAGTCGTCACCGCACGCCCCGCATCCTGCACATTCCTCCAGGCGGGAGGGAGTGTCCGCGTCCCCCGCGCGCGGAATCCGCACCCGGTCCCACCTTACCCGCTCCCGGCATCGGCACCGGCGCGCAGGAATGGCCGCGGGCCCACCACGAGCGGAGCTCTCCACTGGCTCAACCGCGCCGTGCGTGACCCGGCCGCAAGCGTGCGGACGGGCGCCGCGGCGCCACTCGAGGAGAAACCGACGATGACGCACCGTTTGAGTACGCTCGCCCTGGCGGCGCTGGCGATGGTGGCCGGCGCGGCCCCGGCCACGGCCCAGTCCGACATCCTGCTGCGCCTGCGGTCCGGCTCGCCGCTCGGCGACCGCTTCCGCGTGGACAGCGCGGGCGGGGTGGTGGCGGTGGCGCAGCTCGGCATCGGCATCATCCCGGCCACCGGCACCGGGTGGCGGATGATGTGGTACCCGTTCAAGGCGGCCTTCCGCGCCGGCGGGCTGGACGGCGCGGGGACGCAGTGGAACGACGCCAACATCGGCTTCTACACCTGGGCGGGCGGGCACAACACCATCGCCAGCGCCTTCGGCACCCTCGCGTTCGGCGACGGCATCACCGTATCGGGGACCGACGCCGTCGGGTTCGGCAACGCCTCCACCGTCAGCGGAACCGCCGGCTTCAGCGCGGGCGCCTCCAACAACTGCACGGGGTTCGGCTGCGTCACCATCGGCTTCACCAACACCGCCAGCGGCCAGGGCTCGGTCGCCATCGGCTACCGGGTGACGGCCGACGCCGACTACGCCGTGGCGCTCGGCCACCGTGCCAGCGCCAACGGGCACTCGGGGGTGTTCATGTTCGGCGACGAGAGCACCACCGACTCCATCCAGTCGGGCGCCAACAACGAGTTCGCGGCGCGCGCGGCGGGCGGCTTCCGCTTCCGCACCAACGCCACGCTCACCACCGGGTGCAACCTCCCCGCCGGCTCGGGCGTGTTCAGCTGCGCCTCGAGCCGCTCGCTGAAGGAGAACTTCGACGCGGTCGACGGCGAGGAGGTGCTGGGGCGCATCCGCGGCATCCCGGTGAGCCGCTGGAACTACGTGGCGGAGGGGCGGCAGGTGCGCCACCTGGGCCCCGTCGCCGAAGACTTCCGCGCCGGCTTCGGCCTGGGTGTGGACGACCGCTCCATCGGCCTGCTGGACATCGACGGGGTGAACTTCGCCGCGGTGAAGGCGCTGGAGGCGCGGACCGCCGACCTGCGGGAGCAGCTCCGGCTCCGCGACCAGCGCATCGCCGACCTGGAGGCGCGCCTGGCGCGGATCGAGGCGGCGCTGGCGGCACGGCCGTCGGGGAACTGACTTCGGCCGGGCGCAGGGAAAGGAAAAGCAGGTCTCACCCAGCCCCAGAGGACCAGAGGAACCAGGTGCCGTTCTCTGGTTCTCTGGTCCTCTGGGTGAGACGAATCTGAATGCACAGTCGATCTACCGAGTCGATCTACCGAAACAGGATCAGTGGTGCAGGTCTTCCGGCCGCCACTCGCGCGGGGCGTCGGAGATGGGCTGGAGGATGAACCAGCTCAGCACCACCATCAGCATCAGCACGATCACGCTGAACCCCTGGCCCACGGGCGGCGACAGATGGAGGACCTGGATGGTCAGGTAGGTCGACAGGGCCCAGAGCACGGGGCCGGTGATCGCCGAGAAGCGCCCCACCATCCCGTACAGCCCGTAGAACTCGCCGACGCGCGCGGGGGGCGTCAGGCGCAGCATGTACGGCCGGTCCGCCGCCCAGATCCCGCCCAGCGCGAACCCCGCCGACGCCGCCACCAGGTACAGGCACCAGAGCGGCAGCCCCGCGATGCCGATCAGCCCGGCGAACGCGAAGATCCCCATCCAGGAATACAGCACCAGGTTGAGGGTGCGCCTGGGCCCGAGCCGGTCCGTGAGCGCCCCCCAGACGAAGCCGCCGACCACCGCGAAGGTGATGGCGAAGAGCATGATCTTCTGCGCCGTATCCTGCCCCTGCTTCGGGGTGAGCCCGGTGCTGATCGCCACGTTCAGGGTGTAGAGCGACATCACCGCGATCACGGTGTTGATCGAGTCGGTGTAGAACACCCGGCCCACCAGGAAGCGCACCAGCCCGGGGTACTGCTGCCCCGACTTCAGCGTCCGCACCGTCTGGGAGGTGGAATCGCGCACCATGGCCCAGTCGATCTTCCGCGGCCGCGGGTTCGTCCGCTCGCGCACGAACAGGAAGCAGGGGATGGAGAAGACGAGGAACGCCACCGCGATCGCGGTGAACAGCAGCGCCTTGTCGCTCGCCAGCTTCAGCCCCAGCCCGACCGCCACGTACGATCCGAAGTATCCCACGCCCACGCCGATCCCCCCGATCTTGCCGCGGTTCTCCTCCGTGCTCACCTCCGGCAGCATCGCGTCGTAGAACTGCGTGCCCGCCTGGTACGCGATGTTCGCGACCAGGAAGCACACGGCCGTGGTCCAGAAGCCGAAGCGTGCCAGCAGCGCGGTGAAGAACACGCAGATGAGCGTGCTGGTGACCAGGAAGGGCATGCGCCTGGGCGCGCGGTCGGTCATCGCCCCGAGCAGCGGCGAGAACAGGAAGATGACCGCCATCGAGGCCGCCGTGATCAGCCCGTAGACGGTGTCCGCCCGCTGCGCGCCGACCTGGTCGTGGATCCACAACGAGAAATAGACCGAGACCACGCCCATCGAGAAGATGGTGTTGGCGAGGTCGTAGAGGACCCACCCGACCACCGCCTTGCGGGTGACGACGTGCGGCGGGCGCGCCGGGGGATCCGCGGGGTGGGTCGGGACGATCGATTCGAGCATCGGGTCGCGTGTGAACGGGTGGGGAGGCGTGGGAGCGGGAAAGACGGGCAAGGGGATTGTCAGGCGGAAGATAACCGCCTCCGCGCGATTCGGGAGTACCCGCGCCGCCCTCCACCGGGTCCGACCCGGAGAGGGCGGGAGCGCCGGCGCGGCCCCCGTCAATGCGTCCGGACGAAGCGATCCAGCTGTTCCAGCGACAGGCGCGAGCCGGCCTCGTTGTCCTCCGGCCGCAGCCCCGGCGGCAGGTTCTCGCACACGATGGTGACCTCCGTTCCGCCGGGCACTTCGTCGAACGTCACCACCATCGTCATCTCCCCCCGGAACGCGGGATCGTCGGTGACGAAGTTCACGGCCTCGACGATCCTGCGCGCGGGCTCCACCTCGACGAACCGCACGTCGACCCGGTCCTCCCTCGGGGCCGTCTTGCCGTGGAAGGCGCGCACGCTCGGCGGATAGTAGAGCGACATCCGGTAGCCGCCCCCGATGCGTGGGTCGAACTCGTGGATCTTGCCGACCATCTCTCCCGGCGGGAGCCAGATGACCAGCGAGGCCGGATCGATGAAGGCCGCGTACAGCTTCATGGCCGGGGCATCGATGATCCTGGACGCGCGGGTGGAGGCGGCGGTGTGATCCGGGGTCATGCGGCTGGATCCTTCGCGAGGTGACGGTACGCTCATGCGCTGCGACGGGGTGGGGGAGAGGAGAACTGCGTGCCCTTCGGCGGCTTCGGCGGCACTTCACTCGGGAGCCGCACCTGGGCCGGGGGGCGCAGTCCGCGAAGGCGGACTTCGTGCGTTGTAGCCCCGGGTTTTTAACCCGGGGGTATGGCGGACCCGGTGATTTCAACCCGGTGATTTCAACCCGGTCCTTCCAATCCGGTCCTTCCACCCGATTGCTACCTGGCCTCGTCCTCCCTGACCTCCTCCCACAGCGCGTGCAGCCGCTGGGCGAGCTCGCGCTGGCGGGTGCGGAGCTCCCGGATCTCCTCGCGGCGGCGCGCGCGGAGGAAGAAGCGCCGCGCCTGGGCGGCGGCGCCCGTCCACTGCTCGACGACGTGCACGGTGACGACGCCGACCAGCGGCAGCACGAGGAGCACGACCAGCGCCGGGCCCAGGCCGAACCGCCAGCCCACCAGGCCGGCGATGGCGAGCGTCCAGAGCAGGTGCAGCACGAAGCCGACGAGCACCTTGAAGGTCGCGCGCACGTCCTCGTCCTTCACCCGGCGCTGCTCCAGCACGCCGGTCAGGCGGTAGGGAATCCAGTAGACGGCGATCCCGAGCGCCGCCACCGGCGCGGCGACGCCGAAGAACAGGAGCTGCCGCACGATCCACCCCAGCGCCACGTCCACGCGCGCGCTGGCGTGGAGCTGCGCCGGGGTGATCCCCAGCACCTCCAGGATGCGGGCGTGCCCCGCCACCTCGCGCGCCACCCGCCTCCACTCCGCGCGCCCGTCGGCGCGGACGCGCGCCAGCCCCTCGGTGGCCTCGACCAGCCGCTCCACCCGCGCGTCGGGCGAGGGGTCCACGGGGAGCTCGGCGGCGTACACGGCCTCCGCGGCGTGCACCAGGTCGGCGTCTTCCCAGCGCTCCAGGTTCACGGTCACCTCGCGCAGCGCCTCGTCGATGCGGGCGGTGAGCGCGCGCACCACGTCGCGGTCGTCCGGGCCGGCGGCGGAGAGGTCGTCCCACGCCACGGCGTCGCCGACCACGGCCAGGGCGGCAGAGCGGAAGATCGCCTTGTCGCGGAAGGAGAGGCCCACCGGGAGGATGGGGAAGGCGCCGCCCGTCCGCAGCGCCGCGCCCAGGGCGATGCGCGCCGCGCCGGTCTTGAGCGGCACCAGCGAGGGCCCGCTGTGGCTCGTCCCCTCGGGGAAGATGCCGACCGCCGCGCCCTCGCCGAGCGCCGCCCACACCGCGCGGAAGGTGTCCTGGTTCTGCACCGTCGACCCCGTGTCGTCCTGCGCGCGGTAGACGGGGATCGCGCCCGAGCCCTTCACCAGCCACCCGATCCCGGGGTGCCCGAAGAGCGGCGCCTTGGCCAGGAAGCGCACCGGCCGCCGCGCCACCGCCGCCACCATCGCCGGGTCGAGCAGCGAGTTGGGGTGGTTGGCCACCAGCAGCACCGGCCCGCCCTCCGGCACCGGCTCACCCGAGAGCGTGAGCCGGTAGAAGCGCTTCAGTGCGGTGCGCGAGACGGCCGAGAAGGCCGGGAGGAGCCACACGGTCCGGGCGGTGATCGGAAGTGGGAATGGAGGGCGGATCGATGGCCGGCAAACTTACGCGGCGGCGCGGGTGCGCGCACGGCTGGCTGCGACGGCCGCGCGAGTTAGATTTCCCGCCATGTCGCGATCCGCCTTTCATCCCCCGGTTCTATGACCCCTACTGGACGTCCATGCTTCACCCCGCGCCCGTACGTTCCCGCGTGGTGGCTGCCGGGTCCGAACGCGCAGACCGTCGCGGGGCGGTACCTGAGGCCGCGCACCGGCGTGCGCTACCGCCGCGAGCGCATCGACACCCCCGACGGCGATTTCCTCGACCTCGACTTCGCCGAGGTCCACGGCTCGTCCGCGCCGCCGCCGGGGGAGGGCGCCCCGCTCGCGCTGGTGCTGCACGGGCTGGAGGGGGACTCGAGCGCCCCCTACGTGCTGGAGACCTGCCGCGCCCTGTGGGACCGCGGCGTGCGCGCGGTGGCGATGAACTTCCGCACCTGCAGCGGGGAGCCCAACCGCCTCCCGCGCTTCTACCACGCGGGTGAAACGGGCGACATCGCCTACGTGCTCGACCTGCTGGCCGGGCGCTTCGCGGGCGTGCCGCTGGCGGCGGTCGGCTACTCGCTCGGGGGCAACGTGCTGCTCAAGTACCTCGGCGAGCGCGGCGGCCAGGCGCGGGTGCGGGTGGCGGCGGGGATCTCCATCCCCTTCGAGCTGGGCGCGGGGGCGGACAAGCTCCAGGAGACGGTGATGGGCCGGACCTACACCGGCGCCTTCCTCCGCCCGCTGAAGGAAAAGTTCCGGCAGAAGCAGCAGCTGATCGGCGATGCGTGCGACGCCGAGCGGGTGCTCGCCGCCCGCAGCTTCCGCGAGTTCGACGACGCGGCGACGGCGCGCCTGCACGGCTTCAGCGGGGTGGACGACTACTACGCCCGCTCGAGCTCGGGCCAGTACCTGCACCGCATCCGCATCCCCACGCTGCTGATCCACGCCGAGGACGATCCGTTCGTCCCCGAATCCGTGATCCCGCGCGAGGCGATCCGCGCGAACCCGTATCTCACCGCGGTCATCACCCCGCGCGGCGGCCACGTCGGCTTCGTCGCCGGCCACCCCGGGCGTCCCCAGTTCTGGGCCGAGGCCGAGGCCGCGCGGTTCGTGGTGGAGATGCTGAAGTGCTGAGTGCTAAGTGCTGAGTGCTGAGTGCTAAGTGCTGAGTGCTAAGTGCTAAGTGCTGAGTGCTGAGTGCTAAGTGCTGAGTGCTTAAGGCGGTGGCCGGGGAGCACAACCAGTCCCCAGAGACGTCATCCTGAGGCCGGCCACGCCTGAGCTTGAGCCGCAACGACGGTTGGAAGGCCGAAGGATCTATCGCCGGCCCTCGGACCCAGGCCGACGTAGCGCGCCCGTACGGCCTCATCCGTCGTAACGCGCACCGGCCTCACCCGCGCCCGATCCAGCCGCGAGCGAAGCGAGCCCCCGTCCCTCTCCCAGGTTGTTTTGGGAGAGAGACCGGCGCGAAGCGCCAGGGTGAGGGGCCGTTGGCGCCGCTCCGGTGTAGAAGTTGATACCGCGGTCCAGTGATCGACCCGGTCGCCCGCGGACACGAACGAAAACGAAATTCGAGAGGAATATCCGGATATGGCAGAATCCGTAACGGCCGCCGAGCTGCGGGCGGCGTTCGGTCGCACGGTGGAGGAACGCTTCGGGCACCGGCTCGCGCTGAACGTGCCCAGCCGCAACAACCCCAAGGTCGTGGCGCTGGTGGACCGCATCAACCACGACGACGAGCTCTACGCCCTCTGGCTGGCCGCGAACGTGAACGCCGTGGAGCGGCTGGGGATGACCGACCACGGCCCCGTGCACGTGAAGATCGTGATGAACATCGCGGTCAAGCTGCTGCGGATGCTGATGGAGCACGGCGTGGAGCCGGCGGTGGTCGCCAACTACGGCATGACCCCCGACGAGGCCGAGGTCGTGGTGATGCTCGCCGCGCTCATGCACGACCTGGGGATGTCGATCCACCGCAAGGACCACGAAGACTTCTCGCTCTTCGTGGCGCAGCCCAAGATCCGCGAGCTGCTCGACGGGCTGTACGACGTGGCGACGGCCACCATCCTCCGCGCCGAGATCCTGCACGCCATCATCGCGCACCGCTCCGGCGGCAAGCCGCTGACGCTGGAGGCGGGGATCGTGCGCGTGGCCGACGCGCTCGACATGGCCAAGGGCCGCTCGCGCATCTCGATGGGGATCGAGCGGACCATGAGCATCCACTCCATCAGCGCGGCCGCCATCGACTCCGTGCACATCGAGCACGGCGAGGAGAAGCCGGTGCGCCTGCGCATCGAGATGTCGAACTCCGCAGGCGTCTTCCAGCTCGACGAGCTCTTCCGCGAGAAGCTCTCCGGCAGCGGCCTGGAGCCCTACGTCGAGGTCGAGGCCCTCATCGACGGCGAGGCCGAGAAGCGCCTGGTCACCACCGCGTACCGGCTGTAGATCCGTTGGAGGGAGTCTCGGCGAGTCGGGCGGCAGGGCGAATGAATTCGCTGCAACAACCACACGAAGTCCGCCTTTGCGGACTACCGTCTTTGGTGCAGCCGAGAGATCGTGGCGCGCGACGCGGATCGGCACACGCCCGAACAGCCGCGAGCGAAGCGAGCCCATGTCCCTCTCCCGTGCGGTTCGGGAGAGGGACCGGCGCGCAGCGCCAGGGTGAGGGGCCGTGAAGCTCGTCAGCGGCGGCCAGACCGGCGTGGACCGCGCGGCGCTGGACGTGGCGCTGGAGCTGGGGATCGAGTGCGGGGGATGGTGTCCGGCGGGGCGGGTGGCGGAAGATGGGGTGATCGACGCGCGCTATCCGCTGCGCGAGACGCCGTCCGCCGACCCCCGCGAGCGCACCGAGTGGAACGTGCGTGATTCCGACGCGACGCTGATCCTGACCTCGGGCACGCTGAGCCCGGGGACGCAGCGGACGGTCGAGACCGCCCGCCGGCTCGGAAGGCCCCTCTACACCTTCCACGCCGGCTCGCCGGAGGACGTCGGGATGTTCCGCCGCTGGCTGCAGGTCTACCACGTCCGCACCCTCAACGTCGCCGGGCCGCGCGAGAGCGAGGCGCCAGGGATCTACGCCGAGGCCCGGCGCATCCTGACGGCGCTGCTCGGCGGCACGAACGAGTACGCCGCGCTTCCAGTGGTGTAATACTGAATCTGCCTGAACACTGGATGTTGACGCCCCCCACCCGACGACGTCATCCTGAGGCCGGCCAAGCTGCAATTAGCGTCTGCGGAATGACTTGCAGGCCGAAGGATCTATAACCGCGTCAGCACGTGAGTCGGTGAGATGCGTCAAATCTATCGCTGGATTTTGTATAAGTCACCTTCGACGCGATGGGGTGCATCTCGTTGCAATCTATCTACATGCGTTCTCTATCTAAAGTGATTTGTCCGTGCGGATCCTGATCACCGGCGGGGCGGGGCTGCTCGGGAGCGAGCTCATCGCGCGCGCTCCGGCGGGCGTGGAGCTGCACGCCACGCAGCGCGCCACGCCTATCGCCGGCGCGGAGGCGCACGTCGTCGAGCTGTCGGACCAGGCGGAGACGGCGGCGCTGCTGGAGCGCGTGCGCCCCGACCTGGTGATCCACGCCGCCTACGCCCAGGCCACGGCCGAGCGCGACGTGTGGTGGGCGACCGAGAGCCTGGTGCACGCGTGCGAGCGCGTCGGCTGCGACCTCATCCACATGAGCACCGACGCGGTGTTCGACGGCGAGCACGCCCCGTACGCCGAGACCGACGAGCCCGCGCCGGTCCACGAGTACGGCCGTTGGAAGGCGATCGCCGAGCGCTTCGTGCGCGGGCGGCTCCCGAACGCGGCGATCGTCCGCACTTCACTGATCGTGCGTGCGGAGCCTTCGCCGGACCGGATCAGCGCGCGGCTGCTCGACGACCTGCGGAGCGGCGAGCCCGTGCGCCTCTTCGTGGACGAGCTGCGCTGCCCGATCGCGGTGGAGGATCTCGCATCGCAGCTCTGGGAGCTCGCCTCGATGCCCGCGGAGGTTCGCGCCGGCGTCTGGCACCTCGCCGGGCCCGAGGCGCTGAGCCGCTACACGCTCGGCATCCTCGTCGCGCGCCACCACGACGTGGATGCGGACGCGATCGTCCCCGCCCGCAGCCGCGGCGCCGGGCTCCAGCGCCCGCGCGACATTCGCCTCCTCACCCCCCGCGCCGACCGCGAGCTGCGGACGTACGCGCGGCCGATCAGCGAAGCGCTGTTCTTCCCCGGGCAGTCCTGATCAATCTTCCAGCACGCGCCGCATCACGGCGAGCCCCGTCGGCACGAACCCGGCATCGCCGATCGAGTGCGCGTAGAGGGTGGACGAGGTGGCCGCGAACGCCGCGTGCAGGCGCGCCGCCCGGGCCGTCCTCGCATCGACGTTGCCGTAGACACGCAGGAACTCGCCGCGGTCGGGCGCCGGGAAGAAGCAGTAGAGGATGGAAAGGTCGAGCGCCGGATCCCCCGCGTGCATGTCGCCCCAGTCGATCACGCCACAGACGCGGTGGGCGTCATCCAGCAGTACGTGCCTTTCCGAAAGATCGCCGTGGACCGTGACTGTGCGAGCCGGCGGCGCGGGAAGATTACCGGCTTCGAACAGACGCAGCCACGGGCGCCCGTCCGCGATCACGCCGGCGTCCCCGAGCCCGCGCAGCCGCTCGGCGAGCAGCGGCATGCGCGAGACGAGATCGGTGCGCCCAATCTCGTCCTCGGATGGCAGCCCCAGCCCGGTCGTGGGGATCGCGTGGAGCGCCCGCAGGAACGCGGCGAGCGGCTCGGCGGCCGCGCGCCGCTCCGCCGGCGACAGCTCCACGTCCGTCGCCGGGAGGCCCGCGACCTTCCGGTAACCTCCGAACGGCCACGGGAACCGCTCCGTAGCCGCGCCGAGCCATTCCGGGCACGGGATCGGCAGCGGGAGATGCGGCGCGAGCTCAGGCAGCACGCGCGCTTCGGTCTCGATCAGCGGCACGGCGACGCCCCGGCGCGGGAAGCGGAAGACCAGCTCTCCGTCCACCAGGTACGCGGTGTTGTCCCACCCGTTGCCGAGCGGCTCGACGCTGCGCCCGAGCCCCGGGAACTGCTCGCGGATCAGCTCCAGCGCGAGCTCGGGCGAGACCACGATCTCCGCATCCCACTCCGCCATCCTTCCTCCCGTGGTCCTGCTCCCTGCGCCACTGCGTCTCCGCGTGAGACCAATCCGATCTGTTTGATCAGTCCTCGAGAACGTTGCGCATCGCGGCGAGGCTGGCGCGCAGGAGGGGCTCGTCGCCCGTCGAGTGCGCGAAGAAGGCGACCGTGATCGCGTGGAAGGCGGCCCGCAGCCGTGCCATCCGCGCCGTGCGCGCATCGACGGGGCCGTAGACGCGCAGGAAGTCGTCGCGCTCGGCCGCGGGGAAGAAGCGGTAGAGGGAGGAGAGGTCGAGCGCCGGGTCGCCCGCGTGCACGTCGCCCCAGTCGATCACGCCGCAGAGGCGGTTCGCATCGTCGACCAGGACGTGGCGCTCGTAGAGGTCGCCGTGCAACGGCACTGTCCGCGGCGGCGGCTCAGGGGGGCCGCATCCCTCGAACATACGCAGCCACGGCTGCCGGTCGGCGATGACGCCGGCGCTCTCCAGTCCCTCCAGCCGCTCGAAGAGCAGCGGCCCGCGCCGCACGAAGTCGGTTCGCGCCAACTCATCGCCGGGAAGGTCGAGGCCGTCGCGGGGGATGGCGTGCAGCGTCCTCAGGAACTCCGCCAGCACCGGCGCCATCGCGCGGCGGTCCGCGGACGAGAGCGCGGCGGCATCCAGGGTCCGGCCGGCGATGCGGCGATACCCCGCGAACGGCCAGGGAAATCGTGGCGTGGGCGACCCTGCCCAGAGCGGGACGGGAATGGGAAGGGGGAGGAGCGGCGCGAGCGCCGGCAGCACGCGCACCTCGCGCCCGAGGAACGGCACCGCGAACTCGCGCCGCGGGAAGCGGAAGACGAGGTCGCCGTCCACCAGGTAGGCGGTGTTGTCCCACCCGCTCCCGAACGGCTCGATGGTCTGGCCGAGCTCCGGGAACTGTTCGCGCACCAGCTCCAGCGCGAGCTCGGGCGACATCTCGATGTCCGGCAGCCACTCGGCCATTTCGCTTCCGGTGCTGGGGAACGTCTCGCGGGCGCGGGTGAAACGACGGAAGCGCCCCCTCCGAGTCAAGGCGCGCTTCCGTTCTCGAGTGTTTCCCGTCTTCGGCGGCTCGACCCCGGACGGCGCAGGCCGTGTCCCCGCTCTCGGTCCGGGACGGACCACCCGTTGGCCGCGGCTGGGGACAACTCGTCCCTCGCGACCGGCCGAGAAACCGGACTGGGCGAAGCACGAGTCCTAGCGCGAGTTCCCTGAGGCACGACGGATCTTTTGGGCACCGGGGCGCTTGGCTTGAGACTGAACAAAAGTGTTGCGTTTCTTTTGCGACACTATTATGTTACCCGGCGCGTCCAATCAGACAAGGATTTCGGTGTAAATATCGCTTCGAAGGAATTAACTCGAGCCGTTCCCCTACCATGCTGTCCGTTCGAGCGCCTGCCGCGGTGTCTCCACTTGAAATCCCGGGATCACCAACGTGTGGGTGATCTGATGGTCGAGGTAGGTTCTCGGCACCCTGGCGTAACCAGTCCCCTCCCGCACCGCAGTTCCTCCACACCGGGTGCATTTCTGCCGCGCCGAAGCAGTGCCGGCCTGTCGTTTCGGGCATATCACCTCCCTCTTCGTTGAAAGGCGGGACCTCCATGCGGTTGAGTTGGAAATGGCCCACCACCCTGCTGCTCCTCGCGAGTGGAGCGGCGTGCTCCGGAGGCGACGGCACGGGGCCGACCACGCCCGCGAGCATGGTCGCGGCCGGCGGCGAGAATCAGGCAGCCTCCGTGGGCACACCCGTTCCCGTGCAGCCGTCGGTGCGCGTGCTGGATGCGCGGTCGCGGCCGGTCGCCGGCGTGGCCGTGACGTTCTCGGTGACGAGCGGCGGCGGGTCGGTGGGGGGCGGAGCGGCCACCACCGACGCGAACGGCGTCGCGGCCGTGACGCAGTGGGTCCTCGGCACCACACCGGGGCCTAACACCCTTTCCGCAACGGTGGCCGGCCTCCCCGCGATCGGGTTCACGGCGACCGCGAACGTCGGCCCCGCCGCGATCGTGACGAAGGTGGACGGCGACGGCCAGAGCAACGCCGCGGGAAGGCCGCTGTCCGTGACGCCGGCGGTGAAGGTCACGGACTCGTACGGGAATCCCATCAGCGGAGCCGTGGTGAGCTACCTCGTCGCCGGGGGCGGTGGTGCGATCGCCGGCACGCCCGCCTCGACCGGTACGGACGGGATCGCGCGGGCGGGAACGTGGACGCTGGGGCTCACCCTCGGCGCGAACTCGCTCTCCGCGACCGCCGGAGCGCTCCCGCCGGCGCTGTTCACCGCGACCGCCCTGGACCCCTGCCTGGCGACGACGAGCTACGAATACTTTACCCTCGTCAGCAGCACGCTCGACACCCTCGACTGCCGCCGGGACACCGGGGAGCGCATTCGCTTCTACAGCACGTCGCCCGCGACCGGCACCGACGCCGTGGTCTTCTTGCGGTCGTCGGCTTTCGACGCCTACGTGCGCTTTTACGATGCGAAGGGGAACCTCGTCGCGTTCCAGAACGAGGGAGCCGACAATAAAAACGCGCGCCTTCACATCCTGGCCCCCCCGGGGCCGGGCGTAATCGGCGCCACGACGTTTAATGAGGACCAGGTCGGCAGCTTCACGCTGTCGTCGCAGGCCGGGGCGTCCATCACAGGGTGCGAAGACGTGTGGGTCGTTCCGGGCATCACCACCAACCAGACGGTGTCCACGGGGGACTGCGCTGAAGGCGGATACTACTGGGACGCGATGCGCATCTTCCTGCACGCCGGCCAGACCGTCACGCTCACCATGCGATCGACCGCGTTCAACGCCTTCCTGGACCTGTACGGCACGTTCGGGAAAGTAGCGCAGGACGACGACGGCGCCGGCGGCACGGACGCCAGGATCACCTACACGGCCCCGGCCACGGACCTCTACGTGATCGGCGCTAAAACGCTGCACGCCGGCTCGACCGGCGCCTATTCTCTCACCGTCCAGTAAAGGAAGTGCGCCAGCAGAGCTCGCGAAAGCTGGTCGGCGTCCGCGGCGCCAAGCTCGTGCAGCCTCGCCAGACGCTCGAGAATCCGCGGAAGCCGTCCGCGTAAAAGCAGCTCGCGCAGAGCCGCGGAGCCGCAGAGAGACCGGGCATGTCTCTCTGCGGCTCCGCGGCTCTGCGCGAGACGATCTTTTTCAGGTATTGGGATCAGGAGCTTCCCAGCCGCTCGCCGACCAGCCGGCTCACCATCTCCGGGTTCGCCTTTCCGCCCGTCTTTCGCATCACCTGGCCGACGAAGAAGCCGAGCAGGCCCGTCTTCCCGGCGCGGTATTCGTCCGCCTTGGCGGCGTTCGCGGCGATGATCTCGTCCACCACCGGGGCGAGCGCGCCCTCGTCGCTCACCTGGCGGAGGCCGAGCTTCTCCACCAGCGCCGCCGGCTCGCCGCCGTGCTCCACCATCTCTGCCAGCACCTGGCGCGCGGCGGAGGTGGAGAGGGTGCCATCCTCCACCATCGCCACCAGCGCGCCCAGCTCGCGGCCGCTGAACGGCAGGTTGTCGAGGGTGCGCGAGCCGATCTCCCGCGGCAGCTCGTGGATCATCCAGTTCGCGACGCCCTTCGCGCTCGCGCCGGCCTCGATCGCGGCCGCGAACATCATCGCCACCGTCAGCTCCCGCGTGACGCCGTCCAGCTCCTCGGGGGGGAGCGAGAGCTCGGCCTCGAAGCGCTGGCGGTACGCTTCCAGCTCGGGGGAGCGCGGGGTGTCGGCCGCGGGCGACTTGCTGCGCGGCTTCGGCTGCGCGGCGGGGTCGGTGGACGCGGGTGCCTTCTTCCGCTCCGCCTTGGCCGCGTCGGGGGCCTTCGTTCCCGGCGCGACCTTCGCCCAGGTGTCGCGGAGGGTGACGGTGCGGTTGAACACCAGCGCGTCGGCGGTCGACTCCACGCGGTCGGAGCAGAAGTAGCCGATGCGCTCGAACTGGTAGTGGCTCCCCGGCGCGTCGCCGCGCACCGACGGCTCGATCACCGCGTCGCGGACCACCACGAGCGAGTCGGGATTCAGGTAGTCCTTGAAGTCGCCCTCGCCCGCGTCCGGATCGGGGAGGGTGAAGAGGCGGTCGTAGAGCCGCACTTCGCAGGGGAGCGCGTGCGCCGCCGAGACCCACTGGATCGTCCCCTTCACCTGCCGCCCGTCGGGCGTGTTGCCGCCGCGCGTCTCGGGGTCGTAGCTGCACTGCAGCTCCACGATCTCGCCGCGCTCGTCCTTCACCACGTGCTCGCAGCGGATCACGTAGCCGTAGCGCAGCCGCACCTCGCCGCCGGGGGTGAGGCGGTGGAAGCCCTTGGGCGGGCTCTCCATGAAGTCGTCGCGGTCGATGTACAGCTCGCGCGAGAAGGGGAGCGGGCGCGATCCCTCCTTCGGCACGTCGTGCGGCCAGTAGGGGGCGTCGAGCGCCTCCGTCTGGCCTTCCGGGTAGTTGGTGAGGACCACGCGCAGCGGCTTCAGCACGCAGAGCACCCGCGGCGCGCGGTGGTTCAGGTCGTCGCGGATCGCGTGCTCCAGCCGCGAGAGCTCGATGCGGTTCTCCGCCTTGGCGATCCCCACGCCCTCCCAGAAGGCGCGGAGCGACTCGGCGGTGGCGCCGCGGCGGCGCAGCCCGGCCAGGGTGGCCATGCGCGGATCGTCCCACCCGCTCACGTAGCCGCCGTTCACCAGCTCCAGCAGCTTGCGCTTGCTGGTGATCATGTACTCGACGTTGCCGCGCGCGAACTCGTACTGGTGCGGGCGCGCCGGCTCGCCGCCGCGCGCGCGCTCGAAGCCCTGCCAGCGCTCCACCGCCCAGTCGTACAGCGCCCGGTTGTTGTCGAACTCCAGGGTGCAGAAGGAGTGGGTGATCCCCTCGATGGCGTCTTCGATCGGGTGCGCGAAGTCGTACAGCGGGTAGATGCACCACGCGTCGCCGGTGCGGTAGTGGTGCGCGTGGCGGATGCGGTAGAGGATGGGGTCGCGCAGCAGCATGTTGCGCGCGGCCATGTCGATCCGCCCGCGCAGCACGTGCGCCCCGTCCTCGAACTCGCCCGCGCGCATGCGGCGGAAGAGGTCCAGGCTCTCCTCCGGCGTGCGCTCCGCGAAGCGGCTGCGGCGCCCGGGCTCCGTCACCGTGCCGCGCAGCTCGCGGATCTCCTCCTCGCCGGCGCTGTCCACGTACGCGTCGCCCTGCATCACCAGGTACTCGGCGAAGGCGTACATGTCCTCGAAGTAGTCCGCCGCGTAGTACAGGTGCTCGCCCCACTCGAAGCCCAGCCACCGGATGATGTCGATGATGGACTCCACGTAGTGGACGTCCTCGGTCTCGGGGTTGGTGTCGTCGAAGCGGAGGTGGCAGCGCCCCCCCGTCTCCGCCGCGACCCCGAAGTTCAGCGCGATCGCCTTGGCGTGGCCGATGTGCAGGTACCCGTTCGGCTCCGGCGGGAAGCGGGTGACGACGGTCTGGTATTTCCCCGCGCGCAGGTCGTCCGCCACGAGGGCGCGCAGGAAGTCGAGCCCCTCGCGCTCGGCGAAGGGCGGGGGAGCCAGGGTCGATCCGGTGCCGTTGCGGTCCACGTGCGAGTCCGACGAAAAGTGAGCCTGCGCAGCCGCCGACGGAGACCGCGGGGCTGACGAAAACGAGCCCCGGAGAATAGCGCCGGGCCTTGCGATCTACAACCGAGCGCGGCGCTGGCCGGTACCGATCCGCTTTATTACTGGTCTCGCCACGCCACCCCACAGAGACGTCATCCTGAGGCCGGCCACGCCTGAGCTACGGCCGCACAGCATCCGGCAGGCCGAAGGATCTATCGCCGATCCTCGGAGTCGGCACGCCGAAGCGCACCCGGATTGGCCTCGTACTGGATTCGGCGCGCTTTGGCGGCCTGGTTCCGAGCGCCGACGATAGATCCTTCGGCCTGCCGAGTTCGTCGCGGGCTGACGGTCAGGCGTGGCCGGCCTCAGGATGACGTCTGCGGGGGAGGGGGCGATGAGAAACCCCTTCGGCGCAATGAGAACAAACTCGTTTGGCGAATTCGGATCATGCGGGCGTTGGACCCCGCGCGCCGCTCGCGCGGTATCTGCATCACCAATCGACCGAAACGCCGCTGACGGACTACGACCACACGCAAGGAATTGCGATGACGATTCGAATCCCCGCGCTCGCCGTGCTCGCCTCGTGCGCCGCCGCCGCGTGCACGCCCGCGCCCCCGGCTGCCGCGCCCGCCCCGGCACCCATTCCACTCGGCGAGCGGATGGCTCCGATGGGCGAGGGCATGACCCTGCTGGTGCGCGACATCCACTCCTTCGCCCGGCCCAACGAGGCGCGGGTGACGCACGTGGACCTGGACCTCTCGGTCGATTTCGCCGCGAAGCGCGTGGGGGGCACGGCCACGCTCGACGTGCAGGCCGCGCCCGGCGCACGCGAGATCGTGCTCGACACGAAGAACCTCTCGATCGCCCGGGTGACCGACGCCGCCGGGCAGCCGCTGCAGTGGACGCTGGGGCAGCCCGACTCCATCCTCGGCCGCGCGCTGACGGTGGCGCTGCCGGCGGGGACGCAGAAGAAGATCGTGGTGCACTACGCCAGCAATCCCGACGCGGCGGCGCTGCAGTGGCTCACCCCCGAGCAGACCGCGGGGAAGCAGCATCCCTACCTCTTCTCGCAGGGCGAGGCGATCCTCACCCGCACCTGGATCCCCACGCAGGACAGCCCCGGGATCCGGCAGACGTACGCCGCGCGCATCACCGTCCCGGCCGAGCTGAAGGCGGTGATGAGCGCCGAGATGCTGACGCCGGACGGCGAGCCGGCGGGGGCGGACCACCGGGCCTACCGTTTCCGCATGGACAAGGCGGTGCCGCCGTACCTGATCGCGCTGGCGGTGGGCGACCTGGCCTTCCGCGCGCTGGGGCCGCGCACGGGCGTGTGGACCGAGCCCGCGGTGCTGGAGCGCGCCGCCAGCGAGTTCGCCGAGCTGGAGAAGTTCGTCGACGCGGCCGAGGGGCTGTACGGCCCCTACCGCTGGGGGCGCTACGACCTGCTGGTGCTCCCGCCCTCCTTCCCGTTCGGGGGGATGGAGAACCCGCGGCTCACCTTCGCCACGCCCACGGTGCTGGCGGGCGACCGCTCGCTGGTGTCGCTGGTGGCGCACGAGCTGGCGCACTCGTGGAGCGGCAACCTGGTGACCAACGCCACCTGGGCCGACTTCTGGCTGAACGAGGGCTTCACCACCTACTTCGAGAACCGCATCATGGAGGCGCTCTACGGGAAGGAGCGCGCCGCCATGCTGGCCAGCCTGGGGTGGCAGGAGCTGCAGGACGCCGTCCGCGAGGCGGGCGGCCCCACCGGGCCGGACACGCGGCTGCACCTCGACCTCGCCGGCCGCGACCCCGACGAGGGGACCACCAACATCGCCTACGAGAAGGGCGCCGCCTTCCTGCGCACCATCGAGCAGGCGGTGGGGCGCGAGCGGTGGGACGCGTACCTGCGCTCCTACTTCGACCGGCACGCCTTCCAGCCGATGACCACGGAGGGCTTCCTGGCCGACCTGCGCGCCAACCTGATCCGCGGCGACGCGGCGCTGGAGCGCCGCATCGACCTCGACCGCTGGGCCTATCAGCCCGGCGTGCCCGACAACGCGCTGGTGCCGCGCTCCGACGCCTTCGCGCGCGTCGAGGCGCAGGTGGCCGCCTTCACCGGCGGCACCCCCGCCGCCCGGCTGCAGACGACGGGGTGGACCACGCAGGAGTGGCAGCACTTCCTCGGCAAGCTCCCCGAGCGCCTGACGCCGGCGCAGCTGGCCGACCTGGACCGCGCCTTCGGCCTGTCGGGGCAGGGGAACAGCGAGGTCCTCTTTGCCTGGCTGTCGATGGCGGTGCGCAACCGCTACGAGCCCGCGGTCCCGGCGCTGGAGCGCTTCCTGACCACGCAGGGGCGGCGGAAGTTCGTGCGGCCGCTGTACGCCGCGCTGATGCAGCAGGGTGATTGGGGCCAGGCGCTCGCCCGCCGCATCTACGCCCGGGCGCGCCCCGGCTACCACCCCGTCACCTCCGGCTCGGTCGACGCGATCGTGAAGTAACGGCAGCTCACACAGAGATGCAGAAACGCGGAGAGCTCGCAGCGGCTCTCCGCGTCTGCGTGAGATTCGCGGGTGGATTATGACCGCTCGAAAGCGGCCTCGTTTGTCCGTTGACTGTGGACGGCGGTTTCACCATTGTCCAGTGCGTTCCGATTGCCACCCTCCACCGGTTCCTTCCGTGCTCCGCTTCGAGTTCGTGGTGCCCGGCAGGCCCGTTTCCACCCAGGAACGCGACCGTGGTAGGTACCAGGCCTGGAAGAGGCGGATCCGCTCCCATGCAGAGCTGATGTACCCGAGACCTCCCGCGGGCGTGCGGCTTCGGCTGACGGTGGTCTTTCTCTGTGGCCCGTGCCTGATCGACGTAGACAATCTCATCAAGCCGATTCAGGACGCGCTGGGCGGGTGGGCATATCGGGACGACAAGCAGGTGACCGACGTGGATATCCACCGCCGGTCGCTGCACGAAAAGCTGAACTCTGAGCGCCTTCCAGCGCTCCTGATCGACGCATGGCAGATGCGGACCGAGTGCGTGTACGTGAGGGGCGAGGAAGCCCGGCCGCTGGAGGTATACCTGTGAAGACCATCGAGGCGCTTCGTATCCGGAAGCTCGAGGAGGTCCGCGCGGAGTACGAGGCGCGCGGCTACGAGATCATCATGGATCCCGGCGCCGACGACATCCCGTTCGACCTCGACGGCTTCTGCGCCGACCTGCTGGCGCGGGGGTGTGGCGCCAACCACCTGTTCGTCGTCCGCGCCTCGGCCCAGTGGGTGTCGATGGGCCGGCTGAGCGAAGCCGCAGCCGAGGTGCGGAAGCATCCCGGCTGGCATCTCACGCTGGTCACCGCCGACGACGTGGAACTGGTCGGCGCGCCCGGGCTGGACGACTCACTCCCTTCATGGCCTCGGCTCCGTGCCGAGGCTTCGCGGGCGTTCGGGATGGTGCACGCCGGCGTCGAGCCGGACGCGGCGTTCTTCGTCCTCTGGGCCACACTGGAAGGCGTCCTCCGCAAGACCGCCGAATGCGAGGGCCTGCCCATCGAGCGGCTTCCCACCGCCCACGTGCTTCCGAGCCTGTACGACTTCGGCGGGCTGTCAATGGAGCAGTATGACCGGCTGCGCGCGTTGCTTGCCCTTCGCAATCGCGTGGCGCACGGCTTCAGCGCCAGCCGTGACGAGCTCGAGGCGGCGGTGAAAGAGCTGATGAACGTGCTCGCCGAACTCCTCCCACACGCGGCGGAACGGGCCGCCTGAGCGCGGCGGCGTCACGGGAGCCGGGCCGGGGGTAGTCATCGCCCCCCGGCCCGGCTTAGCTTTCAGGCTTCGGAAAGCGTTCCCGTCCGTTCGACGTCAGCGAAGGATTCGTCCAGCATGCCCGATCCAGTCCGCGTTCGCTTCGCGCCCAGCCCCACGGGGTACCTGCACGTCGGCGGCGCCCGCACGGCGCTCTTCAACTACCTCTTCGCCCGGAAGACGGGCGGCGCGTTCGTGCTGCGCATCGAGGACACCGACCGCGAGCGCTCCACCGACGAGAGCACCCGCACCATCCTGGACGGGATGACCTGGCTGGGGCTGGCGTGGGACGAGGGCCCGGTGCACCAGGCCGACGGCCTCGCGCGCCACCAGGCCGACGCCGCGCGGATGCTGGCGGAGGGACACGCCTACCGCTGCTTCTGCACCCCCGAGGAGCTGGCGGCCAAGCGCGAGGCGATGAAGCACGAGTACCGCTACGACCGCGCCTGCTACGCCATCCCGCCGGAGGAGAGCGGCCGCCGCGCGGCCGCGGGCGAGCCGTTCACCGTGCGCTTCCGCGTTCCCGCGGGGACCACCGAGTGGGACGACGTGGTGCACGGGGTCACGACCTTCGACAACGCCAGCATCGAGGACTTCATCATCCTGCGCACCGCCGGCACGCCCATCTACAACCTGGCGGTGGTCTCGGACGACGTGGACATGCGCATCACCCACGTGGTGCGCGGCGACGACCACATCGCCAACACCCCCAAGCAGATCCTGCTCTACCAGGCGCTCGGCGCGCCGGTGCCGGCCTTCGCGCACCTGCCGATGATCCTGGGCCCCGACGGGAAGAAGCTCAGCAAGCGCCACGGAGCCACCGCGGTGGGCGACTACGCGGAGCTGGGGATCCTCCCCGAGGCACTCTTCAACTTCCTCGCGCTCCTGGGGTGGAACCCGGGCGACGAGCGCGAGGTGATGGAGAAGGACGAGCTGGTGGAGGCCTTCTCGCTGGAGCGCATCAACAAGAAGGCGGCGGTGTTCGACACCGAGAAGCTGCTCTGGATGAACGGGCAGTACCTGGCCCGCAAGCCGACGGAGGAGGTGCTGGCGCTCGTCGGCCCGCAGCTCGTGGCCGGGGGGCTGGTGACGCAGGCGGACGTCGATGCGCGGCCGGAGTGGCTGCTGACGCTCGTAGACCTGCTCAAGGTGCGCATCCGTGCCACCACCGAGTTCGCGAAGCAGGCCCGGCCGCTCCTGGGCGACACGGTGGAGTACGACGAGGCGGCGGTGGCCAAGCAGTGGCGCGACCCCGCCACGGCCGAGCGGCTGCGGGCGGTGCGCGAGGCGCTGGCCGCGGCGGAGCCGTGGACGCCGGAGGCGATCGAGCCGGTGCTGCGCGGGGTGGCCGAGCGGCTGGGGGTGGGGCTGGGGAAGGTCGCGCAGCCGCTGCGGGTGGCGCTCACCGGGAGCGCGGCCAGCCCGGGGATCGACCAGGTGCTCTGGCTGATGGGGCGCGAAAAGGCGCTGCGGCGGATCGACGACGCGGCCGCGCATATCGTTTCGAGCGGTGCGGCGCAAGAGAATCGTTGACAACGTTTGTAGCGGAACCTAAGTTCCCGTTGGGTGCGGGAAACGCGCGGCGGTGGGCCGCGATCGCACCTCCCGCAGCGCGCGGCGCATCTCGCAAGGCGGGGCTACATCGGGGAAGCATGGGAGGGGGTGCGCAGTCCGCTGTGTATCCCCTTCGTTCTTTCTCCCCATCTCCCCCACTCCCCCCTGGAAACCCGCGGCCGGGCAGTCCGCCGTCACGCGACTCGGGATAAACGTTGGTCACAGGAGGCGTCCCATGCCGGAGCCGTTGACCAAGATCGAGCGCAGGATCCTGAACTACCTGGTCGACTACCTGAAGGAGAACACCTACCAGCCGAGCATCCGCGAGATCGGGAAGCGCTTCGGCATCAAGTCGACCAAGACCGTGTCGGAGCACCTGCAGTCGCTCGCCGACAAGGGGCACATCGAGCGCGACGCCAGCCGTTCGCGCGGCGTGCGCATCGTGGGGATGAACCTCTACCCGGCCGTGGTCTCGGCGCCGCTCTACGGGAAGATCGCCGCGGGGATGCCGGCGCTGCTGCGCGACCACGTGCGCGAGGTCTACGAGCTCGACCGCAAGCTGGTGGGGAGCGCCGACGCCTTCGTGCTGGAGGTGAAGGGCGACAGCATGATCGACGCGGGGATCGACGACGGCGACCTGATCGTGGTGGAGCCCGTCTCCGACTCCGACGTGCGCAACGGCGAGATCGTGGCCGCGCGGATCGACGGCGAGAGCACGGTGAAGCGCTACTTCGAGGGCTCCGACGGTACCGTGACGCTGCAGCCCGCGAACTCGAACTATCCGCCGATCCTGGTGCACGAGCACGAGGACTTCACCATCCTGGGCCGCGTGACCGGCCTCTTCCGCCGCCTGGAGCGCCACGCCTCGGCCACCGGCTCGCACGACCGCGCCCTGGCCCACGCCTGAGCCCCGGTCGTCGGACGAATCGCGGCCCCCTCTCCCCGGCGCGGGAGAGGGGGCTTCGCGTTGCGGGTTGTCCCCAGGCCCGGCAATCGTCACTATGCCGCACGGCGTGAGGTGCGTACGAGGCGAGTGAACTCGCCGCTACAACGGCACGCAGTCCGCCTTCGCGGACACCAACGGCAAACCACGAATCGTCGGGCGATGATCCAGCAGGCGAGCGCCGCGGTGGAAGCCGACGAGCGGTGGATGCGGCTCGCGCTGGAGGAGGCGCGCGCGGCCGAGGCACAGGGGGAGGTGCCGGTCGGCGCGGTGATCGTGCGCGAGGGCGAGCTGGTGGCGCGCGGGCACAACCTCACGCACACGCTGCAGGACCCCAGCGCGCACGCCGAGATGGTGGCCATCCGCATCGCCGCCCAGGTGATCGGGCACTGGCGGCTGCTGGGGTGCACCCTCTACGTCACCCTGGAGCCCTGTGCCATGTGCTCGGGCGCCATCGTCCTGGCCCGCGTTCCCCGCCTGGTCTACGCCGCGCCCGACCCCAAGGCGGGGATGGCCGGGTCGCTGCAGAACCTCGTCCAGTACCCCCGCCTCAACCACCGCGTCGACCTCACCGCCGGCGTCCTTGCCGACGAGGCGGGCGACCTGCTGCGCGCCTTCTTCCGCGCCCGCCGCCGCAGCAAGGTCAATCCGCAGGAGTAAGGGCGAGCAACGGCAACGGAAGATTCTCACGCAGAGACGCAGAGGAACCGAGAGACGCTGCTGTTCTCTCCGTTCCTCTGCGTCTCGGGGCGCAGCCCCCCTTTTCGTTGACACCCCCCCGGCGCGGGGGATAGCTTTCGTGCCATCCCCTCGCCCTCGCACGAGCGCTCCCCGGCACATGCCCGACACGCAGCGACGCCCCATCATGGACGGCCCCGCGGTGGAGCGGATCATCGCGCGCATGGCCGCCGAGGTGCTGCGGCTCGCGGGCGGATCCGCCGAGCTGGTGCTGGTCGGCATCCACCGGCGCGGGGTGCAGCTCGCCGCCCGGCTGGCGGACGCCATCGAGGCGCACGGCGGCGTCTCCATCTCCTCCGGCTCGCTCGACATCACCCTCTACCGCGACGACCTGATGGCGGTGGGCCCGCGCCCGGTGGTGGGGCAGACGCGCCTCCCCGCGGGCGGCATCGACGGCCGCATCGTCTGCATCGTGGACGACGTGCTCTACACCGGGCGCACGGTGCGCGCGGCCCTCGACGAGCTGGCCGACTTCGGGCGGCCGCGGCGCACGCTGCTGGCGGTGCTGGTGGACCGCGGCGGGCGCGAGCTCCCCATCCAGGCCGACGTGGTGGGCGAGCGGGTCGACGTCCCCGAGGGCGGGCGGGTGGAGGTGAAGGTGCCGGAGATCGACGGCGAGCTGGGGGTGGAAGTCGTGGAGGCCGGCTGATGGCGCAGGAGCTGGTCAATCCCGCGCTGGGCAAGGACCTGCTGGGGCTCGAGGAGCTCACCCGCGAGCAGATCACCGCCATCCTCGACACCGCCGAGGCGTTCAAGGAGATCAGCGACCGGCCGGTGCGGAAGGTCCCCTATCTCCGCGGCCAGACGGTGGTGAACGCCTTCTTCGAGAACTCCACCCGCACCCGCGTCTCCTTCGAGTTCGCCGAGAAGCGGATGGGCGCCGACACGGTGAGCATCTCCACCACCGGGAGCTCGGTGCAGAAGGGCGAGACGCTGGTCGACACCGCCCGCAACCTGGAGGCGATGCGGATCGACATGGTGGTGATCCGCCACGCCTCCTCCGGCTCGGCCCGCTTCCTGGCCGAGCGCATCGAGAGCCACGTGATCAACGCGGGCGACGGAAAGCACGAGCACCCCACGCAGGGGCTCCTGGACCTCCTCACCATCCGCGACCACCGGCAGAGCCTGGAGGGGCTGAAGGTCTGCATCTGCGGCGACGTGCTGCACTCGCGCGTGGCCCGCTCCAACCTGCACGGCCTCCGCCGCCTGGGCGCCGAGGTCGCCGTCTGCGGCCCGCTCACCCTGATGCCGGCGGACGTGCGCGAGCTCGGCGTGCACTACTTCCCGCGGATCGAGGCGGCGATCGAGTGGGCCGACGTGCTCAACGTCCTCCGCCTGCAGCTGGAGCGGATGAAGGGCGGCTTCATCCCCTCGCTGCGCGAGTACAACCGCGTGTTCGGCGTCACCCGCGCGCGGGTCGAGGCCGCGCCGCGCGACCTGCTCATCCTGCACCCCGGCCCCATGAACCGCGGCGTGGAGATCGACAGCGACGTGGCCGACGGGCCGCACTCGGTGATCCTGCAGCAGGTCACCAACGGCGTGGCCGTGCGCATGGCCGTGCTCTACCTGCTCGCCGGCGGCCCCGTGGCCGACACCACCGAGGGGGCCGCGTGAGGCCGCTCCTGGTTCGCGGCGGCCACGTGGTCGACCCCTCGCAGGGGCTCGACGCCGTGCTCGACGTGCTGCTCGTCGACGGCCGGGTGGCGCGCCTGGGCGAGCGGCTCGACGCACCCGAGGGCGCCGAGGTGGTCGACGCCGGCGGGCTCGTCGTCGCCCCCGGGCTGATCGACGTGCACGTGCACCTGCGCGAGCCGGGGGGCGAGCACAAGGAGACCATCGCCAGCGGCACGCGGGCGGCGGTGGCGGGGGGCTTCACCGCCGTGGTCGCCATGCCCAACACCGACCCGCCGGTCGACTCGCCCGCGGCGGTCGGCTTCGTGAAGGCGCGGGGAGAGATGGCGGGCGGCGCGCGCGTCTTCCCCAGCGGGTGCATCACCCTGGGGCAGAACGGCGAGCAGCTCACCGAGTTCGGCGAGCTGGTGGGCGCCGGCGCGGTGTGCGTGACGGACGACGGGAAGCCGGTGATGAACGCCGGGCTGCTGCGGATGGCGCTGGAGTACTCGCGCTCCTTCGACCTTCCCGTCGCCCTGCACGAGGAGGAGCTGACCCTCTCGCGCGGCGGCGCCATGAACGAGGGGATCATCGCCACGCGGCTGGGGCTCACCGGCATCCCCAACGCCTCCGAAGACGTGATGATCGCCCGCGACCTGGTGCTGGCCGAGCTCACCGGCGCGCGGCTGCACATCCAGCACGTGGCCACGCGCGGCGGCGTCGAGCTGATCCGCGCCGCGAAGGCGAAGGGCGTCCGCGTCACCGCCGAGGGGTCGCCGCACCACTTCACCCTCACCGACGAGGCGGTGGAGTGGTACAACACCAACGCGAAGATGAATCCCCCGCTGCGCTCCGCCGCCGACCGCGGCGCCGTCCGCGCCGGCGTGGCCGACGGCACGCTGGACGTGATCGCCACCGACCACGCGCCGCACCACTACGACGAGAAGGAGCAGGCCTTCGAAGACGCGCCCAACGGCATCGTCGGCCTGGAGACGGCGGTGGGGCTCGCCTACACCGAGCTGGTGGCCACGGGGCTGATGGACCTGGCGACGATGATCGAGCGGATGAGCTGTGCCCCCGCGCGCGCCATGCGCCTGGACGAGCGCGGGCTGGGGAGCCTGCGCGAGGGGTCGCAGGGCGACGTGACCATCCTGGACCCGCACCTGGAGTGGACGGTGGATCCCGCGCACTTCCTGTCGCTCTCCCGCAACACGCCGTTCGGCGGCCGCAGGCTGCGCTGCCGCGCGGTGCGCACCATCGTCGGCGGCCGCACGGCGTGGGAGGGCGGGCGATGAGCGGCGCGCCGCTCCGCTCCCTCTCCGCGCGCACCGACCCGCGCACCTTCTGCGGCGGCAGCTGGCCGCAGGTGCGCGAGCTGGCGGACGGGCGCGACGTGGTGGCCTGCTTCCTGGTGCACGACAAGCAGCGCAAGGAGACCAAGAGCCTCAAGCCCTACCTCCACCTCGTCCTGGGCGACCGCACCGGCACCATCGACGCGAAGATCTGGGACGACGCCGACCGCTTCGACCGGCTCTTCGCCGCCGAAGACGTGGTGGGGGTGCGCGGGCGCACCAGCACCTACAACGGGAAGATCGAACTCACCGTCACCGCGCTCGCGCCGGTGGAGCTGGGCGACGACGACCTGGAGCTCTTCGTCCCCGCCTCGCCGCGCGACCGGGGGGTGATGGGGAAGGAGCTGGACCTGCTGGTGGAGAGCGTGGGCGACCCCCACCTGCGCCTGCTGCTGCAGCGGATGACGGGGCGGGCGACCGCGGTCGGCAAGCGCTACCGCCTGCACCCCGCGGCCAAGCGCAACCACCACGCCTACCTGGGCGGGCTGCTGGAGCACTCGCTCTCGGTGGCGCTGGCGGCGGACGCGCTCTGCGCGCACTACCGGCGGCAGGGGGCGCGGGTGGACCGTGACCTGCTGGTGACCGGCGCGCTGCTGCACGACGTGGGGAAGGTGCGCGAGCTGGCCGCGGCGCGCACCATCGCCTACACCGACGAGGGGCAGCTGCTGGGGCACATCCTGATCGGGCTGGAGATGGTCACGCGGGAGGCGGAGCAGATCCCCGGCTTCCGGCCGGAGTGCCTGCTGCACCTGCAGCACCTGGTCGCCAGCCACCAGGGGCGGCACGAATGGGCCAGCCCCAAGGTGCCGCAGACGCTGGAGGCGCTGATCCTGCACTACGCCGACGACCTGGACAGCAAGATGAACCCCGCGATGGGGCTGCTGCGCGAGGTGGAGGGCGGCGGCTGGTCGCCGTACGACCGCTCGCTGGAGCGCGCGCTCTTCCAGCCCCCGGCCTTCCCCGCCAGCGCCGAGGTGCAGCCCGTGCCCGCGGCGGAGGTGGTGGAGGTGGTGCTCGACATGTTCCGCGGCTGAAGCCATGCCGCGCCGAAATCCGGAAGGACAGGAGATGACGACTCCCACGAACGCCGCGGCCGACGGGGTGCACGAGCTGGTGCGGCAGCGCGACCAGCTCCGCGCCTGGATCGCGAAGCTCGACGAGGTGCAGACGGGCGCCCCCAGCCGCGTGACCGAGCGCGTGCGCGCCGACTACGAGGACCGGCTGCGCCGCGTGACCGGCGACCTCTCGGCGCACGGCGAGGAGATCCGCCGCGGGCTCGAGGAGCAGCGCGAGCAGCTCGCCGCGGCCGAGGAGCGCCGCACGCACGCCGCCGACGCGCTGGAGGAGACGCGGCTGCGCCACCTGATCGGCGAGCTGGACGAGGGGGCGTGGAACGAGGCCCGCCAGCCGCTCGAGGCCGAGGCCGCCGCCGCCGACCAGGCCGTGGCCGAGGCCCGGGCCGAGGTGGAGCGCCTCGCCACCCTCTCCACCGAGATCGCCGGCGACGCCGCGCAGGACGAGGGGGAAGCGGAGGCGGAGGAGCTCGTGGACGTGCCCGTCGACGAGGAGCCGGTGGCGACGGTCGATGGCGGGCTGGAGTCCGGCGGAGACACCGACGCGTCGGCGGAGGAGGAGTCTCCGTGGGCCGCCGCGCCCGACGCCGGGCCCGCGGAAGACGAGGCGGCCGAGGCCCTTTCGGGCGAGGACCTGGCGGCGTGGATCACCGAGGTGGAGGCCGAGGTGACCTCATCCGAGGGGGCGGCGCCGCAGGAGGACGCGGAAGGGTGGGACCCGTTCGCCAACGAGTTCGGCAGCGGCCCGGCATCACCCGCCACGCAGCCGGGCGACGCGGCGCGGGACCTCCCCTGGCTCGACTCGCTGGAGGGCGGCGCCGGCGGGAAGTGGGCCGCGCCCGCGGAGGGTGAGGACGAGCTGGCCTTCCTGGAGAACCTCGACACCCCGGCGCCCGAGGCCGACGCGGCGCCGGCGGCCGACCTGGCGGAAGACGACCTGGCCTTCCTGGAGGAGCTGGACCGCGCCATCAGCGGCGGCGCCCAGCGCCCGGCGGCGCCCGCGGCGGATGCGGGGAGCCTGGCCGGCAGCTTCGCCGGCGGCTCGGGGGAGGGCCCCGGCGAGCCCCCCGCCGACGCCACCGAGGACCAGCCGAAGCGGGGCGAGGCGCTGCTCTGCAAGGAGTGCGGCGCCATCAACGAGCCCCAGGCCTGGTACTGCGAGATCTGCGGCAGCGAGCTTTAAGGCGGCTGCGCCGCGAGAACGCAGAGGAACCGAGAGAGCGCAGAGGCGAACCTCTGCGCTCTCTCAGTTCCTCTGCGTCTTGGCGCGAAGCGCCCCTTAGTTCAGCCAGGGCATCGCCGGAACCGCGGCGGGCTCACGGAAGGGCCCGTTCGCCAGCATCCGCCATGCGCCGACTTCCTGCAGTGCCCCGTACGAGTAGATCGAGAACCCGTTCACCCCGCGCTCGCGGCCGATGCGGATCTGCTTCTCGATCTCGGGGAAGGGGAGCCCCGCCAGGATCCCGGCGTACACCAGCCGCCCCGTCGGCTTCATCCCCGCCACGTGGTCGGCGACCATGCACGCCCAGTCGGGGTTCGGCTCCAGCCCCGGGCGGCGCGGCCGGTAGGAGCAGGGCTCGTCCGCCACGTAGAAGTAGGTCATCGGCACCGCCACGTCGAGCGTGCCGTCGCTCGCCCACCCCCAGGTGTCCTGGAAGAACTGCGTGACGCCGCTCGACGACGGCCAGCCGAAGTGGGCGCGGTCGTAGATCGGCCACACCGCGGCCGAGAGCGGCACCGCGCGCACGGCGTGGATGCTGTCGTGCACCTCGCGCACCAGCTTGCTCACCAGCCCGCGGCGGAAGCGCGACCACCCCTCCGGGTCCGACGCCGGGTCGCGGCCGAACGCCGCCAGGCTGGCGGGGTCCCACCCGTAGTCGGCGCCGGGGTAGCGGATGCGGTCCATGTGCACGCCGTCGACCGCGTAGCGGCGCACCACGTCGGCCGCCACGCGCGCCAGGTGCGTGCGCACCCCGGGGTTGCCGGGGGAGAGGTAGATGTACTCGACGTCCGGCCCGTTCGGGCACTGCTGCCGGGCACCGCTGCGGGTGACCATCGCCCACTCGGGATGGTCGACCAGCTCGTGGTTCGGCTGCCCCGGCAGGCTGGGGACGAGCCCCCCGCAGTCCGACGCCCGCGTCGACTCCCAGCCGGAGAGCGCGTTGATCCACGCGTGCAGCTGCAGTCCGCGCGCGTGCGCCTCGCGCACCGCCACCTCCAGCGGGTCCCAGGTCGGCACCCCGCCCAGGCGCCCGCAGAGGAGCTTCGAGCAGGGGTCGAGCTGCGAGCGGTAGCGCGCGTCGCTGGGGCCGCGCACCTGGAAGTACACCATGTTGAAGTGCGCCCGGCTGGCGATGTCCATCACCTGCCGGATGCTCTCCGCGTCCCCGTAGTCCCACCGGTTCACCCAGAGCGCGCGCGCCTCCTCGTGCAGCGGCGCGGGTGCGGTGGTGTCGCGCGCCGGCGCCGCGGGCCTGGACGGGATGAAGGACGCCGCGGCGAGCGAAGGCGGCGTAACGGGGCGGGGGCGCAGCGTGGCCCCTCCCACCGCGGCGGCCAGGAGCAGCGGCACGACAGCGAGCAGCGTTCGATGGTTCGTGCGGTTCATGCGTTGCGGTGCAGGGTAGGGCGTGACGGGGGGTGCCGCAATATAACCCCGCCGGCGGGAAAAAGGATTCCCTTACGAGTAAATCCCACTGGCGCCGCGAAGTCGCGCGGTGGAGATTTCCGCGTATGGTTCGTGCGTGAGGCGCGCGTCTAACCATCAACCGAAAACGGGCCAAGGACGGGGACGGATGAAGATTGCGGTGCTGCTGGGGGGGACGAGCGCCGAGCGCGAGGTGTCGCTGGCGTCGGGGCTGGGGATCGTGAAGGCGCTGCGCGAGCGCGGCCACGAGGTGTGGACTGTGGACACCGCGCGCGGCTTCGTGCCGCCCGAGCGCGAGGGCGACCTCCTTCCCGAGGGGGTGCACGCCGCGCCGCCCACGGCGCTGGAGGGCGCGCTCGACCCTATCAAGCTCGCCGACGTGGAGCAGATCCGCCGCGCGGACGTGGCCTTCCTGGCGCTGCACGGCGGCGCGGGGGAAGACGGCACGGTGCAGGCCCTGCTCGACCTGATGGGCGTGCGCTACACCGGCTCCGGCCCGCTCGGCTCCGCGATCGCGATGGACAAGGACGTCTCCAAGCGCCTCTTCCGCGACGCGCAGGTGCCCACCCTCCCCTGGCGGGTGGCGCGCGCGCCGGGGTTCGCCTACGACACCGACATCGTGGAGGACCTGATCGGCCTCCCCTGCATCGTGAAGCCCTCGCGGCAGGGCTCCAGCGTGGGGATCACCGTGGTCTCCGACACGCAGGAGCTCGCGGCGGCGGTGCAGGAGGCCACGCAGTTCGACAGCGAGGTGATGATCGAGCGCTACGCGAAGGGGCGAGAGCTCACCGTGGGGATCCTGGGCGACCAGGCGCTCCCGCCGGTGGAGATCCGGCCGAAGAAGGGGATCTACGACTACCACAGCAAGTACACGCCGGGGATGACGGAGTACTTCTGCCCCGCGCCGCTGGAGGAGGAGGTGGTGGCGCAGATGCAGGCGTATGCGCTGCGGGCCTTCCGCGTGCTCAAGCTGCGGGGATACGCGCGGATCGACTTCATCCTGGCCAAGGAGCAGCTCTTCTGCCTGGAGGCCAACACCCTCCCGGGGATGACGGCCACCTCGCTCCTCCCCAAGGCGGCCGCCGCCGCCGGCATCGACTACCCCGAGCTCTGCGAGCGGATCGTGAAGCTGGCGACGGGCTGAGGTCCGAGAAAAAGTGCGGGAGTGCGGGAGTGCGGAAGTGCGCAGGACCCCAACGCACTCCCGCACTTCCGCACTTCCGCACTCTCCGGGGGACCGGAGGGGCCGGCCCGGTGTACCGTAGGGCCGACGCCCTGTCGCAGCACCCAACCCTGCTCGACTACATGCCTTACCGCGATTCCTACGCACCCGGGCTGGCCGGGCCGCGCCTCACGCCCTGGGTCCGGCGCCTGATGATCGCCCTCACGGCGGTCTTCCTGGCGCTGTTCGTGACCGACGACCTGCTGCGCCTCGACCTCACGTCGCGGCTCGTGCTGGTTCCCGGCGATCTGCTGAAGCAGCCGTGGTCGCTCGTCACCTTTCCGTTCGTCCACCGCAACCCGATCGGGCTGCTCTTCACGCTGCTCACCCTCTTCTTCTTCGGCGGCACGCTGGAAGACCGCTGGGGCGGGCGCGGGTTCCTGAAGTTCTGCGCGGTGTCGGCCGCCGGCGGCGCGCTGCTGGCGCTGGTGCTGGCCGTGGGGTCGCGGATGTCGCAGGTCCCGGTGATCGGCTTCACCGGCGTGATCTACGGGCTGCTGCTGGCGCTGGCGCTCTTCTGGCCCGACATGGAGATCAGCATCTTCGGGATCATCCCGGTGAAGGCCAAGTGGCTGGCGCTGGTGTCGGCGGCGATCGGGTTCATCCTCTCGGTGCAGAGCGGCGGGTTCGGCCTGGCGCACCTGGGGGCGTTCGGCTCCGCCTTCCTCTACCTGAAGAGCCCCTGGGCGCCCAACGCCTGGGGCGACGTTCCCGCGCCGCGGCCGGTGAAGCGGCAGCCCAAGGCGGTGGTGCAGTGGGCGGGGAAGAAGGACGCCCCCGCCGCGCCCGCGGCCCCGCGCCCCATCGCCGGCCCGCCGCGCAGCGCCCGCGCCGAGCGCGAGCTGCTCGACGACGTGGACCGCATCCTCGACAAGATCAGCGCCGAGGGCCTGGCCTCGCTCAGCGACGACGAGCGCAAGCGCCTGGATGAGGTCAGCCGGCGCTACCGCACCAACTGAAAAAAGCCTGACGCAGAGACGCAGAGGAACCGAGAGAACTGCTGCGCTCTCTCGGTTCCTCTGCGTCTCTGCGTCAGGCTTTTGCTGTTCATCGGCCGAGGGGATATTCTTTCGTCCATGCGCATAGGCCATGGCTACGATTCGCACCGCTTCGCCGCGGGACGCAGGCTGATCCTCGGCGGCGTCGAGATCCCCTCCGAGCGCGGGCTCGACGGACACTCCGACGCCGACGCGGTGGCCCACGCCGTCACCGACGCGCTCCTGGGCGCCGCGGGGCTCGGCGACATCGGCCGGCACTTCCCCCCCTCCGACGACCAGTGGAAGGGCGCCGACTCGCTGCAGCTGCTGGCGCGCGTCGTCCGGCTGCTGGAGGGGCGCAACTACCAGGTGGTGAACGTCGACGTCACCGTGGTCACCGAGGCCCCGAAGATCGGCCCGCACGCGCCGGCTATGCAGCAGAAGGTCGCCGCCGTGCTCGGCATCGCCCCCGACCACGTCTCCATCAAGGGGAAGAGCAACGAGGGGCTGGGGTGGATCGGCCGCGGCGAGGGGCTGGCCTGCCACGCCGTCGCCCTCATCGACGACATGGAGGGCGTCGACGAGGTGCACGCCCGCCACCGCCGCGACGCGGGGCTGTGAGCGGGGGCCGCCAGGGGAGGTCGGGCGAATGAATTCGCTGCAACAACCACACGAAGTCCGCCTTCGCGGACTACGGCCGCGGCGCGCACGCAGCTCTGAGGCGCGCAAGAACCTCCATCCACACCTCGGCAAAAGACGTCATCCTGAGGCCGGCCTCCGCCTTGCGTCGGCGTTCGCCAGGGCCGGCAGGCCGAAGGATCTATAGCCGCGGCAACGACATACGCCGCACTCGCACCACGACTCCGCCCACGCCGGATGATCGACTCGCTGCTCGAATGGCTCAAGGCGCTGCCGCCGCTCCTGGTGTACCTGGTGGTCGGCGGGATCGCGGCGGTGGAGAACGTCTTTCCGCCGGTCCCGGCGGACGTGGTGGCGCTCTTCGGCGGGTTCCTGGCGGGGCAGGGGACGGGGCATCCCCTGGCGATGTTCCTGGTCGTCTGGGCCGGCAACCTCTCCACCGCCCTCCTGATGTACTGGGTCGGCCGGAAGAAGGGGACGCAGTTCTTCCGGGGCCGCATCGGCCGGATGATCCTGCAGCCCAAGCAGATGGAGAGGCTCTCGCGCTTCTACCAGCACCGCGGCACCGTCGTGATCTTCGTATCCCGCTTCCTCCCCATGTTCCGCGCCGTCGTCCCCGTCTTCGCGGGCACCAGCGGCGTCGGCTTCTGGCGCGCGGTCATTCCCATGGCGCTCGCCTCGGGCCTCTGGTACGGGGGGATCGTGTACCTGGGCGCCACCGCGGGAGAGAACTGGGAGGAGATCCGCTCGACCGTGGAGGCGTCGGGGAAGTGGCTGGCGGTCGCGGCGGGGATCCTGGCGCTCGGCGTCGGCTGGTGGTGGTGGAAGTCGCGCCGGGAAGCGCCCGCGGGAGAGTCGTGAGCCCGCGCGCCGCCCCGTCCGCCGAGCTCCCCGCCGACGCCGCGGCGCGCCGCTTCCTGGTGGAGCCGTTCCTCGACCACCTCCGCTTCGAGCGCGGGCTGGCGGGGAACACCCTCGACGCCTACCGCCACGACGTGGTGCGGATGGCCGCCTTCGCGCGCCGGGCGGGGCGCGCCTCGCCCGGCGAGGTGACCACCGCGGACCTGCGCGCGCTGCTGATGGAGCTCAAGGACCTGGGGCTCGCGCCGTCGTCCATCGCCCGCAACCTCTCGTCGTTCCGCACCTACTTCCGCTTCCTGCTGGGCGAGGGCGAGGTCACCGCCGACCCCAGCGACCGCGTCTCCATGCCCAAGCAGTGGCGCCGCCTCCCCGAGGCGCTCTCGGTGCCGGAGATGGAGAAGCTGCTCGACGCGCCCGACCCGATGCAGCCGATGGCGCTGCGCGACCGCGCGCTGCTGGAGTTCGCGTACGCCAGCGGGGTGCGTGTGTCGGAGCTGATCTCGGTGCGCGTCCGCGACCTGCACCTGGAGCCCGACGAGGGGTTCGCGAGCGTCTTCGGCAAGGGCGCCAAGGAGCGGCTGGTGCCGATCGGGATGGCGGCGATGCGCGCGGTCGACCGCTACCTGCGCGAGACGCGGCCCAGGCTGGACCGGGGGAAGGGCGAGGGGCGCGTCTTCCTGAACGTGCGCGGCGGCCCGCTCACGCGGATGGGCGTGTGGAAGATCCTGCGCGAGCACGTGGCCACGGCGGGGATCGAGAAGCGGGTGACGCCGCACACCCTCCGCCACACCTTTGCCACGCACCTGCTGGAGGGCGGCGCCGACCTGATGGCCGTGCAGGAGATGCTCGGCCACGCCGACATCTCCACCACCCAGATCTACACCCACGTGGACCGCACCTACCTCGCGCAGGAGCACCGCGCCCACCACCCCCGGGCCTGACCTGCGCTTCCGCGGACGTGCCCGCGCGTCCTGCTTCCACGCACCCGCCACACAGGAAACGACCGATGTCCGAGAACAGCATCGAGCAGGCGCCCGGGATCTTCGTCGGCGAGATGGCCGCCTTTCCGCCGTCGGTCGTGGGGGTCCAGACCGCCGTTCCGGTCTTCATCGGCTACACCGCCAGGGCCGAGATGAACGGCAGGCCCGTGCCGTACACGCCCGTGTCCATCGCCTCGCTGGCGGACTACGAGCTGGTGTTCGGCGGCGCCTCCCGGTCTCTCTACGAGATCGTGGAGGTCGATGGGCAGGCGAGCTACGACGTGAGCGTGAACGATCCCGCCGGCGCCGCCCGTCACTACCGGCTGGACGCGGAGAGCCCCCGCTTCAACCTGTATAACGGCATGCGACTCTTCTACGCCAACGGCGGCGGCAACTGCTACGTGGTGTCGGTGGGGCTCTGTGCCGCCGCCACGGGCGGCGTGGACAGGGCCGCGCTTCTCCAGGGGCTGGCCGCGGCGGGCGAGCAGGCCGGTCCCACGATGCTGCTGGTCCCCGACGCCCTGCTGCTGCCGCCCGACGCCCCCGCGTCCGGCGCCGACGCGAAGCCCTGGGTCTCCACCGCGTACGGCGAGGTGGTGTCGGCGATGCTGGGGCAGTGCGCGACGCTGCAGGACCGCATGGCCGTCCTGGACGTGTACGGCACGCAGTACCTCACGCAGCCCGCCGCGCCCGGGGCGGCCACGCCCACGCTGGACGACGTGGCCGGGAGCTTCCGCACGAACGTCGGCTCCGCGGGGCTGAGCTACGGGATGGCGTACTTCCCCTTCCTGCAGACGACTGTCGTCCAGCCCGCGGAGGCCACGTACGCGTGGTTCGACGACACGCCCGCGGATCCCGCGACCGGCGCGGGTCCGCTCCGGCAGCTCCTGACGTGGCAGAACGCGGCGCTCTATGGAAACACGCCCCGCCAGGCCCAGGTGCAGGCCGACATCGACCGGATCGGCACCGTCACCGCGCCCGCCGACGTGCGGGCGCTCGACGACAGGCTCACCGCCGCCCTGCCGCTGCTGATGGAGATGAAGGGGGTGGCGGCGACCCGGGAGGGCAGCCTGCTCCCCGCCGCCCCCGCGCTCGCGGGCGTCGTGACGTACGTGGACTCCACGCGCGGCGTGTGGAACGCGCCGGCCAACGTGTCGCTCACGTCGGTGGCGTCGGCCAGCTTCCCCTTGGACAACGCCCAGCAGGAGGCGTTGAACCTGCCGCTGGACGGCAAGGCGGTGAACGCGCTGCGCGACTTCACCGGCCGCGGCACGGTGGTGTGGGGCGCCCGCACGCTGGACGGCAACAGCGACGACTACCGCTACATCCAGGTGCGGCGCACGCTCATCTACATCGAGCAGTCGATCAAGAACGCCCTCAACCCGTTCGTCTTCGCGCCCAACACGGGGCAGACCTGGGCCACGGTGGTGGCCATGGTCAGCGGCTTCCTGCAGACGCTGTGGTCGCAGGGCGGGCTGATGGGCGCCACCGCGTCGGATGCGTTCACCGTGCAGTGCGGTCTCGGGAGCACCATGACGGGCCAGGACATCCTGGAGGGGTACATGATCGTGCAGGTAACGCTGCAGATGATCCGCCCCGCCGAGTACATCGAGCTCACCTTCAGGCAGAAGATGGAAGGGGTAGGCTGAAGCGTTCCTGCCGCGGGCCGCGGTTGTTCGAGCGGCGCAGTCCGGGCCCGGATGAGCCGCCCCCTTCCGCAAACCCGCGCGGATGCGACAGATTCCGGAACGGCCAAAGTCCCGACCGGCGGATCGAAACGAGCTTCCGCGATGCGAGCCAACCGATGATCCTGGTTATCGATAACTACGATTCCTTTACGTGGAATCTCGTGCAGTACCTGGGCGAGCTGGGGGCGGAGATGGAGGTCCGCCGCAACGACGCGCTCACCGTGGACGAGATCGCGGCGCTCACGCCGGAGCGGATCGTGATCTCCCCGGGCCCGTGCACGCCCAACGAGGCCGGCGTGTCGGTCGAGGTGATCCGCCGGCTGGGGCCGACCACGCCCATCCTGGGCGTCTGCCTGGGCCACCAGTCCATCGGCGCCGCGTACGGCGGCGACGTGGTGCGCGCCGACCGGGTGATGCACGGCAAGGTCTCGCCCATCCGCCACACCGGCGCCGGGATCTTCCGCGACGTGCCCTCGCCGGTGACGGTGGCCCGCTACCACTCGCTGGTGATCGAGCCGTCGACGCTGCCGGAGGCGCTGGAGGCGGTGGCGTGGACCGACGAGCCCGGCTACGAGACCGAGATCCAGGCCGTCCGCCACCGCGAGCACCCGACCTGGGGGGTGCAGTTCCACCCCGAGTCCATCGCCAGCGAGTCCGGCAAGGTCATCCTGCGCAACTTCCTGGAGTTGTGAGTCCGCGCTTGCGCCGCCATGATGCCGTGACCGCATGATGAGGTCGAATGTGCGCTACCGACGGTGTGTCGCTGCGTCGGCGATAGATCCTTCGGCCTGCGGGTGTCGCTGGAGCACCAGGCCGCCGCGTGGCCGGCCTCAGGATGACGTCGGTGAGGGAGGACGTGGGTGAACGGCCCTGCGCTCGGGAGGGGAGATAGGGTGCAGCGCCGTGGGTGTCCGCGAAGGCGGACTGTGTGCCGTTGTAGCGGCGAGTTCACTCGCCTTGTGGCATCAAGACACGAAGAAGGACGATCCTCCAGGCCTGCCGTCCACGGTACGTAACCGGATAGGGTACTCGATGACGCTACGCAGGGCCGCGCTCGCCGCGGCCGTCCTGTTGATGGGGGCCGCGCCGCTGGCCGCCCAGCGCCCGATCACCATCTCGGGCGACGACCACTCCGAGGCCGCCCGCCTGGCCCGCGACATCGTGGCGCGCGGCAACTACCTGCGCTTCGACCGCGACACCATTCTCCCCGCCACCTTCCACGCCCCCGGCGACGTGGTGGTCTACGACGCCGACGTGCGCCTGGAGGGGACCATCGAGGGGCGGGTGGCGGTGATCGGCGGGAACTTCTTCATCCGCCCGCACGCGGTGGTGAAGGGCGACATCGCGCTCCTGGGCGGCGAGGTGTACCCGTCGGCGCTGGCGACCACCGGGCGGGTGCTCGACACCGCCCGCGGCGCGCGCGTGGCCATCTCCGGCGACTCGGCGATGGAGAACGCCCCGGAGTACTCGGCGCGCATCTTCGAGCCGGCGAAGGCGCGGCTGCTGGTCTTCTCCCCCCGCCCGTTCCCCGCCTACGACCGGGTGAACGGCCTCACCCTGAGCCTCGCCGCCCGCGTCCTCCCCACGCGCAGCGACAGCGGGCCCAGGATCGACCTCTGGGGCTCGTACCGCGCCGAGAACCCCGACCGGGCGGGCGGCGGCATCCGCGCCACGGTGCCGCTGGGGGTGCAGGGCCTCCAGCTGGTGGGCGAGGCGTCGCGGGCCACGCGCACCAACGACGCCTGGCAGCGCGGCGACCTCTCCAACTCCGTCTCGGTGCTGGTGTTCGGGCGCGACTACCGCGACTACTGGGACGCCGACCAGGCGCGGGTGATGATCACGCGTCCCGTCGGCAAGCCGCTGATCGCGGGGGAGAGCTGGCTGAGCCCGCGCGCGGGCGTGCAGTGGTCGCGCGACCGCTCGCTGCGCGCCCACCACGTCTTCTCGCTCTGGGACAGCAACGACAAGGACCGCGAGAACCCGCCGGTGCTCGACGGCACCCTCGTCTCCGCCTTCGGGGGCGCGGGGCTGCGCGCGGTCGGCCGGGTGTCGTCGTTCACCGGCGACGTGCAGGTGGAGCGCTCGCTCTCCACCCCCTTCGACGACGCGTCGTTCACCCAGCTCCTGGGCGAGGCGACGTACACCACCACGCCTTTCCGCATCCACACGCTGCGGGTGTACCTGCGGGGCCTGACCCCGCTCGGCGGCGACGCGCCGCCGCAGCGCTACGAGATCCTGGGCGGCCCCACCACGCTCCCCACCCTGGGCGTGGCGCACTACCGCGGCGACCACCTGGCCTTCGCCGACGCGCGCTACGGGATCCCGCTCCCGGTGCAGCTCCCCTTCGTGGGCATGCCGAGCCTGCAACTCCTCTACGCCGCCGGCGCCGCGTGGAGGGGTGAAGACTCGCCGCGGTGGACGCAGAACGTGGGCACGGGGCTGCTCTTCGCGCTGGTGAGCGCGTCGGTGTACGTCGACCCCAGCGACCCCAAGCCGCGCTTCGTCTTCACCGCCGCGGTCCCGCGCGTGTTCTGAGCGGCGGGTGTGCGATCTTTTTCCAACCAGCGTGGTACCAACGGGTTCGTACGGTACGCGAGCGATCCAACGACACGACCGGGAGTGAGATCGATGAGGCTCAAGACGGGATGGGCGGCGCTGCTCTGCGGGGCGCTCGCGGTGACCGGATGCAACGGCGACAGCCCCACGGACGAGGGGCTGCCGGCGGACTTCACCTTCCTGGGCACCTGGCAGCTGCACGTGGACGCGGCGACGGACTGCTGGGCCGAGTTCGACACGCGCATCAGCATCACCCAGGCGAGCCTGACGGCCGGCTCGGGCGGCACGGCGCAGCTGACGAACGCGGAAGGATGGTGGTTCCTCACCGGCAGCGGCCCGGATCACCCCTCCACGCTGAGCGGCACGCTGAACCCCACCACGGGCGTCTTCCAGCTCCGGCTCTGGAACACGACCGCGGCGCGGCAGGGCCACTTCGACGGCGTGGCCTCGAGCGACACGCGGCTCGGCGGCACCTTCACCGACCCCGACGGCGCGTTCCGCACCTCCACCGGCACGCACCCCTGCTCGGCGCCGGCACACGCCCTCAAGGACTAAAAACTGGTCTCATCTCATACCATATCAGACAAATATCAGACAAATATCAGACAAATAACTGTGCATTCGGAGACACCAGCACAGAAATCCTCACACGGAGTCAACGGAGTCAGCGGAGTCGTTCTCCGTTGACTCCGTTGACTCCGTGTGAGCCTATTGGGTTGGTTGGAATGCACATCCAATCAGTCGAAACGCGCAGTTCTCTGGTCCTCCGGTCCTCTGGGTGAGGCATTTTCCTCTTGTCGGAATGCACAGCTGATCGGCGAAAACGGTGTGATCGGCGAAATGGGATCACGCAGGAGACGCAGAGGCGCGGAGAGAACACCGACGTTCTCTCCGCGCCTCCGCGTTTCTGCGTGAGACGATCCGTTGCCGTTTATTTCGGCGGAGGCTGCTGCTTCCGCAGCATTTGCTCGATGGCTTCCAGCCGCGCCCGCAGCTCGGCGTTCTCGCGCTCCAGCGCCGTGATGCGCGCGTTCTGCGCGGTGCTGCGGGCATCCAGCGCCTGCGCCGCCGCCAGCGCCACGCCGCCCTCGTCGATGGGGGCGATGGTGGTGGAGTCGGAACCGAGTCCGAAGGCGGCGCGGAAGTCCTGCGCGGTGGGGCCCAGGTGCCTCACGTGGTCGGGCTCCAGGCGGTAGCTCCAGGTCTGGATGGGGAGGCGGCGCAGCCGGGTGAGCACGTCTTCGCCGGAGATGTCCGCGAACAGGTGCTTGCGGCGCACGTCCGACACATCGACCCAGAACCCGGCGGTGGAGAGGTACGCGCCGGTGCTGGTGCTGATCACCGCGTTGCTCTGCCCCCAGTTGCTGACCACGGAGCCCGACTGGATCGTGACCCCCGTGGTCAGGTTGCTGGAGGTGAAGATCCGGAAGCCGCCCGACACCCGCCAGTTGGCCGAGTGGTTCACCCCCGCGCGCAGCGAGTCGACCGAGGAGCGGTCCGAGAAGACGAACGAGCCCTGCCGCGCGTTGGTGTGGGCGTGGTAGCCCAGCGCCACCGAGGCCGCGCCGCTGGCGGTGTTGTCTTCGCCCGCGGCGAAGGAGGACACCTGCGCCGCGGTGGACCGCAGGCCGAACGCCACGCCGTTGTCGCCGCTGGCGCGCACGTCCTGGCCGATGGCCACGGAGTACGCGCCGATGTTGGCGGCGTCCCACTGTGTGCCGCTGATCCCCCCGGCGCGGAAGGCTGCTTTCCGGGGGTACCACATCAGGCGCGTGCCGGCGCCCTCCACGGGAACGCCGGTGCCCGAGGCGTCGCCGTCGTAGATGCCGCCGATGAGGATGCCGGCGTCCACGTTCACGCGGAACAGACCCACCCCGCTCTTGCTCACGGCGAAGGCGGAATCGGGGGTCTGCGCGGTGGCGGGGTGAGCCGCCACGCAGATGGCCGCTGCCGCGGCGCCGAGCAGGGCGACGAACGAAGTGCGCATCCTATCCTCCAGCTCCGAAAGGGTGGCGAGATCAGGGAATGCTGATGTTGAGCGCCTGGTCCTTCACCGTCAGGGTCCCGGTGACCGACACCGCGCCCGACGCCTTGGTGGAGCGCTGCAGCGCCGCGCTCCCCGTCACCTGCACCGTGGGGAGGTTGCCGCCGATCACCACCGAGCTGCCGGCCACCTTCAGCGTGCCGCCGGAGATCGTGCCCACCGCGTCCACGTTGCCGTAGGCGGTGGCGGTGTAGCCGGCGAGCCCGAGCGAGCTGCCGTAGCCCACGCGCAGGTTGGTGAGGAAGGCGTTGGCGGTGAGCACCGGGTAGACGTGGCTCGGCAGCAGCGAGTCGACCGGGATGGCCACGGTGCTCGCCGAGTCCGGCGCTACGCCGCCCTCCCAGTTCGACCCCACCGTCCAGCCGGTCGAGGTGCTGCCGTCCCACACCCTGTCGAGGTTGTTCTGGTTCTCGATCACCACCGGCGCGTAGACGTAGACGATGAAGCTGAACCGCGACACCGAGCCGGTGATCTGGAACTGCCAGCTCTTCGCCGCCGAGATCTCGTACGGCGTGATGATCTGGCTGTAGTGGTAGTACGGCTGCTTGGTCGCGGTGAAGTTGCCGGTGTCGGGCGTCACCACGCCGACCGAGCCCGTGCCGCTGGTCACGTTCAGCGAGGCGAAGAACACGTTCACGCCGGCCACGGTGGAGCCGTCGGTGGTGCCGATGTTCTGCCGCAGCAGGTTCTGCACGGTGACGTTGGTGCTCACGATCTGCGTGCCGCCGTCGTAGACGGGGCTGGTGCTGGTGAGCTTCACGTACCGCTCCTGCCCGCCCAGGTACTTCGCCGCGCGCACCGCGCCCTGGGGCGAGAACGTGCCGCAGCTCATCTGCTGCGCGGGCACGTCCACCGTGCACTGCAGCGTGGCCGCCGCCTCCGCGGGGAGGTCGGGCGGCACGGGGAGGGTGGGGGAGCGGTCCATGCAGGCGGCCAGCAGCGGCAGCACCAGCACGCACCAGGCGCGGCGGAAGAGCGGCCGTGGAGTCATGGCTGAGGCGTGGGGCGGGGCGTCGGTACGCGTGGATGAAGGAGTCACGGGCGCGCCGGGGTGGCCGTCTCGGGCTGGCGGGCCAGGAGCGCCTCGATGCGCTGCAGCCGGGCCTCGAGCTCGGCCACGCGGCCGCGGAGCGCGCCGTTCTCGGCGTTGAGCGACTGCACCTGCGCGCGCAGCTCGTCGGTGCGCGCGGTGAGCGCCTGCACGCCGGCCAGGTTCACGCCGTCGATGTCGAGGCTGTTGATCAGCCGGTCGCTCTCGCCCAGGCCGAAGGCGGCGGCGAAGTCCTGCGCCATGGGGCCCATGTGGCGGATCGAGCGGTCCTGGCTCAGGTAGTTCCAGGTGGAGACCGGCACGGCGCGCAGACGCAGGAGCAGGTCCTCGCCCTCCACGGCCGCGAAGTTCTCCTTGCGGTTCCGGTCCGACACCACGCTCCAGCTGCTCCCGCCGGACGCCAGCTCCACCCCCGAGGTCAGCCCCTGGTTCGTGAACATCTTGATGCCGCCGCAGCCGCGGACGATGAACTGGTTGTTGGCCGTGGGATACACCGAGTCCGACGAGAAGCCGGCGCAGCCGTCGCCCAGCACGACCGAGCCCTGCCGGTTGGCGGTGCGGGCGTTCTTCCCGATCGCCACCGAGAACTGGCCGCTGGCGCTGTTCTGCAGCCCGATCGCCACGCCGAAGTTCCCGTTCGCGATGCTGGGCCCGATGGTGATCGCGGCCAGCCCGCCGGCGATGGAGCTGGGCCCCATCGCCAGCGCGTCGTCGTTGGTGGCCTGCGCGCCGCTGCCGATGGCCACGGCCCCCACCCCCGAGGCGGTGCCGTTGAAGGCGAAGGCGCGGTCGGCGCTGGCGGTGCCGTTGTTCCCCAGCGCCACGCTCTCGTCGCCGCTGGCGGTGGTGGCCAGGTTCGCGGCGAAGGAGTGGTCGCCGCTGGCGCGCGTGTTCTCGCCCATCGCGACCGAGCCGGTGCCGATGTTCGTCAGGTCCCAGTAGGTGCTGCCGAAGCTGTCCACCTTGCCGACGCGAAAGGCGTAGAGGTTGGGGAACCACATCATCCGCACCCCGGTGCCGGTCGCGGGGAGGCTCCCGGAGCCCTCGGTGCCGCGCACCACGAACGAGGCGTCGGTGTTCAGGCGCAGGAGGTTCACGCCGCCGTAGCTCACGGCGAACACGGAGTCGGCCTGGGCGCGCGCGCCGGAGGCCGTGGCGATGAGCAGGGCGAAGAGCCCCGTCGCGATGCGCGGCAGTGTCTTCATGGATCGGGAGCGAGAGTTGGGAAGGTCTCAGCGCCCGCGGAGGCGCCGGCGCGAGCGGTGGACTGCTCGCGAAGGCAGGGGACGTTCAGGGATTGTATCGGCTCGCGGGTGCGGCTGAATATAGTATCAGAAACCGAGGTTACACAACGTCTCGACGCTGAACATGGACTCCCCGATGAAGAAGTGCGTCCAGATGCGGTGAAAAACGTCTTCTTATGCATCTATCCGCCGCTGCGTGGCTCCCCTCTCCTGCCTCCTCCGTTTGAAGGAACCTTGATCGAACGCAACCCCGGATCCTCTCGCTGAAGCGGCGCATATCTCGACCTATGGAGCGCCGGTGCCGCGCCGAACGCGACGGAGTTTTCTGCCACACAAAATGGTTGCAGCCGCGCAAATTCGTTGTATCTTGGCCCCCCGTCCCGCTCCTGACGTTTCCCTCCCGGCGCTGCCGCGAAGGCCGGCTTCACCAACGCTTTTCCTCTGTTCCACCCCGGTTCCGGGCTCCCCCGGACCGCACCCGTGTTTCCCGGTGCGGCGATCTCCGTCCGCACAACTCCGCATCCACAAGGAGGCTCCCCGTGAAACCGCGTACGTCCTCTGTCGTCCCTCCGCTGCTCGCGCTGGCGCTCGGCGCCTGCGCCGCGGACGCGCCCACGGCCCCCGCCGAGCCCGTCTCCGCGGCGGCCGCGAAGGGACCCTCGCTCTCGGTGCAGGGCGAGCCGCTGGCCGCGCTCCGCTCCGCCGTGAGCGACGCCGCCAGCCGCATCCTCCCCGGCCTGGGCGACGACGCCGCCCACGCGCCGCTGCGCGCCGCGCTCGAGGGCGCGGACCAGGCGCTCGCGGCCGACGACGCCCGCGCCTTGGCCGGCGCCCTGCGCGCGGCGCGCGGCGCCATCGCGGCCGAGCGCGAGGCGATGGGCCCCGACGCCGCGGCCGCCCCCGATCTCGACGCGCTGCTGCTGGTGCTCGACGGCCTCGACACGGCCGTCCCCGCCTCCGTCGCCGGTCCCTCCGTCGTGGAAGCGCCGTAGCACCGTTACGGCCGACAGCTACCGATCAACCCATCCAGTCCAATGAACCTGCCGAATTTCCTCCGCATTCCCACGCCGCGGCGCGCGCTCTGGCTGGGCGCCGCCGCCGCGGGGCTGTGGGCCGCGCCCGCCGCGGCCCAGACCTCCACCGTGATCTACGCCTGCTATGTGCCCGCGACGGGCACGGTGTACCGCATCAAGGCCACGGGGCTGGACAACAGCTGCAAGTCGCCGCAGCACGTGGAGTTCAGCTGGAACGAGACCGGTCCGCAGGGCCCCGCGGGGCCGACCGGCGCCACCGGGCCCGCGGGTCCGCAGGGGCCCGCCGGTCCCACGGGCGCGACCGGCCCCCAGGGTCCCGCCGGCCCGCAGGGCGAGAAGGGCGAGACCGGAGCGACGGGCGCGACCGGTGCCACGGGTGCCACCGGTCCCCAGGGCGAGACGGGTGCGGCGGGCGCAACCGGTCCGCAGGGCCCCGCCGGGCCGCAGGGCGAGACGGGCGCCGCCGGCGCGACGGGTCCCCAGGGGCCGCAGGGTGAGACCGGACCCGCGGGCCCGCAGGGCGAGACCGGCCCGCAGGGTGTGAAGGGAGACAGCGGCGCCGTGGGTCCCCAGGGGCCGGCCGGGCCGCAGGGTGAGAAGGGCGAGACCGGCGCCACCGGCCCGCAGGGGCCCTCGGGCACCGTGTCCACCAACTCGGCCGGTGCCTACGACCTCGGGAACACCAACGGGTTCGTGTCCGTCGGCACCGAGGGTTCCGGGAACATCCCCGCCACCGGGTCGGGCGTGCGGCTGATGTGGTTCCCCAACCTCTACGCCTTCCGCGCCGGCAAGGTGGAGTCGTTCGCGAGCACCTACTGGGACCAGTCGAACATCGGCTCGGGGTCGGTGGCGCTCGGCGAGAACACGCGGGCCAGCGGCAGCAACTCCTTCGCCGCCAACTCGGCCACCACCGCCAGCGGCAGCGAGAGCGTGGCGCTGGGGAACAGCGGCACCGCCAGCGGCGACCACGCCTTCGCCTTCAACGGCACCGCCTCGTCGTCCGGCGCCGTGGCCATCGGCAGCGGCGCGCAGGCCACCAGCGACGACGCGCTGGCGATGGGGCCCAGCTCCATCGCCGGCGGCCTCGCCTCGATCACCCTCGGGCCCAGCATCGCGAACGGGAACTTCGGCGTGGCGATCGGCCTCCAGAACAGCGCCAGCGGGCAGTTCTCGGTGGCGATCGGCAAGAACGCCCGCACCGCCAACCGCCAGGGCTCGGTCGTGATCGGCGACGGCTGCGCCGGCTTCTCGTCGGACTCGGTGTATCCCACCGCCAACAACCAGTTCATCGTCCGCGGCTGTGGCGGCGTGAAGATCTTCACCAACCAGGGGCTGACCGCGGGGGTGCAGCTCGCGGCCGGCGGGAGCAGCTGGAGCGTGGTGTCGGACCGCAACCGCAAGGAGAACTTCCTGGCCGTGGACGGCGAGGAGATCCTGGCCCGGCTGCGCCGCATTCCGGTCTCCACCTGGAACTACCTGAGCCAGGACCGCTCCATCCGCCACATGGGCCCGATGGCGCAGGACTTCGCCGCCGCCTTCGGCCTGGGCGAGAGCGACCTGATGATCAACAGCCTCGACATCGACGGCGTGAACCTGGCCGGCGTGCAGGCGCTCGACCGGCGCACCGGGCGGCAGCAGGTGGAGATCGACGCGCTGCGGGCGGAGAACGCGGCCCAGGCGCGCGAGCTCGCCGAGCTGCGGGCGGCGGTGGCGCGCCTGGAAGCGGCGCTCCGCACCCCGGAGCACCGCTAGGCGCGGGGCATCGCCCCGGCATCGGGCCGTCCTGGCCCGATGCCGGCTCCAGGCTTCCTGGAACCCTTCCCGACCGACACCTCCCAACGGATTCGACGATGAACCTGCCGAACTTCCTCCGCGTTCCCGCGGCGCGGCGCGCGCTCTGGCTGGCCGCCGCCGCCGCGGGGGTGTGGGCCGCACCCGCGGCGGCCCAGACCTCCACCGTGATCTACGCCTGCTACGTGCCCTCGACGGGCACGGTGTACCGCATCAAGACGACGGGGCTGGACAACAGCTGCAAGAACAACCACGTGGAGTTCAGTTGGAACGAGACCGGACCGCAGGGCCCCGCGGGGCCGATCGGCGCCACCGGGCCCGCGGGTCCGCAGGGGCCTGCCGGCCCCACGGGTGCGACCGGGCCGCAGGGTCCGGCCGGGCCCACGGGCGCGACCGGCCCCCAGGGTCCCGCGGGACCGCAGGGTGACAAGGGCGAAACCGGGGCGACGGGGGCGACCGGGCCGCAGGGTCCCGCGGGTCCCGCAGGGCCGCAGGGCGCGACCGGTGCCACGGGTGCAACGGGACCGCAGGGGCCGGCCGGCCCTCAGGGTGAGAAGGGCGAGACCGGGGCCACGGGTGCCACCGGCGCCACCGGGCCCCAGGGACCCGCCGGCCCGCAGGGCGAGACGGGCGCAACGGGTCCCCAGGGTCCCGCCGGTCCGCAGGGCGAGACCGGCGCCGCCGGCGCAACGGGTCCCCAGGGGCCGCAGGGCGAAACCGGTCCGCAGGGTCCTGCCGGGCCGCAGGGTGAGACGGGCGCTACCGGCGCGACGGGCCCCCAGGGTCCGCAGGGCGAGATGGGGCCCCAGGGTCCGCAGGGGGTGAAGGGCGACAGCGGGGCCGTGGGCCCGCAGGGACCGCAGGGGGTGAAGGGCGACAGCGGCGCGGTCGGGCCGCAGGGACCGCAAGGGGAGAAGGGTGACAGTGGCGCGGTCGGTCCGCAGGGGCCCACGGGCCCAGCGGGCTCGGTCACCACCAATTCGGCCGGCGCCTACGATCTCGGCAACACCAACGGCTTCCTCTCCGCCGGGACCTACGGCGCGGGGAACGTTCCCACCGAGGGGAGCGGCACCCGGCTGATGTGGTACCCGCAGAAGGCCGCCTTCCGCGCGGGCTCCATCAGCGGCACCCAGTGGGACGACGCGAACATCGGTGCGTACTCGGTGGCCATCGGGCAGGACGTGCGCGCCAGCGGCGACAACGCCACGGCGTTCGGCCTGCGCTCGGTCGCGGCGCAGGTGTCCTCCTTCGCCGCGGGTGAAGACAACACGGCCAGCGGGGCCGCCTCGGTGGCGCTGGGGTACCACGCCCACACCAACGCGCGGCAGGGCTCGTTCGTCTTCTCGGACCGCTCCTCGATCGACACCATGCGGGCCGGGGTGAACCACTCGGCCAACTGGCGGGTGTCGGGCGGCTTCCGGATCTTCACCTCCAGCAACCTGACCACGGGGGTGACCATCCAGTCGGGCACCGTGACCAGCAACTGGGGACAGAGCAACGCGGTGATCAGCACCAGCACGGGCGCGTACCTGGGCACGGACGGCGTCTGGCACGACGTGTCGGACGTGAACCGCAAGCACCTCTTCGCCGACATCTCGGGCGAAGAGGTGCTGGCGCGGCTGCGCACCCTGGCCATCCGGAGCTGGAGCTACCGGGTGGACCCGGACCACGTGCGGCACATCGGCCCGACCGCGCAGGACTTCCGCGCCACCTTCGGCCTGGGCCGCGACTCCACCACCATCGCCCCCATCGACGAGAGCGGCGTGGCGCTGGTGGGCGTGCAGACGCTCGACGCGCGCACCCAGCGCCAGCAGGCGGAGATCGCCGCGCTGCGGGCCGAGAACGCCGAGCTGCGCGCCCGCCTGGCGCGCATCGAGGCCGCGCTGGCGACCGCGAAGCCGTAACCGCGCAACGATCGTCTCGCGCGCAGACGCGGGGACGCGGGGACGCGGGGACGCGGGGACGCGGGGACGCGGAGGGGCCGCCGGGCCTCTCCGCGTCTCCGCGTTCTCCGCGTGAGATCGACGTTTCCGCTCGATCGATCTACGTTTGACCCACCGAAGCTCGTTTGCCCCCCGACCGCCGACAACCGCGTGCGCTTCGACCTCTCCGATCTGCCCGGGCCGGTTTCGCGGGTTTGCCTGGCGGCCGCGGCCGCCGTGCTCGCCGCGGCCCCCGTGCGGGCCCAGCGCGCGCCCGCGTGGCCCGACGCGCTGCTCACCCGAACCCAGGCGCTGGCCCTCGTCCAGGGCCTGAATGCCGAGATCCTGGCCAGCCGCAGCGCGACCGCCACGCTGGAGAAGTGGTGCGGGGACCACGCCCTGGCGCGGGAGCCGCGGGTGGTGGCAGAGGTGCTGGCCGGCGAGCCGCGCCCGCCCACCGCGGAACAGCGCCAGCGGCTGCGGGCGGACTCCGGCGAGGTGGTGCGGTACCGCCGGGTGCGCCTGCGCTGCGGCGGCCACGTTCTTTCGGAGGCGGAGAACTGGTATCTCCCGGGGCGGCTGACGCCCGAGATGAACCGCGCGCTGGAGACGAGCGACACCCCGTTCGGGCGCGTGGTGGCTCCGCTCGAACCCTATCGCCGGACCTTCGCGGCCCGGCTCCTCTGGTCGCCGCTGCCGGAGGGGTGGGAGCGTGCTCGCCGCTCCGTACGCCCATGCCTGAGCTCCGGCCGGCTGCGCATCCCCGGCGCGCTCTTCGAGCATCGCGCCCTCCTGCTGGGCCGCGACAACCGGCCGATCGCAGAGGTCCACGAAGTGTATCGGAACGGGCTGCTGGCGTTCTCCCCACCGGGGCCGTGCTGAACTCCTGCCGCGACGCCGTAAGCCCCGCAAGGCGATCACACGGAGGGACCAGAGGAACCAGAAAAAATTCAGTTTCTGGTTCCTCTGGTCCCTCTGCGTGAACCATTCTGTTCGGCTGGAATGCGCAATCGGTCAGCCGAAGCGGGATGAGCCGGGGGTGAGCGGACGATGAAGCCTTCGCGCAACGCTTTGACATTCTCATTGCCGCGCGTTACGTTGCATGGCGTGATTATTGCAATCGCCCGCCGCCGCTTCTCCCCCCGCACGGGGCCGGCAAGCCGATGACCCACCACGTCCTCGGCGTGATCCCGGCCCGCCTCGCATCCACGCGACTTCCCCGCAAGCCGCTGCACCCCATCGCCGGCAGGCCGCTCGTGGAGTGGGTCTGGCGCCGCGCCGTGGCGAGCGGGGTCTTCGACGCCGTGGTGGTCGCCACCGACAGCCCCGAGGTGCAGGCCGCCGCGCGCGCCTTCGGCGCGACGGCGGTGCTCACGCGCGCGGAGCACCCGTCGGGGACCGACCGCGTGGCCGAGGTGGCCCGGCGCGAGGAGTGGCGCGGCTACCCGGTGATCGTGAACGTGCAGGGCGACGAGCCCTTCGTGCGCACCGACCATCTCCAGGCGGCCGTCGCCCTGGTGCGCGAAGGATGGGACGTGGGGACGGTCGCGGTGCCCATCCCCGGGGCCGACGAGTGGCGCGACCCGGCGGCGGTGAAGGTGGTGCGCGGCGACGACGGCCGCGCGCTCTTCTTCTCCCGCGCCCCCGTGCCCTTCCCCCGCGACGGCGCGCCCGACTTCGCCCACGACCTGTACCTGCGCCACGTGGGCATCTACGCCTATGCCCGCGAGGCGCTGCTGCGCTGGGTGAGCCTTCCCGAGGGGAGGCTGGAGCGCATCGAGAAGCTGGAGCAGCTGCGCGCGCTGGCCGCGGGGCTGCGCATCGGCGTGGCCGTCGGCGAGCCGGCGCTGGGCGGGGTGGACACGCCCGCCGACGCGCGGATGGCCGAGAACGTCCTTCTCCACACCACCGCCCCGACCCCCCAGCTGGAGCGAGCGACCCCATGAGCGCCCTGAACACCGCGCCCACCAAGTACATCTTCGTCACCGGCGGCGTGGTCTCGTCGCTGGGGAAGGGGATCGCCGCGGCCTCCATCGGCCGGCTCCTGGTGGAGCGGGGCCTCCGGGTGACCATCCAGAAGTTCGATCCCTACATCAACGTCGATCCCGGCACCCTCTCGCCCTTCCAGCACGGCGAGGTGTTCGTGACCGACGACGGGGCGGAGACCGACCTGGACCTGGGGCACTACGAGCGCTTCGTGGGCGAGTCGATGACGCGCGCGAACTCGATCACCACCGGGCGCATCTACCAGGACGTGATCAACAAGGAGCGCCGCGGCGAGTACCTGGGCGCCACGGTGCAGGTGATCCCCCACATCACCAACGCCATCAAGGACGCCATCCGCCGCCTGGCGCCCAACCACGACGTGGTGATCACCGAGATCGGCGGCACGGTGGGCGACATCGAGAGCCTCCCCTTCCTGGAGGCGATCCGCCAGTACCGGCAGGAGGTGGGGCGCGAGCACACGCTCTTCGTGCACCTCACCCTGATCCCCTACATCGCCGCGGCGGGGGAGCTGAAGACCAAGCCCACGCAGCACTCGGTGCGCGAGCTGATGGAGATCGGGATCCAGCCCGACGTGCTGATCTGCCGCAGCGAGCACGCCGTGAGCGCCGACATGCGCCAGAAGATCGCGCTCTTCTGCAACGTCGACGTGCAGGCGGTGATCGAGGCGCGCGACGTGGGCACCATCTACGAGGTGCCGCTGGAGTACGCGCGCCAGCGCCTCGACGAGCTGGTCTGCCGCAAGCTGGGGCTGGAGACGGAGCGCCCGGAGATGGCCGATTGGCGCCGCCTGGTGGAGCGGGTGAAGGCGCCGCGCAACGGCGAGGTGCGCATTGCCGTGGTCGGCAAGTACGTCTCGCTGGTGGACAGCTACAAGTCGGTGCAGGAGGCGCTGGTGCACGGCGGCATCGCCAACGACGTGAAGGTGAAGATCGACTGGCTCTCCAGCGAGGACTTCGAGGGGGGGCGCGGCGCGGAGAAGCTGCGCGAGTACCACGGGCTGCTGATCCCCGGCGGGTTCGGGGTGCGCGGGGTGGAGGGGATGCTCTCGGCGATCGGCTGGGCGCGCGAGAACGGGCTCCCCTTCTTCGGCATCTGCCTGGGGCTGCAGACGGCGGTGATCGAGTTCTCGCGCACCGTCTGCGGCATCCAGGGCGCGCACTCGGCCGAGTGGGACGACCGCACCGCCGACCCGGTGATCTGCCTGATGGACAGCCAGCGGCAGGTGACGGACCTGGGCGGCACGCAGCGGCTGGGGGCGATGACGGCGCGGCTGCGGGCCGGCTCGCGCGCGGCGGAGATCTACGGCGCGCAGGAGATCAGCGAGCGCCACCGCCACCGCTACGAGGTGAACAACGCCTATCGCGAGGCGCTGGAGGAGAACGGGCTGAGGATCAGCGGCGTCTCGCCCGACGGGAACCTGGTGGAGATGGTCGAGATCCCGGCGCACCCCTGGTTCGTGGCCACGCAGGCGCACCCGGAGCTGAAGAGCCGCCCGGACCAGCCGCACCCGCTCTTCGCCTCCTTCATCGCCGCCGCCGTCGAGCGCCGCGGCCCGGTCGCGGCGAGCGCGACGGCGGATGCATCCGCCATCCGCCCGCGCGCCGAAGCGACGGCGCTGGCGGGGGATTGAGGCGAGATCGGCGAGGGGGTCGCGACGAGGCGGTGGTATGTCGCGACAAGGCGATTGCTCGGTGAGGCTGGTGCGCGGAGCCGGAATCCACGGCGTCCGCCAAGCCCCCGGGTTGGAAACCCAGGGCTACAACAGCACGAAGTCCGCCTTCGCGGACTGCGCGCCGCGGACGGTGGAGCAGGGCAGGGGGACGCGTGCCGCACAGGTTTCCACACCCGCGCCCGCACCCCGATGACGTCATCCTGAGGACGGCCGCACCGCGCTTCAGGCGTGACGAGGGCCCGCAGTCCGAAGGATCGATCGCCGACGCGGCGAAACAGCCCGCGATACGCGGCGAAGGTGTGCAGGCAGGGCGGGGCAGGTGGGGCAGGGCGAATGAATTCGCTGCAACAACCACACGAAGTCCGCCTTCGCGGAGTACCGGCCGCGGTTAGCCGGAGCACGGGTGGCGCGGCACGGGCAAAGGGCGCAGCCGAAGTGGCGGGAAGGCATTGCCGCCGGGATCTGCACCACCGTAGCCGCGAGCGAAGCGAGCCTCCGTCCCTCCCCGCAGTTGGGGGAGGGACCGGCGCGAAGCGCCAGGGAGAGGGGCCGTTGCCGTCGCCAAGGGACAGGGAGAGGGGAAGCCTTCGTGAGCGTGGACGCGACATCGACCGGGAGCATGACGGACGTGGCGGGGCTCTTCCGCCTCGGCGGGCCGTTCTTCGTGATCGCCGGGCCGTGCGTGCTGGAGAGCGACGCGCTCAACCTCGGCATCGGCGAGGCGCTGGCGCGCATCGCGGACGACCTGGGCCTGCCGGTCGTGTTCAAGGCGAGCTTCGACAAGGCCAACCGCTCCTCCCCCGGCTCTCCCCGCGGCCCCGGGGTCGACGAGGGCCTCGAGGCGCTGGCCCGCGTCCGCGCCGCCACGGGGCTGCCGCTGCTCACCGACGTCCATCTCCCGGAGCAGTGCGCCGCCGCCGCCGAGGTGGTCGACGTGCTGCAGATCCCCGCCTTCCTCTGCCGCCAGACCGACCTGCTGGTGGCTGCCGGCGCCACGGGTCGGCCGGTGAACGTGAAGAAGGGGCAGTGGATGGGTCCCGCGGAGATGAAGGGCGCCGCCGCCAAGGTGCGCGGCGCGGGCGCCACCGGCGTGGCGCTCACCGAGCGCGGCACCTTCTTCGGCTACGGGAACCTGGTGGTGGACATGCGGAGCTTCGCGCTGATGCGCGAGGCGTGCGAGGCGCCGGTGGTGTTCGACGGCACCCACAGCGTGCAGCGCCCCGGCGAGGGCGCGGGGGTCAGCGGCGGCGAGCCGCGCCACATCCCCGCGCTGGTGCGGGCCGCCGTGGCCGCGGGGGCCGACGCGCTCTTCCTGGAGACGCACCCGGAGCCCGCGAAGGGGCTGTCCGACACGACCAACATGCTCCCGCTCGACCGCCTGCGGCCGCTGCTGGAGCAGGTGCTGGAGCTGCGCGCGGCCGCCGCGCCCTTCGCCTGGGAGGCGGACGCGCGTGGCTGAGCCGATCGCGCCCGAGCTGGCGCAGCGCATCCGCCTGGTAGTGCTCGACGTGGACGGGGTGATGACCGACGGCGGCATCTACCTGGGCGCCACCGACGCCGGCGAGCGGGTGGAGCTGAAGCGCTTCGACATCCAGGACGGGCTGGGGATCCGGCTGGTGCGCGAGGCGGGGATCAAGGTGGCGATCGTCACCTGGCGCGAGTCGCACGCGGTGCGGCTGCGCGCCGAGGAGCTGGAGGTGGATGAGGTGCACCAGGACCCGAGCGCCGCGAAGCTGCGCATCGTGCAGGAGATGCTGGAGCGGCTGGGGATCGGCTGGGAGGAGACCGCCTTCGTGGGCGACGACCTCCCCGACCTGGCCATCCTGCGCCGCGTGGGGCTCCCCGCCGTGGTCGGCAACGCCACCTCCGACGCCCGCGCCTGCGCCGCCTGGGCCGCCCGGCGCGAGGGAGGCCGCGGCGCGGTGCGCGAGTTCGCCGAGGCGCTGCTCACCGCGCGCGGGGTGTGGGCCGAGCGGGTGGAGGCGTACGTGAGCGACCGCGAGGCCGGGCGGTGAGCGTGCTCGCCTTTCCCGCCGCGGCCCCCGCGCCGGCCGACGCCCCCGGGCTCCCGCTGGGCGAGACGCTGGAGCGCGCCCGCCGGGTGATCCGCCAGGAGGCCGCCGCCGTCGCCGCGCTCGAGGCGCGCATCGGCGACGAGTTCGCCGCGGTGGTGGAGGCGATCCTGGCCGGGTCCGGGCGGGTGATCGTCTCCGGGGTGGGGAAGAGCGGGATCGTCGCCCGCAAGATCGCGGCGACGCTCACCTCCACCGGAACGCCCGCGACCTTCCTCCACCCGGTGGAGGCGATGCACGGCGACCTGGGGATCGTGGGCACCGGCGACGTGGCCCTCCTCCTCTCCCGCAGCGGCGAGAGCGACGAGCTGCGCGGGCTGGTGGAGTACCTGGGGCGGATGGGGGTGCGGCTGGTGGCGATGGTGGGGCGGATGGGCTCGTCGCTCGCCCGGCAGAGCGAGCTGGTGCTGGACTGCTCCGTGGCCGAGGAGGCGTGCCCGCACGACCTGGCGCCCACCTCGTCAACCACCGCCGCGCTGGCGATGGGCGACGCGCTGGCGGTGGCGCTCCTGCTGCGCCGCGGCTTCGGCCGCGACGACTTCGCGCGGCTGCACCCCGGCGGGTCGCTGGGCCGGCGCCTGGTGCTGCGCGTGGCCGACGTGATGGTCTCCGCCGAACTGCCGATCCTTTCGCCGGATGCGACCATGCGCGAGTGCGTGGTGCTCCTGGCCGAGCGCCGCGGCACCGTCGCCGTCGCCGACGCGGAGGGGAGGCTGCTGGGGGTGGTGACCAGCGGCGACCTCACGCGGCTGATGGAGCGCGAGGAACACTTCTTTACGATCGCCGTATCGGAGATCATGACGCGCCACCCCAGGACCGCTGAGCCCGACCACCTCGCCGCCGCCGCGGTGGGGGTGATGGAGCGCCACGGGGTGATGGCCCTCCCCGTGGTCGACGCCGGGGGCCGCGTGGTGGGGATGGTGCACCTGCACGACCTGATGCGCGCGGGGGCGGTCTGATGGCGATGCGTACGGGTGCATTCCGCCGCCCCACCCCGACGGCCGCCACCGCGAGGATGGCCATGGGCGAGCGCCCGTGCGGGGCGGATGCAGGTACGTTCTTCCGCACCACCCCAGAGGACGTCATCCTGAGGCCGGCCACGACGGGTATGCAGGATCAAAACCGGTCGGCAGGCCGAAGGATCTCTAGCCGGTCGATGCAGATGCACCGAGGGAACGCACACACGATCGCGGAACTCGGTCGCCAGGGTCTGGAGACGGAGTCCGTGCGGTTCGCCGGTTCACGTTCTGCCGCGGCGATCGATCCTTCGGCCTGCGGATCGTCTCGTGGTCGACGTTTCCGGCGCGGCCGGCCTCAGGATGACGTCTCGAGGGGAGGCGCGGGTCATGGGATGATCGGGACGATGGCCCGAGTCGGCACGTGGGGGCGCCACACGCGGGTGGTCGTGGCCGCAATGGGGCTGGCGGCGCTGGGGGCGTGCAAGGAGCCGCCGGCGGGCGTTCCCGTCGCCGACGTGAGCTCCAACCAGGTCACCGTGGGGATGAACCTGAAGATCACCGAGGAGGGCCGCATCAAGGCCGACCTGTTCGCCGACACCGCCGTCACCCGCGCGGGCGAGACGCGCAGCCAGCTCACGCACGTGCGCCTGACCTTCTTCAACCCGGGGAAGGCGCCCAGCCGGCTGACCTCGAAGTCGGGGGAGTACGACCAGGATACCGGGGAGATGACCGCGCGCGGCAACGTCGTGCTGGTGACCCCCGGCGACAAGGGAACGCGCACCATCCGCTCCGAGGAGCTGCACTGGGACCAGAAGGCCGACCACGTGTGGAGCGAGAAGCTCACCACCATCGTGGAGAACGGGCAGACGCTGATCAGCAAGGGCGGCTTCACCTCCAACGCCAGCTTCACCAACGTCACCGGGCGCGACGCCGAGGTCACCGGGGTGAAGGTCGGGAGCGGAGGGATCACCTTCTGATGAGGCGCCTCGCCCTCCTTCCCCTGGCCCTGCTCGCGCTCGCCGCGGCGCCCGCCCCGGCGGAGGCGCAGAACGAGTGCAACCTGGTGCGCCAGGTGGGGAACTGGTCGTCCATCGGCGACCCGGCCAACCGCGTGATCACGGCGCAGGGGCCGCTGACCGTGACCTGCAGCAACGGCGAGGTGCTGCGGGCCGACAGCGCGGTCGTCTACCAGACCACCCACGAGGTGCAGCTCTTCCGCCAGGTGGACTACCAGGACCCCACGCGCTCGCTCACCTCGGACTACGCGACCTACAACTCGCAGACGGGGCGGCTCTACGCCACCGGCAACGTGGTGTTCGTCGACAAGCAGAAGGGCTCCACCCTGCGCGGGCCGGAGCTGGAGTACTTCCGCCCCATCGCCGGGCGCCCCGAGGCGCAGATGAACGCCACGCAGCGGCCGCACGTGACCGTGCGCCCCAAGAACAGCGGCACCGGCGCCGGCGCCAACCCGCGGCGGCGCAACCCGATGGAGATCGACGCCGACCGCGTGACCTCGGTGGGCGAGCGGAACATGACCGCCACCGGGAACGTGGTGATCGTGGACAACGACACCCGCTCCACCGCCGACGAGGCCTTCTACGACCAGGTGGCCGACCACGTGGAGCTGCGCCGCAACGCCAAGGTCGACAACGAGAAGTACCACCTCTCCGGCGAGCTGATCGTCTCCGACCTCAAGGACGGCTCGGTGTCGAAGGTGGTGGCGCAGACCAACGCGCGGCTGGTGAGCGATAAGCTCACCGTGAGCGGGCCGCAGCTGCAGCTCTTCTTCGAGCGCGACCTGCTGCAGCGCATGGTCTCGGGGCAGGTGCCGGGCGCCGCCCCCGCGCGGGACAGCGCCGCGGCCCCACGCGACTCCGCCGCCGCCAGGCGCGACTCGGCCGCCGCCGCTCCGCGCGACACCGGCGCCGCGCGGACGGCGTCGCCGCCGGCCACCGGGCTCGTCCGTCCGCCGGGCCAGCCCCCGGCGCCGCCGGCCACGGGGCTGGTCCGTCCGCCCGGCCAGCCGCCGGCGCCGCCAAGCGGACGCGCGCCGGGCGACAGCGCCTCCGCCCGTCCCGCGCAGCCGGCGGCCACGCCCGAGCGGGCGCCGCTGGCGCGGGGGTTCCGCTCCGTCGCGGTGGCGAAGGGGTTCCGCATGGAGGCCGATTCGCTCGAGGCCATCCTCCCCGACCAGCGGCTCCGGCGGGTGAACGCCGTCGGCTCGGCGCGCGGGGAGAGCTGGGACACGGTGGCGGTGCGCACCGTCCGCGTCGACTCCGGAGGCCGTGCGGGCACCGTCCGCGGCGACTCGGCGGGCAGGGCGGGCGCCGCCGCTCCCCCGGCCGCGGGCACGATGACCGAGCCGCCCCAGGCGCTCGACCAGAAAGACGTGCTGACGGGGGATACCATCATCGCCTTCTTCCGCGACTCCGTGGGGGCCGACAGCGCCCGCCGCGCGGGAGCCCGCGACAGCGTGCGCCTGGCCGGCCGCCCCGCCGCGCCGCCGCCCGCGCCGGGCGACACCACGAAGACGGAGATCGAGCGGCTGCTGGCCATCGGCAACGCGCACTCGCTCTACCGGATGCGCCCCGACACCACCCGGCCGCAGGAGACGAAGCAGGGGCTCAACTACCTGATCGGCGACCGGATCGACCTTACCTTCAAGGCCGGCGAGGTGGACGTGGCGCGCGTGCGCGGGCTCAAGCAGGGGATGTACCTGGACCCGGGGAACCCGGCCGACTCCGCCGCGGCGGACACCTCCGCGGCGGGGCGGCGGAGGGCGGCCGCGAATGCCGCCGGACGACGCCCGGCGGGGCAGCCCGCCGCGCGCCCCGGCGCCACCCGGGGGGGCTCCGCGCCCGCCAACTCGCCGCTGGTGCCGCCCCCTCCGGCGCCGCCGCCGCCGCCCCGGCCGCCCACGCGGGAGCTCCCGCAGGTCTCCGCGTCCGTCCGCAGAGGGACGACGCCGGCGTCGCGCGCGGCGCCCGTGGAAGGAGGGCGGACTTGACCGAGCGGAGGCTGGAGCGGATCGTCAGCGCCACCGGGCCCGGCGGCGTGTCGGCGCTGATCGCGCTGCGCGCCCTGGCCGCGGCCGACGACGGCGCCCACGCGGTGGACCGGGCGCGCTGGCTCACCGGGGTGCGCGAGGAGTACGGCCGCTGGTACGGGGGCGACGGGCAGGCGCCGCAGAACTTCGCCGCGCCCGAGACGGAGCGGTACCTGGCCGAGCAGGTGGTACAGCAGCTCGCCCAGGCCGGCGTGGCCGAGTTCCTGGTGGACCCCGACGGCGACCCCATCTCGCCCGTCTCGCCCAACGGCGGCGCGCCCTGGGAGGCGGTGCGGCTCTCCCCCTGGGCCGTGGCCGAGGTGCAGGAGGCGGGGGCGTCCGAGACGCTGGCGCACATCGACGCGCGCATCCGGGCGATCCTGGAGGAGAGCCACGCGGACGCGGCGGCGTCGGAATCCGCCGCCGTGGCGGAGGCGCCCGCGGCGGAGGCGGAGCACCCGCACCGGCGGCGCTCGATGCTGGTCCCCGACGGGCTGACGCTCTCGGCCAAGGGGCTGATGAAGAGCTACCGCGGCCGCAAGGTGGTGAACGACGTGGACATCCACGTGCGGCAGGGCGAGATCGTGGGGCTGCTGGGGCCCAACGGGGCGGGGAAGACCACCAGCTTCTACATGATCGTGGGGCTGATCCGCCCCGACCGCGGCAAGGTGTTCATCGGCCAGCGCGACCTGACCGGCGTGCCGATGTACAAGCGGGCGCGCGCGGGGATCGGCTACCTGGCGCAGGAGCCCTCCATCTTCCGCCGGCTCACGGTGGAAGAGAACGTGATGGCCATCCTGCAGATGATGAAGCTCTCCCGCGCCGAGCGGAAGCGCCGGCTGGAGGAGCTGCTGGACGAGCTGGGGATCAAGCACCTGAGGAAGACCAAGGCCTTCGCCCTCTCCGGGGGCGAGCGCCGCCGGCTGGAGATCACCCGCGCGCTGGTCAGCCAGCCGCGCTTCATGCTGCTCGACGAGCCGTTCGCCGGGGTCGACCCGATCGCGGTGCACGACATCCAGCAGATCGTGAGCGACCTGCGGCGGCGCGGGATCGGGGTGCTGATCTCCGACCACAACGTGGAGCAGACGCTGGACATCGTGGACCGCGCCTACATCATGTACGAAGGCCGCGTGCGCGTGTCGGGAACGGTGAGCGAGCTCGTCTGGAACGACGAGGTCGCCGAGATCTACCTGGGCCCGACCCTCACCGCGCGCATGCGCGAGCGGTACGACCACCCTGAATCGGAAGACGCGGCATGAAGACGGGCCTGTACCAGGGGACCACCCTCAAGCAGGAGATGAAGATCAATCCACGCCTCTACCAGGCGATGGATCTGCTCTACATGCCGCTCCTGGACCTGCAGCAGCACCTCAAGCAGGAGCTGCTCAACAACCCGTTCCTCGACATGGTCGAGGGCGACGTGGAGGAGCAGCAGGAGGAGCGCAAGGAGGAGAAGGAGCAGGAGAACGACGACGAGATCGACTGGGAGGAGATCCTCTTGAACGGCTTCGAGACCGGCGGCCGCCGCGAGGAGTACGAGGAGCGCGAGTACTACGAGCCCGTCTCCGTCGACACCCGCGAGCTGGGCGACCACCTGCACGACCAGCTCACGCTGCTGCGCCTCAGCGAGCGCGAGCTGCTGCTGGGCGAGGAGATCATCGGCAACGTCTCCGACGAGGGGTACCTGGAGTGCACCCTCGACGACATCGTGCAGTCGCTGAACGACTTCATGAAGGAGGGCGGGGAGTGGGGCGCCGAGGAGCCCTACACCCTGGCCGAGGCCGAGCGCATGCTGCGGGTGATCCAGGCCTTCGACCCGCCGGGGATCGCCGCGCGCGACCTGCGCGAGTGCATCCTGCTGCAGCTGCGCGACGGGGTGGTGCAGGAGCTGGTGAAGGAGACCGGCGAGGGCGAGCCGCCGCTGGAGGAGGTGGAGGAGCGGCTGAAGGGGAGCCTGGCCTACCGCATCGTGGACCAGTACTTCGACCAGCTGATCAACCACCGCTGGAGCGAGATCAGCAAGGAGCTCTCGATCACCCCGCGCGACGTGCAGGACGCCGCCGACGAGGTGTCCAAGCTCGACCCCAAGCCCGGGCTGAAGTACGCCTCCAGCGGCGACAACTACATCATCCCCGACCTGATCGTGGAGAAGATCGAGGGCGAGTACCTGGTCTTCCTCAACGACACCTCGCTCCCGCGGCTCAAGCTGTCGCGCACCTACCGCGACATCGCCAAGGACAAGAAGAAGTTCCAGGGCGAGAACAAGGAGTTCATCAGCAACAAGCTGAACTCGGCCAACTGGATGATCCAGGCGATCGAGCAGCGCCGGCAGACGATGCTCAAGGTGATGAACTTCATCGTCGACCGGCAGCGCGACTTCTTCGACAAGGGGGTGCAGTACCTGAAGCCGCTCACCCTGCGCGAGGTGGCCGAGGTGATCGACATGCACGAGTCGACCGTCTCCCGCGTGACCAACGAGAAGTTCGTGCAGACGCCGCGCGGGGTGTTCCCGCTCAAGTTCTTCTTCTCCTCGGGGCTGTCGACCACGAGCGGGGAGGACGTGTCGGCGCGCGGGATCAAGGCGCAGATCGAGAAGCTGGTGGCCGACGAAGACCCGGCGCACCCGCTCACCGACCAGGCCATCGTGAACATCCTCAAGGACGAGGGGATCCAGATCGCCCGGCGCACCGTGGCCAAGTACCGCGACCAGCTGGGCGTGCTCTCCGCCCGCATGCGCAAGCGCGTGTGAACGCCGGGGGACGGGGGACGGGGGACAGGGGACAGGGGGACTCCACGGTGGACGTCCCCCTCGCCGCACGCGCGGCATCACCCGAGCCACCGGGCACCGGGCACCGGGCACCGGGCACTTCCGTTCCCGCGTCGCTGCGCCGCAACTTCGCCGTGCTCGTCCCCGCCTTCGACGAGGTGGAGAACATCCCCGCGCTCTTCCGCGAGCTGCGCGAGACCTTCGAGCGGCACGACCTGGCCGGCGAGGTGATCATCGTCGACGACGGCTCCACGGACGGGACCTACGAGGCGGCGTTGCGCGAGGCGGAGCGCTTCCCCCGCGCCAAGGTGCTGCGCCACCGCCGCAACCTGGGGAAGACGGAGGCGATGGTCACCGGCGCGCGCGCGGCCGAGACCGACTACCTGGTGCTCTTCGACGCCGACCTGCAGCACGGCACCGAGGAGGTCCCGCGCTTCCTGGAGAAGCTGGGGGAGGGGTACGACATCGTCTGCGGGCGGAAGGTGGGGCAGTACGAGAAGGCGGCGGTGAGCGGGATCTACAACCGCCTGGCGCAGCGCCTCTTCCACATCCCGGTGCGCGACCTGAACGCGATGAAGGCGTTCCGCACCGAGATCCTGCGCGAGATCCCGCTGCGCCACGACTGGCACCGCTTCTTCGTGGTGCTGGCGCACGCGGAAGGGTACAGCGTGACGGAGATCGACATCACGCTCTTCCCGCGCCGCGCGGGCGTGGCCAAGTACTCCGGGAAGCGCCGCGTGCTGGTGGGCGTCGGCGACCTCGTCGTGGTCTGGTTCTACCTCAAGTTCAGCGAGAAGCCGATGCAGTTCTTCGGCGGCTCGGGGCTGGTGCTGATCGCGCTGGGGCTGCTGGTGGGGCTGGTGACGGTGGTGCTGCGCGTGGCGAGCTGGATGCCCCCCTTCGGCTTCCGCCCGCTGCTCACGCTGGTGGGGCTGCTCGAGACCATCGGCTTCCTCCTCTTCGGCTTCGGCTTCATCGCCGAGCTCATCGCCACCCTCCGCGCCGAAGTCGACCAGCTCCGGCGGCGGTAGGGCCGGTGTAGCCGGGCGGTTGAAACCGCGGCAACAACGGCCCGAAGTCCGCCTTCGCGGACTCCCCGGTCGGCATCGCGGCGAAACCGATCCGCAGTGGATGCCGCGGGACTTCCCAAGTTATCCAGCCACAACAAGGAAGACGTCATCCTGAGGCCGACCACGCCGGCTCTCGGCTGCACCACGGCACGCAGGCCGAAGGATCTGTACTCGACCCTCGGAGTGCACCCGCCGAAACGCCGCGAGCCCTCCTCTGCCTTCGCCACCCTTCCACGCTCGATCGCATGATGCCCGAGGGTTCCGGGAACGTCGCGGCCGAGCGCGGCAACGTCGTGGAGGTCGTGGCGATGTCGATCCCCTGGAGATGATGCGCAGCTCCCCACGACCGTCGGTGGCGGCCCGCCTCGCCGTCGCCTGCACGCTGCTGCTCTCCGCGCCGGGCGCACGTGCGCAGGCGCTGGCGGCTGCGACGCGGGCGCGGCTCGACTCGGTGGTCGACGCGTACGCGCGGGCGGGCGCGTTCACGGGCGTGGTGGCGATCGGGGACCACGGACGCGTGGTCTACCAAGCGGTGCGCGGCGACGCGGACCGCGAGTGGCGGGTGCCGCTCTCGGCGGACGCGGTGTTCCGCATCGGCTCGGCGACGAAGCAGTTCACGGCGGCGCTCGTGCTGACGCTCGTGGAAGAAGGGCGCGTGCGGCTCGACGGGCGCGTGGCCGACTACCTCCCCGACTATCCGCGGCCGCAGGGCGGGCGCATCACCCTCCATCACCTGCTCACGCACACCTCGGGCATCCCGGAATACGTCGGCCGCGACGACTTCTTCCGCGTCTCCGCGCCGGCGCCGCACACGCCGGCCGACCTCATCGCCCGCTTCGCCGGCCTGCCGCTGGAGTTCGAGCCCGGGAGCCGGTGGTCGTACTCCAACAGCAACTACGTGCTGCTGGGCGCGATCGTCGAGCGCGTCACCGGGGAGTCGTACGCGCAGGCGCTGCGGGCGCGCATCACGGGCCCGCTCGGCCTCCGCGACACCGACGTCGACGTGGACAGCGCGCTCCTGCCGCGCCGCGTGCGCGCGTACTTCGCGGAGGGCGGCCGGGTGGTGAACGCGCCGCACGTGGATGCATCGTCCGCCTTCGGCGCCGGGTTCCTGCACGCCACGGCGCGCGACCTGCTCGCCTGGGACGCGGCGCTCGCGGAGGGGCGCCCGTTCCGCGACCGCGCGACCGCCGCGAAGCTCGTCACCCCGTACGTTGCGACGGGCACGCCGCTCGGCGGCTACGGCTACGGGTGGTTCATCGGCCCCCAGACGCTCGGCGGGCGGACGGTGCAGGTCGTCCAGCACGGAGGCACGATCTCCGGCTTCGTCACCGGCTTCTGGCGGATGCCGGAGGACCGCCGCGCGGTGGTCGTGCTCGCGAACACCCGCGCCGCCGAGACGACGGGGCTCGTCGGCGCCCTGGCCGACGCGCTCTACGGCGGCCATCCGACGCTCCCGTCTCCGCCGTTTCGCTGACCCTCTCGGCCTGATGCCCATCCACGACTACGGCGTGCTGAAGGGGCGGGTGATCCGCGGCAAGCCCGAGCGGAAACGCGCCACGCCGCACTACCACATCCTGGTGGCGGCGGATTCGCTCTTCCACGTGGCGGTCGGCACGCGCTCCGCGGAGGGTGCGCCGGACCTGCTCTTCCACGCCGCCGACGACTTCCGGCACCCGCTGCTGGAGCCGCTCTCTGCCTTGGCGGACGGCTTCCACCCGCTCGCGCCCACGCGGGAGAGCGGCGCGCTGGACTACGTGCGCGGCACCCTGCTGCGCCGCGACCAGATGCGCCCGCTGCCGATGGAGCTCCCCGGACCGGACAACGACCTCAACGAGAAGATCGACGCCCTGGTCGAGCGCGCGAAGGACGACCGCGCGGCGCGCCTCTACGCCTTCGGCGGGCGGTGGGGGCCCGAGCCGCACCGCGCCGACGCGCAGTTCGGCTTCCTCCCGGGGAACGGCGTGCACGACGTGCACATGAACCAGGGGAACCCGTCGGGCCGCCACGCCCACGACAACGGCCCCTGGCAGGACGGCGCGCTGCTGATGCACTTCCCCCGCGAGGGCCGCTGGACCGCGCTCTTCCTCGCCTTCCAGTCGCAGCTGTGGCTCGCCGAGGAGAGCTCCACCCCGTAGCACGCACGGCCGTTCCCGAAACCCATCTCCCACCTACGAGGAGTCGCCTGATGCGAGCCCACGTGCATGCGGTCCTGCTGGCGCTGGCGTCCGCCCTGGCCGCGACGGCCGCGCAGGCGCAGGTCATCCACCCGGTGGTGGACTTGAAGGACGGATACCTCCTCGGCGCACCGGTGAACGGCACCTGGCGCGACGGCGGGCACGTGGCGAGCCGCGTGGGCGCGGGCCGCCGCTACCGCGTCTTCGGGCCGTCGGGGATGCTCGGGGTGGCGACGGGGTCGCGTGCCGAGGCACTTGAAGACATCTGTCCGGAGACCTTCCGGGTGGAGCTCTCGCCCGCGCGGGAAGCGGGTGAGATCGCCGTCGACGGCGCGTGGAACCTGCTTCCGCGCCCCGTGATCCGCTTGAGCGCGGCGGCGGCGGCCGGGTACGCCGGCGTGGTACGGCAGATCCTCACGCAGCACGGGATCCGCGACCCGGTGGCGCGCGTGACCGGCGCCGTGCGCGTGGACCTGGACGGCGACGGCACGGAGGAGGTGATCGTCTCGGCCTCGCGCGGCACCACGGAGGGCGGCTGGGCGGCTGGCGCGGGCGACTACTCCGTGGTGTTCGTGCGCAAGCTGGTGGGCGGCGTGGTGCGAACCATCATGCTGGAGCAGGAATATCACCCCCGCGCCAACCCGCAGGCGGTGCCGAACGAGTATGCCATCGCCGGCGCCTGGGACCTGGACGGCGACGGCGGTTACGAGATCGTGATCCGCGGGAGCTACTACGAAGGGGGATGGACCACGCTCTACCACATCCGCGGCACCGCCGCCCGGCCGCTGGTGACCGTCGGCTGCGGCGCCTGAATCCCAGGCTGGACCGATCTCCTGCGGGCGTGTTGTGCGCCATGCGTGAGCGTCAGCACGTCAAGGGAAAAAGACGCGGGCGGCCGATGAATCGGCCGCCCGCTTTGCGTCGCCTTCGTGCTCGCGGGCGCTATGCCTCGCCGGGCGCGCACCCGGGCTGGCAGCTCCCGTCGCAACTGGCCAGCGGTGTGTCCATGCACAAGGGACTGGGACACTCGGGGTAAGTGTCTGCTACCCCGCCCGGGTTGACGATGGGGCCGTCCGGAGGGCTGACGATGGGCATCCGGCCGACCACGGTGCCGCGTCCGTGGGCCGCCAACATCTCGAACGAGTCCACCGCCAGCTTTTCCAGGTCCAGCTTCATTTTGCGCATGGATCGGCTCCATTTGTGAAAGTGGTGGGCGACGGGCAAAAGGCAGGGGGCGATCTAGCGTCCTCCAGGCGCGATCGCGGGGGCTATGTCTCGTCGGGGACGCACCCGGGCTGGCAGCTCCCGTCGCAGCTGGCGAGCGGTGTGTCCATGCACAGGGGGCTGGGACACTCGGGGTAAGTGTTTGCCGCGCCGTAGTCGCCGCCTGCCAGCGGCTCATCGGGGTTGACGATGGGCATCCGGCCGACCACGGTGCCGCGCCCGTGGGCCGCCGACGTCGTGAAAGACTCCACCGTCAGCTCTTCCACTTCCAGCTTCATCTTGCGCATGGACACGCTCCATCTCGTGAGAGTGGTGCTGCGACGGGCAAAGACCGGTGGCGCCCGAGATCCTGCGAATCAGCACTGTGCTATGGTAGTCCCGAGCCGTCGGGGTTGCAATATTGTCGCGATTTGAATGCGACTTTCGGATGATCACGCTGCAGCGAAAGCCATGATGTCTCGCTGCGTCTCTGAGCGCGTGAAGACGCCGGGGCAACCAACCCGCGGGCGGTCACGGGTGTCTCATCTCGCAGGCTGAAGAACCGACCGCAACTCCACGAGCTCCGAGGCATGAAGAGAGGCTCTGCATGGGTACTCGCCTCGGCACGCGCGTTCGGCGTCGCGCTGGCGATGGGCGCGCGTGCGGCCGTGCCGGTGCAGGCCCAGCATCTCCACATTCCGCGCGGGGCAGCGGTGGACAGCGCCCTCCGCATCACCGTCGACGGGCTGCGGCCGGGGCAGGCGGTCGTGCTCCGCGCGGCCATGGACGACTCCCTGGGCCGCCGGTGGGAGTCCTCCGCGGCCTTCCGCGCCGGTCCCACGGGGCGGGTCGACCTGGCCCGCGACGCTCCCCTCCAGGGCAGCTACGCCGGCGTGCAGCCGGTGGGGCTGTTCACCTCGATGGACGCGCCGGGCGATCTCGCCGGCCGGGCACGGTTCATCCCCGCGCGGCTGGATTCGCTGCCACTCGTCCTCCGCGTGGAAGAGGAGGGCAGGGTAGTGGACTCGGCGCGCGTGGTGCGCTGGTTCCGCGCCCCCGGCGTCGTGGTGCGGGAGCTGGGCGGCGGCCGCGTGGCCGGGCGGATGTTCTATCCATCCAGCCGGGGACGCCGTCCCGCCGTGCTGGTGATGGGCGGCTCGGAGGGCGGGCTCGGCGGCGACGACGTGGCCGCGCTCCTGGCGTCGCACGGATACGTCGCGCTCTCCCTCGCCTACTTCGGATACGGGCCGCTACCGGCCGCGCTGGACCGCATTCCGGTGGAGTACTTCGTCGCCGCCCTCGACTCGCTGCAGGGGGATCCGCGGGTGGATGGCGGCAGGATCGCGGTCCTGGGCACCTCCAAGGGTGCCGAGGCGGCGCTGCTGCTCGCGGCACACGATGCGCGCCCGCGCGCCGTCGTCGCCTATGCGCCGAGCGCCGTCGCGTGGTCGTGCATCTGTCAGGATCCACGGTCACCCTCGTGGACGCTCGCCGGCCAGCCGGTGCCGTTCATCCCCGGCGGCGCCGACCCCGACTATCGCCCGCCCGCGGGGACTCCGCTGCATCCCGTGGTGAACTACCGCTACCGGCTGCGCGATTCCGCGACCGTGCGGCGCGCTGCGATCCCGGTCGAGCGGATCCGTGGACCCGTGCTGCTGGTGTCGGGGCAGGCGGACGAGCTATGGCCCTCCGAGTGGTCGGCCAAAGCGATCGTGGCGCGCCTGCGCGCGCACGGCTTCCGGTACCGCGTCGATCACCTCTCCTACGCCGGGGCGGGGCACTTCATCGGCAAGGCGTACCTCCCCGCCGGCTCCACCCGCATCGCCGGCGGGCGCCTGGAGACCGGCGGAACCCCGCAGGCCAACGCCGACGCGCAGGCGGACGCCTGGCCGCGCGTCCTCCGCTTCCTCGAATCCGCGCTTCACCGCTAATCACACAGAGACGCAGAGGACGCAGAGGGCTCACGGCGGCCTCTCTGCGTCCTCTGCGTCTCTGTGTGAGACGATCCTGTTGCAGTTCTACAGGTCTACGCGGTGTCGCTCGTGTCGTCCACCATCTGCGGAAGGGTGACCAGCGCCTTGATCTTCAGCTTGCGCTCGCCACGGGGAAGCTGGACCGCCACCTGGTCTCCGGGTTGCTTCCCCTTCAGCGCTTGGCCCAGCGCCGACGCAATCGAGATCTGCCCGCTGTCGATGTCCACGTCGTCGCCGAAGGCGACCGTGTAGGTCTCCTCCTCGCGCGTGCGCAGGTCCACCACCGTCACCCGGGAGCCCAGGCTCACCCGGTCGTCGGGGATGTCGCTGAGGTCGATGCGCGAAAGCTCCGACATCCGCCGCGTGAGGTGGTTCAGACGCGCCTGAACCTGCTGCTGCTTCTCCAGCGCCGCCTTATACTCGGAGTTCTCGCGCAGATCGCCGTGCTCCACCGCCTTCTGGATGGCCTTGGGGAGGGTGACCGTGAGTTCGTGCAGGAGCCGCTCGATCTCCGCTCCCAGCTTTTCCTTCAGCTCTTCGAGCATCTGAGTCCACCCATGATTTGTCTGTCCATCCTCGTCCGAATTGGAACGAGGGCGGAATGTAACGGGAATTCGAGCGGACGCGCTATGGGGCGGCCGGCTCCTCGTCGAGCGGCGACGCGGCCTGCAGCCCGCCGCGGGTGAAGGCCAGCACCAGCGCCCCGCCGATCAGCTCCGCGGTCACGCTCCAGAGCCGCGCGGCCACCGAGACCACCGCCGCCACCCCCGAGGGGAGGAGCGGGAGCAGGAGCCGCTGCATCGCCGCCTCGCGCACGCCGATGCCGCCCGGGAGCGGGGTGAGCACCCCGGCCAGGAAGGCCAGCGCGTTCACCCCCGTCAGCACCGGCAGGGCAGAGACGGGCAGGGGGGTGAGCGAACGCATGAACAGGTAGTAGGCGCCGCCGTAGAGCACCCAGCTCACCATGGTGAGCGCCAGCAGCGCGATTCCGCCCAGCCACGAGCCGTTCCAGCGGATCACGTTCTTCTTCAGCAGCCGCGGAATGGCGCCCAGCACCGCGTTCAGCACGCGGGGGTGTACGACCGCCACCGCCGCGGCCGTCACCGCCAGCGCGATCCAGGGTGTCGGCACATCGGGAATGAGCGAGCCCGCCAGCATCCACGCCGAAACGACGGTGGCCGCCACCAGCGCGAGCGAGGTGTGCACCAGCAGCGAGGTCAGCAGCACGCCGGCGGTGAGGCCCGCCGAGCGGCTGAGCTGCGCGGCCGTGAGGAGCGCGAAGACGGTGCCGGGGATGTAGCGCGCCAGGTTGGAGAGGAACCAGATGCGCAGCAGCGTCGGGAGCCGTACCGGCGGGTGCTCGAAGCATGTCAGCACCCGGCTCCACACGAACACCCCCCAGGCCAGCACCGCCACCAGCGCCGCCACGCTCGCGCACAGCAGCAGCGGGTCCACGTGCCAGGGATAGCCGCGGATCTGCCGCCAGTTGCGCTCGATGGTGCGGAAGAGGAACCACCCCGCCGCCGCGACCAGGAGCGCGGTGGCGGCCTTCTTCCAGGCGGGGGAGAGCTTCACGCCGCCGGCTCCGGCACGGCCGCGGCGCCCGCGCCGGTCCCCGACTCGAGCCCCGGTGGGGAGTCGAGCAGCGGCCGACGGTGGGTGGGCGGGGCGGCAGCGTTTCGGCTCACAGTCACGTCAGCGGTACGGAAGCACGGGTCCGCGGAGAGGAAGCGGACGGGTTCGAATCCAGGCGGCGCGGCAGCGCGAAAAGCTCGCCGCGGACGCCCGTGTACACAAGGTCGCAGGCGGCTCCTGCCGAAAACCGTTTGAACGATCGCTCTTACGCGAAAGGCAAAGACGTCATCCTGAGGCCGACCACGGTGCAACCATCGCTTGTGAAACAACTTGCAGGCCGAAGGATCTATAACCGCGTCAACCGGTGAGACGGATTTAGCGATTGACGGTGCGTTCCGTCGGCGTATCTGAGTCGGCTGGCTTTAGATCCTTCGGCCTGCCAAGACCTTGCCGGACCTCCGGATGCAACGCGGCCGGCCTCGGGATGACATCTGCGCGGGTGACCTGCTCTTCTTCCGGATCAGGTCTCAGACCGACTACGGGACTTCGGCTCGGGAGGATTCGTGCTTTTGCGCGCGACGTGCTATCCTCACGCGTTCGCAGCCAGGCTCCGTCCCCATCTTCTGACCGATGCACAAGAACAGCAGGGCGCTCTTCCAGCGCTACGCCACACCCTTCTTCACCCCCGGCGCGCGCGTGCTGGAGATCGGCCCGGACCGTCACCCCTCCACCTACCGCTCGCTGCTGCAGGTGGAGTTCGCCGCCTGGGACACCCTGGACGCCTTTCCGCGCACGGACGTGCCGCTCACCTACCAGGCGGAGTCGGAGTACTCTTTCCCCGTGCCCGACGGCGCCTACGACGTGGTGTTCAGCGCCCAGGTGATCGAGCACGTGCGCAAGATCTGGCGGTGGATGCCGGAGCTCGCCCGCGTCTGCCGGCCAGGAGGGGTGGTGGTCACCATCAACCCCGTGAGCTGGCACTACCACGAGTCGCCGGTGGACTGCTGGCGCATCTATCCCGAGGGGATGCGCGCCCTGAGCGACGACGCGGGGCTGGACGTGGTGCTCTCGGAGTGGGGGAGCCTGGAGATGCAGCGGCTGGAGCAGCGCGTGCCGCGGCGCATCCGCAAGCAGCAGGTGTTCCAGCGGCTCTCGGGGGTGGTGGGGATGCTGAACGCGGCCGTGAAGTTCCCGGTCGAGGCCGCCTACGACACCATCACCGTCGCCCGCAAGCGCGGGGGATGATCCCGCAAGAGCATCTCACGCAGAAACGCGGAGTCACGGAGAGGCTGGCAGTTCTCTCGGTGTCTCCGCGTCTCCGTGTGAGGCCGCCGTTGCTCACGCCGGCAGCGGCTCGGCAACGTGGCGCCGCCCGCGCACCCAGGTGACGAGCAGGAACGCGCCGTACAGCGCGAGCAGCGCCATGCAGACCAGGTACAGCGTCCACCCGGTGTACAGCTCTTTCGGCTCGAAGGTGAAGGCCACCCGGTGTGCCCCCGCGGGCACCACCACGCCGCGCAGCGTGTGGTTGGCGCGCACCAGCTGCGCCGGGTGGCCGTCCACCGCCACCTTCCAGTCCTGGTAGTAGTTGTCCGCCAGCACCAGCAGCGCGGCGCGGTTGGCCTGGGTGCGCACCTCCACCCGGTCCGGCTCGTAGCGGGTGATCGCCGCGCCGCCGGTCAGCGGGCCGGCCGGGAGCTGGACGGGCCGGTCCACGAACGCCACCCGCGCGGGGTCCCAGTCCGGCCGCTCCATCTGCGGCAGCGCCGTCTCGCCGGGCGCCGTAACCGCGGAAGGGACCAGGTAGGCGCGGGGGAGGGCGTCGGGGTTCTCGTAGATGATGGCCGAGCCGCGGTGCACCTCGCGCAGCCGCGCGGGGAGCTCGATCCCCTCCGCCTTCATCCCCGGCGGCAGCTCCACCCCCGCCACGATCCAGCGGATGTTGGTTGCGCGCTGGATGGCGGGGTGCTGCAGGAAGTCGTGGTAGTCCACGTACTGCTGGTCGCCGGCGCCCAGCAGCTGGTTCCACCGCTGCAGCTGGTTGCCGTGCTCGCCCGCCGCCTGGTCGATCCCGAAGCGCATCAGGTAGTTGTTGATCTGCCCCCGGTACACCGCCTGCGCCGGCACGGGGAGCACCCACACGCGGTCGCGCCCCCGCTGCGACGCGAGGAACCCCGCCACGTCGTCTTCCGCGAACATCACCTCCGGCGCGTCCACCGTGCGGAAGAAGTTCCGGTCCATCACCCACAGGTCCGCCACGGTCACCAGCGCCAGCAGCGCCATCCCCGCCGTCCTCCCCAGTCCCCCGCGCAGCCATCCCCAGAGGATCCCCGCGACCGCCGCCGCGAAGAAGGCGAAGCGGAAGGCGAGCGCCCCCGGCCCGGGAACGCCGTTGGCGTTCGGGCCGGCCGCCGCGATCCCCAGCAGCACGCCGAGCCCCACCATCCCTGCCAGGATCCAGGTCGCGGGACGCAGCTCGGCGTCCGGCGGCGCCGCGGCCGCGCTCCCCGCCCGCACCCGCACCGGGCGCCGGGCCTCGCGCGCGTCCACCAGCCGCGCCAGCGCCTCCAGCGCCAGCGCCGCCATGGTCACCAGCGACAGCGACAGCAGGAAGAGCGAGACGGAGGGCGCGCGGAACTTCTTCGTTCCCGGGAGTAGCGCGTAGTACAGCCGGTAGAGCGGCGTCGCGCCCCCCCAGGCGATGGTGAGGATGAAGACGCCCAGCCCCAGGAAGAACCAGAAGTAGCGGTTGCGCCGCGCGTAGCGGAAGCCCAGCGCCACCAGCAGCAGCACCGTGGCCCCCACGTACTCGGTGTGCAGCTTCATGGGGTTGGTGCCGTGGTACGTGTCCAGGTACCCCGCCACCTCGGGGGCGGCCAGCGCGGTCACCTCGGCCGGCGGCATGGCCCACGAGGTGGCGTACTCGTACCCGCGCCCGGGCCCGCCGCGGGGCGACAGGTCCACGTAGTCCTTGAACGGCAGGAAGACGACGGACGCGGTGACGAAGGCGAACGCCACCGCCACCAGGCCGTACACCACCGTCCGCGCGCCCGCCCCGCGCCGCTTGAAGGCCTCCAGGTGCCAGAGGCAGAAGGCCGCCCAGAGGGCCAGCGCCAGGAGCAGGTAGTAGGCGGTCTGGATCTGGAAGCTCAGCAGGGGGAAGGCGATGGCCGCCGCCAGCCCCGCGAACGGCGCCAGCCGCGCCGTCCGCACCCCGGCGTGCAGGAAGTAGAAGGCCAGCGGCGCGAAGGTGGCCACGATGATGCGCCCCTCGTGCCCCGCCAGCACCCACGACATCACCAGCCCGGTGAACTCGAAGGCCAGCCCCGCCACGAACGCCACCCACCGCCGCGTCCCCAGCTCCCGGGCCAGCAGGTACGTGCCCATCCCCCCCAGCCCGAACTGGATCACGAAGAGCGTGGGCCAGATGCGGCTGACGGGGAAGAGGGCGTCGGCCAGGAAGCGGAAGGGGTAGAAGGTGCTCCCCGGGTTGGCGAAGAGCGGGAGCCCGCCGTACACCTCCGGCACCCACGCGGGGATCACCCCCTGCGCGAAGCGGTGGGAGATGAACTCGTGGAAGAAGTACCCGCCCGCCAGGTAGTCCGTCCCGTAGATGTGTCGCCCGGGGAGGAACGCGGGAAGGAAGTACAGCAGCGCCAGGCCGAAGTAGATGGCCGCCGCCGCGCCCAGGCCGGGGAAGCGCGGCTCGGCGGCGGGCGCGGGGGCCGGCTGCGGCGGGGCCTTCGGCGCGGGCGGGGCCTTCGTCGGGTTCTTCATCGGTGACCCGTTATGGGTGGATTTTCGGGGATGGATGGACTTACGCCGCCGCGTGCTTCGCGGCGATCTGCTCCAGGAAGCGCAGGTGGTCGTCGGCCACCGTGTCCCACGAGAAGCGCCGGGCCGATTCGCGCGCCGACGCGCTCACCGCGGCGCGGCGCGCGGGGTCGTCGACGAAGGCCAGCGCGGCGGCGGCCAGCGCCTCCGCGTCGTCCGGGGGAACGAGCACGCCCCCCTCCGGGGGCGCCACCACCTCGGCCACGGCGGCCACGTCGGCGGCGACCACCGGCACGCCGGCCGCCATCGCCTCGGCGGGGACCATGGGGAGGCCCTCCAGCCGCGAGGGCATCAGCAGCGCGAGCGCGCCCGACATCAGCGCCAGCACCTCCGCGCGCGACGGGCTCGCCCGCACCTCCACCCGCTCGCCGAGCTTCAGCCCGACGGCCAGCTCGCGGACGCGCGCCTCGTCCTTCCCCCGGCCCGCCAGCACCAGCCGCACCCCGGGCCGCGCCGCCGCGATCCGCGCGAAGGCCTCCAGGGCGACGTCGATCCCCTTCTGGAAGAGGTCGAAGCGCCCGTAGTACAGCAGGTGCCCGCCTTCGCTCCGCTCCACCGCGGCGAACTCGTCCGGTACCCCGCTCCCCACCACGGAGATGCGCGTCTCCGGCCGCACGATGCCGCGCAGCTGCGACTCCATCCACCGCGAGGTGGTGCTGATCCACCGCGCCTGCCGCAGCCCGCGCGCCTCGGCCCGCCGCACCGCCGCGCCCCCGACGCGGCCGAAGCGCGCCCGCGCCGTGGTGCCGTGCAGCATGTGCACCACCAGCCCCGCCGGGGCACGGCGGGGAAGGCGGATGGGGGTGTAGACGGAGAAGTCGAAAAGAGCCGCGTCGTACGCGCGCCCGGCCAGCAGGCGCGTGGCCGCGCGCGCGTAGGTGAGACGGCTCCACGCGTACGGGCGGGCCGCCCCCAGCCGCCGGTAGGAGACGCCGTCCACCACCTCGTCGCGCGCGCCGGAATAGCTGCCGGTGGCCACCACCACCTCCACCCGGTCGGCCAGCCGGCTGTAGATCTCCCGCACCCGGTGCGCGCCGCCGCCGGCCACCCACGGGTTCCCGGGGTCGTCGTAGATGCAGTGCAGCACCCGCATCCGCGCGCTCACCCCTCGCGCCGCGCGATGAAGAAGTTGGAGCCGATCGCCACGTCCCACGCCCACTTCAGCGGCGCGCTCTCCGTCACCCACGGGTGCGCCGCCACCCACCCCCCCACGCGGCGCTTGAGGCCGGTGGAGAGGGCGGTGGGGCCGGTGATCTTCTCGCGCAGGTAGTGCATCCACAGCTCGCGCGGCGAGACCAGCGAGCGGAAGCCGTGGCGCGCCAGCATGCGCAGCACCCCGCGCCGCGTGGGGATCACGCCCACCCCGTAGTTCCCCTTCCCGCCGCCGCGCACCCGCTCGAAGTACCACACCTGCACGGGGCGGGGCATCAGCACCAGCCCCGCCATGGCGTAGTGCGGGTCGCTCCACAGGCTGTAGGCGGCGAAGGGCTTGGGGGTCACCAGGTAGAGCAGCCCGCCGGGGCGCAGCACGCGGTGGATCTCAGCCAGCGTCCGCTCGCGGTCCTGCACGTGCTCCAGCACGTTGTCCAGCACCACCAGGTCGAACTCCGCGTCGCCGAAGGGGAGCGTCTCCGCGAACCCCTGCCGCAGCTCTACGCTCACCCCGTGCTCCTCCGCCCGCACCTGGCCGCGCTCCCGGCTGCGCGCGTCCGGCTCCAGTCCGGAGCAGCGGGCGCCCGCCTCGGCGAAGGCGATCAGCACCCCCGCGTCGCCGCACCCCACGTCCAGCACCCGGGCCCCGCGCGGATCGAGCTCCGGCGCGTAGCGGGCGAGGGTGCGGAGGATGAAGCGGCCGCGCGGGTACTCGCTCACGTAGTGCCCGGCCCACTTGTCCCAGTTCTCCGACTGCCACCAGCGCTCGCGGTCCGCCTCGAGCATGGCGCGGTAGCGCGGCTCGCCTCCGGACGGGTCCGCCGCGGCCACGGGTGTGTCTGCTGCTCGGGCTTCCGCCACGGAAACGGCGTTCGCTGAAGGATGGATGGGCTTTCGACGGCCTTATTCTACCACCCCATGCCCCTGTGCGGCAGGGTGGACGGCGAAACGAACCGCGTGCCTGCCACTTCGAAGAAACGATTGTGCATTCTGACCATTCTGAAACACCGGCGCGGATGGATCTCACACGGAGTCAACGGAGTTAACGGAGAACGACTCCGCTGACTCCGTTGACTCCGTGTGAGTCCATTCTGTTGATTGGGAATCGAAAGGGCGGGAGCATTTCGCTCCCGCCCCGCCTCGTGCTTTTTACCGGACCCCGCTCAGGGGCGCCAGGCCGGCGAGTACAGCGAGCTGGAGTACGGGAGCGGGATCACGCGCCCGGTCGCCACCTCGATCAGCTCCAGCCGTCCCGCATACACCTCGCGCGCCACGATCCACCTGTCGTCGGGCGACCAGTCGATGCCGAAGTCGTAGTGCGCCAGCGGGCTCCCCACGGTGCGCACCCCGGTCGCGGTCGAGGACATCAGCTTGATGGGCCCGGAGTCGTTCCCCTGCATGTCGAGGAACGCGATCGAGTCGGCGTGCGACCATTCGGGCGAATGGCCCGGGACGTCGAGCACCGTGAAGACCCCGTCCTGCATCCGCAGCACCCGGATGAACACGTCGCGGCTGTCGAAGCGCTCCCTGAAGTACGCCACCCGGTCGCCGGTGGGGGAGACGGAGGGGTGCGACTGGTTGTGGTCGTCGGCCACGAAGCCGGGGACCAGGGAGAGCCCCGTCCCGTCGGGGTGCACCCGGTAGGGGTAGCCGCGGAAGCTCAGGTCGTATCCGCCGAAGTACACCCACTGCCCGTCGCGCGACGGGTGCGCCCAGAGCTCGGCCGCGAACGCCGAGGGGTCGGCCAGGAGCAGGCGCGTCGTGCCGTTCAGGTCCGAGACGTACGCGTGCTGGACGCCCACGCTGAACACGAACTGCTGCCCGTTGGGGAACCACCGCCCCGCGCGGGCCCCCACCGCCGAGACCACGCGGTGGAACCCGCTGCCGTCCAGGCCGAAGACGTAGATGCCGTCGCCGCCGGAGGCGAGCAGCGTTCCCTGCGGCACCACGCTCACGAAGACGGCGCGCGAGACCCCGCCGGGCCCCTGCGCGGTGATCCGCGCCCGGCCGATCGCCTGGCCGGTGACGGTGCCCCCGGCGACCGCGGCCGTTGCCGGCACGTCGACCGTGTAGGTGACGCCCTGGACCGCCACGGGGTTCCCCCAGCGGTCCAGCATGCTGCCGCGCAGCGTGTAGTGGGAGCTGACGTACACCGCCGTGTCCGCGGGAGCCACGTCGAACTGCGCCGCGGCGCCGGGGACCACGGTGAAGGTGGCGGTGGTGGCGTAGCCCAGCGTCGGCACGCTGATGGCGAGCGAGGCCGTGCCGGCCACGCGCCCCAGGGCCACGCGTACGGCCACCCGGCCCGTGGCGTCGGTGGTGGCCGTGGTGGAGATGCCGAACTGGTCGGGAAGGGTCCCGCTGACGTACGCCGACGGGTAGTCGAAGCCGTTCAGCCGCAGGGTGGACGCCTGGAACTGCACGTTCACGCCGGCCATGAGCCGGCCGGCGCTGTCGCGGAGCTCCACGATCAGCGGCTGCGCGAGCAGGGCGGTGGCGGAGTCCGTGACCCCGGCGCCGGAGATGACCTTCAGCCCCGCGGGGTCGTGCGGATGCGACCCGGTGGGGCTGCCGCAGGCGGTGGCGATCGCGAGCGTGACCGCGAGCGCCGCCAGCGGCTTCCACGCGCGGAGCGTGGGAGATGGAGAATTCATCGGTTGAGCTTGCAGGGAGTGGGTGTGGCGTCGTGGCGGTGGGGGGACAAGAATATTCGCGGACGGACCGCCCAACAAGCCCCGCCGCGGCCCGTTTTCCGGAAACGCCGGCCTGGCGCGAGGGGTTTCGCGGTGGGTCGCGGAATCAAACGTTTAAGCGCGCCCGATCCTGACGCGCGAAGGCGGGAGCGCGGGAGATGCCGCGCGCCCGCCTTCGCGGAGGGCCGGGGAGCCGCTCAGCGCACCAGGGGGACGTGCCAGCGGAAGACGTCGAAGGTGCTGATCCAGGTCGCGTCGGCGCCGTTGTGGCGGAGGCCGAACTGGCCGGGGACGCCCGCGGTGGCCGCGTCGGTCACCTCGCCCTTGGCCACGCCGTCGAAGTACGCGATCAGCCGCGTGCCCGCGGCCTCGAAGCGCACCTTGTGGATGCTGTTGCGCGGCCAGACCACGTCGGCGCTGAACAGCGACTGGAAGGTCCCGCCGGCGCGGCGCATGATCTCCAGGTTCTTCGTGCCCAGCGCGCCCGGCGCCCCGTCGTCGCGGAAGGCGAGCACGTAGTAGTTCGAGTTGTCCACCCACCTGACCACCAGCCCGCCGTCGTCCGCGCGGCGCGACTCAGCCTCCACCCAGCCGTTGTCGAAGGCAATGCCGTTCCAGAGCAGCAGGCTCTGGTTCGCCGGCCCGGTGCCGATCAGCTCGCCGTTTTCGATGGTCCAGCCGTTGCCGCCGCTGCTGACGACGGTGTAGACGTCCAGCGTGTTGCTGCCGAAGCCGTCGGTGGCTTCCACGCGCGGGTCGTTGGGGTGGTCGCACGCAGCCAGCGCCAGCAGCGCCGCGGCGGTGGATGCGAACAGGGCTCGCTTCATGGCAGGCTCCGAGATGTGGGTGGTCCGGAACGGTCGTGGCGGAGGTCGCATTTTGTCTGCCACACTGCCGGGAACGATTCAGACCGGCGAAACGTGACAGCCGGGCCGCGGGACCCCTCAGCGGGCGACGCCGCGGTAGATCTCCGCCAGGCGGTCGGCGATGGCGTCCCAGGAGAAGCGCTCCGCCGCGTCTGCGCGTCCCTGCAGCCCGAGCGCGCGGGCGCGCGCGGGGTCCTCCATCATCCGCGCGACCGCCGCCGCCAGCGCCGCGGCGTCGCCCGGGGGAACGAGGAAGCCGTTGCGCCCGTCCTCCACGATGTCCACGATCCCCCCCGCGGCGCTGGCGATCACCGGGCGGGCGTAGCTCATCGCCTCGATCAGGACGACTCCCAGCCCCTCGGTGTCACCCTTCGCGTCCACCACCGCGGGGAGGACGAAGGCGTCGCAGGTGGAGAGGCGGCGCTGCAGCTCCTCCTTCGCCACGAAGCCGTGGAAGAGGGCGCCGGCGCCCAGCCCCAGCCGCCCCGCGCGCGCCTCCAGCCCCGCGCGGTCCGGCCCGTCGCCGACCACGTGCAGGACCGGACGGGTCGATTCGGGGAGGGACGCGAGGGCGTCGAGGAGGAGGTGCACCCCCTTCCGCTCCACCAGGCGGCCGACGAAGAGCAGCTCGAAGGGACGCGTCCCATCCCATTGGTACGGCGGAGGATGGGCCGGCGCATCCACGGCGGCGCCGAAGGGGATGATGGCCGGCCGCACCCCCGGCACCTGCATCTCCAGCCGCCCGGCGGTGTAGCGGCTGATGGCCGTCACCGCGTCGGAGCCGCGCACGATGCGCCGCAGCAGGGGAGCCAGGAAGGGGAACTGCCGCTCCATCCAGGTGAGCTCCACCCCGAAGAAGGTGGAGACCAGCGGGAGCCCCGTCTTCCGCTTGGCGTGCAACCCCAGCACGCCCTGCGGGATCGGCCAGAAGGCGTGCAGCACGTCGAAGCCGCCCTCGCGGGCCACGCGGGCCGCGGCGTGCGAGCCGGCGGCCAGGTAGCCGGGTACGAGCCCCAGGAACCAGGGGCGCTCGCGGATGCGGTCGGGCGCGGTCTGGTCGTGGGTGAGCGTCTCCCAGGGGCGCGGGGCGTAGCGGAAGCGGTGCACGCGCACCCCGTCCACCACCTGGTCGGCCAGCCCGCGGTACGCCGGGGCGAGCACCTCCACCTCCACGCCCCGCGCGGCGAGGCGCCGGATGGTCTCCACCAGCCAGGGCGTGATCACGTCGCCGGGGTCGCGGGCGTAGGCCGTGACCAGGTACAGGACCTTCACTTGTCGGGGAGGGAAGCGCTGGCTATGTTGAGCATCTGGCCCAAAATACGGCCCCTCCCATCCCCTCACAAGCACGCGGACCGGCGGTGACGGAAGCACTGGAGCGCGCCCTCGTCATCGTTCCGACGTACAACGAGCGCGAGAACCTCCCCCGCCTGGTTCCGTCCATCCTCTCCCGCGACGAGCGCCTGGAGATCCTGGTGGTCGACGACGGCTCTCCCGACGGCACGGGCGAGCTGGCCGACGAGATCGCGGCGGTGGAGAAGCGCGTGCACGTCCTCCACCGCAAGGTCAAGGAGGGGCTGGGGAAGGCGTACCTGGCCGGCTTCGCCTGGGGGCTGGAGCGCGGCTACCAGGCGCTCTTCGAGATGGACGCCGACTTCTCGCACGATCCCCAGCACCTCCCGCAGTTCCTGGAGGCCATCGAGCGCTACGACGTGGTGCTGGGCTCGCGCTACCTGCACGGCCGGGTGACGGTGGTCAACTGGCCGATCGGGCGCCTCCTGCTCAGCTACTTCGCCAACGTCTACGCGCGCAAGGTCACCGGGCTCCCCATCGCCGACCTCACCGGCGGCTTCAAGTGCTTCCGCCGCGAGGTGCTGGCCGCCATCGACCTGGAGCGGGTGGAGAGCAACGGCTACTCCTTCCAGATCGAGATGAGCTTCCGCGCCTGGAAGAAGGGGTTCCGCCTGGGCGAGATCCCCATCATGTTCGTGGACCGCGACGTGGGCGAGAGCAAGATGAGCAAGTCCATCGTGCGCGAGGCGGTGTGGCGCGTCTGGCGCCTCCGCTGGCTCTCCGTGACCGGCCGGCTCGACCGCCCCGCGCGCCTCCGCCCCGCCCCCTGAGGGCCGTCCCGCCGCCGCATTCCCACGAAGTCCCGCCTCATGTCGCAGCAGCCCTCTCCCGGTTCCGAGTTCCTGCGCGCGCTGGCCGCCGCCGCGCTGCGCGACGGCGACCCCGCCGCGCTGGCGGAGCGCGCCGCTGCGGGGCTGGCCGGCGTGTTCGCCAGCCAGAAGAACCTGGTGCTCGACGTGCAGTTCACCGGCTTCCTCTTCAAGGGGAAGCCGCTGGGCGGGGTCGATCCCACGCTGCTGCGCGCCGCCGGCCAGCTGATCGTGCTGCGCCTGAGCCGCGTGGGCTTCACCCCCGAGGCCTCGGCCGGCGACCTGCGCGTCTTCTTCGAGGCGCTCGCCCTCCCGCCGGCGGAGCTGGGGGCGGAGGGCGTGCTCGGCCGCATCGCCGCGGCGCGGCCGCACGGCATCTACCTCGGCACCTCCGCCGGCGAGGTCTACCGCCCGCCGCGCCGCGCCGCGTCTCCATCATCCGAAGGGCAAAGCGTTTCGGTCGATGGCACCAAGTCCCCCGCCGCCGGGGCGGGGGAGGCGGAAACATCCGCACCCCGGGGCGGGGGAGGGGAGGGCGCTCCCGCCATCACCAACGACGTCTTCGGGGGAGACGGGGCCGACCTGTCGGACTTCGAGCTGCTCGACGACTTCCCCACGCTGGCGCCGCCCGCGGCGCCGTCGGCGCCCGTCGGCGCGGCAGGGGCGCCGGCGGACGCGCGCGGCGGGGAGGTGGCGAGCAACGACATGTTCCACTTCTTCCGCACGGCGCACTCCGACCGCGGGGAAGAGGAGGCCGGGCGGCTCCCGGGGCTCCTGCGCGCCGCCGAGAACCCCGCGCGCTTCGACGAGCTGGCGGAGGCCGCCACCCGCGCGGTGCAGCGGCTGGTGCGCTCCGGCGACCACGCCGACGCGGTGGAGCTGCTCGAGACGCTGGTGGCCGAGGCGGAGCGGCCGGACCGCACCCGCATCTTCCGCGAGTCGGCGGAGCAGGCGCTCAGGCGCGTGGGGACGCCCGAGACGCTGCACCAGCTGCAGGCGCTGCTGGAGCAGCACGGCACCCCGCAGGAGCGCGAGCGCATCCTCCGCTTCTTCGCCTTCATGGGCGGCGACGGGGCACAGATGCTGGAGACGGTGCTCTTCCGCACCGGCGACCCGGAGCTGCGCCTGGCGGTCTTCCGCCACCTCCTGCGCGTGCAGGGCGCCGTGCAGCGCGTGGCCGCCCGCTCGCTGGGCGACGCGTCGACGGCGCGGACGCGGCTCCTGCTGGAGCTCGCCACCCTCCCCGAGGTCGATCCCGAGCTGGCGGCGCGCTGGCTCTCCGACGCGGCGGGGCACGCGGACGCGGGGGTGCGCACCGACGCGGCCCGGCACGCGGCCACGCTCGGCGGGCGCGGGGGGCTGCGCATCCTCCTCGACGTCCTCAACGGCGAGCGCGACCCGGCGGTGAAGCGCGTCGCCGTGCAGGCGCTGGGCGCGCTGGGAGACCCGGCCGCGGTGCCGTTCCTGGTGCGCGTGGTGGGCGACGGCGGCGACGAGGGGGTGCAGGTGGCCGCCATCGTGGCGCTCGGCCGCCTGGGCTCGGGCGAGGCGCTCCCCGTGCTCCTGGGCATCGTCAACCGCCGCGGCGGGCTCTTCGCGGCGAAGAAGCTCTCGCGCCCCAGGAGCGCCGCCATCGCCGCCATCGCCCGCATCGACACCCCCGCCGCCCGCGAGGTCATGCTCTCCCTGGCGGGAGGGAAGGACGCCGAGATCGCCGCGGAAGCGCAGCGGGTGATGGGGACGATCTGAACGGCAACCGCATCTCACGCAGAGCCGCAGAGGACGCAGGGAGCCATCGTCGGCTCTCTGCGTTTTTACGTCGATGTGATCCGGCCTGTGCTCACATCACACAAGGCACCCCGCAGACGTCATCCTGAGGCCGGCCACGTTGCATCCTGAGACCCGGCAAGGACTTGGCAGGCCGAAGGATCGATAGCCAGTCGACCTCAGATACGCCGACGGAACACACGGTCGATCAGGCGTTCTTTAAGGGTCAGCGTGACAACTGTTATGATATAACACTCTTGACAGATGCGATGGAATCAACGATCTTTACAGGTGTGTAAAGCTGTTGCAGACCGGGGGTTTAGGCTGTATTCTGGGCGGGTTTGCGGTGGACTCCTCTGCGGCCACGGCCGGGGCGCGCAGGGAAGATGCACCGATTCGCGCCGACGCGCCCTGGCGCAGCTCCTTCCGCCGCACCGAAATCGGAGGACATCTCCTCGATGGCCATCCATTCTCACACCTTCACCCGGAGCGACAGGGGAGGACCCGACAGCGGCCCTGTGGAGAGATCGAGGAGTTTCCCACAGGATTCCCCAAAGTAAGTTTACATAAGATGTATTATACGAAATGGCGCGGGGGTTGCCGGGCAGGGATCACAACGTACTCAAGGAGCCACGAATGGCACGCGCGATCTGGAAAGGCAGCATCAGCTTCGGACTGGTCTCCATCCCCGTCGGGCTCTTCTCGGCCGAGACGCGCGACGAGATCAGCTTCCGGCAGCTCGACAAGAAGAACCTCGCCCCGGTCGGCTACAAGAAGTACAACAAGCAGACCGGCAAGGAGGTCGAGCTCGACGACATCGTGAAGGGCTACGAGTACGAGGACGAGCGTTACGTGCTGATCAGCGACGAGGACCTGAAGCGCGCCAACCCCGAGAAGACGCAGACGGTCGACATCACCGACTTCGTGAACCTCGACGACATCGACCCCGAGTACTTCGACAAGCCCTACTACCTGGCGCCGCTGAAGAAGAACGCCAAGGCCTACGCCCTGCTGCGCGAGGCGCTCAAGCGTTCCGGCAAGGTCGGCATCGCCAAGGTGGTGATCCGCTCGCGCGAGTACCTGGGCGCGGTGATCCCGCACAACGAGGTGCTGGTGCTCGAGATCCTGCGCTACCCGCACGAGATCCGCGGCGTCGACGACCTGGAGCTCCCCGGCGACGAGCTGGAGAAGATGGGCGTGACCGACCGCGAGGTGAAGATGGCCGAGATGCTGATCGACGGCATGACGGCCGAGTGGGATCCGTCGAAGTACCACGACACCTATCGCGACGACCTGATGGCCCTCATCCACAAGAAGATCGAGAGCGGCCAGACGGAGGTGCTCGACGAGTCGCCCGCCCCCGAGGTCGACGCCGAGCCCAAGGGCGTCATCGACATCATGTCGCTGCTCAAGAAGTCGGTCGAGGCCACCTCCAAGCACCGCGCCGGCGACGCCGCCGACGAGGCGGACGAGGAGGAGGCCCGCCCCGCCGCGAAGAAGAAGGCGTCGAAGCCGGCGGCGGCCAAGGCCGACAAGCCGAAGTCCGCGCGGCCGGCCAAGCCGCGCGCGCGCGTCCGCAAGAGCGCCTGAGCCCGGGAACGGCGCCGGATGGGTCTCGCCGAATACCACCGCAAGCGCGACTTCGGCAAGACCGCCGAGCCTCGCGGCAGCGAGCACCCCTCCGGCGCCACCCTGGCGTTCGTGATCCAGAAGCACGCCGCCAGCCACCTGCACTACGACTTCCGCCTGGAGCTCGACGGGGTCCTGAAGAGCTGGGCCGTTCCCAAGGGCCCTTCCCTCGACCCGTCCGTCAAGCGCCTCGCCGTCCACGTCGAAGACCACCCGGTCGAGTACGGCGGCTTCGAGGGGATCATCCCGAAGGGCGAGTACGGCGGCGGCACGGTGATGCTCTGGGACCACGGCCTCTGGGAGCCGCTGGACGACGCCCACAAAGGCTATAAGAAGGGCCACCTCAAGTTCGCGCTGCACGGCGAGAAGCTGCACGGCGCCTGGCACCTGGTGCGCTCGCGCCGCGGCGAGGAGGGCGAGAAGGAGCAGTGGCTCCTCTTCAAGGAAGACGACGCCGAGGCCAGGCCCGAGAGCGAGGGGAAGATCACCGAGGAGGAGCCGCGCTCCGTGACCACCGGCCGCACCATCGAGGAGATCGCCGCCGACGCCGACAACACCTGGAGCTCCAACCGTCCCTCCAAGGACACCGCGAAGACGCGGCTCGCCGCCGCCGCGGCGAAGGCCGCCGCGAAGCTGAAGTCCGCCGCGAAGCCGAAGTCCGCGAAAGCCCCGTCATCCCCCGCCCCCGCCGTTCCCGCCGGCGCGCGCAAGGCGGCGATGCCGAAGGAGCTCCTCCCCGAGCTCGCCACCCTGGTGGACGACGTTCCCGCCGGCGACGACTGGCTGCACGAGATCAAGTTCGACGGCTACCGGATGCTGGCCTTCGTCGACCGGGGCCGCGTGCGCATCGTCACCCGCAAGGCGAACGACTGGACCGACCGCTTCCCCGGGCTGATCGAGCCGCTGCGGGCGCTCCCCGCGAAGCAGGCGGTGCTCGACGGCGAGGTGGTGATCGTGGCGCCCAACGGCACCACCTCCTTCCAGCTGCTGCAGAACGTGCTCAACAACGGGCGCGGCGGCGAGCTCGTCTACTACGCCTTCGACCTCCTCTACCTGGACGGCCACGACCTGCGCTCCGTGCCGCTGCTGGAGCGCAAGGAGGCGCTGCGTGCGCTCCTCGGCGGCAACGTCGACGAGGGCCCGGTGCGCTTCAGCGACCACGTGGTGGGCAGCGGCGCGGTCTTCCACCAGCACGCCTGCCGGATGGGGCTCGAGGGGATCATCGCCAAGCGCTGCGACAGCCGCTACGTGGCGAAGCGCACCAAGGACTGGCTGAAGGTCAAGTGCCAGCGCCGCCAGGAGTTCGTGATCGGCGGCTGGACCGATCCCAAGGGCTCGCGCTCGGCCTTCGGCTCGCTCCTGCTCGGCTTCCACCGCGGCGGCAAGCTGGTCCACGCCGGCCGCGTGGGCACCGGCTTCGACGAGGCACTCCTGGCCGACGTGCACCGGCGGCTGAAGAAGCTGGAGACGGACCGCTCCCCCTTCTCCAACTACGGCCAGAAGCGCGCGCCGAAAGACGTGCACTGGGTGAAGCCGGAGCTGGTCTGCGAGGTCGCCTTCACCGAGTTCACCGAGGAGGAGATCCTGCGCCACCCCGTCTTCCAGGGGCTGCGCGAGGACAAGTCCGCCCGCGAGGTGGTGCGCGAGGACGAGCAGGCGCTCCCCGCGGGGGTCGCGGCGGACGACCCCTCCCCCGCCCCGTCCTCAAATGTTTCCAGGGAGGCGAAGAAGCCGGAGTACGAGCGTCCCCTGCGCAGCCGCGGCGACCTGGAGCAGCCGCCGAGCACGCGCAGCCGCGCCGGCGCGCGCAAGACGCCCACGGCCGAGGTGGCCGGGGTGCGCATCAGCAACCCGGCGAAGGTGCTCTACCCCGACGTGGGCGTCACCAAGCTGGTGCTGGCGCAGTACTACGAGGCGATCGGCGAGACGTGGATGCTCCCGTACTGCGGCGGGCGGCCGCTGACGCTGGTGCGCTGCCCCGAGGGCGCCGGAAAGCCGTGCTTCTACCAGAAGCACGCGGACGAGAACTTCCCCAGGCCGATCGGGCGCATCCCCATCTCGGAGAACAAGGGCGAGGACGACGTCTACACCTACGTCGACTCGGTGGCGGGGCTGGTGTCGATGGTGCAGATGGGTGTGCTGGAACTGCACGTCTGGGGCTCGCGGCGCGACAACCCGGAGCGGCCGGACCTCTTCATCATCGACCTGGACCCGGACCCTTCCGTGCCGTGGGACCGGGTGGTGGCGGCGACCCTGTACGTGCGGGAGCAGCTGGGCGAGCTGGGGCTGGAGAGCTGGTGCAAGACCACGGGCGGCAAGGGCCTGCACGTGGTGGTCCCCATCGCCCGGCGGTCGACCTGGGACGAGGTGAAGACCTTCACCCACCAGTTCGTGCGCATGCTCTCGGGGAAGGTGCCGGGGCAGTTCGTGACCACGAGCACCATGGCCAAGCGCAAGGGGAAGATCTTCCTCGACTACCTGCGCAACGCCCGCGGCGCGACCGCGATCTCGGCCTACTCGATCCGCGCCAAGCGCGGCGCGACCATCTCCGTCCCGCTCTCCTGGGAGGAGCTGTCGCCGAAGACCAACCCCGAGCAGTTCAACCCCGCCGCCGTGATCGCGCGCCTGAAGAAGCTGAAGCGCGACCCGTGGGAGGACTTCTACAAGTCCAGGCAGGCGATCACGAAGGGGATGAAGCAGGCGGTCGGGATGGACTGAACAGCGGTCTCATACTAAACCCTGAACACTTGATGTTGATGCGACCCACCCCCGACGACGTCATCCTGAGGCCGGCCACGCTGCAATCATCGTCCCGCGGAGTGATTTGCAGGCCGAAGGATCTATAACCGCGTCAGCACGTGAGTCGGCGAGATGCATCAACTCTATCGCCGGATTTGGTATCACGCAGAGACACGGAGACGCAGAGAGGCTCGCAGCGCTCTCTGCGTCTTTTACGTGAGGTATCTTTTCGATCTTATCCAGGGCTTCGATAAGATCTCTACAACCTCACATCACGTATCGGGCGACGAAGGTGAGGTATCCCTGGCGGCCGCGCTCCCTGGTCCAGCGCTGGACGGAGTTGCGAATGCGCTTCAGGCAGGCGGCGAGCTCCTCCGCTGTCTTCCGTTGCTCGTCCACCGCCGGCCTGCCGTCCAGAGGCGCGCGGCCGATCCGCCACTCGCAGACCGACAGCACCGCGTCGTAGACCTCCCCACGCAACCCGGGAAGACTGTGCTCGCGCGGCGTGCGCCCGCGCGCCTCGGCGCCGTAGCGCGAGACCAGGGCCTCGAGGGCCGCGTCCACGTCGTAGTCCAGCAGCTCCGGGTGGTCGCGATGAACCTCGACGATGGCGAACTCGATGTTCTGAAGGACGTCCAGGTACCTTTCCTGAAACTCTACTGCCATCGGCACGCTCTCCTGGTAGCGGTCGTTTTCCTTGGGCTCGGCCCGTATCCACACGCGGCGCGGGTCGTTCAGCATGCGCTCATCCTTGATGTCGCTCGTGTGCTCGCGCAGCTCCTCCAGCGACAACGCACCATTCATCCCGAGTGACCGCTTCCACATCTCGCGGCCGACCGTGCCGACCACGAAGAGATCGTCGACGTGCACGTCCGGATGCAGGTCGCGAAAGATCGCGATTTCGCGCTCCAGCTCGTGCTGGTGGGCGATGATGTATTCGCAGGGCGTGCAGTACCGGCACGTGAGCCCGAGCGTCAGCAGCGTGGTGCCGCCCAGGTGGAGCAGGAGCGGGAACTTCCGCGCGTGCATCACGCTTTTCGCAGTTGGGGCACCGGCTCCAGCGCGCGTCCGGGAATGGGTTCAAGGCGAACCGGTACCGGGGCTTCAGCTTGCCGAAATGCGACCTGGCCACCCGGGGACTCCTGACGCGAGGGGTCTCTGCGGAACCCTGGGCGATAGTAGGGTGAACGGAATGAACGGGCAATAATCCGCCTGCAAACAGCCACCGCGGGAACAACTTGCGGGCACAGGAGAAGAGACGCAGAGAGCCGCGCACTCTCTGCGTCTCCGTGTCTCTGCGTGAGATTCGCTCAGCCTGCCGCCGCCGCCCTGCCCGCCGCGCGCCCCGAGAAGATGCACCCGCCCAGGAAGGTCCCCTCCAGCGAGCGATAGCCGTGCATCCCGCCGCCGCCGAAGCCGGCCGCCTCGCCCGCGGCGTAGAGGCCGGGGAGCGGCTCGCCGTCGGCGCGCAGCACGCGCGCGGAGAGGTCGGTGTGCACGCCGCCCAGCGTCTTGCGGGTGAGGATGTTGAGGCGGACGGCGATCAGCGGGCCCGCGGCGGGGTCGAGGATGCGGTGCGGCTTCGCGACGCGGATCAGCCGGTCGCCGCGGTAGGCGCGCGCGCCGCGCAGGGCGGTGACTTGCAGGTCCTTGCCGAACGGGTTGGTGAGCTGCAGGTCGCGGGCGCGGATCTGCTCCTCCAGCGCGGCCGCGTCGATCAGCGGCTCGCCGGCGAGCGCGTTCATCCCCTCCACCAGCTCAGGGAGCGTGCGGCGGACGATGAAGTCCTCGCCCTTCTCCTTGAACGCCTCGACCGGCGGCGGCGCGCCAGGGAGCACGCGGCTGAGCACCTTGCGCACGCTCTTCCCCGTCAGGTCGGGGTTCTGCTCGCTGCCGGAGAGCGCGAACTCCTTCTCGATGATCTTCTGGGTGAGGACGAACCAGGTGTAATCGTACCCGGTCTTCATGATGTGCTCGAGCGTGCCGAGCGTGTCGAAGCCGGGGAAGAGCGGCGGCGGGAGCCGGCGCCCCAGCGCGTCGAACCAGAGCGATGAGGGGCCCGGGAGGATGCGGATGCCGTGCAGCGGCCAGATCGGCGCCCAGTTCTTGATCCCCTCCGTGTAGTGCCACATCCGGTCGGGGTTGATCACCGCGCCGCCGGTGTCTCGCACGACCTCAATCATCCGCCCGTCCACGTGCGCGGGGACGCCGGAGAGCATCCGCTTCGGCGGCGGACCCATGCGCGGCGGCCAGTTCGCGCGCACCAGGTCGTGGTTCCCCCCGATTCCACCGGAGGTCACGATCACCGCCCCCGCCCGCAACGTGAAATCGCCGGTGACGGTGCGTGAGCTGCTGGCGCCGCGCTCCACCCCGCTCGCCTCCAGCACCTCGCCGCGGACGCCGTCCACTGCGCCCCCGGTCGACGTGAGCCCCGTCACCCGGTGGCGGAAGCGCAGCGAGACCAGCCCGCGCCTCTCCCCTTCCCTGACGGCGGCGATGAAGGGCGCCAGCACGCCGGGCCCCGTCCCCCAGGTCACGTGGAAGCGGGGGACGGAGTTGCCGTGGCCCGTGGCCAGGTAGCCGCCGCGCTCCGCCCAGCCGACCACGGGGAAGAAGCGGATGCCGCGCGAATGCAGCCACGCGCGCTTCTCGCCCGCGGCGAAGTCGACGTACGCCTCGGCCCAGCGGCGCGGCCAGAGGTCTTCCTCGCGGTCGAAGCCGGCGCTCCCCTGCCAGTCGGCCCACGCCAGCTCGCGCGAGTCCTTGATCCCCATCCGCCGCTGCTCGGGCGAGTCGACCAGGAAGAGCCCGCCGAACGACCAGAACGCCTGCCCTCCGAGCGACGCCTCCGGCTCCTGCTCGAGGACGATCACCTTCTTCCCCGCCTCCACCAGCTCCGCCGCCGCCACCAGCCCGGCCAGCCCCGCGCCCACGATGATCGCGTCCGCCTCGTCCGCGCGAGTGCTCATGCGATGGTGCTCCGTCGATGGGAGATGATGGGAGGGTCCAGCGAACTTCAGGGGATGGAAGATCGTACCGCGCACGTGGCGGGATCGCCAGTGAGTCCGCCTCCTCCCCCGGGTTGGAAACCCGGGGCTACAACGGCACGAAGTCCGCCTTCGCGGACTGAGGCCGCGGCCTCACCGCGGAACCCATTGGTTTTCTTGGCCTCGGCGGCTCAAGGGCGTGTCGCGAGCACGGCACCATCGGCGGCACGACAGCCTGTAGTCCGCGAAGGCGGACTTCGTGTGGTCGTTGCCGCGGATTCATCCGCCCGACTCCAGCCGGCGATCTGCGACCCTGTGACCCGGGCCTCCGAAGCGCTACCCTATCTTCAGAGCGACCGTGGAAACGAGGAGGAGCGTGACGGCCGACGTGGTGATCGTGGGCGGAGGGATCGGGGGGCTCGCGGCGGCGGTCGCGCTGCGCCAGCGCGGGTTTGCGCCCCGGCTGTACGAGGCCGCGCCCGAGCTGCGCGAGGTGGGCGCGGGAATCTGGGTGCCGCCCAACGCGATGCAGGTCCTCGCCCGCCTCGGGCTGGCGGACGCGATCGCGCGCGAGGGAGAGCCCGTCCGCGCCGCCGAGCTGCGCGATGCCCGCGCGGGTCTCCTCCACCGCGCCGACCTGGCGTACGTCGAGCGCGAGTTCGGCCATCCGACGGTCGCGATCCACCGCGGGCGGCTGCAGCGCGTCCTCGCGGAGAGCGCGGGCGACACCTTGCGCACCGGCGCGCGCTGCACGGGCGTGGAGGCGCGCGGCGAGCGCGTGGTCGTGCGCTTCGAGGATGGCGGCGAGACCGAGGCGGACGTGGTGATCGGCGCGGACGGGGTGCACTCCGCCGTGCGCGAGTCGATCTTCCCGGGCGTGACGATGCGCTACTCCGGCCAGACCGCGTATCGCGCCACGCTGGAGTACACGCTCCCGCCAGAGTTCGACTGTACGGGCTGGGAGGTGTGGTCGGCCGGGGCGAGGTTCGGCCTCTCCTCCATCCGCCCCGGCGAGGTCTACTGGTACGCGGCGCTCGATGCGCCGGAGGGCGGCGTGGACGCGCCCGGGACGCTGCGCGGCGCGCTCCAGGCGCTCGCCGCGCCCTTCCCCGCCCCGATCCCCGCCCTCGTCGCCGCGACCGACGAAGCGCGCGTCATCCGCACCGATCTCGTCGACTTCGTGCCGATCGATTGCTGGCACCGCGGCCGCGTCGCGCTGCTGGGCGACGCGGCGCACGCCACCACCCCCAACCTCGGCCAGGGCGGCGCGCAGGCGATCGAGGACGCCTGGGTGCTGGCCGATCGCCTCGCCGCGCACGACACGCCCGAGGCCGCCTTCGCAGACTACGAGCGCACCCGCATGCCGAAGGCGCGGATGGTGGTGAACACGTCGTGGCGCTTCGGGAAGATGGCCCACCTCGCCAACCCGCTCGCCCGCGGCGCGCGCAACCTCCTGCTGCGCCTTGCCCCGGAGAGCCTTGCGCGGCGGCAGACGGACGCCCTCTATCGCCTGAACTACTGACGATCACGCAGAGACGCAGAGCCGCGGAGAGGCTCGGTGCTCTCTCCGCGGCTCTGCGTCTCTGCGTGAGGCGCTGTTTCTAAGCCCTCGTAGCGCTTCACCCCAAGATCTCGCGGCGGGATCACCTGCTCGAACGGCGCGTAGAGCGAGCGGAAATCGGCCGGCGAGATCGCGTCGCGAACCAGGATCGCCAGCGCGGCAGTGTAGGCGATCGAAGGCGCGTACTGGTCCGTGGTCTCGCTGACGTGGCGGAATTCCGCCTTGAGGAGGGTTCCCAGCGCGGTCCTGGCATCTCCGCCGGCATCGACCGCCTGCAGAGCCCCCTTCGCATGGCGGTATGCCCGCGACTGCCGCGCGCCCGCCACCAGGTCCTGCCGAAGCGACCTCACGGGATAGAGCACGTCCGACCACTGCTCGCCGCTCAAGGCCTTCAGCCTTGCCGCGAACTGCAGCACCGCGTCTTCGTTGCGGCCCAGCGTTCCGGCGCGAAGGATCGGATGCGCTTCGGCGTCCGGGCCGCTGCCGCCGAGTATTGCGCCGAAGAACTCCGGGTGTCGAACCCTCGTCCGTTCTCTCACGAGCTCCAGGCGGATCACGCAGCCCGCGATCACCAGCGGACCCATGAAGAGGAGCCACGCCACCTGTTCGCTTCTGGTGCCAGCGGTCGGGTGAACGAGGCTGAAGAGCCACACCCCGAGGACGAATGCCGGGAGGACCAGAGAAAAGAGCAGCGCCAGGCGGGCGGCGCTGACGCGGGGCTCCGCGGTGCCGTCTTCACCAGCAGGAAGCTCGTGGCCGTCGTTGCTCATCGGCCTGTAAGCCCGAGGATCTGAGTGGGTCTCCGGCCACACTTACGGGCTGGTCGAGCCGTAAGTTTTCGTCAACAGCACCTCACGCAGAGACGCAGAGCCGCGGAGAGGCTCGGTGCTCTCTCCGCGGCTCTGCGTCTCTGCGTGAGGCGATCTGTTGCTACGCCTCGTAGCGCTTCACCGCCAAGCAGACGTTGTGGCCGCCGAAGCCGAAGGAGTTGCTGAGGGCAAGCCGCACCGGACGCTCCACCATCCCCTCGGTGGCGTAGTCCAGGTCGCAGTCGGGGTCGCGCTCGTGGAAGTTGATGGTGGGCGGGATCTTCCCCTCGCGGCAGACCAGCGCGCTGATCACCGCCTCGATCCCCCCGGCCGCGCCCAGCGTGTGCCCGGTCATCGACTTGGTGGAGCCGACGACGACGCGGTAGGCGTCCTCGCCCAGCGCGGTCCTGATCGCCGCCGTCTCGTTCTTGTCGTTGGCCGGCGTCGAGGTGCCGTGCGCGTTCACGTAGTCCACGTCGGCCGCCGTCGCCCCGGCCTCCTTCAGCGCCAGCCGGATGGCGCGCACCGCCCCTTCCCCGCCCTCCGCCGGCGCGGTGATGTGGTACGCGTCCGCCGTCTGCCCGTAGCCCACCACCTCGGCCACGATCTCGGCGCCGCGCGCGCGGGCGTGCTCCAGCTCCTCCAGCACCATCACCCCCGCACCCTCGCCCAGCACGAAGCCGTCGCGCGTGGCGTCGAACGGGCGGCTGGCGGTCTCGGGGGCGTCGTTGCGCTCCGAGAGGGCGGTCATGGCCGCGAAGCCGGCGATGGTCTGCGGGCTCACGGTGGCCTCGGTGCCGCCGGCCACCATCAGCTCCGCCTCGCCGTACTTGATCGCGCGGAAGGCGTTCCCCACCGCGTGGGCGGACGAGGCGCAGGAGGAGACGGTGCAGTAGTTCGGGCCCTTCAGCCCCCAGCGGATCGACACCAGCCCGGCGGCGATGTCGCTGATGAACATCGGCACGAAGAAGGGGGAGATGCGCGAAGGGCCGCGCTCGATCAGCTTGCGGTGCTGCTCCTCGAAGGTCCAGATCCCCCCGATCCCGCTGCCGATGATCACGCCGAAGCGCTCGGCGTCGATCCCGGCGGGCATCTCGTCGAGCCCCGCCTGCCGCATCGCCTGCACGCTGGCGGCGATGGCGAGCTGGGCGAAGCGGTCGGTGCGCTTCGCCTCCTTGCGGTCGATGTACAGGTCCGGGTCGAACCCCTTCACCTCGGCGGCGAAGCGGACCTTGAAGTCGGTGGTGTCGAACTGGGTGATCGGGGCCGCGCCGCTATGCCCGGCGAGGAGGGCCGCCCACGACTCCTGGACGTCCAGCCCCACGGGCGTCAGCAGCCCGGTCCCCGTGATCACGACTCGGCGATTCATCGACCGCTCCGCGCGTCAGGAGTCTCGGCCGGCGGCGTTCGCGCCGGCTCGCAACGACGCCGCCGTCCGGGGCGGGCGGCGGCGGAAAAGGGCGTGCCGCGCAGCCGCCCGGGGGCGGGAGCGCGGCACGCGGGCACGGCGGCTCAGGAGCCCTGCGCGTGCTGCTGGATGTAGTTCACGGCGTCGCGGACGGTCTGGAGCTTCTCGGCCTCCTCGTCGGGGATCTCCATCCCGAACTCCTCCTCGAACGCCATCACTAGCTCCACCGTATCGAGCGAGTCGGCCCCCAGGTCCTCGACGAACGAGGCCTCGGGCGTCACCTTCTCGGGCTCCACGCCCAGCTCGTTGATGATGATGTCCTTGACCTTCGCTTCGACGTCCGCCATTTCGCTGTGCTCCTGAAAGGGTTGCAGGTGTTGCTCGTGGTCTCGCCAATCCGGGGCGCCGCACGGGGGCCCGGCCCCGGGCCCTACATCACCATCCCGCCATCCACCACCAGCACCTGCCCGGTGATGTACGACGCCCCGGGCCCCGCCAGGAAGCGGACGGCCGGAGCGATGTCCTGCGGCCGGCCCAGCCGTGCCAGCGCGATCTGCTGCATCAGCGCGTCGCGCGCGGCCTCGGGGAGGTCGGCGGTCATGTCGGTCTCAATGTACCCCGGGGCGATGGCGTTGACCAGAACCCCGCGGGAGGCCAGCTCCTTGGCCACCGCCTTGGTGAGGCCGATGAGCCCCGCCTTGCTGGCGGCGTAGTTCGCCTGCCCCTTGTTGCCGGTGATCCCCACCACCGAGGTCACGTTGATCACGCGCCCGTGGCGGCGCTTCATCATCCCGCGGCTGGCGGCGCGGATGGTGTTGAAGGCGCCGCGCAGGTTGGTGTCGAGCACCGCGTCCCAGTCGTCGTCGCGGATGCGCATGAGCAGGTTGTCGCGGGTGACGCCGGCGTTGTTCACCAGCACGTCGAGCGAGCCCAGCTCCTCCTCCACCCGTTTCACCAGCGCGTTCACCGCCTCGGGGTCGGCCACGTCGCAGCCGTAGCCGCGGTGCCCGTCGCCCGGCAGCTCCGACGCGGCGGCCTGCGCGCGCGCCTCGTCGCGCGCCACCACCGCGACCTTCGCGCCCGCGCCGGCGAGCTCCTGCGCGATCGCCAGGCCTATCCCGCGCGAGCCGCCCGTCACCAGCGCAACCTGACCCTGTAGCTCCTCCACGGGTGTCTCTCCAGGCAAAGTAGCGTTCGTCTCACGCAGAGACGCAGAGGAACAGAGAGAACTACGAACCCAACAAAGCGCTGACCTGCTCGGCCGTGCCGACGGGCGCGCCCATCCCGGCGGCGGCGGGGTCGATGCGCTTCAGCATCCCGGTGAGCACCTTCCCCGTCCCCACCTCCAGGAAGCGGGTGACGCCCAGCTCCAGCATGGTGCGCACGGAGTAGGACCAGCGCACCGCCGAGGTGAGCTGCTCCACCAGCAGCCGGCGCGCCTCGCCCGCGTCGGTGACCGGGTGCGCCGTGACGTTCGAGACGACCGGGAAGGCCGGGTCGCGGAACTCCGCCGCGTCGAGCTGCGCCTGCAGCCCCGCCTCGGCGACGGCCATCAGCGGAGAGTGGAAGGCGCCCGACACGTTCAGCGGCTGCACCTTCTTCGCGCCCGCGTCCATCAGCATGGAGCCCGCGCGGTGCACCGCCTCCACGTCGCCGGAGACCACCACCTGGCCGGGGGTGTTGAAGTTGGCGGGGACCACCACCGACCCGTCGGCCGAGGCCTCGCGGCAGACACCCTCGACGCTGTCGTCGTCGAGGCCCAGCACGGCGGACATCGTTCCCGGGCGCGTCTGGCCGCCCTCGAACATCAGCTCGCCGCGGCGGCGCACGGTGCGCAGGGCGTCGGCCAGGGAGAGCGAGCCGGCCGCATGGTAGGCGCTGAACTCGCCCAGCGAGTGCCCGGCGGCGCAGACCACGTCGATCCCCACCCCCTGCAGCGCGGCCCAGGCCGCGGCGCTGTGCGCCAGCAGCGCGGGCTGCGCGTTGCGGGTGAGGGTCAGCTCGTCGTCCGGCCCCTCCCAGCAGAGCCGCGAGAGCGCGAAGCCGAGCGCGTCGTCCGCCTCTTCCCAGACCCGGCGCGCCTCCGGAAAGGCGTCGGCCAGGTCCTTCCCCATCCCCACCGCCTGCGACCCCTGCCCGGGGAACAGCAGGCCGATCCGCTCACCCGTCATTGCGATTCCGTCACCGTAAGTCTTTCGTGCTCCGCCAGTTCAGCGGCGGCCCTGGCGATCGATCCTTCGGACTGCGGACTTCATCATTCCGGAGATCCCTCCTGGCCGTCCTCAGGATGACGTCGACGGGGTCGGTGGAGGGGGTGGAGATCGCCACCAACGCGCCGCCGTTCTCTCCGTTCCTCTGCGCCTCTGCGTCAAATGCGGTTGCCGCGGCCGAGGGACGCAAGGCAGCCGAGGGAATCACATGCGGACGACGTTCGCCGCCCAGGTGAACCCCGCCCCGAAGGCCACCATCAGCACCAGCGAGCCCTCGCCGGCGCGCCCCTGCTCCCGCGCCTCGTCGAGCGCCACCGGGATCGACGCGCTGCTCATGTTGCCGTAGCGGTCCACGTTCACGAACACCTTCTCCGGCGGGATCTTCGCGTACTTCGCCGTCGCGTCGATGATGCGCACGTTCGCCTGGTGGGGCACCAGCAGGTCCACGTCGTCGCCGTGCACCCCGGCGCGCTCCAGCGCGTTCCCGGCCGCGTCGCACATGGAGCGCACGGCGCTCTTGAAGACCTCGGGGCCCGCCATCTTCACGAAGTGCGAGCGCTCGTCGAGCACCGCCACGTCGAGCGGGAACTTCGCGCCGCCGCCGGGGCGGTAGAGGAGCTCCGCCAGGGTGCCGTCGCTCTTGAAGTAGCCGGAGAGGATGCCGCGCCCGTCGCCCTCGGCCGCCTGGATCACCGCCGCCCCGGCCCCGTCGCCGAAGAGCACGCAGGTGGCGCGGTCGGTCCAGTCGATGATGGACGACATCTTCTCGGTGCAGATCAGCAGCACCGTCTTCGCCTGCCCGGCGGCGATGTGCGCCTCGGCCAGGGAGAGGCCGTAGAGGAAGCCGGAGCAGGCGCTGGAGAAGTCGTACGCGGCGGCGTTGCGGGCGCCGAGCAGCGCCTGCACGTCGCAGGCGGTGCTGGGCAGCAGCCGGTCGGGGGTGGCGGTGGAGACGAGGAGGATGTCCACGTCTTCGGGCCCGATCCCGGCGCGCTCCATGGCGACGCGCGCGGCGGCCGCGCCCATGTCGGCCGCGCCGGTCTCGCGGTCGGCCAGGCGCCGCTCGGTGATCCCGGTGCGGCTGCGGATCCACTCGTCGCTCGTCTCCACCATCCCCTCCAGGTCGTGGTTGGTCACCACGCGGGGGGGATTGAAGCGCCCGGTGCTCACGATCCGGGCCCGGGCGGCCCGTGCTGCCTGGATCATCTCGACTCGCTCGTTGCCGCCACCTGCCCGAGGCGCGTGGCGATGTGCTCCACCATCCGGCGCTCCAGCGAGCGCGCGGCAACGCCGATACCGTTGCGGATGGCCTGCGGCGGAGAGCCGCCGTGCGCGATCACCACCACCCCGTTCACCCCCAGCAGGGGGGCGCCGCCGGTGGTGGAGTAGTCCAGCCGGGAGTAGAGCCGCTTCAGGTCCAGGCGCACGCCCTGCGCCTCCATCTCGCGCTTCAGCTCCTCGGCCATGAAGCCGGCGATCGACTCGTAGAACTTGAGCAGCACGTTCCCCACGAAGCCGTCGCACACCAGCACGTCGCAGGCCCCGCGGATCACCTCGCGCCCCTCCACGTTCCCCACGAAGTTCAGCGCGGGGGAGCGGGAGAGGAGCTCGAAGGTCTCCACCGTCTGCTCGTTCCCCTTCCCCGGCTCGGTGCCGATGTTCAGCAGCCCCACGCGCGGGTCGTCCACCCCCATCAGGTCCTGGGCGTAGATGGTGCCGAGGTGGGCGAACTGGAGGAGGTGCTGCGGGCGCGTGTCGACGTTGGCGCCCATGTCGATGAGGAAGAAGGTGCCGGTGGCGCTGGGCACGGGCGAGCCCACCGCCGGGCGGTCGACGCCGGGGATGGGGCGCAGCATGAGCACGGCCGCGGCCATGACCGCGCCCGTGTTGCCGGCGGAGAGGAAGGCGTCGGCGTGGCGGTTCTTCACCAGCCGGGTGCCCACGGCGATGGACGAGTTCGGCTTGCGCCGCACCGCGGTGGCGGGCGCCTCGCCGGGGTCGATCACGTCGGGGGCGTGCGCGATCTCGATGCGGCCCAGCGGCGCCTGGGGGTGGCGCGCGAGCTCCGCCTCGACGGCGGCGCGGTCGCCCACCAGCACCACGGTGAGCTCCGGCCGCTCAAGCAAAGCTCCGACCGCGCCCTCGACCTCTACGGTCGGGGCACGGTCGGAGCCCATCGCGTCTACCGCGATCCGCATCTCTGCCCTGGAGGGAGGTTCGCTCAGAACTCTTCCACTTCCTTGCGCTGCGCCTTCCGGTAGTACCCGCAGTTGGGGCACACGGTGTGGGGCTGGTGCGGGTCGCCGCACTGCGGGCACGCGTTGAACGTGGGCATCGCTGCCTTCACGTGCGTGCGGCGCTTGCGCTGGCGCTGCTTGCTCTGGCGTCTCTTCGGTACGGCCATCGTCGCCTCTATCCCGGCTGCTGGAAGGTTCAGTCGAATCTCACGTCCTTCAGCGCATCCCAGGGAGAGGGAGCAGCCTCGGGAACACAGTCGCACGCGCCCTGGTTGAGGTCGGCGCCGCAGGTGGGGCAGAGCCCCTGGCACTCCTCGCGGCAGAGCGCGAATTCGGGCGCGGCGAGCACCACGTGCTCCCGCACCGCGTCCGTCAGGTCGAGCTCGTCGCCGCGCGGAAGCGGGTAGACCTCGCCGTCGTCACCATCCTCCTGGCCCTCGGCGGGCGGGGCGAAGAAGAGGTCCACGTGCTCGTCGACCTCGTGCTCCGCCGGCTCCAGGCAGCGCCGGCAGGAGAGCCGCACGGCCCCCCGCAGCGTTCCCCGCACCAGCACCCCGTCGCCCACGTCCGAGGCCTTCACCTCCACCGTCAGCGGCCGGGCGAGCTCCACGCCCGCGTCCTGCCACATCGGGTGGTCCGGCGGAACCTCTTCCCGCAGCGTCACTTCTCCGCGGTCCACCGCCGCGAGGCTCAAATGCAGCATAAACCGCAAATGTATGCGAAAACCCGGCTCCCGTCAAGCAAGGGAGCGGGTTTTCGGTGGGTTCGGCCGTGGCGAAAATGTCGCGGACCTTACGCTCCTGCGCAAGGCCCGGCCGCGTTAATCTGACGCAGAGGCACAGAGGAACAGAGAGCGTGCCTCCCGCGTCACCGCCGGTCGTCGTCGTCCACCAGCACCACGGAGAGGAGCCACGACACCAGGGAGATGACGACGGAGCCCACCAGCGCGGGGACGAAGCCGTCCACCGTGAAGTCGTAGCCGAAATGGTGGGAGAGGTAGCTGGTGAGCAGGAGCATCAGGGCGTTGATCAGGAAGATCGCCAGCCCGAGCGTGAGCACGATCAGGCCGCAGGCGAGCGACTTGATGATCGGCCGCACCAGCGCGTTGACCAGCCCGAAGATCAGCGCCACCACCAGCAGCGTCTTGATCCCGCCGCTGTAGTGGATGCCCGGGACGAAGTGCGCCGCGGCCCACACGGCGGCGGCGGTGATCAGCCAGCGGAGAATGAGCTTCATCGGGATGCCTGCTGCGGGTGGGGAAAAGGCGACGGAGAGAAATACGAGCGGCGAAGCTCCGTTGTTTCTCTCCGTGCCCCTGCGTCTCTGCGTGAGACGACCGTTGCTCAGCCGACGAGCTCGAGACCGTTGAAGAAGAACGCGATCTCGCTGGTGGCGTTCTTCGGCTCAGGGAAACGCGAACAGCTTGCGGAGGATGTCGCCGCGGGTGAGGAAGCCGGTGAGCCTTCCCTCGTTCACCACCGGCAGGCGCTCCAGGTCCTTCGTGACCATGATCGACATCACCTCGGCCAGCGCCTGGTCCTCGGAGACGCAGATCACGGAGCGGCTCATCACCTCGCGCACCTTCGTGTCCTTCAGCGACGCGGGGCTCTCGCCGGTGGTCTTCTGCACCACGGGGAGGAAGAAGCGCAGCAGGTCGCGGTCGGTCACCATCCCCAGCACCCCGCGGTCCTCGTCCACCACGGGAACGGCGCGCAGGCGGCGCTCGGCCACCATGTCGAGCACCTCGCGCACCGGGGCGTCGGGGCCCACGCGGTAGACGCGCTGGCTCATCACGTCGCGCACCGTGAGCCGCGGCTGGATGGTGATGGCGCCCATCTGCGGGATCGCCAGCACCTCCTCCGGGGTGCGCGCCGCCACCATCGCCCCGACCACTTCGTCGTCGCGCAGCACGCGCGCGAGCGAGGCCACCGTCTGCAGGTAGAGCCCGGTCGCCGAGGGCGGGGCCAGCACCAGCACCACCACCTGCGCGGTGGCCTCGTCCACCCCCTGCACCGCGAGCGGCGCCGGGGCGATGCCGAGGGCGACCACCAGCCGCGAGACCGCGTCGGTGCGCACGTGGGGGAGGAGCACGCGGTCGCCCACCTGCACCAGGTCGCGCACCCGGCTCTCGGCCAGCAGCCGGGCGAGCCGCTCGGGCTGGTCGACCGCGCCGCCGTCGATCAGCCGCTGCGCCAGCGCCGACACCGCGGCCTGCACGGTGTCGGCGGGGAGCGGGACCACCACGTGCTCGGCGCGGAGGATCTCCGTCAGCCGAAGCTCGCGGCCCCGCGGCGGAGAGCCACCCTCGCTCAGAGCGCCTCCTGGATGAGTCCCACCACGTCCAGCGGCCGGCGCGCCACGCCGATGCCGTTGTCGCGGAACGCCTGCATCTTCTCCTCGGCCGTCCCCGCCGAGCCGGAGATGATGGCGCCCGCGTGCCCCATCCGCCGCCCCGGGGGCGCCGTCTGCCCCGCGATGAAGCCGACCACCGGCTTGGAGAGGTTCTCCTTCACGTAGCGCGCGGCGTCCTGCTCGTCCGTCCCCCCGATCTCGCCGATCATCACGATCGCCCTGGTCTCCGGGTCGGCCTCGAAGGCGGCCAGGCAGTCGATGAAGTCGGTGCCGTTGATCGGGTCGCCGCCGATCCCCACGCAGGTCGTCGTCCCCAGCCCCGCCTGCTTGAGCTTGAACACCACCTCGTAAGTGAGCGTCCCCGAGCGCGACACCAGGCCCACGTTGCCGGGCTGGGTGATGTGGCCGGGGATGATCCCCACCTTGCTCTTCCCGGGCGAAAGGAGCCCCGGGCAGTTGGGGCCCAGGAGGCGCGCACCCTTCTCGCGGACGTAGGGGCGCACCCGGGTCATGTCGAGCACCGGCACGCCCTCGGTGATGCAGACGATGAAGTCGACCCCGGCGTCGGCCGCCTCGAACATCGCGTCGGCCGCGAAGGCGGGGGGGACGTAGATGACGGAGGTGTTGGCGCCCGTCTCGCGCACGGCCTCTTCGACCGTGTCGAAGATGGGGACGCTCCCCTCGAACGTCTGCCCGCCCTTTCCCGGGGTGACGCCGGCGACCACGTGGGTGCCGTACTCCATCATCTGCTTGCTGTGGAACGAGCCGTCGCGGCCCGTGATCCCCTGCACCACCAGCTTCGTGGTGTCGTCGATGAAGATGCTCACGAGTTCGCCGCTCCCTTCGCCAGCGAGACGGCCTTCTCCACCGCCTCGTCCATGTCGGTCAGCGCCGTGAAGCCGGCGTCGGCCAGGATCTTCACCGCAATCTCCTCGTTGGTGCCGGTGAGCCGGATCACGATCGGGATCTCCAGCGGGCTCTGCCTGATCGCCGTCACGATGCCGTTCGCCACGTCGTCGGTGCGGGTGATGCCGCCGAAGATGTTGAAGAGGATCACCTTCACGTTGGGGTCGCTGGTGATGATCTTCAGCGCGTTCACCACCTTCTCCGGGTTCGACGAGCCGCCGATGTCCAGGAAGTTGGCGGGCTCGCCGCCGTAGTACTTCACCAGGTCCATGGTGGCCATCGCCAGCCCGGCGCCGTTCACCACGCAGCCGACGTCGCCGTCGAGCTTGATGAAGGTGAGCCCCGCCTCGCGGGCCAGCACCTCGGCGGGGGCCTCGGAGCTCTCGTCGCGGAGCGCCTCGACCGCCGGCTTCCGGAAGAGCTCGTTGTCGTCGATGTTGAACTTGGCGTCGATCGCCTTCACCTCGCCCGCGGGCGTGGTGATCATCGGGTTGATCTCGGCGAGCGAGGCGCCGTTCTCCACGAAGGCGCGGTAGAGCTGCTGCAGGATCTGCGCGGCCTGCCGCTGCTGCTTCGCGTCGTCGTAGAGCCTGGTCGCGAGCAGGTAGGCCTGGTGCGGGAGGAAGCCGTAGCGCGGGTCCACCGGGAGCTTGGTGATCTTCTCCGGCGTCTCCTTCGCCACTTCCTCGATGTCGATGCCGCCGGCGGCGGAGACCATCCACACCGGGGCCTTGCTGGCGCGGTCCAGGATGATGCCGACGTAGGCCTCGCTGGCGATCTCTTCGGCGGGGGCGATCAGCACCTTCTGCACGGTGAGCCCCTTGATCTGCATCCCCAGGATGGCGGCGGCCTTCTCCTTCGCCTCCTCGGGGGTCTTCGCCAGCTTGACGCCGCCGGCCTTGCCGCGGCCGCCGGCGTGCACCTGCGCCTTGATGACCACCTCGCCGCCCAATCGGCGGGCGATGGCCTCGGCCTCTTCGGGCGTGGTGGCCACCTCGCCCATGGGGACCGGGATCCCCTGGGCGACGAGCAGCTCCTTCGCCTGGTATTCGTGGATGTTCACGCAATGGCCCGCGTTAGGGTGAACTGAAAGTGCCAAGTGCTAAGTGCTGAGTGCTAAGTGCTAAGTGCCAAGTGCGGAACTGCCAAGTGGTTGTTCAGCACTTAGCACTCAGCACTTAGCACTTCTGTGATCTCCGTCCCTGCTTCCCCCGCCACCGCCTCCCTTCCCCGGTCCAGCCGCGCGATCACGGCGCGGCGGCCGCCGCTGCGCACGAAGGCGGTGGCGGCCTCCACCTTGGGGGCCATGCTCCCCTCGCCCAGCTGGCCGGAGGCGAGCAGCGCCTCGGCCTCGTCCACCGTCAGGCGGCTCAGGCGCCGCTGCGTCTCCTTGCCGTAGTCGGCGTAGACACAGTCGACGTCGGTGAGGATCACCAGCACCTCGGCGCCGATGTCGCGGCCCAGGATGGCGGCGGCGCGGTCCTTGTCGACCACGGCGTCGACGCCTTCCAGTCCCCCGCCCCACTGCTCCGTGCGGTAGACGGGGCAGCCGCCGCCGCCGGCCGCGATCACCAGGTGGCCCTCGGCGACCAGCGAGCGGATCATCGGGCGCTCCACGATGGCCGTGGGGCGCGGGCTCGGCACCACGCGCCGCCAGCCGCCCTTGGTCTCGGCCACGTCGCCGCCCATCTCGGCGGCCAGGGCGCGCGCGGTCTCCTCGTCCATGGTGCGGCCGATGGGCTTGGAGGGGCGCTCCAGCTCCGGGTCGGCCGGGTCCACCAGCACCTGGGTGACGAGCGTCACCACCTGGCGGTCGACGCCGGCGCGGTAGAGCGCGTTCTGCAGCGACTGCTGGATCATGTAGCCGATCCACCCCTCCGTCGCCGCCACCAGCACGCCCAGCGGGAGCGGGGGGACCAGGTGCCGCGCGTGCTCGTTGCGGACCAGCGCGTTCCCCACCTGCGGCCCGTTGCCGTGCACGATGGCGATGCGCCACCCCTCGCGCGCCAGCTCCACCACGGCCCCCAGCGACTCGCGGGTGTGGCGGAACTGCTGGGTGATGGTCCCCTCTTCGCCCGGCTGCGCCAGCGCGTTGCCGCCCAGCGCGATGACGATCGTCTTTTCCTGCACACCCCATCCTGGAAAACAGAGGGCGACATCTTACGCCCGCCACCATGGCCCGGCAAGCTGCGGCGATGGAAACGGTTAGGCGAGCGGCGGGCCATCGGCCGGCACCCGGCCGGGACTCGGCCGGGACTCGGCCGGGCGGAGGAATCAGGCGGTTGCGTCCGTGTTGCGTCCGGGGCAACCCATGGCGAGTCCGCCACGTACCCCGGGTTGGAAACCCAGGGCTACAACGGCACGAAGTCCGCCTTCGCGGACTGCGACCGCGGCGTCGCGGCGAACCCGGGCCGCGCATCCAGGCCGCCGAAACGCCAAGCGAGTCGCGAGCGAAGCGAGCCCCCGTCCCTCTCCCGCAGTTGGGAGAGGGACCGCCGCGCAGCGGCAGGGTGAGGGGCTACTTCGACGCGAGCTGGTAGACGCCGTCCCAGTCGGCGGGGGGCGGGGTGACGGCGTTCTTGCGGCAACGCTCGAGGTAGACGGCGACGGGACCGTCGTGGGGGTAGCGCTCGGCGAGGGATTCGAAGGCGGTGAGGGCGTCGTCGAACTGGCGGGCGCGGCAGAGGGCCAGCGCCTCGGCGAAGCCCGTCACCAGCGCGGAGGTGTCCTCGGTCACGGTGTCGTCGCGGACGGCGATCAGCTCGTAGACGGCGACGGGCTCGTGGCGGCCGGGGACGCGCACGCGGTCGATCTCCCGGCCCACGAAAGTCGCCTGGACCTCGCGCCAGGTGAACTCCGAGACCAGGATCTCGGTGCCGTACTCCTTGTTCGCGCCCTCCAGGCGCGAGGCCAGGTTCACCTGGTCGCCCATGCAGGTGTAGTCCATCATCCGGTAGCTCCCCAGGTTCCCCACCAGCACCCGCCCGGTGTTGATGCCGATGCGCGCGTGCAGCGCCGGCATGCCGCGGCGCTCCCACCCCTCGCGCAGGCGGCGCAGCGCGTCGCGCATCCCCACCGCGGCGCGGCAGGCGCGCACGGCGTGGTCGTCCAGCGGGATCGGCACGCCGAACTCGGCCATCAGCGCGTCGCCCAGGTACTTGTCGATCACGCCGCCGTGCTCCACCACCACGTCGGTCATCGCCGTCAGGTACTCGTTGAGCAGCGCCACCAGCCGCGTGGGCGCCAGCCCCTCGGCCACCCGGCTGAACCCCTTCACGTCGCTGAACAGCACCGTGGCCACGCGCTCCTCGCCGCCCAGCGCGAGCAGCTCGGGGCGGTGGATGAGCTCCTGCACCACCGCCTCGGGCACGTACTGCTGGAACATGCGGCGGATGCGGGCCTTCTCGCGCGTCTCGTCGGTCACCAGCACCGCCGTCGATCCCGCCCAGGCGAGCCCCACCCCCAGCACCGGCGACACCGACCAGAGCCAGAGCCCCTGGCGCATGAAGAGGAGCCACGCCGCGGCGACGGCGATGACCGCGAGCGCGGTGACGGCCGCCGCCTCGCGGAGCCCGCGCAGGAATGCGGTCGCGGCCGCCGCCGCGAGGGCGAGCACCACCATCCACGCGTACTGCGTGCTGCGCGGGACGGGGCGGATCATGCGGTTGGCCAGGAGCGCGGCGGCGGCCTGGGCGTGGATCTCGACCCCCGGAACGAGCACCGCCCCCTCGGTATCCCCCGAATCGCGGAAGGGGGTGGGATGGAGATCCTGGTGCTCGGGAACGGTGGTGCCCACGAAGACGATCTTGTCCCGGAACACGCCGTCCCGGGCGAGGTCCTCGAACGAGTCCAGGTCCCACTCGCCCAGGTCCGTCGCGGCGTCGTCCACCACCGTGGCGTAGGAGTGCGTGGCGACGGAGCCGGTGGGGCCGGCGTAGTCCACCAGCATCCCGCCCGCCGGCCCACGGGGGATCGTTCGCCCCGCCATCCGCCATCCCTCCGGGGTCTCCCGCAGCGAATCAGCGGGGAGGCCGAGGTAGCGCATCACCGCCGCGACGCCGAGCTGGGCCTGGGAGCCCTGCGGATACTCGTGGAGGACGGGGTACTCGCGCAGGATGCCGTCGACCGCGTCGGGGCGCTCGTCCACGATGCCGATGGGCGCGCCGCGGAGCGCACGGGTCGGCTCCTCCAGCCGGAACCCGCGCGCGCCGCGGCGCTGCACCACGTCGGTCTTGGCGCCGAGCACGGCGATCCCGGTCTCGTCGACCGCCGCGCGGAAGACATCGTCGTCGGGGGTGGGGTCGGCGAAGGTGAGGTCGAACGCCACCACGCGGGCGCCGGCCCGCTTGAGGTTGCGCAGCAGCCGCGCGTGCCACTTCCGCGACCAGGGATAGCGGCCGAGCGACGCCTCGGAGTCGAGGTCGATGGCGACCACCACCACCTCGGCCGGGCGCGGCAGGGGCCCGCGCAGGGTGAACCAGCTGTCGTACACGCGGCGCTCGAGCGAGCGCCCCACCCGCGACTCGGCGAAGAGGATGGCGAGCAGCGGCACCAGCAGCGCGACGGCGGCCAGCAGCGCCGTCCGCCGCGCCACTCGCGGGGCGCGGGGCCCCAGCTCCATCAGGAGCCGCGGCCGCTCCACCGCGGAGGACATCAGCCGCATCAGAAGCCGCGGCTCAGGCGGATGCGCGCCACCAGCTCGTGGGTGTCCAGCGCGGGGTTCCGCCGGTCGGCGTACGAGACCACGCCGGCGGTGAAGGTGACCGCCGCATCCTCCCGCCAGGTGAACTCGCCGCCCCCCAGCGCCTCGGTGCGGGTGTAGCGCGGTCCGGGCGCCGTGGCGTTCTCGGGGCTGTGCGCCGCGGTGAGCGCGCCGTCGAAGCGCGCGGACCAGCGCGGCGAGATCTGCCGGCGCCCCGCGAGCACCAGGCGGTCGAAGGTGGTGCGTCCGCCGTCCAGCCCCGGGAACTCCGAGCGGTTCTGCCCCACCAGCAGCGAAGCGTCCATCACCCGGTCGAGCGTCTCGCCCTGGAGGCCGACCAGGTAGTACAGGTCGCGCGTGTCTCCCAGCGGGTTGGCGTCGTCGCTGCGCGAGACCCACGACGCGTTGAGGCTCACCCTGGTGCGGAAGGCCGGGTGCAGCGCCACCGGCACCAGCGCGCCGGCCGAGAGCGCCCGCGTGGCCTCGTCCAGCGCGCCGGGCGAGCCCGTCGCCAGGTCGTTCCCGCGCGTACCCAGGCGGAGCGAGCCGGTGAACACCATCTCCCGCGGCGCCTGCCAGGTGAGCGTCGCGAAGGCGCCGCGGTTGGTCGTGGTGGCGAGGGCGGAGCCGTCGAGGTTGTCGTGGTCCTGCTCGACGCCGGCGGTAACGAAGAGCGCGTCGCCGGGGAGCGAGAAGGAGTCGCGCAGCTTCCAGCCGCGCAGGTCGCGCTGCAGGCCGGGGGAGCCCAGGGTGTAGTAGTCCATCCCCACCGACCGCCACTCGGCCGAGAGGGTGTGGGCGCCGGCGCGGAGCGTGGTCCGCAGCTGGTGCGCCAGGCTGGTGCGCCGGTTCGGCTCCAGCGGGAGGAGCGAGCCGTTGAGGATGATGAACCGCCTCCAGTCGCCCGGGTCCACGCCGGGCGCGTCGGCGCCGAGGGTCTCGAAGACCGAGTCCAGCTCGGCGCGGGTGCGCGGCTGGTCGGTGATGTCGCGCGCCAGGAGCGAGGCCGCGCCGTCGTAGCGCGCGGTGAAGCGGCCGCCGGCCAGGCGCAGCACCACGTCGAGCCCGCCCACCAGGTTGTCGCGCGGGGCCGGGTTCGCGGCCAGGGTGGAGGAGTCGAGCGCCGCCGGCTCGGTGCGCAGCAGCGGGATGGACTCGACGTCGTCGCGGATGTTCATCAGGGTGAGCCCCACGCGGAAGCGGTCGCCCGCGCCGACGGAGGGGCGCACCGCCCACAGGTTCTGCCCGTAGGTCCCCGGGCGGCGGAGGAGCGTGGGGTCGAGCGGGTCGAGCGCGCCGGGGATCGCCCGCCCCGTGCGCCCGGCCGTCAGGTCGAGGCGGAAGGGGCCCGCGCGGAGCTCCGCCTCCCCGCCGCGCACGTGGCGCCCGTCGAGGATCATCTCCTGCAGCGTGGGGTTCACGTCGCCCAGCGCCAGCGACAGCCAGGGTCCGCGCAGGTCGGCGCGGTAGCGGTTCACCGGCTGCCGGGTGGAGCTCTCGTAGCCGCTCACGTAGCTGCGGGCCGAATAGCGCCACCCCGGCCGCAGCTCGCCGGCGGCGTTCACCCAGAGCTGCGGAAGGAGCTCCTTCTGGCGGCTGAAGTCGGCGCCGGGGCCGCTGACGGCGTTGCCGCCGCCCTCCATCACCACCGTGCCGTGGGGGATGGCCGCCGAGCGCCGCCGCACCGGCGGAGCGCCGGGAGCCGCGGCGGCGGCCGTGCGCGGCGCGGGCGCCACGGTGAAGGTCCACGCCACCGGGTCGGCCCCGCGCGCCGCCACCACCACGCGGTGCGGACCGGGCGCGAGCGGCTCGCGCGGGCGCCAGGTGAGCACGCCGTCCGCGAGCGTCGCCTCGGCGCTCACGTCGCGCGAGCCCACGCGGACGGAGACGGAGTCCGCCGGCGCGCCGCGCGGGAGCGTCACCGCCACCAGCACCTGGTCCGCCGGCAGGCGCTCGCCGGGCTCCGGCGAGAGGATCACCGCCCCGGGCGTGGCGGACTGGGCGGGGAGTCGGTGGATGGGGAGCGTGGCGGCCAGCGAGGCGAGGAGCGCGGTGAGGCAGCGCGTCTGGAGGGTCACGGGCGGCCCTCCAGCCGTTCGCGGACGGCGTCGGCGGGGATCCGCAGCATCAGCGTGCGGGTCTGCCCGCTCGCGTCGCGCAGCAGCACCTCCACCCATCGCCCCTGCACGTCGCCGCCCTCTTCGCCGCGCACGCCCTCCGCCTGCCGCAGCTCCGCGGCGGTCGCGGGCTGGGCGCGGGGCGCGGACGCCGAATCGACCGTCACCTTGGTCCCGGCGGGTAGGTCCACCCTGCCCTGCTGGTTGAAGAACTCCACCACGCCCTCCAGGGTGAGGACGGTGGTGACGCCGTTCTCGTCCACCCGCACCACGAACTCCGTCCCCTTCACCGCGGCCACGCCCGCCGGCGTCTGCACCCGCAGCGTGGTGCCCTGGTGGCGGGCGACGCGGGTCCAGAGCTCGCCGAGCTCCAGCCGCAGCGTGCGCACCACCACCCCGTTCTCGCTTCCCGAGGTCAGGACCACCTGCGAATTCGGGTTCACGCGCAGGATGGAGCCGTCGTCGGTGAAGCGGATGGCGGCGCGGGTGTTTTCGGAGGTGGCCAGCTGGTCGCCGCTGTGCAGGCGCTGGCCGAGCTGCGCGAGAGTCCTATCGCCGCCGCCCGGCGGAATCACCAGCATGCGCCCCTCCTGCAGCAGCCGGTAGACGAGCGCCACGTCCGCCTGCTGGGCCTGCGCCCTCCCCGCCCCGAGCGCGCCGAGGCACCCCGCCAGCGCGACGCCGGCCATCCTTGCTCGCATCGTCATCGTCGGCATCCTCGGTCAGCGTACGCGCACGGAGAGCACGGCGACCTCGCCGGCCTGGATCGCCGTCAGCAGCGCCTCGAGCCTGTCGAGGGGGATCGGCCGCCCGTCGTCGAGCGTGGCGCTGACCGGGGTGAAGCCGGCCAGCTCCGACAGCCCCAGCGCCCGCAGCAGCGCGGCGAAGCGCAGGTCCAGCGCGCCGCCTCCGGTGCCCGGCACCCCCGCGCCGCCCACGCGGAACCAGTAGATGGGGCTCTCGACCAGCTCCGTCCCCCCGGAGGTGCGCACCTCGCGCGTGACCTGCCAGGCGTAGGTGGCGCCGGGTTCCAGCCGCAGCGCCTCGACCGAGGCGGGATAGAAGGCCGAGGTCCCGGTGACCGTCGCGTCCCACGAGGGGAAGCCGGACTGCACCGCCTCCACCGCCGATCCGGCATTGTCGACCTTCACCACGCGCAGCCGGTAGCGCGCGCCGGGGTCGCCGCCGCTCCACAGGAAGCGCGGCGTGGGGCCGAGCACCACCGGCGGCGCCATGTCGGCGGGGGCGCCGGGGGAGAGGAGCTCCACCCGCGAGGCGGAGGAGAAGGTGAGCCGCAGCTCGTCGCTGTCCACCACGCCGCCGCGCGTGTCGTGCACGATCACGCGGAAGAGGTAGGTCCCCGCCGGGAGCCGGCCGCTCCGCCCGCCGGGGCCGCCGAGCGCCTCGTCGTTCACCGTGAAGTCGGTGATGGAGACGTCGCGGCCGCGCGACGCCATCTCGCGCAGCGTCACGTGCCGCACCGGCTGCGAGAGGACGAACGGGTCCGTGGTCCCGCGGAAGATCTGGGCGGGCGACGGGCTCTCCCGGGCCACCGTGATCTCGAGCGAGATGGTCTCGCCGAGGTTCGCACCCGCCCGGTCCGCCGCGCCGGCGGTGGTGCTCGACACCAGGGTGATGCCGACGAGGTCCGGCCGCGCGCCCGAGCTCCCGGGGAGGAGGTCGGCCACGAAGAACGCCTCCGGCGGGGCGAGCGGGCGGAGGGTGACCTGCACCTGGGCCGCGGCGGGCGTGGCCGCGAGCGCCGCGCAGGCGATCAGGGCCGCCGCACCGGAGGCGGCGTATCGTGAGGGATGCATGGATGTGTCACGCGTGGCGGCGGGGATTGCGGGTACTGCGCGGACCAGGAGAAGGATAAGGCCGGATGCCGACCTCAGGCCAGAGATTCGTTCAGGCGTTTACAGAACGGCCTCACGCAGAGACGCGGAGAACGCGGAGAGGGACCGTGGCTCGGTCCCTCTCCCGGTCCCTGGCTGCTCCGTCAGACGCAGCACTGCGGGCAGGTCGTGCGGCTGGCCACGTCCAGCTCGTCGATGGGCGGGTTCCCGATGGTGCAGTACTGCTGCTCGGTGAACGCGCCGCGCCTCATCACCGGCGGGGTGCGCGCGGTCGCGAACGTCTCGACGCGCAGCTCGCTCAGGTCCAGCTTTCTCATCCGTGCCTCCCGGGAAGGTAGTGGATGGGTCGTGTTCCGGTGCCGTCAGCGACCCTCCGGCTACGGCTGCACGTTTCCAGCCAGGAAGAGAAGGTGACGCGACGGCGATGCAGCCCGTTTCACCCGCGCGCCTCCGCCAGCTCGCGGGCAACCGCGCGGGCCTCTTCCTCGCGGCCGGCGGGGATGGGGATGCGGTACTCCTCGGCCATCCGGCGGTACTTGCCGGGGACCATGATCCTGATCTCCAGGATGGCGGGGCACCCACCCTCCAGCACCCGCGCCCCGCCGAAGTGGATGCGGTTGTCGTGGACCACCTCGTAGCGCCCGTTCACCAGCATGGCGTCACGGCCCAGGACCACGTCCCCATGGGAGACGGCGCGGTTGCGTCCGTATGCCGCGCGGGCCACCAGCCACCGACCCACCCCGATGAGCGTGCCGATCACGGCACTCACGACGAAGGCCAGCTTCCACTCACCCTCCAGCAGCCCTAGGACCGGCGTCCCCACGGCCACCGTTGCCGCGGTCATCGTGAGCGCCTCGCGCGTGCGGTAGCGCAGCTCGGCATGGGCGTAGGCGCGCCACTCGGCGGGGTCGTAGGTCCAGTGCGCGAGCACCGGCGCGGGGAGGCCGGAGGAGACGTGGGGGCGAACCCGCACGGCCGCCAGCATCGCGTGGTGGGTCTCGTCCTCCACCTGTACCGCCCGGCGCCAGTGCGACACGCCCTGCGCCGCGCCCGCGAGCATCAGCACGCCGCCGCCCGCCAGGAGCGCGAAGGCCCACCAGATCTCGCGGTAGACCACCGCGCCGCCGATTCCCCCGATCAGCACGGCGAAACCCAGGGGGATCAGCAGCGCGTTGACGACGACGATGGCGGGAGAGGAAGATTTCGGCATGAGCGCGTATGCTCTCGATTTTCCCGCGAAATCAAATGCCGCAACAGCATTTCACGTAGAGGTGTGCGCCCCCGCCAGCTCCCGGGCCACGGCACGGGCTTCCTCCTCGCGGCCGCTCGGGATGGGGATGCGGTATCCCACACGCACACTGCGGGGCTTCCCTGGATCCATGATGTCGACCTGGAGGATGGCCGGCCGCTCCGCCTCGAGCACCCGCGCGCCGCCGAAGTGGATACGGCCGCCGCCGTGCGTCACCTCGCAGCGGCGGTTCACCAGGACCGCGTGCGTGCCGATGATCACGTCGCCCGTCGGGACGGCGCGGTGGCGGCGGCAGGTGGCGATGGCGGACATCCACCGGCCCACGGCGATGGAGGTCGCCAGCACGCCGGACATGATCGCCGCGACGCGCCACTCGCCGTGGAGCATGCCGACCCCGGTGGTGACGAGCGCGAAGACCAGGACCCACATCACCAGCGCCTGGCGCGTGCCGGTGACCAGCTGGCGCCGGGTGTAGGCGTTCCACTCGGCGGGGTCGTAGGTCCAGTGCGCCAGCACCGGCCCGGCCAGGGCGTGCGAGGCGCCGGGCTGCGCGCGCTCCGCATCGTCGTCCAGCCGCACGGCGTCTCGCCAGGCGAAGAGGCCGTGCACCGAGCCGCCCAGCACCGCCGCGCCGGCGAGGGCCAGGAGCACGAAGGCCCAGCGGATCTCGGACCCGCGCGTGGCGCCGTCGAGCCCGGCGGCCATCGCCACCGCGCCGAGGAGCAGCAGCAGCAGGCTGACGATCGCGACGGGGGGCATGGAAGACTTTGGCATGCGGCACGTATGCTCTCGATTTCGCGCGAAATCAAGCCCCGCGACTGCATCTCACGTAGAGACGCAGAAGCGCGGAGAGTGCTCGGACCCGTACTATTCTGCTATCTCACCTTCACCGGTCGGCTCCGCTCCCGCGGCCAGCTCCCTCTCGTGCGGTTTGCTGATCAGCCCGTCTCCCAGCGCGATAGCCGGGTCGTCCCCAGCGAGCGCAATCGCGGGATCGACGCCGAATGCCTTGCACGCCTCAAGCGCCAGCGACAGCCGTTCTCGCGCCGCCGCGAGTCGTTTCAGGTCAGTGTCCGCCTCCAGGTTCTCCGCGGCTGCGTTCTTCTGGCGGGCGTCAGCGTAAGCGGCGAGTATCTGGGCTTCCTTCAACGCCCCATCGAGGCTCTTGCTCTTCAGCGTACCCTCGATGGCGCCAATAGCCGTGGCCGTCAATGACGGCAAACCGTCCGTCATCAGGCGGGAAAGCGGGGCTTTGTCCTTCTCCGTGCGTCGTTCGCTAAGCGCACGCAGGGCCGACGCAACCTCGTCCGCAAGCATTTGCGCGACAGGGTTTTGTCCGCCAGGTCCCGGCCGCCGGGTGAGCTGCGCGGAAAAGACGTCCCGTGCGGGCTCGTCGCTATCGTCGGGTTTCCAGCTCATGTGGAAACCCCCGCGATTGCGGCCGAGCCGGTGTGGGCAGACCGGATTTCCAGCCCTCCCCCGCCATGTGCGCGGTGGATCTCGTCCAGCGCTGCGATCAACTCTACGAGGACCTCCGGCGAGACCACGTCGAGATCCGCGACGACGTGGAGGTCCGATCGAGATTGGAACCACTGGTCGTGTCGCGGCTCCTTCGAAGGTTCCGGGTCCGACAGGACGCCGAGTGCCGTAAGAAGTTGGCGCCAGGCGAGGTCTTGGTCCGCCCCGTTGGTGAAGTCGATGTGCGTGAGTGCAGCGATGCGGAAGGGCTTCTTGACGTCGCTCTTGAGCAACGGGATGATGCGGAGGTCGCGGTTGGCGGGATTGAGCGTCTCCGCCATGACATACTCGACCTCGCTCCATTCGTCCTTGATATATTCCGGCGTAAGGACGAGCAACGTCTTCCGGCACTCTAGGAGGCCGCGTTTCACTTCCTCGATAACCGGCGCGCCGCGGGTGAAGTCGCGGAAATCGATGAACGCCTTCAATCCGGCCTGTTCGATGCGCGTCAGCAGCTCACCACGCACCCACTCCTTGTCCCGGCTATTGTACGAGATGAAGACGTCCATACAGTGTTCACCTGAAGAAGTCTGTTCCACCGGAGAGGGCACGCTTGAACTTGGTGTCGCACCCGGAACCTGGTATGACTATACCTGCCTTGTTGTTACGTAGGTTGACTTCCCACCTCTTCGCAAGACTTTCCCATTCACCAGGATGGCCACCGCGCCGAGGAGGAGCAGCAGCAGCAGGCTGACGATCGCGACGGGGGGCGTGGAAGGCTTCGGCATGAGGCACGTATGCGCTCGATTTCGCGCGAAATCAAGCCCCGCAACCGCATCCGCCGTTCGTGGGCCGGGAGGGGACGGCGCTTACTCGAACGGCGAGCGGCGCTTCCGGCGCGCCACCAGGCGGAAGGTGCCGACCACCGTGGGGCTGTCGACCTTCGCGATGCGCACGTAGCCGCGGTAGCCCACCAGGTACGCGGACTGCGCCTCGAAGCGGGGATGGAAGAGCGCCATCTCCATGGCCGTGGTGTCGCCCGGCTCCAGCGCCTCCTCCACCACCCGGTAGCGGCCCGGGCGCAGCGGCGTGCCCGTCCGCACCGGGCCCCATACCCAGAAGCTGCGCGAGTCGTAGGGCGCGCCGGGCTGCGGTGGGCGGGCGATGCGGCACGAGACCTGGTGCACCGAGAGCCCGGCCGGCGTCATGTTGAACGCCCCATCGTGCTCGTACTCGGTGCGCGGCGTGTCGACGGCGGCCACGGGCTGGCCGTCCAGCAGCACGGTGCAGCTCCCGTCCGCGCGGAACTCGCCTGACAGCACGAACGCGTCCGCGTCCCACGACGGGTCCGGCCGGCCGACGTCGAGCGCGCTCCAGCACGCCTTCCAGGCCAGCATCATGAAGATGCCGGTCGCACCGAGCGGAACGAGCCAGAGCGCCGCCGGGCGCCGGCGGCGGCGCGGAGGTGGAACGGGCCGTTCGTCCTCGGGCATTCCGGCCGGCCGCTCGGAGATCGGGGACATGCGCCGCAGCCGCTCAGTGCCCCGTCGTTGCCGCGCCGATCCCCTCGCCCGCCAGCCACCCCTCCATCTCCGAACGGATCTCCTGCAGGCGCTCGGGGGTGCGGGCCTCGTAGCGGGCGACCAGCACGGGCTCGGTGTTCGAGGCGCGGATCAGCCCCCAGCCGTCGCCGAAGAGCACGCGCGCGCCGTCCACGTCCACCACCTCGTGCCCGGCGCGGAAGTGCTCCACCGCGCGGGCGACGATGGGGAACTTGGTCTCTTCCGTGGCCGGATAGCGCAGCTCGCTGGTGGAGACGAACTTCGGGAAGGTGTCGATCCACTCTGCGAGCGTCCCCTCCCGCCGCGCGACGATGTCGATCAGCAGGCAGGCGCCGTAGAGGGCGTCGTCAAAGCCGTAGTAGTCGTTGCCGAACATGATGTGGCCGGAGAGCTCGCCGGCCAGCAGCGCGTGCTCCTCCTTCATCCGCTTCTTGATCAGCGAGTGCCCGGTGGCGTTGAGCACGGGGACGCCGCCGGCCGCCTCCAGCACCTCCGGCAGCGCCTGCGTGCACTTCACGTCGAACACCACCTTCTGCCCCTTCCCCCGCTTCTCGATCAGGTCCAGCCCGTAGAGCAGGAGCAGGGTGTCGCCGCGCACGATCCCGCCGCGGTCGTCGATCGCCCCGATGCGGTCCGCGTCGCCGTCGAAGGCCACGCCCAGGTCCGCCCCCGTCTCCTTCACCTTCGCGATGATGTCGACCAGGTTCTTGTCGACCACCGGGTCGGGGTGATGGTTGGGGAAGGTCCCGTCGCTCTCGCAGAAGATGGGGATCACGTCCACGTTGGGCCCCAGCGCGCGCAGCAGCTCCACGGCGATGATGGAGCCGGTGCCGTTGCCGCAGTCCACCACCACCTTCACCGGGCGGGCGATCTGGAACTTCGCGGCGACCTCCTGCACGTAGAGCTCGAGCACGGCGCGGTTCTCGGCGCGCCCCTCGCCGCTCGCGTAGTCCTCCTGCTGGATGATGTGCAGCACCTCCTGGATCAGGTCGCCGTAGATGGAGCCGCCGGAGATGGCCATCTTGAACCCGTTGTACTGCGGCGGGTTGTGCGACCCCGTGACCTGCAGCCCCGCGTCGGTCTCCCAGTACGCCATGGCGAAGGAGTGCACCGGCGTGGGCACCAGCCCCACGTCGATCACCTGCGCGCCGGCGGCGGTCATCCCGCGCTTCACGGCGTCGGCCAGCTCGTTGCTGCTCAGGCGGTTGTCGCGGCCCAGGGCGAGCACCGGGCTCTCCTTCTCCAGCCGCCGGCGCACCAGCGTGGTGAAGGCGCGGCCGATGGACTCGGCGACCTCGGGCGTCACGTCGCTGCCGACCACGCCGCGGATGTCGTACTGCCGGAAGATGTGCGGATTGACCATCAGGCTCGTTTCAGGATTCACGGTTCAAAGCTGGGGCGCCGCGCGGGAAAGCGGGGCGCCCGCCGGAGCCTGCGTGCGTCAGCTCTCGCGCACCAGGGCGATCGCCTCGATCTCGACGGCCACGTCGCGCGGGAGGCGGGCGGCCTGCACGGTGGAGCGCGCGGGCTTGTGGTCGCCGAACCAGCGGCCGTAGACGTCGTTCATCGCCGCGAAGTCGCCCATGTCGCGCAGGAAGACGGTGGTCTTCACCACGGTGGAGAGGTCGGCGCCGGCGGCCTGCAGCACCCCCTGCACGTTCTGCATCACCCGCTCCGTCTGCGCGGCGATGTCGCCCTGCACCAGCTCCATCGTGGCCGGGTCGAGCGGGATCTGCCCCGCGGTGAACACGAGGCCGTGCACCACGATCCCCTGGCTGTAGGGGCCGATGGCGGCGGGCGCCTGGTCCGTCTGTACCGTCCGCAGCTCCGACATGCGTAAACCTTTCGGTTGATGGATTTTGGTCGACGTTCACACTGCGCCCTCCGACCGCGGCGGCGCCGTAGTCCCCCGGGTTGGGCACCTCGCCCGGGCCTCGTCCCCCGGGTTGGAAACCCGGGGCTGCAACGGCACGAAGTCCGCCTTCGCGGACTATGCCTCGGCTATGGTGCCCTTCCCAACGCCCCGTCCGCGCCGCGGTTCAGCGCCCGCGCCGACCCAGCCGACAGCGCTACCGCCTGCCTCGCGAAGCGCGCCGCAGGCGTCACCGAACCCAGCCCCTCGCCCGGTACGGGGGAGGGTTTGCGCTCTCAGGCGCAGGGAGAGGGCGCCGCGGCGTCGGACTCACGCCGGCACCATCTCGCGCAGCTCGTCGGGCGTCACCACGGCGACGCCGGGCTTCCCCACCTCGATGCCGGCGGCGAGGTTGGCCAGCGTGGCGGCCTCGCGCATGGTGGCGCCCGCGGCCAGGGCGATCGCCACGAACGCCGTCACCGTGTCGCCCGCGCCGCTCACGTCGAACACCTCGCGCGCCACGGTGGGGATGCGGAAGGTGGGCGCGTCCTTCGAGCGCAGCGCCATCCCGTCCTCGCCCAGCGTGAGCAGCAGGTGCTCGGCGTCCACGCGGGCGCGCGCGTCCTCCAGCCACGCGTCGTCGTCGGGGCGGACGTGCGAGCCGAGGGCGGCGCCGAGCTCCAGCGCGTTCGGCTTGAACACCGTGGCCCCGCCGAACGCCATGAAGTTGCGGAACTTGGGGTCGACCACGCTGGGGATCCCCGCTTCCGCCGCCGCATCCAGCGCCGCCCGGATCACCGACGGCACCAGCACGCCCTTGTTGTAGTCCTCCAGCACCAGCGCGTCGCAGAATTCGACCGCTTCCCGGACGGCGGCGCAGAGCTCGTCGGCGCAGTCGTCCGGCAGGTCGTCGGCGTGCTCGCGGTCGAAGCGCACCACCTGCTGGTGGCGGGCGACCACGCGCGTCTTCGTGGTCGTCGGCCGGTGCGGGCGCTCCACCAGGCGCGGGTGCACGCGGCCGCCGTCCAGCTCCGCCAGCGCCTCGCGGATGTGGCGGCCCGCCTCGTCGGTGCCCACGTAGCCCACCAGGTGGCACTCGGCGCCGAGCGCGGCCACGTTGGCCGCCACGTTCGCCGCGCCGCCCAGCGCGAAGCGCTCCTCGGTGACGTGCACCACGGGCACCGGCGCCTCAGGAGAGATGCGCGACACGGCGCCGACCAGGTAGACGTCCAGCATCACGTCGCCCACCACCGCCACCCGCAGGCCGCGGCTCTTCTCCAGGATCTCGTCGAGCCGTGCGCGTGTGAGCCGTTCCATCGCCCGAAAAGTGCCCGCCGGAGCGCGTGTGCCGCCCGGCGCCGGGCCGGGAAAGAGGGCGCGGAATCTACCCGCGGTGCCGGGACGTGTAAAGCACGCGTCGTCCGCGCGCGGCCTCCCTCCCCACGCCTCGCTCCGCTACCTTTCCCCGTCCTCGATCATCCTCCCCCTTCCCTCCTCTCCTCGCATGTCCAGGAAGCTCGACCTCCTGATCGCCCTGGCGGTCCTCGCCGGCGGTGCCGCCGTGGCGCTTTCCGGCCGCCTTCCGGGCTTCTCCAGCGGCGGTCCGGCGTCGCACCCGGTGTCCGCGCCCAGGGCGGCGGGCGCTCCGGCCGCCATGCCCTGGGCGCAGCTGGAGTCGGTGTTCGGGGCCGCCCCGGCGCCGCGCTTCCGCGGCATGCGGCGCGTGGAGTACCTGGAGATGACGGGAACGCCCACGGGCGAGCACCGCTACCGCGTGCGCCAGGCCGACGGATGGCGCTCGGTCGTGCAGGACAGCGCCACGCAGGAGATGCCCCAGCCGCCCGGCCGTCCCGCCATGACCAACCTCACGGTGCAGGAGATGGGCGGACCGCTGGACCTCTTCCGCTGCACGTGGCAGTACGTGATGACCGTCGGGCCCGGCCGCGCGTCGGCCGAGACGCGCGTGGTGGCGCTCAGCGGCGTGGAGGGGCGCCTGTTTCCGCTCGCGGTGGGAAACCGGCTGCGCTTCCAGACGCTGGAGGCCGGACAGCTGGCCGCGGGCCCGATGGATCGTGCGCAGGCCGAGGCCCACGTCTACGAGTTCCACGTCACCGGGGTCGAGGGTGGCTACGCCGGCTCCACGCCCGCGGTCCCGGGACCGGTCTACGTGATCGAGGTGCAGGTGAAGGATCCCCGGTACGGCGAGGACCAGGTGCTGGAGGTGCACTATGCCCCCGCGCTGGGCGCCGCCGTGCGCGTACGCGACCTCTCCGGCCCGGGCACCGACGAGCGGCTGGTCTCGTGGGACCCGGCACCCTGACCGTTCGGCCGCGTGCCGGCAGCATCCCGCCGTCGAGTCGCCCTTCCCTCCCCTTGCGATGCGCACCTTCGACTACCGCCGCAGCATCGCCGCGACCGTGGACGTCCTCGCCATCCGCTGCCCGCGCTGCGGCCGCGAGGCGGCGTTCGAGCCCCCGTGGTACGCGCTGACGAAGGATGAGGCGCAGGCGGCCGCGGCGGACCCGGCGCTCATCGGCGTCTGGCGTGGCAAGGCGTACGTGGTGATCCGCTACCCGGGGCTGCTGTCGTGGGCGGACCTGGTGCGCCTCCGCCGCGAGGTGCGGCAGGCGGGGATCTGCCGCTGCGGCGCCTGCGGCTACCTCAACCGACACCTGCTCGACTGGCCGCGCGAGGCCTTCTACGCCCTCTCGCTCCGCGGGCGCACGCTCTGGATGCGCTCGCGCGAGCACGTCGTCGCCCTCCGCGGCTACGTCGCGGCGGAAGACCGGCAGCGGGTTCCCGGCGCGCGCTGGCTGAGCCGCGTGCCGAAGGAGTTCCTGGCGGCCCGCAATCGCGCGCCGCTGGTGAAGAAGCTCGACCGCCTCCTCGCCGAGGGCCCCGAGCCGCGCGCCGTCGCCTCGCGCCCGGACCCGCGCGCGCCGCGGCCGATGCGGTGAGCGAACCGACGCGGGATTCCTCGGCCGCGGCGCCCTCCCCCTGCGCCTGAGAGCGCAAACCCCCTCCCGTACCGGGCGGGGGGCCGTTGACCTCGGCAGAGGCGAGGCCTGCGGTCGGTTTGCGTGGGCCGTCTCAACGAGGCCGGTGGATTGGCGTTGGGGCCTGAGTGAGTACGACCTCTCCCTGCTGCCGAAGCTGGATTCTCCAGCGCCTGTGCCACCCAAACCGGCGTCACTGTGGTTGCGTGCACGCTTGTGCCCGCAGGCTCCACCACCGCTCCGCCCCTCGCCCGGTACGGGAGAGGGCTTGCGCTCTCAGGCGCAGGGAGAGGGCGCCGCGGTCGCGGTGTGATCCGCTTCCTCGCCGGGGCTGAGGTGGTGCGGTAGCTTTCCGACGCCGAACCCGCACTTCCCGCGAACCAGCCATGTCCGAGAGCACGCACCCGTTTCGGCCGCTCGGCCACGTCCGCCTCCGCGAGGAGGAGATGCGGGCGCGCGCCCGCGACTTCCAGGCGGAGATGGAGAGGCGGCGGAGCGTGCGCGAGTTCAGCGCCGAGCCGGTGCCGCGCGAGCTGCTGGAGCTGGCGATCCGCACCGCGTCGACGGCGCCGTCGGGGGCGCACCAGCAGCCGTGGACCTTCGTGGTGGTCTCGGACCCGGAGCTGAAGCGGCGCATCCGCGAGGCGGCCGAGGAGGAGGAGCGGATCAACTACGCGGGGCGGATGCCGCCGGAGTGGCTCCAGGCGCTGGCGCCGCTCGGCACCGACTTCGTCAAGCGCCACATCACCGACGCGCCGTACGTGGTCGTTCTCTTCCGGCAGAGCTACGGCGTGCGCCCGGACGGGGAGCGGGAGACGCACTACTACGCCACGGAGAGCTGCGGCATCGCCGCGGGGCTGTTCATCGCCGCCGTGCACCACATGGGGCTGGCGACGCTCACGCACACGCCCTCGCCCATGGGCTTCCTGCGCGAGCTGCTGCATCGGCCGGAGAACGAGAAGGCCTTCCTCCTCCTCCCGGTCGGCTACCCGGCCGCGGACGCGCGGGTGCCCGACCTCCGGCGCAAGCCGCTGGACGAGGTCTCGGCCTGGTTCGAGCCGGGACCTTCCGCCGCGGCCCCGCCCTTGCCTCACCCCGCCGGTTGAGCGCACGACCGCGGGCGGCGGCGAACGTGCCCGCGTTTCTCTACAGGATTCCCGGATGACAGCGGACGAACGGAACGAGGCACCCGACGCGGTGGAGACGACACCCCGGCCCGCGGCATCCCCCGCGCCGGCGGGCGAGGCGCCCGGCGCCGCCGAGGCGATGGCGGGGGCCGGCGAGTCGCCGCTGCAGGGCGCGCCGCCGGCGGGCGGCGGCGCGGGCTTCGCGAGCAAGCTGAAGCGGCTGGGGAGCGAATCGCTGATCTACGGGCTCAGCTCCGTGTTCGGCCGCTTCCTGAGCTACCTCCTGCAGTTCATGTACGTCGGCTACTTCACCACCGCCGACAACGGGGTGCAGAGCGCCGTCTACACCTACGTCCCCATCCTCTCCATCGTGTTCCTGTGGGGGATGGACGTAGCCTACATGCGCAGCGCCGCGTCGGTGAAGGACAGGCCGCTGGAAGACCGCCAGCGCGCCTTCAGCATGTCGTTCGCCATCGTGGCGGTCGCCGGCGCGGCGGCGATGCTGCTGGGCTTCCTCGTGTCGCCCTGGCTGGCGAAGGCGCTCAACATCCCGCTCGACGGGCTCCTCTACCTGCTCGCCATCGTCTACACCGACGCGCTGATCGCCGTCCCCTACGCGCACCTGCGCATGACCGGGCGGCCGAAGCGCTACGCGCTGCTGCGCCTGCTCTTCGTGGCCGTCAGCATCGTGCTGAACATCGTGCTGATCGCGAAGCTGCGGTGGGGGGTGCAGGCGATCTTCATCTCCAACCTGGCCGCCAACCTGGTGGTGCTGGCGCTCTTCTCGGGCGAGATCGCCCGGCTCTTCCGCCCGCGGCTGCTGCGCGGCGCGGAGTGGAGGCCGCTGTGGGCCTACGCGCTCCCCATCATGCCGGCGATGTTCGCGGTGATGATCGTGGAGAACGGCGACCGCATGGTGCTCAACTGGCTCCCCGAACGGGTGGCCCAGGCCGCCTACGAGATGACCACCAAGGACGTGGTGGGGATCTACAACTTCAACTACAAGCTGGGCGTGGCCATGCTCCTGGTCGCGCAGATGTTCAGGATGGCGTGGACGCCCTTCAGCCTGCAGCACGGCCGCGACCCCCACGCGCCGCGCCTCTTCTCGCGGGTGCTGACGGTGATGATGCTGGTGTGCGCGGCGGCGTTCCTGGGGCTGGCGCTCCTCGTCCCGTCGCTCGCCGGCATCCCGAAGGTCCACGCGTGGCCGCAGTCGCCCTCGTACTGGCTGGGGCTGCCGATCATGCCGGTGATCCTGCTGGGCTACGTGTTCAGCGCGATGTACGCGGTGGTCACGGCGGGGCTCTACATCGAGAAGAAGACGGGGGTGCTCCCCTGGATCGCGGGCGCGGGGGCGGCCGTCAACCTCGCCATCTGCGTGGCGGTCACGAGCTACCGGTGGCACGACGCCACCACGATGATGGTGGCGGTGGCGTGGGCCACGCCGGCGAGCTACGCGCTGATGGCGGCGCTCGGCGCGTGGCAGAGCAACCGCGTCTATCCCGTCCCCTTCGAGTGGATGCGGCTGGTGCACCTGGGGGCGATCGTGGGCGCCCTCTTCTTCGTGGACCGGTGGCTGGCGGGGCACGGATGGAGCCAGACGGCGGGCGCGACGGTCGGAGTCAAGCTGTTGCTGCTGCTGGCGTTCCCTGCCCTGCTGGTGCTGACGCGGTTCTTTCGCGGAGGGGAGTGGAGCGCGCTGAGGGCGGCGCTCCCGGGGCGGCGTTGAGCGGCAGATCCAAGGCCTGACAAGGGGTCTGCTGCGGGTGGGGGTTGCGCGAACGCTCCGGACGGGGTAGATTGGTGCTCAGCGAAGAACAACCGGGCGCAACGGTGCCCGGGCCAGTGTGCGAAAGGACCTGGACAGCTTCATCGTCCGAGGTCCTTTTTGTTTTTCGCGAGCCCGTTGCGGGGGGCTTTCTGCCCGCAGACGAATACGGACGGCTGGTTGGTACGGACATACCCGCGCCTCGGCAGTCAGTAAACATCGCTAGGAGTTGGGAAATGCGTACGACCGGCACCGTGAAGTGGTTCAACGACACCAAGGGCTTCGGCTTCATCACCCCGGAGGACGGGCAGAAGGATTGCTTCGTCCACCACAGCGCGATCCAGGGGAGCGGCTTCCGCTCGCTGGCCGAGGGTGAGCGCGTCGAGTTCGACGTGGTCCAGGGCGCCAAGGGCCCCGCGGCCGAGAACGTCACCCGCCTGGGCTAATCCCCCGAGCGGTCGATGAACCGAGGAGCCGCCCCGACCTTCACCGGTCGGGGCGGCTCTTCTTCTGTCCCATGCTTTTACTGAACGTCTCACGCAGAGACGCAGAGGCACGGAGGAGCCGCGCCGAAGGTCAGGCCGCGGGCTTCTCGTCCGCCTGCGCCGGGTGGCAGAGCTGCACCGGGTAGGTGCAATGCGTTCCCGTGCAGGGAACGCCGCCCGAGTCCGGCTCGGTCTGGTTGCCGACGACCGTGCCGGCCCCTGCACCGGCCGCGTCGGTCTCGAACGTGGCGACCCGCAGCTCGTCGAGGCCCAGCTTGAGCTTGCGCATGACGCACCTCCCCGGTTGATGGACGGAGCGCCGTTCCCCGGCAGCCGGATGGCTGGGGGTCGGGGGCCGCTCTCCTGGGGCCGGTGGGTGCCCGCGGAACCTGCTTCGCGGTCGATTCGGCGCTCCATCCCGGTGCGCCGCATACGCCGTTCCGCGGGGTACAGGGGAATCAGCCGTCGCGCAGGAGACCGGGGAATACGAGGCCGTCCGGTGCTTGGAAGGGGATGTCGAGGAGCGCGGCCACGATGGGGGCCACGCACTCCAGCGGCAGGAGAGGAACGTTCGCGCCGGGGCGGAGGCCGGGCCCGGCGCCCACGAAGCCGGTGTGCATCTGCGGCTCGTCGGGGTGGTACCCGTGCGTGCCGCCGTGGACCGCCTGCACGTCAGGGCCGCCCGGCAGGTCCGAGAATTCGACGCCGGGCACGGCGGTGAGCGCGAAGGCCGCCTCCGGGTCGGCGCCAAGCGCGTCGAGCTCGGGTCGCTCCACCACGCGGAACAGGCGCCGCCGGCCAGGCGGGAGCGCGTCGAGCACCTGCCGCGCACGCTCGGCCGCCGCACGGTCGGAGGGGTCGCGCAGGCGCAGGAAGGCCGAGCCGCCGTCGGCATGGAAGGCGGCGCGCCAGTCGCCGCGGTCGGTCCGGTCCTCCATCAGCCCCGCGGCGGCGAGCCAGGCGTTGGGCCGGAGCTGCGTGTGTCGGTTGATGGAGCCGTGGTCGCCGACGATCACGAACGCCACCCGGTCGCGCATCTCCAGCCGCTCCACCGTCTCCACCACCTGCCCCAGCGCGCGGTCCGCGGCGCCGACCGCGCGGCGCGTCATCGGGTTGTTGCGGCCGCGCTCGTGCTGCATGTGGTCGGTGCCGATCAGGTGCATCAGCAGCAGCGTGGGGCGATGCCGCTCGAAGAGATACGCGGCGATGTCGCCCACCCGGTCCTCGCGGGTGAGCCACCCCAGCCCGAAGTTCTCGCCGCGCAGCCGCCCCGTGGCCTCGCGCTCCAGCTCCTCGAAGAGCCCCGGCGGCGTGGTGGCCGCCCGCACCGGCGCGATGAACTCGGCCTGCAGGTAGGTCTCCGGCCAGACGTCGGGCACGTTCCAGTCGATCGGCGCGCCCACCGTCACCGGCCAGCCGACGGACGCGGTGGTGCCGCCCGCCGTCCGCACGGCGTTCCAGAGCGTCGGCACCCGGATGCGCGACGCCTCCCACGCCCATGCCTCGGAGCGGCCGGCGGGATCGAACGGACGGTTGTGCCAGATGCCGTGCGCCGCCGGCAGTGCGCCGGTCACCAAGGTAGTGTGCGCGGGATAGGTGAGCGCGGGAAAGACGGAGCGCGCGGCGTCCGCGGTAACGCCCTCGAAGGCGAGCTGCTGCAGCGTCGGCGCCGGCCAGGTCTCGTCGCAGTAGAACTCGGGCCGCATCGCGTCGATGGAGACCATCACCACGTGCTCCGCCCGCGGCGCGGCTGCGCGCTTCCTGGCCGCGCTCTCGATCGCCTCCTGCTCGATCCTGTGCGTCACGACGCCGTCTCCTCGAAATCAGGACAGTTCGTGGCAAGACCACATCGTGCCGAGCCGACACGGAAATTGACCGCGGATTGCAAGCGGCTGGCCGCTCTTGACCTGCCTGTCCGGCGCGTTTAGTTTCAAAGTGCTCCCCGCCCGCGGGCGGTGCGAGTACAGAACTCCGGCGGGTTGCGCACCTTGGTGCTCAACCCGCCGTTATTATTTGTTCGCAATCTTTTCTTTTATCACGCAGAGACGCGGAGGGGCTTCGCCGCGGCTCCTTGCGCCTCTGCGGGAAATGCCGTTTAGAAGGCCCAGGAACCGCTGAGACTCACCGCCGTGTAGCGATAGCCACTGCCCGCGTCCGTCGGCGAGAGGCGCTGCAGGCCGGCGTTGGCGTAGGCGGCGGAGAGGCCGATGCTGCGGCCCGGCGCAACGGTCAGCGTCACGCCGCCCGTGGTGCGCAGCGTCGCGCTGCGCTCGCCGCCCTCGCCCACCTGCTGCACCCCCGGCGCCACCTCGGCGCTGATCCCCCACCGCCGCCAGTCGCGGCCCACCCGGCCCAGCGCCTCGCCGATCCAGTAGAGGTCGGGGTCGAAGTAGCCGTCCGACAGGTCTCGATCGAACCCGAACGCCCGCCCCGCCGCGCCCAGGGTGAAGAAGCGCGCGAACCGCCGCGTAATCGCCAGGTTCCCGTTCGTGCGCCGGTTCGTCTCTCCCGACACGCCGCCGTGGAAGTCCGCCCCGCCGCCGCCGGCCGACACCACCCACCCCTGCGCGGGGACGAGTTGCAGCGACAGGTTCAGCTCGTCGACGTCGACCTCGCGCTGGATCAGGAGCGCGGTTGCGTCGAGCGGGGTGTGGTTGTACGCCAGCGTCGCCGTCAGCGGGTAGCGGCCGGGGGTTGAGAGCGCGCCGCGCCAGCTCGCGCGCGCATCCTCCCCCGCCCTGTCGGTCTGCGCGAGGCCCGCGCCGCCGGTGAGGGTCCACCCGGGCTCGAGCTGGGTGCGCAGCGTCAGCGCGCCGCCGCGCGAGGTGCCGCGCAGGGTGCCGTCGGGGACGATGGCGGCCACCTGCCGCGCCTCGCGCCAGTAGGCGTCGGCGCGCAGCTCCACCCGCGGGTCCGGGCGGAAGGCCGCGCCGGCGGAGAGGGTGGAGATGCGGTTCCCGTCCGAGTCGCTCTCGTAGCTCGCCGCCGGCCCCACTCGCGGCCGCGTGGGCAGGAGCGCCCACTGCAGCTCGGTGCGCGCGTCGCGGTCCGTCGGCGCCGCCCGGATCGCGCGGCGGGCGGCGTCGAGCGCGGCGGCATCGCGGCCCTCCCAGCGCAGCGTCTGCGAGAGGCCGACCAGCGCCGCGGCGTTGTCGGGGCGGCGGGCGAGCGCCTGCCGCCAGCGCCGCTCCGCCTCCCGCAGGTTCCCGCGCCACGCCGCCGTCTGTGCCAGGCCGTTCATCCCCGCCACGTCGCCGCTGTTGATGGCCAGCAGCCGGCGGTAGACCACCTCGGCGGAGTCGAGACGGCCGGCCCAGGAGAGCACCTGCGCGAGGCCGAGGAGCGCGTCACGGTCGTTGGGGTTGCGGCGCAGCAGCGAGTCGTAGGCGGCCTGCGAGGCCTGGAAGCGCGAGGCCCAGGAGAGCACCCGCGCCCGGTCGAGCCCCATGGCGCGGTCGCCGGGGGAGATCTCCAGGATGCGGCCGTAGGTGCGCAGCGAGGCGTCGAAGTCCCCCGCCCAGGAGAGGAACTGCGCGCGCGCCTGGAGCGCCGGGAGGTAGCCGGGGTCGCGCTGCAGCAGCGGCTCCAGCGAGCGCGCGCCCGCCGCCGGGTCCCCCTTCTCGGCCAGGATGCGGGCGCGGTCCACCTGGCGCTCCCTGTCGGTCGGGTCCAGGCGCATGGCGCGGTCGATGAGCGCCAGCGCCTCGTCGTAGCGCCCGTTCCAGGCGCGCACCAGCGCCACGCGGTGCAGCGCGCGCACGTCGTTGCTGTCGGCCGCGAGGCGGATGGAGTAGAGGCGCTCGGCGGCGGCGACGTCGCCGGCGGCCCAGGCGCGGTCGGCGGCGTCCTGCGCGCGGGCGGGGGCGGCCCACGCCAGGAGCGCGAGGGCGACTGCGAGGAAGGTGCGGGTCGGCGGTCTCATCCCAGATCCGGCATTTCGATGTGTGCCGTTGGAGTCCGCGAAGGCGGACTGTGTGCCGTTGTAGCGGCGACTTCAGTCGCCTATTCGCGCAATCCGCGGACGCGCCGTTCGATCGGATCCGGTCTCATCGTCCTCCGTGCATCACCGGCGGGTCGAGCGTGCGGTAGACCTCGCGCATCGCCGCGTAGGCGGGGCGCACCCGCTCGCGCCAGCGCGGCTGCTCCCAGGTGGGCCAGGTGAACATCGCCACGTCGGCCGTCCTCCCCGACGCGGGGAACTGCGTCCACGCGGTCCCCTGCCGCGCCGCGGCGACGATGCGGATCCCCGGCACCGTCTGCGTGCCGAACTCGTCGGGGACGGGGCCGGTGGATGGGTCCTGCAGCACGCGGCGCTCGCTGGGGTCGGTGAAGTTCAGCAGCATCCAGGGGATGCGCACCTCGAAGACGCCGCGGTCGAGCGTCTCCCAGAGCCCGTCCGGGGGCCCGCCGGGGCGCAGGATGCCGCGGTCGTAGCCCATCCCCGGGAACTCGGTGCCGTCGCGGCTGAAGCGGCGGCGGTTGGTGACCACGCGCAGCGAGTCGTACACCCCGTCCTCGTTGGCGCGGGTGAGGTACGGCCGGTTGAAGCGCTGCTGCCAGCGGCCGGAGAACAGCCCCGGCAGCGGCTGGTCGAAGTGCGGCGGCGGCACCGGCTGGCCCGGGATCTGGTTCACCAGCTCCACCGCGAAGGGGTTCGACGGCGGGTCCACCAGGAGCCGCGCCTCGCCGCGGGTGGCGCGGAGCGCGAACTCCAGGCCCACGGGGAGCCGCCCGGCCACGCGCCCCGGCCAGCGGAAGTCGCCCGCCGCCGGGTCGATCACGTCGAAGCCCAGGAACAGCTCGTCGGGGAAGCGCCCGTCCGCCGTCTCCACCTCGACCCAGAGGTACGCCTCGTCGGCCGCGGCGCGCACGGTGCCCTGCGGCGTCTGGTAGAGCGCCGGGCGGCGCCGCCACGCCTCGGCGCGCTCGGCCAGGGTGGCGCCGGGGATCACCTCGCCGGGGTCCTCGGCCAGCATCCCGTAGTGCTGCTCCGCGTCCAGGCGGTTGAGCCAGAGGCGGTTGCGCTCCAGCGGGATCTCGAAGTCGATCACGATCCAGTTCTTCTTGAACCACTCGTCGATCCAGGCGAAGATCGCCCCGCCCGCCATCCCCGCCTCGGCGATGTCGCGGGTGAGCCGCGCGTCGGCCGCGGCCATCTCGGCGTCGGAGTGCCCGCCGTGGTGCCACCCCTGCGGCTGCAGGTGCGCACTCCCGATCGACGCGGGGACGCCGTACTCGCTGATCACCACCGGCATCCCCGGGTGGTGCGCCTTCAGCTCGCGCAGGTAGCCGAAGTAGTTCGACGGGCCGGAGGACGACACGGCGCGGGCGTACCCCGGGTCGAGCACGATGAAGTCGGGATAGTACGGATAGGCGTGGAAGCTGGCGAAGTACCCGGCCGGGTAGGCGGCGGTGGGCTTCACCAGCGCCGCGTCCAGGTCCACGCGGTCGTTGTCGTACTCCAGCGGCTTGCGGTCCACCCGCTCCCCCAGCCGCGTGCGGATGGCGATTTCCTCGTCGACCGTGGATTCCGTCGGGTGGCGCAGCGGGTCGAGCGTCGGCCAGTTGGTGTAGGCGACGGGGCGCATCGCGTGGTAGGTGCGCGCCTCGTAGGCCACGATCTCCTCGCACGCCTTCCCCAGCCACGCGTCCATCGGCGTGCCGCCGCGCACGGTGAGGTAGCGCCCGTTCCAGGTGGTCTCCCCCGGCCGCTTCGCGTTGAAGTTCGCCGCCGAGTACGGCTCCCACTCGCGCCCGATGATGTATGCCAGCACCCAGGGCGACACGTCGGCGGTGTACTGGCCCCCGGCGTGGCCCGGGCGCGGCGGCTGGTCGAGGCGGCCGTGCAGCAGGTCCACCACGCGATGCATCTCGGCGAAGAACTGCCCCTCCCACTCGCGCCCGGCGAAGTCGTCGTCCTCCGGCAGCTCGGTCCACACGCCGTGGATGATCCAGAGCGGCGCGTCGCGGTGGGCGTTGTTCCACGCTGCCAGCGCGCGGTAGAAGTGTGGCGGATGGATGGTGTAGAGGCGTACGACGTTGGCGCCCATCCCCGCCATCTGCGCGATCCAGCGCGCGTAGGTGGCGGAATCGGGGAACTCGCTGGGGTGATGCCCCGGCGTGGCCGCGCCCAGGTTGACGCCCTTGACGTAGAAGGGCTCCCACCCGCGCGCCGTGCGCACCTCGAAGCGGTCGCCGTGCGTGCGCGACGGATAGACGAGGGTGTCGGGGAGGACGAGCGGCGGCCGCTGGAGGACCACGGGCTCGTCGCCCAGGCGCGCCAGGTACTCGCGCGCGTCGGAATTCTGCGGATCGATGCGGCGGACGCGGGTGAAGGCGGTGCGCGAGGCGGACTGGTCGCCCTGCCGCCACGCCGCGAGCCCGATCCCCACCAGCGCGTCGACGTTGTCGGGCGCCTCGGCCGTCACCGCCTCGAACGAGCGCCGGGCCCCGGCCACGTCGCCGCCGCGGAGCTGCGTGTATCCCAGCCCCACCCGCGCGCCGAGGTGGCCGGGGCAGCGCCGCAGCGCCTCCTCGAACCCTCTCCGCGCCGCGTCGATCTGCCCCGCGCGGTACTGCGTCCACGCGCTCTCGACCGCCGGGTTCACCACCTCGGGGCACGCCTGCGCTGCGTCGGACGGTGGTGGGGGCATCGTCCCTCTCGACGTGTCCGGCCGGGCCGCTGCCGCGGACGCGACGGTGGCGAGGAGGACGGCGGCCGCGGCGATCCGGCCGCCGCGCCGCGGGTGGAATCCGGTTGAGGTGATGCTGCTCAAGCTCCTTACCTCAATGTTGTTGTGGTTCCGCAGCTCACACGATGTCCGCCAGTACCCCGGGTTGGAAACCCGGGGCTACAACGGCACGAAGTCCGCCTGCGCGGACTCCCCGCCGCACAGGGTGTTGCACCGACGGCGTCGGCGTGCCGCACAGGGATCGCGCGCCGGTGTGGACGCCGCACCGGGGCACGCCGCGAGCGAAGCGAGCCCCCGTCCCTCCCCTGCAGTTCGGGGGAGGGACCGGCGCGCAGCGCCAGGGAGAGGGGCCCCTCATCGCGGCGGCGTGACCGGCGCGGGCACGGAGCCCGGTTGCTGTGCCCTGTCCCCTGTAACCTGTCCCCTGTCCGTCCTGAAGCCCTCGCGGTCCATCTTCCCCCACGCGCGGCTCCCGCGGATGTAGTTGAACATCCCCTTCAGCCTCCAGATCACCGTGAGCTGCCGGTAGCCCAGGTTCTCCAGCAGCGCCCACACCACCAGCATCACCCGGTCCCAGAAGGTGTGGTAGCGGTGGAAGTTCATCTCCTCCAGCACCAGCGCGGTGAGGGTGAGCACCGCGCCCAGCCCGTAGGCGGTGAGGAAGAAGAGGATGGCGAAGGGCCAGTTGAGCGCGTTCAGCAGCAGCCCCAGCAGCACGCCCAGCAGCCCCACCGCCTCCACCACCGGCGCCAGCAGCTCGTTCAGCACGAAGTACGGGTAGACGATCATCCCCATCCGCCCGTAGCGCGGGTTGAAGAAGAGCCCCCGGTGGCGCCAGAGCACGTCGGTGAGCCCGCGCTGCCAGCGGTCGCGCTGCCGCCCCAGCACCCGGAAGGTGGCGGGCGCCTCCGTCCAGGCCACGGGGTCGGGGATGAAGTCCACCCGGTGCGGGCCCTTCCGCTCGTACCCCAGCCGGCGCAGCCGCAGCACCAGCTCCATGTCCTCGCCCACCGTCTCCTCCAGGTAGCCGCCCGCGGCGATCACCGCGTCGCGGCGGAAGAGCCCGAAGGCGCCGGAGATGATCAGGTTCCCCCCCAGCCGGTTCCACCCCAGCCGCCCGAAGAGGAAGGCGCGCAGGTACTCCACCACCTGGAACCCCGGCAGCCCCCGCCGCGGCACGCGCGTCTCCACCACCCGCCCCGCCTCCACCCGCGAGGCGTTGGCGACGCGGATGGTGCCCCCCGCCGCGATCACCGAGTCGTCGTCGATGAAGGGGCGCACCATGCGGATCAGCGCGTCGGGCTCGATCAGGGTATCGGCGTCGATGGCGCACACCAGGTCGCCGGCGGCCAGGTTCAGCCCCGCGTTCAGCGCGTCGGCCTTCCCGCCGTTGCGCTTGTCGGCCACCAGCAGGGTGGGGTGCGTGCGCGAGCGGTAGAGCGCCACCACCTCGGCGGAGAGGATGCGCTTGGGGTAGATGGGGTGGATCGGCGCCAGCTCGAACTCGTCGATCAGCACCGCCATGGTGTCGTCTTTCGACCCGTCGTTGACGACCACCACCTCCAGGGAGGGATAGTAGAGCGCCAGCAGCGCCCGCACGCTCTGCCCGATGGTGGCCGCCTCGTTGTAGGCCGGGGCGAGCATGGAGATGCCGGGAACCACGCGCGAGCCCAGCATCTTCCAGCGCGCCTGCCCGCGCGAGAGGAGCACGTGGCGGCGCATCTCGGCCGCGGCGCTGGCGAGCAGCACCAGGTACCAGCCGTTGACCAGCAGGAAGTAGACGAGGATGGCCCACTCCAGGCGGACCAGGATCCACGCGGCGAGCTGGTAGGCGGTCATCGCAGCTCGTCGCGCTCGGTGGTGGTCTCGGGCATGTCCAGCACCTGCCGGGCGATGTCGGCGGCGAAGCGGTCGGGGTCGTCGAGGGCGCGGCGGAGCAGGAGCATCCCCGGGCTCCCCAGCCGCCGCATGGCCAGCGCGCTCTGGCTGCGCACCACCCAGGCCGGGTCGCGCAGCATCCGCGCGAGCCGCGCCGTGGCCGGCCAGTGCCCCAGCCGCCCCATCGCCGCCGCCGCCGAGGCGCGCACCGCCGCGTCGGGGTCCTCCAGCAGCCCCTCCAGCGTCGCCACCAGCTCCTCTCCGCCGATGGCGCCCGCCAGCGTGGCGGCGCGCGCGCGGACGGCGGGGAGCGGGTCGCGGCAGAGGAGGCGCGCGGCGGCGGAGAAGCGCGGGTCGGCCAGCCCCGCCGCCACCTCCAGCGCGGGGAGCGCGTGCTCGCCGACGTGCGTCTCCAGGTACCCCGCCAGCGGGCCCACCACCGCGGGGCCGATGCGCAGCAGCGAGTCGCGCACCACCCAGCTCCCCACCGTTCCCGGCGTGGCCAGCAGCGCCACCAGCCGGCCGATCACCTCCGGCGTGGGGTGCTGCCCGCCCCACTCCGCCGCCTCGGCGCGCACGGCCGGGTGCGGGTCGGAGAAGAGCGCGGGGACCACCCGCTCTCCCCCGCCCAGCGCGGTGAGCAGGCGCACGCCGCGCAGCCGCCGCCACCAGCGCGGGCTGTGGCAGAGGCGCTCGGCGGAGGCGGTGAGCCCCACCTCGTCGGCCAGCGCGGAGAGGTGGCGCCGCTGCGAGCCGCCCAGGGAGGGCGCCAGCTCGCCGAAGAGGCGCACCTGCAGCCGCGGCGAGAGGGCGCGCAGCAGCGCCACGTCGGCGCGGTCCACCCGCGGGCGCACGCCGATGGCGGCCAGGGCGATGCGGCCGCGCTCCAGCCGGGGCGCGGCGCGGCGCTCGTACCACGCCATCCACCCCCCGTGCCCGAAGATCGCCAGCAGCGCCGACGCGGCCGCGGCGCCGATCACCACCAGCGCCACGCGCAGCAGCTCCATGGAGCTCATCGCGCCGCCCCCCTCAAGCGCGCATCGCCCGGCGGACGCGCTGCAGCAGGATGGGAACGCTGAAGGGCTTGGCCACGTGGTCGAACGCGCCCTCGTCCAGCGCCTGCACCACCTCGCTCTCGTGCGAGCGTACCGTGAGCACGATCACCCGCGTGCGCTCCAGCACCCGCTCGCGCGCCAGCGTGCGCAGCAGCGCGTGGCCGTCCATCCCCGGGAGGTCCACGTCCATCAGCACCACCCGCGCGCGCAGCTTCGGCCGCGAGCCGGTGAGCTGCGCCGCCGCCTCGCCCCCGTTCTCGATCCAGCGGCTGCGGTAGCCGCGGGTGTCGAGCGCGTGCAGGAGGAGCCGGGCCAGCGTGTGGTCGTCTTCCACCACCAGCACGTCCACGTGCTCGGCGGCGCCGGACTGGCCCCCCGTCCACCCGGTGGGGAGCACGCGGTCGCGCCCCCCCTCCTTGGCCTGGTAGAGCGCGGCGTCGGCCGCCCGGTAGAGCGTTCCCAGGTCGGCGCCGTCCATGGGGAACTGCGCCACCCCGCCGCTGAAGGTCACCTGGAAGGTCTCCCCGTCCCCCGCCTCGAAGGGCTCGCCGCGCAGGATCTCGAGCAGCTCGGCGATGCGCTGCACCCCGTCGTCGCGGTCCATCCCGTACATCGCCACCACGAACTCCTCGCCCCCCCAGCGCGCCACCACGTCTTCCGCGCGGAAGGAGCGCTCCAGCAGCCGGGCCACGCGCCGCAGCACCTCGTCGCCCACCCCGTGGCCGTACTGGTCGTTCACCTGCTTGAAGTGGTCGAGGTCCACCACCGCCAGCGAGAGCGGCTGCCCCTGCCGCGCGGCCAGGTGCAGGAGCTGCCCCATCAGCTCCTCGCTGCGGCGGCGGTTGGCCACCCCGGTGAGCGGGTCGGTGTCGGCCAGGGCGCGGTGCAGCTGCACCCGCTCCAGCCGGTTGGTGATGCGGGTCACCAGCTCGGGGCCCACGATCGGCTTGGCCACGAAGTCGTCGGCGCCGGCGGCGAACACCCGCTGCACCGTGGCGGCGTCGGTGCTGGAGGTGAGGAAGACCACCGGGGTGGCGCTCCAGCGCGGGTCGTTGCGCATCACCCGGCAGAGCTCGATCCCGTTCACCAGCGGCATGTCGACGTCGAGGATCACCACCTCGGGGGCGTGCTCCTCGAGCGCCGCCCAGAGCCCCAGCGGGTCGGCCAGGGTGTGCACCTGCACCCCGCCGTCCTCCAGCCGCCGCGCGGCCTCGGAGAGCACCGCCGGGTCGTCGTCCACCAGCAGCACGCAGGCGCCCTCCTTCTTCTCGCGCTGCAGCACCCCCTGCAGCGCGTCGACCACGGCCGTGGGGGAGACGGGCTTCTGCAGGAACCCCAGCCCGCCCATCCGCGCCACGTCCACCCGGTCGGTGAAGGAGTCGCGCGAGCTCACCACCACCACGGGAACGCGCGGGGTGCGCGCGGCGAGGTCGGCGATCAGCTCCAGCCCGCGCCCGTCGCGGTCGGCCGAGAGGTCCAGGAGGACGGCCGCCGGGTGCTCGCCCGCGGCCAGGGCGCGCGCCTCGGGGACCCCGGCGGCGGCGCGCGTGCGCATCCCCCGCCCCGCCGCCTCCATCGCCAGCCGCTCGGCGAGCTCCGCGTCCACGTCCACCAGCAGGATGAGCGGGAGCGGCGGCCGGCCGGGGGCGCCGTCGGCCGGCGCGGGGGAGGCGGCGGCGGCGCGGGGGGAGGGCGGCGCATCGGGGGCGGCGGGGCGGTCGAGCTCGCGGCGCAGCGCCACCGCCAGGTCGGTGAGCTTCAGCGCCTCGGCCTGCCCCAGCGGCTGCGAGCCCTGCAGCAGGATCTCCACCTCGCGCGCCAGCCGCGACGCCTGCGAGAAGCCGAAGGTGCCCACCGAGCCGGCCAGCTTGTGCGCCTCGCGCTCGGCGTGGCGGCGGCGCGCCTCGTCGAGCCCGCCGTCGAGCACGGCCACGGCCGCCTCCTCCACCGCGTCCACGCGCTGCAGGATCGTCCCCCGGAAGCGCTCCCACGCCTGCCGCACCGCCCCCGCGAGCCCGTCGCCGCCCTGCGGCTCCCCCTCTCCCGCGCACGCGAGCACGGAGGCGGCCTGCCGCACCAGCTCCTGGCGGTCGAGGGGGTGGTAGAAGACGCGCGCCACCCCCAGCCCCTCCAGCTCGGCGGGCGCGGGGGCGCCCTCGGGGCCGCGGGAGAGGCAGAGCAGGGTCGGTGGACGGGACTCGCGGCAGCAGAGCAGGGAGCGCGCGGGGCCGCCGGGGAGGGCGTCGTCCACCACCAGCAGCGACCAGCCGCCGCCGGAGAGCGCGGCGCGCAGCGCGGGGGCGTCGGCGGCGGACTCCACCGTGGCGCCGCGGAGCTGGCGCGCCAGGAAGGAGGCCAGGGCGTCGGGGAGCCCCGCCACCAGCACCCGCGCGGGCGCGCTCACGACGGCCACCCCAGCACGGCGGAGACCTGGTTCGCCAGCTCCATGGGGTCGAAGGGCTTGGCGAGCACCCCCGCCACCCCCAGCGCTTCGAGGCGGCGGCGGTCGGCGGGCTGGACCTTGGCGGTGAGCAGGATGACGGGGATCGCGGCGGTCTCGGGGCGGTCGCGCAGCAGGGCGGCGGTGGCGGGGCCGTCCATCCCGGGCATCATCACGTCCAGGAGGATGGCGTCGGGGCGGTGCTCGGCGGCCAGGCGCACCCCCTCGTCGCCCGAGCGGGCGGGGATCACCTCCCACCCGGCCACCATCTCCAGCGACATCTGCGCGACTTCACGGATGTCGTCCTCGTCGTCGACGATCAGGATGCGTCGGGTCATTCTCTCCGGGGCCCCATGCTCTCGGCGGCGCGCGCGTCGCCATGGATCGAATTAAGGGATACGGCCGTCTCCGCCCGGCCGGATTCCTCCGTCACGTTTTGTCGCCTCCGACTGGATACCAGGAGCCGGAGCAAACGCCGGGCCGCAGGGCACTCGATCATGGCAACCTTGTTCAAACCCTGAATAGCGGCAGGGCGGTCCCGCGCGCAAGGCAAGACCCCCCGTGCCTGCGCGTCGCCGCGTGATCCTGAATCGCCTGGCATGATACCGTGTCGGCCGACCGATACTCGATTCGACAATTCACCGTGCATCCGGAAACACCAGAACAGAAGATTCTCACACGGAGTCAACGGAGTAAACGGAGGAAGGACAAGATGTTCTCAGTTAACTCCGTTGACTCCGTTGACTCCGTGTGAGCCTATCCGATCACTGAATGCACAGTCGATTCGTCGAAACGGTAATTGCTATGAGGGAGCGTCGTTTCGAGGATCAGGGACCCGCGGGGCCGTTCAGCAGCGCCAGCACGCGGCGCTCCAGCTCGGCGGGGTCGATGCGGCTCTTGGTGAGCACGTCGACCCCCGCGCGGCGCATCCGCTCGCGCCCGGGCTCGTCGACGTCGAGCGCGGTGTAGGCCACGATCGGCACGCCGTGCAGCCCCGCGTGCTCGCGGAAGCGCTCGGCCAGCCAGTAGCCGTCGCCGTCGGGGAGGGCGATGTCGAGCACCACGGCGTCGGGGCGGCGGCGGCGGGCGGCGGTCCACGCCCGCTCGCCGGTGCCCGCCACCTCGGCCGACACGCCGCGCCGCGCGAAGGTCTCCGCCAGCACCCGCGCCAGCCCCTCGTCGTCCTCCACCACCAGCACCCGCCGCCGCCCGTCTTCCGACGGCTCCGCTTCGACCACGTCGTCGTCGGACCCGGGCGCGTCCGCGTGCGTGGCGGCGGCCGGAGCCGCGGGGGCCAGGGGGATGGTGAAGTGGAAGGTGCTCCCCGCCCCCGCCTCGCTCTCGGCCCAGATGCGCCCGCCGTGCTGGGTGACGATGGTGCGGCTGATGGCCAGCCCCAGCCCGGTCCCCCCCTTCTCGCGCGAGTCCGACGAGTCGACCTGCTGGAAGCGCTCGAAGATGCTCTCCAGCCGGTCCGGCGGGATGCCGCGCCCCTGGTCGGCCACGCGGAAGCGCGCCTCGCCCCCCGCCGGCTCCACCCGCAGCTCCACGCTCCCGCCGGGGGGCGAGAACTTCACCGCGTTGGAGATCAGGTTGGTGAGCACCTGCAGGATGCGGTCGGCGTCGGCCAGGAGCCGCACCGCCTCGGCTTCCACGTAGAGCCCCACGCCGGCGCGCTCGGCCATCGGCAGCATCATCTCGGCGGCGTTGTGCGCCAGCTCGGCGGCGTTCACCGGCCGCGGCTCCATCGCCACCTTGCCGGACTCGATGCGCTCCAGGTCCAGGATGTCGTTGATCAGGCGGATCAGCCGGTCGGTGTTCTGCACCGCGATGTCGAGCATCCGCTGCCCCCGCTCGGGGACCTCGCCCGCCTTCCCCGCCGCCAGCAGCCCCAGCGAGCCGCGGATGGCGGTGAGCGGGGTGCGCAGCTCGTGGCTCACCACCGAGACGAACTCGTCCTTCATGCGGTCCACCTCGCGCCGCTCGGTCACGTCGCGGAAGGTGACCACCGCCCCGGCGATCCGCTCCTCCTCCACGATCGGGGTGCAGGTGAACTCCACCGGGAAGCGCCGGCCGTCGGCGCGGCGGAAGGTGGCGTCGCGCACGGTCTGCGGAAGGCCGCTCAGCAGCGCGGCGCGGATCGGGTCGCCGTCGGCGGTGGAGGAGAGGAGGGTGGCCTCGTAGGGGCGGCCGGGGAGGTCGTCCGCGCCGTACCCCAGCATGGCGGCCGCGGCGGGGTTCACGAAGGTGGTGTAGCCGTGCGCGTCGACGCCGTAGATCCCCTCGGCGGCGGCGTTCAGCAGCAGCTCGTTCTGCCGCGCCAGGCGCTCGGCGGCGCGTCGCGCCAGGATGCGCTCCGCGGCCTCGGCGGTGAGGAGGAGGTTGGCGCGGCGCAGCGCCGCCGTGCGCCGCAGCGCCAGCGCCCCCGCGGCGCCCGCCACCAGCAGCGTGAGGAGCACGCCGCTCGCCACCAGCCACCCGGTGCGCCGCTCCAGGGCGCGGGCCCGGTCGGCGCGCTGGCGCAGCAGGTCGAACTCGGTGCGCTCCATCGCCTCCAGGAGGGCGCGCACGCTGTCGGCGGCCACGCGGCGGGCGCGGAAGGCCCCGGGCTCGGCCGCCCGGAGGCGCGCCGCCGCCACCGCGGCCACGTCGCTGCCGGCGGGCGGCATCCGCCCCGCCTGCGCGGCGCGCCACCCCGCCTCCAGGCGGCGGACGGCCGCGAGCCGCGCCTGCTGCCGCGGGTTGTCGGCCACCAGCTGCCGGGTGGACGCTTCGTGGGCGTCGAAGTCGCGTGCGCCCGCGTTCCAGGCGTCGCGGAAGCGCGGCTCCCCGCTCAGCGCGAAGCCGCGGAAGGCCGTCTCCATCTCGGCCATGGCGCCGCGCATCCCCTCGGTGGCGGCGAGCACGCGGTAGGTGTGGATGCTCCAGCGGTTGGCGCGGACGAGCTCGCCGAACCCGTCGAGCGCCAGCACGCCGAGGGCCACCAGCAGCAGCATCAGCGCGCCGAACGCCGCCACCAGCGGCCTCAGGGTGCGGGCCGCGGGGGCGGGGTGGATGGGCGGGCCGGGTTCGCTCACAGGGCACGGCGGGAGAGCGGGAGGAACGACGGATCGGCAGCAAGCAAACGGCTCACGGCGACAGGCGCAAGCGGCACACCCTCCCCACGGCGCGACCGGGACGCTTCGGCCGATCGACCGTGCATTCGACGAGCAGGGTCGAACCCTCTCTCCCAGGGGTCGCGGGGGACGTCGCAGGGGACACAGAGGAAGGACACAGAGGGAAAACGGTGCAGTTCCTCCGTGTCCCCCGTGGCCTCCGTGAGAGCCCTTTCAGCTGCGGCGGCCGACGCATGCACGGCCATCCAGGGAAAGCGGGATCAGGGAAAGCGGGATCGTCCGGGGCCGAAACAGTCGAGGCGCGCCGTTCCCAACCAGTGGAGCGGCGCGCCTCGCGCGTCGACGAATCGACCTTTCCACCCCGGCGTACGCTCAGCTGCCGCCGAGCTTGCTCTCCACCAGGTCCACCCCCTCCTGGGTGAGCGCGTACTGCTTCCGGGCCTGCCGGGTGGTGCCCATCTTCTTCTTCTGCACCATGAGCGGCGGCCGGGCGCGCAGGTTGGACTCGATGGCGCGGGTGATGTTGGGCACGGGGAGGCCGTTGCGCTTCAGCTCGGCGTTGATCGCCTGGCTGGTGACGGTGCGGTCGGGGCGACCGCGCGCCAGCACGTAGGCGCCCAGCAGCGCGCGCTCGGCCATCGTCTCCGGCCTCCAGCGCTCCACCAGCGAGGAAATGCCGCCCGTGGCGCGGCGGGTGGTGGTGCTCCCCCGCGGGCGGCCGCGGCGGCGCGGGGCCTCTTCGCCCGCCCCCGCGTCACCCTCGTCGCCGGCTGCGGCACGGCCGCCGCCCCGCCCCGCGCGCGCGCCGAACGCGCGCTCCAGCAGGAGGTCGCGGGCCCTCTCCTTGAGAACGGGATCGTATCCCGAAATGGCTTCGTTGATCTCGTCCAGCAGCGCCTTGACTTCCTGCAGCTCTTCCATGGGCTCTCCAGGCTCGGCGTTGGGCGTCCTCCCCGGCGCCGGGGCGCGGGCGGACCGATGGCTCTCAATGGTGCATGGACTGCAATGCTCCATGTGCGCACCATTTAAAGCGCCGCATGCACCGCCGTCAAGTAGGTTGAATATGCCCGGGCGCCGAATGCACAGAAGATCACCTTGCGCGGATAGGGATTTCGGCCGAGGAAATCCACCACCTCGCGCGCCGCAATGGCGGCGGCGCGCTCCAGCGGAAAGCCGTATGCGCCGGTGCTGACGGAGGGGAATGCGACCGTATCCATCTCCTTGTCCGCGGCCACTTTGAGCGAGCTTCGCCACGCGCTCGCGAGCACCTCGTCCTCGCCCTTTTCCCCGCCCTGCCATACGGGGCCCACGGTATGGATCACCCACCGCGCCGGCAGGCGGTGGCCGCCGGTCAGCTTCGCCTCGCCGGGGCGGCAGCCGCGCAGCATCCGGCACTCCATCACCAGCTCCGGACCGGCCGCGCGGTGGATGGCGCCGTCCACCCCGCCGCCGCCCAGCAGCGAGGTGTTGGCGGCGTTCACGATCGCGTCGACCCGCAGCTTCGTGATGTCGCCGTCGACGACTTCGACGCGGTCTTTGAGCGATGCGTCCATGGCGGGTGCAAGGTGAGGGTAGACGGGTCCCGCCGTGACGCGGCGGGACGTCCGCGGGGGTGGCCATCCATCGACCGGACGGTGGAAAGACCCACGCAGAATGATCCGCACGCATGCGCGCGTCAATGCACCTGCCGACACGCTCTCGACCCCCGCCGGCCGACCTGCCCGGAATCGGCGGGCCCTTGCGTGAAATCACAAAAGCCGTCATCATTAATCCAAGCGCGGAGTGTCGCATCACATGCGGCACCAGTCTGCCCTCTCGCTGCTCCTGGCCCCGGCGATCCTCGACCCGGAAGGAACTTTCACATGCCTTCCAGCCATTCCCCCCGGCGTCTCGCGCCGCTGGCGTTCACCGCGGCGCTGGCGCTCGCGGCCGCGGCCTGCACCGACCGGGCCAATCCGCTCGGCCCGGCCTCCGGCCCGGCGAGGGAGAGCCCCGGCGGCCTGGTGACCCTCCAGCAGCTGGCGTGCACCGCGGACCGCGTGGCGGGCACGGTCGCCTGCCGTCCCGTCGCCCCCGCCGGCGGGGTGGCGGGCGACATCATCGTGGGCAACCAGAACGTCTACGTCCGGCTCACCTCCAGCAACGTCGCCTACAACAGCGCCACCAGCGAATACACCTTCGACGTGACGGTGCAGAACCTGATCCAGCAGCCGATGGGCACCACCGACGGGACCACCGTGGACGCGAACGGGATCCGGGTGTTCTTCCAGTCGGGGCCCACCGTGACCGCGGGATCGGGAAGCATCACCGTGGTTCCCGACGGCTACGCCACCTTCACCGCGTCGAACCAGCCCTACTACCGGTACAACGAGGTGCTGGCGCAGAACGCCGTCTCGGCGGCGCACGGCTGGAAGTTCCTCATGCCGTCCACGGTGACGTCGTTCACCTTCGTGCTCTACGTCTCCGCGCCGGTGCAGTACCCAAGCGGCTACGTCACCCTGGACGGGAACCTCCCCGGCGCCAGCTTCGGGAGCCTGCCGCCCGGCACCTCCCACCAGCTGGTGGCGGTGGTGAAGAACGCGGTCGGCAGCACCCTCTCCGGCACCGTGACCTTCGCCACCAGCGACCCGGACTGCGCCACCGTGGACGCCTCGGGGCTGGTGACCGCGGTGCGCTACGGCACCTGCTCCATAACCGCCAGCAGCGGCGCGCTTCCGGGGAGCATGGTGTTCTCCGTGACCGCCATCACGCGCAACTGGACGGGCGCGGTCTCGACGGACTGGAACGTCGGCGCCAACTGGGCCGGCGGGGTGGTCCCCGCCGCCGCCGACTCGGTCGCCATTCCCACGGGCGTCGCGAGCTACCCCGTGCTGACCTCGAACGTCACCGTCGCCGGCGTCGCCGTGGCCGACGGCGCCACCCTCGACGTGGCCGCGTTCGACCTCACCTGCACGGGCGACGCGGGCACCGGCCCCACCGCGGGCTCGGGGATCGTGGCCTCGGGCGCGGGCACCGTCTTCCTCGCAGGGGTCGCGAAGACCGTGCACGGGCGCTTCCCCGGCACCACGGTGTCCGGCACGTACTCGCTGGACGGAGCATACTGGGGAGCCGCGCCCGAGACCGTGGCGGGAGGGGCCATCACCAACACCGGCTTCGACATGATCATCAGCTAGCCAGGACCTGCGCCGCCCCGACCCCAACCGGAGATGCCTGCCATGAAGCTCGGGACCCTTTCCGCCGCGACGCTCGCCGCCGCACTGCTCACGGCCGCGCCCCCGGCGGGCGCGCAGTCCGCCACCCTCCTGCTGCTGCGCGAGGGGGTCACGCTGCAGAACCGCTTCCGTGTGGACAGCTCGGGCGCCTTCGTGGCCTACGGCTTCGTGCGCGACGTGGGCGGCACCACCGGGTGCGCCGCACAGCTCCCGATCAGCGGCGCGGGCACGTGGTTCCTGTGGCACCCCTGCCGGGGCTCGGTGCGCTTCGGACGCGTTCCCACCGGCCAGACCAGCTGGGACGACGCCAACATGAACGACTTCACCTTCGCCGGCGGCAACCAGGTGACGGCGAGCGGCTACGGCGCCTTCGCCTACGGCGACCAGGTGACCGTCTCCTCCACCGCGGGAGTGGGGTTCGGCTCGGGCGTCACGGTGAGCGGCACCGGAGGCTTCGGCGCCGGCGCCAGCAACGTCTGCTCCGGCTTCGCCTGCGTGGCCATCGGCTACCTGGCGACCGCCGGCGGGCAGGGCTCCGTCGCCCTGGGGTACCGGGTGACGGCGAACAACGACTACTCGGTGGCGCTGGGGTACCGCGCCTCCAACAACGCGAAGACCGGCACCATGGTCATGGGCGACCAGTCCTCCACCGACTCGGTGCGCAACCAGAACAACAACGAGTTCAGGGCGCGCTACGCGGGCGGGTTCCGGCTCCGCACCAGCGCGGCGGCGAACAGCGCGCCGGGGGTGAGCGGCAACACGGGGTGCGACCTGCCGGCGGGGAGCGGCAGCTGGACCTGCTCCTCCAGCCGTACCCTCAAGGAGAACTTCGCGGCGGTCGACGGCGAGGCGGTGCTGCTGCGGCTGCGCGCCACGCCGGTGACCACCTGGAGCTACATCGCCGAGGGCCCGCGGGTGCGGCACCTGGGCCCGGTGGCCGAGGACTTCCGCGCCGCCTTCGGCCTCGGCGTCGACGGCACCAGCATCGGGCTGGGCGACATCGACGGGGTGAACTTCGCCGCGGCGCAGGCGCTGGAGGCGCGCACGGCCGCGCTCCGGCGCCAGCTGGACGAAAAGTCGGCACGGGTGGAGGCGCTCGAGGCCGAGCTCGCCGCCACGCGCCGCCTGCTGGCGGAGCTCGGCGCCCGCGTGGCGAGGCTGGAGCAGCGCTGACTTCTTCGCAGAAGCGTCTCATGCAGAGACGCGGAGGCACGGAGAGTTCTCTCCGTGCCCCCGCGTCTTTGCGTGACAGTCTTTTTCCGGTTCTTCGTCGATTTAGTTGCAACCTGCCCGCCCGAAGCTCGCCGACGAGTGGCTGCAGGCTCGGAATGCGCTGAGTATCGAAATTTTTTGCAGGACACTCTCTTCCATCGTTCATCCCGCCTTCTGCGCCTGAAGGCTTCGTCAACTGCGTCATCGGGGGAATCGAGCCCTCCCTGTCCTTCGTGCGTCGCTCCAGCCTTCGTGGGTACAGCGAATGATCGTCATCCAGTCATCGATAGTCATCGATGCGCAGGATGTGCACGGCCACCGGGCTCGCCTCATCATCCCCTGATCGATCCGTTGAGACAGCTAAGCCTTCCGCGATTGCAGAAGGATCGAGGGAACTCTCCCCAAAAAATTTCGATACTCAGCGCGAGCGCCACCTGCAGCCACTCGTCGACGGCATCGGTGCGAGCCAACAGAAGACCTGCTGCAACTAAATCTGCGATGAACCCTTTTTCCGGATCCGGGGGTCAGGGCACGTAGACGCCCCGCCTGGCCGCCCGGAGGCGCCGGCCGGTGCCGTTCAGCACCGACAGGCCGCTGCCGCCGTAGGTCACGTTGATGGTGGCGCTCCCGCTCACCAGCGCCGCGGACGAGCCGAAGGTGGCCGAAGGCCCGGAGACCCGCGACAGGGCGACCGTGTCCACCTCGGCGGTCTTCACGTTCCCGTAGTGGTCCGTCGCCTTGAAGGTGACGGGGTACGGAGATCCCACGCTCGGGGTGTTGGCGGTGCCGGCGCGGAAGTACGCGCCGCAGGGGTTCACCGACTCGCCCGAGAGGTACAGGGCGAGGCGCGTGTACGCCGCGGGCGTGGTGATGTAGTTGGTCGGCGACGACGCCGTGCCCGCGATCCGCACCGAGCAGATCAGCCGCTGCCCCGGATAGTCGTCAATCTCCGGGTCCTGCACGCTGCTCCCGGCCAGCACCGTCACCACCGTGGCGTTCAGCAGCGCGGCGCGCTCGCGCAGCCGGCGCACCGCCGCGGTGTCCTGCCCTTCCTCGATGCTCTCCGTCATCCAGGTGTTGCTGTCGTCGATGGCGAGGATCTGCACCGTGACCGCGTTCACGTCCTGCGCGGCGGTGGCCTGCCGCGGCAGCCGCAGCGCCAGCGTGAACTCGCCGTCGAACTGGTTGACGTCGGTGGTGGAGGGAAGCTGCCGGCTGGCCGCGGCGGCGGGGTCGCGGTGCCGCACCACGTATCCCACCGGGAAGATGCCGGTGACGCCGGTCGGCGGTGCGATGCCGGCGATCTCGCCGTCGGCGTAGACCTGGAGCACGTCGGGGAACGGGGCGAGCAGCGTAACTCCATCGCTCGCGAACGTCACGTACCCGGTGGGCGCCACGTACTGCGCGATCGACGAGTCCGCGGGGGTGCCGTCGGTCTTCAGCAGCGACGACACGAACGTGCCACCGATGGTGTTGGTGCGGCTCACCAGGAGGAGCGTGGGGTTGCTCAGCGTCGCGCCGGTGCTGTTCCGCACCCGGTAATGAAACGCGATGTACCGCTGGCCGCCTCCCGTCCGCGAGCCGTCGTTGAGCAGCGAGGCGTTGCCCGTGTTCTCGAGGACCAGCCCGCTCCCGACCTGCGAGAGCGTGGCCGCCGGCCCGCGGCCGTCGAACGCCGGTCGAACGGGGGTGACGGTCGAGCGCGGCTGCCCCGTCGCCAGCCCGGTGAGCGTGATCTCGTACACGCCCACCGGGGTGATCGGCTGCCGCGGAGCCGGGGTGTCGGGCGGAAGCGTGGTACGGGCCGCATCGTCAACGCAGGCTGCCGACGCCAGGAGCGCGGCGACTGCCCAGGGGCGGAGCGGTGGGCGCATGGGAACCTCCAGGGTGAGGGAAAGAGACCGCGCCCGGACCGGGCACGGTCTCGTGGGACCGGCAGCCCCGCCCGAACACGGACGGAATCCAGCGGGATCAGGGGATCAGGTCCAGCCGCACCACCTTCCCGTCGAAGATGCGGATCGTCCTGCCGTCGAAGCGGGTGAGCTGGAAGAACCCGTCGTCCTCCTGGAAGCCCAGGCTCATCTCCTGGAGCAGGCCGATGGCGACGGCCTCGCCCAGCACGAGCGACTCGGTGTAGTCGGTCCGCCAGTGCACCCCGGCCCCGTTGCGGAAGATGGCGATGTTGCCGGCCAGCTTGTTCAGCTCGCTCCCCACCGTCATCTGCGTCGCGCCGGGCCCCGTGTACGCCACCAGCGCGGTGCCGGCGGCGTCGGACTGCACGGGGTTCTCGATCGCCGCGGTCTCGTCGAAGAATGCCTTGAGGATGGTGGCCAGGGCGCCCGAGGCCGTGGCGTGTCCCGCGCCGTACGCGGGGTGCGTGGGCGCACCCTCGGGGTACGCCTGCGGGAGCAGGTACGAGCTGGGGAACTTGTCGCCCACGTTGCCGAAGTACGGCGCCAGCCCGCCCGTCTGCAGCGAGGTGAGGATGCTGGCGTGCAGCGAATAGGTGCGCACGCCGGTGATGTGGTTGTGCACGCGCCCGCCGTACTCCTCGGGGCGCAGCCGCCGGTGCACCCCCCACTTCTGCCACCACACGGCCCGCAGCGCGCGGCCGAGCGTCTCGCCGAGCAGCTGCAGCAGCTGCGTGGGGCCGAACGTGGCGAAGCCCAGCTGCGTCTTCGACTGGTTGTACGGGTTCCCCTCGGCCTTGGGGAACTCCAGGTCGAGCATCGGCCGCCCGGTGGTGCCCGTCACGTAGGTGGACTGGTTGCCGGTGGGCTCCGACATCAGGTACCACGCGGCGTTGTACCAGGCGTCGAGCACCTGGTCCAGGTGCACCAGGGTGGCGCCGTCGCGCAGGTTGCGGATGAAGCGGCGGGTGGAGTCGAAGCTGTCCAGCCCGCGCTTGTCCACGCCGTTCTGCACGTCGAGCCAGGGGGCGAAGGTGGTCAGGTAGTCCGTCCCGGCGACCGCGGGGACGAGCCGCTGGTCGATCACGCGCGAGCCGTACGCGATGTAGCCGTCCGCGGCGTTGCGCCCCAGCCCGACCGGCTTGCGCGGGTCCACGTTTCCCTTCACCAGGAACTGCGACACGTACGGCCCCACCTGCTCGCCGGGGTAGATGCCGCGGAAGATGTTGCCCGTGGTGACCGGGGTGGTGCCGCCGAACTGCGGGAACTCGGAGTTCAGCGAATTCACCGCGGCCGCGATGCTGGTGTCGGTGCCGTAGTTGATGAAGGCCACGTCGCGCGCCACCGCCATCCAGTACAGCTCGCCCGCCTCGTGGGCCGCCACCTCGCTGTCGAAGCGCGGCGCCGGCGGCTGGGTGGGCTCCTGCGGATCGGGCCCCTCCAGGTCGAAGGTGAGCCCGGTCTGCGGATTGGTGAGCCTGACGGCCGTGGTCGAGGCCAGCGCGATCTCCTCGAAGTCCTGCGGGTCGCGGCTCTCCAGCGCCCGCAGCAGCGAGGCGTACGAGGCGGGGTCGGGGTCGCCCAGCGCGTCGTGCTTCAGGCTCTTCGAGTAGTTCCCGGCGAACGGGCGGGAGGGATAGTTGACCTCGTCGTTGTTGTTGGCGTGCTCGAGGTGCCGGCGCGACGCCGCCACCTCGGCCGCCTCCACCCGCGTGTCGCGCGCGGAAAGGCGCCGTTCCTCGATGCGCCGCGCGTTGCCGGTGTCGCGGACGTTGAAGTTGTCGAAGACGGCCACACCCGGCGACGGGAGCGCCACGGTGGTCGAGGCGCCGAACTCCAGGGTCACGGCCGTGGTGTCGAAGGGAACGCCGGTCATGATGATCGTGGTCCACCACTCCCCGTCCGGCGCCCCCTCGAAGAAGAGGTTCACCCCCGTCTGCCGGATGCGCAGCCAGCGGTGCTTCACCGGCTCGTAGGGGATCCGGCGCTGGAGGACGTACGCGGGCGTCGGCGTGTCGGGGAAGACGAAGTAGCATTCCACCTGGTCTCCCGCGACCTGGATCAGGACCTGGTTGCTGCTGTCCAGCTTCACCACCAGGTACGCCTGCGCGCCCGCCGCGGAGCGCAGCGGCTGGATCAGCTCGATCCGCACCTCCGACTCGGTGAGGTCGTAGGTGGCCACCGACTCGTAGCCGGCGCGGGTGGTGGCGCTGTTGCTCGCCGGCCGGATCTCGACACGCCCGTTCACCTCGCGGATGCGGTCGGCCGACGCGGGCGAAGCGTACTGGTTCCACTTCGCAGTGTTGCGGACGTCGTCGTTGAAGTTGTCGACCAGCGTCTGTGTCTGCGCCATGATGGGTTTCCTTGCGGAAGGGGATTCGCCGCGGTCGCGTCGCGGGCGAACGAGGACGCCGCGGGCGCGGAGTCCGGGACGAGGTGTGGGTCGGGACGGGGGAACGGAAGGATCTATCCGGGCATTGCGAGCTGGCCCGATCCCCTCGGCTGGCAAGCCCCATACCATGTCGTACGGCTTAAAACGAACGCTCTTATATCCCGATAAATAAAAGAGATCGCGAGCGGGATCGCGATCTCGGAACCAGACGGGGACCTGTGGCTTTCGCGCGACTGCGGGACTTCCCTGGGGCAGAGACGCAGAAACGCAGAGAGGCTCCGCGAGCTCTCTGCGTTTCTGCGTGAGCGCCGTGTCTAAAGGCCGGCCCTGAGCTCCAGGCCGCGCGTGGTCATCAGCGCGGCGCCGTCGCGGGTCCAGCGGGCCAGGCTCTCCGCCTCGGGCTCCAGCCCCAGCCCCCAGGTCGCGTCGGTCACCAGCGTGACCAGGCACCCGCGCGAGGGATGGAGCAGCCCCTCCACCGCGTGCTTCACGCAGACGTCGCGCGCCACGCCGGCGACGTACACGTCCAGCCGCCCCAGCCGGCGCCGCAGCTCCGCCAGGAAGGCATCGGCCGCGGGATTGCCGCGGAAGACGTCGAAGCGGTCCTTCTGGATGAACACCGGCCGCCGCTCGGCCAGCGCGCGCTCCACCACCTCGCGCGCGTCGTCCGCCGTCGCGTCGCGGGGGAGGACGACCGGGCGCCCGGGGCGGATGGAGGCGTGGATCTCCGCGCCGGCGCGCTCGGCGGGATCGTCCGACATCCCCATGCAGTGCGGCGGATAGGTCTCCTGCGCGGGGTCGGGGTGCACGGGGTCGATCTCCGCGTCGCCGTAGGCGTGCCAGTCGCCGGTGTAGACCACCAGCTCGCAGTTCGCGCGCATCCACGCGACCGCCTCCCGCAGCGCCGGCATGATCCGCCCCGCCCCCTCGTCCTGCTCGTCGAAGAGGTCGTGGACGTACAGGCGCCCGCCCTCCGCCGGCGGGAGGAGGAAGTCGTTCTGCGCGTCGACCACCCAGCCGATGCGCGCGGTCCCGTCAGCAGCCATGCGTGCGTCCCTGTCGTTCAGGTGCGACCGGGTCGGAAACCCGGGCTACGACGACCCGAAGTCCGCCTGCGCGGACTGCGCCCTCGGCATCCGCGCGCGTCCGCGACAATCCACGCGGCCGCGGCGGTTCACGCCGGGAGCGCGCGCGACCAGTCCAGGGGGACCAGGCGCGGGTTCTCGCGATACCTGCGGCCCACCTTCCCCTCCGGCCGGCCGTCGAGCTTCACCAGGTCGGCGGTGAAGTCGAAGTCGTTCAGCAGGCCGCTGGAGGGGTCGCTGTGGCCCAGCAGGCTGCTCCCGACGCCGTACGCCGCCACCGGCACCCCCTCGGCCTCGAAGCGCGCGATCTTCGACGGGGTGAAGCCGCCGCTCGCCACGATCCCCACGTAGCCGAAGCCCTCGGCGTCGAGCGCGGCGCGCAGCTTCCGCACGAGGTGCGCGTTGACGCCGGTGAGCCGCGCGCGCCCCCACACCTCGGGGTCGCCGATCAGCGAGGCGTCGACCAGCCGCTCGCTGGTGTCCACCCGCACCGCCCCCAGCGCGCGGTCGCCGAGCGCGTCGCGCATGGCCCGCGCGACGCGCAGCGAAGTCTCCACCACGTCGTTGTCGTAGTCCACCAGGCTGGTGATGGCCACGCCGGGCTCCTCGTCGCGCAGGTAGCGCGCGAAGGCCAGCGTCGCCTCCACCGTGTCGCCCGCGAAGGCGGCGATCATGGCGTGCGGCATGGTCCCCACCCCGCGCGCCCCCCACCACGCCCCGGCCGCGTCGCTCGACACGCTCTCGGCGCCGCCCACCTGCGCCGCGTAGCCGTCGGGGGTCTGCACCCGCCAGTCGTCGTGGCGCGGCGCCATGAAGATCACCGGCTTCCCCCGCGCCGCCTCGGCCACGATGCGCGTGTTGGAGGCGATCAGCGACCGGCGCGCGAGGACGCCCAGCACCGGCGTCTCCAGGTGCGCGAAGCCGCGGTAGCACCCGGTGACGTGCATCACCGGCTCCCAGTCGTCCGCGCCGCCGCGGTTGATCGCGTCGCCCTCCAGCAGCGTGCGGATCTCCAGGTCGCGCGGGTCGTAGCCCGGCGCGAGCTGCGTCTGGAAGAGCCGCACCGCCTCGTAGATCCCCGCCAGCACCCCGCGCTGCTTGGCGAACACCTGCATAGTGGCGACGGGGTCGCGCCCGGCGTGGCGCAGCGTGGCCGCCGTGCGCAGGAAGTAGCGGTCGGAGAGCCACCCGGTGCGGATGCGCGCGTCGAACTGGAAGAGCTCGGCCGGGAAGCGCGCCAGCCCCTCGTGCAGGTGCCGCGCCCGCAGCGCCGCGTCCTCCGCCGGCGGATTCTCGATCATCCTCACTCCCGTCTTAAATTCTCAAAACGAGAACATTCTATCTGGCGCACAGGATAGCGTGCCGCCGGGGGCCCGTCAAGCGCCGTCTCCGCCGCGCCCCTCCACCGCGAGGAAGGGGAGGCGGAGGGAGGGATCGAGGCGCGCGTGCAGCATGTCGGGGCGGAAGCGGAAGAGCTCGGGCGCGACGCCGGGCTCGCCGGCCGCGCGGGGGCGCCGGCGGCCGGTGCCCGCCACCAGCCGCGGGGTGCGCGTCTGCCGCCCGCCCCGCGCCTCGGCCACGGCGCGGCGGAAGTTGGCGCGGTGCAGCGGCCGCCCCGCCACCGCCTCGCACGCCGACTGCAGCCCGTCCAGCGTGAACTCGTCGCCCGCGAGCGCCCTCAGCGCGGCGGGGAGGTACTTGATCTTGCCGCGCAGCCGCGCCAGCGCGTCGGCCAGGATGCGGCGGTGGTCGAACGCCATCTCCCGCCCCATCCCCTCCCCCGCCCCCGCCGCCGGGCGCCCCCAGCGGTCGCGCCCCGCCTCGGCGACCAGCCGGGCGTCCAGCAGCAGCCGCCAGCGCTCCGCCACCCGCTCCTCGTTCCACTCCCGCAGCCCGAAGCCGAAGGCGTAGTCGATGCGCTCGCGCGCGTCGCCTCCCACGCGCCCCGCCCAGCCCCCCAGCGCGCGCAGCGCCGCGTGGGCCGCCGCGCGCCCGGCGGCGGAGCGCAGGTCCTCCCACGGCAGGTAGCGGTAGAGGTCGGCCCAGTGGGCCGCCGAGACCTCCTCCTGCTGCGCGGCGAGGCGCGCGGGGCGCGGCATCAGCATCAGGTAGGCGTTGGTGGCCACCCGCGCGCCGGTCGGCACCCACTCCCCCGTGGCCGGGTCGGGGTGGCCGGCGAACTGGCGCGGGTCGCGGCCGTCCTGGGTGTAGCTCCCCAGCGGCTCCAGGTACTCGGGCTCCTCCACCCCCGTCTCCTCGCGCAGCTCGCGCAGCGCGGTCTCGCGGGTGGTGGGGTCCTCGTCCCACTCCAGGAAGCCGCCGGGCCAGGCGTCCAGGCCGCGGAAGGGCTCGCCCCCGCGCACCACCACCAGCGCGCGCAGCGACGCCTCGCCGCCGGGCCACTCCAGCGCCAGCGCCACGGCGTCGCCGGTCACCGCGTAGTGCGGGTACTCGCCCGCGTCGTAGCGCAGCGCCCACTCGGGCACTCCCTCCCCTCGCGCCTGCTCCGCCTTCTTCACTCGCTCGCCTCCCGCGTGGATGCGGCAGAATGGCGCCCCCGCGTGCGCCGCGTCAACCTGCCGTCCAGTTCGCCCGGGAACGCCGCGCCGGCAAGGGCCCTTCCGCTCCCCCGTCGAAGCCGAGGAGCCCGTCACAGAACCGGGTGCAGAGGATGGACTGCTCCTCGATTCGGGTGCAGTCTGGCGTAAATCCAATAACGCCAGATGTTTGCTTGCGGCATTCCGGACATTCTGCAAACTTACGTGTGCCCGTCCCGCCCTCTGTTCACCGGCGGCCGAGCCGGCTGTGGCCCGCCGCACCCGCGACAGCCTGATCCCCAAGCGTCTCCCAACGCGCCCCGGGAGCACGCGCGCGTCCGCGACCACGTACGACCCCGAGCCAGGCCAGGCGGCGCCCCGCGCCGCCGAGACCGTTCCGCTCCACCCCGTCCGCACCCCGCGGCCGGCCGTACCCGTTCTCCGGAGCTGCCGAGCGATGCATCCACCCCGACACCACCGGCTCCTTCGCCGCGGGTCGTCCCTGCTGCCCGTTGCCCTGGCGTTCGCCGCGGCGGCGTGCGCGGACCGGGCAAACCCCCTCGCGCCCGACCCGGGCCCGGGCACCGGCACCCCGGGCGCGCCCATCACCGTCCAGGCGCTGCAGTGCAGCGCCAGCCGGGCGGCGCTCACCGTGCGCTGCTCGCCGCTGCAGCCCGGCAAGGGCGGCGCGTCGGGCGACATCATCGTGGGGAGCCAGGGGATCTTCGTGCAGGTGACCACCAGCGGCGTGGCGTACAACGCCGGCACCGGGCAGTTCACCTTCAACACCACGCTGCAGAACCTGATCGAGCAGCCGATGGGGACCACCGACGGGACCACCCTGGACCCGAACGGGATCCGCATCTTCTTCCACGCAGGCCCCAGCGTGACGAGCGGCACGGGGGTGGCCTCGGTGCTCCCCGACGGCTTCGCCACCTTCACCGCGACGGGCCAGCCCTACTACCAGTACAACCAGGTGCTGGCGAGCGGCGCCACCTCGGCGGCGAAGGCGTGGACGCTGATCATGCCGCCCACGGTGCTGACCTTCGACTTCCTCCTCTACGTCTCGGCGCCGGTGGAGTACCCCAACGGCTACGTCACCCTGGACGGGAACCTCCCCGGCGCGTCGTACGGCTCCCTCCACCCGGGCGCCACGCACCCGCTCGTGGCCGTGGCCAAGACCGCGGTGGGCGTGGGGATCCCCGGGGCGACGTACACCTTCGGCACCGCCGACCCCAGCTGCGCCACGGTGGACGCCGGGGGCACGGTGACGGGGGTGCGCTACGCCACCTGCAGCATCACCGTGAGCAGCGGGGCGCTGGCGGGGAGCCTGTCGTTCGACGTGACCGGCACCACGCGCAGCTGGACGGGCGCCACCTCGACCGACTGGAACCTGGGCACCAACTGGGGCGGCGGGTTCGTCCCCGCGGTGGCCGACTCGGTGAGCATCCCCTTCGGCGTGCCCAACTACCCGGCGCTCACCAGCGCGGTGACGGTGCGCGGCGTCACGGTGGCCGACAACGCCACCCTCTCGCTGGGCACCTTCGACCTCTTCGCCGGCGACAACGTGGCCACCGGGCCCACCGCGGGCTCGGGAATCCTCTCCACCACCGGGCGGCTGGTGCTCGCGGGGAACCCGAGTGGCCCGAGCACGGTGCACGGGCGCATCCCCACCTTCCTGGTGACGGGCCAGTACACCCTCGACGGCGACGTGGCGGCGGTCGCCAGCGGCCAGGTGGACCTGGGCAAGCTGGTGAGCCCCAACTTCAACCTGCTGGTGGTGTCGCAGTGAGCCGGCGCGCGACCCGATTCCCGAATCCCAGCGGGGCCGCGCCGCGGCTCTCCCACACCCGACCCGGACCGTCGACCATGAAACTCTCCCGTATCGCCATCATCCTGGCGGCGGCCGCGGCCCTGCCGACGCTCGCCACCACCCTCCCGGCGCAGTCCTCGATCCTCCTGCAGCTCAGGGCCGGCGCGGCGATCAGCGACCGGTTCCGCGTGGACAGCTCGGGCGCCTTCGTGGCGTACGGCTTCGTGCGCGACGTGGGCAACACCACCGGCTGCGCCGCGCAGGTCCCCGCCACCGGCGCGGGCACGCGCTTCGAGTGGCACCCCTGCCGCGGCTCGGTGCGCTTCGGGCGCGTCCCCACCGCCCAGACGAACTGGGACGACGCCAACATGGACGACTTCACCTTCGCCGGCGGCAACCAGGTGGTCGCCAGCGGCTACGGCGCCTTCGCCTACGGCGACCAGGTGACCGCGTCGTCGACGGTGGGGGTGGGCTTCGGCTCGGCCGTCACGGTGAGCGGCACGGCCGGCTTCAGCGCCGGCGCGAGCAACGTCTGCTCGGGCTTCGCCTGCACCGCCATCGGCTACACGGTGCGCGCCGGCGGCCAGGGCTCGGTGGCGCTCGGCTACCGGGTGACCGCGAACAACGACAACTCGGTGAGCATCGGCTACCGCGGCAGCAACAACGGCCACATCGGCTCGATCGTGCTGGCGGGCGTGGTGAACCCCGCGTCGCAGACCGACTCGGTGCGCGCGCAGGCCGACGGCGAGTTCCGCGTGCGCGCGCCGGGCGGCGTCGTGCTGCGCACCAGCTTCGCCAGCAACTCGGCGGCGGGGGTGGGCGGGAACACCGGGTGCGACCTCCCGGCCGGGAGCGGCACCTTCAGCTGCTCGTCGAGCCGCACCATCAAGGAGAACTTCGGCGCGGTGAGCGGCGAAGAGGTGCTGGCGCGCTTCCGCGCCACGCCGGTGAGCACCTGGAACTACATCACCGAGGGGCGCCAGGTGCGGCACCTGGGGCCGGTCGCCGAAGACTTCGCCGCCGGGTTCGGGCTGGGGGTGGGCAACACCAGCATCGGGATGGGCGACATCGACGGGGTGAACTTCGCCGGGGTGAAGGCGCTCGAGGCCCGGACCACGGAGTTGCGCCGAGAGCTCGACGCGCGCACCGCCGAGCTGCGGCAGGAGCGCGAGGCGCGGGCGGCCGAGGGCGCGGCGCTCCGTGCCGAGCTGGCGGAGCTCCGCGCCCAGCTGCAGGCGCTGCTGAAGGCGCAGGGCCCCGCGCCCTCACGCTGACCTCGCCTCGTGCGGCCGGAATCCCCATATTGCATCGCAGCCGCCCGCGGCCTTCACGCCGCGGGCGGTTCCCGCCTCACCACGGTTTCACGTCTCTCGCCTGCCGCGCGACGGCGCGGCGTCCTTCCAGACGGAGCTCTCCTCCCATGAAGCGAAAGCATGCCGCCGCAGCGCTGCTGGCCACCGCCCTCACGGCAACGGCCGCCGCCGCGCAGTCGAACATCCTCCTGCAGCTGCGTTCCGGCGCGGTGGTCAGCGACCGGTTCCGCGTGGACAGCTCGGGCGCCTTCGTGGCCTACGGCTTCGTGCGCGACGTGCTGAGCGGCACCGGCTGCGCCGCGCAGATCCCGGCCACGGGGGCGAGCACCCGCTTCGAGTGGCACCCGTGCCGCGGCTCGGTGCGCTTCGGCCGCGTCCCGGCGGGCTCGCCCACGAACTGGGACGACAACAACATGAACGACTTCACCTTCGCCGGCGGCGACCAGGTGATCGCCAGCGGGCAGCTCGCCTTCGCCTACGGCAACCAGGTGACGGTGTCGTCGACGGTGGGCGTGGGCTTCGGCTCGAACGTCACGGTGAGCGGCACGGCGGGGTTCAGCTCCGGGGCCAGCAACGTCTGCTCGGGCTTCGCCTGCACCGCCATCGGCTACACGGTGCGGGCCGGCGGCCAGGGCTCGGTGGCGCTCGGCTACCGCACCACGGCGAACAACGACTACTCGGTCGCGATCGGCTACCGCGCCTCGAACAACACCCACACCGGCACCATGGCGATGGGCGACGAGTCGACCACCGACTCCGTGCGCAACCAGGCCGACAACGAGTTCCGCATCCGCTACAACGGCGGGATCCGGCTGCGGGTGAGCACCGCCGCCAACGGCAACACCCCGGGCGCCGGCGGCAACGTGGGCTGCGACCTGACCGTGGCGGTGCCGAGCTGGACCTGCGCGTCGAGCCGCACGCTCAAGGAGAACTACTTCACGGTCGATGGAGAAGACGTGCTCGCCCGCGTCCGCGCGCTCCCCATCACCACCTGGAACATGATCGGGGGTGACCGCAACGTGCGGCACATGGGGCCGGTGGCGGAGGACTTCTACCACGCCTTCGGCCTGGGCCTCGGCGAGACCACCATCGGCCTGGGCGACATCGACGGGGTGAACCTGGCCGGGGTGAAGGCGCTCGAGGCGCGCACCACGGAGCTGAGGCGCGAGCTCGATGCGCGGACCGCCGAGGTCGCGGCGCTGCGCGGCGAGCTGGCGGAGCTCCGCGCCCAGGTGCAGGCGATCCTCGCGCGCGAAAAGCCCTGAAACAGAAGGTATCACGCAGGAGACACGGAGACGCAGAGAGAGCCGCCACGCCTCTCTGCGTCTCCGTGTTTCTGCGTGATACCTACAGCGCCGGGGCGACGGGTGAGCTGCGGGTGCGCAGCACCGCGAGCGTGACGGCATAGGTCGCGATCCCGGCGGCCATGAACTCCAGGAACGCCGTCCACCGCAGCGGCTCCACGCCGAGCGCGAAGCGGTGGAAGTACCACGCCTGCTCCCCGAGCGGCTCCAGCACCTGCGCCACGAGCGCGGCGAGCCCGAGGTTCGCGGCCGAGGCGGCGAGCAGCCGCCCGGGCCACCGCCGGTGCACCCAGGCCGCGGCGAGCGCGAACACCGGCACCGCGAGCACCCAGTGCCAGTCCAGGCCGAAGCTCAGCCGGTGGTGATGGCCGAGCGCGGGGCGCGCCGCGTGCCAGTCGGCGTGGATCGCCGCCACGAGCAGGAGCACGAGCCACGGGGAGATGGGCAGCCGCCGCATCGGGAGCCCTGGGTGCGGGTGGGATGGTGCCGTGCGACCCCCTTCCCAATCAGCGCGGCCGCGGTGCGGACGTCAACGGTTGCGTCAGACCGCCGCCGGCCGCGGCGCGCCCTCGGCCTGGGCGGCGCCGCCCAGGCGCAGGCGGCGCTCGGGGGCGCCACCCTCGAGCACGTCTTCCTTGGCGGCGAGCAGGATCCCGCGGATCAGGTCCGCGTCGGAGCCGATCCCCGCCTCCCGGGCACGCGCGCGCACGTCGCGCAGCAGCCCCTCCGGCGCGCGCAGCGACACGCGCGCGCGGGCCCGCCCCTGCGCCAGCTCGCTCGCCGCGAGCGTCCTCACGCGGCCGGCGAGCGCCTCGTCGCTGGCCACCTCGCGCAGGTAGAAGCGGAGCAGCGAAGGACGGAAGCTCGCCACGGCCGCCGCGAAGTGGTCCGAGAGGAGGTGCACCACGTCGTCCAGGTGCGACGGGATGCGCGCCTCCAGCTCCTCCGCCTTCCGCCGCTCGCGCGCCTCCCGCAGCTTGGGCGCCGACTGCGCCGGGATGGCCGCGATGCCGCCGCACTCGTCGCACACGGCCGCCAGGACGTCGGGGACCTCGATCCCCGTTTCGGGGAGGCGCACCGTGCGCACCGCGAAGCGGGTGCCCACCCGCCGCTCGCAGGCGTGGCAGATCGCCTCGGAGCTGTCCCCTTCCCTGTACAGGTGCATGGCGCCTCCTATGGGTGCACGCTGATGAACACGGCGTCGGCGGAGAGGAAATAGGCCTTCACGTACCAGCCCTCCCCTTCGAGCTCCGGGGTGAACTCGTGGCAGAGGATGCTACGGTCGAAGTGATATGGGCTGGCGCGATACCGCTTCCCCGGGCAGCGCTGCAGCAGCCTCACCACGAACTCCGACGACACCTCGCCCACTGCGAGCAGGTTCTTGCTCTCCATGTCGGCCCGGAACTCGTGCTGGTACCGCCCCGATTCCAGCGCGTCGATGAGCAGGCACCGCACATCGCGAAAGCCCATTCCTCTCTCCGTAGTTAATGTACGTCAACGGACGTACCAGCACAAGAGGCACCTCTCCCCCGCCATTAGTCCATTCTTGTCCATCTCGTACGGTTTGATTGGATGATAGTTTCGCAAACCTGGGAGAGCAAGTGTTCTGTTCTTGATCAAAACCGTGGCTGAAGTCCGTCAGCGGGCCACATTTTAAAGAATCGATTGTCCATTTATACCACTGCCGCGAGGCCTTGGCCGTGCCCCTCTGCGTCTCTGCATGAGACGATCGGTTCCGAAGCATAGGAACGACGAAAGCCGGACCCAGCGAGCTGCTGAGTCCGGCTTTCGCCTGATGTATGGAGATGCCGGGATTCGAACCCGGGTCCGCCTACTGATCCACCGCGACCTCTACGTGCGTATCCCGCCGTTCTGTTCTCCTCGTCCGCTCATCGGCCGGCTGGAGGCCCATCGCGAACCAGCCGTGGAAGTCTCGCCCGCGCCGTCACGGCGCCAATCGCGGGCCAGCCCGAATTTATCGACACCCGGCGGCCCGCCTCAGGCAGGGCTGACCGCAAGATGGGAGGTAAGGAGCCCGTGAGGGCGTCTACTTACGCAGCCAGAGCGAAGTTATCGTTCGCAGGTAACGTTTCCTGGAGGTTTAACGAGTACTCCAAGCACCTCGGCACGCAGCCACGGATTCACCGTACGCGTCGAAACCTGTCATCCCCAGACCCGTGTTTTCAATCAACGCCTTGAATCTAACGGCATCCGACGCATGAGTCAATCCTATTGTCCCGCAACGACTTAGCTCACACAGCGGCGCGAAGCCACGGAGAGACGCGGCCGTGCCTCCCTAGCCGGTGGGCGTTGCGCCGAGCTTCGGGGCCGAGGCGACGCGATTGCGGCCCGCACCCTTGGCGCGGTAGAGGGCCTCGTCCGCGAGCCGCAGCGCCTCGGAGGCGGTGACGGTGCAGTCCGGGCAGCCGGCGGCGCCGATGGAGACGGTGACGGAGAGCGGCCTGCCGTTCCAGGTGAGCGGGTGCGACTCGATGGCGCGGCGCAGGCGCTCGGCGGCGTCGTGCGAGGCGCGATAGCCGGTCTCCGGCATCAGCACCACGAACTCCTCGCCGCCGAAGCGCGCCGGCGTGTCCACGTCGCGCACCGTCTGCCGGACCACGGCGGCCACGTGCTGCAGCACCCGGTCGCCCGCCTCGTGGCCGTGCGTGTCGTTGAACTTCTTGAAGAAGTCGACGTCGAGCACCAGCAGCGAGAACGGCCGCGCGTAGCGGGCGAAGACGTGCGCGAGCGTGGCCAGCCGCTCCTCGAACGCGGCGCGGTTGGGGAGGCCGGTGAGCGCGTCGGTGTGGGCGCGGTGATCCAGCGCCTCGTACTGCCGCGCGCTGCGCAGCGGCAGCGGCGCGATGGAGCAGAGCAGGCGCAGCAGCTCCCGCTCCTTCTCGCCGAAGCGGCCGGGCTCCGAGTGCCACGCCGCCACCCCGCCCAGCGCGCGCCCGTCCGCCACCAGCGGAAAGAGCAGCGCGGAGCGCGGGAGCATGCGCCACTGCTCGCCGGCGGTGAGCAGCGGCAGCTTCTCGCGCTCGCGGCGGAGGTCGTCGTAGGCGAGGTCCACCGCGTGCTTCATCGCCAGCGCCAGCCGCGACTCGTCCTCGCCGAAGCCGTCGGGGGCGAGCTGGGGGGTGGGGCCGGTGTCGTCCACGCAGAGCACCTTCCCCCGCCCCGCCTCGTCGGGCCCCAGCGCGACGGCGACTCCCGCCGCCTCCGTTCCCTGGCGCACGAGCGAGGCGAGGCGCCGCGCGAAGGCATCGACCTCGATCTCGCCCGGGAGCGAGCGCGCCGCCTCGGCGATGGCGCGCACGCGGGCGTCCTCGCGCGCCTGGCCGCCGCGCAGGCGAAGGAGCGCGTCGACAGTCGCCAGGTGCTTCGCGGCGGCCAGCGCGGCCGCGTCGGCGCCGGGAGGGACCAGGCCGGGATAGGCGAGCGCCAGCACCCCCTCCGGCAGGTCGACGGGGACCACCAGCATCTCCTCGGCCCAGGGCGCGGGGAGGTCGCGCTTGCCGCGGCGGACGTGCTGCGGGAGCTGTTCCTCCACCGCCCACTTGTACGGCGATCCCTCGAGCCCCACCACCGTATCCGGGAGCGGCACGCCCGGCGCCGCCGCGCGGCAGACCAGGCGCGCCGAGCGCCACTCGCCATCCGCGAGCCAGAGGGTGGCCTCGTGCGCGTCCGTCGCGCGGCGCACCATCTCCAGCGCCGTCTTGAGCGCCGCGTCGTCGTCCGCGTCCTCCGCGGCGGCCGTCTCCCGCTCGTCCGCATCCGGCGCGGGGACGGATGCCGCTCCGCGCTCCCGGCGCAGCGCGGAGAGGCCGGCCGCGATCGCGAGGAGCAGCTCGTAGCGGACGATCGATGGAGTCGACGGGGGCGTCTGATGGAACCACTGCGCGGCGGGGACGAGCAGCGCGGCCATCGCCCATCCCCCGATGCGCACCGCCAGGGAAGCGCGTCCGATGGCGACCACCCACGCGGCCGCGAAGGCAATCAGCGGCGAGTCCGCCGAGCCGGTGGCGAAGAGGAGAACGTGGAGCGGGGGCCAGGCGGCGAGCGCCACCTGCGCGCGTCCGCCCCCGGCGCGCTGCACCCAGGCGGCGAGGAGCACCAGCGCCGCGCCGGCGGCGGTGAGTCCCCACCACGGCAGCGCGCCGAGCACCGCCAGCACCGCGACGTACGCGGCGGCGGCGGCGATCAGCGGGAGGATGGCACGGGACCCCGCGGAGGGAGAAATCTCAGGAAGCGGGCAGAAGGTTGATGCGCGACGCCGCGGCGGCCGCGCCGAAGCCGTTGTCGATGTTCACCACGGTCACGCCCGACGCGCAGGAGTTGAGCATCCCCAGCAGCGCCGCGATCCCGCCGAACGAGGCGCCGTACCCCACGCTGGTGGGGACCGCGATCACCGGAGCGGCAACCAGCCCGCCGACCACGGAGGGAAGCGCCCCCTCCATCCCCGCCACGACGATCACCACCGCAGCCGAGCGGAGCGCGTCGCCGCGCGCCAGCAGGCGGTGGATGCCCGCCACGCCGACGTCCGTCAGCCGCTCCACGGGATTCCCGAACGCCGCCGCGGTCACGGCGGCCTCCTCGGCCACGGGGAGGTCGCTGGTGCCGGCGGTGACGATCAGCACGGAACCGCGGGCGGTGCGCGAAACCGGCTCCCTCGGCGCGAGCCAGGCGGTGCGGCCGAGCCCATTCAGCTCGATCTCCGGGAAGCGGGCGGCCAGCGCCTCGGCCGCGTCCGCCGCCACTCGCGTGGCCAGCAGCCCGTCGCCGCGCGCAACGATGCGCTCGGCGATGGCGACCACCTGCTCCGCCGTCTTCCCCTGCCCGAACACGACCTCGGGAAAGCCCTGCCGGAGCGCGCGGTGATGGTCCACCGAGGCGAAGGGGAGCTCCTCGAAGGGGGACCAGGCCAGGCGCCGTTCGGCGTCGTCCACCGTGAGCGCGCCGGCGGCCACCTCACCGAGGAGCGCGCGCAGCCGGTCGGGGGTCAAACCGGCGCCCCCGCGTACTCTTCGCGGTAGCGCTCCAGCTTCTCCTCGGCCTGCTGCAGCGAGGTGACCTCGAAGAGCTCCTGGCGGAGGATGCGGCCGTTCGGCAGCCCCTTGGTGTACCACCCCAGGTGCTTGCGGAACTCGATCATCGCCTTCTCCTCGTCGTGCTCCCAGGCGATGGCCAGGCGCGCGTGGTGGAGGATGATGCGGAAGCGCTCGTCCACGTCGGGATCCGGCGGCGGCTGCACCCCGTCGAGCGCCGCCCGCGCCTGCCCGAAGATCCACGGCTGCCCGTGCGAGCCGCGCGCGATCATGATCCCCGCGCAGCCGGTGTGGTCGCGCATCCGCTTGGCATCCTCCCCCTGCCAGACGTCGCCGTTGCCGATCACGGGGATGTCGAGCGCCTGGACCACGGCGGCGATCTCGTCCCAGTCGGCGGTGCCGCTGTACATCTGCGTGCGGGTGCGGGCGTGGAGGGTGAGCACCTCGGCGCCGGCGTCCTGGCAGCGGAGCGCGATCTCCACCGGGTTGCGCATCTGCTCGCTCCACCCGCTGCGGATCTTCACCGTGGTGGGGATGGAGATGGCCCCCTTCACCGCGCGGATGATCGACTGGACGAGGTCGAGGTCCCGGAGGCACCCCGAGCCGCCGCCGGTGCGCAGCGCGACCTTCTTGACCGGGCAGCCGAAGTTGATGTCCAGGTAGTCGGGCGCGTAGACCTCTTCGACGAGCGCGGCGGCCTCGGCCATGGCCTGCGCGTCGGCGCCGAAGATCTGGATGCCGATGGGGCGCTCGTCGTCGTGGAAGCGGAGGTACGAGTGGGTGCGGCGGTCGTTGCGCCGGATCCCCTCGGCGCTGACGAACTCGCTCACCACCACGTCCGCCCCGAACGAGCGGCAGAGCCGCCGGAAGGGCGACTCGCTGACGCCGGCCTGCGGCGCGAGGTAGAGCGGCACGCGGCCGCTGCGGAGCATCTCGAAGGCGTTCTGCGGCATGCCGTAAAGCTACCGAAGCGTGCGCGGGGGTTCAAGCTTCCCGCCCGGCTTCGATGAATGTGCATCACCTGTCGACCACCGTCACCTCGCCGCCGTCCCTGGTGGCGACCCTATCGACGCCCGCGAGCCGCTGCGACGCGTCGACCAGCCGCAGGAACTCGCCGTGGTAGCTGCGTAGACAAAGGGCCCCGCATCGCCAGTCGATGTAGGGCCCTTCACCTGATTCAGTCGGGAGAGCGGATCGACCGGCACGCCTTCTGGATCTCATCCAAGTACGTACCCTGGCGGCCCCACGCAGGTATGATTGCACCTTCGCGGACCAGGCGTGCGAAGCGGCCGGGCAGGCGGGGCGCTTCGCTCAGCGCCGTCGATCGGCGAGGGAACGTCAGGTCTGGATCAGGCCGCCCTGCTTCCAGGCACCGGTCGACACACGCACCACGTCTTCGTAGCCGCCCGCCGTGGGCGAGAGCAGCGCCAGCCGGGTCCCCACCGTCCAGGTGCCGCCGGTGGGTGCCGCGCTCACCCTGCGCGCCTGCCAGGGATCGAAGTAGGGACGCACGTCGTTGATGTCTGCGGCGACGTACAGGATCGGCGGCCGTACGTCCCAGGCGAGACCCGTGGCGGGGCTCAACCCGTACGGGTACAGCTCGAGAGCCGCGGTGGTGGCGGCCGAGCCGGCCTTGACGGCGTAGGTCACCAGCATCCAGTCGCCGGTCCGGACGCACACGTCCACGTAGTAGATCGGTCCGGCCCCGGTGGGCGTTCCGTTCAGGAGAGGCACGAAGTACGGGTCGGCGCTGCTGGACGACCGGCGCCGGAACGCGACGCAGGCGACCAGCCACTGGCCGGCCGGCACCGAGATCGTCCGGGTGGCGATACTGACCACGCCGGTGCCCGACGTGGTCCCCGACTTCACCGGGATCGGCGTGCCGTCCAGCGGAGAGAGTGCTTCCGTGTCGCCTTCGTAGCCGTGCACCACGGCGGTGGAGACCGGCGGCCGCGTGAACGGAGAAAACCGCGTGTCCAGGCGCACGTAGGCATCGCTCGCGCCGTTGTTCAGCGTCAGGTCGTCATGGCCCGCCCCTCCCGGCTCGGGCGTCTCCGCGTTGACCGCGCGCAGCGTCCAGGCGGGGTCGTGCGACACCCCGCGCGTGGAGTTCACCACCATGACCTTGTGCGTCGCGGTGATCTGCCCGTAGCTGTTGGGGCCCACCACCCACGGCCCCAGCACGCCGTCGAGCTTGATGCAGAAATCGCCGACGTTCGCCTCGAAGTAGTTGTTGCGCACCACCATGCTCTGGTACAGCTCACGGATGTGCACCGTGTCGCGCGTGGCTTCCAGGACGTTGTCGCAGATGGAGACGTTCTGCCCAGTGACGTCGATGCCGCCCTCACCCGACTGGTAGCCGTTCTGCCCCGCCTCGTTCTCGTGGAAGACGAAGCTGTTGAAGTGCTTGCCCGTGGCCGTACGGGCGATCCACACGTTGTGCTGCACCGAGCAGCGCACGATCCGGACGACGCCCACCGCCCCCTCGGAGGTGCCCGACTCCGCCGACGACTCGAAGAGCTCGAACGCCGCCCTGCACCCGGTGATCGAAACCTCCTCGAAGACGAAGTCGCGCATGAAGGTCCCGTTGCCGCCCAGGTCGAAGGCGAACGCGCGCGCGGGGCGGCTGGACGCGGCCAGCGAGAAGTCGCCCGCGACCGTCAGGCGCAGCGCGCGGAATCCGTTCGGCGCGTTGGCGTGCGAAAGGACGATTCCGCTGCCGGCATGGTCGAGGAAGAGGGTAGACGCCACCGTGGTCGAGTTGAAGCCGCTGAGCGGCGTCTGGATGTTGCGCTTCCCCACCCCACGGATGAGCAGGTCCTTCCCGTGCACCACGAGCGGCGCGGTGACGCGGTAGGTGCCCGAGGGCAGGAACAGCGTGCCGCCTCCCGCGGACGTGACCGCGTCCATCGCGGCCTGCAGCGCCACCGTGTCGTCCGTCACCCCATCGCCCACCGCACCCGCGGTCTGTGCATTGATCTCCGCCATTTTCCAGTCTCCTGAAAGGGTTTCTGGCCTGCCACACAGCCTGACCCATTCAATTTCGTGTCACCCTCGCACACTCGTAAGCGAACCTCTGCGCACGTTCTTCAACGGATGCGTGATGGACGCAGAGACGCAGCGACGCAGAGGAACCGCGGCGTTCTCTCCGCGTCTCTGCGTCTCTGCGGCTGCGTGAGATGCTGTTTATGTGGCTTGATTCAGACGCTGAATCCAGATCACCTGTCGAAGATCACTCGCCCTCCACCTCCGTCGCCGCCGTCCCTGGTGGCAACCCTGTCGACGCCCGCGAGCCGCTGGGACGCCTCGACCAGCCGCAGGAACTCGCCGCGGTAGCCGTCCCGGTCGCCGGCCAGGGCGCCGCGGGCCAACTGCGTGACCGCGCCGTAGCTCGCGGCGCCGCGGAAGCGCGAGTCGCGCAGGAGCATCCCCCACTCCGCCACCGCGGCGCTGAAGCGGAAGTCGTCCGACGCGGCGGCGAGCGACGCGCCGCGGTCGCGCAGCGGGTGCGACAGCAGGCGGCTCGCGTCGCCGTCGGGGGCCTTGTAGCGGAGCTTCACCGTGAGCAGCTCGCCGCTGGCCGGGGTCTCCGCACCGAGCCGGTAGCGCAGGCGATCGAACGCATCCAGCACACGTGAGCGCGACCGCGTCCGCTGGTAGCGCAGCGGGTCGACGCGGCGCGCGGGGTCGTCGGGCGCGCCGGCGGGGACGATCTCGTACAGCGCCGTCACGCTGTGGCCCGCGCCCAGCTCGCCGGCGTCCTTCTGGTCGTCGTTGAAGTCCTCGGACGCCAGCAGCCGGTTCTCGTAGCCGATCAGCCGGTACGCCTTCACCGTGGCGGGGTTGAACTCCACCTGCACCTTCACGTCCTTGGCGATGGTGAAGAGGGTGCCGCCCATTTCGCCGACCAGCACCTTGCGCGCCTCGTCGATCCCGTCCACGTAGGCGTAGTTGCCGTTCCCGTGGTCGGCGAGCTGCTCCATCTTGGCGTCCTGCAGGTTCCCCGTTCCGAAGCCCAGCACGGTCAGGAAGATCCCCGCGCCGCGCTCCTGCTCGATCAGCCGCACCAGCTCGGCGTCGCTGCTCACGCCCACGTTGAAGTCTCCGTCGGTGGCCAGCACCACGCGGTTGTTGCCGCCGCGGACGAAGGCGTCGCGCGCGAGCTGGTAGGCCAGCCGGATCCCCTCGGCGCCGTTGGTGGAGCCGGCGGGCTGCAGCGTGGCGATGGCGTCGCGGATGCGGTCCTTCGCGCCGCCGGGGGTGGAGGGCAGCACCAGCCCCGCCGCGCCCGCGTACGCCACGATCGCGACGCGGTCCTGCGGGCGCAGGTTGTCCACCAGCATCCCGAACGCCTCCTTCAGCAGCGGCAGCTTGTTCGGCTCGTCCATCGAGCCGGAGACGTCCACCAGGAAGACCAGGTTCGCCGGGGGGAGGCTGGCCGCGTCCATCCGCCGTCCCTGCAGCCCCACGTGCACCAGCCGGTGCTCCGGGTTCCACGGCGCGGGCGCGACCTCGGTGGTGATGGAGAAGGGCGCGTCGCCGCCCGGGTCGGGATAGTCGTAGTCGAAGTAGTTCACCAGCTCCTCGATGCGCACCGCGTCGGCGGGCGGCATCCGCGCGTCCGCCAGCAGGAAGCGGCGGACGTTGGCGTACGAGGCCGCGTCCACGTCGATGGCGAAGGTGGAGAGCGGGTTCGCGGTCGCGTCCTGGAACTCGTTCTCGGCGATGGGATTGTACCCCTCGCGGCTGGGCTCGCGGCTGGGCTCACTGCCCTCGGGTCCGGCGTAGCCGTCCAGCGACGGAGCGGTCGCCGGCACGGGTGCCTGCATTCCCGCGCTCGAGACGGTGTCGGCGACGGTGGTGCTGTCGCCCGGGTCTTCCTTCTTGCAAGCGCCGAAGACGACGAGGGTACAGACGGCGATGGAGACAGCACGGGGAGCGATGCGCATGCGTGCCTTCCGGTCAGGAGGATGGACGTGGCCTCACGCGCCGCGGCCTGCGACGGCCGGGCATGCACCAGGAGGGGCATCGGGCGTTCCGGTTGACTTCACGCCGGTGCACCCTCGCCAACCCCTTCTCCCGAGCGTAGTTGAGTCCCGTCCGGACCGGTCCGGCGGAGTGCACGGGTGGCGTTCAGTGTACGTCCACTGAACCAGGTCGCGCGTTCATTGAACGGCGAAGTGAAGACACACAACTGGATGGGGCCGTCGTCGCGGGCACCCAGAGCGAAGCCCTGGGTGGGTCGGTAACGGGGCCGGCTGTATCGGGACCGCGGTTATAGATCCTTCGGCCAGCAGGCAACGGCGTTGGCGATGCTCAGGCGGGGCAGGCCTCAGGATGACGTCGGTGGGGGTGGCGAGGGTGGCGAAAGACCCGGGGGTCGGCGCGAAGGCCGCGATCGCAGTCCGCGAAGGCGGACTTTGTGCCGTTGTAGCCCCGGGTTTCCAACCTGGGGTACTTGGTGGACTTCGTGTGGTTGTAGCCCGGGTTTCCAACCTGGTGCATGAACTTCCGGCGGCCTCCACCGCAGCCGTCCCGCCCGCTGTCCCCTGTCCCCTATCCCCTGTTCCCTCTTTGTTTTGACAGGTTGTGGCACGGCGGTTACATTCTCGCGCCCACTCCCGGAACCGGGAGCGGTTTTCACATAGATCTGAACCCGACGTCAACATGGAACTTCGTGAGTTCTTGGCCGAGGAGGCGATCCAGCTCGACCTCAAGGGGGAGAGCAAGGACGAGATCCTCAAGGAGCTCATCGCGCTCCTGGGCGTGGATGAGAAGTCGCAGGGCATCCTCTTCAAGATGCTCAAGCGGCGCGAGAACCTGGGCTCCACCGGGATCGGCAAGAGCATCGCCATCCCGCACTGCCGCTCGCTGGTGGTGAACCGCCTGCGGCTCGCCTTCGGGCGCAAGCCCGGCGGCGTGGACTTCAAGGCGATCGACGACCAGCCCGTGAACTACTTCTTCCTGATCGTGGCGCCTCCGCTGGAGGTGTCGAACCAGTACCTCCCCGTGCTGGGCCGCATCGCGCAGTTCGCCAAGGACGAAGACGTGGCGGGGCGCCTGGCGCAGCTGCAGAACCCGCGCGAGTTCCTCTCCCTGCTCGAGGAGAAGGGGGTCTAGGATGCACCAGAACCTCGAGATCCTGCTGGAGATCCAGGACCTGAAGACGCAGCGGCGCGAGCTGGCCGAGGCGGGCGAGCGCGAGGTCCAGGAACAGGTGTTCGGCCTGAGCGTGGACGACGCGGTGCGCGAGATCGACGCCAAGATCGCCGAGATGGAGGAGACGCTCCCCGCGCCGGTGCTCTCGCGCTACCGCCGCGTGGCCGCCCGCATCCCGCGGGTGGTGGCGCCGGTGATCAAGGGCACCTGCTACGGGTGCTTCGTGGCGGTGCCCACGGCCCAGGCCAGCGACGCCGACCGCAACGCGGAGATCCGTACCTGCCAGAACTGCGGGCGCTTCCTCTACCACGTGGACTGACCCAAGGCTCTTACAGAACATTTGACGCAGAGACGCAGAGGAACCGAGAGAAGCTTTCTCTCGGTTCCTCTGCGTCTCTGCGTCGAATGCTGTTTGGGAGATGGAGGAAACGAAGAAGCCGGCCCGATCGCACCTGATCGAACCGGCTCCTAGAAGGGAAGTGGGAACCTCCCTCGCCGCGGCTGGGTCACGAAGAAGCGGATGTAGTCGCTCTTGCCATCCACCACCAGCTCGCAGTAGTACACGCCGGAGGGGGCCCGCCGGCCGCGCAGGTCGCGGCCGTCCCACTTCGCCACCTTCCTCCCCGGCTCCGTGTAGCGGAGGTTGTTCACCGGCACGTCGCGGCCGCGGGGGTGGGCCACGGCCTTGGGAATTGCTACCAGCTGACGAAAGATGTTCACGATTCGGATGGAGACGACCGGTGCGTCGCCATTCTCGAACAGGCCCTCCTCGAGTGTGAACGGGATGAACGTTCCTGGGTTTGCCGAGTAAGTCTGCTCCAGCCGGAAGCCCTTCTGTGTGACCGTGTGAGACTGGCCGGGGTCCTGCGCCCGCGCGGCGGGTGGTGACAGGAGCCCGTAGATCACCAGGAGGAGGAGCAGAACAGGCGGGGCACGCACCATCACCACCTTCCTCTGTCCATTGCGTTACCGTCCCATTCGCCTCCTGGATCGGTGCGGGATCACACGTACAGGTGTGGGGATCGGCCTGAGTATATCCGTGCGTCGCGCCACGGGTCAAGCAATCGCCGACCCGCTCGCGGTGCGCCACGACGCCGCATCTACCCCGCAGTGGGCGGGATGATTCCTTCGCGCCGCGGCGCCTCGTCCCCCGCCTCCGCCGCGTCGTCGGCGCCGTCGGATGCGTCGCCGCCGGCGCGGGGTTCCGCGTCGCCCACCGCCTGCTCCAGGAAGAGCTCGAGCGAGCGGAAGGGCTTGTCGTGCTGCAGGTGCGTGGCGAGGAAGGCGCGGATCAGCGCCCGGTGCAGCCGGGGGTTCGCCAGCGCGTCGGGGACGGTGCCGTGCACCATGGCGTGCAGCTCGCTCCGCGAGGCGGCGTCGATCAGCCGCCCCGCCGGGCGGCAGCGGGTGCAGGCCACCCCGCCGGCGGTGGTGTCGAAGCGCACCGGCTCGCCCGGCGCCAGCGGCCGCTCGCAGACGATGCAGTGGTCGGTCTGCGGCTCGTAGCCCAGGAGCGAGACCAGCGTCCAGGCGCCGGTGAGCGCCGCCGCCAGCGCCCCGTCTCCGTCCGGCGCGGCGGCGATCGCGTCCCAGGCCCCGGCGAGCGTCTCGTAGAGCTCCGGGTGCGCCTCCTCGGTCCCCACGCGCAGCACCATCTCCGCCAGCAGCGAGGCGCCCGCAAAGCCGGTGAGCGAGCGCCCCAGCCCCTGCCGGCTGCGCACCAGGTCGAAGCCGCTCAGCGTGTGCAGGTCGCGCCCGTAGCGGTGGTAGAAGGTGGCCACGCCCTCGGTGAAGGGCTCCAGCACCCCGCCGTAGCGGCTCTTGGGGCGGAGCGCGCCCTTGGCGATCACCGACGCGAGGCCGTGGTCCCAGGTGTACAGCCGCAGGATCTTGCTCGTCTCGCTGTACGGGAACGCCTGCAGCACCAGCGCCCGCGTGGTGACCAGCGCCACCCCGCCCCCTTACGCCGCCGCGCGGCCCCGCCGGGCGGCCACCACCGCCCCGGCGGCCAGGATTGCCCCCGCCACCCCCAGCGCCGCCCAGCGCGGGTCCACCGGCGGCGGCGCGGGGCCGGCCCAGTCCAGCCCCGCGGTGGCGCCGGCGCGCAGCCCGGTGGCCGCGTAGCGGATGAAGTTCTCCCCCTCCGCCGTGTACGGCACCCCCTGGCCGAGCCCGCGCGCGCGCACGTCGGGCGCGGGCTGGCGCACGTAGACGAAGAGCGTGTCGGTGGCGCGGCCGAAGGTGAGGGGGAAGCGCCGGGTCTTCGGGGAGAGGCGGTAGCGGAAGAAGAAGTCGCGGTCGCCGGGGAGGAGCGCGTCGGTCACCCAGGCCTGGTCGCCCACCCGGGTCAGGCCGGCGTTCGGCGCGCGGGTGCTGTCGGCGCGGTCGGCCTCGCCCGCCTCGAACCCCTCGGCGCCGGGGGGGAGCGCCACGGCGATGCGCGGGCGCGTGTCGGCCACCAGCGTGCGGCGGCCGGCGTTGCGCACGCGCACGATCTCGGCGACCTGCATCGTCCCGTCCATGTCGGGGATCAGGAAGAGGTCGCGCCGGCTCACCCGCACCGAGTCGGCCAGCGTCTCGCTCGAGGTGGTGTCGAAGACGCTGATCGCGTAGCCCTCCGCCGGCTCATCGGGGTGGATCGCCGGACCGAAATAGCGCACCCCGTCGGCCACCGCGGTGGCGAAGAAGACGGTGAAGCCCATCGCGGTGTCGACGGGGGGCACCGGGAGGGTGAAGCGGCCGCCGGCACCCGAGACGGTGCTGTCCACCTGGCCGCGGGAGACGCGGGTGACGCGGTGGAGCTGCACCGCGACCCCCGCCACGCCGTCGCCGTTGCGCAGCACGCGGCCGACGAGCGGGCGCTGGGCCGCCGCCGGCGCCGCCAGGGCGAGGGCGAGGCCGAGAAAAACGAAGGCGAGGCGAGCCGCCGCGGGGCGGGCCGCCTCGCGGATGCGGCGGAAGCGGGTCACGGGTTGAACCGGCCGAGGTCTTCGGGGTTGAGGCGGCGCAGGTACTCCTTGAGCGCCTCGGGGCCGAGCCCCATCGGCGGGGAGAGCCCCCCGCCCTCTCCCTCGCCCTCCGGCGCCTCCGCGTCTCCCGACACCATCTCGAACGAGGCGGCGGTGAGCAGCTCGTCGCCGGCGAAGAGGTCGGCGCGGGTGCGCAGGGCGATGGCGATGGAGTCCGACGGGCGCGCGTCGAGGGTGAAGAGCTCTTCGCCGCGCTGGATCACCAGCTCCGCGAAGTAGGTGTTGTCTTCCACCCGGGTGATCAGCACGCGGGTGACGGTGGCCCCCAGGCCGCGGATGAGCTGCGGGAAGAGGTCGTGGGTGAGCGGGCGGGCGAACTTCATCCCCGCCAGCTCCATGGCGATGGCGCTCGCCTCCGCCGGCCCGATCCAGATGGGGAGCACGCGCTCGCCGCCGTCCTCCTGCAGGATCACGACCGGCGACTTGGTGTTCTGGTCGAGCCCCAGGCTCTGCACCCGTACCTTGATCATCGCTCCGCTGGTGGTGCGAAGTTCCCGCCCGCCCCTTTTCCGGCATACTGCGCCGCGCACCGATTGTTCCACTGCGGGTGACAGGCCGGAGCGCGCCGGGGAAACCACGACGGGTTGGAAACCACGGCGGGTTGGAAACCACGGCGGGTTGGAAACCCGCCGCTGGAACGGCACGAAGTCCGCCTTCGCGGACTCAGCCGCGGCTTCCGGTGGTTATCCCGGCTCCGTCGCTGCCGGGGACGAGGACCCGCAGGCTGTCCCCTGTTCCCTGTTCCCTGTCCCCTTACGCCTTCGCGGCCGTCCGCAGGTCGTCCACCCGCAGCGTCTCCTCCCAGGGGAAGAGCTTCACCGGGGTCCCGTCACCGCCCATCTCCGAAGTCCGCCCGAAGTGGCCGTAGGCGGCGGTGGGGCGGTAGATCGGGGTGCGCAGGCCGAGCGAGTCGATGATCCCGCGCGGGGTGAAGTCGAAGACCTCGCGCAGCGCGTTCTCGATCGCCTCCTCGTCCACCGTGGCGGTGCCGAAGGTGTCCACCCGCACCGAGACCGGCTGCGCCACCCCGATGGCGTAGGCGAGCTGGATCTCGCAGCGCCGCGCCAGCCCGGCGGCCACCACGTGCTTGGCCGCCCAGCGCGCCGCGTACGCCGCCGAGCGGTCCACCTTGGTCGGGTCCTTGCCGCTGAACGCGCCGCCGCCGTGGCGCCCCATCCCGCCGTAGGTGTCGACGATGATCTTGCGCCCGGTGAGCCCCGCGTCGCCGTGCGGCCCGCCGATCACGAAGCGCCCGGTGGGGTTCACGTGGATGATGGAGCTCTGCGGGTCGAAGAGCTCGGCGGGGAGCGAGGGGACGATCACCTGCTCGATCACCGCCGCGCGGATCTCCTCGGCCGTCGCCTCGGGGTCGTGCTGGGTGGAGACGACCACGGTGTCGATGCGCACCGGGCGGTCGTCCTCGTACTCCACCGAGACCTGCGTCTTCCCGTCGGGGCGGAGCCAGGGGAGCTTCCCGCTCTTGCGCACCGCCGCCAGCCGCTCGGCCACGCGGTGCGCCAGCAGGATGGGCGTTGGCATCAGCGCGTCGTTCTCGGCGCTGGCGTAGCCGAACATCATCCCCTGGTCGCCCGCGCCCCCGGTGTCCACCCCCTGCGCGATGTCGGGGCTCTGGCGGTCGATGGTGGTCATCACCGCGCAGGTGTGCCCGTCGATGCCGTACTGCGCGTCGGTGTAGCCGATCCCCTTGAGCGTGCCGCGCACGATCGCCGGGATGTCGACGTAGGTGGAGGTGGTGATCTCGCCGGCGACGACGGCCACGCCGGTGGTCACCAGCGTTTCGCAGGCCACGCGCCCCGTGGGGTCGTCGGCCAGAATCGCGTCGAGCACGGCGTCGGAGATCTGGTCCGCGATCTTGTCGGGGTGCCCCTCCGTGACCGACTCGGAGGTGAAGAGCTGACGGCGGGCCATGGTCTCGGGATTCTTCAGGTGGACGGAAGTAGCGGAACGGCGGGAAGATACCGCGCCCGGCGGGGGGCCGGCAAGCTCGGAACGTGCTTTCGGGGTTCTCTCCGTGCCTCTGCGTCTCGTGCGTTGAGGCGCCGCTACGGGACTGCGTGTACGTGGATCTCCGGCGCCTCACGCACCCCCGAACTTCTCCAGGTCGAGCACGGCGCCCAGCCGCGGCACCAGCGCCTTCAGCACCTCGGCCGAGGTGGGGGCGGCGAGCGCCTCCTGCACCGCCTCCTGCGCATCGGAAAAGCTCACCGAGCGGATCACCTTCTTGATCTCGGCGAGCGAGGCGGGGCCCACCGAGAGCGAGCCGACCCGCATCCCGATCAGCATGAAGGCGGCGACGGGGTTGGCCGCCACCTCGCCGCACACCCCCACCTCGATCCCCGCCTCGAGCCCGGCGCGCGCCACCCGGTCCATCAGCCGCACCACGGCGGGGTGGAAGGGGTCGTACTTGCGCGCCAGCCGCGAGTTGCCGCGGTCCACCGCCAGGGTGTACTGCACCAGGTCGTTGGTGCCGATGGAGAAGAAGTCCACGTGGCGCGCCAGCTCCGCCGCCGTCATCGCGGCCGCCGGGGTCTCGATCATCGCCCCCAGCGAGTAGCGCTCGGGGATCGTGTGCCCCTCGGCGCGCAGCTGCGCCTGGCACTCCTCGATCAGCACCCGCGTCTGCTCCACCTCGCCGATCTCGTTGATCAGCGGGAGCATGATGCGCACGTCGCCGTGCTCCTGGGCCCGGAGCAGCGCGCGCAGCTGGGTGCGGAAGATCTCCGGCTCGTCCAGGCAGACGCGGATCGCCCGCCACCCCAGGAAGGGGTTCTCCTCGGGCGCCATGTGCAGGAAGGCCGGGAACTTGTCGCCCCCCAGGTCGAAGGTGCGGATCACCACCGGGAGCCCCGGGAAGGCCTCGGCCACCTTGCGGTAGGCGCGGTACTGCTCCTCCTCGCCCGGCGCGGTGTTGCGCCCCACCACCAGGAACTCGGTGCGGTAGAGCCCCACCCCGTCGGCGCCGTGGGTGCGCGCGTTGGCCGCCTCGCCGGGGAGGTCGATGTTGCTGCGCAGCGCCACCTCCACCCCGTCGCGGGTGGTGGCGGGCATGTGCGCCAGCAGCACCAGCTCCTGCTCCCACTCGCGGATGGCGAAGTCGCGCTGCCGGTACCCCGCCGTGTCGTCCGGCGAGGGGTCGACGATCACCCGGCCGGTGCGCCCGTCGAGGATCACCTCCTGCCCGTCCCTCACCTGGTCGGAGAGGTCGCCGAGCGACACTACGCAGGGGATGTCGAGCGAGCGGGCCAGGATGGCGCTGTGCGAGGTGCGCGTCCCCTTGTCGGTGGCGATGCCGATGACGTACTCGGGGTCGAGCTGCACCGTGATCGAGGGGGTGAGCTCGCGCGCCACCAGGATCACGTGCTTGTGGTCGCTGCGGGTGGAGATGTCGGGGTCGGAGAGGTCCATCAGCCGCCGGAGCACCCGGCTCTGCACGTCGGCCAGGTCGTTCAGCCGGTCGAGCACCATGGGGTGGCTGCTGTGCGAGAGCGCCGACTCCCACTCCAGCACCCGCCACTCGAAGGCGCGCTCGGCGGAGAGGTGGTTCTCGCGGATGGTGGCCACCGTCCCCTGCACCAGGTCGGCGTCTTCGAGCATCAGCAGCTGCGGCTCGAAGATCTGCGCCTCCACCTCGCCCATGGCGGCGGCGGTGCGCGCCTGCAGCTCGCGGATGCGCCCCTGGGCCCAGGCGCAGGCGTCCAGGAAGCGCTGCACCTCCTCGTCCACGCGGTCGGGGGAGATGGTGGCGGCGTGGGGAACGCGCGGCACCTCCCAGCGCAGCACGCGCGCGGGGGCGATCACGATCCCCGGCGCGGCCGGGATCCCGTCGCGGACCAGGGTCACGGGGTCAGTCCTCTCCGAACCGGTTCTGGACGAGCTGCGCCAGGGCGTCGACCGCCGCCTGCGAGTCGTCGCCGCGCGCGCGGATCTCCACGGTGCTCCCGCACTCGGCGGCGAGCATCATCACCCCCATGATGCTCTTGCCGCTCACCTCCACCTCGTCCTTGCGGATCCATACCTCGCTGCTGAAGCGGTTGGCGAGCTTCACCAGCTCCGCGGCGGGGCGGGCGTGGAGGCCGTACTTGTTCACGATCTGCACTTCGGAGCTGGCTTCCATCGGGTCCGGTGACGGATCAGGTGCGAGCGAGGACGAGCCCCGCGGCGAGTGCCAGGAGCATGGCCGCCGCGGCCGCGGGGCGCACGCGGGGGCCCAGGACGATCCCCAGGAAGGCGGCGGCGGCGCCGGCCGCCCACTCCCAGGGGCGGGTGCCGGGGGCGGCGACGGCGAGCGCGGCGGCGAACCCGGCCAGCGCCGAGCCCACCTTCGCGGCGCGGTCGCCCAGCGCCTGGAAGGGCGCGGAGCGCAGCGTGGCGCCGATCTGCAGCCCGTCGCGCAGCCCCGCCCGCAGCCCCCAGGCGCGCATCCACAGGTGGAGCGCGTTGAACACCAGCAGGAACGCGGCGGCCCCCACCCACCAGGCGGCGCCGGCCAGCACCAGGCCGAGCCCCAGCAGCACCGCCATCGGCCGCCACATCAGCCACACCAGGCGGTCGCCCAGCGTGCCCAGCGAGCCGCGCACCGCGGCCTTGAAGCGCGCCACCATCTCCGGCGGCGCGCCGTCGGCCTCGAGCCGCGCGACGGCGCCCGCGGCCACGGCCGCCAGGTAGGGGTGGCTGTTGAACAGCTCGGTGTGCCGGCCCAGGGCGCGGCGCAGCCCCTCGGGGTCGCCGGCGTGCACTTCTCTTAGCGCGGGGACCAGGATGAACGCCAGACCCGTGCCGATCAGCGTCTGGTAGTTCCAGCTCCCCTGCACCGTGAGCGAGCGCAGCAGCATGCGCCGCCGCACCCCCGGCCCGAGCGCCGTCATCGCAGCCACGCCACCAGCGCGCCGGCCGCGCCGCCCGCCAGGAAGAAGGGGTAGTTCGCCCGCCCGAAGAGCCTGAGCGCCGACGCGATCCCCGCCACCGCCGCCAGCCGCACCACCGTCCCCGGCGCCACGGGGGGGAAGCCGGAGAGGTCCGCGGCGGAGAGGAGCGCGCCCACCCCGATCACCCCCAGCAGCGCCAGCACCGCCCCGCGCGCGAAGTCCAGCGCGATCGGGGTGCCGTGCCGCCGGGCCAGCGCGCCGGGGGTGAGCCCCTCCGGCGGCGCCCCGGCGAAGCGCGCGTTCGCCTGGCGCAGCGCGATCACGCTGCGCCCGCCGATCCACTCCAGCGCCAGCGCGCAGAGCACCGCGATCAGCAGCGTGGCCGAGGCGGCGGCGGGCGGCGCCTGGGCCGCGGCGTAGACGGCGCCCGCCGCCACCGCCGCGGGTCCGCCCTCCGGGTAGCGCGACGCGCCCACCGGGAGCACGGCCAGGTGCAGCGCCTCCAGCACGATCCCGATCGCCATCCCCTGCGCCGGGTGGCCGACCACCACCCCGCCCAGCGCAGCCGCCACGAAGGGGCGCGAGACCATCACCTGCGCCACCGACGTCCCGTCGAGGGCGAGGAGGCCGCCCAGCACGGCGGCGGCGGCGGTCTGCGCGGGGGAGAGCATCACCCTCACCCTCCCGCGAGCTCGTCGAGCGGCACCCGGCGCGAGGCGGGGAGGTCGCGCGCCGCCACGGTGGCGCCCAGCGCGGCGATCTCGTGCAGCGCGGCGCGCTCGTCGGGGCGCAGGTGGAGGTAGGGGAGCACCTGCGCGCGCCCGTCGTCGTGGTGGATCCCGCCCAGGTTCACCTCCTCGCCCGCCAGCGCGCCGCTCTCGGCCATCCGCCGCGCGGTGGCCACGTCGCGCACCAGCACGATGGTGCGCCTGGGGTCTTCCTTCCACCCCGCCAGCTCGCCGCGCGCCGCGTCGACGGTGCGGAACTGCGCCTCGATCTCGGGGGGAACGCCCAGGCAGTAGAGCTCCTGCTCCCAGGGGCTCGCGGCCAGCTCGTCGTCGACCACCACCATGCGGTCGGCGTGCAGGGGGCCGCCCCACCCCACCACCACCTGGCCGTGGATCAGCCGCTCGTCGACCCTAAACAGCACGATCGGCATGCGCCGCAGCCTCCCGGTGGGCGCCCGTGATCCCCGCGCGGCCCTTCTCCACCAGCCGCTCCACCAGCTCCGCCAGCGGCAGCTCGCGGTGGAAGACGAAGTCCAGCAGCATGGAGAGGTTCACCCCGGTCACGATCCCCGTGTCGGGGCGCTGCAGGGCGATGCGGCGCGCGGTGAAGGCGCAGCTCCCGCTCCCCAGGTCGGTGAACATGATCGCCGCCCCCTCGCCGGGGAGGGCGGCGTCGACCCGCGCCTGCAGCGACTCGGGGCCGCACCCCTCGTTGGTGAGCGCCGCCAGCGCCCCCTCGTCCACGCCGGAGATGGCACGCACCGACGAGACCAGCCCCTCCGCCAGCGACGCGTGGGCGAGCACCACCCCGCGGACCGGCTCACTCATAGTCTTCCTCCAGGTAATCCGACGTCCCCGACATGCGGGCCTGCAGCCGCCGGTTGAAGAGCGCGGCCGTGTCGTGCCCGGCGAACTTGAGCAGGTGGTTCATGGCCACCACCTCGCAGACCACGGTGATGTTCTTCCCCGGCACCAGCGGCACGGTGACCTTGGGGATGGGGACCCCCAGGATGTCGATGGTCTTGGGGTCGAGCCCGGTGCGGTCGTACTCGGCCTCGGCGTCCCACACCTCGAGCTGCACCACCACCTCGATGCGCTTCTGCAGGCGGATGGCGCGGATGCCGAAGAGCTGGTGGATGTCGATGATGCCGACGCCGCGGATCTCCATGTGGTGGCGCTGCATCTCGCTCCCGCGCCCCAGCAGCACCTCGTGCCCGCTCCGCGACACGATCACCAGGTCGTCGGCCACCAGCCGGTGCCCGCGCTCCACCAGGTCGAGCACCGCCTCGCTCTTCCCCACCCCACTGGCGCCGATGAAGAGGAGCCCCACCCCATACACGTCGGCGAGCGAGCCGTGCAGCGTGGTGGTGGGGGCGAAGCGCTCCTCCAGGAAGGGCTTGATGCGGGTGTAGAACTCGCTGGTCTTGAGCTGCGAGCGGATCACCGGGGTGCCGGCCTGGTTGGCCGTCTCCACCAGCGGCTCGGGCGCATCCTGCCCCTTGGTGATGAAGATCACCGGCATGTCGAAGGAGAGGAACGCCTCGATGGCGCCGCGGCGGCGCTCCTCGTCGAGCGACACCAGGAAGCTCACCTCGGTCTCGCCCAGCACCTGCACGCGGTCGCTGGGGAAGCGCCCGGTGTAGCCGGTGAGCACCAGCCCGGGGCTGGAGATGTCGGGGTTGTGGAGCTCGCGCGCCAGCCCGCGCCCGTCGGTGAGCAGCTCCAGGGCGAGCGACTCCTTCTTGGTGCGCAGCAGCTCCTCGACCGTCAGCTTCGGCATCGCTTCCTTCTTCAGCGGGACAGCCACAGGATGCGGCGGGGCCGAGGGCTTCGGCAAGGGTCCGGCCATCGCAACGGCAACTGCAGGTTTCACGCAGAGACGCAGAGACGAACAGAGAGAACGGCGTCAGCGCTTCGCGACTTCGGCCAGGTGCGCCTCCGTAAGGTCGGCCGCGCGGTCCCAGGTGAAGCCCTGCGCGAAGCGATGCGCGCCCTCGCCCAGGCGCGCGACCTCGGACGGGTCGGCGGCGAGGCGCTCCAGCGCGGCGGCGAGCGCGGGGACGTCGCCGTGCGGGTAGAGGATGCCGGTCTCCCCGTCGACGACGGACTCGCGCAGGCCGGGGGAGTCGCTGGCGACCGTCGGGGTGCCGCAGGCGGCGGCTTCGACGTTGGTGATCCCCCACCCCTCCTTCGGGGACGGCTGCACCGTCGCCCAGGCGGCGCGCATCAGGTCGCGCTTGCGCGCCTCCGTCACGAATCCCTCGAACGACACCAGGTCGGCGACGCCGAGCGACTCGGCCGCCGCCCGCAGCCGCGGCTCGTCGTCGCCCTTGCCGGCGACGAGGAGGCGGACGGGGCGGCCGCGAGACTTGAGCGCCGCGACCGCCTCGATCGCGTGGTCGATCCGCTTGTACCGCTTCAGCCGGCCGACGGAGAGGAAGGTCGGCTCCGCCGCGCGGGAGACGGACGGATCGGGGCGGAAGAAGTCGACGTCGACGCCGTTGTGGATCACCCGGATGTCCTCGCGCCGCAGCCCGCGGGCCACCAGGTCGTCGCGGGTGCTCTCCGAGACGGCCTGGGCGGGGAGGCCGCGGTAGACGAGGGGGATGGGGCGCTCGAGCAGCCAGGTCGCCGCCGCGAAGGGGACGGAGGCTTCGCGGAAGGCGGTGGAGCCGAAGAGGTGGTGGACGAGGACGACGAGCGGCCGCCTGACCCAGTACGGCGTGAAGAGCGGGACCTTGTTGAGGTCCTCGACCACCACGTCGAAGCGCTCGCGGGCGAGGTGGCGGCGGTAGTAGGGGGCGGCCCGCAGGGTGAAGGAATGGCGGCCGCCGGTGCGGAGGATGCGCATCCCGTCCGCCTCGTCTGCCGCCTGCGCGCCGGGGAAGCCGGAGCAGAGGAGGGTGACCTGGTGTCCGCGCCGCGCCAGCCGGCCGAAGATCTCGTGGAGGTGGACCTCGGCGCCCCCCGCCTGGGGGTTGGCCAGGTCCTGCCAGTTGACGACGAGCAGCTTCACCGCGGGCCGGCCGCGGCCTCCGGCGCCACGCGGCGCATCACCGCGTCGAGCACGCCGTTCACGAAGCGGGGCGACTCGGCGGTGCCGTACTTCTCCGCGAGCTGCACCATCTCGCGGATGGTGATGCGCGGCGGCACGTCGTCCACGAAGAGCATCTCCGCCACGCCCAGGCGCAGCACGTTGCGGTCGATGGCCGCCAGCCGCTCCATCCGCCAGTTGGTGAGCGCGTCGAGCACGATCTTGTCGATGCGCGCGAGGTTGGTGGCGACCAGCCGCACCAGCACCTCCGCGTACGGCCGGTTCGCCGGCGACACGCGCAGCGTGGAGAACAGTGTCTGCAGCACGCGCATCGCGTCTTCCGCCTGCCCTCCGCGCGACTCCCAGGCGTAGAGCCCCTGGAGCGCCCAGCCCCTGGCCTTGCTGCGGCTTCTCAAGAGCGCTTCTCCCCGTCCTTCAGCCTGGCGTAGAGGTCCGCCATCTCCAGCGCGGCGAGCGCGGCGTCCCACCCCTTGTTCCCCGCCTTGGTCCCCGCGCGCTCGATCGCCTGCTCGATGGTCTCGGTGGTGAGCACCCCGAAGATCACCGGCAGGGAGTGCGCCGCCGCCACGGCGGCGGTCCCGCTCGCCGCGTGCCCCGCCACGAAGTCGAAGTGCGGCGTGGCCCCGCGGATCACGCAGCCGAGCGCGATCAGCGCGTCGAAGCGCCCGCTTTCGGCGAGGACGGAGAGGGTGCCCGGGATCTCCCAGGCACCGGGGACCCACACCGCCTCGATGGCGTCGTCGGCCACGCCGTGGCGCAGCAGGCAGTCGCGCGCGCCCGCCAGCAGCGGCCGGGTGATGAAGTCGTTGAAGCGCGCGACGACGATCCCGATCCGCCGCCCCGAGCCGTCGAAGTGTCCGGCGATTTCGATCATCAAAGTGCGAGAGTGCGAAAGTGCGAAAGTGCGGGAGTGCGTATGACTTCCGCGCCTACCTCAGGCCATCGGGCCTTGCCTGCCGAACCGGGAACGCGTCTGCACGGGGTTTCACCTTCGCACTTCCGCACTCCCGCACTTTCGCACGTGCCGTTCACGCCGCCTGCTCGTCGATCGCGGGTCCGTCGGTGGGGAAGACGTGGCCCATCTTGTCGCGCTTGGCGCGCAGGTAGTCGGTGTTGTGCGGGTTCGGCTTCACCCCCAGCGGCACCTGCTCGGTCACCGAGAGGCCGTAGCCGTCGATCCCCACGATCTTCTTGGGGTTGTTGGTGAGGATGCGGATCTTCGAGAGGCCGAGGTCCAGCAGGATCTGCGCGCCGATGCCGTAGTCGCGCAGGTCCGGGCGGAAGCCCAGCTTCTCGTTCGCCTCCACCGTGTCCATCCCCTCGTCCTGCAGCGTGTAGGCGCGCAGCTTGTTCACCAGCCCGATGCCGCGCCCCTCCTGCCGCAGGTAGACGATCGCCCCGCGCCCCTCCGCGTTGATCTTGTGCATGGCCGCGTCGAGCTGCTCGCCGCAGTCGCAGCGCAGCGAGTGGAAGACGTCGCCGGTCAAGCACTCGCTGTGCATCCGCACCAGCACGTCGTCCACGCCCTCGATCTCGCCCTTCACCATCGCCACGTGCTCGTGCTGGTCCACGTCGTTGCGGTAGGCGATGATGCGCCAGTCGCCGTGCGGCGTGGGGATGTTCGCCTCGGCCTCGCGGTGCACCAGGCGCTCGCGCTGCAGCCGGTACGCCACGATCTGCGCCACGGTGATGAACTTCAGCCCGTGCCGCGCCGCGAACTCCTCCAGCTGCGGCCGGCGCGCCATGGTGCCGTCTTCGTTCAGGATCTCGCAGATCACCCCGCCGGGCTTGAGCCCCGCCAGCCGCGACAGGTCCACCGAGGCCTCGGTCTGCCCCACGCGCCGCAGCACGCCGCCCGGCCGCGCGCGCAGCGGGAAGACGTGCCCCGGCCGCCGCAGGTCGCCCGGCGCCGAGTCCTCGTCCATGCAGACGCGGATGGTCGCCGCGCGGTCGGAGGCGCTGATCCCCGTGGTCACCCCGAAGCGCGGCGCGGCGTCGACCGAGATGGTGAACGCCGTCTGCATCAGCTCGGTGTTCACGTCGGTCATCGGGCGCAGGTCGAGCGCGTCGGCGCGCTCCGGCGGCAGCGCCAGGCAGATCAGGCCGCGCCCGTGCGTGGCCATGAAGTTGATCGCGTCGGGCGACACCAGCTCGGCCGCGAGCACGAGGTCGCCCTCGTTCTCGCGGTTCTCGTCGTCCGCCACGATCACCATCTTCCCGTGGCGGATGTCGTCGATGGCGGACTCGACTGTATCGAACGGCATAAGCTGACTTTCGTTCTCGGAAAAGATCACCGAAGAGTGCTGAGTGCTAAGTGCTAAGTGCCAAGTGCTGGGTCGTGGCGTTGCGACTGGCCGGTCGGCTGAGCAGTTGCACTCAGCACTTAGCACTCAGCACTTGGCACTTGGCACTGCCGTTAATACCCCCACCCCCGCGCCACGTGCTCCGCCCCGGCGCCGCCGGCTCCCGGCTGCCCGAGGAGATGCCGCACGTACTTGCCGATGGTGTCGCCCTCCAGGTTCACCGGATCGCCCTCGGCCAGCTCCGCGAGGTTGGTGTGCTCCCAGGTGAAGGGGATGATCGACACCTGGCAGACGCCCGGCCGGGGAAGCTCGTTCACGGTGAGGCTCACGCCGTTCACGGTGATCGAGCCGTGCAGCACGGTGACGGCGGCCACGTCGTCCGGCATGCTGAATTCGATCAGCACCAGCTCCTCTTCGCGCCGGATCGACACCACCTCGCCCAGACCGTCCACGTGCCCCTGCACCACGTGCCCGCCCAGCCGCTGCCCCAGCGCCAGCGCCCGCTCCAGGTTCACCCGCCGCCCCGCGCGGAACCCGCCGAACGTCGTCCGCCCCAGCGTGGTCCCCACCGCCTGCACGGTGAAGGCGCCGTCGGGGAGCGAGGTCACGGTCAGGCAGGCGCCGTCGATCGCCACGCTGTCGCCGAGTGCGAGCCCCTCGCGCACCGTCTCGGCGGCGATGGTGAACACCGCGCCGTTCCCCTCCGCGCGCACCTCCTCGACCGTGCCGACCTCTTCGACGATCCCCGTAAACACCCCTACTCCCGTGCCAGCGTGACCAGCGTGTCGGCGCCGAACGCCGCCGCGGCGATGCGCCGCCAGCGCGCGGCCGCGGCGATCGGCGGGCTCTCCAGCGCGGCGAAGGGGCTGAGCCCCCGCGGCCCCAGGAAGAGGGGCGCGTAGAAGAGATACAGCCGGTCCACCACTCCCGCGCGGAGGAGCGAGCCCGCCAATTCGGCTCCGCCCTCCACGAACATGGACCGAAAACCCGCCTGCCGCAACGTTTCGAGCGTCCGTTCGATGCCTTCCGGGGCGCGGAGGACCCGCACGCCGGCCGCCGCAAGCGCCTCCTCGCGCGCCTCCGGAGCATCGTCGCCGGCGACCACCGTGACCGGCACTTCGCCCGCGGTGCGCGCCAGCTTCGACCCCGGCGGCAGCCGCAGCTCGCGGTCGAACACCACGCGGGCGGGGGGGATGCGGGGGATGACGGGCCCGCGTACGGTGAGCAGCGGATCGTCGGCCAGCGCCGTCCCGATCCCCACCGCCACCGCGTCGAACCCCGCGCGCAGGCGATGCGTCTCGGCGCGGGCCTCCTCGCCCGTGATCCATACCGAGCCGCGGTCCCGGTCCGCGATCTTCGCGTCCGCGGAGAGGGCGAGCTTGAGGGCGATGAACGGCCGCGCATCGCCCGCCGGAGAGTGCGTGTGGAAGAAGACGGCGTTCTGGTCCATCGCCGCGCGCGCCTCCACCCCGCCCGCGGTCTCGATCCCGGCGGCGCGCAGCACCCCGGCGCCGCCCTCGGCCTTCGGATTGGGATCGGAGGCCGCGTAGACCACGCGCGCGACCCCGGCCGCGATCAGCGCCTCGGTGCAGGGCGGCGTCTTCCCGTGGTGCGCGCAGGGCTCCAGCGTGACGTAGGCGGTGGCGCCACGGGCCGCGTCGCCCGCCTGGCGCAGCGCCGCCACCTCGGCGTGGGGACCGCCGTACTCCGCGTGCCACCCCTCGCCGACTGCCTGCCCGTCGCGGACGATCACGCAGCCGACCATCGGGTTGGGCGCGGTGCGGCCCCACCCGCGCGGAGCCAGCTCCAGCGCGCGCCGCATCCACACCGCGTCGTCCGACAGATCCGCGTCGGTCATCCGATCTCCCGTGAACGCGCACGGGCGAGGTCACCCCTCGCCCGCCGCATCACCCAATCTACCGAACCCGTCCAGTCCCCCCAGCACTTAGCACTTAGCACTTAGCACTTAGCACTTAAGCACTTAAGCACTCACAGCTGAATCCGCAGCCCCAGGCTTCCGAAGATGGTCCCATCGCCCGGGTCGTATCCGTGAGCCGCGGGGTCGTAGCCGGTGATGGCGTCGCCGCCGCTCATCCATCCTCCCTCCATCACCAGCGAGCCCACCGGCAGCGCCCAGGCGAGGTCGGCGAAAAGCGACCAGCGCGAATCATCCAGCTTCACGTCCGAGTCGCCCCCGACCGAGGTGGTGAGGTAGCCGAACCCGCCGCGGGTGGAAAAGCGGTTCCACCCCACGCCGCCGAGCAGCCCGACCGGCCCCACCCGCTTGCCGATGGTGAAACGGGAGGAGAGGTCGGTGACCGGGAAGTCGAGGACGGCGCCGTCGTCGCTGTCGCCGTAATGCAGGCGCGAGGTGTGGCGCACCATCGCGGAGAGCGCCACACCCGGCGTGCCGAAGGTCTCGCGCAGCAGGCCGATCCGCGCGCCCGCGCCGACCTCGGTGCCGGTCTTCGACAGCTCGCCCGTGGCGGGGACGAGCCCGGCGTCCAGCAGCAGGTCCACCGACCCGATCCCCGCCGCCGTCCCCGACGCGAACCCGTCGAACAGGCGCGTCACCGTCTCCACCTTCACCACCATGACCATGCTGGTCCGCACGTCCTCGGCGGACGCGCTGGAGCGCAGGTCGGGGAGACGGAGGCGGGCGGCGTTCAGGCGCAGCGTGCCCGTGGTCTTCGGGACGAGGCCGAGCGTGACACCCCGCGTCCCTTCCGTGCCGAGGATCGGGCTCCCGCCCGCCGCCGCGATCCCGACCTGCGGGTACGCCGATGCCAGCGCCTGCCTCGCGGTGAAGTAGATCGGCGGCACCTCGAGCTGCGCGGCCGCGGCGCGCGCGCCCAGCCCGGAGGATGCGAGCGCGAGCGCCGCGATCAGCCGGATCCTCACGCCAGCACCACCTTTCCCTCGCCGGGCACGATCTCCCCCGCGACCCACGCCGTCTCCCCCGCCCCGCGCAGCTCGTCGACCGTCGCCTGCGCGCGGTCCGCGGCGACCACGGCGACCATCCCGATCCCCATGTTGAAGGCGCGGAACATCTCCCGCTCCTCCACGCCGCCCTCGCGCTGGAGCACGCGGAAGAGCGTGGGCACCTGCCAGCTGGAGAGGTCGAAGCGCGCGTCCACGCCGGCGGGGAGCACGCGCGGCACGTTGTCGACCACCCCGCCGCCGGTGATGTGCGCCAGCCCGTGCACCTCGCCGCGCTCCAGCAGCGGCCAGAGCGGCTTCAGGTACGAGCGGTGGACGCGCAGCAGCACGTCGGCCACGCTCGCGTCCTCACCGGGGAAGGCGTCGTCGACCGACAGCCCCATCCGCTCGAACACCACCTTGCGCGCCAGCGAGTAGCCGTTGGTGTGCAGCCCCGACGAGGCCAGGGCGACCACCGCGTCGCCGGCGCGGATGGCGGAGCCGTCGAGCACCCGGTCCTCCTCCACCAGCCCCACGATGGTCCCCGCCAGGTCGTACTCCCCGGGCGCGTAGAAGTCCGGCATCTCCGCCGTCTCGCCGCCCAGCAGCGCGCAGCCGTTCTCGCGGCAGCCGCGCGCGATCCCGCCCACGATCTCCTCCACCACCCCGTCCTCCAGCCGCCCGACGCCCACGTAGTCGAGGAAGAAGAGCGGCCGCGCGCCCTGCACCAGGATGTCGTTGACGCAGTGGTTCACCAGGTCCTCGCCCACCGTGCCGTGGCGCCCCGCCATGAAGGCGACCTTGAGCTTGGTGCCCACGCCGTCGGTGCTGGCGACCAGCACGGGACGCTTGGCGCCCGGCGGGACGCGGTAGAGGCCGCCGAAGGAGCCGAGCTCCGAGAGGGTGTCGGCGGTGGCGGTGGAGCGCACCAGCGCCGCCACCCCCTGCATCGCCCGCGCGGCGGCGTCGATGTCGACGCCCGCCGCCGCGTACGACAGCCCGCCGGAGCCCTCAGACACCGGCGTCCACCGGGAGCTCGAACACGGTCATCTCGCGGAAGGCGCGCACCCGGTCCTCGATCTCCTCGGCCGTCAGGTCCTTGAAGCGCTCGACGGAGAAGCGCTCCACCGCGAAGGAGCCGAGCACCGAGCCGTAGATCACCGCGCGGCGCAGGTCGCCGTCGTCCACGCGCCCGCACTGCGCCAGGTGCCCCATGAACCCGCCCGCGAAGGCGTCGCCCGCGCCGGTGGGGTCGAACACCTCCTCCAGCGGGAAGCCGGGGGCGAAGAACACCGACTGCGGGGTGAAGAGGATGGCCCCGTGCTCGCCCTTCTTGATGATCAGGTAGCGCGGGCCCCGGTCCATGATCCAGCGCGCCGCCCGCGACAGGTTGAAGTCGCCGGAGAGCTGCCGCGCCTCGGCGTCGTTCACCAGCAGCAGGTCCACCCGCTTCAGCAGCTCGAGCAGGCGGTCGCGCTTGATGTCGATCCACAGGTTCATGGTGTCGCACGCCACGAACTTCGGCTGGTGCACCTGGTCGAGCACCCCCAGCTGCAGCTCGGGGTCGATGTTCCCCAGGAACACCCACTCCGCGTCGCGGAACCCCTCGGGGATCTTGGGCTCGAAGTCGGCGAACACCCCCAGCCGCGTCTCCAGCGTCTCGCGCGTGTTCAGGTCGAAGGCGTACACCCCCGACCAGCGGAAGCTCTCCCCATGCGCCTGCTCCAGCCCGGCGAGGTCCACCCCGCGCTCGGCCAGGAAGCCCAGCGCGTCGAGCGGGTAGTCGTCGCCCACCACGCCCACCAGCTGCACCGGCCCGAAGAGGGAGGCGGCGGCGGAGAAGAAGGTGGCGGAGCCGCCCAGCGCGTCGTCCGCGCGGCCGAAAGGCGTCTCGACGGTGTCGAGGGCAACGCTGCCAACGACCAGAATCGACATCGGTTTACCTGGTTAGATATCAGAAGGATTGAAGCTCTCTGCATCGAGCTCGGTCTCGCGCTGCTCCTCGTCGACCGCGGCGTCGCGCTGCATCCGCTCGGGGGCGGTGATGCCGAGCACGGCCAGGCCGTTGCGCAGCACCACCTGCACCGCGCGGGCGAGCACCAGCCGCGCCCGCGAGGTCTCGGCCGGCACCTCGTCGCCGATCACCCGCAGCGCCGCGTCGCGGTTCCCCGCGTGGTACCACGAGTTCACCGCCGCCGCGACCTCTTCCACGTACTCGCAGACGGAGTGCGGGGTGTGGCGCTCCGCGGCGGAGGCGATTTCCTCCGGGAAGCGCAGGAGGAGCTTCACCAGCTCCGCCTCGCTCTCGTGCGCGAGCAGCGACAGGTCGGCCGAGGCGGGGTCGAGCGCGGCCGGGTCCACCTGCGCGCGGCGGAAGATGCTGCTCATCCGCGCGTGCGCGTACTGCACCTTGTAGACGGGGTTCTTGTCCGACTGCTCCAGCGCCAGGTCGATGTCGAACACCAGCTGGGCCTCGGCGCGGCGCATCAGGAAGAAGTAGCGCGCCACGTCCACCCCCACCTCCTCGTACAGCTCGCGCAGCGTCACGTAGCTCCCGGCGCGCTTGCTGAACTTCACCTCCTCGCCGCCGCGCACCGCCAGCACCATCTGGTGCAGCGCGTACTCGGGGTACCCCTCCGGCAGCCCCAGCGCGCGCAGCCCCGCGCGCACGCGGGCCACGGTGCCGTGGTGGTCGGCGCCCTGCACGTTCACCGCGCGGTGGAAGCCGCGCTCCCACTTGGCCAGGTGATAGGCCACGTCGGGGAGGAAGTAGGTGGGGTGGCCGGTGCCCTTCACCATCACCCGGTCCTTGTCGTCGCCGAAGGCGGTGGTGCGCAGCCACACCGCGCCGTCCTTCTCGTAGACGTTCCCCGTCTCGCGCAGCCGGCGGATGGTCTCCTCCACCCGCCCCGTGTCGTAGAGCGACGATTCCAGGAAGAACTCGTCGAAGCGCACCCGGAACCCCTCCAGGTCGCGGTTCTGCTCCGCCCGCAGCCGCGCCACGGCGAAGCGGCGCATCTCGTCGAGCGCCGCGGGCGAGCCGTCGCCCTTCCAGCGCGCGCCGTGCTCCGCCACCAGCTCGCGGGCGATCTCGCGCACGTACTCGCCGTGGTAGCCGTCGGCGGGAAAGTCGCCGTGGCCGCCCAGCTCCTCCTGGTAGCGCGCCCAGACGCTGCGGGCCAGCCGCATGATCTGCTCGCCCGCGTCGTTGTAGTAGAACTCGCGGTGCACGCTCCAGCCGTTCCACGCCAGCAGCTCGGCCACCGCGTCGCCGAGCGCGGCCTGCCGCCCGTGGCCGATGTGGAGCGGCCCGGTGGGATTGGCGGAGACGAACTCCACGTTCACCCGCGTCCCCCCGCCCGCCTCGGAGCGCCCGTAGCGGTCGCCGGCCGCGACGATCCCGGCCAGCCCCCCGGCGAGGTAGTCCTGCGCCAGGCGGAAGTTGATGAACCCGGGCCCGGCGACCTCGACCGAGCTCACCCCCGCCGCGGCCGCGTCGATGCGGCGCGCCAGCTCGTCGGCGATCTGCCGCGGCGGGCGCGCGAGGGGCTTGGCCAGGGTGAGCGCCACGTTGGTGGCCCAGTCGCCGTGGTCGGGGTTGCGCGGGCGCTCGAGGGTCACGGGATGGCCGCCGTCGACCCCCATCTCGCGCAGCACGCGGCCGATCTCGGCCTGCAGCGTCTCCACCGCCATCACTCGGCCTTCGGCGCGGGCTTGCTCTCCGGTTTCGGCGCCGGCTTGCTCTCCGCCGCGGGCTTGGCGTCGCCGCCGGACGCGGGCGCGGAGGGCGTGGAGCCGCCCTTCTCCGCCTCGGCGGCCTTCCTGTAGCCCTCGCCGCGGTAGTCGGTGATGTAGAAGCCGCTCCCCTTGAAGAGGAGCCCCGCGCCGCCGGACAGGCGGCGCTCGGCGGCCGCCCCGCAGCTCGGGCACTCGGCCTCGGGGGGGTCGCTCATCTTCTGGAACTTCTCGAAGTCGGTCCCGCAGGCGGGACAGCGGTATTCGTAGGTCGGCATGGTCGCACGCAAAAGCCCCGGCCAATTCGCTTGCGAATCGGTCGCAAACCCGAGAAACCTAACCGACGGGCGCCGGTGCGGCAACGGAGCCCGGGAACGGGAACGGCGGGTCGCGCGCCGAGCCGCGGAGACGAACGGAGAGGAGGGGTCGGCCTGCGGGGAACGGACGAACGGCGGAAGAGCCCTCAGGCGTTCTGGTCGGCCCACTCCTGCACCAGCGTGCGCAGCTCGGCGAAGAGGAGGCGGCCGGGGTCCAGGCGCAGCTCGCGGGAGAGGATGGGAAGGTCGTACGAGAACTCGCGGTAGCGCTCGCGCATGTGGGCCTCGCCGGGAACCAGCACGCCCGTGTCGCACAGCCACGAGGCGAGCCAGTCGCGCACGGCGGCGATCACGAAGTCGGGCGAGCCGCCGTGCGCCACCACCTCCTGCCCCGCCAGGTCGGAGCAGAACGCCTGGTAGCGGTGGGGCGACTGGTCCAGCACGAGGCAGCGCTTCAGCTTCTGCTGGCGGCCCCCGTACTCCTGCGCACCGAGGAAGAGCCCCAGCTCCAGCGGCATGTTGAAGCGCGGCAGCCCGCTCCCCGCGTCGAGCTCCACGCGCGAGAGGTCGTGGACGCCGTGCCGGCACTCGCGCACGAGCCGCTTGATCTTCGTGATCCGCGCCTCGCCGCTGTCCTGCGCCTCGAGCGCGCAGCGCGGCACGAACCCGCAATCCTGCACCGTGAACACCAGCGCGCGGAAGAGGCGCCGGTACTCCCCGTCGAAGGGACAGTTGATGAAGACGCTGGAATCGTAGGGCGCGGGCGTTGAAAGGCCCCGGCGGGTCACCACCGGGGCCTTCTGGGCGTGGACCGGGTCGCGGCTCACCGCCCCTCGCCTTCCTCATCCTCGGCGCGAAGCGCCTCGGGAGCGCTCCGGGACCGGCCGTAGGGGGTGATGGGCCGCTCGCGGGCGACCAGCACGCCCGCGCCCGGGCGCGTGGGGTAGCCCGGGAGCGCCGCCGCCGCGCGCTTCCGGTCGCGCAGGCGGATCACCGCCTCGCGCACGCGCTCGCGGTCGAGGCCGCCGGTATCGCCGGTCCTCTTGATGGTTCGGAAAGGCATCGCTCTCTCCCCCGTTGAGGTTGATCCATCTTATTCATCTGGACACCTCGCGTCAAGGGCCTTCACGCACCCCAAACCGTTCATTTGCTTCGATATTCGCTTCGCTCCAGCTGGGCGCGGAATGCAACGCCGTCCAGATCGACGGCGCGTCGCCTGCCTCGATCAGGGCGCGGATGGACCGGATGCGGGCTTCCAGGGCGGCGAGCCCTTCCACCACGCGAGGGGCGTTGTCGAGGAGGATGTCGGCCCAGAGGGAGGGAGAGCTGGCGGCCAGGCGGGTGACGTCGCGCCCGCCCGGGCCCAGGTCGGCGCGACGGAAGCCCTGCGCCGCCAGCGTCGCCGCGAGCGCCGAGGAGACCACCTGCGGCAGGTGGCTGATCCAGGCGAGCCGCCGGTCGTGCTCGGCGGCCGGGAGCTCCACCGGCACGCCCCCGATCGCGCTCCAGAGCTCCCGCGCGAGCGCCACCGCGCCCGGCGACGACTGCTCCGTCGGACAGAGGTAGACGGTCGCGTCGGAGAAGAGGCCGGTCCTCGACGCCTCCCAGCCGGAGCGGTGGTCGCCCGCCAGCGGATGGCCGCCCACGAAGCGTTCCGCGATTCCCAGCCGCTCCGCCGCGGCGACGATCGAGCCCTTGGTGCTGCCGCAATCGGTCACCAGCCTGATGCCGCCGAGGCGCGGGATCGCGGCTTCCAGCACGGCCGCGGCGGCGCCGACGGGGACGGCCAGCAGGAGCACGTCGGCTGCTTCGAGCCCCTCCAGCCCCGGCCCGAGCGCGGCGGAGACGATTCCCTCCCCCAGCGCGGCGGCCACCGCGGCGGGGTCGCGGTCCCAGCCGAGCACCCGCACGCCCGCCGCCGCCAGGTCGCGCGCCACCGACCCGCCAATCAGCCCCAGGCCGGCGACCGCGACGGTGTCGAATCCCGTCACTCACCCTCCAGCTGGGCGCGCCGCGAGAGCCCGATGAGGTGCCAGAAGATGTAGCGCACGTCCTCGTCGCCCACGCCGGCCTCGCGGGCGAGCTCGCCGGCGCGGCGCACCACCGCCGCCTCGCGCGCGGGGTCCAGGGTGGGCATCCCCAGCGTGCGCTTGACCGCCCCCACCTCGCGCGCGAGGTGCACGCGCTCGCCGATCAGGCCGATGATCTCGCGATCTACCTGCTCGATCCGTTCGCGGATGGCCCGCAGGCGCTCGCCCGCCGGCGCGGCGGCGGCGTCAGGGGCGCTCACGCGGCCTCCCGCAGCCCCGCGGGGGGCTCGGCCAGCTCGCGCCCCGCCGCGTGGGCGAAGGGGCGCAGCGCGCGCATGAAGGCGGCGAACGCATCCAGGGTGAGCGACTGGTCGCCGTCGGAGAGCGCCCGCTGGGGGTCGGGGTGGATCTCCACCATCAGCCCGTCGGCGCCCGCGGCGATCGCGGCGAAGGAGAGCGGCGCCACCAGCGAGGCCCGTCCCCCGGCGTGGCTCGGGTCCACCAGCACGGGAAGGTGCGTCTCGGCCTTGAGCACCGGGATCGCGGCGACGTCGAGGGTGTTGCGGGTGGCCGTCTCGAAGGTGCGGATCCCGCGCTCGCAGAGGATCACGTCGTGGTTGCCGTGCGACATGATGTACTCGGCCGCCATCAGCAGCTCCTGGATGGTGGCGGAGAGGCCGCGCTTCAGCAGCACGGGGCGCTGCACCCGGCCCAGCTCGGAGAGGAGCGAGAAGTTCTGCATGTTGCGCGCGCCCACCTGCAGCACGTCGGCGTGCTCCGCCACCAGCTCCACCTGGCGCGTGTCCATCACCTCCGTCACGATCGGCAGCCCCGTCTCGGCGCGCACCTCGGCCAGCATGCGCAGCCCGGCCTCGCCCAGCCCCTGGAAGGCGTAGGGCGAGCTGCGCGGCTTGAAGGCGCCGCCGCGCAGCAGCCCCGCGCCCGCGCCGCGCACGGCGGCCGCGGTCTGGCGCAGCATGTCGCGCCCCTCCACCGAGCAGGGGCCGGCGATCACGGCCAGGGCCCGCCCCCCGATGCTGGTGGCCTTGCGGTCGCCCACCTTGACCACGGTGGGGCCGGCGGCGAACTCGCGCCACGCCAGCTTGTACGGCTTCATCACGGGGGTGATGGACTCGACGCCGGAAAGCGAAAGCAGCGCCGCCTCCTGCAGCAGCGCCTCGTCGCCGATACAGCCGATGATCGTGCGCGCCTCGCCCCGCGAGAGGTGCGTGCGCAGCCCCAGCGTCTCGATGTGCTCGCGGATCTGGTCCAGCTCGGCGTCGCTGACGTGCGGACGGGTGATGATGATCATGGTGCGTCCCCTGGGTGTTGGCGCGGAGGGCAAAACGAGAGGGCCCCCGCGCGTGTGGCGGGAGCCCTCTGCCTTCGTCCTTCCCGCTGCTGCCGTCAGCCGCGAACGACGAAACCCGGACTCCCGTTGGGCGGTCCGTAGGTATAGTACGAGGCGGCAAAGGCACCAGCGGCGATGGTCATGGTCGAACGCTAACCAGGGGCCACCATCTACGCAACCCTTTCAGCAAAAGAATGTCGGGATACGAAACTATCCGGCCGATCCGTTGGTATTTCACCATGGGCGGGACACTCTTCCTGCCCGCCCGCAGCATCTCCTTCCCATCTCCTGCCCGGAGCGAACCATGAAGAAGCTCGCCCTGCACCTCGACGACCTCACGGTGACCTCGTTCGAGACCAGCCCCGCCCCGACCGGGCGCGGCACCGTCCACGGCAACGGCCAGACGAACGGCAACAGCTGCCCGGCCACCTGCCCCTTCAGCTGCGCCGGCACCTGCGACATCAGCTGCGACCCGAGCTGCATCTCGACCTGCCCCATGGCCCCGTGCAACTTCAGCGACGAGGGGCCGTCGGTCTGTTCGATCTGTTGAGCGCGGATCCGGTCCGACGCGCGAAGGGTCTCCCCCGCGGGAGGTCCTTCGCGTTCCCGCGCCAGCGGTGGCCGCTCGGGGCTGCCGCCGCAGCCGCGTGGATGTTGCATCTCCCGCCCCGGTCACGGTTCGGGACTGGGACGGCAACGACGGAGGCGGACGATGGAGAGGCTGAGCGACAAGGGGCTGGACCTGCTGTTCCGCGAGGCGCGCACGCACAACGCCTGGCTGGACCGGCCCCTGGGCGACGACACGCTGCGCGAGCTGTACGACCTGGCGAAGTGGGGACCGACGGCGGCGAACGCGAGCCCGGCGCGCTTCGTCTTCCTGCGCTCGCGCGAGGCGAAGGAGCGGCTGCGGCCGGCGCTCGCCCCCGGCAACGTCGACAAGACCATGGCCGCGCCGGTGACGGTGATCGTCGCCTACGATCTGCTCTTCTACCACAAGCTGGCCAAGCTCTTCCCCCACAACCCCGGGATGGGGCAGCTCTATGCCAGCAACCCGCAACTCGTGGAGACCACCGCGCGGCGCAACTCGTCGCTGCAGGGCGCCTACCTGATCCTGGCGGCGCGCGGCCTGGGGCTGGACTGCGGGCCGATGTCGGGGTTCGACAACGCGCGGCTGGACGAGGAGTTCTTCGGCGCGGGGAAGGAGTGCGAGGGGTGCGACCAGGAGTTCTTCCCCAAGGGCCACGTGAAGTCGAACTTCCTGGTGAACCTGGGCTACGGCGACCCGTCGGGTCTGCTGCCGCGCCTCCCGCGCCTGGACTTCGCGGAGGCCTGCACGCTGATGTGACCCCGGCCGGGGCGACCGGGGTGGATACAATGCGAAGGAGGCCGCGGAGAACCAGAAGGGAGCTGCGACGGCTTCACTGCTTCCACTTGATGCCGCACCCGATGCTGGCTTTTTGATCCGGGCTGGGCGCCTCGCCAGCCAGCAGCGCGTCCACGGCGGCGCGCAGGTCGGACCCCGTCACCGGCAGCGGGTTGTTGGGTCGCGAGGCGTCGAACTGGCCGCGGTAGGCGAGCTCGCCCTGAGCGTCGAACACGAAGAAATCCGGGGTACAGGCCGCATCGAAGTCGCGCGCGGCGCTCTGCGCCTCGTCGTACAGATAGGGGAAGGTGAAGCCGTGACGCCTGGCCTCCTCTGCCATCGGCCCGGGACCGTCCTGCGGGTGGGTGGAGGCGTCGTTCGAGGAAATGGCCACGAAGGGCACGTTCTTCTCCTGGCAGTAGCGGCCGAACTCCACGAGCCCGGCGCGTATGTGCACCACGAATGGGCAATGGTTGCAGATGAACGCCACCACGGACGGGCCGCGGCCACGCAGGTAGGCATCGCTGATCGTTTCGCCCGAGCGCGTGTCCGGTAGCTCGAAGCTGGGGAGAGCAGTGCCGAGCTGTCTCATCGTGGAGGAGGCCGCCATGCGTCACCTGGTGCGTGAGTTGTGAGAGAAGGGCCTCGGCAGCGAGCTCCGCTCCGCAAAACGGGGCCGCTGATGCCCTGGGTGGCGCGTAAGGAACGCTTTCGGACAAAATAACCGCACCGACACACGAGCGCCACAAGTTCTGCGAAGCAGCCGCGAACGCGCAGGAAGACCTCACGCAAAGACGCAGAATCGCTCGATTCCGCGCCGGACCCGGCGTTCCCAGGTGCCGAACAGGGGTCGGTGTGCGGTCCCGGGAATGGTCATCCCATCCGCTTCGAGCTGCCTCGGCAGATCTCCGTACCCCTTCTGCCTCCAGCGTATGCCGGATCGAGTCCTGAATCGGTCATGGCTGAATGCACCGGCTGGTACGTGCCCCGCACCTCGCGCAGCGCGTCGCTTCACCTTGAACCAACTACGTCATCAGGGTGGGTGACGGGACCCTCGACGAAGAGCCGCCTGAGCCAAGAGACGAAGCCGACCGCATGCGGAGCGTCGGAATCCAGCAGCCGCCGTTCGACGGCGGGGCCGAGCCGCAACCCGGGCTCATTCTGCCACGCCAGCCAGGTATACACATGCGCCTTCGTGCGGTGGATCGCCCTGAACCTACGAAGGTCGTCCGGGATCTGATCCACCACGGTGCCAGCATGCTCCCACAGGCGATCGCCCACAGGAACGAGGTCACGCACGAAATCTTCCAGCCGCCCCGGATCCTGGTTGTCCGGCATCACCCAGACCCCGACCGTAGAGACGCTGCGCTCGGGCCGGTGTAGCACGAGTCCGTCGCCAGGCAGCTTCTTCGGAACTGGGCGATAGCCTCGCACAACGAGAGCCTGATAAAACCCCGGCCAGCGCGTTTCGAGAGACTCGTCGGCATCGACGACCACGCCCAGTCGCTGCACTTCTGACCCGACCAGAAAACCAGTGAACGCCTCCCGCACATTGGAAAGACCGAACCGGACATCGATCTCGAAGGGCTGGTCTTCAGGATAATGCCGTTTCCACAGATTCGTAATGACCCCGGAATCACTCGTACCTTCTACCAGGAGTACGTTCCGCGCCAACGCCATCAGCGCACCTCGATGTGCTGGCGAGTGATGACGGCGAGATCGGCCTCGTCAAGATCCACTGTGCGCAGGGAATCGTCCCGTTTCCGCTCCAGCCGGTGGAGCATCCCGTCCACCTCCGCAGAATCGTTCGAAGCGGCGGCAAACGCCTGAATGCAGTCCCAGCTATGCGTTGTCGCGAACACCTGCACTTGGAGGTCGCGGGCAAGTGCGAAGATCGCGCGCCAGACTTCTTCCTGCACACTGTAGTGCAGCCCGTTCTCGAACTCGTCGATGAGCAGAAATCCTTCACGCGCGTTCACCATCGCCAGGGAAATGCTCAAAAGGCGGTTCACCCCATCCCCCATGTTCCTCAGAGGAACAGGCCGCGGGCTATCCTCGAGCTTCGCTACCGGCACGCGCCTGCGGCCACCTTCGATTATGAACGAGAGTCCCCGCAGCCCCGGAACGATGATCCTGAGGGCTTCGAGGACCGGGCGTTCCCACTCCGTCAGGGTGACTCGGTCCCATAACGTGCCGAGCCTGCCCTCGTCTATACCGGACGGCGGGACGAAGACGGCGAAGGAAACCTGGTTTTCGATGTACGGACGCGGCTGCAGTGCCAGGGTATCAACCCCTACTTCGGTGTGTTCGTCGCCGTACCCGATCACGAGCGCAGGAAAACCCGCAGACACTCTCCGCGGGGAATCGTCCTGATCGCTGGTTCCGCGCGATTTTAGCTGCACGGTCAGGGTCGGCCCTTCACCTGTTTCAGGGCCGACCTGCAGGGCCAGGCCATCCGTCCTCGACAAGCCACCATGGAAAAGCGACTGCACTGCCTCGACCAGGATCCCCCACTCCTCGAGACTGTCTCCGGGAGTCGGTGACAATACGTTGCCGCGTACCTGCAGGATGTCGCGGAACGCCTGTGGGATGCCCCGTGCTGCGTACAACCGTAGCGCTTCGAGCAGAGAGGTTTTCCCGACGTTGTTCGCTCCCACGAACAGGTTGACCCGGCCGAGCGACTCGATGCGGAGCGATCGGATCGCGCGTACGCCCTCCACGCGCAAGCTCGGAAGGAACAGCCCCTCGGAATCGTTCATCGACGGCAGCCCTGGCTGTTGATGTATCGTTCACGCCGGCCGGTACGTGCCCCACACTTCACGCAGCGCGTCGCTGATCTCGCCGAGGGTGGCCATCGCCTTCACCGCGTCGACGATGTGGGGCATCAGGTTGTCGGCGCCGCGCGCCGCGGTGCGGATCGCCTCCAGCCGCGCTGCGACCTCTGCGGCGTCGCGGGTGCGGCGGACCTCGGCGAGCTGCGCCTTCTGCGACGCCTCGAGCGCGGTGAAGTCGGGCTGGGCGAGGTCGACGGGCTCCTCCTCGGCGGCCTGGAAGCGGTTCACGCCCACCACCACCCTGTCGCCGCGCTCCACCGCGAGCTGGTGCTCGTACGCGGCGCGGTGGATCTCCTCCTGCATGAAGGCGATGGCCTCGGCCGCGCCGCCCATCTCCTCGATCTTCTCCAGGTACTCGCGCGCCTTCTCCTCCACCGCGGTGGTGAGCGACTCCACGTAGTACGAGCCGGCCAGCGGGTCCACCGTGTCGCCGGCGCCGCTCTCGTAGGCCAGCACCTGCTGCGTGCGCAGCGCCAGCGTGGCCGCCTGCGCGGTGGGAAGCGAGAGCGCCTCGTCGTAGCCGTTGGTGTGCAGGCTCTGCGTGCCTCCCAGCACCGCGGCGAGCGCCTGCACGGTCACGCGCACCACGTTGTTCAGCGGCTGCTGCGCCTGCAGCGTCACCCCGCCCGTCTGCGTGTGGAAGCGCAGCCTGGCCGCGTCGTCGCCGGCGCCGAAGCGCTCGCGCATCAGGCGCGCCCAGAGGCGGCGGGCGGCGCGGAACTTGGCGACCTCTTCGAACAGGTCGTTGTGGCTGGCGAAGAAGAACGAGAGCCGCGGCGCGAAGCGGTTCACGTCGAGCCCCGCCGCGAGCGCGCGGCGCACGTACTCGAGCCCGTCGGCAAAGGTGAAGGCGATCTCCTGCGCCGCGGTCGCCCCCGCCTCGCGGATGTGGTAGCCGGAGATGGAGATGGTGTTCCAGCGCGGCACCTCGGCGTCGCAGAAGGCGAAGATGTCGGTGATCAGCCGCAGGCTCGGCTCCACGGGATAGACGTACGTCCCGCGGGCGATGTACTCCTTGAGGATGTCGTTCTGGATCGTCCCGCTGATCTTCGCGCGCGGGATCCCGCGCTCGTCGGCCACGGCGATGTAGAAGGCCAGGAGGATGGCCGCCGTGGCGTTGATCGTCATCGACGTGCTGACCTTGTCGAGCGGGATGCCGTCGAGCAGCCTGCGCATGTCGGCGAGCGAGTCGATCGCCACGCCCACGCGGCCCACCTCGCCGGCGGCCATGCCCGCATCGGAGTCGTACCCCATCTGCGTGGGCAGGTCGAAGGCGGTGGAGAGGCCCGTCTGGCCGGCTTCGAGGAGGAGCTTGAAGCGCCGGTTGGTCTCCTCGGCCGTGCCGAAGCCCGCGTACTGGCGCATGGTCCAGAAGCGCCCGCGGTACATCGTCGGCTGGATGCCGCGCGTGAACGGGTACTCGCCCGGGTACCCCAGGTCGCGCACGTAGTCGAGCGCGGCGAGGTCTTCCGGCGTGTACAGCCGGTCGACGGGGACGCCGCTGGTGGAGGCGAACGCCTCGCGCCGCTCCGGGTGCTTCGCCAGCACCGGCGCCACCGCGCGCGCCTCCCACGCCTGCTTGCCGTCCGCCGCGGCCCCGGTGCTGCCGGAGTCCTCGCCGATGTTCGCCGCCGCCAGGGTATCGCTCATCACAGGTGCGAAAGTACGAGAGTGCGAAAGTGCGGAACCGCGACCGGGCGGCAAAGATAACGCTGACGGATGCGCGCGGCATCCGCGGAGGGGGCGAAGGTTGACGGATGGCGTTGACAGGGGGATGCGGAGGGGGACAGGATCACCGGCGCTCCGTTGCGCACTGTCACGCACCGGGCTGGAAACCCGGGCTGCAACGACACGAGCACCGGGTTGAAGAAATCCGGGCGCCCGGGCTACAGCGACACGCGCACCGGATTAAAAATCCGGGCATCCGGGCTACAACAACACGAAGTCCGCCTTCGCGGACTGCATTCTTCACCCTCCCTCGACTCCTCGGCTGAATGGCCGCGACGAACAAACGCGAGACGGCGCTGCTGGCAGCGCTGACGGCCGCGATCACCGTGATGGCGGTTGCGGGGGTGTTTCTCGGCGTTTCCAGGCCGCTGGAGGGGGTGAGCGTGGTGACCGGCGCCGTGTGCGTGTGGCTCACGGTGCGCGAGAACGTCTGGAACTTTCCTGTCAGCCTGGCGAACGTCGCCACCTTCTGCGTCGTCTTCTTCGCCGCGCGCCTCTTCGCCGACGCCGGGCTGCAGGTCGTCTACTTCATCCTCACGGTGGCCGGATGGTACCTCTGGCTGTACGGCGGCGAGCAGAGGACGGCGTTGCGCGTGTCGCGGGTGGGCAGCCGCGAGGCGGCATGGGTCGCCGGCGCGGGTGCCGCGCTCACCCTCGCGCTCTGGCTCACCCTGCGCCACGTGGGCGGCAGCGCGTCGTTCTTCGACGCGCTCACCACCAGCATCTCCCTCTGCGCGCAGTGGCTGCTGAACCGCAAGTACGTGGAGAACTGGTACGCCTGGATCGCCGCGGACCTGGTCTACGTCCCCCTCTACACCTACAAGGGGCTCTACCTGACGGCCGGGCTGTACGCGGTGTTCCTGGTGATGGCGACGCTGGGGCTGCTCCGCTGGCGCGCGACCTGGCGGACGGGGGGCGAGCCGGCACCGCGCCCGGCGCCGGGCCCGGTGGAGGAGGCGGCGTGACGCTCGGGTTCGTGGTCGGCAAGTTCTACCCGCCGCATCGCGGGCACCGGCACCTGATCGAGACCGCGCGCCGCGGCTGCGACCGGCTGGTGGTGCTCCTTCCGCACCACGCCTCGCAGAAGATCCCGGGCGAGCTGCGGCGCGACTGGCTGCGGGAGATCCATCCCGACTGCGAAGTGCTGCTGGTGCCCGACGAGCTGGGAGACGACGGGGAGGCGTGGGCGCGCTTCACCGTCGAGCTGCTGGGGCGCGCGCCGGACGTGGTGTTCAGCAGCGAGGACTACGGGCCGAGCTTCGCCGCCCACATGGGCTCCCGGCACGTGATGGTGGACCGCGACCGCGCCGCGTTCCCCGTCTCGGGCACGCAGGTGCGGTCGTCTCCGCTCGATCACCTGGCGTGGCTGGAGCCGTGCGTGCGCGCGTACTTCGTGCGGCGCGTGGTGCTGATCGGCGCCGAATCCACGGGAAAGACCACGCTCGCGCAGGCGCTGGCGGAGCGGTACGAGACCGTGTGGGTCCCCGAGTTCGGCCGCGAGTACTGGGAGCGCAAGGTGGCCGGCCTGGCGATGGACGGCCCGCTCCCCGCATGGTCCAGCGACGAGTTCCGCATCATCGCCGCCGAGCAGCAGCGCCGCGAAGACGAGGCCGCGCGCCGGGCGAACCGCGTGCTGCTGTGCGACACCAACGCCTTCGCGACTGGCACCTGGCACGAGCGCTACCTCGGCCACCGCGACGCGGCAGTGGACGCGATCGGGATGCGCGACCGCGTGGACCTCTACCTCCTCACCGAGCCCGACTTCCCCTTCGTGCAGGACGGCTGGCGCGACGGCGAGTCCATCCGCGACTGGATGCACGCGCGCTTCGCGGAGCAGCTCGATGCGTCGCCCACGCCCGTGGTGCGCCTGCGCGGCCCGTTCGACGATCGCATCGCCCAGGCGAGCGCCGCCATCGACGCGCTCCTCGCCCAGCCGTACGACCTCTGATACCGGTAAACAGCGCCTCACGCAGAGGCGCAGAGTCATAGAGAGCTAGCGGATCGTGATTCGAAATCGCGCCGAATCAGCCGGCGGCCTGGTCTCCCACGGGCGCTTGTAGACGACCGCGACCACGCCGTTGCCAGGACCTTCCGTGCGGAAGATCCAGCGCTCGGTGCCACCGGCGCCGTTCCGGCCCTGGTTGCGGCGGGGGATGGCGTAGTGCTTCGCGACCAGGCGAAGCGGGCCCAGCGCGGCGGAATCCATCAGCACCCACTCGTACCCCGTGCTGTGGTTGGACTTCAGGTCCAGCTCGAACTCGCTGCCGGCGCGCACCTCGATCGGCTTGGCGGGATCGTCGAAGCTAGGGCGGTGGTGACAGGCGGCCGTGGCTGCGGCGGCGAGGAGAAGTGCAGCGAAAGGAAGGCGGCGCATCGTGAACCCCGCGTGAGAGGGTGTGTGCGAGCAGCTTCGTCCTGTTTTAACGCGTGAGCAGCCCCGCATCTAGCACGAGCCCAGAGCCGGTGAGGAACCGCGCGCGGTCGCTGGCGAGGTAGAGGACGGCCTCGGCGACGTCCTCGGGCTCGATCCAGGGGACGGGGAGGAGGTTGCCGGCGGAGGCCTCGGCGATCTCCTCCACCGTCTTCCCCTCCAGCTCGGCGAGGCCGTCGTTCATCGGCGTGTTGACGCCCGTCGGGTGGATCGACACCACGCGGATGCCGTGCGGCGCCAGCTCGATCGCCCAGCTCTTCGTGAGCCCGACGAGGCCGTGCTTGCTGGCGGCATAGTGGCTCAGCCGGTTCATCCCGCGCATGCCGGCCACGGAGGAGTTGTTGATGATCACGCCGGACTTCTGGCGGATCATCACCGGGATGATGCGGCGCGCCACCATCCAGGGGCCCTTCAGGTTGATGTCGAGCATCGCGTCCCACTCGGCCTCGGTGAGCTCGTGGGCCAGGCCGTACGCGCAGATCCCCGCGTTGTTGAAGAGGATGTCGATGCGTCCGAAGCGCTCCACGGTGGCGTCGACGGCGCGGGTGATCGCCTCGTCGTCGCGCACGTCGCCGGCGAAGGCGAGCGCGGCGGCGCCCGCAGCCTCGCACTCGTCCACCAGCGAGTCGAGGTCGGCGCCGGTGCCCATCCCGTAGCCCGGGTACGCCAGCGGGCGCGCCACGTCGAACGCGGCGACGGAGGCGCCCGCCTTCGCCAGGGCGAGCGCGGTGGCGCGGCCCTGCCCGTGCGCGGCGCCGGTCACGAAGGCCACGCGGCCACTGAGCTCACCCATGTGCGTCGGTCCCCTGCGCCGCGGCGGCCGCGGGCTGTTTGCGGTAAGGTTGGAGATAGTCGTCCAGCGGCACCTGGAGGACGTTGTTGATCACGTTCGTCGCCACCATCAGCGCCCCGAAGGCCGTCAGCGCCACCATCTGCTCGTCGGTGAAGTGCGCCGCCACGCTGCCGTACAGCGCGTCGGGGACGCGGTGCGGCGTCTGCGCCAGCGTCCGCGCGAACGCCACCACGGCCACCTCGCGCTCGTCCATCGCCAGCGCGTCGGGGTCTTCGCCGCTGTCGACGAGGATGCGGCGGAAGAAGGTGGAGCAGATCAGGCAGTCCGTCTCGGAGGAGACGGCGTGGGCGAAGAGGGTGGTCAGCCGCTCGCCCAGGAAGGGCTGCACGGTGTCGCGCAGCCGGTACCAGGTCATCAGCGCGTCGAACGCCGGCACCGAGTGCAGCAGCGTGCGCTTCATGTTGGTGATGCGGGCCGTGCGCAGGTGGTCGTCGTGCGCGGCGCGCGCGGCGGCGGGCATGTCGCCGTAGTCGAGCGGGGCGATCCGGGGCATTCGCGGCTCGCGGGGAGATGGGGACGAACGGCCGAGGGTGGAATGTAGAGCGCCGGTGCCGCCGGGGGGAAGCGGGTGGAGGATGGGCGCTGCCCGAACGCGGGACGCCGGCGGATGCGGGGTGCATCCGCCGGCGTCTTCGACTCTCCGGATGATCAGGCGCTTCTCAGGCTGGGCGCGTGGCAGGTCGCCCACCATCCGGCGGCACCATGCACCGCCGTTGCGCGCCCGGGCGTGCTCGCGCCGGCGGCTTCGGCCGGATCCGCGAACTTCGGCCAGAGGCCGTAGAACGCCGTGTGCGGCTCCACCGCGCCGGGGCCAGGGTCGCCGTCGGCCATCGTCAGCCCAGCTCCTCGACCTCGCGGGTGGCCCGCGCGATGATCTCGGAGACCTTCTTCGCCCACTCCTCGTCGCCCTGGTGGCGCATCCCGGCGCGGAACGCCGTGCGGCCGAGGCCGCCGAAAGCGCCCGCCAGCCCCGCCATCGTCGACCCGAACACGAAGGCGCCGACCTCGTCCACCCGGCCGAAGATGTCGTCGACCACGCTGCGGTTGTCGTCCAGGTACTTGCGGCCCGTGTCGGTGATCTCGAACACCTTGCGGTTCCCCTCCTCCGTCACGGCGCGGGCGTAGCCCATGTCCTCGAGCAGGGAGAGCGTGGGGTACACCGTTCCCGGGCTGGGCGAGTACGCCCCGCCGAAGCGGTCCTCCAGCTCCTTGATGATCTCGTAGCCATGGCGCGGCTTCTCGGCGAGGAGGCTGAGCACCACGAACTTCAGGTCGCCGTGGCCGAACATCCGCCCCCGCCCCGCTCCCCCGCCCCACTGCCCGCCTGGCCCGCCCGGGCCGCCCCACATCCCCGGCCCGAACGCGAACCCTGCGAAGCCCCGCCGTCCGCGCGGCCCGCACTCCCGCGGCCCGCAGTGATGGAATCCACCGAACATCGCTCCCTCCCGGTTGCCCGTGGAACGCAGAAACATCGACTGGTCGAGATATAACGTGAGATATATCGCAAGTCAAGATATATCTTACGTACTATCTAAATCCCTCTCTGTGTCTCTGCATCTCTGTGCGAGATCTTCTCAGCCGGCCCGCGAACGCGCGTAGAGGGCATACGCGACCAGCCCCAGCGAGAGGCCGATCTCCGCGCCGATCGCCGCGCGCCCGAGCCGCACGAAGAGCTCGGTTGCAACCAGGGCATTGGCTACAGCGACCGCGAGCGACACGCCGGCGACGAAGAGCGCCGCCCCGACCAGGCGCCTCGCCTGCCCCGGCGCGAAGGCGCGTCCTTCCGCGGGAACGCGGCGGAGGGTGAGGACGATCCAGAGCAGGATCACGAGCGTGCCCACCACCGAGCTGGCGTACTGGGCGATCGTGAAATACTGCATCTGGAAGTGGGGGGACGAGCGGCGGAGAAACGGGATCAGCGCCACGGCCCAGCCGGTCTGGTGCGTGAAGCCGTCCCAGAACACGTGCGTGGCGGCGCCGAGCAGCGCCGCCACGATGGCAAGGGGAAAGGCATCGGTTCGCCGGCCCGGCTCCGGCGCCTCCAGCGCGCGGCGGTAGCCGGCGGGGAGGAGCGGCGCGAGCGCCGGGCGGACCAGCGCGCGCCATCCCCAGTAGAGCAGCAGGGTCATGGGGACGCAGAACACCACCAGCCCCATGGGCGAGTGGCCGAACTTGCCGACCGGCCGCAGGCGAAGCGCGTACTCCAGGTCCGGCGAGAAGGTGCCGATCACCAGCGCCGCCAGCGGGAGGCGCCGGGCGGCGGCGTGCAGCGGCCAGGCCGCGGCGGCGTGTGCGGGGGTGATGGGCAAGAGGGGATAGGGAACAGGGGACAGGGGACAGGGGACAGGGGACAGCCTGCAAGGGAACACCCGGACGCAGCAGCCAAGCGTTGGGATGGAGCACGACGGCCCGGCACACGCCGGGCCGCTCGCTGTCCCCTGTCCCCTGTAACCTGTCCCCTGCCGTCGCTACTCCAGCACGATCAGCGTCGCGCCCTTCTCCACCGTCTGGCGCTCCTGCACCAGCACCTTGGCGACCACGCCGTCGGCCGGGGCCTTCAGCTCGTTCTCCATCTTCATCGCCTCCACGATCACCAGCCCCTGCCCCGCCTTCACGGCCTGGCCTACCTCGACCTCCACCTTCAGCACCAGCCCGGGCATCGGCGCGAGCACGGTCTTGTCCGCCACGTCGTCGTCGGCGCCGGTCATCTCGCGGATGGCGCGGGTGCGCTCGTCCACCGCGTCGACGGTGAAGCGGTTGCCGCCCAGCGCGATCTGCCAGCGGCCGCGCCGGTCGCCCGGGTGCGCGGCGACGGTGTGCGAGCGGCCGTCCACCACCAGGCTGCGCTGCGACGTGCCGGGGAGGAGCGTCATCTGCGCCTCCACCGGCGTGCCGTCCACCACGGGCGTGTGGCCGGTCAGGTCCACCTCGACGGTGCGGTCGCCCAGCGTGACGAAGTACTTCATTTTCGGCTCGATCTGCGGAAGATGGATGGTTGCGAGCAGCAACCTGTGACGCGGCGGCGACCGGCGCAACCGTCGCCCGTCATAGGGGATGACGCTCCCGTGCGCACGCCGGACGATCGTCCCGGCCCGGCCTTGACACCACTGACTCATCGCGCGAGTGTGGGTTCAGTTCACGTCACAATCCACACGAGCTCGAACAGGAGCGCCGCATGCAGAAGCTGAAGCTGTCGATGGACGACCTCCACGTGGAGTCGTATGAGACCTCGCGTACATCCCAGGCCGCCGAAGGCACCGTTCACGGGCACGCGGCCTTCACCCGCCTCGGTGAGCAAACGTGTGGCGGCATGAGCTGTGACTACGCGTGCGTAACGCTGTACAACAACACCTGCAGGTACGTGTGCGCGTAGAAGAATCCACCGGGAGCACGCCGATCGATCGGTGATCGACGGCTGGATCAACGCGCGGCGAGCCGCCGGACGAGGCGTCCGGCGGCTCGCCGCTTTCCGCGGGATGCGGCTATGCCCTACGAAGCAGCCACCAGCAGCGCCACCGTCTCGACGTGCGCCGTCTGCGGGAAGAGGTCGAAGGCGCGGACGCCTGCCAGCCGGTAGACGCCGGCCATCCGCTTCAGGTCGCGCGCGAGCGTGGCGGGGTTGCAGGAGACGTAGACGATCCGCTCCGCGGGCGCGGCCACCAGCGCCTCCGCCACCTCCGCGTGCACGCCGGCACGCGGCGGGTTGAGGATGACCAGCTCCGCCGGCAGCTCGGCGCGGATCAGCGCCTCCACCGGCCCCTGCACGAACCGCGCACCCTCGGGCGCGGCGCGGACCGCCTCCTCCACCGCTTGAGGGTCCAGCTCGATCCCCACCACCGCCGCGCCCGCGCGGGCGAAGCGGCGCGCGTGGAAGCCGACGCCGCAGTACGCGTCCACGATCCGCACCCCGGCGACGTCGCCCGTGAGCTCCATCACGTGCGCCTCGAGCAGGGCCGCGGCGCCGCGGTTCACCTGCAGGAAGGCGGACCCGGAGAGCTCCACCGTCTCGTCGCCCCAGGTCTCCGGGAGCCCGGGCGCGCCGGCGATCAGCTCAGCCGAGGCGTCGCGCCGCTGGTGCCAGATGGAGACCAGCCCCGGCACCGCCTCGATCAGCTCCCGCGGCCGGCCGGGGGAGTAGCCGCCCTCCACCAGCAGCGACACCTCGCCCTGCGCGCTCGCCCGGAGCGTCAGCCGCAGCCGCTCGCCCGAGGGAAGGCGCCGCGCGTCGGGGCCCCAGGCGGCGCGCAGCGCGTCCCACACGCGCGCGACCGGCTCTTCGGGGAGGAGGCAGGCGCCGCCCAGGTCCACGATCTCGTCCGGCGCGCCCAGGGCGTGGAAGCCCGCCTCCACCCGGCCGTGCTCCGCCCGCCGCAGCGCGAACGACACGCGGTTGCGGTAGCGGAACTCCGTCGGCGACGGCACCACCTCCGGCGGATCGGCCGCCACCCCGCCGATGCGGGTCAGCGCGTCGGCCACGATGCGCGCCTTGGCGCGGAGCTGCGCGGCGTACTCCAGGTGCTCCAGGGTGCAGCCGCCGCAGCGCGCGTAGAAGGGGCACGGCGCCTCCCTCCGCTCGGGGCCGGGCTCCACCACCCGCAGCAGCCGCCCGCGCGTCCAGCGGTCCTTCCGCTCCGTCAGGGCGATCTCGGCCAGGTCGCCGGGCGCGGTGCGGTGCACGAAGGTGACACGGCCGTCCGGCAGCCGTCCCACCCCTTCGCCGCCGGCGGCGATCGAGTCGATCCGCACCCGCACGGGAGTCGGCGGGCCGCTCCGCTTCGGCCCGGGCGGGCCGCCGCGGCGCCGCTCCTTCACCGCGCTCTCCACCCCATCCGCCGCCAACCGCTCCCGCCCGGCTGCGCCGCGCCGGCGGCGGGGCGCGCCACCGCGCGCATCGTCCGCCGCTCCTCCTCCAGCAGCGCGGCCGCCAGCGCGGCGACGCGCACCGCCTCGTCCGCCGGCGGGGCGGCGAGCAGCTCCTCGTGCTCGTCCAGGTAGCGGATGGTGAGACGCCCGGCGCGGAAGTCGGCCTCGTCCATCACCCGCAGGTGGAAGGGGACGCTGGTGTCGACCCCCTGCACCCGCAGCTCCAGCAGCGCGCGCCGCATCCGCTCCACCGCCTGGATGCGCGAGGGGGCGTGGACGATGAGCTTGGCCAGCATGGGATCGTACGAGAGCCCCACCTCCACCCCCACCGCGATCCCGCCGTCCCAGCGCACCCCCGGCCCCGTCGGCACCGTCAGCTCCGTGATCCGGCCGGTGGAGGGGAGGAAGGAGTTGAAGGGATCCTCGGAGGTGATGCGGCACTCGATCGCGTGCCCCTCGAAGCGCACGTCGTCCTGCGTGAAGGGGAGCGCCTCGCCCGCGGCGACGCGGATCTGCCACTGCACCAGGTCGATCCCGGTCACCAGCTCGGTGACGGGGTGCTCCACCTGGATGCGGGTGTTCATCTCCAGGAAGTAGAACTTCCCCTCGTGGTAGAGGAACTCCACCGTCCCCGCGCCCTCGTAGCCCACCGCCTTCGCGGCGGCGACCGCGGTGGCGCCCATCGCCGCGCGCTCGTCGGGGGTGAGCACGGCCGAGGGGGCCTCCTCGATCAGCTTCTGGTGGCGGCGCTGGATGGAGCACTCGCGCTCGCCCAGGTGCAGCGTGGTGCCGTGGCGGTCGGCCAGGAGCTGGATCTCGATGTGGCGCGGACCCTCCAGGAACTTCTCGATGTAGACGGAGCCGTCGCCGAAGGCCGCCAGCGCCTCGTTCCCCGCCGCCTCGAAGGCGCGCTCGATCTCGTCCTCCGCGCGCACCACGCGCATCCCCTTCCCGCCCCCGCCGGCGGCCGCCTTGAGCAGCACCGGGTAGCCGACCTCCGCCGCCACCCGCCGCGCCTCGGCCGCGTCCGCCAGCGCCTCCTTGGTGCCGGGGACCACGGGGACGCCGGCGGCGATCACCCGCGCGCGCGCCGCGGTCTTGTCGCCCATCGCCGTCACCGCGTCGGGGCTGGGGCCGATGAACACCAGCCCCGCGTCGCGCACCGCCTGGATGAAGGGCGCGCGCTCGCTCAGGAAGCCGTAGCCGGGGTGGATGGCCTCGGCGCCGCTCCGCTTCGCGACCTCGACCAGGGCGTCGCCGCGCAGGTAGCTCTGCGCGCTCGGCGCCGGCCCGATGCAGTACGCCTCGTCGGCCGCCAGCACGTGCGGCGAGAGGCGGTCGGGCTCGGAGTAGACGGCCACGGCCTGCACGCCCAGCTCGTGCGCCGCGCGGATCACGCGCAGCGCGATCTCGCCGCGGTTGGCCACCAGGATCTTCTTGAACACGCGCTCGGTCGCTCGGGATCAGCGGGTGACTCGGTCAGGTGAAGGACGCGCAAAGTACAACCGGCCCGCGGGTTTCGCGAGCCGGTTCCATTGATCAACGACCACTTGCGTCGGCCGCCGTGCCGGCGGCCGTACACGCTTCAGCCGAATCCTTCTGCAGCGGGAAGGAAAGTCTGACGGACGATCGGAACCCGCGATGACCGCCTCGCGGTGCGATCAAGAAGCTCCAGGTACTCGGTTTCCATCGCGGCGCGGTCGAGTTGATTCCCGGCGAGGTCGCAGGCCACGTCGAAGGGTTCGGCGTGATAGACCATGTCCAGCGGCACTCCTGGCGGCGCTTCGTCGAGCCTCGACCGGAATTCGGCGACCTTGCGGACCGCCGCCAGATCGGGAAGCTGATGAAACCTGACCAGGCACTCTCGAACTGCTGCCCAGAACGATTCCTGCGTTTCGGCGATCATGGCATCGTTCTCCATGCGGTGCTGTTCGTCCGGGATCGCCGCCGTCACCGATCCCATTCGTCTCGGTCGCGGTGGAGCTGCTCGGATGCCCCCTTCCAGGTCGGCCCGCTCAGCGCGCGCAGCCGGGCCAGTGCCGACGAGGACGCACGGGTAATGACAATGCTGTCGTCCCGTGCCTCGAGCATGAGCTCATCACCCGGTTCGATCGCGAGCTTCTTGCGAAGCTCGGAAGGAATGACGATTTGCGACCTGCTGCTCAGTCTCGCGATGGGCATGTGCGGCTCCTGGTTGCTTTACTGAGAGGTAAAGCAGATCGCCTGATCCTTCAACCGTGTCCGATCTCGTCGGGCCGCCCCGCCTCCGCGCGACGGGAGGTGATGGCCCACGCTGCATCGGGGTCGTCGACGGCGAGATGGCGGATGCCGCCGGTGAAGCGGCTCTGCAGGCGCTCGTACTCGGCTTGGTAGTGCGGGTCGGGGTGCACCCAGTCGTGCAGGTAGTAGACGGCGTCCACGCGGGCCTGGAGCAGCTCCTTGGTGCAGCCGAAGCAGGGGCGCATGGTGGTATACACGGTGCTCCCCTCCACCGCGATCCCGAAGCGCGCCGCCGCCAGCAGCGCGTTCTGCTCCGCGTGCACGCAGATGCAGAGGTCGTAGCCGGTGCCCGAGGGGTACTGGTCGCGGTGGGCGCAGCGGTGGCAGCCGCCCTCCGAGCAGTTGGGCATGTTCGCCGGCGTGCCGTTGTAGCCGGTGGACACGATGTGCCGGTCCTTCACGATCACCGCGCCCACGCGGTTGCCGGTGCAGTCCGCGCGGCGGCGGACCGCCAGGGCGATTCCCATGAAGTAGTCGTGCGCGTCGGGACGCGTCATCGGCGGTCCGGTGGCGAGGCGTCAGCTCGCGCCCAGGTAGCGCTCGCGCAGGATCGCCGCGTGGTGGTCGACGTGCCCGGCCATCACCCAGGCGAGCGCGCGCACGCTGATCTCCTGGTCGTTCGCCTTCCCGCGGCGGAGCGGCGCGTCACCGTCCAGCCCGCGCAGCAGCGCCAGGGTGGCGAGCCGCACGTGCACCCACTCGTCCACCAGCGAGCCGAAGTCGCGCGCGTCGAAGCTCCCGGCGGGGACGTAGGTGTTCTCGTCGAAACCCGCCAGCGGCGTCTGGTCGGCCCGGGCGAAGCGGAGGGCGCGGTAGGCGAAGATGCGCTCGGTGTCGGCGAGGTGGCCGACCACCTCCTTGATGCTCCACTTCCCCTCGGCGTAGCGGTGCTCGTGCAGCTCCGCGGGGATGCCGCGCAGGAAGGCGGCGGCGAGCTCCAGCTGCCGCTGCAGGTAGTCGAGCAGGTCGGTGTCGGGGACGAGGTCGATGTAGCGCGAGTAGTAGGGCGCGTGCTCGTCCGCGGCGGGACGGGCGAAAGCCGGGGCGGCGGTGGTCGTCATCGGAGTCGGAACCTGTCGCGGGCGGTTGCGGAAAGGAAAAAAGCCGGGCCGCAGGAGTATATCCACCCCGGCGCCCACCCGCGACTCTCAGCGCGCCCGCCCGTCCGGAGGCCGCACCGCCAGCGCCCGCTCCCGTGGCGCCCGCATCGCCGCCAGCGCGGCTTCCCAGGCCCAGCGCGTACCGTGGCCGCGCAGGAGGGAGCCGATCTCTGCGGCCAGCTCCACGTAGGCGACGTCTTCCTCGGTGGCGCCGGGGGCACGCAGCGCCGGACACCGGCGGACGTCGGCCACCACCGACCGCCAGGCGCAGGTGTGGCCGAAGCCCAGCGTGTGCATCAGCTCGTGCGCCACCAGCCCGGGGCTGACCGCCTCTTCGCGCAGCGCCTGCCGGTTCAGCCGCAGGTCGCCGTATCCAATCTCGTCGCCACTGGAGACGGCCGTCCCGATTCCGCCGATCCCGCCCATCTCCGGATCGAACCAGACCAGGATCGCGTCGTTCGGCCCGCCGTCTTCGTGGGGCGCCGCGTCGGGGAAGTTCGCCGGGCGGAACACGTCGGCCCCGAACGTCTCCTCCAGCTCCCCGGCCTCGCGCCAGAACGCCGTGGAGTCGCCCGCCGTCACCTTCTCGCCGTTCCACTCGCGGTCGAACGCCACCCGCAGCGGAAAGCGCTCCATGGGCCACGCCTGGAGCCGCGTGCGCCCCGAATCCGCGCGCGCCGCCAGGGCGCGGAAGAACCCTGTGCACGTCGCGCAGGGCGGGGCGAAGGCGCGCGCCAGCCGGACCTCCACCTCGCGCCCGGCGTACCGCCCCGCGCGGATCGTCCACCGCAGCGGCACGAGCACGATCTCGTGCTCCCGCCCCACGTCCCGCGGGCCCAGCCACAGCCGCACGGGGTGGAAGGCGGCCGCCCCCGGCTCCCCCGCGCCGACCCACAGCTCCAGCGAGTCCGCCGCGGACGAAGTGGGGAGCACCAGCGCGAACCGCCCCACGCTGTCCACCTCGGCCGAGTCCGCCCGCGCACCCACACGGGCGAACACGCGCACCCCGCGCACGTCGCCGCCTCCGGCCGCGATCACCCGCCCGGTGAGCACCTCCGGCACTCCCCCCTGCGCCTGCAGCGAGGCACCGGCGACGAACGCCGCCAGGGCGAGCGCACAAACCTTCCAAATCCTTGCCGCCATGGAACTTCAGTGCGGTAGCGAGAAGACGCGGACGAGCATTCCCTGCTACCCCGCTTTCGCCCGCCGGATCGTCCGGCGCGCGCCTGCTCGCTTCTCTCCGTTCCTCTGCGCCTCTGCGTCAAACGCTGACGTTACTCCGCCCGAGGACTCGAGGGATCGAGGATGGCGAACGCGCGCACCGGGAAGGTGCCGAACGCCTTCACCTTCACCGGCACGGCGAAGAAGCGGAAGCCGCGGTCGGGGAGCAGCTCCAGCCCGCGCATGTGCTCGCAGATGGGGATGTCGGCGCGGAGCAGCGCGCTGTGCACGGGGCGCGTCGCATCGTCCATGTCGTCGATGTTGAGCGTGTCGATGCCGACGAAGCGCGCGCCGGCGTCGCGCAGGTGCTCGGCGGCGGCGCGCGTGAGGTAGGGATGGCCCACGAAGTAATCCTCCGTCCCCCACTTCGCCGCGTGGCCGGTGTGCACCAGCACGGCCCGTCCGCGCACCTCCACCCCCGCGAAGGCGTCGGCGCCGATGGCGCGGCCGCCGCGCTCCGTGGCGCGCACCACCACCGCGTCGAGGTCGGCGAGCGACTCCAGCGGCAGCTCGGCGAGGTCCTTCCCGTCGGCGTAGCGGTGGAAGGGGCTGTCCACGTAGGTGCCGGTGTTCGCGATCATGTCGATCCGGCCGATGTGGAACTCCGTCCCCTCGGCGTAGACCGCCCGCGAGGCCTCGCGGCTCAGGTAGTCGCAGATGAGCGGCGCCGGGTATCCCTTCAGCGTCACCATCCCCTGCTCGACCGTGTGGCTGAGGTCGACCAGGCGCGTGAAAGCGTCTGTCGTCGGATCGGTCGTCATTGGCCCCTGCTTTGCCCAGATTTCAAGCCTCGCATTGCGGGGCTGCGCGTGGATGAGGTGACGGGCACCGACGACATCGCCGTGATCTCCATCGGCGGGCGGAACATCGGGGTATACCGCTTCGCCGGCCCCAGCGACTGCGCCGTCCTGGACGAGATCCGACGCAAGGGCGCGATCGAGATCGGCGACAAGCGCTTCCCGGTGGTCGTCAACGGCGTGTGGGTGCCGGGGATCGAGCGGGAACACTGGCAATGGCGCGCGATCGAAGGCCATCTTCCGCTCCTTCTGGCGCGGCGACCGACGACAACGGGTCACGGGACGCCGGCGTTCCCCGTGACCCGCTTCGTCTGGACGAACACCTGCCCGGCTACCTACCGCTCCGATCAGCTGCCCGCGCCACTCCTCCGAATTCGCAGCTTCGATGGCGAGAGCACGGAGAACGCGCCGGCAAGCTCGCTCCCGTGTGCTTCTATCACGTCGGAAACGGCTTCGGCGCGTTCGATCGGCGTCGCGAGGTGCATTCTCACCAGTAGCACGCCGGTGGAGATCCGTCCCAATCGAAAGACGAGCTCACCGAAGTCCTTGTCCAGCGTGATGAGCAGGGCACCGAGAGCATTTGCCTGCTCGAGCACCTCCTGGTCGGAAATTCCCGGCGCAAGCTCCGCAACGTACGTAACCTCGTGTCCATCCTCGCGCAGACGACCTACGACCTGACGATCTACGCCCTCGTCGCAAAACAGGATCACGCCGCGAGCCCCGGAACGGGATAGACGACGTCTGCCCGCAACGCCCGGGCGGCGAACGCGAGCGCTTCCTGCACCGCCTCGCGTGTCAGCCTGGGATGCGAATCAAGGAGCTGCTCCACGCTCGCGCCTGCCGCGAGCTTTTCCAGGATCAGCTCGACGGTGATCCGCGTCCCGGCGACAACCGGCTTCCCCATCATCACCGCGGGATCGGACACGATCAGCTTCTGCATCGACGCCTCCTTGTCGGATAGAGGGGAAATCTAACCCCGGCAGCCTCACAGCGGGATGTTGGCGCGCTTCTTGGGCGGGTTGGAGCCGTGCTTGTTGTGCAGCATGTCGAGGGCGCTGATCACGCGCGCGGGTCTCGCAGGGTCAGACCAGGCGTGCCCCGGCGCCGCGTCAGCCGTCGCCGAACGCGGCCGCGGGGTCCTCGGGGTACATGGCCAGCGACTCGCGGGTATGGCAGACGTTGATGATGGTCACCTGCTCGTCGCCGACGAAGTAGATGAGGCGGTAGGGCGCGACGAGCGTCTCCCGGGTCGCGAGCCGTGGAACCTCGGGGAGCGTATGCCCGCTCCAGGGGAACACCTCCAGCCGCGCGGCGGCCGACTCGAGGCGCCCGATCCAGCGCTGCGCCTCGAGCGGCGCCATCCGCGCGAAGAGCCTCCGGACGTTCGCGCGGGCCTCGTCCGCCCAGACGACGGTCACGCCGGGAGCATGGCGCGGAGCTCCGCCATGAACTCCGCGTGCGGCACCACCCGCCCGGCCTTCAGGTCACGGAATCCGTTGCGCAGCGACGCGGTGAGCTCCAGGTCGTAGCGGGCCTGCTGGTAGGCGGCTTCGGCATCTTCGGCCTCTCTGTCGAGACCTGTCGGCGCGCCGTACGCCGCCGCGGTCTCGCGGGCCGTCATCACCCCCACGCCCGGCGGGATGTCGTAGCGCACCTCGCGCCGCACGGCCACAGCGGCGTAGCGCACCACCGCGTCGAAGCCCTCGCGCGTGAGCCCGGGAAAGGCTTCCAGCACGCGCTCCACGTTCCCCGAGAGCGCGAGCCGCTCGAGCACCGCCTCGGCCGGAACGCCGACGCCCGAAACGATCGCGTGCCCGGTGGCACCATCGAAGATAATCACCTGTGCCATCTCTCCCCCTCCCCGAGGCGTGTATATTCTTGTCCACTGCGTTCAGTTATTCCAAATATAATCCGAACCGCCCCCGAATCAAGACCCTTTACTCCCCGTTCACAGCGGGATGTTCGCGTGCTTCTTCGGGGGGTTGGAGTCGCGCTTGTTGCGCAGCATGTCGAGGGCGCTGATCACGCGCGCGCGGGTCTCGCGCGGATCGATCACGTCGTCCACGTAGCCGCGCTCCGCGGCGACGAAGGGGTTGGCGAAGCGGTCCTCGTATTCCTTCTGCTTGGCGCCGGCCTCGGCCGCGGGGTCGCCGGCGGAGGCGATCTCGCGGCGGTAGAGGATCTCCACGGCGCCCTTGGCTCCCATCACCGCGATCTCGGCCGTGGGCCAGGCGTAGTTCACGTCGCCGCGGATGTGCTTGGAGCTCATCACGTCGTAGGCGCCGCCGTACGCCTTGCGGGTGATGATGGTGATCTTCGGCACCGTCGCCTCGCAGAAGGCGAAGAGCAGCTTGGCGCCGTGGCGGATGATGCCGCCGTGCTCCTGCGCCACCCCGGGGAGGAAGCCGGGGACATCCTCGAAGGTGAGCAGCGGCACGTTGAAGCAGTCGCAGAAGCGCACGAAGCGCGCGGCCTTCACGCTGGCGTCGATGTCGAGCACCCCCGCCAGCACCGCCGGCTGGTTGGCCACGATCCCCACCGAGTGCCCGCCCACGTGCGCGAAGCCGCAGAGGATGTTGCCCGCGTAGTCGGCATGCACCTCGTAGAACTCGCCGTCGTCCACCACGCGGCGGACGACGTCGTGCATGTCGTACGGCTTGTTGGGGTGGTCGGGAACGATGTCGAGCAGCTCTTCGTCGGCCCGGTCGAAGGGGTCGTCGGTGGGCTTGTAGGGCGGATCTTCGGCGTTGTTCTGGGGGATGAACTCGAAGAGGTGGCGGATGCGGTGCAGGCACTCCACCTCGCTCTTCACCGCGAAGTGCGCCACCCCGCTCTTCGCCGCGTGGGTGGCGGCGCCGCCCAGCTCCTCCATGCTCACGTCCTCGTGCGTCACCGTCTTCACCACGTTGGGGCCGGTGACGAACATGTAGCTCGTACCCTGCACCATGTAGATGAAGTCGGTGATCGCCGGGCTGTACACCGCCCCGCCCGCGCACGGCCCCAGGATCGCGCTCACCTGCGGGATCACGCCCGACGCCAGCGTGTTGCGCAGGAAGATGTCGGCGTAGCCGCCGAGCGACGCCACCCCCTCCTGGATGCGCGCCCCGCCCGAGTCGTTGAGGCCGACCACCGGGGCGCCCGTCTTCAGCGCCATGTCCATGATCTTCACGATCTTCTCCGCGTGCGCCTCGCTGAGCGAGCCGCCGAAGACCGTGAAGTCCTGCGAGAAGACGTAGACCAGGCGCCCGTGGATGGTGCCGTAGCCGGTCACCACGCCGTCGCCCAGGTACTTCTCCTTCTCCAGCCCGAAGTCGGTGGCGCGGTGCACCACGAAGCGGTCGAGCTCCACGAACGAGCCCTCGTCCAGCAGCACGTCCAGGCGCTCGCGCGCGGTGAGCTTCCCCCGCTCGTGCTGCGCCGCGATCCGCTTGGCGCCGCCGCCCATCTCCGCCTCGCGGCGCAGCTCCTCCAGCCGCTCCAGCTTTTCCCGCATCGACATCGGGCTCGTTCCCCGTTCGGATCAGTGTCAGGCTCAGGTGGAAGCGCGGGAATCTACGCCCGAACGAGCAAACGAAAAGGACCTCACGCGAAAGACGCAGAGCCGCAAGGAGGCACGGCGGCTCTCCCTGCGGCTCTGCGGCTCTGCGTGAGACCGCTGTTTCAGCGGCGCGCGATCACCATCCGGAGGTGCACTCGATCGCATTCCACTTCATCGTTCCCGAGCCGCCGCTGTCGATCGCGGTCAGATACACGTCCACCCACGAGCTGTACCAGGGGTTGTAGGGGCACTCCACCAGGGCGTAGTCCCCGTATCCCGTCGCGTTGACCCAGGTGAACTCGTACCCGCTCCCCGTGCCGCCCGAGGCGTACGCGTAGCAGTCCATGTAGCCGCCGAGCCCGGAGGGGGAGCAGCTGAAGTCGGCGCTGACGGTCCCCGGCGACGGCCAGGACGGCGACGAGGAGCCGCTCAGCGTCGAATTCACCAGGCGGTTGTTGGGCGCACCGGTGCCGGCGCCCGACAGCTTGCCCACGAACGCCGAATTCACGATCGCCGACACCACCGTGGCGGGGGTGGCGGTGGGATTGCCCTGCAGGTACAGGGCGGCCACGCCCGCCACGTGCGGCGACGCCATCGAAGTGCCGTTGAGGGTGTTCGTCGCCGTGGTGCTGGTGTACCAGGCCGAGATGATGCCCGAGCCCGGCGCATACAGGTCGACGCAGCGGCCGTAGTTGGAGAACCACGACCGCTCGTCGTTCGACGTGGACGCGGCGACCGTCAGCGCCGCGGAGATCCGCGCGGGCGAGTAGTAGCAGGCATCACCGTTGTCGTTCCCCGCCGCCACGACGTACGCCACCCCCGCGGCGATCGAGTTGCCGATCGCGGTGTCCAGCGAGCTGTTGCCGCCCCCGCCCAGCGACATGTTGGCCACCGCCGGGCTGACGTGGTTCGCCGTCACCCAGTCCACGCCCGCGATGATGGCACTCCAGGTGCCGGTGCCGTAGCAGTCCAGCACCCGTACGGAAACCACCGTCGCGCCCTTCGCGACGCCGTAGGTGCTTCCCGCGGCCGTACCGGCCACGTGCGTCCCGTGGCCGTGGCAGTCCGCGCCGGTGCCCCCGTACGCGTCGTACCCGGCCGTGGCGCGCCCGCCGAACTCCGCGTGGTCATAGCGGATCCCGGTGTCCAGCACGTAGATCCGCACGCCGGACCCCGTGGCCGAGTAGGTGTAGGTGCCGTCCAGCGGCGGGTCCGACTGGTCGACGCGGTCCAGCCCCCACGGCGCGCTGTACTGCGTGGTGCTCGCCCTGGCAATCCCGTCCTCCTCCACGTACGCCACCGCGGGGTTGTGGCGCAGCGCCTCGACGGCGGCGGGCGAAAGGGTGGCCGCGAATCCCCGCAGCGCGGCCTGGTAGGTGAAGTGCAGCCGGCCGCCGTGCGCCGCCACCAGCCGCGACGCCAGCCCCGGCGCGTCCGGCGTGCCGTCGCGGAAGACGACGATGTAGCGGTCGCGGATTGCCGTCCCGGGCGCCGCCGCCCGGAGCGGCGCGATGGCCTCGACGCTCTGTGGGGCTCGAGGTACCGCGGTGGGAGCGTCCGTGCACCCTGCCGCGACGGCTACCATGATCCCCGCGGTGAGAATCTGGAAAGTCGGGACTCTCATGCTGCCTTCCTTTCTCGGTTGAGGGAGAGGTGGGACCCCTGGCAAACAAATAAATGTCCGCAACCGTTATGCACAAGGTCAGTAGTTGTAAAACTTGCATACGTTCGACGATCACCGCTGCTCGCGAAAAATGTCTGAATGCAAACGAAGAAGGGCTCACGCGAAAGACACAGAGCCGCAGGGAGGCACGGCGGCTCTCCCTGCGGCTCTGCGTCTCTGCGTGAGACCGCCGTTTCCGCGGCGGAAGGCTCACGGCACCAGGCTGAACTCCACCGGGACGCGCACCCTCACCCACACGGGCGCGCCGTCCAGCACGGGCGGGGAGAAGCGCATCGCACGGGTCACGCGCAGCGAGGCCTCGTCGAACTCGGGGATGCCGCTGCTCCCGGTGACCGTAACCAGGCGCGGCACGCCCGCGGGATCGACCACCATCGTCACCGTCACCTGGCCGGTCTTCCCCTCCTCGCGCAGCGCGCGCGGATAGTTGCGGGTGAGCAGGCGGGAGATCGCGCTCCGGTTCACCAGCTCCGGCTTCGTCGCGAGGTCCTTCTCGTCGACGACGCGCGCGGACGCGGGGATGGTGTCGGCCGCGCTGTCGGCCGGCGCGCGCTGGGCGGCGGCGCGGGCGGGTGCCGCGGCGGCGAGCAGGAGGAGGAGGATCGGGAAGCGCATCGGTCGGGAACTGGAGGTGGGAGGACCGGCAATCTACGCTCGCAAGACCAAACGAAAAGGACCTCACGCGAAAGACAGAGAGCCGCAGGGAGAGCCGCCGTGCCTCCCTGCGGCTCTGCGTCTCTGATCCTTCCAGAACATCGGCGTGCTGACCAGGCTGAAGGCTCGTCCCTCCTCGGTCATCGAAGGGTCGCGACGAGCTCAGCCGGGCTGGAGCGAGAAGGTGACCGGCAGCGTGAATCGGCAGCGGACCGGCGTGCTGCCCACTCGTGCCGGCGAGAACCGCATCGACCGGGCGAGGCGCAGCGCCGCGGCTCCGAACGCACGCTCCGTCGCCTGCAGCACGGTCGCCTCTTCGACCCGGCCGTCCGCGCGGATCGTGACTTCGAGCGTTACCGTGCCCACGATCCCGGCGTCGCGGAGATCGTGAGGATAGTTCTGGGCGATCATCCGCTCGACCAGCGGCCCGTTCTGGAGACGCGGCTCCGTCGTCACCTGGCGGTAGCCCCACACGATCGTGGTGTCCGTGGCCGCGGGGGCGGCGGGCGCGCCCTGCGCACTGGCCCGGGTGCCCGCCAGCACTGCCACCAGTGGGAGGACGATCGTCGCCAGCCGCCGCAGTGCATCGCGACGGAAAAACCGGCGAGCGAAGGGTGAAGGTGACGACGTCATGATCGATGATGGGTGGGATGGTGAACGGAGGCGTCGTGGAACAAAGAGGGGTGGAGAGCGCCTCGCTCCCCACCCCTTCCTGTCTGACGAACCGGGACGCTCAGCCCTCCTCGGGCTCCGCGGTCGGCTCCTCCTCGGCGCCGGCGGCGGGCGCTTCCTCGGCCGAGGCGGCCTCGGGCGTCTCCTCGACAGCGTCCGTGATCTGGTCGTTCACGGGCGACTCGACCGCGTCGGTGATCTGCGGATTCACCACCGCCGCCTCCGGGGCGTCGGCCTCGGGCGCCGCGGCCGGGGCCTCGGGCTCGGAAGCCTCGCCCGCGTTCTCACCCTCCGCCTCGGCCGAAGCCTCGGCGGCGGGCTCCTCGCGGGTGCGGAAGATCGGCTCGCCGCCCTCGAACTTGGGCACGCGCGTCACCTCCAGCACGATCCGCCGGTTGCCGGCGTCGACCTCCGTCACCCGCATCTCCAGGTCGTCGCCCTCGATGCAGACGTCGGCCGGGTTCTGCAGGCCGGTGACGCCGAGCTGCGACACGGGGACGAAGCCCTCCACGTCGTCGCCCAGGTCCACCGCCACGCCCTTGTCCTGCAGGCGCGTGACCTTGCCGTTGATCTCCTGGCCGGCATGGAACTGGTCGGCCAGATGCTCCCACGGATCGTCCTGGGTCTGCTTGAGCCCCAGCGAGATCCGCTTGTTCTCGGCGTCGACGCCCAGGATCACCACGTCCACGTCGTCGCCCTTCTTGACGACCTCGGACGGGTGCTGGATGCGCTTGGTCCAGCTCATGTCGGAGATGTGCACCAGCCCGTCGATCCCCGGCTCGATCTCCACGAAGGCGCCGAAGGAGGTGAGGTTGCGGACCTTGCCGCTGAGGCGCGTGCCCACCGGGTACTTCACCGGCAGCGCGTGCCAGGGGTCCTCCTCGATCTGCTTCATGCCGAGCGAGATCTTCTCGCCCTCCGGATCCACCTTCAGGATCACGGCCTCGATCTCGTCGCCCAGCGACACGATCTTGGACGGGTGCCGGACGTTGCGCGTCCAGCTCATCTCGCTGATGTGCACCAGCCCCTCGACCCCCTTCTCCAGCTCCACGAAGGCGCCGTAGTTGGTGATCGAGACCACCTTGCCGCGCACGCGGGCGCCCACCGGGTACTTCTTCTCCACGTCCTTCCAGGGGTACTCCTGGAGCTGCTTGAGGCCGAGCGAGAGCCGCTCGCGCTCCCAGTCGATGTCGAGCACCTTGACCTCGAGCTCGGCGCCGATCTGCACCACCTCGCTGGGATGGCCCACGCGGCCCCAGCTCATGTCGGTGATGTGCAGCAGGCCGTCCATCCCGCCCAGGTCGATGAAGGCGCCGAAGTCGGTGATGTTCTTCACCACGCCGGTGCGCACCTGCCCGACCTCGAGCTCCTTCTTCAGCTTGTCGCGCTTCACCTCGCGGTCCGCCTCGAGCAGCACGCGGCGGCTCACCACGATGTTGCGGCGGCGCTTGTTGAGCTTGATGATCTTGAACTCGTAGCTCTCGCCCAGCAGGTCCTCGATGTTGGGCACGCGGCGGAGCGCGATCTGCGAGCCGGGGAGGAAGGCGTCCACGCCCATCAGGTCCACGGTCACGCCGCCCTTGATCTTGCGGGTGAGCGTGCCCTTGACCGGCGTGCCGCTCTCGTGGGCTTCCTTGATCTTCTCCCAGACGCGGAGGAAGTCGGCCTTCTTCTTGGAGAGGACGACCACGCCGTCCTCGTCCTCCAGGTTCTCCAGGAAGACCTCGACCTCGTCGCCGATCTGCAGGGAGTCGGGGTCCTTGAACTCGTCACGGGTAACGGCACCCTCGCTCTTGAAGCCGAGGTCCAGGATCACGGCCTTGTCGGTCACGCGCAGCACGCGCGCCTTGACGATCTCGCCCTCTTCGATGTTCGAGAGGGTGTCGTCGTACATCTCGAGCATGGCCTCGTACTCCTCGGCGGAGTACTCGTCCTCGTCCCACAGGTCTGCCCGGATGTTGAGCGCGCGGGCGCGCTCGGCGAACTCCGCGGTGGTCATTTCGCGGCGCTCGGCGACGGCTACGCTGCCCTGGTCCTCGCCTTCGGGCGAGAAGTCTTCGTTCTGCTCGGCCATTGGGGTGTGGATCTCCTGAACATCCCGCCGGGCCGGGTTGGGCCGCCACGGCGGTTGGTTGGGGTGGACGATGGCTCCGGACGCGCGGTCGCGCATTTCCGGGAAAACATGAAAATCTACGGAATTCCTTCGCCCCGGTCAACCCCCGCGGGCCCTCGCGAGCCTCACGATCTCGGCCACCTGCGCGGCGAATTCGAGCCCCGTGGTGTCCACCTCCACCGCGTCGGGGGCGCGCGCCAGCGGGGCCACCGCGCGGGTGGAATCGACCTCGTCGCGCCCCAGCAGGCGCTCGGCCTCGGCGCCGACTTCTTCGTCCGAGGGCTCGGCGGCGCCCTGCTCGCGCAGGCGGCGGCGGGCGCGCTCGGCGGGGTCGGCCACCAGGTACACCTTGAGCTCGGCGTCGGGGAACACCACGGTGCCGATGTCGCGCCCGTCGGCCACCAGCCCGCCGCGCGCGCCGGCCTCGCGCAGCGCGTCCATCAGCCAGCCGCGCACCGCAGGAACGGCGGCCATGCGCGAGACGTGCGCGTTCACCGCGGCGGAGCGGATCTCGGCGCTCACGTCGGCCCCGGCCACGGTCAGCGTGTACCCCTTCGCGTCCGGGCGGCCGTGCACGTCGAGTCCGTCCAGCTCGGCCTCGGTGAGCGCCGGCCAGCGCTCGGCGGGGATGCCGGCCTGGAGGGCGGCGTGGGTGATGGCGCGGTAGAAGGCGCCCGAGTCCAGGTGCCGGTACCCCAGCTCCGCCGCGACCGCCTTCGCCGTGGAGCTCTTCCCCGACCCCGCCGGCCCGTCGAGGGCGACGATGATCCCGTCGGGGTGGCGTCTCGCTTCCGTCATTGCGCGTCCGTCATCGATGGCTCGTGGTTCGGCCGGCTTCTACGGCCCCCTCTCCCTGGCGCTTCGCGCCGGTCCCTCCCCCCAACAACGGGGAGGGACGGGCTCGCTTCGCTCGTGACTCGCTCCGTGCGCGACAAACAGACGTGCGCATCCGGTTTCCTGCTGCGGCGACACGGATTTCCGTCGCGTGCCGGGGCGATGCGGCTGCGCCAGGGCCTGCAGTCCGCGAAGGCGGACTTCGTGTGGGTGTTGCAGCGAATTCATTCGCCCTTCCCCAACAGCCGCCCGACCACGTCCCAGAAGCCGGGGTAGCTGACGGCGGCGCACTCGCGGTCGTCGAGCTCGACCTCGTTCCCCGGGAGCGCCGCGAGCACACCGAAGGCCATGGCGATGCGATGGTCGCCGTGGGTGACCACGCGGCCGCGCAGCGGGCGGTCCGAGCCGCGCACGACCAGCCCGTCCTCCAGCTCCTCCGCCTCGCCGCCGACGGCGCGAAGCGCGTTCACCAGGGCGGCGATGCGGTCGCTCTCCTTCACCCGCAGCTCCCCCGCGCCGGTGATGCGCGTCTCGCCCTCGGCGCGCGCGGCGAGCACGGCGAGGACCGGGATCTCGTCGATCGCGGCGGGGATCTCGTTCGCCCCGACCTCCACGCCGCGCAGGCGCGAGGGACGCACGACCAGGTCAGACACCGGCTCGCCTCCCTCGGTGCGACCCCGTTCCCACGCGAGCAGCCCTTTCATCCTCCGCACGATGGAGAAGAAGCCGGTCCGCGTGGGATTCGCGCAGACGCCGCCGATGCGCAGCTCGCCGGCGTCCGCGAGGAGGGCGAGGGCGGCCAGGAAGGCGGCGGACGAGGGGTCGCCGGGAACGTGCAGGTCGAAGGCGGGCAGCGGCGCGTCCCACGCGTCGAGGACCGCCCGCGCGCCCTCCGCGGATGACTCGCTGCGGACGGGCGCGCCGAGCGCGGCGAGCATGCGCTCGGTGTGGTCGCGCGAGAGCACGGGCTCGGTGACGGAGACGGGGACGCGCGCCCCCATCCCCGCCAGCAGCACGGCGGACTTGATCTGCGCGCTGGCCCTGGGCGAGGCGTAGTCGATGCCGTGCAGCGCGCCGCCGGTGACCTGGATGGGGAGCCGGTCGGCGTCTTCCAGCTCGCGGAAGCGGGCGCCCATCTCCGCCAGCGGCGCGGTGATGCGGCGCATGGGCCGGGTGCGCAGCGACGCGTCGCCGGTGAGGGTCGCGGTGAAGGGGCGCGACGCGAGCAGCCCCATTATCAGCCGCGCCGTGGTGCCGCTGTTGCCGCTGTCCAGCCGCCCGGCGGGCGCGGTCCACGCCCCGATGCCGCGGCCGCGGACGACGATCGCGGCCCCGCTCGTCGGCGGCACGGGGACGTCGCAGCCCAGCGCGCGCAGCACGGAGGCGGTGCTGCGGCAGTCCTCGCCGGGGAGGAGGCCGCTCAGCCGGCTCTCGCCCTCCGCCGCGGCCGCCAGCATCAGCGCCCGGTGGGTGATCGACTTGTCGCCGGGAACCGTGACGTCCCCGTGGATCTCGAAGGGCATCGCGCCGTGGTGGTGTGGGTGCGGGGGATGAAGCTACCGTCCCCGGCCTTCGCCGCAACGCCGGGATCCGCCGCGATGTACCGGTATGTCGCGCGCGCACCGGAAGGGCCGTGCGCGGAACGGCGGTTGCGCCCCGGATGTACCAGTCGCCACGCACGAATCAACCCCGCACCAGACACTCCGATGATCCGAACCCACTGGCGGTCAATCGCTTGCGCGCTCGTGGCCTGCATGGCCGCAACGCCCGCGGCGGCACAGCGCGTCACCCTGAGGGGACAGGTGGTCGATGCGGCGAGTGGACAGCCGATCCAGGCCGCGGTGGTCGAGGTGATGCCGCGCCACGAATCGGCGCTCACCGACGCCCAGGGGCGCTTCTCGGTGCGCACCACCGTCGGCGAGCACGTGATCATGGCCGACGCGCTCGGCTACGGCAGCGTGATCATGCCGGTGACGTTCGGCGAGCCGATGGCGGACGTGCAGGTGACGCTGGAGAAGGACCCGGTGCTGCTGCAGGGGATCGTGGCCACCGCGAGCCGCCTGGAGTCGCGCCGCCGTGCCTATCCCCACGCGGTGCGCGCGCTGAGCGCCTCGCAGATCGCCACCTCCGGGGCGCCCAACGTGCAGATCCTGGTGCGGGAGCGGCTGGGCGTCTTCTTCACCTCGTGCTCGGGGTACGCCGCGGCCGGGGCGCTGGCCAGCCGTGCCCGCCTCGATCCCTGGGCGGGAGGCTTCGAGAACTGCGTCTACTCGCGGGGCGGGGCCATCCCGTCGCGCGTGTACATCGACGAGGTGCGGATGCCCGATGCCGAGGCGCTGGCGCTCTACGGGCCGCAGGACGTGGCCGAGGTGGAGGTGTACCACAACGGCGAGCAGATCCGCGTCTACACCCGCTGGTTCATGGAGTGGGCGGCGCGCAACCACTACACACCCCTCCCGCTCGCCGTCGCGTCGTTCTGACGGCAGGCCGGGGCAGGACGCCGGGACGCGCCCGCGGCGGAGCTACTCCGCCGCGGGCGCGCTCTCGTCCGGCCGCACCGTTCCCGAGCGCACCGTGCGCAGCGCCCCCGCCGCGGTGCGCACCAGGAGCGCGCCGGCGGGGGTGATCCCCATCGCCCTCCCCACCAGCTCCTCGCCGCCGCTCACGCGCACGCGGCGGCCCGCCAGCGCGTCGCGGCCGCCGATCGCCTCCAGCAGCGCGCCGCCCAGCTCGGCGGGCGGGGCGGCCAGGCGGCGGAAGACGGCCCCGGCGACCGCCCCCGCGACCTCGGCGCGCGGCGGGCTCCAGCCGGCGGCGATGCGCACGGAGGTGGCGGCGTCCCTCAGCTCCGGCGGGAAGTCGGCTTCGGCGTGCAGCACGTTGATCCCGATCCCCGCCACCACGAAGCCGGGCCCGCCCGCCTCCCAGCTCCCCTCGCAGAGGATCCCGGCCAGCTTCCGCCCCGCCAGCTGCAGGTCGTTCGGCCACTTGAGCGCCACCCGCGCGGGACGCACGAAGGGGTCGAGCGCCTCCGCCGCGGCCAGGCCGACCAGGATGGGGAGGAGCCCGGGGGCGGCGAGCGGCTCCGGGCGCAGCACCAGCGACAGCCACACGCCCAGCCCCGGCGGCGACGACCAGGGGCGCCCGCTCCTCCCCCGCCCCGCCACCTGCTCCTCCGCCAGCACCGCCGTCCCCGCCGGCGCCCCGGCCTCGGCGAGCGCGCGCGCCACGTCGTTGGTGGAGCCGACGCGCGCGTAGAGGTGCACCGCGGGGAGGCCCCAGCGCGCGGCCAGCTCGCCCGCCGCGGCGCCCTCCCAGCGTTCGGCCCGGCGCTCGATCATGGGCGCTTCGCGCCGAGACGCAGAGGCACGGAGAGACCGCGGAGAAGGGTCACGTCGCGGCCTGGAGCCACAGCGAGAGGTCGAGGGCGGGCGCGGAGTGGGTGAGGGCGCCCACGGAGATGAAGTCGACCCCGGTCTCGGCGGCGGCGCGGATGGTCTCCAGCGTGATCCCGCCGGACGCTTCCGTCTCCGGGCGGCGCTCGGCGGCGGCGGTGAGCGCCACGGCCGCGCGCAGCGTCGCCGGGTCCATGTTGTCGAACATCACGCGGTCCACCCGGGCGGCCAGCGCCTCGCCCACCTCGGCCAGGGTGGAGGTCTCGACCTCCACCCGCAGGCCGCGCTGGTTGCGCACGCGCACGGCCTCGACCGCGGCCGTGATCCCCCCGGCCGCGGCGATGTGGTTGTCCTTGATCATCACCATGTCGTACAGCCCGACGCGGTGGTTGGCCCCGCCCCCGGCGACCACGGCGGCCTTCTCCAGCAGCCGCATCCCCGGCGTGGTCTTCCGCGTGTCGATCACCCGCGCGCCCGTTCCCGCGATGGCGTCGACGTAGCGCCGCGTCACCGTCGCCACCCCGGAGAGCTGCTGCAGGAAGTTCAGCGCCGTCCGCTCCGCCGTCAGGATCGCGCGCGCCGACCCGGCGATGCGCATCACCACGTCCCCCGGCGCCACGGCGGTCCCGTCGCCGGCGGCCACCTCCACGTGGAGGTCAGGGTCGACGCGGCGGAAGACCTCCACCGCGACCTCGCTCCCGGCGATCACCCCCGATGCCTTGGCGACGATGGTGGCCTCCGCGCGCCGCTCGGCGGGGACCGTCCAGAGGGTGGTGAAGTCGCCCGCGCCCACGTCTTCCGCCAGCGCCGCGTCGATCAGCGCAGTCGCCTCGCGCGGCAGCGTCATCGCGCCTCTCCCGCCGCGGCGGGAACGGCTTCCACCGCCGGACGCGCCGCTCCGGTCGGGACGGCGCCGTTCCCGTCGAGGATGCGGCGGTAGTAGTGCTCGTACTGGGGGATCACCTTCTCCACGCCGTAGCGCTCGGTGGCGCTCTGCACCGCGGCCGCGCTGAAGCGGCGCCACGTCTCCGTGTCGCGCAGGATGTGGACGGCGCCGTCGGCCATCGCCTCGACGTCGCCGACGGGGGCGAGGAAGCCCGTCTCCCCGTCGTCCACCACCTCCGGGAGGCCGCCGGCGCGCGAGGCGATCACGGGCACCCCGCTGGCCATCGCCTCCAGCGCCACCAGGCCGAACGACTCGTTCTGCGAGGGAAGGAGGAGGAGGTCGGCGCAGGCCATGATCTCGGCCACCGAGTCCTGCTTCCCCAGGAAGACCACGCGGTCGGTGACGCCCAGCAGCCGCGCCTCGTCGGCGGCCTCGGGGCGGTCGGGGCCGTCGCCGATGAAGACCAGGCGCGAGGGGACCTTGCGCGCCAGCCGCGCGAACACCCGCACCACGTCGCGCACCCGCTTCACCGGGCGGAAGTTGGAGACGTGCAGCACCAGCTTCTCGCCGTCCTTCAGGAAGGCCGTCTTGCGGCAGGGGTAGCGGGTGCGGGCGTAGAGCGAGGCGTCCACGAAGTTGGGGATCACCTCGATGCGCTCCCCCGGCACCCCGAACGCCTCCACCGTCTCCTGCCGCAGGTACTCGGAGACGGAGGTGATCCCGTCGGAGCGCATGATGGAGAAGCGGGTGATCTCCCAGAAGTTGCGCTCCTGCCCCACCAGGGTGATGTCGGTGCCGTGCAGCGTGGTGACGATCTTCAGCGGCATGCGGTCGCCGAGCATCTCCTTGGCGATCCAGGCGCTGGTGGCGTGCGGGATGGCGTAGTGCACGTGCAGCAGGTCGAGCCCCTCGCGCAGCGCCACCTCGTGCATCACCGCCGAGAGCGCGAGCGAGTAGTTGTTGTGCTCGAAGAGCGGGTAGTGCACCATCTCCACCTCGTGGAAGAACACGCGTTCCATGAAGTGGGGGAGGCGGAAGGGCTGGGCGTACGAGATGAAGTGGATCTCGTGCCCGCGCTCGGCCAGCTCGATCCCCAGCTCGGTGGCGATGGCGCCGGAGCCGCCGTAGGTGGGGTAGCAGGTGATGCCGATCTTCACGGAAGTGCCTGGTCCCTGGTGCCTGTTGCCTGGTGCCAAGTATCGAGGAAACCGCGTACCCCGTCGCGGAGACAAAGATCAATCCGCGCCTCCGCGTCTCTGCGTGAGATGCTGTTCCCATGCGGCGACGATCTCGTCCGCGAGCTCGGAGCGCGGACGGGTGGCGTCGAGGCGCACGACGGGCTCGGAGAGCTGGGTGCGGTTCCAGGTCTGCTGCCGTTTCGTGTACGCCCGCGTGTTCGCCCGCGCCAGGTCCAGCGCCTCGTCCAGCGTCCGCTCGCCGCGAAAGTAGGGGAAGAGCTCGATGTAGGCGTGCGCGTTGAGTCCCGGCGCCTGCTCGCCGTAGCGCTCCACCAGCCCGCGGACCTCCTCCAGCAGCCCCGCCCGTACCATCTCGCCGACACGCGCGTCCACGGCGGCGTAGAGGCGCTCGCGCGGCACCTCCAGCACGAAGGCGAGCACCGGCACCGGCGGCGCCTCGGGGGGCGCGTTGCGGTGCCACCAGGAGAGCGGGCGGCCGGTGAGGAGCGCCACCTCCAGCGCGCGCATCAGCCGCTGCCGCCCGCCACCGCCGCGCAGCCGCTCCGCCGCCTCGGGGTCCAGCGGCTCCAGGCGGGCGAGGAGCGCCTCGTCCGTCATCCCTTCCAGCTCGCGCGCCAGCTCGGCGCGGCGCCCCGGGTCCAGCTCGGGCTCGCGGAAGATGGGGGCCGTGAGCGCGCGCAGGAAGAAGCCGCTCCCGCCCACCAGCATCGGCACCGCGCCGCGCGCGCGGATGGCGGCGATGGTCTCGCGGGCGTAGCGCGCCCACCGCCCCGCGCTGAAGCGCTCCGACGGCTCCACCAGGTCGATCCCGTGGTGCGGGATCCCCCCGCGCTCCTCCGGTGTCGGCTTGGCGGTACCGACGTCCATCCCCCGGTACACGGAGCGCGAGTCCATGGAGATGATCTCGCCCCCCAGCCGCCGCGCGACCTCGATCGACAGCGCCGTCTTCCCCGACGCCGTCGGTCCGACGATGGCGAGCGCCTCGGGTGGGGTGCCGCCCTCTCTCCCGCCGCCACCGATCATGGTTTTACGTGGATGTCACCCAATGATGCCATTCCGAAAGGCTCGAAAAACTCTCGTCCACTCCGACGTCATCCTGAGGCCCGGCCACGCCTGACTCGAATCCGCCGCTGAAAACGAGCAGGCCGAAGGATCTGTCGTCGGCGCTCGGAATCAACGCTTGGCACCGCGTGTGTACCGTCCGAGTCGTGTGTGGCACCCCCGACCCTGAGCGGGACGGAGTCACCCGCTCCGCCCGAAGCGGCGGTGCAGCTCGGCGAGGGAGAGCTGGATCACCGTGGGGCGGCCGTGGATGTCGTGGTAGGGGAGCTCGGTGGCGAAGAGGCGGTCGAAAAGCTCCGTCATCTCCCGCTGCGTGAGCTTCTGCCCCGCCTTGATCGCCCCCTTGCACGCCATGGAAAGCGCGATCCGCTGGTGCTGCGTGCGCGCGCTCTCCACCAGCGGCGAGCCCTCGGTCAGCTCCGCCACCATCTCGCGCAGGCAGCGCTCCGCGTCGAAGTACGGGTGGGGATTGGGAACGGAGTGCACGATGATCGCCCGCCCGCCGAAGGGCTCCACCTCGAAGCCGGCGCGCTCCAGCACCCCGCTCACCTGCTCCACCAGCGCGTACTCGGCCGGCGAGAGTCGCAGGGTGATGGGAAAGAGCAGCCGCTGGCTCACCGCCTCGCCGCTGTCGAAGCCGCGGACGATCTCCTCGTACAGCACCCGCTCGTGCGCCGAGTGCTGGTCCACCAGGATCAGGCCCGTGCGCGTCTCGGCCAGGATGTAGGTGTTGTGCACCTGCCACATCGCCGCCGCCGAGCCCAGCAGCTCCGCCCCCGGGAGCGGCTTCGCCTCCACCGCCGGCGGCGTCGCGGGCGCCGCGCCCACGAAGAGCGCCATCTGCGGCTCGAAGGGCTCGGGCGGCGCCGCGGGCGCGTCGGCGGAGGCGGGGGGGGCGCCGAAGGGCCGCGCCGCCTCGCGCACCCGGCCCACGCCGAAGCCCTCGGGGACGTGGTAGGGCACGGGCGCCGCGGGGCGCACGCCGATGCTGGGGGTGCTCTCCAGCCCCGCCAGCGCGGCGCGCACCGCCTCCTCGATGGCGCGCTCCACCCCGATGCGGTCGCGGAAGCGCACCTCGGCCTTGGCGGGGTGCACGTTCACGTCCACCTCGCCGTCGGGGACCTCCAGGAAGAGGAAGAGCGAGGGGTAGACGCCCTGGGGGATGGTGGTGCGATAGGCGCGGTCCACCGCCTTCACCAGGGTGCGGTCGGCGAAGGCGCGGCCGTTCACGAAGAGGTAGGCGCGGCGCCCCCCCGGCCGCGAGCTGTGCGGGCGCTGCACCAGCCCGGTGACGGCGATCGCGCCGGCGCGGTGGGCCACGGGGATCAGCTCGTCGGCCGCGTCGCCGCCCCAGATGGCGGAGACGCGCTCGGCCACACTGGCGGCGGCGGGGAGCGCCAGCACGTCGCGCCCCCCCGAGTCCAGGGTGAAGGCCACGTGCGGCTGCGCCAGCGCCAGCGTGGCCACCACCTCGCCGATGGCGCGGTTCTCGGCGGCGGTGGAGCGGAGGAACTTGGCGCGCGCGGGGACGTTGAAGAACAGACTGCGCACCGAGACGGTGGTGCCGCGGCGCCGGGCGCACTCTTCGATGCCCGCCATCTGCCCCGCCGTCACCAGCACCCGCGTGCCGTCGCCTTCGCGCTCCGCCGTCTCGATGGAGAAGCGGGAGACGGAGGCGATGGAGGGGAGCGCCTCGCCGCGGAAGCCGAGGGTGCGGATGGCCGCCAGGTCGGCCTCCGAGCGGATCTTGCTGGTAGCGTGGCGGTCGACGGCGAGGAGGGCGTCTTCCTTCCCCATCCCGTGGCCGTCGTCGGCCACGCGGATCTCCGTCTTCCCCCCGTTGCGCACCGTGACCTCGATGCGCCCGGCGCCGGCGTCGAGCGCGTTCTCCACCAGCTCCTTCACGACGGACGCGGGGCGCTCCACCACCTCCCCGGCGGCGATCTGGTTGGCGAGCTTCTCGGGGAGGATGTGGATCCTGCGCGGCATTCCGGTCCCCGGCGTGCGTTCGGGCGAAGTTCGGTTTTCCGCGGGTGAAGGTAGACGGCGGGGGCGAGCGGGTCAACCGGCTTGACAGCGGATAAGGCGGGGCGCCGCGCCCCCCTGCGCAGGGCGCGGCGCCGGGACTCGCGACGGACGACGGATCAAGCAGATGCCGCCCGACCAGCACCAGCTAGCACTCTGGTTTGGAGGTACAGACCGTATCGCAGCAGGTGCCTGCGTGGTTGCACGTCCCCACGTTGACGTCGCAGGTGCCGAAGCACGTGTTGATGATGATGTTGGTTTCGTTGCCGGCCACCGTGCCGCGCGACGATGTGTCCACGTTCGCCGCGAACGACTCCACGCGCAGGCCGGCGAGGTCGAGATGCAGCTTCTTCGTCATCGCAGTGCTCCGGGATCGGGGAAGGAAGGGAAACGCGACGCACAAGCATTCCGATGAAGCCTGGAGGCGCCGCGTCCTGTCGGAACGCGGCGCCGGAACGACGCGGAACGAGTGATCAGCAGATGTCGCCCGTGTGGCAGTTCGGGATGCAGGTGGGATAGACGCTCTCCGGGCAGGTTCCCCCGGCGCACGTATCCTGGTTGTTGCAGCTGAACGCGTTGGGGTCGCAGGTGTTGCCACAGGTGTAGATGCGCGGGCAGGTCTGCGCGGTGAGCACGGCCCCCGCCACGGTGCCGCGCACGGGCGTCTCCGCGACGGCCTCGAACGAGTCCACGCGCAGGTCCGCGAGGTCGAGCTGCAGCTTCTTCGTCATGGCAGTGCTCCCGGGTTGGTGGAAACAAGAACCGGCACCAGAATGAATTTGTGTCGCGAAAAATACTGCGCAAGGCGCGGCCGCGCCCCGATGCCACCCGTGTGGCAGTACGGCTGCGGGTGGAACAGGCGCCCGCTGCGCAGCTCCCGAAGCGGCGGAGCTATCCGACGCAGCCGCCGTCCACGATGTACTGGCTGGCGCAGTTCAAGGTGCCGCACTGGTACGATCCGCAGTCGCCGCAGCTCTCTGCCGGGCACGACGGCGGAGCGCACGTATAGTCGGAGCAGCCCACGAACTCATCGGTGTTGCAGTAGATCGACCGTTCCTCGCCGCGAATGGTGCCGCGAGCCTTCGCGTCCTCGTCGACCGCGAACGACTCCACGCGCAGCTCGGCCAGGTCCAGGCGTAGCTTCTTCTTCATGGCAGTGCTCCGGGTTGGTGGATCGGGTGCCGACCGCCTGTCTTGAATGGTGTCGCAAAAAGCCTTCCAGCACCATTCTGCTGCCATTCCTCGCACCACCTCGGACGAGGAACGCCCTCCACGGAATGTCTGTGGAAGGCGCTTGGAAATATTTGCCCGCGAGGTGCGAATCAGGCTGCCTGTGGCTTCCGCTGGGTATCGTACCAGGCATTTACCGATGCGATGATGTCGGCAAGCCCGTCTCTGTCCAACTCGCCCCAGCGCACCTCGTCCACCCGGCGCAGCACCGGGAGGCGTGGATCGGTGACCGTGGGCTCCTTCAACCAGCCGTAGTACCCCCTGTCGTCGCGCATGGTGAAGACGAAAAGACAGAGGGGCAGAGGCACGTCGGCAACGTCGCGGAACGAGAGATCGGCGGCGAAGCCGAGGTCGCGCGGAGACGCGACAGACCCCTCGAGCGCTTTCACCTGTACCCGAACATTCTCCCCGTCGCAGATCCCCCCTGCACCAGGGTCACCAGGAAGTCGACCCCGGAATCAGACGACGCGAGCCGGTCCACGGCCAGGTCGTCGCGCCGGGTGAGGTGGATGAAGGCGAGAAGCTCGGCGCGCTCGGCAAAGAACTCCTCCCAATTTCTCTGCATGGCTCTCCATCTCGGAGCCGTGAACATGGTTGGATCACAGTGTGACCAAGCACCAGTGTCACGGCGAAGGAGGTACGTTACGACCGTAGAGGGATGAGGAGATAAAAGTAAACAGTGAGTACAAGAAGGCAAGGCTGCCGTGGCCGTCATACCGAATCGCACCGTCAACTGTGCATTCGCAAGCACCCCCACCGACGTCATCCTGAGGCCGGCCAAGTTGCATCATCAAATTCGGTAAAGACTTGGCAGGCCGAAGGATCTATAGCCGGTCGATTCGATCCACCGAAGGAATGCACAGCTGATCTGCAATCTGGATCATACCGGATTCAGAGGGTGATCGTGCGTTCCGTCAGTGTATCTGAGCCGACTGGCTTTAGATCCTTCGGCCTGCCAAATCCTTGCCGGATCGCGGGATGCAATGTGGCCGGCCTCAGGATGACGTCTGCGGAGATGCTCGTGTAAGCACTGAATTGATTATACCGCCGGGTCCATCTTCCCGTAGAACCGGCGGGTGTTCTCGAGGGTGCGGGCGGCGAGCTCGTCGGGGTCTTCGCCGCGGATCTCGGCGGCGCGGCGGGCGGTGTGGACCACGAAGGCCGGCTCGTTCGTCTTCCCGCGGTGGGGGACGGGGGCCAGGTAGGGGGTGTCGGTCTCGACCATCAGGCGGTCGGCGGGGACCATGCGGACGAAGTCGAGGCCGTCGAACTTCTTGAAGGTGATCATCCCCGAGAACGAGGCGTACCACCCCAGCGCCAGCGCCTCCTCCAGCAGCGCGCGGCCGCTGGAGAAGGAGTGCAGCACGCCCACCGTCCCCCGCCCCGCCTCGCGCAGCAGGGCGCGCAGGTCGTCGTCGGCCTCGCGCGCGTGCACGATCACCGGGAGCCCCGTCTCCCGCGCCAGCTCCAGGTGCCGCGCGAAGGCCTCGCGCTGCACCTCGCGGGGCGAGAAGTCGTAGTGGTAGTCCAGCCCCGTCTCGCCCAGCGCGACCACCTTCGGGTGCGCGATCAGCTCCCGCACCGCCGCGAACGCCGCGTCCGACGCCGTGCTGGCCGCGTGCGGGTGGATCCCCGCCGTCGACCAGACGCCGGCGAAGCGCTCGGCCAGCCCCAGGCAGGTGCGCGCGTCCTCCGCGTCGGTGGCGATGCTGACGATCCCCGCCACCCCCGCCGCGCGCGCGCGCTCCACCACCCCCTCGACGTCGGGGAGGATGCGCTCGTCGGCCAGGTGCGCGTGGGCGTCGATCAGTTCCATGTGCGGAAGTGCGGAAGTGCGGGAGTGCGGAAGTGCGGAAGTGCGGAAAAGCCGGGCCGCCGCGGAAGGTACCCGCGGCGGCCCGGTTCGCAACTGCTCGGCGGTCAGAGGCGGCGGTGCGCGATCAAACCACGCACTTCCGCACTCCCGCACTTCCGCACTATCGGGTCCGCACCTCGGCCGCGGGACGCGCCTGCGTGGGCCGGCGGCCGCCGGAGGAGCGCGAGCGCACCGCCTGCTCCTTCTTCTCCTGCCGCGGGAAGTGCCGCTCGATCTCGTACAGCACCGGGCTCGCCACGAAGATCGACGAGAAGGTCCCGATGGCGATGCCGAGCACCAGCACCAGGGTGAAGCCGAAGATCACCGGGCCGCCGAACACCAGCAGCGCCAGCAGCGTCGCCATCACCGTGGCCACCGTGAGCAGCGTGCGCGGCAGCGTCTCGTTGATCGCCTTGTTCAGGATGTCCACGAAGCTGCGCCCGTGCCGCGGCTTGCCCAGGTCCTCGCGCACCCGGTCGAACACGATGATGGTGTCGTGCATGGAGTAGCCCAGCACCGTCAGCACCGCCGCCACCGTGCCCAGCGAGATCTCGGTGCGCGTCACCGCCAGGAAGCCCAGCGTCACCAGGATGTCGTGCACCGTGGCGATCACCGCCGCCAGCGCGAAGCGCCACTCGAAGCGCAGCGCCAGGTACCCCAGGATGGCCACGAAGGAGAGGAGGATGGCGACCAGCGCCTTCCGCTCCAGCTCGCTCCCCGCCTTGGGCCCCACCGCCTCGGTGCGCACGATGCGGAAGTCGCCCCCCGGCTGCCCCTGCACCACCGGCTTGAAGCGCGTCGACATCGCCTGCGTCACCCGCGACTGCGCGTCGGCCCCGGCCTCCTGGCCGAAGCTCTGGGTGCGCACCAGGAAGTCGTTCGCGTTGCCAAAGCGGGTGATCTCCCAGTGCTGCCCGGCGGCCGTGGTGGCGGCGCGCACGTGCTCCTCGTTGACGGGGTGGGTGAAGCTCACCTGCACCACCGTGCCGCCGGTGAAGTCCACCCCGTAGTTCAGCCACCGATCGCCCTTCAGCGAGTGGACGATCATCGATCCGATCCCCACCACCATCAGCGCCGCGGTGACCAGGTAGGCGCGCTTGCGCCACTGCAGGAACGGATAGTTCGCGTTCTGGAAGAATCTCATGGTCTCGCGCCCCTCAGATCGACAGGCTCTGCACCGACTTGCGACGCTCGAGGTAGAGCGACATCAGGGTGCGCGTGGTGAACACGGCGGTGAAGAACGAGGCGATCACGCCCACGGCCAGCGTCACGGCGAAGCCGCGGATCGGCCCGGTGCCGGTGTAGAACAGGATGGCGCAGGTGATCAGCGTGGACACGTTGGAGTCCACGATGGCGCGCAGCGCGTGGTGGAACCCCTCGTTCACCGCGGCGCGCACGCTGCGCCCGTGGTCCAGCTCCTCGCGGATGCGCTCGAAGATCAGCACGTTCGCATCCACCGCCATCCCCACCGAGAGGATGAGGCCGGCCACGCCGGGGAAGGTCAGCTTGGCGTCGAGCCCGGCCAGCATTCCCAGCGACAGGATCACGTAGATGCCGAGCGCCAGCACCGCCAGCGCGCCGGAGAAGCGGTAGATGGCGAGCATCATCAGGATCACCAGCCCGATCCCCACCATCCCGGCGATCTTCCCCTTGTCGATGGAGTCGGCGCCGAGCGAGGGGCCCACGCTGCGCTCCTCCACGATGTGCAGCGGCGCGGGGAGGGCGCCGGCGCGCAGCACCAGCGCGAGCTCCGAGGCGTCTTCCATGGTCGACTTGCCCAGCTCGATCTGGCCGCGGGTGTTGATGGCGCCGTTGATGACGGGCGCGGTGAACACCCGGTCGTCGAGCACGATGGCCATCTTGTCGCCGATGTGCTCGCCCGTGGACTTCTCGAAGCGGCGGCCGGCGCGGCGCGACAGCTCGAACGCCACGATGGGGCGGTTGAACTGGTCGGTCTGCGCCTGCGCGTTCTCCAGGCTCGCCCCGGTCATCATCGGGGTGCTTTCCACGTACCAGAGCGACGAGAACCCCGGCTGGGGCTCGGCCTCGGGAACGCCCCAGAGGAACTCGGTGCCGCGCGGCATGAGCGCCTTGACCGCCGGCAGCTCCAGGTAGCGGCGCACCGCCGTGGTGTCTGCGACCGCCACCAGCAGCTGACCGCTGGGGCCGGGGCCCGCGATCTTGCTCTGCAGCGGGTGCGCGGCCGCGGTCGAGTCGGTGCGCGTCCGGGCCGAGTCGGTGCCCGTGCCGGCCGAGTCCCGCTTGGTCTGCAGCAGCCCCCCGGCCGGGGTGGTGGCCGCGGCGCCGGGAGCCGTCTTCGACTCGTTGGGGAAGGCGGCGGCGATGGCCTGCTCGATGCGCGGCATCGCCGGCTGCAGCTCGCCCAGGTCGTGGACGATCTGGAACTGCAGGAAGGCCGCCTTCTGCAGCACCTCCTTGGCGCGGCTCTGGTCCTGCTTCCCCGCGAGCTCCACGATGATGCGGTTGCTCCCCGCCTTCTGCACCACGGGCTCGGCGACGCCCAGCGCGTTCACGCGCATATCCACCACCTTCAGGGCGCGGTCGATGGCGTCGGCGCGGTCCTTGGCGGTGAGCCTGGTCTTCGACTCGTCGATCTCCATCGCGTAGTGGACCCCGCCCTGCAGGTCCAGCCCCAGCGTGACGATCTGGCCGATGCGGTGCCCCGCGGCGTCCTTGCGGTTGTAGTTCTTGACCAGGACGGCGATGCTCGCCAGCGTGAGCAATGCGATCAGGCCCAGGCGGACCTTCAGGTTCTGAAACATCGGAAGCAGGGAACTCCCGGAGAGGGGTTCGAAGGACCCGGTGACGACAGGACAGGATGTCGTTGGGAAACGGCAAAGCTATCCCCTCCGACCGGGCGTTGTCAACCGGCGCGGGCGTGGATCGTAGAGTATAAAACCGCTCGCGACAGGAAGATCCGTCGCGCGTCCTCGGCCTCCTTACGGCCGTCTCACGCAGAGACGCAGAGGAACGGAGAGAACCGCTTTTGACGTTCTCTCCGTTCCTCTGCGTCTCTGCGTCGATGAACGAACGCTCAGGACGCGCGCCCGGTGTTGATCACGTTCACCTTGCGGAAGCGCGCCGGCGGGCAGCCGTGCGACACCGCGTTCGACTGCGAGGGCTGGCCCTTGCCGTCGTTGAACGACCCGCCCACGAAGTAGCTGCTCCGCCCGCCCAGCAGGTCCAGCGAGTTCCAGAACTCCGGGGTGCGCATCTGGTAGGCGACGTCCTTCAGCATCCCCGTCACCTTCCCGTCCTTCACCTCGTGGAAGACCTGCCCGCCGAACTGCGCGTTGTAGCGCTGCTGGTCGATGGAGTACGAGCCGCGCCCCTCGATCATGATCCCGTCCTTCACGTCGGCCAGCAGCTCGTCCAGCGTCACGTCGCGCTCGGGGTGCGGCATCAGGTTCACGTTGGGCATGCGCTGGAACTGCACCACGTCCCAGCTCTCCGCGTACGAGTTGCCGTGGCTCCGCACCGGGCGCCCCTGGCGGCGGTACCAGTCGGCCAGCATGGGCGCCTGCTCGCGCGTGGTCTGCAGGTCGTTCAGCACGCCGTTCTTCACGATCAGGTACTCGTCGGGGCGCACCCCCTCGTCGTCCCACCCCACGGTGGCCAGCGAGCCGGGCGCCGAGCGCTCCGCCTGGATGTTGAAGATCGGCGGCCCGTAGCGGAAGCTCCCCAGGAAGCGCTCGATCGGGGAGATGAACGACGTCCCCGCGAAGTTCGCCTCGAACCCCAGGATGCGGTCGAGCTCGGTGGGGTGCGCGATGGACTCGTGGATGGTGAGGAAGAGGTGCGAGGGGAGGAGCACCAGGTCGTAGCGGCCGGGCTGCACGGGCTTGGCGGTGAGCTTCTGCACCGCCTCCTGCGCCCACTGCGGGGCGCGCTCCACCAGCCGCGCGCTCCGCACGTGCTCGTACCCCAGCCCCATCGGCTGCACCGGGGTGGAGAGGCGGGTCTGGAAGTCGGAGCCGTCGGCGTTCACCGCCGTCACGTTCATCTGCGGGAGGGAGCGGTACAGCGTCTGGGTGATGAACGACCCCTCGCTGCTGGCGAAGGTCTTCTCCTCGCGCACGAAGAAGAGCGACGAGGTGGCGAAGCGGGCGCCGCCTCGCAGCGCCGCCTCGTTCGCCTCCAGCAGGAGCGCCACCTTCTCCTCCACCGGCACGTCGAAGGGATCGACCTGGATCGGCGCGCGCCAGCGGCCGTCGCGCACCGGCTCGGTGGGGGCGAGCTCCACGGGATGCTTGAGGGTGCCGGCATTGGCGCGCGCCTGCGCCACGGCGTTGCGGGCCACGCGCTCCACCTCGTCCAGGGTCAGCTCGCGGCTGGCGGAGAACCCCCAGGCGCCGCCGGCCAGCACCCGCACCCCGAAGCCGAAGGTCTCGCCGTCCTGGAAGCCGGTGATGCGGCGCTCGCGCGTGCCCACCGACTGCGTGCGGTTGCGGTTGATGCGCACGTCGGCGTACGAGGCGCCGGCGCGCTTGGCGGCGTCGAGCGCGCGCAGCGCCAGCTCGCGGTACTCGGGGTCGTCCAGCGGGAGGCGCGCGGCGTGCGCCACCCCGGGAACGAGGGCGAGCCCCGCCGAGGCGGCGGCGGCGCGCGCAAGGAACTCTCGGCGCTTCATCTCGAATCGTCCTCGGGCTGGGGGGAAGGCCGGTCCGGGGACGATATCCATCCCCCGCCGCCCCCGTCAACGCCTCCCACGTTGCGGAGCTTCGTTCAAGATCACGTCCTTCTAAACGGAATTAGCTCACACGGAGTCAACGGAGTCAGCGGAGTCGTTCTCCGTTGACTCCGTGTGAGCTCTTCCGTTGAAGCCGGAGAACCAGGACGGTCCTCGGCAACGCGGTATGAAATGAAACCCCGACCCGATGCGCCGCCGCGACCGGACGCACTTTCGCGCTCCCGCGGCCGATTCTATATCTCGATCGATCCCCCGGCGCTTTCCACGCAGCAGACGAGGACGCTCCCGATGCGCATCTCCCGCTCCGTCGTCCTGCCGGCCCTGGTGATGGCGATGCCGCTGGCCGCGCAGCAGCCGCAGCCGACGATCGCCCCCAACGAGAACCTGGTGGCCGACGGCATCCCGCCGATCCCCGCCTCGCTCGCCGCGGAGGTGCGCCGCTACACCGAGTCGCGGGGCGCGGGGCTGGCCGACTGGCACCCGGTGCGCCGCGAGATCCTGATCTCCACCCGCTTCGCCAACACCAACCAGGTGCACCGGGTGGCCATGCCCATGGGCGCGCGCACGCAGCTCACCTTCTTCGACGAGCCGGTGGGCGGGGCCGGGTACGAGCCGCGCACGGGGCGGTACTTCATCTTCACCCGCGACATGGGCGGCAACGAGTTCGCGCAGATCTACCGCTACGACCTGGCCGACGGCCGCGTCACCCTGCTCACCGACGGCGGCCGCTCGCAGAACGGGGGATGGGTGTGGAGCCGCGCCGGCGACCGCATCGCCTACGAATCCACCCGGCGCAACGGGGCGGACCGGGACATCTACGTGATGGACCCGGCCAACCCGCGCACCGACCGGCTGGTGCTGCAGGTGCAGGGCGGCGGCTGGGGGGTGCAGGACTGGTCGCCCGACGGACGGCGGCTGGTGGTCAGCGAGTACCTCTCCGTGAACCAGGCCAACCTCTACCTGCTCGACCTGGCGACGGGGCAGAAGACCGCGCTCACGAACCCCGCCGACACCGTGGCCTGGGGCGGCGCCGAGTTCACGTCCGACGGGCGCGCGCTCGTCGTCACCACCGACGCGGGCTCGGAGTTCCAGCGGCTCGCGCTGCTGGAGCTGGCGACGAAGCGGGTGACCACGCTGACGCCTGGGATCAACTGGGACGTGGAGAGCTTCGACCTGTCGCCCGACGGGCGGACGGTGGCCTTCGCCACCAACGAGGCCGGCGTGTCAAAGCTCTACCTGCTCGACCTGGCGACGCGGCGCGTGCGCCCGGTGACGGCCGCCGGGCTGCCGCAGGGGGTGCTCGGCGGGCTGCGCTGGCACAACAACTCGCGCGACCTGGGCTTCTCCGCCAGCTCGGCGCGCTCCACCTCGGACGTGTACTCGCTGAACGTGGCGACCGGCGCCGTCACGCGCTGGACGGAGAGCGAGCTGGGCGGGCTCCCCGCGGCCGAGCTGGCCGAGCCGCGGCTGATCCGCTGGCCGAGCTTCGACGGGCGCGAGATCACCGGCTTCTACTACCGGCCCCCCGCGCGGTTCACGGGGAAGCGCCCGGTGATCATCAACATCCACGGCGGCCCCGAGGGGCAGTCGCGGCCGGGCTTCCTGGGGCGGAGCAACTACTTCCTGAACGAGCTGGGGGTGGCGGTCATCTTCCCCAACGTCCGCGGGAGCACGGGCTACGGGAAGAGCTTCGTGAAGCTCGACAACGGGATGAGGCGCTACGACAGCGTGAAGGACATCGGCGCGCTGCTGGACTGGATCGCCCGGCAGCCGGAGCTCGACGCGGGCCGGGTGATGGTCACCGGCGGGAGCTACGGCGGCTTCATGACGCTGGCGGTGGCGACCACCTACAACGACCGCATCTGCTGCTCGCTCGACGTGGTGGGGATCAGCAACTTCAACACCTTCCTGAAGAACACCGAGGCGTACCGCCGCGACCTGCGCCGCGTGGAGTACGGCGACGAGCGGCAGCCGGAGATGGCGGCGTTCTTCGAGCGCACCGCGCCGCTGAACAACGCGGGGAACATCACCCGGCCGCTCTTCGTGGTGCAGGGCGGCAACGACCCGCGCGTCCCCCACAGCGAGGCGGAGCAGATGGTGGCGCGGGTGAAGCAGAACGGCAGCCCCGTCTGGTACCTGATGGCGAAGGACGAGGGCCACGGCTTCCGCAAGAAGGCCAACGTCGACTACCAGTTCTACGCCACGGTGATGTTCATCCGGCAGCACCTGCTGCGGAGCTAGACCTCACGTGACAGACGCGGAGACGCGGAGGGGCCGCCGTGCCTCTCCGCGTCTCCGTGTGAGATCAGCCTATCCTCGGTCCGCGCGGTAGAACGGCCAGGCGTCGCGGAGGTAGAGCGCGAACGGGACCCACCAGACCAGGTCGTTGGTGAGGCAGAGGACGGCGGCGGTGGCCGGCCACTCGCCGGTCGCGATCAGCCGCGCCATCCCGATCGGGCCGAGCACCTTCCCCAGCAGCCCCACCGCCGCGATCGCGAACCCGCGCTCGGGCGCGCGCGCGACCTCCAGGTAGAGGAAGCCGTAGATGCCGACCACCATCCCCAGGCAGGCGAAGATCGCGGGATGGTTGAGCGGGGGCATCCCCGCCACGCGGAAGAGCCACTGCGGGTCGAGCCCCGCGTACGCGCCCCAGGCCAGGTTGTACCCGCCCGCCAGCGCGAACACCGCGCGGTGCAGGCCGCGGCGGCGGATCTCGCCCGCGGGCGCCGTCACCGTCCCTGGATCTGCAGCACGGCGGTGTGCTTGCGCAGGGTCCGCAGCACCACGTAGGCGAGCACCCCCGAGGCGAGGAAGCCGAGCCAGAAGGGGCGCAGCACCAGCCGGTGCGTCTGCGCCAGGTCCAGCCCCGCGCGCATCGCGGTGAACACCACCGCCAGCGCCAGGAAGCCGGGGTACTCGGCCTTGAGCACGGCGCGCAGCGAGAAGGGGAGCTCGGGCGGCCGCCAGCGCGCGGGCGCGGGGATGAAGGCGGGGGTGCGCTCCGCCCAGCGCTCGTACTCGGCGCCGAACTTGAGCCGCAGGAAGTCTTCTTCGGCCAGCATCACCCGCTCGTACAGCATCCAGAAGAACGCCCCCACGAACACGGCCGCCACCCACACCCGCGGGAAGATGGCGATCCCCGTCCACATCAGCGCGTTGCCCAGGTACAGCGGGTGGCGGACGACGGAGTAGAGCCCGGTGGTGTTGAGCTCCTGCGCGTTCTGCACCCTGCGGTTGCGCCCGGAGGTGCCGCGCGGCTTGCACCCCACGGCGGCGGCGCGGAGCACCAGCCCGGCCAGCGAGAGGCCCACGCAGAACGCCTCCCAGAGCAGGCGGTCGCGCCCGGCCAGGGGTGCGGGCGCGAACGGGAGCGCCGCCAGCAGGCCGGCGAGCGCGATCAGCGGGACCCAGCTCCGGTTGCGGAAGAGCCAGTTGCCCTGGGCGACCAGGTCGTCTCTCAGCGTCATCTACGCGGACGTGCGTCGGTGCACGGGCTGTGGGAGTGAACCGTAAAGCTAAGGGAACGAACGTCCTCCGAAAAGCCGCAAAGGGTGAAGAGGGGATGAGGACAGGTGACGAACCTGTAATTACCGCGGTTCCACATCGACGCGCGAACGTGGCAGCCCAACGCACCGGCGGAGGCGAACAGATCATCCGCTCGGCGGCGCAAGAGTTGCGGCGCCGCTGCCGAGCTCACCAGCTCGCCCCGATCGAGCGTCGGGTTACGTGCAGGTGCCGTTCGTGGCACCTGCGCCCCGCGCCGTTTTTCCGCGGGGCCCGCCGCCCACGGAGCCAACCCGCTCGAGGGAGGAAGCGATGAAGAAGCTGCGCCTGGACCCCGACGCCCTTTCGGTCACCTCGTTCCCCACGGCAGCGGAGCCGCACGCCGCCGCCGGAACCGTGGCCGCGAACGAGGCGACCTCCTTCGGACAGAACACCTGCGGCGTCACCTGCCAGACCTCGTGCGGCGGCGGGGGCCACTGCACCTGCTACCCGGCATAGGCCACGACCCTCCTCCAGGGGCCCGCCACCGGCCCCTGGAGCCACCACCCAACGGCCCCACCCCATCGCGCGTCCTTCGTCCTCCTTCCGCCGGGCGAGGGAAACCATCGCACGGACGTCCCCGTAGTTCAAGTCAGGGGTTTTCCGTGGATGTGCTCGCGTACCCGACCATCGTTCGTGGACCCATGCACGTGCTGACCTGGCTCGCCTGCGCCGCCGGCTGCGGGGTGCTCTGGATCCTCCAGGAGCTGGTGGGATCCATGCTCTTCGAAGGATCCTGGGCGCTGCTGAAGTGGCTCTCCTCGCCGATCTTCTCGCCGATCGGCCGTGGCCTGTCGCGGCGCGTCCTCGGTCCCGGCGGGGTCGCCTGGCTGCGCGGGCTGACGATCGGCGGATTCCTGGGGCTCTGCGGCGGGGGCTGGCTGTTCTACGTCGGAGCGAACGGAGCATCCGCGGCCGAGTGCATCTTCGGCGCGGCGGCCGTGGCGGCGTCGATCGTGATGCTGTTGTGGCTCGACACCGCGCAGGACGTGGCTGCCGCGCACCGCCGAAGCGCGATGTGATCTCACGCGGAGACGCAGAGTCGCAGGGAGAGGCCGCGGCTTCTCTCTGCGCCTCTGCGTCTCCGCGTGAGGCCGATCTTTTCCAAAGGCGTCAGCGGTCGCTTCCGCCGGGGGTGTGGACCACGACGGCGCCGTCGCGGGTGCGCCTGCCGTAGCGCGCGCGGGCCTGCTCCGGGGAGAGGAATTCCACCGACTGCACGCGGTTGATGGGGATCTCGCGCAGCGACTCGGGCCCGCCGAGGAGCGCCCGGTCGAGGAGCACGATCAACCCGTCGGGCCCCTCCGCCTCTTCCGGCGAGCCGGCCTGCGGCGTGTGGGCGCTCACCTCGTCGACCAGCCCCTCGGCGTCGCGCTTCGGCGTCGGCGCGAACCGCGTCGCCAGCCGGCCCTCGTGCCGCATGAGCCAGATGGAGCGGAGCGACTGGACCAGCTGGTAGGCATCGGTGGCCGTGGAGCCCCGTACCTCCTCCGGCGAGATGCGGTCGCGCTCGTGCCTCGCGGCCGGCGTGCGCTGCGCGTGGAGCGGGCCGGCCAGCGCGGCGAGGAGCACGAACGGGAGCACGCGTCGAATCATCGCGACCGGTGAGGGGAAGAAGTGGTTCGATGCGCCCGACAGGAATCGAACCCGTGACCTTCGGCTTCGGAAGCCGACGCTCCATCCGTTGAGCTACGGGCGCGTTCAGGCCTGCGAGATGATAACGTCGGGATCCGCAGCCATCTGACACGCTTCATGTCTCGCAGCCCGCGATCCGTCCCAGGGTGATGAGCCGCGCGGGGTGGAACCCATCTCTGAACCGTCCGCGATGGGTGCGCAGCCGCGCGCTACCTCCGGAGGTACGCGTCGGTCTTGTCCAGCCAGTCCTGGCGCGGGGGGCTGAAGATGTCCACGTCGAGCGTGTCTTCCAGCGCCTCGGCCCGGTGCGGCACGTTCGAGGGGATGTGGAGCACCTCGCCCGCGCGGACGAGCACGGTCTCCGCTTCGTCCTCCCCGATCCAGAAGCGCAGCGCCCCCTCGAGGATGTAGGTGAGCTGCTCGTTCTCGTGCGAGTGCTTCGGCACCACGCACCCCTGCTTGAGGTAGACGTGGGCGAGCATCATCCGGTCGCCGGTGATGAGCCGGCGGTCGATGAGGGGCGAGACCGTCTCGCGGGGCATCTCGTCCCACCGGTACCAGGTGACGGAGCGGTCGGGTTGGCTCATCGACATGGGGTGAGGTTGCAGGAAACGATGCGGCGACTCGCCGTCAGAGGGCGCCCACGCGCCGAGTACGAATCTACGCGCTTCGCGAGCAGCGGCCAGCCGGCAGGAACGGTGAGCGGATGAACGCACGACGCAGGAGAGGCGGCGCGGGTGCGCGTCGCCTCTGTCCTGGAGCCGCGGGAGTTGCCGTCTACCGCGCCGGGGGTAGGAGCGGCAGGCCATAGAGGCGGGCGGCGTTGTCGTGCAGCACCATGCGGGCGATCTCCAGCGCGCGGGCGCGGGTCACGTCGCCGTCGCGCACCATGCCGGTGAGCGCCATCGCCAGCGCGCGCCGGCCGGTGGCGTTGGAGAGCCAGGCGACCTCCTCCCACCCTTCCGGCGGCCCGTACGGCCCGGCGTCGGTGCCGAACATCACCTTGTCCGGCCACTGCTCCAGCCACCCGCGCAGCGTCTCGGCCAGCGCGTGCGGCGAGCGGAAGAAGGTCTGGTTGCTGAAGTCGGCGTAGACGTTCGGCTTCTGGATCAGGTACCCCACGTCGTCCGCCCGCGGCCAGCCGCCGTGGATGATCACGAACCGCGTGTCCGCCAGCGCGGGATCGTTCAGCACCGGCTCCAGCAGGAGCGGCTCGGCCTCGCGGAAGCGGTAGTACCGCCCCACCCCGCCCAGCACGTGGATGTGCACCGGCAGGTGCAGCCGCCCCGCCTCGCGCGCCACGTAGCGGAAGAGGTAGTCCTGCAGCCTCGCGTAGTCCGCCGCCGGCGGATCGCCCCCCGCCGCCCACCGGTCGTACACCGCCGCCGCCTCGGCCCGCGACGGATCCCCGAAGTCGAGCGGCCGCAGGTACGCGACCTCGAACTTGAGCGCCACCGCCCCGCCGGCGCGCATCCGCTCCAGCGTGGGGGTGACCACGCGGGAGAGGTACTCCGGGAGCGTCGCCGGCAGCCGGTCGGCGTTCGACTCGCGCAGATAGCGCCGCAGCAGCGTCTCCTCGCCCGCGTAGAAGCCGCGGTGGTCCGGGCTCATGCTCTTCCCCGACGTGTTGGAGAGCGGAAAGAGCAGCGCGTCGGCGAAGGGCACCCAGCGGAAGCGGTCGGGCGACAGGCCGGGTCCCATCGCCACGCGGTTCGCCAGCATGGTCTGGATGTGCAGCCGGTCCAGCACCCAGCTCGCGTACGCCGGCCCGCGCGCCGCGACCTCCCGCGCGCGCGCCGCCTGCACCGCCGCCACGTGCGCCGGGTCCGCGTCGCCGTACGCGTACCCGAACAGCGCGCGCCACGCGCGCGGCCATGCGTCGCTGGTGGGCGCCCAGCGCGTGGCGAGGGGAAACGGCGACATCGCGTCGGCGGGCAGCGCGTCGTACTCGCTGTCCGGCGCGAACCCGGGGAGCGGCGTCCGCACCGGGTGCGCGTGGTTGTCGATGGCCGGGATGCGCTCGATCGCCGCCAGCAGCGCGCTGTCGACGGGCGTCTGCGCGTGCGCCGCGGTCGCGGCCGCCATGGCGGCGAGGACGAGAATGCGTTTCACGGGAGGGCGACGGGCGGAGCAGGTAGACGGGGAGACAATGATAAAGCTCGATCGGAAGCTAGAGCGCCCGACGAGCAATGTCCAACCTCGCCATCCCTCCGTGACGCGCGAAGCCCTGCGTCGCGATGTGACGCAGGGCTTCGCAATATTCAGTGCGCCCGACAGGATTCGCCCTGTGACCTTCGGCTCCGGAGGGCCGACGCTCTATCCGGCTGAGTTCTCGTCAGAGCCGCGCCTCCCTGCCGAACTCGCGAATCCGCTCGGTCAAAAGATGCATTCCGGTGGACGGATTTGCACCTTCGCGCCCGAGTTCCGCGTGCCGGCGCCCCAGCTCGGATGCGCGTTTCACAGCGTGGACGTCGCGAATGGAACTCTCGGGATTTCGGCGCCGGGCTTCCACTGTACCTGGGAGTCGACGACTGCAACTTTGATGAAGGTCAGCGCGTCGAACAGCGTCGACTTGCCGGATGCGTTGGCTCCGTAGATCGCTGCGGCCCGGAGTAGCTGAAGGTCGTCGCCTGGAGTGCGGACAAGACTCTCTCGGTGTTCGGTGAGGGGTGCGGCAACGAGCGAGAGTTCCTGCTCTTCGCGGATCGACTTGAAGTTGGCGACCCTCAATCGGATCAGCACGGTTGACTCCCTGACCAAGCCGATGGATGCAGTTTGGGGCGTCATCATGCAGAAAAAATGCACGATCAAGAGGCAAGGTACAAGCACAGTGATTCCGGCACAAACGCCGGCACAGGTCGGCGGGGCGGCTCCGGTTGCTGCGAACCGCCACAGCGAGCAGCAAGAAGCCCCACCGCCAATGAGTGGCGGTGGGGCTTCGATTCGCTCGGTGCGCCCGACAGGATTCGAACCTGTGATACCGTTTCTCCCGAATGATTGTGCATTCGTCGGCCGCCGAAACTGAAATGGCTCTCACAGAGATTGGTTTGACCCTGCTCGTCGAATGCACAGTTAATCGGCCGAATTGGTATGACCTTCGGCTCCGATCTCCCGGAAGCGAAAACGATCTGCCTTGACCCAACCGCCTGTCCCACAAACCGGACGCTCGCTGCATTCGAAGGCATGGCACGGGACGTCTGCACCACGCCGTGCGCTTCAACGGAATCCCGGCAGCAGCGTACGGAATCAGACCCGGAACATCCGCGGCTGCGGGTCCGGGAGCTCGTCCCGGGCGAAGGCGTTGCCCCCGACGCGGCGGTGCAGCCGGCGGAGCGAGGCACCCCGGCCCGCCAGGATGGTGAAGCCGGTGGGCTTCATGAGCAGCTCCACCATCCGGAGGCGGTCGAGAGGGGGGCGTGCCCGGTAGAGCGCCCGGAGCGGTTCCGCGTCGAAGAGGTCCGAGCTCCGGAGCGAGAACTCCCGGCTCGCGTCTTCCACCTCGGCCAGGTCCACCAGCTTCATCCCGCCGGGAGTGTTGATCCCGTTGATCGCCACCCAGTCCACCTCGCACCCCGCGAACAGGGCCATCGCCTCGTCGAAGCGGTAGGCGTTCACGATGGGGTGCATGAAGGCGTCGGCGTCGTGCGAGAGCTGGCCGCGCTCCGACCCCGGGTTGGCGGCGCCGGCCTCCTGTCCGTACTGCCCGGGAGGGAGCCGTTGCTGCAGCTGCTCCATGATCCGCTGCCCCTTGGCCAGGTCGGCGCGCTCGTCGCCCCACAGGGAGAGCAGGAGCTCGCGCCCCAGCAACCGGTCGAATTCGCCGAAGGGATGGTAGAGCCAGACGCAGATCACCCCGTCGGCGGCCAGGTGCCGGCAGAGGTTCTCCAGGCCGCGCCGCGGATCGGCCAGACAGTGGACCACCCCGGTAGAGACGATGAAGTCGAAGCGCTCCCCCAGCTCCAGCTCCAGGATGTCGTGCCGGGCGAAGCGGACGTTCCCGAGCGCGTGCCGCCCGGCCAGCTCGCGGGCGAGCCCGAGCGACGCGTCGGTGACGTCGATCCCCTGGAACCGTGCCTTCGGGTACCGCTGCGCGAAGCCCAGCAGCCGCTGGCCGGTGCCACACCCCGCGTCCAGGATCTTCTTCTCCTCCAACCCATCGTCGCCGCAGAGAAGGTGGAAGAGGTTCGCGACGTCGTAGGCCAGGCTGCGGCCGGCGACCGGGCTGGGATACGGATACCGCGTGTACATCGCGACCACGTCTTCCGTGCCCACCAGGCGTTCTCGCGGTGGCGCGGCGGAGCGGTGACCGTGCCCGGACCCCGCGCCTCCGGGGCGGCCGGGACCGTTCGCTCCCGCCGCCGCCCCGGAACGCATGAGCCGCGACACCGGGACGTCCACGTCTCGGGCGGCCTGCTCCAGGAGGTGGATGAAGCGCTCGCGCAGGCCCTCGACGGTGGCGGGCTCGAAGAGCTCCGCGTCGTAGAGCAGCACGCCGCGGAGGCCGCGGCCGACCACGTCGAGCGAGAGGGTGAGGTCGTGCCGGACGGCCTCGACCTCCAGATCGAGCCCGGCGGTCCGCAGCCCCGGGAGGCCGGGGGGCACGACCTCGGCGCCGTGCAGCGAGAACATCGCCCGAAAGAGCGGGCCGGGCTCGGGCCCCAGTGCGGCGACGAGCGTCTCGAACGGCACCTGGTGCTCCCAGGCACCCAGCGAGACTTCACGCACCCGCCGCAGCACCGTACGGAAGGTGGGATCTCCGGAGAGGTCGGTGCGCAGCACCAGCGTGTTCACGAAGAGGCCGATCAGCGCTTCCACCTCGCGCCGCGTCCGCCCCGCCGCCGGGCTCCCCACCACCACGTCGTCGGTCCCGGCACGGTCGCCGAGCACGACCTGGAAGGCGGCCAGGAGCACCATGTACAGGGAGGCGCCCTCCCGCCGCGCCAGGGCGAGCAGCCGCCCGGACAGCGCGTCGGCGAGCTCCAGGGGCACCTGCGCGCCCCGGTGCGTGCGCGCCGCCGGCGCGGCGCGGTCGGTGGGCAGCTCCGGCGGCCGGGGTGCGCCGGCCAGCCGCTCGCGCCAGTACGCGAGCCGCCTCTCCAGCACGGGCCCCCGCAGCTGCGCGCGCTGCCAGGCCGTGAAGTCCCCGTACTGCAGCGGCAGATCGGGGAGCGGCGGCGAGCCGCGGCCGCGGGCCGCCTCGTACAGCGCCGACAGCTCGCGGAAGAGGAGCCCCACGCTTCCGCCGTCGCACACCATCGTGTGCACCTTCAGCAGCAGCGCATGCTCGTCTTCCGCCAGCCGCAGGAGCCGGGCGCGGAAGAGCGGGCCCGCCGCGAGGTCGAACGGCCGCGCGGCCTCGCTGCGCGCGAGGCGCCACAGCTCCGCCTCGCGCGCCTGCGCGGACAGCGCCGAGAGGTCGTCTACCGGGAGCGGGAAGCCGCCGTACGGGGCCACCACCTGCACCGGCACGCCGTCCACCTCGGCGAAGGTGGTCCTCAGCGCCTCGTGGCGCCGCACCACCTCGCCGAGCGCGCGCTCCAGCGCGGGCACGTCGAGCGCGCCCTCCAGCCGCAGCGCCATCGGGATGGTGTAACGGTCGGCGCCGGAGTCGCGGGACGCCTGCCAGAGCCGCTCCTGCCCGAAGGACAGCGGGAGCGGAGCATCGCGCCCGGCGGGCTCCACCGGCGGCGGCTGCGGAAGCCCCGCGCGGAGCAGCGACTCCACCCGCTCCGCCAGCCCCGCCAGGGTGGGCGCCTCGAACACCGCTCGCACGGGGAGCTCCACCCCGAACGCTTCGCCCGCCCGCGCCGCCACGCGCGTGGCCAGCAGCGAGTGCCCGCCCAGGTCGAAGAAGTCGTCGGACGCGCCCACCCGCTCGGAACCCACCACCGCGGCCCAGATCTCCGCCAGCACCTCTTCCACCGGCGTGTGCGGCGCCACGTATCCGCGTTCCGCGGTGTAGCGCGGCGCGGGGAGCGCCCCGCGGTCGAGCTTTCCGTTGGTGTTGAGCGGGAGGCGGTCGAGCGCCACGAAGGCCGCGGGCACCGCGTAGCGGGGAAGCGCCGCCCGCAGGTGCGCGCGCAGGTCGTCCGCGCCGGGCGGCCCCACCACGTACGCCACCAGCCGCGGGTCGCCGGGCGCGTCTTCGCGTGCCACCACCACCGCGTCGGACACGCCCGGGTGCCGCCGCAGCACCGCCTCGACCTCGCCCGGCTCGATGCGGAAGCCGCGGATCTTCACCTGGTGGTCGGTGCGGCCCACGAAGTCGAGCAGCCCGTCGTCGCGCCAGCGCACCCGGTCTCCCGTGCGGTACAGCCGCCCGCCGGGGTCGTCCCCGAACGGGTCGGGCACGAAGCGCTCCGCCGTCAGCGCCGGGCGCGCCAGGTAGCCGCGCGCCACCTGCACGCCGCCCACGTACAGCTCGCCCTCCACGCCCACGGGGACCGGCGCGCCGGTCCCGTCCAGGACATACAGGCGCACGTTGGCCGTGGGACGGCCCATCGGCGGAGGGCGGGTCGCGTCGGCGGTTTCGACGACCGCCACCCGGACGCTGGTCTCCGTGGGCCCGTAGCCGTTGAACAGGTGCCGCCCCGGAGCCCAGCGCGCCACCAGCTCGGCGCTGCACACCTCGCCGCCCAGCATCACCGCGCGCAGCTCCTTCAGCTCGGCCGGGGGAACGGCGGCCAGGGCGCTGGGCGTGAACTTGGCGTGCGTGACCCGCTGCCGCTCCATCAGCCGCACGAGCTCCTTTCCCGGCACCAGCTCCTCGCGCGGGGCAACCACCAGCACCGCCCCCGAGGTGAGCGCGGTGAAGATGTCGAGCACGGACGCGTCGAAATGCAGCGGGGCGAACAGCAGCACGCGGCTCGAGGCGGTGATGCGGTAGGCCGCGGTGAAGGCGGCCACCGCGTTGCACACCCCGCCGTGCTCCACCAGCACCCCCTTGGGTACGCCGGTGGAGCCGGAGGTGTAGATCACGTACGCCAGATGGCGCGGGGTCACGCGTGTGGAGGGCGGACCGCCGGAGCCCTGCGTCGCGCAGTCGCCCACCGCCACCACGGTGCGGCCGGCGGCCCAGGGGTGCGCGGCACCCCCCGGGCCGGAGAGCACCACCCGGACGGCCGCTTCGTCGAACATGAAGCCGATCCGCGGGTCGGGCGCTTCCAGGTCGACCGGGAGGTATGCGGCGCCGGCCTTCAGCACGCCGAGGAGGGCGGCGATCGCTGCAGGGGAAGGCCCGGCGTGGAGCGCCACCCGCTCCTCCGGACGCACGCCAAGCTCCAGCAGCCTCCGGGCGACCTGGTCGGCGCGCGCGTCCAGCTCGCGGTAGGTGAGCGTCTCGCCGCCGAATGCCACCGCGGCCGCGTGCGGGGTGCGGGCCGCCTGCCGCTCGAACATTTCGTGCAGGCACCGGGCACCGGGAAAGGCCGCGCCGGTGCGGTTCCACTCGACCACCACCGTCTCCCGCTCCGCCGGGCCCATCAGCTCCAGCTCCGCCAGCGGCGCTTCGGGGCGTTCCGCCATCTGCTCCAGCACCCGCTCCACCCGTCCGAGGAGGCGCCGGACCGTGCCGGCGTCGAACAGCTCGGCGTCGAACGCGCACGCGAGCTCGACCGAGCCGCCGCCCTCCACGGCGTGGAGGGTGAGGTCGAAGCGGGTGTGGCCGGCCGGCTCGCCCGCGGCCGCGGCGTCGGCGGGGTCCAGCGGATCGGACCCGTCGCCTTCGGCCGCCTCGCCGGGCGGCTCCAGGTTGAGCACCAGGGAGATGAGCGGCGGATGCCCCGGCCCGCGGGGATGCCGCAGCGCCTCCCGCAGCCGGGCGTAGCCAAAGCGCTCGTGCTCGTACGCCTCCAGGAGCGATCCGCGCACCGTCTTCAGGAGCTCCGGGAGGCCTGTCCGCGCCGCGGCACGGCTGCGGACGGGGAGCACGTCCACGCAGTGGCCCACCACCGTCTCGGCGCCCGGGAACGGCCGCCCCGCCGAGGGAACCCCCACGACCAGGTCGTCCTGCCCGGTGAGGCGGTGGACGGTGGCCAGCACCCCGGTGAGCAGGGTGGTGAAGAAGGTGCACCCTTCCCGCCGCCCCAGCGTCTTCAGCCGGCCCACCAGCGGCGGGGCGAGCGCGAGCGTCTCTGTTCCCGCGCGCTGGCCGGGGAAGGAAGGGCGGGGCCGGTCGGCGGGGAGGACGAGCGGAGTCGCGCCCTCGAACCCGGCCAGCCATTCCGCCTCGGCCCCGGGCTGGCGGTCTTCGCTCTCCAGGAGGGCCGCGTACTCCCCGAACTGCATGGCCGGGCGGAGGCGTGCAGGCACGCCGCCGCGGCGATCCCGGTACGCGCTGCACAGGTCCCGCCGGAGCAGCGAAGCCGAGATGGCATCGGCCGCGAGGTGATGGACGACCACCTGCACCACCTGGCGGTCGGGACCGCGCTCGTGCACGTGCACCCGGAAGAGCGGCCCGGCCGCCAGGTCGAAGACGGCCTCCACCGCCTCCGCGAGCGCGGCCGCCAGCCCATCGTGCCCCCCGTCCTCCGCCGGGCCCCTGTCCGCCCCGCCGGAAGGATCGGGCGCGTGCCAGGTGACCGGCAGCGGATCCGGCGGCGAGGGGGCGACGTGCTGTACCTCGCCCGACGCGTCGAACACGGTGCGCAGCGCCTCGTGGTGCGCCGCGACGTCTCCCACGGCGGCGAGCAGCGCCTGGAGGTCGAAGCGGCCGCGCAGGCCCAGGACGATCTGCTCGTTGTAGGCGCGCGAGGCGTCGTCGCCCAGCTGCGCGTGCACCCAGACCTGCCGCTGGGCCGGCGTGAGCGGAAAAGTCCGCGGCGCGCCGGCGGCGGCGGGCGCCGTCCC